>ERZ1031137.1-NODE-1-length-206168-cov-39.229539_pt1 | contig 206168 bp, 191 predicted proteins | sample MGYA00517293_ERZ1031137 | MGnify/ENA primary metagenome ERZ1031137 (study PRJEB33718, sample SAMN03159763) | human skin metagenome | collected 2014-05-20 | study: EMG produced TPA metagenomics assembly of the PRJNA266117 data set (Human skin bacterial metagenome...
CCTACGGACACAAGATCCGTACAAATAGGGTGTCCACTAAACGAGGGTAACCTCAATGGGACCAAGGCGCAGAAATGGCTGTCACAGCACAAGTCCAGATTAAAGACGGCTGCCAGGTGTTTTTCTGTGAACCGCACTCACCGTGGCAGAGACCAACCAACGAGAACACCAACGGCGAGATCAGGCGCAGGTTCTACAAAAAGGGCACCGACTTTGCCACCGTCACACCCGAACATGTCGCGTGGGTGCAAAATGAGCTCAACGAAACACCCCGACAAATCCTCGGCGGCGCAACCCCACGTGAAATACTTAACGAACTATTCAAGCGTGGCGCATCCACCGCTTGATTCCGCCAGACCTCTTTGCCCTTGTCAGTCCTGAATTTTGGCGCTTTGGAAAACAAACCCAGAATTTGAGTGTCATTGTCGTTAAAGTGGGTTCATGAGCGATCTACCAACCAACTCCCCGGACACGTTTGGCGCAGCTTCTCATTCAGGCGAGGAAGCCGTAATGTCCGCGCTAAACCTGCTGGACATCGCACCTGATACCGATCTGCACCGCCCGCGCCCGGGCGTACAGCGCGTCTTGAGCGCCGATGGTGCCAACCTCATTCTCTTTAGCTTTGCACCTGGACAGTCCCTGCCCGACCATAAGGCCGCACATCCCATCACCGTGCAGGCGCTGCGCGGTGAGCTTGACTTCAGCTACGGCAGTGAAACCATCACGCTCACCCCCGGCTCGATCGTGCACCTTCCTGCATATGAGGTACATAAGGTCGAGGCTGCAAGCGAGAGCGGCGACCCTTCTACCCCCGCAATTTTGCTACTCACCATGCTAACCAAATAATTTATACACGCATAGGTTTTGGTGATAATATGAATTTTAAAGAAACGCACAATAAGCCCTACCATCATGGAAACCTCCACGATGAGCTGCTCCGTATCGCTGTTCAACTAGGTAAAAGAAGCGGCCCCGACGCAATTACCGTCCGTGCGGTAACCCGCGAAGCAGGAGTGTCCCCTACCTCCGCATACCGCCACTTCAAGGACCAAGAAGAACTGCACGATAAGGTCGCTGAACTTGCTACCGATGAGTTGGTCCGGCGTTTACACGAGACTACCGAGACTGCAGAGGGCCTAGATTTTCCAGAACACCTGATGCAGATTGGTTACGCTTACCTCGAGTTTGCCTTGGATGAGACCAATTCCTTCCGCTGCATGCTGGAGTGGAAGGCGCTGCGTTTCATGCTTGGCGTAGATCCCAATACGGAAGATGATCCGAAGATGGATCACCTACAGCAGATTCGCGATTTCTTCGCCCTATTGTCCCGCCACGCGGAAGCGCTGGACAATACCACTGACTCGACGTATTTCATGCAGAATGCTCTGCTGGCCTGGTCAACTATTCATGGATTTACTGTACTTGCCATCACCGGCCCTATGTCCCAGCTTCCACGCGAGCAGATCCTCGAGCTTTTCACACCGGTTGTTGCAGGCGCCCTGCGCGGCATGGACTTTAAGGACCCCTCTAACGTCTACAGCCGCTACTCCAACTACAAGCCACAGAACTAAAGGCGAACTGGTATATCCCCGACATGGATGCCGCAAGTTTCCTAGCGCGTCACTGCCACTAGCGACCGCGCACGCGGCCCCGCCAAGGATTAGCGTGCGCGGTCGCTATCCTGTGCCGGCGTCCTTTCGCGAACTATAAAAGCCCCGCTACTACGACCAGTGATCGTAGCGGCGGGGCCCGAAGCTAAAGCGCTATGCGCTTAATAAGGAAGGCAGATTACTCTGCGGACTCCTCGGAAGCTTCCTCAGCCTTCTCCTCGGCCTCAGCGTCAGCTTCACCGGCGGCAGCAGCGGCAGCCTCTGCAGCAGCAGCTTCCTCAGCAGCCTTCTTCTCAGCCTCTTCCTTGGCCTTCTTCTTCTTTTCAGTGATGGCCTCGATGGTCGGGCCATTGTTAGCCTCAGCCAGTGCCTCGTTGAAGATCTCCAACTTGGACTTCTTCTCCTCAGCAACCTTCAGGGTGCCCTCTGCGCCCGGCAGGCCCTTGTGCTTCTGCCAGTCACCGGTTACCTTCAGCAGAGCGAGAACCGGCTCGGTTGGCTGTGCGCCAACGGACAGCCAGTGCTGTGCACGCTCGGAATCGATCTGGATGAGGGAGGGCTCTTCCTTCGGGTGGTAGATACCGATGTTCTCGATGACCTTGCCGTTACGACGGGTGCGGGCATCAGCAATAACAACGCGGTACTCAGCAGCACGGATCTTGCCCACGCGCTGCAGCTTAATCTTGACAGCCATGATGGCTCCTTTTCTAGTCACTGGGCAGTTCGGACGCGCACTACATAGTGCGCCGGTTCAACCCTTGGATTTTATCTGCGCGTGACATACCGGCCGACCGTAGACGGGAACGGTGCTACGCAGAATATTACGTTATGTAGTTCATCTAGCTCAGTACAACCGAGAAGATAACTTGAAGTATTTTAGCGCGAGTAGCTGCATTTTCAAAAATTACTACGCCACGCACGCAGGTTCGTTATGCCTGCGATACTGAAGCAGAGTACCCTTAAGGGCCGAATATAGACATTTCGTTTCATATGTATGGCGCGCCTTCCGCCCCACCATCCAGGCAAAGGCGCACGAAAAGACAGTTTATGACTAAAGAATCACCGCGAAATTTCCGGTACCGCTATGACCTTGATGGTCTGCGCGGTATTGCCATTGGCCTAGTAGTTATCTACCACGTTTTTGTCGGACGCGTTTCCGGCGGCGTCGACGTATTCTTGCTGCTATCCGGCTACTTTTTCTTGGGCTCCCAACTGCGCTACGCCAGCAAGCCAAACGCCTCACTAAACCCATGGTGGCCCGTCTGGCGCACCTTGCGGCGCCTGGTACCAAGCTTGGTTTTGGTCATCGGCGTGACCTACATTCTAGTGCGCATTTTCACCCCGCAGCTCATGCGCACCGAGCTCACCCAACAGATCACAGCCACCATGCTGTACTACCAGAACTGGGAGCTAGCGAAACAAAACGCCGACTACACGGCGGCCGCGGCTGATACCTCACCGCTGCAGCACATGTGGTCCATGGCCGTGCAGGGCCAGTTCTACATCATGGGCATTGCCTTCGCGCTCATCTTGGCTGCCATCATGAAGTTCCGGCCGAAGCAGCAGCCTTTGGGCAAGCGCAGCTTCCCCACGGTCAACCAGATTGCTGGCCCGATCCTCATCGTGGTCACCATCGCCTCCTTCGCCTATGCTTCGCGCCACGGCCTCTACGGAACTCCGGAGAACTACTATTCCACCTGGTCACGCGCTTGGGAGTTGACCTTGGGCGCGGTCTTGGCCATCTACGGTTCCTCCTGGAAGATTCCAGCCCGCCTCTATGACCTCTTTACCGGCCTGGGCCTTCTAATGCTCATCTTTACTGGTGCCATCATCGCGGATACCACTGCGTATCCTGGCCCGCTTTCCCTCTTGCCACTAGGCGGCGCCGTGCTCATTATCTTGGGCGGCGGTGGCAAGATTTCCAAGGCCATGGCCTCCAAGCAGGCGCGCTGGCTGGGAGATGTAGCCTACCCGCTCTACTTGTGGCACTGGCCATTGCTCATTTTGTCCACCTCCTACCTGGGTCAAGAGACCCCGTCGTGGTGGTTGGGCGTCATCATTATCGTCATTTCGCTAGTGTTGGCGGACCTCACGCACCGCTTTTTGGAAAAGCCCCTGCGGCAGCATCGCAAGCGCCCCACGGCCGAGGATTTGCCGGTACGCAAGGGTCTGTCGACCTTGCAGAAACCAGCCGGTGCCGCCCGCGGTGTGGGCGGCGTTGTAGTCGCCGCGGCCGTTGTCGGTCTCTTGGCTGTCCAGCCACTGTGGATGCGCACCCTTGATGATGCTGATGCGGAGCTTTTGGACCCTGCCCTCTACCCCGGCGCAACGACGTTCATCAACGACATCACCCCGCCGGATAACGTGGAGGTCAAGCCTGATCCAATTCTGGCCGGCGGAATCCAGCCACCAGTAGCGACAAACTGGTGCTTCGTGCCGGATAGCCAGCCCGCTGACTTCTTCTTCGAAACCCGCAAGGACGGAAAGACCCCCTGCATTTTCGGTGATCCCAACGCAGAGAAGGAAGTCTATTTGGTAGGCGGTTCCCACGCGGAGCAGTATTCTGCCCCGCTGGACCGCTTAGGCAAGGAAATGGGCTTTAAGCTGGTACCGCTGCTGCGCCAGGGCTGCCCGATTGAATTGGGTGACGATGTCACCGTGACCCCAGAGTGTGCCGAGTGGGGCAAGCTGGTCATGGATCGCATCGAAGAGGCAAACCCGGCCTTGGTCATCTCGAATACCACTCGCCCGCAAAATGAATATGGCACCGGCCCTGATGCCGTGCCCGCCGGCTACCAGGCGTTCTGGGATGAATTGGCCGACCGCGATATTCCTTTCTTGGGCTTCCGCGATAACCCGTGGGGATTCGATGAAGAAGGCCGCCCACGCGAGTTTGATGAATGCTACGTCGCTTCCGAAGATGCTTATGGCTGCGGCATGCGCTTTGAGCAGGTCTACCAGCCTTTTGACCCCGGTGCGGTCGTGCTGTCGAAGTACCAGAATATGCTCTCGATTGATACCGCTCCGTGGTTCTGCGATGCCAATGGTGACTGCCCAGTCATCATCGGCAATACGATGGTCTACCGCGACATGCACCACATCACGAATGCTTTTGCGGAATCTGCAATGCCAATGATCCGCGAGGCCCTCAAGCCCTTCCTCGACGGGGAAAAAGTCCAGCAGGAAGCCCCGGACGTCCCACCGGAGCAGGCTGCAGGAGCCGTGGAGCAAGCGCCCGCAGCACCTACCAACGCCAGCAAGCAACATGCCAACCCAGTCCCCTACCCCAACGCCGCACAAGACGATGCCGTCTAGGCCATAGCTCGGTCGTGCACGAGCCCCGAGAGCGAAGGCGCCTCGTGCAAAGGCGCGCTTGGGCTTAGGGCGGCGTCGACAAGCCGCACAAAAAGGAGGCTCCCGCAGCAACGCGGAAGCCTCCTTCTTTATGTCTTAAGGCTGGGGAACACTACTTCTTGCCCTTGCCAAAGTCCAGGTTGTCGAGGTCGATATTTTCCATTCCCTTCGGCATCTTTGGCATGCCGGGCATACCTGGCATGCCACCGCCGCCGCCCATTTGCTGCTGGAGCTTTTGCAGCTCCTCCATGGACGGCATGCCGCCGCCACCGGGCATTCCTGGCATTCCGCCCATGCCCGGCATACCGCCTGGCATCTTCGGGCCGCGGTTGCCACCGCCGCCTTTGCCCTTCTTGCGCTTGCCGTTTTTGCCCTTGCGACCCTTGGGCTTCTTCTTGGTAGCGGAGCGACCGCCCATGCCGCCCATGCCGAATTGGCCGGCCATCTTGGACATCATCTTCTTAGCCTGGTTGAAGCGCTCGATGAGCTGGTTGACCTCGGAAACGCTTACACCAGAACCATTAGCAATGCGCTTGCGGCGCGATGCATTGAGAATCTTCGGATCCTCACGCTCCTGCGGCGTCATACCGCGAATGATCGCCTGGATGCGGTCCAGCTGCTTTTCATCCACCATGGCGGCCATTTCATTCATCTGCTTGCCGCCGGGCATCATCTTCAGCAGATTGCCGATGGGACCCATCTTGCGGATCATCAGCATCTGCTCAAGGAAGTCATTGAGCGTTAGCTCGCCAGAGCCCAGCTTAGAGGCTGCCTCTTCGGCCTTCTGGTGGTCTAGGGTTGCTTCAGCCTGCTCGATAAGGGAGAGCAAATCACCCATGCCCAGAATACGGCTGGACATGCGCTCTGGGTGGAAGACATCGAAATCATCGAGCTTCTCACCGGTAGAGGCGTACATGATGGGCTTGCCGGTGACCTCACGGATAGACAAGGCCGCACCACCACGGGCGTCACCATCCAGCTTGGTGAGAACGACGCCGGTAAAGTCCACGCCATCGCGGAAGGCCTCGGCCGTCTGCACGGCGTCCTGGCCGATCATGGAGTCGATGACAAAAAGGACTTCGTCCGGGTTGACGGCATCGCGGATATTGCGTGCCTGTGTCATCAGGGTCTCATCGATGCCCAAGCGGCCAGCGGTATCGATGATGACCACATCGTGCTGCTTCTGCTTGGCCTCAGCAATGCCCTGCTTGGCGACGTCCACTGGGTCCCCGTGCGAGGTACCCATTTCATGCTCGTTGGAGTCCAGGGAGGTTCCCGGATCCGGCGCAAAGGTCGGCACCTCAGCGCGCTCGCCGACGATTTGCAGCTGCTGCACTGCACCTGGGCGCTGCAAGTCACAGGCCACCAGCATCGGGGTATGGCCCTGCTTAGCTAGGTGCTTGGCCAACTTACCGGCCAGGGTGGTTTTACCGGCACCTTGCAGGCCGGCAAGCATGATCACCGTCGGCGGGTTCTTAGCCAGGTTCAGGCGGCGAGTTTCGCCACCAAGGATCTCAATGAGCTCCTCATTGACGATCTTGACTACCTGCTGGGCTGGGTTGAGCGCCTCAGAGACTTCCGCGCCGCGGGCGCGTTCCTTGATGCGCTTGATAAAGCCACGGACGACGGTCAAAGACACGTCGGCTTCCAGCAGCGCGAGGCGGATCTCGCGGGCAGTGGCATTGATATCAGCCTCGGTCAGTTTGCCCTTACCGCGCAGGCCCGCCAGGGCTGACTGTAGGCGGTCTGATAGTGAGTCAAACACTACGGATGCGCTCCCTTAATTTAGATCGATCTAAAGTTCAACTATTCAATCTTAGTCCCTAGCCAGGGCCCTGGTCACATTCCCCACCACGGTAGCGCGAGAAACCTGCCCGGCGAGGTACACATTGACAATCATCGTCGCGCCCAAAATCTCATGGCGCAGCCACACAAAGTCCGGCAATGCCTCAACCAAGTGCCCTAAAGCGCCGATGCGCTCGACCGTCCGGATGACCAAAATGCCACCCACATCGAATGCCGCAGTGGTCACCTCTCCAGTAATGGCCGGCAGCTCCGTATAAGTTCGTGAGTTATAGGACTGAATAAACCTTATCTCCTGCGCTGCTTCCTTTAAGGTCTGCTGCACCGTGCGGATGAAAAACTCCGCCTTATAGGCACCGTCCTCCTCGCGAACGATATTCGCCCGCACGATGGTCCACCCCAGAGCCGATAACAAGGCAAAGATGCGCTTTAACTCTTCTTGCGAGGAACCACACCACGACACACTAACTTCTTGGTCTTCCCAATCCACTTTGAGCGCAACGCCTTCGCTAGATAGCGGTACATGCACAGCAGGGCGGTCGAGAACACGTGGTTTGAGCGCCTCAAGTGCCCGCGCGACGATCAGCTTCTGTGCTTGCTGCACTCGCGGTGTCCACACCCCAGGCCCGGTCGATTGGGCATCCGCCTCAGCCAACACCGCTAACAGGGATATAGTCAGCTGATCATAATGCGCGGCAGCCAAGAGGGCATCGCGAGCGGCATCGGAAGCCGGGTCCATCGTCGCCGCTAACCGCGCCAAGGTGGTATGTTCTGCCACTAAGGTTTGGGCGCGCGACCTATCGGCGACGCTCAACCGCATACGGGCTGCCTGGCGGGTAATCATCTCCGCACCTACTTGGGCATGAGGGCGTCCGTAGCCCTTGCCTATGTCATGGTAAAGCGCGGCCAGCAGCAATAAATCAGGACGAGCCACCGAGGTACGCATCTGCGCGCACCGCGTTACCGTTGCGATGAGATGATGGTCCACCGCATTGACGTGGCTGCGCTCGCGCGGCAACAAGCCGCGCACATGCCCCCATTCCGGGACTAAGCGTTCCCATAGGCCATAGCGGTCCAAGTCCTGTATGACGCGCGGCGTGCATCGCGGCGAGGACAAAATAGCGAAGAAATCATCCACCGCTGCCCGCGGCCAGCGTAGCGGCAGCTCGGGCAGGCCTTGGAGCTGGTGCCACGTGATCTCGGCGATAATATATCCCGTGCGTGCCGCGGCAGCCGCCACGCGGGTGAGCAGCCACGGGTCCTCTACATTTGGATTGCGGGAAAGGAAAATGTTGCCGCCCTCGGACACCACGTCCACATCGAGCGGGCGGCGCCGGCCCCGGCCGGTCACTGAAGCATTACGGCCTAGCACCCCACGGGCGGTAGCAAGGCCGCGCTCCACCGCCTTATTGACCGTGGCCGCAGCGCTGACCAAAGCCGCTGTCAAGGCATAACGGCTTTCAAACCCCAGGTCCGCAGCTACATCCGCGGCGAACTCGGGATCCAAGATATCCCGGTGGCGCCGGGCTGTGACGTGCAGGAGCGTGCGGGCGTCGAGAAGCAGCCGCTGCTCAACGTCCAAATCTGGAAAGTCGCACAGGTTGCCCAAAGCCATCGCGCGCAAGAGCTGAATATCGCGCAACCCCCCGCGCCCATTTTTCAAGTCCGGGTTCGTCATCGCTGCCACAGCGCCCGAACGCTTCCACCGAGTAATCGCGGTATCCAAGAAATCATCAAAGCCGCGCTGCAGCTGGCGCCGCCACGCCGCGAGCAATTGCGCCCGCGCCTCATCCACCAGAACCTTGCGCCCTGCTACAAAGGCCAAATCCAACTGGGCAAAGCCGGCAGAGGCATCTTCGGCGGCAATCGCCCCGCACTCTTGCGGGGTGCGTAGGGCATAATCCAGGCGGTACTTGGCATCCCACACGGGGTACCACAGCTGCTCCACCAAAGCCGGGTCTGGCTCGTAACCTTCCGGATAGATGAGGATGACATCAATATCGGAGTGCGGAGTCATCTCATTGCGCGCAAAGGATCCGGTGGCAGCGAGCGCTGTTCCCGGTGGAAGCTCGAGACTGCGCAATACACGAAGCGCCGAGGCATGGGCCTCGGCGCGAATCTGTGCGGCGGTATGCATGCGGGCTTAGAGCGCCGCCTCGCCGCGCTCGCCGGTGCGCACGCGAATGACATCTTCAACCGGGGTTACCCACAGCTTGCCATCGCCGATCTTGCCCGTGTAGGCAGCATCCACAATGGCATCAATGATGTCTTCGACGTGGTCATCGGCCGCAACAATTTCCAGCTTCACCTTGGGCACAAAGTCGGTGGCGTATTCTGCTCCGCGGTATACCTCGCTGTGTCCACGCTGCTGCCCAAAGCCCTGGCTTTCAGTAACAGTGAGGCCGCGTACTTCCTGCTGCTCCAGAGCCTGACGGATTTCCGGCAGGGTAAAGGGCTTAACGATGGCCGTGATGAGTTTCATTGTTACTCCTTGCTAACTCTTCGGGGCGGGTCTACAGGCACCGAATAATGTGCACCCATTCTAGCCCGAGCACGGCAACTGCTGTGCAACTTTTTCCACATTGCGTATTCAGAGCGCTGGTGGGTTCAGAAGACCCCCTGTGCAACCAGAAAAGCGGCGAGCTGTTCTGTCTTCTCCCGCAGCCACGCGCAGGAGCAGAAAAGGCTCGCCGCCAGAAGGGGCTGGAGAGGACTAGATATCGTCTTCCTCTGCGTGCACGGTCTGAATTTCCTTATTGTTGTGCTTGGCGTGTTTGACGTCGGTGACGGTTACGCCATAGATGGAACGGCCCAGATAAAAGGAACCTACCGAGCCGATGATCCATACACCGAAGCAGGCGATCAGTGCTTGGATGAGCAGCCACAGGGAAAAGCCATCGCGGCCAAAGTCCACGACTAGCTTGGCCACGATGATCAGCGGTACCGCAAGTCCCACGGTAGGGCCCAGCAAGTTAGCACGGGTCAAGGCATCGGGCGCTCGCCACAGAGACACCACCGTAGCGACCACCAAGAGGGTAGCGATGATAAGCAGGACCGAGGCGATAATTTCAGAAATGGCCATGGTTTATCGCCTGCCCTTCGAAATAATGCGGGCCATCGATAGCGTCGGTAGCACACCGGCGGCAATGGCACCAAGGAGTGCAATGTAATACGCCATCGGGGCGTTATTGGTCATCGACCACGCTAAATACATGCAGATCATGCCGTAGAAAACGATGTCCGACGTAACGGCGCGGGTGAGCTCATCGCGCGTACGAAGCGCCAGCAGCACGCCGCACCACGTGGCAATGCCTATGATGAAGACGCATACAAATACGACCCAGCCGAATGGGGACAATGTGGCAAAGTCAATCATCGCTCGGTCTCCTTTCTGCGTTGTACGTTGCGGGCGCGGCGCTTTGGCTTTTCGACGTCCGCCCGGCTTTCTGAAAGCGGAGTGTCCTCCGCCTGTGCCAAGTCAGGCGAGCGCATATAGCGTCCCACAGACTCGAGCGGATACTCGTAGAAAGCCTCATCCAATTCTGTAGTCTCCCCTTGGCCCGGCACTCCATAATCGATGTCCTTAACCCGCGGGGCGAGGCGCCGTTCCATCTCAGCCAGGTCAGCCACGATTTCCGCCGGGTCGGATCCTTGGACGGCCTGTACCAGCACGATTCGCGGCAGCCCTTGGCGGGGCGGTTCACGCAAACCGAGCGAGAGCGTGCCCGGGGTTGCGGTAATGGAAGACGTAAACCAGAAGATTTCCCAGGCGCTAGTCACGCGCAGGGGGTAGCGAATAATAACCGGATTGTATTCGTTATCCGGTTTGAAGGCCGCCAGTGCCAAGCTAATGCCGGCTACGAAAATCTCCTTGATGAGCCACAATGCATACACAATTGCGTTCATTTAACGGCCCTCCTGTATTTCATCGATATTGGGAACGGCAATCGGCTCATCTCCCAAGACGGTTTCAGTATATGCGTTAGTGTCCAGCAGCTGCTCCGCTGCGGCATCCACAACATCGAGGACGATGCCGGAGAAGATGAACATGCACAGCGAACCAAGGATGAGAGCCGCGGATGGGGCCATGAGCTTTTTGCGGATGACCAATTCATCCGGGACCTTGTCCTCCGGCAGGCCCTTGCCCCAGAAGACCTTGCGCCACACGCGCAGCATGGCCAAGAAGGCAGCGAAGGAAGCGATGATGATGGCCGCGATGGCAATCCAGGCCCAAGCACCGCCCACGCGGGCGATCTCGAAGACAATCATCAGCTTGCCCCACATTCCCGAGAACGGTGGGAAGCCCACGACGGAGAATGCACCGGCAGCGAAAATCCACGCGATGATGGGGTCGCGGCGAGCGAGACCGGAAAGCTTGCTGAGCACGCCCGTGCCGTAGGTCTCCTCAATGGCACCAGAGGCCAAGATCAGCGAACCAACGGTCACCATGTGGTGAATCGTGTACATGATGCCAGCTGCCAGTGCGCGACGTGGGTCATCAGAGGTAAACGCAAGCATGACCAAGATGAAAGGCATGCCGTTGAGCATCTGGTAACCGAGGACGCGGCGGATGGAATTTTCCGCTAGGCCGCCGAAGGCACCGATCATCATGGAGATAATCATGATGACGATGATCAACAGATTCCAGCGCTGTTCCAGATCGAATAGCTGCACGTAGAGGCGGTAGAGCATGTAGACGGCCACTTTGGAGTGCAAGCCGGAAAATAGGCCCATCACCGCGGCGGAGGTTCCTGGGTAGGTGCGTGGCAGCCACGACTGCACGGGGAACACGCCGGCCTTGGCGGTAATCGCAATGAGGATCAAGCCTGCTGCCACGGTCACCGGCCCATTGCCCGCCGCTGCGCCCTTCAGTGCGCCTAGGTTGACCGCACCGGTAACCGAATAGATATAACCCACGCCAACAACCAACAAGGTGGAGGCGAAAAGGTTAACCAAGACGAAGGCACGGCCGGCTGCCAAGCGCGACCACGTACCAGACATGGTGATAAGGCCGTAGGACGGCAGAAGCATGACCTCAATAAAAACGAAGAAGTTAAAGAGGTCAGCGGTTAGCAATGCACCGCACACACCGGTGATCAAAATCAGGGTGAGCGAAGGATAGTAGCGAGACTTAGTCTCCCCACCCACAATGGCAAACCAGTTGGCACCAAACGCGACGATCATCGTAGTAATGATCATCAACGCGGAGAAGGCATCCGCCGCAAACGGGATACCCACATTGCCTTGGTAGAGGCCAACAGTATGGGCTACTACCCCATTGTTCATGGTGTAGATGAGCAGGCCCAAGCCGGCGAAAATTCCAACACCCGGGATGATAAGCATGATGGAATCGCGTACCGCACGCCACGGTGCCAGCAGTGCGAAGGCCGCTGCAATCAGCGGGACCGCTGGAAATAGCGGAAGGAGTTGAGCTACAGCATCAGCCATTATTTGTCATCCTCCTTCTGTTCAGTTGCGCCGCGTTCTGCAACGGGAGTGTTGTGGTCCACCTGACCAATTCGGTCAAGCTGATTGGTGGAATCCTCCAAAATTTGGCGATTTTGGGCGTCGCGTCCCAAGGTCGAAAAGGCATGGTCGATGGTGTTGTCATCAACTGGTTCCACCACATCGGTGTCGTCGTTCTTGCCCATGGCCGCCATCGTCAACAAGATGGTCGAGGTTGCCATGGAAATAACAACGGCGGTCAGCACGAAGGCCTGCGGCAGCGGGTCGGCCATCTGATCGTGCGGAACCTGAGATGGGAAGGACTCTCCGCGGTAGGAATACACGCCCGTAGCCAGCAGCATCAGGTTGGCACCGTGGCCAAAAGCCATCATGCCCAGCACGATGCGTACCAAGCCGCGCTGCTGGATGAGATAGACAGCACTACCGATGAGCAAAGCAATAGTCAATGCAAGGATCATTACTTCTCCCCTCCCCGGATAGCCGCGGAGCGCTTACTCTTCCTCTTCGTCTTTGCTTCCGAAGGCGTCAGCAAGGCCAACGGATCGGTCGAAGGGTTGATCGGGTCTGGGTACGGATCGTCGACGTCTTCAAGCGAAATGCGTGGAGTCGTCGGCAGTGCGGAATCATCATCATGAACCCATGGCAAGAATTCACGCTCCGTTCCTGGGCGCAGGTAACCGCCCAATGCGTTAATCGCCATAGTCAACATACCCAGCACCGCTAGGTAGATGCCCAAGTCGAAGATGAGCGAGGTGGTCCAGTGTTGGCCAAAGGCTTCGGCATGGATTGCAGCCAGGAAGCCACCATTGCCAATGCCGTGGTGCAAGTAGCCTACAAAGCCGGCGATCAAGGCGGTGATAATGCCGATACCGGTCAGGTTAATCGGAGTCATGCGGCCGAAAACAATTTCATCGGAGCCACGGGACAGATAGATAAGCCCGATTGCTGCACCCATGATCAGCGCCGCGGGGAAGCCACCGCCGGAGGCATTGTGCCCGCGGAAGAAAACGATGACGGACATAATGACCAACAGCGGGATAACAACGTGCACGCCCTTGCGTAATGGCACGGAGTTCAGCTGGGACTGGCCAAACGGCGCTGGGCGTGTACCCGACTTGAACGGGAACCGCGGCAACGTTGTAGTGATTGCTGCAATAACCACTGCAGCCATGCCCAGTACGGAAAGCTCGCCCAAGGTATCGAGTGCACGGAACTCCACGATGATAGTAGCGACAACATTGTCGCCGCCGGTGATGTCCGGAGCATTGTCCAGGTACCACATGGCCAAATCGGAGCGCTCGTGTCGGCCCATGAGTCCCCACACGCCTAGGAACGCAGCCACACCGGCCAAGACCGCAATGACGATGGAGCCGGTCTTGCGGGATTTGTTCTTCACCGGCTGGAAGGTTTCTGGCAGGTAGCGCAGCACCATCATCATGACGATGACGGACAGGGCCTCCACCATAAACTGCGTCAGCGCCACGTCAGGTGCGCCAAGCAGGAACATCTGCAAGGTCACGCCCGAGCCGGCAATGCCAATCATGATGGCACCGGTCAAGCGGTTCTGGGTGCGCACCAGACCAAACATCGCTAGGGCGATGATGCCCAGTGGCAGCAAGTCCCATGGGTTATCCAGACCAGCCACCCGTGGCTGCAGTGCTACGCCGTCGACGCCATCGCGAATGAGGGTGGTAGCTGCCAGCACGATAATCAAAATGACAATCGGCAGCATATGACGGGATGGATTATGCGAATCGGACATCTTGCCCAGAACGCGCCCCAACTGGGAGCAACCCTTCATCAGTGAATACAGCAAATCATTGCCGCTGCGCGGCATGAACTCGTGAGCTTCAAAGCTTGCCCACATCTTCTTGCGGGCAAAGATACCGGCAATACCGACGATGAGGACCACTAGCGAGATAAGGAAAGGAACGTTGAACCCGTGCCAGAGGGCAAGGTGCGAATGATGCTCCAATCCCACGGCAGCCACTGCATCATCAATCGGGGCATCAAAGAGCCCGAGCACAAATACCAGCGGCAGGGACATAAAGCCCGGCAAAGCGGCGGGCAGCCAGAGCGACACGGGGGCTTCGTGGACATGTTCCATGTCGCGAGGTCCATCAAAGAATGCGCCGAAGACAATCTTTGCGGAGTAAGTAAAGGTGAAAAAGGCACCGATGCCAGCAACGATGAGCAGGATTACCTGGCCCGCGCTGCCAATCGGGGCGTCCTCAAACGCCGTGAGCATTCCCTCTTTGGACACAAAGCCCAGAAGCGGTGGCACCGCAGCCATCGAGGCCGCACCAATTACTACGGAGCCAAATGTCCACGGCATCTTATTCCACAGTGGTCCTAGGCGGCGAATATCGCGCGACCCAGCCTCGTGGTCGATGACGCCAATGAGCATAAACAGCGAGGACTTAAACAGCGCGTGCGCCAGAGTGTGGACCAACGCTGCAGCGATAGCGAACGGGGTACCCACGCCAATCGTGGCAACAATCCAGCCCAGATGGGAGACGGTGGAATAGGCCGTAAGCTTTTTCAGATCCGTCTTCTGCACTGCAAATACCGCGGACATCACCGCGGTGCCCATGCCTACGACGATGAGCAACCAATTCCACACCGCCACATCGTGGAAGATGGTGGAAAAACGAATAAGCAGGTACACACCGGCCTTGACCACCGCTGCTGCGTGAAGGAAGGCCGATACCGGGGTGGCGGCGGCCATAGCCTCTGGCAACCAGAAATGGAATGGGAACTGTGCCGCCTTAGTAAAGGCGGACGCCGCAATCAACACGGCTACGGCTGCCGTTATCCCTGGGCGTTCCGTCCATACAGGGGACGCCAAGATATCAGAAACGGTAGTCGATCCGGTCACCGTCGCGGCAATACCCAAGCCGGTCAGCAGGGTCAATCCACCAATAAAGGTTAGGATCAGTGTGCGCTGCGAACCAGCCTCGCCGCCTGAACCGGAGCGAGCAATCAACATAAACGAAGCCAAGGAGACTAGCTCCCAGGCAAGGAACAAAACCACCACGTCATTGGCCAGAACCAGCAACAAGATGGACAGCGTGAACGCTGTCATCAAGGTATAAAAGCTGGTGTTGCCCTCATTCTTGGGCAAATAGGCCGCCGAATACGTGAAAACGACGGCGCCAATGACCAGCGCCAACATAGCGAAGAAAATGCTCAACGCGTCCCCGCGGAGAGCAAAACTTACGTCGACGCCTGGTGCGATGAAATCACGCACCCAAGTGGCGTGGAAACTTAATTCCTCCCCGGCTGCAATGGCAGGAAATTCCTTGGCGATGAGGACCGCTGCAATAAGAAAAAGGCCAGCTAGTGGATAGCCTGCCTTTCGGTCAATAACCTTTACGGTTACCGGTGCCAAGATCACTGCCAGCGCCGCGAGGAGGACTGCATAAAGTAGCGTCACGAAATACTTGCCTCACGAACCTTGGTCTAGGTTTAATGCGAATTTCGCATTAAATACAGCCCTTTCAGGCTACCATTTCCGCCAAGGTCAAACCACATTGCAGCATTCCCCTGCGCTACATAAAAGGCAAGCACAACCGCCACAATTACGCTCGCAGGCAGAGAGTTCACAGGCGTTCAGCAGGACTTATTCCCGCGCCAATTGCATAGGACTTTTTGCATAGTCTGCGAACCGACAGCGAGATGAAAGCGAAAAGAATTCGCGAGATTGTTGCACGCTATAACTTGCCCATGAAAACAAAGGACTCCCCCAGCACACCGTGGCGCCCGTACGTGAGACCCGATATGCAGGGGGAGTTGCAAGGTTGGCTGCTACTTCTCGCCCAACAGAGCGTCGACGAAGCCTTCAACTTCGAATGGCGCGAGATCATCGGCGCCTTCGCCCAAGCCTACAAGCTTGACTGGAACACCCAATTCTTCTTGTACCTGGAAGACGATTCCGCCCTTAGCGGTGCCGTCCAGCTTGGTGAGAACCACACCGGTGATATCTACTACCTCGCGGAAGATTCGTGCCTGCGTAAGGCCATTCTGCCCCACCGTGGCATCCAATACCAGCAGGACCTCGTCCACATCGGTCTTCTTTTCTACCACGCGCTTGACCTTGCCTAGCTGGTCCATCAAGTCCGTGGAGGTATGGAGGCGGCCTGCGGTGTCGACCAAGACCACATCTACTTGCTGTTCCACGCCGGTTGCTACCGCATCGAAGGCTACCGATGCTGGGTCAGCGCCTTCCTTGCCGCGCACGGTATCGGCGCCAACTCGGCGGCCCCACGTCTCAAGCTGATCAGCGGCCGCAGCTCGGAAAGTATCGGCCGCACCCAAAAGGACCTTATGGCCCATGGCTACTAGCACGCGAGCAAGCTTGCCGGTGGTTGTGGTCTTGCCGGTGCCATTGACACCGACGACCATTACGATTGCTGGCTTGCCCTCATTCGGCATGGCCTTAATGGAGCGATCCATCTCTGGGTGGCCTGCTTCAATTAGGCATTCGCGCAGCATGGCACGGGCTTCATCCTCGCTGGAAACGCCGCGCTCTGCAATCTTCTCGCGCAGGGAGTCAGTCACCTTCATCGTGGACTTGGTGCCCAAATCCGCCATGATGAGCGTATCTTCGACTTCCTCCCAGGCTTCTTCATCCAAATCGCCTGCAGACAAAATTCCCATGAGCCCTTGGCCGATGGCATTTTGCGAGCGCGAAAGGCGCCCGCGCAAACGGCCAAGACGCCCACCGGCGGGGGCGATATCATCCTGCGGAGCTGGTGCTGGGGCAGGTTCGCCTGTTGGAACTTCGGTCTGTTCCTTGGCGGCTTCGGCTGCACCGGTTTGTGCCTCGGCAGCAGCTGCGGCTTCTTCGGCTTCCTCGCGGTCGTCCACCCGCTCCTCGATGTCTTCCGCATCATTGTCTTCAACAACCTCGTCGAAGACTGGGGACTCCTCTTCTACCTCGGCATTTTCCACGGAGACAACGTCTTCCGGCTCTTTTGCCTTTTCGGCAGCTGCCGGCTCTTCCGGCTTGGGTGCAGCTTCTGGCTGTCCAGCCGCTTTCGGGGCACGGTCCGCGTGCGATTCTTCGCTTTCCGACGCCCCAGCTGCCGCACCCGCTACGCCTGCCGCGCCAGCAGTCGTCGCCGCGGCCGCAGCGCCAGTTCCCTTGGACTGTGGTTTTTCTGTCTTATCAGCGGAAGATTCTGCCGCTTGCTTCTTCTCCTCCGCTGGCGTTTGGGCCTGGGCCTGCTTAGTAGGCTCTGCCGGCTTGTCGGTCTTCGCCGGCTTCCCCTGCTGAGGTGCCGGTTCGGTTTCTGGCTCCTCTGCCACAGACTTGTCTGCCATAGGCTTGTCGGCCACGGGCTTGTTTGCCGCGGCATCAGTCGTGGGCTGAGCAGACTGTGGCTTAGCCTGTGCCTGCGGCTTTTCCTTAGACTGTGAGGTCTTGCCGCTGAGCTGCTCGTTGGCGATGTCTGTAGCATTCGGCTCTGTCTTCGCTGCCTGCTGCGCTTGAGCTGACTTGTCCGCCTGAACCGGGGCTTTCTGCGCTTCCTTAGCGCCGCCAGCAGGAGCAAAGTTAAAGCCGGACTTGGCTTGATAGTTGCCGGACTTTTGCTCCTGGGTCAGCTGCTTCGGTTCTTCCTCAGCAGGCTTATCAAAGGACACCTTTTTGGCATCGCCGCGCTTTTTGCCGATTACTACGAAAAGAATAATCAGCACGATGACGACGATCGCAATGCCGATCCATAACCATAAAGAATTCATGCCTCTATAGTGCCAGTCTTCTCAGCTCGCGGCACGCCAAACCCCCTCCTATAGCGGAAGGAATTCTGCGGGAAGTCGACGAGCCCAGGCTACTTCCCCGCCTCGTCACCACGGGGAGCATCTACGCCCAAGCGAGTGGCATCCTCGCTGGCTTGCTCCGTTCCAGGGGCGCTGCCTGCGGGATTCATGCGCTGCGAAATCACGCGAGTAACACCATCGCCGCGCATGGTTACGCCATAAAGGACGTTGGCGACATCCATCGTCGGCTTTTGGTGCGTAATGACGATGAGCTGCGAGTCTTTCCGCAGCTCCTCAAAGAGGGCAATGAGGCGGCGCAGGTTGACGTCATCAAGCGCTGCCTCAACCTCGTCCATGACATAGAACGGGCTGGGGCGGGCGCGGAAGATGGCTACCAGCATCGCTAGCGCAGTAAGCGACTTCTCGCCACCAGATAGCAAGGACAGGCGCTTGACTTTCTTGCCCGGTGGGCGCGCTTCCACCTCGATGCCAGTGGTGAGCATGTCCTCCGGCTCTGTGAGGATAAGCCGCCCCTCGCCACCGGGGAAAAGGGTCTGGAAAACCTTAGGAAATTCTGCTTCGACGTCGTGCCACGCATCGGTAAACAGTTGCAAAATCTGCGCGTTTACATCTTCGATAACGCCCGCCAGATCCTTGCGGGCTTGGATGACATCCTCCAACTGAGTAGAGAGGAAGGAATAGCGCTCCTCCAAAGCCTTGTATTCTTCCAGCGCGAGCGGATTGACCTTGCCTAGGGAATTGAGGTCTTTTTCTGCTTGCTTCAAGCGCGCGTTTTCCGCCCCGCGGTCGAAATCTTCGCCTGGAGTGTAGTCCTGCAAGAGATCTGAAATCGCAATGCCCAGCTGTTCCACAATCTTGGCTTCGGCTTCGTCCACACGCACCTGCGCCTGGGAGCGAGCAATTTCCGAGTCATGGGCGCGGTTGGTCAGCCGGTCCAGCTGCTGCCGCGCGGCCGAGACGTGTTGCTTAACCTGCTGCAGCTGCGAGTTTAGGGAGGTGCGCTGCGCAAAGTAATCATCGCGCTCAGAGGTCGCGCGCTCGAGGAGCTGCGTAGCGCGGGCAGCCAAATCGCGGGAATGCTTGGCTACCGCACCGGCCAATTCTCCCTGGGCCTTGCGCCGCGCCATTGCTTGCTCATGGCGGGCCTTGGCTTGGCGTTCATGCTGTGCTTGGCGACGCAACGCCTCTCCCTTCCCCGCTACCTGCCCCACGTGGTCTTGGGCAGAGCGGGCTGCAACCTGCGCCTCCATTTCCATGGACTTGACCTGCTCTAATGCTGCGGAGGCCTCATCGCGCTCCACCGAAGAGGGTTCGTCGGGTTGTTCGTCCGCATCGACGCGGGCGAGCCTATCGCGGGCGTCGGCAAGCTGCGTGCGGGCCTCGGTCAGCTTGACCTCGATCTCGGTCGCGCGCGCCGCGGCCTTCTCGTGCTCATTCTTATTGGCCTCGTATTGCTTGAGCAGGCGCTGGTGATCGCGCTTCCACGCATCAACTTCAGTATCGTGCTCGCGCAAGGCGGCCTTCGCCGAGGCTGCAGTCACTCGGGCATCCTCCGCCGCGATCTTCGCGCCCTCAAGCGTGCCCGATAGTTCTTCCAGCTCCTGCGTGGCAGATTCCAACTGCTCCTCTGCCTCCGCGATGCGGGCGGAAACCTCGACGGTGGATGAGGCACCGGTGCCTACTTCTACCCAACCTTCACCCAGCACCACGCCGGATTCGGTGACCGCACGCAGGCGCGGGTCCTCGGCCACCAGCTTTCTCGCCTCCGCGACATCGGAGACGAGCACGACATCCGCAAGGAGGCGGTGCAGCGCGGCGGATACCTCTGGAACCACCGCAATGTGGTCGAGCAACCACGAGGTGTCTGCGGGCAAAGACGCATCCACGCGCCAGGAAGAGGAAGGGGCGGCCACGGAGACGTCGATAAGCGCAGAGCGCGTGCCCTTTTCCAAGTCCGCAATCAGCTGGGCAGAAATCTCGCCCGCCTGGGCCTCTGCAAAAGCACCCAACGCGGCAGCTACCGCGGTCTCGTACTTGGTGGTAATGAACTCGGCCAACGGTTGGAAATGCTCGCCGACCTCAATCTTTTCCGGCGCAGTTTGAGCCAAGGTATCGATGCGGGAGCGCAACGTGTAGACGGCGCGCTCGCGCTCGCGCTGCTCATCGCGTAGTTGCTCCAAACGCTTATCGGCCGCACCCGATTCACTGGCCGCTCGCACATGGGCTTCCTCGAGCGGCTCACGCTCACCGGCCAAAGACTGCAACTTATCCGCTACCTCATCGGCTTCCGCCTGGGCAGCTTGGGTGCGCTGCTTGGTAGAAGTCAAGGTCTCCTCTTGACGCGCCAGCTCCTCTTCTGCCGAAGTTACCTGGCCTGCCGCCTTTTCTTCTGCGGCGATGAGGCGGACGACGCCCTCACGCCTATCCGCAATAGCACGCAGCTGCGCCATGTGCTCGCGCTCAGCGGCCTCGAATGCCTCACGACGCTCTGCTACCTCCTCGCGGATGGCCTCCAAGCGCTCCGCAGCTTCCTCTGCCGCGGCGAGAAGCTCCGCATGCTCTTCGTCCGCGCGGGCAGCACGGGCCTCTAGGTCATCCGGGTCCTGGCCAGAATAGGCCACCTGGGCGCCGGCATTGGCCGCTCGTTCCTCCGCGATGCGCTGGGTGGCGGAAATGCGCTCGGAAAGCGTGGATAGGTCGAACCACAGCTTTTGGGCGGAATCCGCCTTGGGGTTAACCTCCTCCAGCTGGGCTTCCACTTCTAGCTGGGAACCCGTTGCCTCTTCTAGCTGCGCAGTAACTTCTTCTACTTGCTCGGCTAGGACCTCGGCCGCGCGCTCGGCCTCCTGAAACTTGCTGCGCAGGCGCACTACCCTATCGCCGGCAAGCCGCAGGCGAGCGTCGCGCAAATCAGCCTGTACAGTGGCAGCGCGCTGCGCGGCCTCAGCCTGACGGGCCAAAGGCTTGAGCTGCTTGCCCAACTCATCAGTAAGGTCCTGCAGGCGATCCAAATTGGCCTGCATGCCGGTGAGCTTGCGCTGCGCTTTTTCCTTGCGGCGGCGGTGCTTGAGCACACCCGCAGCCTCTTCGATATACGAGCGCCGATCCTCAGGCCGCGATTCTAGGATCTCAGAAAGCTTGCCTTGGCCGACGATAATGTGCATCTCGCGGCCAATACCGGAATCAGATAACAGCTCCTGAATATCCATCAGGCGCGCTTTGGAGCCATTGATTTCGTATTCGCTGGCGCCATCGCGGAACATCCGGCGGGTGACCGACACTTCCGAGTATTCGATTGGCAGCGCACCGTCCGCATTATCAATGGTGAGGGTGACCTCGGCGCGCCCCAGCGCTTTGCGGTCACCAGCGCCGGCAAAGATGACGTCCTGCATCTTTCCACCGCGCAGCGTCTTGGCGCTTCCCTCACCCATAACCCAGGCCAGGGCGTCGACCACATTGGACTTGCCGGAGCCATTCGGTCCGACGACGGCGCAAATTCCTGGCTCGAATTTCAGAGACGTCGCCGACGCGAATGATTTGAAGCCTTTCAGCGTCAGCGATTTCAGGTGCATTTGGGTAAGTTTAGCAAGCCTTGAACGCAGCCGCCCAGCCGAGCCTCGAGATTCGGCTGGGCGGGCTTGTGCTGCGAGTTAGCGTTCGATGAAGCCAGATTCGCCCTTAGGGGCAGCCCATTGTTCGACGACCAGATCCACCGTTCCCGGGCGGCGGGTCGTACTCGGCTGCTCTTTGAGGAGTCCCAGCAATTCCTCGCATTTCTCCCGCGGACCTTCAGCTACCACCTGCACCCGGCCATCGGCCAGATTAGTGGCATGCCCGTTCAAGCCGAGCTCAAGGGCACGGGAGCGCGTCCACCACCGAAAGCCCACGCCTTGAACGTGCCCATGGACAAAAGCGGTCATTCTTTCCAGTGCCATGCGGCCTCCCTAATTTCTAATAGCGGTCGTGGTGTCCCTTATCGCGCAACACGCGGCGATCCTCCTCGCTGCGGCGAGTGACAGGATCCGATCCGTCCCAGCACTCTACGCCCTTCAGCTCCGGCATCATATCGCGGTGGAATACCGGGTCAATGCCTTGGCTGCGCTGCTTGTTGTAATTCTTGAGCAACTTAATCGCCACACCGGATAGTGGCACGATGGCGATGATATTGAGGATCACCATGGTTGCCGCACCGGTATCGGCCAAGGCAAAGACGAGCGGCAGGGAGCCCACTGCGCCGAACCAGACAAAGAAAAGCACAACGAGGCGGAAGATTACCAGCGCAGGCTTGCTCTGGGTGAGGTACTCCAGGTTAGATTCCGCCAAGTAATAATTGCCCAGGATGGAGGAGAAAGCCAGGAAGAAAAGGATGAAGCTGACGAAGTGGATGCCCCACTCGCCCACCTCAGAAGACAAAGCCGCCTGGGTCAAGGAGACGCCTTCTGCTTCAGCGCCGTAGGCAATCTCCGGCCCCAGCAAGATGACGAAGGCGGTGATGGTACACACCACCAAGGTGTCGAAGTACACGCCAAGGGTTTGTACCAGGCCTTGCTTGACCGGGTGCGAGACTGCCGCGGTAGCCGCTGCATTCGGAGCAGAGCCCTCGCCAGCTTCGTTGGAAAACAGTCCGCGCTGAATACCCTTCATCATGGCCGCACCGAGACCGGCGCCTGCGATTTCCTTAATGCCCAGTGCGTGACCGACAATATCTCCAATCATTCCCGGCACCTTGTCAAAGTTCGTGATGACTACAAAACCGCCGACAAGCAGGTAGGCCACCGCCATAAAAGGCACGATGATCTGGGTGATATTGGCAATGCGGTTAACACCGCCAAAGATGATGAGGCCTGCAACCACGGCGATAACAACACCGATGATGGCGCGGAACATGGTGTCATCGCGGTCAAAAGAGAAAGACACCGCATCCGCGATGGCGTTGGTCTGGAAGGCGTTGTAGACCAAACCAAAGGTAAAGGCGATAGCGATGGAGAAAAGAACGCCAAGCGGGCCCCAGCCCAACCCCCTCTTCATGTAGTACGCTGGGCCGCCGCGGTATCCATCACCATCGCGCACCTTCCACAGCTGCGCCAGCGTGGATTCGATGAATGCAGTTGCACCACCAAGGATGGCGATGAGCCACATCCAAAAGACAGCACCTGGGCCGCCCACGGAAATGGCCACGGCCACGCCGGCCACGTTACCGGTGCCGACGCGGGAGGCGGCCGAAATAGTAAAGGCCTTGAAAGCAGAGATGCCGCCGTAGTCCTCGTCCTCATCGCGACCTTCCCCCTTGGGTCGCTCGACGACGGCGCGGAACATATCTGGCACCATGCGCACCTGCACCAAAGCGGTACGGATGCCGAAGAATAGGCCCGCAGCGATGAGCAGCCAGGGCAGAATCCACGACCAGACGCCGTCATTAAATGTCGTTACGACATTTTCAAGAAAATCCATGCAGAATAATTTACTGCCTTGAGGTTCACAACGTGAACCTCATGCGCCATAACTTATTGGCAATGGGGGCAGAAATGGGTGGAACGCCCTGAAATTACGCAGCGCTCCAAGGGCGTTCCGCAACGCTGACAGGGCTGGCCAGCCCGCCCATACGCGGCCAAGGACCGCGAGAAGTATCCCGATTCGCCGTTCACATTAACGTACAAGGAATCGAAGCTCGTGCCACCCACTTTTAGGGCGGCGGCCATAACCTCTTGGGCCGATTCGAGCAGGGCTACGGCATCCTTTTGCCGCAACGTCGATGCCCTTTTGCGGGGCGGAATCTGTGCCGCCCACAGGGATTCATCGGCATAGATATTGCCGATTCCAGAAGCCAAGGTTTGATCCAACAGTGCGGTCTTTACTGCAGTTTTCTTTGCCCGCAGGCGCCGTGCGGTAGCCACAATGTCAAAGTCTGGTTCCAACGGGTCAATGCCAATGTGCGAGATCTTCGCCCACGGTGCATAGAGCCAATAGCCAAAGGTGCGCTGGTCTACAAAGCTAAGCTCTACCCCACCGCTTAGCTGAGCGCTAATGCGCAGATGCGGCGAATCAGTCGTGCCGATTCGAACCTGGCCCGACATGCCTAAGTGGACAAAAAGGACGTCGCGGTGGGGATCCATGAAATCTTCGCCCACAAATTCCAGCCACATAAACTTGCCTCGCCGGGCCACAGCGGCGATCTCTTTACCGACAAGAAGACCGGCAAGTGGCTCATCTTGGCCACGGTTGGCACGCGGGTGAAGGACGTACACAGACTCAAAAGTCTGCCCCACCACGTGGGGCTCAAGACCCCGGCGGACGGACTCGACTTCCGGCAGTTCCGGCATGCTTAGCCTTCTTTATGCGCAGTGCCCTGCACCAAGAGAGGAGTCTCACGCAAAGTCTGGCACGCCTCCTGAGCCGCTTGCTGCTCGGCTAGCTTCTTATTGTGTCCCACTCCATTGCCCACGGTTAGACCAGCTACGGTAGCTACCGCGTTAAAGGTTTGGTCATGTTCTGGGCCGGTGGAGGTAGCCGAGTAGACCGGCATCGGTGCCTTAAGCTCGGCGCACAGCTCCTGCAAAGTGGTCTTCCAATCCAAGTGGCGGCCGCTGACAGTGGCATTTTCGATTTTTTCCGCAAACAAGCGCAGGATGACATCTCGCGCAGTTTCGAATCCATGCTCGCGGTAGATAGCGCCAAAGATTGCCTCGGTGGTATCGGCAAGGATGGAATCCTTATCGCGGCCACCAGTGGATTGCTCGCCTTTACCCAACAATATGTGCGGGCCGAGGTTTATCTCACGAGCAATATCCGATAGCCCGTAGCGCGAGACGATCGAAGCACGCATCTTGGAAATATCCGATTCCGGACGGGAGGGATAGGTGATGTAGAGCTGAGAGGCCACCGACAGGCCCAGCACCGCATCGCCCAAAAACTCCAAGCGCTCGTTATTAGGCAAATGCCCATTCTCATTGGCAAACGACCGGTGAGTAAGCGCCAAACGCAGGTGTTCTGGCTGCAATTCCACGCCGAGCGATTCCAACAATGGGCTGTGGTCTACTGCAGCAAATTCAGCTGCCAGTGCCTCTTCCCCGGTTAGCTTCTTTTTGCGGCTCATAGGAACTTCTCCAAACCAGCCCAGCGGGGATCGACCTTATCTTCCTCTTCTTCACCAGAAATACCGGTGGTCACCCCTTCAGGCGTGTCAATCTCACAGCCGTCCTCACACACCGGCGCGAAGGGAAGGTTGAGGCCTGCCTCATCGATCACGGCCTGCAAAAGGTCCAACTCATCATCCTCGATCTCCGGAATCTCATCTCCGGAGCCTTCATCATCGGCTGCAGGGTCATCGCCAGAGACGAAAGATTCATCGGCAGCAAAAACCTGCGTGACGTGCAAGTCCAGCTCTGGGTGCAGTTCCTTCAAGCACCGGGAGCATTCCCCTGTCAGCCGTCCAGATACGTTGGCATCCACCAAGACACCTGCACCTAGAGGGGTCAAGGTGGCGTCTACAGTGAGCTCCTCGCCCTTCGGAATAGCGATCATTTCGACGCCGATCCTCTCAGGTGCGGGGCCGGTCTGGGTGCGTTGCTCCGGCAGTGCGTCAGCGCCTTGGGCGTTCAACAATTCGCCCACATCGAACTTCAATGGTGATGTCATAACACTAGGTAGTCTACCTTGCCCCGCAAACTCCGCCTAGCGGCCAGCACAGGCAAACTTTCTGTCAAGAGTCTGTCGTTTAAAGTAAAAGGGCCTATGCCTTTCCGGAATAGCCTTTTCCCAAGCCAAAGCCGTCTTTAGTGTGGATACATGACTTACCACTTGGCGCTAGCCTCCCCGGATCCACGCAGCATCGCACTCGGATTCGCCATGTTTAGCTGCCTTCCTGCCGCGGTATTAACCATTGCCGGCACGCTCGTGCACGCCACTCCACAGCCGGACCGTTCAGGAATCTATGGTGCTAGTGGGATTCGCCTTTTTACTGCACTCATCTGCAGCATCGTTGCCGGTTTGGTAGCTGGCACCATCCTGGTATTGCCCACTGGCATGGACCTTTCGGTGCTTACCGGCGCACTCATCTTTTCCCTAAGCGCAGGCGCCATTACTTGGTTCTCACGGGAGACCATTCCTACCGCGCTTATTTCTGTAGGCACCATGCTAGTTGCCACAGGTGCGTTAGTGAGTATGTGCGCCATGTGCTTTCCGCAAAACTTTAGGGATAGTTCTTTGACGTCACTGTCTTCCTATTTCTTTACCGCACTCGTTGCATTCCTTTTCCCCGGCTTAGTAACCACAATCATTACAGCATGTATGGCCGTCCAATCCGCCGCGCCTGCGCATCTCACCTCGAGGGAAGAAGGCAGCGCCACGTCCACACACACGCCGTTAACAGCTACTCCCCATGCAGCAAATACGGCAGTGCCCACCACACTGCCGCGCTCCCGCACAACCTCCTGAACTGCCCGCGCTGGTAGGAAAACATTAAGGCTCTGGTGGGTGGGCAGACGGTGTACGACAAACCGTCTGCCCACCCACCAGAGCCTTTAGCCGTGCCTGATATAAGGGACCAAACCATCCCTCACCCCTCAAGCTCCAGAGCCCAGTGCCATCCAGGAAATGAAGCTTAAAGGCAGAAAGAATTTAAAGGTTTAGCGCTCGTTATAGCGACGCTCGTATGCCTCGCCTTCTGCGTAACGGGGGCCTCCCGCAACGCCACCGGCACGACCCGAGGGCTGGTAGTCGCCGCCGCGGGAACGGACGCCGGCACCGCCGCGCAGTGCAGAGCGGTCAGAGCTTACGGTGCGCAGCAGCCCATTGAGGGTGGTTTCAAATTCACTTAGCTTGCCGTCTACAAACTCATCACATTCACTGCGCAGACGGTTGGACTCGGTATGGGCGGACTCCACAATGCGGTGTGCTTCCTCATCAGCGCGGCGGACAACTTCCGATTCCGAAACCATGCGCTCTTGCTCAGCACGACCTTCTGCCACGGAACGTTCATATTCATCATTGGCCTGAGCAATGGTGCGGTCAGCCTCCGCGCGGGCCTGTTCCACCATGGACTGAGCGCGAGCTTCAGCATCAGCCACTAGCTTGGCGGCATGCTGTTCTGCGTGGGAGACCGTGGCATCCGCCTCCTCGCGAGCATGGCCCACGATATCGTCGGCCTGCGCATTAGCGTCATTGATGGTCTGATCCGCACGCTCTTCGGCGCCGTGGAGGATTTCATCCTGCTTATCCAAGACATCCTGCGCGTCATCAATTTCAACGGGCAGGGCGTTTCGGAGGTCGTCGAGAAGCGCGAGCATTTCATGGCGCGGAACCATGCAATTAGAGGTCATAGGGAGGCTATGGGCCTCTTCCAAGTGCTGGACTAGTTCATCTAGGGACTCAAAGACACGGTACATGCTGCGAATTTTACATGCCCTCACGTGCCAGACGTGGAGGCCACGCACCGAGTGTGTACTGCAGATTTCACTTCCAGAGCCGATCATCTCCAACTATCGGCCCGCGCACGGAATTAATGGCGCTTCTAAAAAGCCACAAGCTCCCCTTCTCCACTACACAAAGGCAGTGCAGAAGGGGAGCTTAAAAGTAAAAGCGAGCTACTAAATGACGCCCTGTGCCAGCATGGCGTCCGCTACCTTCTTGAAGCCAGCAATATTTGCACCGGCAACGTAATCGCCTTCACGGTCATATTCTTTAGCCGTGCTATCGATGTTTTTAAAGATATTGGACATGATCGAATGGAGGCGATCATCGGTGTATTCAAAGGACCAGGAGTCACGGGATGCGTTTTGCTGCATTTCTAGCGCGGAGGTAGCAACGCCACCAGCGTTGGCGGCCTTGCCCGGCGCGAAGTTGATTTTAGATTCTTGGAAGACATGGACCGCCTCTGGGGTAGACGGCATATTGGCGCCTTCGGCTACGTAGCGCACGCCGCCATCGACGAGCTTCTTTGCGGATTCACCATCGAGCTCATTTTGCGTTGCGCACGGCAAAGCCACGTCTGCCCGTACTTCCCAGCTATTTCCACCCTGGTGGTATTCCACGCCGTTTCCAGCTTCCTCGGCATAGGTGGAAATACGTGCACGGCGGTTTTCTTTGACGTCCTTGAGCAGTTCAATGTCCACGCCATTAGGGGTGGTGATGTAGCCGGAGGAATCAGACATCGCAACTACGGTGGCTCCGAGCTCTTGGGCCTTAGCTGCGGCGTAGATGGCCACATTGCCAGAACCGGAGACGATAACCTTGGCGCCGTCGAAAGACTCGCCGTGCGTCTTCATCATCTCATTGGTGAGGTAGACCGTGCCAAAGCCCGTGGCCTCAGTACGAACCAGGGAACCACCCCAGGTCAATCCCTTGCCGGTGAGGACGCCAGATTCATGCTGCGTGGTCAGGCGGCGGTACTGGCCAAAGAGGAATCCGACCTCGCGGCCGCCGACGCCGATGTCACCGGCTGGCACGTCGCGGTATTCGCCAATGTGGCGGTGCAGCTCCGTCATAAATGACTGACAAAAGCGCATGACCTCTACCTCGGACTTGCCCTTGGGATCAAAGTCAGAACCGCCCTTGCCGCCGCCGATGGGCAGGCCGGTAAGGGAGTTTTTGAAGATCTGCTCAAAGCCGAGGAACTTGATGATGCCCAGGTTGACCGAGGGGTGGAATCGGAGGCCTCCCTTGTAGGGGCCGAGCGCGGAGTTGAACTGAACGCGGAAGCCGCGGTTGACCTGGATTTCGCCATTATCGTCGATCCATGGCACGCGGAAAATGAGCTGGCGTTCAGGCTCGCACAGGCGCTCCACCAGGCCGTAGTCCGCGTATTGCGGGTCTTTTTCCAGGACAATTTTCAGCGAATCCAGGACCTCAGAAACCGCTTGGTGGAATTCTGGTTCTCCCGCATTGCGCTTGAGCAATTTGTCGTAGTACTCAGAGATTTGGCTATCTACTGACATGGTGTGCATTCCATTCTGTGGACTCGTAAGAACAGATACCAGTTTCCTATCACACTACCGATAATGCAAACAGGTTCGAGGGCTTAGGGAGATACACAACACCTCTTACCAGCCACAATAAAGATAGATATTTTCTGTAGACCGTTCGAAACTTAAGCCGCGCAGTGCCCCATTGCACACGGGCTTTATAATTGCGGGCATGCATATTGTCGTCGCCCCAGACTCGTTTAAAGGCACCGCCTCCGCGCCCGAGGCCGCAGCCAGCATTGCTATGGGAGTGCGCCAGGTGCTTCCCGACGCCACAGTGACCACCCTGCCCATGGCCGATGGCGGCGAAGGCTCCGCTGCCGTCCTTGCGCAGGCAGCAGCGGCCGGCGGACAATCCGCCGAGACCATTACCCTGCCCACTACCGACGCCATTGGCCGCTTGACTCAGGCAAGCTATGTTCTCGCCGAAACCACTGCGTTCATTGACGTCGCCTCTGCCACCGGGCTGCCAGCCGTGCAGGACAGCCTTGATCCGCTCCACGCCGATTCCTATGGCACCGGCGTGCTGATCGCGGACGCAGAAACACGAGGCGCTACCTCGATCGTGCTGGGACTAGGCGGCACCGCCAGCATTGACGCCGGGATGGGCGTCCTCACCGCACTCGGCGCCGCCGCGCACGACGCCCGCGGCTATGCCCTGCCCAAGGGCGGTGCTCCTCTCGTTCAGCTGGACCACATCGATACCGCGCAGCTCAATATCAAGGCCGGCATGCTCGACTTCACACTGCTGGCAGATACCCGCGCTACCCCAGTGCAGGCGGCAACCATGTACGGCCCCCAAAAGGGAGCTAAAGGCGAACAAGTAGCGCTGCTGGCCGGCGCCATGCTCCAAGCCTGCGAGGTTACCGACACCGATGCAGATTCCGAATATTTTGGCGCCGCGGGTGGCCTTCCCATTGGCCTGTCCTGGCTCTCGCGCACCCTCTGGGGCTCAGACGAACACGTGCGCGTCCTGTCCGGCGGCACGCACGTAGCCACAGCACTGGGCCTTCCGGAAAAGATCGCCGCTGCCGATCTCGTCATTACTGGCGAGGGCCGCTTTGATGAACAGTCTCTGACCGGCAAGGCAGTCGGTACCATCACGGATCTCGCCCGACAAGCCGGAACTCTCGTGGGCATTATCGCCGGCTCCTTCGAGCACGACACCGACGCCTACTGCGCTCCCCTTAGCCAAGAAGGCTCGTTGGCCCAGCAGCTAGCGGCGGCCGCCGGGGACATCGTCAAGCAGCTCTAAGGCCGAATGGACAGTGACCACGGGAAGATAGCGGGCCGCTCATGTGCCAGCTCGTCTTCAAGCAATACGTGGTCCTTGGGCAGCACTGCGTGCGGGGTGAGAAGGCGCGAGAGCACCATGCCCAGCTGGTTGACCGAGCCACTCACGCCCGCCACCGCAATGTCGTAGCGGTGCACGCTCGCGTCCTCAAGGTCACGGTCCTCATGCTCGTCGCGATAATTTTGCCGCAGCTGCTCCTCCAACCCCTCTGGAAACTGCGGTGCCTCTGGGCGGGTAACGTCAGCTGAGGACAGCGAACCGCTCTCCACCAGCTTGTCGGTGGCGGTGGTAAAGATTTCCGCGACGCCCTCTGCTTGCGCGTTGGGAACCAAAACATCAAATTGAATAACCGGCATAGCGCCAACCCTACCCAATCCCTAAGGTGTGTAACCATGTCTGATTCAGCCCGCATCGCCCAGCTTGTCACTTCCCAAGAAGCCGATCTGGGGTGGCAGCAGGACTTTTACGAAGACCTGCACCGCCACCCCGAGCTTTCGCATGAAGAGGAGCGCACCGCCGCTCGCATCCGCGCCAAGCTCGCCGATTTTGACTGCGAGGTAGTGGAAAATATCGGTGGCTTTGGCATGGTCGCTATCTTCCGCAACGGCGATGGTCCCACTGCTTTGCTGCGCGCAGACTTCGATGGGTTGCCTGTCGAGGAAGCCACCGGCGTGTCCTATTCCGCCACTAATGGAAAGATGCACGCCTGCGGGCACGATATGCACACCACGGCGCTGCTGGGTGCCTGCGCGCTTCTCGACGCCTCTCGGAGCTCCTGGTCCGGCACCTTCCTCGCCCTTTTCCAACCAGCCGAAGAATCCTCCGTGGGGGCTAAGGACATGTTGGCCGATAACCTCATCGAGCGTGTGCCTCGTCCCGATATTTGCCTAGGACAACACATCATGCCCGGCCGCGCCGGTACTGTGCGCCACACCGCCGGCCCCATCATGGCCGGCTGCGATTCCCTGCGCATTCGCGTCTTTGGAAAATCGGCCCACGCCTCCATGCCCCATAACTCCATCGACCCCACCTATATCGCGGCCATGATCGTCACCCGCCTCCAAGCTATCGTGGGCCGCGAAGTTGCCCCACACGAGTTTTTTGTCATCTCTGTAGGAGAGCTACACTCCGGCGATAAAAACAACATCATTCCCGAATCCGCCGAGCTCGTGCTCAATACGCGCTATTACGATCCCGCACTCGCGGAAAAGGTCTATGCCTCCCTCGAGCGCATGGTCAAGGCCGAGTGTGTGGCGTCCGGAAGCGAGCAGGACCCGACCTTTGAGTACTACGCTCACGGCGAGGTCACCGATAACGACGCTACGGCCCACGCACCAGTGGCCGAGGTTTTCGATGCCGCCTTCGGCTCCGATTCGGTCATCGCCTCCCCTTCTACCGCCTCTGAGGACTTTTGCTATCTACCACAAGCATGGGGCGTACCTTATGTCTTCTGGCACATCGGTTGCACTCCGGAAAATGAGTTAGAGGATCCGCCTGTCAACCACCAGGCGACCTTCCTTCCGGACTATGCCCCGACCGTATATGCCTCCACCCGGGCAGCATATGGTGCGGCATTGACCTACTTGGCTAAGTCCTAGGTACCCGGCGCGCCTTTCCCTATTCCCCCCCTGCAAGGCTGCGCCAATCCTATTAAGCTGGCAGACGTTTCGTGACTTCCCACTAACTTAAGGTTTCACATGAGCCAGCCACGGCACTCTGTTTTCGAATCCACCGTTCCCTCCCATGTTCGTGCGGCCTCCGGTGTGAGCCCGCACAGCGCTTCCTACCGCAAGTTCTGGTCGGGCCTATCCGGCGCCGTCATGGAGCAGATTGCCGATAATTGGGAGCGCACCCGTTCGGCTTACGCTGCCACCCGCCAGCAGCACTACTTCTCCGCGGAGTTCCTGCAGGGCCGCGCGCTGCTCAATAACCTCACCAACCTGGGCTTGGTCGACGATGCCAACGCAGCGGCCACCGCTGCCGATCACGAGCTGAGCGATGTCTTCGACGCCGAGCACGATGCCGCGCTCGGCAACGGTGGCCTCGGCCGCCTTGCCGCCTGCTTCCTCGATTCCGCTGTCACCCAGGACTACCCCGTCACCGGTTATGGCCTGCTCTACCGTTACGGCCTTTTCCGCCAGTCCTTTGAGAATGGCTTCCAGAAGGAACAGCCTGATGCATGGATGGAAAACGGCTATGACTTCATCATCCGCCGCGCCTCCGAGCAACGCCGTGTCCACTTCGATGACATGGATGTGCGCGCCATTCCCTATGACATGCCTATCATCGGCTATGGAACCGATAACGTAGGCACGCTACGCCTGTGGAAGTCCGAACCCATCGCTGAATTCGATTACGACGCCTTCAACTCCCAGCGTTTTACGGAGGCCATTGTCGATCGCGAGCGCGTCATGGATATCTGCCGCGTGCTCTACCCCAACGACACCACCTACGAGGGCAAGGTACTGCGCGTTCGCCAACAATACTTCTTTGTCTCCGCATCCCTGCAGACCATGGTGGATAACTACATTGCCCAGCACGGCGAGGACCTCACCGGTTTTGCGCAGTACAACTCCATCCAGCTCAATGACACTCACCCCGTGCTCGCCATCCCAGAGCTCTTGCGCATATTGCTCGATGACCATGGTCTGAGCTGGGATGCGGCATGGAAGATCGTCACCGAGACCTTCGCCTACACCAACCACACCGTGCTCGCAGAGGCACTGGAGAGCTGGGAAGTGTCCATCTTCCAAAAGCTGTTCTGGCGCATCTGGCAGTTGGTGGAAGAAATCGATCGCCGCTTCCGCGAAGATATGGCCCATCGCGGCCTGGATCAAGGTCGCATTGACTACATGGCGCCGGTGTCCAACGGACAGGTTCACATGGCCTGGATCGCCTGCTACGCCGCTTACTCCATTAACGGTGTCGCCGCCCTGCATACCGAAATCATCAAGGCCGATACGCTGTCCGAATGGCATGAGCTCTGGCCAGAAAAATTCAACAATAAGACCAATGGCGTCACCCCGCGCCGCTGGCTGAAGATGTGCAACCCCCGCCTGGCAGAACTGCTCACCCAGCAGGCTGGTTCCGATGCGTGGGTTACTGACCTCACCCAGCTGGCCAGACTCGCCGATAAGGCCGACGATGCTGACCTACTACGAGAACTGATCGCCATCAAGCAGGCCAATAAGCGCGACTTTGCGCAGTGGGTAAACGTCCACCAAGGCGCTGAAATCGACCCTGATTCCATCTTTGACGTGCAGATTAAGCGCCTGCACGAGTACAAGCGCCAGCTGATGAACGCCCTCTACGTCCTTGACCTCTACTTCCGCATCAAGGACGAGGGCGAAACTGTGCCGAAGCGTACTTTCATCTTTGGTGCCAAGGCCGCACCGGGCTACGACCGCGCTAAGGCGATTATTAAGCTCATCAACACCATCGCAGACCTGGTCAATAACGACCCGGCCACCAAGGACATCATCCGCGTCGTCTTCGTAGAGAATTACAACGTCTCCCCCGCCGAGCACATCATCCCAGCCGCTGATATCTCCGAGCAGATTTCTGTGGCTGGCAAGGAAGCCTCCGGCACGTCCAATATGAAGTTCATGATGAATGGTGCCCTGACCTTGGGCACCATGGATGGAGCAAACGTAGAAATCGTCGAGGCGGTTGGCGAGGACAACGCTTATATCTTCGGCGCCCGCAATGAGGAGTTGCCGCAGCTGCGCGCAGAGTACAACCCGGGCGAGCTTTACCAGAGCGTGCCAGGCTTGGCCCGCGTACTGGATGCGCTTGTCGACGGCACCCTGGGCGCAGACAATGCCGGTATCTTCGGCGATCTGCGCGCCTCGCTTCTCGACGGCTTCGGGGAGCACGCTCAAGACCAGTACTACGTCCTAGGTGACTTCGCCGACTACCGCGAGACCCGCGACCGCATGGCTGCCGAATACGAGGCAGACCAACTTGCCTGGGCCAAGAAGGCGTGGCTCAATATTTGCTACTCTGGCCGCTTTTCTTCCGACCGGACCATCGCGGACTATGCCAACGAGGTCTGGAAGATCCAACCAACTCCGATTTCCCAGAGCTAAGAAAAGTCCTGCCCCTCCGCTTCTGCAGCTGAGGGCAGGACTTTAACGTGGCGTTAGGCCTACTTCCGTTTGTTTAGCGCAGGCCGACGCGCTTTAGCTGCTCATAGATAGGCTTTAGGTCAATATTGAGCACACCCATCTGCGTGGCTAGGAAACCGAGTCCGCCAACGACAGCGCCCAAGATTCTTAGGCCTGTAGCTAGACCTGCGGCAAAGCCCTTGCTGCTGCCCTTCTTTCCTGCATCATCCGCCGGATTAGTAGTACTTCCCGGCTGCTCTGGCTCGTCGGCAGAGCCGGCGTCACCATTCCACCACTCATCAAAGACCAAGTTGGCCACCAAGGTGTTATCGATGAAATCGCCGCGTACCGAATCCGTACCGGAGGTATTAGCCATGATGTCCTCAGAGCCTGCACCCTTGAAGAAGAATGGCACCAATTGGTTGGTGTGCTGCCCGGAGTACCAACCGTGCCGAGCGACCTTGCCCTTTTCGCCTTCCATGGCGTTAAAGCGGTCTTCCGCATCAGGGTTGTCGTCCGTCGCTGCCTCATTCGCACCGGATAGATAACCGGTTTCGTGATCCGCGGTCACGACGAGCAAAGTGTCCTCCCACGAGGAGTTCTCCTCTACCTACTTGATGGCAGCATCAACCGACTTATTAAAGTCCTGAGTCTCCTCGATATCGCGCACTGGGTTATTTCCGTGGCCGGCCCAGTCGATGGCACCGCCCTCAATCATGATGGAAAAGCCATCCTCGTCCTGTCCCAGCGCATTGAGGGCGCCAGTCGTCATGGTGGGGAGATCGACGACGTCGTTAAGCGGGTCAGAGTACGGAGCCTTTGCCTCGCCCGAGCGGGAGTTCTGCAACGTGGAACCTACCTGCGCGATACCCCAATACTTCTGCTACGGCTTGACGTCACCTTGCGCCATCTTCTTGAAGTCATCGTTGGACTCGAAGTAATTCCAGTCGGTCTCGCCTCCGGAAAGCTTGGCGTAGTCGTCCTCGTACATGAAGCTATAGTCGGGAGTATCGACCTTCTGGTGGTCATTATCGTAGAACGGGTGGCCAGCGGCCATGACCAAGTCGAGGGCGCTGCCGAGCATCTCACGGCTAATGTCCTGCAGCTTATCGCGGTCCTTGTTGTGCGCGGCCCACGCCGCCGGAGTGGCTTCGGAATAGAGAGTGTCTGATGGTTTGTGTGTGGGTACCTAACCTGCATGAGGAGATGGACCAGAATGACTACTGTGGCGAGACGAGATCCGGCTGATAAGGCCAAGATTGATGCGATTGAAAAGAAGCTTCTTGCTAACCCTGAAATCGCGAAGCTGATTGATGACCTAGGCACGTCTACAACGGATGCCAACGACCTGGTTCGCGGCATGTTGCAAGCCTCGATTACCAGGGGACTCAACGCTGAAATGGATGCCCACCTGGGCTACGAGTCTGGCGACAGGAGCGCTAAAGCTGCAGCTAGAACAGACAATCACCGCAACGGGTCGTATCCAAAGACCGTGGATTCTAACTACGGGCCAGTTACCGTTGATGTGCCGAGGGATAGGGCTGGCACATTCTTGCTGACTATGGTCCCTAAAGGCTCGAGGAGATTGACCGATGTCGATGACATGACCGTTAGCTTGTACGCCGGTGGGATGACAATTAGGGACATCCAGCACCATATGGCAACGGCGATGCGTGTCGATATTTCCCATGAGACGATTTCAGCGGTTACTGACGCCGTGCTCGATGAGGTCATGGTCTGGCAAAACCGCCAGTGAGATGAGTTCTACCCCGTGGTTTTCCTGGACGCGTTGCGCATTAAAGTCCGCGACGGCGGCCGAGTAGTCAACAAGAGTGCGTACATGGCAATCGGCGTGGACCTGGACGGTATCAAACACATTTTAGGATTGTGGATTGCCAAAGAAGAAGGCGCTTCATTTTGGGCGCAGGTATGCGCCAATCTTTCTAACCGTGGGGTCAAAGACGTCTTTATTGTCTGCTGTGACGGGCTGAAAGGCCTGCCAGAGGCAGTTGAGGCAACCTGGCCGAACTCTATGGTGCAAACCTGTATCGTGCACCTGATTCGTGCCGCTAACCGGTGGGTAGCCTACGGGGATCGCCGGGGCGTATCAGCCGCGTTGAAAAAGATTTACACCGCCACGGACGAGTCCACAGCTCAGGCTGCTTTAGACGAATTTGAAGCCTCTGAATTGGGAGAAAAATACCCCCGCTCAGTCAAGGTCTGGCGTGATGCGTGGGCGCGTTTCGTACCGTTTCTGCAGTTCCCACCAGCAGCCAGAAAGGTAATCTATACGACGAACTCCATTGAATCGTTTAACAATGAACTGCGCAAAGCTACCCGCAACAGGATGCAGTTCACCAACGATGAATCAGCGATAAAGACGCTGTGGTTGATGATCTGCAACATCGAAGACAAACGAGCCGCCAAGAGAGCAAAGCAAGGCAAACGAGTCTCAGCGACAGCCGGCAGACTCATGGAAGGAGCCCGAGTTTCCGGCTGGAAACAAGCCATCAACCAAATGGCCGTGGCCTTTCCCGACAGCTTCGACAAATACCTATAAACCCGGCCCCACACACAAACAACTTGACACCCTCCGAACAAGCAAGCATTGATAGATGCAGGTCTGCACTACATTTTGTCGGTGAAACCCCACCGTGCCTGAGGTGATTGAAACCTGGCGGCGGGAAATCCCTGGTGAAGCCTACGCCCACGGCCAGATCTGGACACAAGCCTCGGCAAGCGATGCGCGCAAACACACAACCCCGAATACGGTGACCCACTTCCAGTACTCCTATGATCGGGCCAGACGCGGCCTGCGCGGAATCAAAGAGCAAGTCGCAAAAGCCAAACGCGCTGTTGACGGAGAAATCGCCATTAAGCGCAACCGCTATTTCGATCTTTCCACCCCGAACAAGAAGGTCAACTACGCTCTTGCTGCCAAACACCGAGCCCTAGCCGGAATTAAAGGCTATGAAACCGACCTGACCGCTCTTCCCGCCCAGGAGGTTATCGGGCATTACCGCAGGCTATTCCACATTGAAAATGTCGTATCGGATGTCGAAATCAGACCTGAAAGCACGCCCAATCTATGCGAGGAAACAAAACTCGATCACAGCACATCTCAATATTGTGATGGCAGCACTAGCCGTGACCCACCTGATGGAGACCCGCAGTGGTCACTTCATCAAACGCCTCGTGAGAACACTCAAGAAATACCGCAGCTTTCAACTCGTCGTTGGCGGCGAAACCATTCACGCCGCCGTACCATTCCCGCCCGACCTCACTGCCACCATCCAAGTAATCACCGGCCGCGAACTTCCGCACAAAATTGGCCTAAGTCAGGTTAGAAGGGAATCAGCACACCGTCTCGTGGGATTCGTGCTCTGGGTGCTCAATCTGGATGGTGGAGTGCTCGATACCGTGTTCGCGCAGGGCCTGCTGGGCGGCATCCAACAGCGGGCCGGTGCCGACGGTGCCGTCGCGCACGATATGCACGGTCGTGAGCACGTTCACGCCGTCCAGGCTCCACAGGTGCAGGTCGTGGATGTCAGCAACGCCCTCGACCTGCCGCAGCGCGGGCTCGATCGCACTGGCGTCGAAGTCCGCCGGGACTTGCTCGAGCAGCACGCTCGCCGAAAGCCGCATGAGCTGCCAGGCGCGCGGCAGCACCATCGCCGCGATCGCTAGGGAGGCGATCACGTCCGCCGCCACAAACCCCGTGGTCAGTACCACGATGCCGGCCACGATTACTGCGACCGAGCCGAGCATATCCACTAACACGTGCAAGAACGCGCCCTCCACGTTGATCGAGGATTTGCGGTGCCGGTGCAGAACCCACGCCGATAGCGCATTCGCCACCAGGCCGATCACCGCGATGATCAGCATCGTTTTTCCCTGCACTTCGGCCGGGCTCTGCAGGCGGCGCACCGCCTCGACGACAATCCACACCGAGATCGCCAGCACCATCACTGCGTTCGCCAGTGCAGCAAGCACCTCCACTCGTCGGTAGCCGTACGTGGCCTGAGCCGATGCTTGTCGGCGCCCAACCAACACCGCTAACACCGCGATGATCAACCCCGCAGCGTCGGAAAGCATGTGCATCGCATCCGCCATCAGCGCCATCGAACCCGCCAACCAGCCGCCGATCAGCTCCGCGAAGAAGACGGTGCCGGTAATGCCTAGCGCAATCAAGAGTGCGCGCAGCGGCGTGCTGGAGTGATCGTGGTCGTGGTGCTCGTGTGCCATGCACTCAGCCTATCCCCGTCGACGCTTATTGACAATTAAATGAAAATGGATGGCGGTAAGCGCAGCCACTGAGGCCAAGTCGGCCTGATTTAGGTCATTGTGCAGTTGTCCTTTGAATGTGTAGAGAAGCTGAAACATGAACAACCAAAAAGTACTGCAGCCGCATGTCAGGAAAGCAACCGCTGAGTGTACTCGAGGTATATAATATAAATCTACATTTGTATAAATGTATATAGAAAAGCGCCGCGACCCGTGGAACGTGTTAAAGGAGGGTCGCGGCGCTTGTACCGAAAGAAATTACTTCTTGGTCTCACCCAACAGATGGCACTGAATCATGTTGGTGTTACCAGCGATTCCTGGAGGGGTACCAGCAATGACGACAATCATGTCGCCTTCCTCGTACCTGTCCATCTCCAGCAATGCATCATCGATGGCTTCCATCATGTCATCGGTGGACTTAACATCCGGGCTCAAGAAGGTCTCAGCACCCCACGTCAGAGCCAGCTGGGAACGAACCGCTGGGTCCGGCGTAAACGCCAACAGCGGAAGCTGGGAGTGCAGGCGAGCCACTCGCTTAGCGGTATCGCCGGAGGTAGTAAAGGCTACGATAGCCTTTGCATTGAGGCGCTCGGCAATATCGCGGGCGGAATAGGACACCACACCACGCTTGGTGCGCGGAACGTGAGTCAGCGGTGGAACCTTGCCGCCATCTTCAGCATTAGCCACGATCTTGGACATGGTGCGCACGACGTTCTGCGGGTCAATACCCACGGAAGTCTCACCAGAGAGCATAACGGCGTCAGCGCCATCGAGAACGGCGTTAGCCACGTCGGAAGCCTCTGCACGGGTCGGGCGCAGGTTAGAAATCATGGAATCCAGCATCTGGGTAGCCACGATGACCGGCTTAGCGTTCTCGCGAGCGATCTGGATAGCGCGCTTCTGGAACAGCGGGACGCGCTCCAGCGGCACCTCAACACCGAGGTCACCACGGGCAATCATGATGGCATCGAATGCCAGCACGATAGACTCGAGCGCGTCTACTGCCTCAGGCTTTTCCAGCTTGGCAATGACCGGAACGCGGCGACCCTCTTCGTCCATAATCTCATGGACCTTATCCACATCTGCTGGGGAGCGGACAAAGGACAGTGCCACGAGGTCAACGCCGAGCTTCAAAGCGAAGCGCAGGTCAGCGATATCCTTTTCCGACAAAGCCGGCACGGAGATATCCATACCGGGGAGGGAAACGCCCTTGTTATTGGAAACCGGTCCCCCTTCGGTGACCTCACAGACGACGTCGTTACCGTCGACTTCCTTACAAACAACGGCAACCTTGCCGTCGTCGATCAGCAGGCGGTCACCTGGCTTGGCGTCCTTGGCCAGGCCCTTGTAGGTGGTGGAGACGCGGTCATGGGTGCCTTCGATATCGTCCACGGTAATGCGGACGATCTGGCCGTCATCCCACTGCTCCTCACCGTTGATAAAGCGGCCAAGGCGAATCTTAGGGCCCTGGAGGTCCGCCAAGATACCGACGGCGCGGCCGGTCTTATCGGTGGCTTGGCGCACCCAGTTGTAATTCGCCTCGTGGTCTGCATGCTCGCCGTGAGACATATTCAGGCGGGCAACGTCCATGCCGTCCTGTACGAGGCGCAAGATGCCATCCTCGCTAGCAACGGCAGGGCCGAGAGTACAAACAATCTTCGTTCTTCTATCCAGCATTATTGGCCTATTCCGTCGGGGAAACTGAACACTCCCCAACCTACTCCTTCGAAAGGATTGGGGCCACAATTTCTCGGGCCCATTTTCTGAACGGGCACCCCAAAATGTCCTATTTCCCACAAAACCAAAACCAACCGGGCACACTTGGGCAGTGTTTACGTCGATCAAGAACCCGGTTGCTGCCCGTCAGATACCGCGTGCTCATCGCGGTGCTCATCATGTGCGCGGTGCGCTGCCCAATACTTAGGATCCACCTCTTCGGGGGACTCTGGGCCCTGGCGGGGCCTATCAAGCATAAAGAAGACAACCGCGGCGATGATAAAAATCACTAGGGATACGATGAGATTCACGCGGACCCCAAAGATATGGGTCGCCTCATCGGAACGCATACCTTCAATAAAGAAGCGGCCCAATGTATAGCCCATGACATAGAGGGCAAAGACGCGCCCGTGCCCCAACTTCCAAGCCTTGTGAGCCCACAAGAGGAAAAGGCAGACTAGAACATTCCACACGAGCTCGTACAAGAAAGTCGGGTGCACCGAGGTCATGACCTCACCCGTGGAATGCCCAGAAACGGGAGCATAGCCGCCATTTTCATTGACACGATAATAGATGTCTAAAGCCCACGGAACGTCGGTCGGGCGCCCATAGAGCTCTTGGTTAAACCAGTTACCTAGGCGTCCAATCGCCTGCGCGAGGACGAGGCCTGGCGCCACCGCGTCAGCAAAGGGGCCGAGCGGCACCTTTTTCACTTTGAAAAGCACCCACAAAGCTAATGCGCCCAAGGCTACGGCGCCCCAAATGCCCAGTCCGCCATTGGTGATCTTCAGCGCGTCCGCGGGATTGCAGCCATCGCAGAAGTACTTCTGGTTATCGGTGATGACGTGGTAGAGCCGCCCGCCAATGATGCCGGCTGGGATGACCACGATGGCGGCATCCCAAACTGTGTCTGGGTTACCGCCGCGTGCGGTGTAGCGGCGTAAGGTCATTCGCAAGGCGACGATAATACCTACGATGATGCACAGCGCATAGGCACGAATGGGAATGGGCCCCAACTGCCACACGCCCTGCGGCGGAGACGGAATATTTGCAAGAATTTCTGAGTGCACGTAGCCAGTGTGCCTTATCCCCCACCCCACCAGCTAGTTGGGGTCTTATTCTATCTTGCGCGCGGGACACGCTGGATGCTGCCCGGCAGCCACCAAAGAGCGCGCCAGCGCCATAGGATCCTGGGCAGCCATAACTGATTCACCCACCAAAACTGCATCGGCGCCGCGTGAAGCATAGTGAAACAGGTTGCGCGCGTTATTTACCCCGCCCACTGCGATGCGCAGGATGGATTCGGGTAAGCCCGGGGCGATATCGTTAAACGCCTCGCGGTTAATGGCATCCGAAGCCAACGACCATGCATTAATGGCGATGATGCTACTTCCCGCCTTGATTGCGCGGTCGACCTCGGCGCAGTTGCGCACCTCAACGATGGCGGCCATCCCGAGCGATTCCACCCGGTCCAAAAGTGCCTCCAGGCGAGCTTGCTCTAAGAGCTCAACCTGCAACGGAATAGCATCGGCCCCAAAGCACCGGGCTTCATGAATTTGGTAAGGGTCCACGATGAGATCGCGCGACATCATGGGGATATCAATCGCAGCACGGGCAGCTGCCATATCTTCTAAAGAACCGTGAAAGCGGCGGAAATCGGTCTGGCATGCCATGAGATGTACGCCGCAGTGTTCAAAGGTGCGGGCCCATTCCGCCATCTGTTCCGCAGAGCCAACATGAGCGATTTCGCCGCCGTAGGGTACGGCACGCTTGAGCTCCGTGATAACCGAGCAGCCTGTGCGCAGCAAAGCCGCGCGGGCATCCCGGGGAGGCTCCATGTCACGCGAGCGGGCTTTCACCTCTTTGAAAGACACGCGAGCTTCCCGCGCAGCGACGTCCTCCAAGACTCCTGCAACAAGGTGGTCAACGGCAATGGGCGTAGGCATCAGCACCTCCCTCCACGGGCGATTAAAATCACACTTAGGTTAACCCGCTCGCGTGCCGTTCCGGAAATTACACAGGAAACGGGGCTATTTTTTGTCCATATCAGTGGGATCGATATCACTATCAAGGGCGTCCCACATCACGCGCCCAGAGTCGGAAGAGGTTTCCAAATCCTCTTCCAACTTTGCCTGCCGTGCCGCCGGGGTTTCGTATTTGCTAGACGCCTTCGCCTTATCCACGCCTGGATTGCGCGCAAGCATGACCGCACCGAAGAGGGCCGCTGCCGCACCTATTAGGGCCAGAATTGGTCCTAGGGAATGCACCTCGGTGGAAACGACCGTGGCCCAGTCAGAAATCTGGGCAGAGTCTACGGCGTTTTCATTGGCTGAGGCTCCCTGCAAGATCTTCTGCGCACGCTCGGCGTCCGCGCCCGCAGTCAGCAGGCTCACCGGGGTCCATGCACTAGCCGCCGCAGCGAGGGCGCACACAATGCCCACCACTCGCCTACCGACGCGCCGCAGCGCCATCCCCGCGACGGCACCGGCTACCAGAACTAGGGTCAAGGCCATGATTTCCAGCGACCAGGCCGAGCCGATGATGTCATTGGCCGCAGAGCCGGCCTTGTCGTCTTCGCTGGAGGCTACCACCCACGTAGCACGGGAGGACAGCCACAATACGATGGCTCCTACAGCGATAAGTAGTGGTCCAAGGCGTCTAGCCTTCACGATTGCCCTCCTAGGAGATCGGTGGCGTCAAAGCACGTGCGGTCACCGGTATGGCAGGCGCCGCCGCGCTGCCGCACGGTCAGCAGAATAGTATCTCCATCGCAGTCAAGGCGAACGCCCAGCACCTCTTGGGTATTTCCAGAAGTTTCTCCCTTGACCCAATATTCATTGCGCGAGCGCGAAAAATACGTTGCCTTGCGGGTAGCGAGGGTATGGGCCAAAGCGTGGTCATCCATCCAGGCCAGCATCAGCACCTCACCAGACTCAGCCTGGGCAATGGCCGGCACCAAGCCTTGGTCATTGCGCTTGAGCTGCTTGGCGATGTCCCCGTTAAGTTCAAAGTCGCCCGGGCTACTCATCGGCGCACCTCGTAGCCCGCAGCGTCTAGAGCCTCTTTCACATCGCTGATTTCTACCTCACCGAAGTGAAAAATGCTTGCTGCCAAGACGGCATCGGCGCCGGCTGCAACTGCCGGTGGGAAGTCTGCGGCGTTTCCCGCGCCGCCAGAGGCGATAACGGGAATGGTCACCGCTGCGCGCACGGCGCGCAGCAATTCAAGGTCAAATCCTTCCTTTGTGCCATCGCCATCCATCGAGTTGAGGAGGATCTCCCCTACGCCGAGTCCTTCGCCGCGGCGCGCCCATTCGATAGCGTCGATCCCGGCCGATTCCGTACCGCCGTGCGTGGTGACCTCAAAGCCGGATGGCGCATACTCTTCGTGGCACCGGCGGGCATCAACGGACAGCACGATGCATTGGGCTCCGAAAGTCTCAGCCATTTCGCGCAGCAGTTCCGGATTCTTAATGGCCGCGGTGTTTACAGAGACCTTATCTGCCCCGGCGCGCAATAATTCTCGGACGTCATCAACGCTGCGAACTCCGCCACCCACCGTCAATGGGATAAATACCTGGTCCGCTGTGCGGCGCACGACCTCGAGCATGGTGGAGCGGCCCTGTTTAGAAGCAGAGACATCCAAGAAGGTAAGCTCATCGGCTCCTAGGGCGTCATAACGCGCGGCCAGCTCCACTGGATCGCCGGCATCACGCAGGTTGTCAAAGTTGATCCCCTTGACCACGCGGCCTTGGTCTACGTCTAGGCAGGGGATCACGCGTACGGCTACAGCCATGGCGGCCGCCTCCTTTTCGGGTATTTAGTCTTAGCGGTGAAATGTACCGGTATGACGGGACAGGATATCCACGATGGTGGCATGAACCTGCGGGGTACCTGCCACCATGCCGCGCGACTGCGCAGTCCATGGATTTCCTTCCGGATCGGTGACAACGCCACCAGCGGCCTGAATCTGCAATGCTCCCGCGGCGTTATCCCATGGGTGCGGAGAGAAGTTAATCGCGCCATCGAACACACCCTGCGCGACGAAGGCATTATCAAGGCCCACAGAACCGGTCATTCGCGGGCGTAGTCCGGTCTCGCGCAGCTCGTGGAAAATTTCGGTGGGCAGGTGCGAAGAGCACCCCACGTGACCGCGCGCCTCATCAAAACCCATCGCATCGTCCCCTCCACCAAAACCAGTGGCAGGCCCACCTACCGAGCGCAGTGGGGCGCCATCGCAGGTGACCAGACGGCGCCCCAAGAGCGGGAAGTCAGATACCGCGGCAACAGGCGCACCCTCATGAATGAGCGCCACCAGGATGCCGGCCATGGGGTTTCCGGCAGAGTAGTTTGCGGTGCCATCGATCGGATCTACCACCCACACGGTATCGAGCACGCTGCCGCCTGATTCTTCTCCATAGACCGGGATGCCGGTCATCTGGGTCAAGATATCGCGCAGCTGTTGCTCGATGACGAGATCTACCTCGGTGGCAAAATCTCCCTGCCCCTTAAAACGGGCGGGCGCAGCTCCGAGGCCGGAGCGAAAAATGGGTTCTACTTGGTCTACGGCCGCCTCCGCGAAGGCCACCAACTCGCGGGGTTCCATCATGACTTAGTTGTCCTCAGGGTCGAAAGGGTCAATGGTTTCTTCCGCCGGCAGCGGCTCTACCTCGGCCACCGCAGCGAGTGCTTCGTCGAGGGTGAAATTCCCCTCGTACAGGGCTTTTCCAATAATGGCGGAATCGATGCCCTCATTTTCATAAAGCGCGAGCTCGCACAGATCTTCCACGCTAGAAATGCCACCGGAGGCGGTGATTTTTGCCTCCGTCGCCATCGCTACCTCGCGCAGGAGCTCAATATTAGGTCCGGTGAGCGTGCCGTCTTTAGATACGTCTGTCACCACAAAGCGCTGGCATCCGGCGGCATCGAGGCGCTCGAGTACCTCCCACAGATCGCCGCCATCGGAGACCCAGCCATTGCCGGCGGTACGCCATTCGCCGCCGTCTTCGCGCACGGCAAGGTCCACGGCGACCTTATCTCCGTAGCGCGCGAGGATATCCTCGATCCATTCCGGCCGCTCTAGAGCAGCCGTGCCGATACTAATGCGCTGCGCACCGGTAGCCAGCGCGCGCTCCACCGCAGCATCGTCCCGAATGCCACCGCTAAGCTCCACATTTACCCCCAGATCGCGAGTAATCATCGCCATTTCCTCGTGGTTAGAGCCCCGGCCGAAGGCCGCATCCAAATCCACAAAATGCAACCAGTGTGCACCCTGGGACTGCCACTTTTGTGCGGCATCGCGCGGGGAACCATACGAGGTTTCGGTGCCTGCTTCGCCTTTATCCAAGCGCACGGCTTGGCCTTGAGATACATCGACTGCTGGCAAAAGCGTAAAAGTCATATTCTTCATCCTACCTAGAGCGTGCGCATCCAGTTTTCCAAAAGCTGAGCACCGGCGTCCCCGGATTTCTCAGGGTGGAATTGAGTCGCCCACAGGGCACCGTTTTCTACCGCCGCGACGAACCTATCGCCCGCGTGCTCCGCCCAACTCACCTGCGGCGGACGGGTAATTTCCGTTTCCAATTCCCAACGGCGAACGCCGTAGGAATGTACGAAGTAGAAACGTTCGTCTTCCGGTAGTCCGGCAAACATATCGCTGCCGACGGGTACTTCCACGGTATTCCACCCCATGTGCGGCAGCACCGCAGACTGCAACTTTTCCACAGTGCCGGGCCACTCGCCGCAACCGGTGGAGTTGATGTTGTGTTCCACTCCGGCGTCGAAAAGCACCTGCATTCCTACGCAAATGCCCAACACTGGCCGCTCTCCTGCCAAGCGCTGGCCGATGACCCGAGGGCCCTGCACCGCCCGTAGCCCGCGCATGCAGGCAGCAAAGGCACCCACCCCAGGGACAAGCAGACCGTCCGCTTCCACCGCTTCTTTGGGGTCCGCGGTAACGGTGACGTCCGCGCCCACCCGTTCCAGCGCACGCTGGGCTGAGCGCACATTGCCCGCGCCATAATCCAATAATGCGACCGTCTTTGCCATGGGCTATACCTTACGCATGCGACGCAGACGCGTCCGGATATCGTTGGTTTCGCTCACGCGGGTGCGCCCAAGGACAAAATCTGCCGACGTCATCACAACGCCTGCGACGAGGATGACCACGCCGGCCCCAAAAGCCCCCGCATAGCCGTAGCCGGCAACCAAGGCACCCAAGAGGGTCGAGCCCAAGCCGGTGCCGCCGTCATAGAAGATATTCCAGATGGCAGAAGCCTCCGAGACCCGCTCGCGCGGCAGGCGATCAAACATGGACAGCAGCGCCTCATTTTGGGCAATACCGAACGCACCACCGAACAGGAAGGCACCAAGCACGAGCCACCATACGGAACCATCGAGATAAAGAGGAACGGCAATGGCAAGCACGCCCACGATAGCCATTACCTGGCCGGGGATGTAGAGCCGGCCGGGAGTGCCCACGCGGTCTGCCACCATGCCCGCTAGGTAGCGGAAAATCATGGCGGCGCCGCCCACAATGGATAGCATGATGCCGGCCAAGCTGGCGCCGCGCTCTGCATCGAGTTCTTGTACTGCCGGCGGCAGGAAGGATGATACGGCACCATAGCTCATAGAAAACGTCGTTAGCGCCAGCGCCGGAACAAGCACTAGCTTCCACGTGGGAACGCGGATAAGGTTCGGCTCTTCTTCGGTATCGGAGGCGAGCGTGACCTTGATCTTGGGAATGCGCAGGCACAGACCAAAGCCCACGAACCCAATGACTCCGGCGGTGATATACGTCGAGGCATAACCCAGCTTTTCCGCCATGGTCAATCCCAGTGGCAAAAAGACCATTTGGCCCAGGCCAGTGAAAACACCAATCATGCCGGTGGCCTTGCCCAGCAGGCGTACCGGCGCCAGTTCCGCAATGAGCGCGGACTCAGAAACGGTCAGCGCGCCAAAGCCCACGCCGCGCAGAGCAGAAAAGAGCAGGACAACCCAAGCATCGGTACCCAAGAGGTGGCCAAAGGCAGGTACACCCAGGGTAAAAGCGGACAGTGCCATCACGCGGCGGTAGCCCCACCGGCGTAGGAGCCACGGGGAGATGATCTGGGTAAGCACGGTGAAGGCCATGAAGATGCCCGTGGATGAGCCCGCCAAGGTAGCTGAGCCGCCGGAGTCAATGACCGCTAGCGGCACCACTGGAAGGAGGATGGACCAAGCACCGAAGGCTGCGGCGATGGCCAACATGGTCGCGGTATAACCCGGAACCTTCCAGATATTAGTTTCTTGGGTATTGCTCATTTACCGAACGCTCCTACCATCCACGAGATTGCTGCCACCACGGTGATAGCGGCCAATAAAGAGGCTACTACTGTCATTGCCTTCGATCCCTGTTGGTAGGCAGACCACGCACCGCCCACCAACATGCCGGCGACGAGGAAGAGGACCAAGATCATAAAATGCATGCGTTCTAGAGTGCTCCCTTCGTCGAAGGAATGCCAGTCTGGCGCGGATCGAATTCCACCGCACCGCGCAACGCACGCGCTACCGCTTTATACTCCGCTTCCGTAATGTGATGCGGATCGCGACCATAGCGCACGTTGAGGTGGAGCGTTACCGCAGCGTGGGTGGCGAGCGTTTCAAAGAAGTGGCGGTTGATCACCGTGGCGTAATGCCCACCGATGGTCTGCCACTGCAGGTGCTCTGGTTCGCCGTTCATTACAAAATAGGCGCGCCCAGAAAAATCCACCACCGCTTCCACTAAGGCCTCATCCATGGGCAAAAGCTGGGAGCCAAAGCGGCGAATGCCGGCCTTATCCCCCACCGCCTTACGCAGCGCGGTGCCGAGCACGATGGCGGTATCTTCCACAGTGTGGTGGGCATCTACCTCCACATCGCCCTCAGCTTGCACGGTGAGATTAAAGCTGCCATGAGTAGCAAAGGCCGTGAGCATGTGGTCAAAGAAAGGTAGTCCGGTGGAAATATCGCTTTGTCCCGTGCCATCGAGATCGATGACCACAGAAATTTGCGATTCCGACGTCGCCCGCTGGGCGCGTCCTACGCGGTTGCTCATGCTTCGCTCCTTTCTCCTGCGACCGGGAAATCAGCCACTACTGTATCCGCAAGGTCCTCAGCTACGGCCAAAAAGGCCGAATTTTCTTCTGGCAGCCCCACGGTCATGCGCAGGTGGCCTGCGATGCCAACATCGCGAATGAGCACTTCCTTATCCAAGAACTGTTGCCACACGCGGTGTTGGTCAGCAAAGCGGCCGAAGAAGAGGAAATTGGATTCGCTGGGTAAAACGGTATAGCCCAATTCGCGCAAGCGAGCGGCCACCCGCTCGCGCTCGGCGGCAATCTTTTCCACGGTGGCGAGCGTATCCGCACTATGGCGTAGCGCTACCGTCGCCGCGGCTTGGGATAGCACAGAAAGGTGATACGGCAGCCGCACCAGCATCACGGCCTCCACAAAGGCCGGGTCCGCCACGAAATAACCGAGGCGGCCGCCGGCAAAATCGAAGGCCTTAGACATGGTGCGCGAGACCACCAGCTTCGTGGGGTATTTCTCCAGCAGCGTCACCGCAGATGCCGAGGAAGAAAATTCGCCATAAGCTTCATCGACGATGAGGATGCCCGGGGCGGCGTCGGCAAGCGCGGCAATATCGTCCACGCTGGTCACCCCACCGGTGGGGTTATTCGGCGTAGTCACAAAGATGATATCCGGCTGGTGCTGCGCCACAGCTGCGAGCGCCCGGTCCATATCGATGCGGAAATTCTCATCGCGCGGGCACTCCAGAAACTGCGTGTGAGTCCCATCCGCGAGGATAGGGTGCATGGAATAAGACGGGGTGAAACCGAGCACGCTGCGGCCTGGACCACCGAATGCCTGCAACAGCTGCTGCAAAATCTCATTCGAGCCATTGGCCGCCCACACCTGCGCATAGCCCACGCGCACGCCGGTTTGTTCAGATACGTAGTCCGCCAAGGATTGGCGCAGCTCCACCGCATCGCGCTCCGGATAGCGATTGAGTGTGGTGGCAAGACGCCTAGTCTCCACCACCAAGTCATCCACTAGTGCCTGCGAGGGAGGATAAGGATTTTCGTTGGTATTGAGCTGGTAGGCCACGTGGAGTTGCGGCGCCCCATAGGCAGACTTGCCGCGCAGCTCCTCGCGCAGGGGAAGATCATTCAAGTGCGTCATTTAATTCTCCTCGAATCGGGAGCGGATAGCCTCACCGTGGGCAGGCAGCCCCTCGGCCTCCGCAAAAGCGATAACGTGCGGGGCAATCTCTTCCAACGCAGCTCGGTCATAATCAATAAGGTTGACCGGCCGCATAAAGGTATGGGTAGAAAGGCCGGCAGAAAAGCGCGCCGTACCGGAGGTGGGCAATACGTGATTGGAGCCGGCCGCGTAATCTCCGAGCGGCACTGGAGCAAAGTCCCCTACAAAGATGGCACCGGCGTGCTTAATCCGCTCGGCCACCGCGCCGGGCTCTGCGGTGTGGATCTCCAGGTGCTCAGCAGCATAGGCATTGGCCACCGCCACCGCTACATCCAGGGAATCGACCAGCACAATTCCGGATTGCTCGCCGCCTAGGGCTTCGGCCGCTCGCTGCGCATTTGCGGTGGCGCTGTAGCGCGCTTCTACCTCGGCATTCACACGCTGAGCTAGGCTTGGCGATGCCGTAATGAGCACACTCGCGGCCATCGGATCATGCTCGGCCTGGGAGATAAGGTCATAGGCCACATACACCGGATTCGCGGTGTCATCAGCGATAATGGCGATTTCTGTCGGCCCTGCCTCAGCATCAGTACCCACCACGCCGCGCACCAACCGCTTGGCCGCGGTGACGAAGATATTTCCAGGGCCGGTAATCATGTCCACCGGGGCTAGTCCGGCGTCATCATCCCCGTAGGCCATCAGCGCGACGGCTTGGCCGCCTCCTACCGCCCAGACCTCATCCACGCCCAGCATCTGGCACACGGCCAGCACCGTGGGGTGCGGCAGACCGCCGAATTCTTTTTGTGGCGGCGAGGCTACCACCAAGCTTTCCGCGCCGGCCGCCTGCGCTGGCACGGCATTCATAATCACCGAGGACGGGTAGACCGCCTTGCCTCCCGGCACGTATAGTCCGACGCGCTCGATGGGGCGAAAGACCTCGGTCACCGTGGCACCTGGTGCTAGCTCGGTGGTGTGCGCGGCCGGTTTTTGCTCGGCGTGAACCTTGCGGACCCTCTCGATAGAGACCTCAATCGCTTGGCGCACCTGCGGGTCTAGTTCGGAAGCGGCCTTCTCCAACTCCGCTTGGGGCACCCGCAGATGGGCTGGGCGCACGCCATCGAATTGCTCGCCATAGTCCAAGGCGGCCGCAGCGCCTTCTTGGCGTACTCGATGAACCAGCGGCGCCACCTTGTCCACCACGGCGGCGACGTCGGTGCCACCGCGCGGCAAAACTCGCCGCAACTGGGCGGGGCGCAGCTCTTGGCCACGCAGATCGATGGTGCGAAGCATTCCCGGTTCCTCTTCTCCCTATCGGATTTCTGTTATTAAACCAATATCCTAATGGTCAAACGCCAGCGAGAGGGCCGGTTTGGGCTATAGACTCGATATCAACATAGCTTTAAGGTGGTGGCAGCGATGAGCGAAATTGAACCCTCTCTTCTGCTCTCGCATGCCCGCACCATTGCCCGCGATAATGACGTGTCCTGCTGGGCCCTGCCTACTGGCGAGCTACTCGTTCCACATGCGGCAGGCGGCTCCACCTTCATCTTTGTAGACCAGCTGGAAGAACCGGTGCTCCACCTGCACACCAGCCCCCGCGGCGGCGTCGATCTCAGCGAGATCTCCGAGCTCGCGTACTTGGCCAACGAGTGGAATCACGATTGCATCTCCCCGGTCGTCGTGGTTGATTATGACCAGCCTGACTGCGTGAGCGTGTCCGGGCACAGCTATCTGCCGGCCGATACCTCCCCCAGCCGCGAACAGCTTGCAGCGTTCCTCCTACCGGCACTGCGCAACGCGGAGGTCCTCATGGACTTGCTCGCCGAATCCCATCCTGGCCTCGTGTGCGAAGCCTCACCGGAGCTTACCCCGCTTGCCGACGCCCCCTTGGAACCCTTCACCCTCGATAGCCTGGCAGGGCTCCTACCGCTTATTGGGATCCAGCGCTTCCAAAGCGACGGCGGCACCGCGATCTACGCCTGGGTCAATGATGTTCTTTTCGCCTTTGCACTGGACAACGGGCCCAGCCTCATTATCAAAGGGCATTGGGACCCCAGTCTGGACGAGGCGGAATTTACCCGGCTATTCCTCATTTGCAATGACTGGAATCGCGCCCACCACGGCGCCGTGGCATTTTGCCACCACACCTCCGAGGGCCTGCAAGTGCGGATGGATGCCGCCACCATTACCGCCGCGGGACTTACCCGGCCGCAACTATTTAGCGCCATCGGCCGCGGGCTCAAGCACATCCTGCACGGCATCGATGACATCGCGCACGAAGTAACCGGCGCCTCCCCCGTCGAATGGCCTTAGACGCGCACATCACCAATCTTCATCGGCACTCACAAAGGCCGTGGACCAATAGGCAAACATCGCCATAAAGGGCGCCACCGCCCACGAGATGGCTGGGGAGAAATTCGGCGCAAACTCTACGACTTCCCCTGGGTTTTCTGGTGGATGCGTGGCCGTGACCCCACCAAAGACATAAAACGACGCCGCCCCAGCCAGGGCACACACGCCGACCCACAAGAGCATCGACAAGCCCCGCCCCTGCCGGCGCAAATACGCGCCCAACCCCAAGAACAACCCAAGCAGGCCGGTAATGAGGGCAAAGGTAATAAAGGCGATGAACTGAACGCTTCCCATCGCATCGATGGCATAGCCGCCATCGTCTACCTCACGGCCGGTAAGCGTCGGCCGGAAAAGCCCCCACAGCGCACCGGCCGCGCCATACACCAGGAGCGCACACGCGAGTAACCCCGCACCAAAACCTAGGGTGCGGGGTAACCGGCGCTTTAACAGAGACAACTTAGTTACAGAAGGTCCAGTTGCCATTCTCGCGACGGAAGCGGACCGTAGAGGTCTCAGTGCCCTCAGAGTTGGACACGCTCACGGTTGCAGAAGCATCGTCGCCATTGACCACAACGTCGTTGACGGACTGCAGCTTGGTCGACTGCGGGATGGACTCCAACTGGCTAGCGAACTTCTCCACCTCGCTATTGCCGCCGCCCTGCTGGCGCATAGTGTTAGCGTACTCGGCAAAGGACTGGTTCGGCAGGCTATCGACGTACTGCTGGTACTGGGCGAACTCCTGGGACTGCTCATCGCGCACCGCCTGGCAGGCATGCTGCGGCATGTAGTTGAAGTATTCCTTCACATTGTCGATCTCATGCTGACCGCGGACCAGCTGCTCGATGGCCTGCTTATCGGCATCATTAGCATTCTGGCCGCCTTCAATCGGCTTGATGTCCTTCGCTCCCGCGAAAGGATCCTCACCATTGTTCAGCGGGTTAGCCAGCTGATCGGGACCCTCGCCAGCACCGTCCTCGCCCTCTGCACCCGCAGCGGCGTCCTTCTTTTCGCCGTCCTTATTCTGATCCTTTTCTTTTTCCTTGTCCTTATCCTCGGACTTATCGGCATCTTTGTCCTCGGATTTATCTGCAGACTTATCCTCAGAAGACTTGGATGCCGTGGTGGCGGCCGCCTTCTTGGAGTCGTCATTGTCATCCGAACCACACGCAGCTAGCGCCAGCGGGGTGACCAGCGCAACTGCGATGAGGGACTTCTTTGCAGGGGTCAAAAAGGACAAGGGAAAGCTCCTGAATCAATCTTGCGAATGTGAAGCCACCCCAAGGGCGACCTCTTATTTGTCTTCGCAATACTAACAACCCGACGATGGAAATGACATTGAGACTCCGTTAAAAGAACCTGTGAACTACCGTCCCCCGGCCAAGTCCGTACAATTGCCAAGGTGCACATAAACCGCGAGAGTATTATCGACGCCGCTCTTTCCCTGCTTGATGCCTACGGGCTTGGCGACGTCACCATGCGCCGCGTTGCTTCCTCCCTCGGCGTCGCCCCCGGCGCGCTCTACTGGCACATTGCCAATAAACAAGCGCTCATTGCAGCCCTTGCGGAGGAGATTATCTCCCCCGTTTCTGGGGAGTCGCTCGAGGATATCAGCCTCAATCTTCGTGATTTACTGCTCGCCCGCCGCGACGGCGCCGAGGTAGTCATTGCCGGCCTCTCCCTCCCGCAGGCCCCTGCCTGGGACCGCCTCTTGGTGGCCTTCACCGCTGCAGCCACGCGCAGCACCCTCGCTGTCACCAGCGCCCACCGCGCCGCCGCGCTCTCCGCCATTCACCTCGTGCTCGGCGCCACCTTAATGGAACAATCCCAACGCCAGCTTGCAGAAACCACCGGTGAGTCTCCGGTCACAGATTATCGCGCAGATCTTATACGCGGCGTGCGCATTATTAACGCTGGACTTACGCACGGCGCCGGCGCCTAAAAAGCGGTTATGCTCGTGGGCATGAACACTCCCGCCATGGACGCAGTCCCCACACCCACCGAGCGCTACGGCCGCCAAATCTGGCCCGGCAAACCCACCCCACTGGGATCCACCTTTGACGGATCCGGCACCAACTTTGCTCTGTTTTCCGAGGTAGCAGACAAGATCGAGCTCTGCCTCATCGACAAAGAAGGCAACGAGGAACGCATCGAAATGTCGGAGGTCACCGCCCATGTGTGGCATATTTACCTCCCCAACGTCACCCCTGGCCAGCGCTACGGCTACCGCGTCTATGGCCCCTATGAACCAGAAAACGGTCTGCGCTGCGACCCTTCCAAGCTCCTTGTAGACCCCTATGCCCGGGCGTTCGACGGCGAATTCGACGGCGATGCCTCCCTCTACTCCTATGACATCCACGCCGAGGAACCCGGCACCGGCCGCAACGAAGAAGACTCGCTAGGCCACACCATGTTGTCGGTGGTGATTAACCCCTTCTTTGACTGGCGCAGCGACCACCGCCCCCACATTCCCGATAATCAAAAGGTCATCTATGAAACCCATGTCAAGGGCATGACCATGACCCATCCGGACGTACCGGAAGAGCTCCGCGGCACGTACGCCGGCATGGCCCACCCTGCCGTCATTAACTACTTTAAAGAGCTTGGCGTTACCACCGTGGAGCTCATGCCCGTCCACCAATTCCTGCAAGACGATCGCCTGCGCAACCTAGGCCTGCGCAATTACTGGGGTTATAACACCTTCGGCTTTTTCGCCCCACACCATGACTATGCCTTTGCCAAGAAGCCGGGCGAGGTGGTCTCCGAGTTCAAGGCCATGGTCCGCGCCTTCCACGAGGCTGGAATCGAGGTCATCCTCGATGTGGTTTATAACCACACCGCCGAGGGTAATCACATGGGCCCCACCATTGCTTTCCGCGGCATCGACAATGGCGCGTACTATCGCCTCGTCGAGGGCGATGAGGCCCATTACATGGATTACACCGGCACCGGCAATTCCCTCAATGTCCGCCACCCGCACTCGCTGCAGCTCATTATGGATTCGCTGCGTTACTGGGTTACGGAGATGCGCGTCGATGGTTTCCGCTTCGACCTGGCGGCAACGTTGGCGCGGGAGCTTGACGACGTCGACAAGCTCGCCACCTTCTTCGACCTAGTCCAGCAAGACCCCATTGTCAGCCAGGTTAAGCTCATTGCCGAGCCTTGGGACATCGGCCACGATGGTTACCAGGTGGGCAACTTCCCGCCCATTTGGAGCGAATGGAACGGCAAGTACCGCGATACCGTGCGCGATTTCTGGCGCGGCGAGCCCGCTACCCTAGGTGAATTCGCCTCCCGTCTGACCGGCTCTTCGGATCTTTATGCCGATAATGATCGCCGCCCTACTGCCTCCATCAATTTCATCACCGCCCACGATGGTTTTACACTGCGCGACCTCGTTTCCTATAACGACAAGCACAACGAGGCCAATGGCGAAGATAACCGCGACGGCGAATCCTTCAACCGCTCCTGGAACTGCGGTGAAGAAGGCCCCACCGATAATGATGAAATCCGCAAGCTACGCCGCCGCCAAGTGCGCAACTTCCTGACCACTCTCCTGCTTTCCCAGGGCACTCCTATGCTCTCGCATGGCGATGAATTCGGCCGCACGCAGGACGGAAATAATAACGTCTACTGCCAAGACAACGAGCTGTCGTGGATGGACTGGTCCATGCTGGAGGAAGAAAAATCCGCCGCGATGCTGGGCTTTACCAAGCGCGTGCTGTCCATTCGCAACCACCACCCCGTCTTCCGCCGCAAGCGCTTCCTCGCCGGCGGCCCGCTCGGCGCGGATGTCCAGGAACGCGATATCGCCTGGCTGGTTCCTTCAGGCCGCCTGATGACCCAGGACGACTGGGACCACGACTTCGGCCGCGCCCTCATGGTCTACCTCAATGGCAATGCCATTACGGAAACCACCGCCCGCGGCGAGCGCATCACCGATGATTCTTTCATCATGATCTTCAACTCCCACGACGGTGAAATCGAGTTCACCCTGCCCACCAAGGATCTCGGCGCTACGTGGCGGCTGATGGTCGATACCGCCGATTCCGGTGGCTACCCCGCGGAGGAAACCCTCATTGAGGCAGAGGGTACGATCACGGTGCAGCCGCGTTCAACGCTGATTCTGCGTCAGATTGAACCGCCCATCTTCGATTCCTAAAGAAAGGCCCCTCGTGTCATTTCCCGCGCACGGCGCACTCATCGATGTCACAGCGGATAAACTCGTGCTTCACCGCACCCTGCTGGCCACCAGCCTCGGCGCCCCCGCCACGCAGGATATCCCGCTCGAGTCCATCGACACCGTGCGTGTGAGTGAACCGACCCCCACCGGCTTCGGCACCCTCGACTTGGGCAACGCCGGCACGATAGCCTTCGCCCCGCACCAAGACCCGCAAGCCGTCGCCCGCGCCATTTCCGCCGCACAGCGCGGCGAAGCACCCTCCTCCGCCACCACCATCCCCGGCCTCGATTTCACCGCCGTGGACGTGGAAACGGCCAACGATAACTGGGGCTCTATCTGCCAAATCGGCGCGGTGCGCTTCCGCGACGGCCAAGAGACCGCCTCCCGGTCCTGGCTGTGCACCCCTCCACCAGGCCTCGAGCACTTCGCGGATATTAACGTCTCCATCCACGGCATTACCGCGGACGATGTGCAAGGAGCGCCGGCATTTGCCGATGCCGCCAAGGAGCTCTTCGATTTCCTCGGCGGCGACGTGCTTGTCGCGCACAACGCCCAGTTCGATTCCACCGCCCTGCGCTCCGGCCTGCTTTCCGCCGGCGCCGAGGTGCCCACCGTGCCGCTGGCCTGCTCCCTCGCGCTGTCCCGCGATGCTTCCAAGGCCAAGGTTATTTCGGTGCGCAACCACAAGCTGCCCACCGTCGCCGCCCACCTGTCCGCGCCGGACTTCAGCCACCACGACGCCACCGAGGATGCCCGTGCGGCCGGCGAAATCATCGCCCGCTTGGCCGAGCGCTTCGGACACACCGGCAGCATCCGCGACCTATTCACCGCACGCGAATTCACCTTGGGCCGCCTCGATTCCGAGGCCATTCTGCCCGTCCTGCGTGCCCACACCGCCCCCACCTCCGGCGCGGATCTCGGCGCTGGGACCGACTTCCGCGACCAAACCCGTGCGGCCGGCTCCGCACAGAACAAGTCTCGCGGGCCCGCCCCGTGGCAGTCCGTAGCCACCCCGGACACAATCCCAGAGCCGAACCCCGACGCCGACCCGGAAGGCGCACTCTACGGACAGCACGTCACCCTCACCGGCGATTTCGAGCCCTATGATAAGGGTGTGCTGTGGCAGGGCATCGCCGAGCGCGGCGGCCAAGTGGCAAAGAACGTCACCAAAAAGTCCACCCTGCTCATCGTGGGCGAATGGGCCAAGAAAACCTCCAAGGAAAAGCGCGCGGAGGAGCTGCAGGCCAAGGGCCAAGAAATCGCCATCTGGCCGGCCGATAAGCTCTTTGCCGAGCTGCAACTCGACGCCGAGCCGCCCTTCTAGGCCCAACCGGGGAACCAAACGGCGGTTTCTCCAGTCCAATAAAGGCGACCACACCCTACCGCCACACTGGAGAACCCGCCGTGACCGTCGCCCTGCGCCCGCCTCGTCCCACCACCGCAAACCTGCTGCCTGCGCTCTTTGCCCGTTCCTGGCTGAAAGAACAGCGGCTTTCTGACGACGGCTTCTGCGACTCCCTCGCCACCATCCAGCTCTCCCCCAGCCTGTCCATGGCGCTGGTATTTCCCGGCAAGCAGACCTTTCGCCGGCTCAGCCACCGCGGCCTCGCAGACATGGATATCTCCGCGCGCCGAGCATGGAACCATGCTTCCCATAACCTGCAGCGCGCCGCCCTCGATTCGCAAGGGCTGCGCTTTTGGACCCGCCCTGCGGCCTGCGAGCTTCCTTCCGCCGCCCGTTTCGGCGGCCTGCAGGTCCGTTCCCACGGCGCACCGATTTCCTCTTGGATTGCCCACCCAGAGACCTTTACCGTGCTGGACAAGCACATGCGTCGCCTGCTGCGTTCCCACTCGCTGACCTACCTAGTGCCGGACTCCGCTACGCTCTTTGCCTTTGCCCACCTGCCGGACACCTATGCCCGCCAGCTGGCCGCCGATGCCGTCGCGCGCGTGCCCCGCCATCGCACCGTGCTCCACCCACGCCCGCTAGTATGGTCTAACGGATTCCCGCGGGAGTTATGAAAGGAGCACTATGCCGGAAAGTAGGATGTCGCGGCTGAGCAACCAGTACCACGACTGGACGCGCAGCCACCCCACCGCCGCGGTGGACTTCCGGACCGCCATCGAGGACCTCCTCAATGACGCCGGCATCATCTTCGACCGCGTCTCTACCCGCGTCAAAACCTGGCCCTCGCTGAAGGCGAAGGCCAAAAAGCGCCGCGAGAACGGCGATTTCGTCTATCCCCAGCCCTGGCAAGAGATCCACGATGTGATGGGCGTGCGCGTGACGGTGTATCACTCCACCGCCATCCCCCAAGCGCTCAACGTCTTTGGGGAGTCTTTCCACGTGGAGCGCTCCGTAGACAAGGCGGCCGAAACTCGCATTTCGGGGGGTTTCGGCTATGGTTCCCACCACTTGGTGCTCACCGTGACCGAGGATAGCGCCGTCGCGATGGAAGAGCTGGCGAGCTATGTTGGCTGGACCTTTGAAGTGCAGATTCGCACCGTCCTCCAGCACGCGTGGGCGGAGTTTGAGCACGATATCCGCTATAAGCAGGGACCGAACCCGCCCTCGCCGGAGGTGGACCGCCTCTTTACCTTGGCCGCGGGGCTCATCGAGCTCGCCGACCAGCAATTCGATGAGATCGCCGCCCTCAAGGCCCCGGATACGGAAACCGACAAGGACGTCGAGCTTACCGCCGAGACCCTGCCGGGCGTACTCGCCATCATTTTGGGCAACCGCTTCCCGCTCTCGCGTTCGGAGCACTACCGCTTCTTGGCGGAGCTGCTGGAGCAAAACGGCGTGCGCCACTTGGGCCAGCTTGAGCAGCTGCTGGATGACACCGCCATTGCCCACGTCCACGACGCCATGCGCTACCGTTTCCGCCCCGGCCAAGTGCGGCTTATCGACGACCTCCTGCTCAACAAGTTTGGCAAACAACACATCGAGGCCACCGCCGAATCCGGCGACCGCCCAGGCCGCAAGCGGCGGCTTACTGCGCGCCTGAAAGCGCTACGCGCTGCCCACTAGCTGCTCAGGGTTTTCGGCCACTTACCGGAAACCGCCACGGAATTTCTCCATGTCGCGGCGTTCCTTCTTCGTCGGCCGACCGGCACCGCGCGGGCGCACCGGAACCGACGGCATAAACTCCTTGGGCGGCGGCGGTGGCGCATGGTCCGTATAGCAGGTGCGCGCGACGGGCGCGCCCACGCGCTTAGCGACGGTCGCTAAAACCTCGAGGTCATGCTCGTGGTGGTTGCGCCATACGCGCACGCGGTCGCCCGGCACCACCTGTTGGGAAGGCTTGACGGCCTCGCCATTGATCTTCACGTGCCCAGCGCGCACGGCGGTCGCGGCCGCGGACCGGGTTTTAAACATACGAACGGCCCACACCCAGGCATCAATCCTGACGGGGCGGCCGCTAGGTTGCGGTGCCGGCATTTAGTACTGGTTGTGGTTCTCGTTGACGATTTTCTGGATCTTCAGCCAGTTATAGCCGCCACCTGCGACGGCAACGATGGCACCAAGTAGCATCCAAGCCCAGAAGTTAGCCGAAAGCACGCCGAGCACTACGCCCACACCGATGCCGCCGGCCACGCATACGACGGCGTTGCGGGAGTGCTTGCGCACCTGCTGCTTGCGCTGCGCAATGGGGTTATTCGGTCGTTGCTGCATACTCATGGTCAGGATCCTACCTCAACCCACGCGCTGCCGGCCTCTGCCGCTTCGAGCTGGCCCTGCGAGATCGCTGCCAGCGTAGCTTCCAGCTCATCCAGCCCGCCTGGGCGCACGGCCAGCGTAAAGGTCACCGCCGCCGCATACGCGGTATCGGTTATCTCGTAGCCGCGCCCGCGCAGGTCCGCTTCCACGCGCCCGGCCGTCGCATGCGGGCATTTCACCGCATAAAGCTCCCGACGCGCCCTGGTTACCGCGCGCACCTTCTCCATGGCCTCGCTCACCGCGCCGCCATAGGCATGCACCAGTCCGCCGGCCCCCAGCTTGATGCCGCCAAAGTAGCGCACGACCACCGCGCATACATCGAGCATGCCGGACCCCTTCACCACGTCCAGCATCGGCTTTCCGGCCGTTCCGGAGGGCTCGCCGTCATCGGAAGAGCGCTCCACCGGGTTCGCGCCGTCGACGTGAAAGACGTAGGCGGAGCAGTGGTGGCGGGCATCGGGAAAGCGGCTGCGGGCGGCGTCGATAAACGCGCGGGCCTCTTCCTCGTTGGTGACGCGACCAATCAAGGTAATAAACCGGGATCGCTTAATTTCAATTTCGTGTTCAACCTGGTCCACGGGGCGACGATAAGAATCCTGCATTAGGCCACGAGGAATTCGTACTCGGGGGTGCCGGGCTTGAGGTACTGCACCGAAATCTTGGATTCTCCCATGCGCTCTAGCAGGCCGTCGAGGTCCTCGGCGCGGCTAAGCTGCAGGCCCACCAGCGCAGCGCCCGTCTCGCGGTTATTGCGCTTTAAGTACTCAAAGAGCGTGATGTCATCGGTCGGGCCCAAAATCTCCTGCAAGAAGTGGCGCAGCTGGCCCGGCTCCTGCGGGAAATTCACCAAGAAATAATGCTTCAGACCGCGGTGGACCAAAGAGCGCTCCATGATCTCGGCGTAACGCAGCACGTCATTATTGCCGCCAGAAATCACGCACACCACCGTCGAACCGGGCTCCAGGTCCAACTGGTGCAGGCCCGCTACCGACAGTGCACCGGCCGGCTCCGCAATGATGCCCTCATTTTGATACAGGTTGAGCAGGTCCGTACACACCGCGCCCTCGGACACGGTGTCAAAGCTCAGGCGCTCGCGATTGGCGTCCAAAATCTCATAGGGCAGCGCGCCCAAGCGCTTTACGGCCGCGCCATCGACGAAGGGGTCGACCTCCTCCAGCGTGACCGGACCGCCGTGGTCAAACGCCGCTCTTAGCGACGCCGCCCCCTCCGGCTCCATGCCCACCACCCGGGTGTGCGGTGCCATATCCGCCACGTAAGAGGTGATGCCGGAAATCAGGCCACCGCCTCCCACAGGAACGACGATGGTATCGAGCGACTTGCCCTTGGCCGAAAGCTGCGCCACAACCTCCGCCGCGACCGTGCCTTGTCCGGTGATGGTATCGCGGGCGTCGAAGGGCTCGATGAAGGTGGCGTCGCGCTCGGCGGCGTCGGCATGCGCGGCCGCGGCTGCTTCATCGAAGTTGGCGCCGACCACCACCAGCTCCACCTGGTCGCCGCCATGGACCAAGATGCGGTCGCGCTTTTGCATCGGCGTGGGCTCCGGCACGAAAATCTTGCCAGCGATGCCCATCGTGCGGCAAGCATAGGCCACGCCCTGCGCATGATTGCCGGCCGACGCCGTAACAATGCCCCGGCCGCGCTCTTCCTGGGGAACATTCGACATACCGTTTAACGCGCCGCGAATCTTATAGGAGCGCACGTCCTGCAGATCCTCCCGCTTGAGATAGACCTCGCAGCCCGTCTCGGCCGACAGCCGGGCGCAGTACTGCAGCGGAGTCGGGGCGATTTCCGAGCTAATCCGCGCCTGCGCCTGCTGGATATCGGATGCATGGATGGTCGAATCAGTCATGTCTTGACAGTCTACCCATTCACGGGAAATTCACTGTCCTTTAGTTGCACCGTTACCTCCATCAGCAATAGTGGACATAACCATAAGAAAGGAATATCTATGCTCAAGCGCATCTCTCTCTGCGTTACCTCCTCCCTCGTCCTGGCCTGCGCCCCAGCCGCCCACGCCCACATCGTGGATAACGTGCTGGAACACTCCGCCCCCAACGCCGCGCTGCAACTGACCCCCATCGGTTCCCATGAATCCGGCGTGCTAGGCAAATCCGCCGCCGAAATCGTCGCCTACCACGCTGCGTCCCAGCGAATCCTCACCGTCAATGCGCGCTCCGGTGAGGTCGATATCCTTGACGCCTCCGATCCCACCCAGCCGCGCAAGATCGGCGCCATCTCCGCCGGCGGGGACAAGGAAATCAACTCCGTGGCCGTGCGCCCCGATGGCCTGGCCGTCGCCGCGGTACAGCAGACGGACAAAACCGACAAGGGCGAAGCGCTGTTCTTCAATGCCGAAACCGGCGAGGAGCTTGGGCGCGTAGGCGTAGGCGCTCTGCCCGATAACGTGCACCTCACCGCCGACGGCCGCCACGCGCTGGTAGCCAACGAGGGCGAGCCTTCCGACGCCCTCAACGCCGAGGGCACCGCCTACCTCAAGGACCCAGAGGGCTCCATTTCTGTCATCAGCCTGCCCGCGGACGTCGCGGCGCCCGCGCTTGGCGACGTCCACACGGCCGACTTCACCGCCTTTGACACCGCCGACCTTGACCCTTCAATCCGCGTTTTCGGCCCCTCCGCGCACCATAACCTGCCCTCGCGGGACTTCGAGCCGGAATACATCTCCTCCGCGGGCGGCAAGGCCTATGCCACGCTGCAGGAAAACAACGCGATCGCGGTCATCGATATCGAGTCTGCCACCGTAGAAAAGGTCATCCCCGCTCATATCGCAGACCACTCCCAGGTGCCGATGGATCCGTCCAATAAGGATGACGCCGCGGAGCTGCGCACCATTCCGGTCAAAGGCCTGTCCATGCCGGACTCCATCGGTGCCTTCGAGGCAGGAGGCCAGACTTATTTCGCCACCGCCAACGAGGGCGATGCTCGCGAGTGGGGAGGCTATACCGATGAAGTAGAGCTCAAGGACCTGGTAAAGGACGGCAAGGTCTGTGATGACCTCGAGCTTCCCGAGGGCATCGAGGACAAGAAGGTCGCCGGCAACCTCAAGCTCACCAACGCTTCTGGCTGGAACGAAGAAAAGGAATGCTTCGACGGCCTGTATTCCTATGGCTCGCGCTCCTTTAGTATCTACGACGCCGAGGGCAACGTCGTCTTCGACTCCGGTGCGGACTTCGAGAAAGTCACCAAGGATATGCCCGGCCTTAACTTCAACGCCGATAACGAGGATCCGGATTTCGATGACCGCTCCGATAATAAGGGACCAGAGCCGGAAGCCTTGACCATCGGCAAGGTTGGCGATCGCACCTACGCCTTCATCGGCGCAGAGCGCGTGGGCGGCATCTTTGTCTACGACGTAACCACCCCTGCCGAGGCAAAGTTTGTCACCTACGTCAACAATCGCGATTTTTCCGTTGACTATGACGAAAATGATGTCGCAGCCACGACCCTGGCCGGCGACCTCGGACCAGAGGGCCTAGCCTTCGTTCCCGCCGCAGATTCCCCTACCGATAACGCACTCCTCATCGCCGGCAACGAGGTCTCCGGCACCACCACCGTGTTCTCCGCCAAGGACCTGCTTGCCGACGCCTCCGATAACACCGATTCCCCCTCCACGTCCGCGGGTTCCACTGGTTCCAGCAGCGGCAGCAGTGGCAGCAGCGTCGCTGCCGGCGTGGGCATCGTGGCCGGTTTGGTAGGTCTTGGTGCCCTGATCGGCGGGGCGCTGGGCTTCCTGCCGAAGACCGTCGACGAGTTCTATGCGCTGTTGCCGGCGCAGGTGCGCAAGCTTTTGCCATAGATCTTCTGGAATTTACCTGCTAAATTATTTGAGGCTAATACCTCTCACTCTAAAGGAGAACCATGCGCAACCGTCTCAGCACTTCGCTCGTCGCCGCCACCGCCGTGGCAGCGGGCCTTGTTGCACCAGCAACCGCTTCTGCCGCTGAAGAGCAGCCGAAGCACATCTCGGCTGAATGCCAGGCCGAGGTCGACAACGCCAAGGAAGAACACCTCAAGAAGATCGAGAACGGCGAGCTCGGATCTTCCGCCCGCACCCCGCAGGAGCTCATGCAGGGCCTAGCTAACGGCTACGGTTCTTCCGGAATGCCCAAGGAGCCGGACTGCGTAGCCAAGGAGGCGGAACAGCGCCAGATCGAGGCACTCGAGAAGCTTCCCATCTGGGGCTCTTCCACCCCAGAAAAGTTCCTCGAGGTCATGAGCTGGGTGACCGTAGCCGCCAGCCTCGTCGCTGCGCTGCTGCAAGCTTTCAACATGGTTGCCACGGTGAACCCGGCTGTGCTGGAGCCGATGAAAAACGCCCTCAAGCAGCTGGGCGTGCGCTTCTAAGCACTGAATAATTGAGCCGCTCCGGAGTTCCGGAGCGGCTTTGCGCGTTTTTAGAACAGCTCGCGGGTAGCGATATCAGCGCCCTCGACCAAGGACCGCAGCTTCGCCCACGCAATCTGGGGGTGCAGGCGGCCGCCGAGGCCGCAGTCGGTCGACGCAATGACGTTTTCGGGGCCGACTACCTCGGCGAATTGAATAATGCGATCGGCCACGAGGCGCGGATGCTCTACCGCGTTGGTGGAGTGAGAGACCACGCCCGGGTAAATCACGGTGCCCTCCGGCAATGCGTGGTCCTGCCAGACGCGCCACTCATGCGCGTGGCGCGGCGAAGCGGCCTCGAAGGAGAATCCTCCGACCTCGGCACGCAGGATTTCCTCGACGATATCCGCAAAGGGCACGTCGGTAACGTGCGGTCCGTGCCAGGAGCCCCAGCAGATATGCAGGCGCGTTTGTTCCTTGGGCAGGCCGGCGATGGAATCATTGAGGACGTCGATGCGCTCGCGGATAAAACCGCGGAAGTCCTCCACCGACGGCTCCGGGTTGATTTGGTCCCAAGCCTCGGCCAGGTCGGGCGCGTCGAATTGCACAGTAAGCCCAGCATCGGTGATGGCCTGGTATTCGGTGCGCATGGCGCGGCCGACGTCGGCAAGCAGCTCATGCTCATCGTCATAGTAGCGGTTGGTCAGGCGTGCGGCCGAGCCGGGCGAAAGGGCGGCGATGAACCCGGGGGTGCCGGCTGGGAGGGCGTCGGCAAGCAAGCGCACATCGGCGGCGACTTCATCCTGGCCGATGTAGGTTACCGGTCCGGTGAACTCTGGGTTCGCCACCTTGGCGCGGCCGGTGAAGATGCCAGAATCCGGATCATTATAGGCCTCCGAGAAAAACGCGCGGTCGCGGCGATCAATAAACGACGTCAGCCGCGGCTCACCCGGCTTGGAGCGCACCACCTCGGCCGATTCCCAGCGGTCGGTATCCGTCATCGTCAGCCCACCCAGGCGGCTAAACGAATAATTCCACCACGCGCCATAATCCACCGCGCCAGAGGTGATATGGCCGTACTCGCCCTCGTTAATGATATCGAGTCCGAGATCGATCTGCCGCTTGACGACGTCCGCCACCGCAGACTCCAAAATCCCCTGAAACTCCGCGACCGGCAGCTCCCCGCGCTGCAGGTTGGCTTCCAGCAGCTCCGGGGTGCGCGGCAGTGAGCCGACGTGGGTGGTGCGAATCTTGTTAACCATCAGGTTTCCTCCATCGATATAGACTGTGCTGTCTAGATTAGTGGAGGGCGCCTGCCGCCGCCGAGTTTAAATTCAGCCTAATATGCCCGCGCCCATGGTGGCCTTGAGGTCGCCCATGAGGTTGCCGGATCGCTCCACACGCAGGTGGTCGCCGAGGATCATGGTGGTGGACTCGGAGCCATCGACAAGCTCGAGGTAGACATCCGACTCGCCCTGGTTTTTGAGCAGGACCTGCTTGAGGCGGGCAATATTTTCCATGGTGCACTGATCCGTGCGCATGGTCAGGCGCAGCGGCAGGCCGGCGCCACCGCCAGGGCCCAGCTCCGGCACGCGGATATCGGAGCAGAACAGCGAGCGGCGCTCATCGCGCACCTTGACGTTCACTCGCGCGAGGATGATATTGTCCTCGACAATCTGCGGGGCGACGAGCGAGTACACCTTGTTGAATACCAGGATTTCCACCTGCGCGCCATTGTGGTCTTCCACCGTGACAATGGCCCACGGCGAGCCATCGCGCTTGGAAAAGCGACGGTCCACGCCCGAAATGATGCCGCCGATGATGAGCTCTTGGCCGTTATGCACCTCGTCGTTGAGGATCTTGGTCAGCGGCGTATCCGTCTGCGCGGCCAGCGCCTCCTCGAAGCCATCGAGAGGGTGGCCGGAAACATATAGGCCCAGCATCTCGCGCTCGAGGGCAAGTTCGTGTTTGCGATCCCAGTTGTCTTCCGGAATGTCCAAGGCAAAGGCGCTGGAAGCCGCGTCGTCCTCTCCCCCGCCGATTCCAGCGAAGAGATCGAACTGGCCCTTATCCGCGGCCTTCTTGGTGGTTTGCACCGCATCCACCGCGTCCTCGTGGATGAGCATGAGGCCCTTGCGCGGGTGGTTCAAGTCATCGAAGGCGCCGGCCTTAATCAGCGCTTCTGTCACGCGCTTAGTGCAGGCGGCGAGCTCGATCTTGTCCAGGTAATCACTAAACGAGGTAAACGCGCCCTTGTCGTGGCGAGATTTGATGATGGATTCCACCACTTCCGAGCCGACATTGCGGATAGCGCCCATGCCGAAGCGGATATCCTCTCCCACCGCCTGAAAGTCCTCTTCGGACTCGTTGACGGACGGCGGCAGCACCTTAATGCCCAAGTGGCGGCAGTCCGAAAGGTAGATGGCGGACTTATCCTTCTTATCGCCCACCGAGGTCAACAGCGCGGCCATATATTCCGGTGCGTAGTAGGCCTTGAGGTAGGCCGTCCAAAAGGACACCAAGCCGTAGCCCGCGGCGTGGGACTTATTAAACGCGTAGGACGCGAAGGGCTCGATGGTGCCCCAGAGCGCATCCATGGCGGACTTGGAGTAGCCATTTTCTTGCATGCCGCCCCAGAACTTGTCGTACTGCTGGGCCAGCACTTCGGGCTTCTTCTTACCCATTGCCTTACGGAAGCCATCTGCCTCGCCGGCCGTGTAGTTGGCGACCTTCTGCGAGATACGCATGATCTGCTCCTGGTAGACGATGAGACCGTAGGTCTCATCCAGGATTTCCTTGAGCGGCTCTTCCAGCTCCGGGTGAATCGGAGTGATTTCCTTACGGCCGTTCTTGCGATCCGCGTAGTCCCAGTGGGCGTTCACACCCATCGGGCCCGGGCGGTAGAGCGCAAGGGAGGCCACAATATCCTTAAAGCCGGTCGGCTTCATGCGCTTGAGCAGCTCCTGCATGCCGCCGGAGTCGAGCTGGAAGACGCCCAGGGTATCGCCGCGCGAGAGCAGGTCGTAGACCTTGGAGACCTTGGGGTCGTCGGCATGCAGCTGCTCTAGGTGGATTTCTTCGCCGCGGTTGCGCTTGATGTTTTCAATCGCATCGCCGATAACGGTGAGGTTGCGCAGGCCCAGAAAGTCCATCTTCAGCAGGCCAATGGCCTCGCACGCCGGGTAGTCCCAGCCGGTGATATAAGCGCCATCGGCCGGGCGCTTCCACATGGGGATGTGGTCCATGAGCCGGACCGAAGCCATAATCACCGCACAGGCGTGCACGCCCGCCTGCCTGACGACGCCCTCCAAACCCCGCGCCGTGTCATAAATCTTCTTCACATCCGGGTCGGATTCCACCATCTGGCGGACCTCGGCGGCCTCGGAGTAGCGCTCGTGGTCCGGGTCCGTGATGCCCTTGAGCGGAATGTCCTTGGCCATGATCGCCGGCGGCAGCGCGCCGTTGATGCGGTCGGCCATCTGGAAGCCAGGCTGGCCAAAGTGCACCTTGGCCGAGTCCTTAATGGCCTGCTTGGTCTTCACCGTGCCGAAGGTAATCACCTGCGCCACCTTGTCTTCGCCCCAGCGCTCGGCCGCATAGGTAATCATTTCGCCACGGCGGCGGTCATCGAAGTCGATATCGATATCGGGTGCGGACGGGCGCTCAGGGTTCAAGAATCGCTCGAAAAGGAGATCGTGCTCCAGCGGGTCGATATTGGTAATGGTCAGCGCGTAGGCGACAAGCGCGCCGGCCGCCGAACCACGGCCCGGCCCCACACGAATGCCCACGGAGCGTGCGTGCTTAATGAGCTCGGCCACGATGAGAAAGTAGGACGGGTAGCCCTTCATCTCAATAACGGAGATCTCATACTTGGCGCGCTCGATATACTCCTCCGGAACATCCTGGCCGGGGAAGCGCTTTTGCAGGCCCTCCATCACCTCATGGGTGAGCCAGGAAGTTGGGGTGTGGCCCTCGGGGACGTCGGCAATAGGCATGCGATCGTGGGTGTGTTCTTCCCAAATCTCGCCGTAGTCTTGCACGCGCTCAGCAATCCACAGGGTGTTATCACAGCCATCTGGAATCATATCGTCCCAGGTCTCGCGCATCTGCGCGGCCGACTTAATGTAGTAGCCGGTGCCGCCGAACTTGAAGCGGTCCGGGTCCATGAAAGTCTTGCCGGTCTGCACGCACAGCATCGCCTCGTGCGCCGGCGCCTGGGACTCCAGCACGTAGTGACAGTCATTGGTCACCAGCGGGGGCAGGTCTAGCTTGCGACCGATTTCTAGCAGGCCATCGCGCGTGCGCTTTTCGATATCCAGCCCATGGTCCATCAACTCCAAAAAGAAGTTGTCCTTGCCGTAGATATCCTGCCACATGGCCGCGGCCTCCAGCGCCTCGTTGAACTGGCCGAGGCGCAGGCGGGTCTGGACGTCGCCAGAGGGGCAACCGGTGGTGGCGATGATGCCGTCTGCGTGCTCGGCGATGAGCTCGGCGTCCATGCGTGGCCATTTGCCCAACTGACCTTCGTAGGAAGCCAGCGAAGACAAGGTAAAAAGGTTGCGCAGGCCGGTGGCGTTCTCCGCGATCATCGTTTGGTGGAGGTAGGCACCAGAGGCGGAGACGTCGTCGCGCTTTTGGTCCGGCGTGCCCCACAGCACGCGCTTTTTGTTGAAGCGGGATTCGGGCGCCATATACGCCTCGATGCCGATGATGGGTTTGACGCCGGCGCCGGTCATGCGGCGGTAGAAGGCATCAGAGCCATACATATTGCCGTGGTCGGTCATGCCGACGGCCGGCATTTCTTGGCGGACCACCTCGTCTGCCAGCATATCGACCTTGGCCATGCCGTCCAGCATGGAAAACTCGGTGTGGTTGTGCAGGTGGACGAAGGAGGAGTTTTTGGCCATGCGGCTCATCATAGCGGGGCGGTCAAAATGGGCTATTATTTTGTGATGCTCTACACGCTCGCCGCCTACATCATGTGGGGATTTTTCCCCGCGTTCTTCCCTCTGTTGCTGCCGGCATCGCCGCTGGAAATCTTGGCTCATCGCGTGTTGTGGACCGCGGTGTTGGTTACGGGATTTTTATTCCTCAGCGGCCGGTGGCGCGAAATGGCGCGCATGGACAAGCGCACGTGGGGTTGGCTTGCGGCCGCGGGTGTATTCATCACGGTCAATTGGGGTACCTACGTGGTGGCGATTAATAGCAACCACGTGGCCGATGCGGCGCTGGGGTATTTCATCAATCCCCTGGTGTCGGTCGCCCTTGGCATGGTGTTTTTGAAGGAACGACTGCGGCCGTGGCAGGCCGGCGCGGTGGCGTTGCGGCCATCGCGGTGCTGTATTTGACGTTCTTTACCGGCCAGGCGCCGTATATTTCGCTGCTATTGGCGTTCAGCTTCGGCTTTTATGGGCTGCTCAAAAAGCGGGTTCGGGTGTCCTCGGCCGTCTCGGTCGCAGCCGAAGCCCTCGTGATGTCGCCGCTGGCGGTGGGCTACATCCTGTGGCTAGAAACAAGCGGCCAGGGCACGTTCGCCAGCGAGGGCGTCGGCCACGCGCTGCTTTTGGTCAGCGCCGGCTTGATTACCGCGCTGCCGCTTCTCTGCTTTGCGGAGGGCGCACGGACGCTGCGCTTATCGACGATCGGGATGCTCCAATACCTCACCCCCATCATGCAGATGCTGTGGGCGCTCTTTGTCACCCACGAGCACTTTTCGACGCACCGCTGGATCGGCTTCGGGATTATCGGCGTGGCCGTTGCGATTTACGTCGCCGACTTGGTGCGCATGGCTAGGAGTGCTTGAGTTCCTCGCGGGCAGCGCGAGCACGGCGACGCGCCGCTTGTTCTTCTTCTGCCCGCAGCGCCCAGCGCGGCATTACCACGACGAGAAAGATGCCATAGGCACACACGATCCCGGAAAACACCAGCGTCATCGACGTGCCGCCGGTGAAAAGACCGATAAAAAGCGCCATGCCGGATACCACCACCGCGACCCACGCGGCGATATAGGCAAACTTGTAATTGGGCATCCACTGCGAAAAGGGCTGTTTTGAGGCCATGGTCCTAGCTTAGGATCGCCACAACGCGCGACGCCTCAGTGACGCCGCGAAAATCACGTGGTGGGCCCGGTTTCTACGAGGTCGGGTGGGGGCGGATCCCAGGGGTTGACCCAGCGCACCCCGCGGGAGGTGCGCTCGAAGCGGCCATTGCGCGGCGGGCCGGTGCGGTGGTCATCGTTGCGGCCATTGTGATAGGCACAGGCGGTGGTGAGGTTTTTCGCATTGGTCCATCCTCCGCCGGCCCAGCTGAAGATGTGGTGGACCTGGCACTCATCGGCGGGCTTATTACATCCCTTGACCGGACAAGTGGGATTTTCCGCCGCAGCCATCATGAACTGCTTCCAAGTGGCCCCACGGCGCATGCGGTACAGGTTCACTGGGCCCTCTACGGGGTGGAGCAGGGTGACAAATCCCTCCTCGGCGAGCGCGCGCTGGGCCAATTCGGCACCGGTTATCTGCGCGCCGTTGGTCATGGTCAGCACCATATCATCACTGCCATGGGCCACGCCGACCAACTTATCTAGTGGCACCACAACATTAGTGCGCACGGTAGAGGTAGAGGCGCCGGTGCGGAATAAAGAGGCGACGTCGGCAAGCGAGCCGGCACGCTGGTGGAGTTCTGCAATCAGCGCGGAAGGCCCGGTGACAGACAGCGTCCACGGCTTTCCGGCAGCGCGGCGCCGCAACCGCACCCCCGGCTTGGGTTCGCGCGGCGCGCGCATCTCACGCAGCTTCTTGCGGGCACGCCTTTCCATCTCCCGCGTATCGCAGGCAATGTGGGTGAGTTCGGCGCGCAGGGCCCAGGCGCGGGCTTGGGTGGGCGCGCGCCGGGCATGCTTTTCGATGACCTCCAGCGTCGGCAGCGAATGCCGGTTGCGGCGGGCCCCATCTACCGCACGTCGTTGGCGGCGGCGAAAGCGTGTGGGCCCGAAATAGACCTGTGCTAGCTGCGTAATGGATTCTGCTTCGGCATCGGGCATGCCGGCGGCGTTAAGGTCCGCGGCGGAGGCATCGGCGGCCTCAGCGAGGATATCCATCGCCGAGTTGAGTGCCGCAATATAGGCCCGAATGTGTTCCATGCCCTAGATGCTAAAAGCGCTGGGCGGCCACCGCGCGCCACAGGGTCCAGGAGGGCGATATTAGCTGGGAGGGCGGATGGCGAAGCTGCCCCAGGCGGCGTCGGCAGGTGCGGGCTCGACGGCGGCGACGGAGGGGGTGGAGGCGACGTCGGCAAGCTGGGCGCCCGACCCCCACACCACGGCCGCGCTCACCGCGGTGGGACGCTGCCCATAGGAGGCACCGATGCGGTCGAAAGCGCGCTGGATAACGGCGGCGCGGTCTTCGCCGGCGGTCGGTTCGGGGACGTCGATGGGGGCGGTGGAGCCGATAAGGATGGCGTCCATGCGCGGGGCCGCGGCAACGGCGGCCGCGGCGGCTACGGGCGGCAGATCCTCGTCGAAGGTGACAAGGGCGTAGGCAGTGGCGTTCGGAATGTCGCTGCCGGACACGCGCGCAATATACTCCGCTCGCGATTCGCCATCCGGGCCGAGCTGATCGCCTTGCACCTGCGAAGAAGCCTGGGTCCCCAAGGCACCGAAGAGCGCAAGGGCGGCAAGGAAAAGCACCGCAAGCACCGCCAAGGCCGCTAGCCGACGCCGCCGGTAGACCTTCCTCATCCCCGCAAAACCTCCAAGGCGTGCTCGAGATCTGCCGGGTACGGCGCCGCAATCTCGAACCACTTGCCGGTGCCGGGGTGAGTAAAGCCGAGTTTTACCGCGTGCAGCCACTGGCGCTCGAGCCTAAGGCGCTTAGCCAGGTTCGGATCCGAGCCGTACATCGGATCGCCCACGCACGGGTGGCCGGTGGCGGACATGTGCACGCGGATCTGGTGGGTACGGCCGGTCTCTAGGTGCACCTCGATGAGGCTGGCCTCGCGGAAGGCCTCGATGAGGCTGTAATGGGTGACGGCCGCTTTGCCGTCGTCAAGCACGGCGAATTTCCAGCCCGACTTGGGGTGGCGGCCGATGGGCGCATCGACGGTGCCCTCGATAGGATCCGGCAGGCCCTGCACCACAGCGTGGTAGGTCTTTTTTACGCTGCGGTACTTAAAGGCATGCTTGAGCGCGGAATAAGCACGCTCCGAGGAAGCCACGACCATCACACCAGACGTACCCACATCGAGGCGGTGCACGATGCCTTGGCGCTCGGTCGGCCCGGACGAAGCCACGGTATAGCCGGCCGCGCGCAGCCCGCCGATCACCGTCGGCCCGTCCCAGCCCACGCTGGGGTGCGCGGCCACGCCCACCGGCTTATGCACGCAGATGATATCGGCATCGCTGTAGAGCACGTCCATGCCCTCGACCAGCTCTTCGCGCGGCAGCAGCGGTTTTTCTGGCTCCGGCAAAAGCACCGAGACCACGTTGCCGGAGGTCAACCGCTCGGACTTGCCCAGCTCCTGGGAATCGATGGTCACGCTGCCCTCGGCGCACAACTGCGCGGTGGCGCTGCGGGAAAGGCCAAGCAGCTTGGCTAGGGCGGCGTCGGCACGCATGCCTTCTAGACCTTCAGGAATGGGGAAGCTGCGCATCTGCCTATTCATGCTCGGCCTTCCTTTCCTCCAGCACCATGGCGATGATGAAGATCACCACGCCGCAGGTAATGGCCGCGTCCGCGATATTGAACACGGCGAAAGAGCCGACCGAAATATAGTCCACCACGTGCCCGAACCAGAAGCCAGGGGCGCGGAAGATGCGGTCGGCGAAATTACCCAGCGCGCCACCGGCAATGAGCGCTAGGCCCACCGCCTGGCCGGAGTGGGTAATGCGCGGGGCGGCAATGGCCACGCCGAGCACAAAAACCAGCTGGATGGTGGTAAAAAGCCACGTCGATCCCTCCCCGCCCATGGAAAAGGCGGCGCCAGGGTTAAAAAGCAGGGTAAACCGGAACCAATCCCCAATAACCGGCAGGGGCTCGCCCTCCGTAAGGGTGGAGAGCATTATTTGTTTCACGGCTTGGTCCACCAGCGCCACGGCGATGACAACCGCGGCGATAAGTCCTGTCTTGCTCCTTCGTTTTTGACTCACCCGCTCTATTCTAAACGGGAGCGTCCGGTATTTTGGTAAGCGTGTTTCGAGTCAAAGTTTTTGCAGCCCTGACCACAGCCGCCGTAGCGCTTACGGCGTGTTCCTATGAAAAGCCGGGACCCGCGGTAGAACAGCCCGTGGGCCTGACTATCGACGCCCCACGCGTCACCGTGGACAATCCCGGCACCGGGGAGAAAAAGCTCCTGGAATACCGGGATATCGACTCCACGCAGGACGTGAGCTACCGCGTTACCGAGGGTTTTTCGCAGGACTTGCTCAAAAAGTCCGCGGCCGAGAAGTTTCAGCCCTCCGACGTCGAATCCACCACCACTACCCTGCCGCTATCGGCGAAGGTCGATAAGGCTAGCGAGGACGTTGAAGATCAGCTGCCCGCTACCCGCAATGCGTTCGTCACGGCCGGAGCCCCGGAATCTACCGGAGACACCGATGTCTCCTCGGCCGAGGGATTTCAATTTGGCTGGCGCGGCCAAAATACAGGCCAGATGAATTCCTTGCGCTTGGCCGCACCCCAGGACGCCACGGATGAAGCCCGCGGCGCCGTCGAACAGGCGATTATGAAGCTGGCGGCGCTGCCCGTGGTTTTCCCCACCGAGGAGGTAGGCAAGGGAGCGAGCTGGACGGTGGATTCGCGCGTTACCGGCGAGTCCACCCTGCTGCAGACCACGCGCTATACGGTCGCTTCCATCGAGGGCGACCAGGTCAAGCTCAACGTGGAGGTAGAACAGCGGCCGTCGCTAGGCGCGCTGTCCTTTGAAGGCCAGGCCCAGGGCACGGAGTTGGAGGACAAGGAGCTCAAGGTAGTGGACTCCAGCACCCAGTCCAAGGGCACCATCACGGTAGACCTGAGCAAGCCGCTGCCCGTGGGCGGTGACGTGTCTTTCGATACGAAGGTCATTTATGGCGCCGCCGGCTCGCAGCTGCGCGTGGTGCAGTCGAGCCTGACGGAGCTGAACTTTTCCTAGTTACTCGGCCGGGGCTTCCACAGGGGCCTCAGCTGGCGCCTGCTCGGCGCCGGCAGCCGGGGCGTCACCTTCAGCCGGAGCAGCGTCGCCCTCGGCCGGTGCCGGGGCGGGTGCGGAGGCACCGGCGCCGGTATCTGCACACATCTCCGGAACCTGTTCCGGCGGCACGGTGTTTTGGATGAGCGTGCAAGCCCACGCCTTGGAGAGCTTCCAGGTGCCATCTTCGTACACGAACTCCACCTGGTCAGCGGTCTGCTGCTGGCCGTCAGCGGTGGTGAAGTTCACGGTGGTCAGCACGGACTGCGGGTCATAGCCAGGCAGTACGGGATCAACGACTTCGAACTCGGCACCGGATTCCGCCTTGGACTGTGCCATGGTGTCAAAGATTTCCGGTGCGGTCTCGCCGCCCTGCACGGTGGCGGTCTTTTCCTGCTCAGAGGCGTTCGGGTCGGTGGCCTTGGCCAAGATGGCGTTGAGATCCGCCGGGGACGGCAGCGCCGGGGCGGCGGAATCGCCGTCGGAAGAGGCGGATTCCTGCGCCTCGGTGTTGGTGGCGGCGGTATCGTCCTGCTCGTCGTCGGAAGAGCAGGCGGCCAGGGCGGTGGCCGCGGTCAGTGCGAGGCACGCGGCGCTAAACTTGCGGAATTTCACTTCTAACTCCTCACGTCTGGGTTCTAAACTCCCATCAGTTTACAGCTGCACCAGCTTTTTTCCGGGCTGCGCCCGCCGCGTGGGCGAAGATTTCTTTAACCTTGGGTGCATGACCCGACTTGCTTTGATCGCCACCGGCGGCACGATCGCGTGCACCACCGTGGCCGATGGTTCCTTGGTTCCCACCGTCTCCGGCGCGGACCTCGCCGCTGAAATCGACGCCGAGGTAGTGGAGTTTCGCCAGCTCGACTCGTCATCTATTACTTTGGCGGACCTCGATGAGCTCATTGCGGTGGTCAACGAGCACACCGCGCGCGAGGATATCGGTGGCGTGATCATTACCCATGGCACCGACTCCATGGAGGAAACCGCGCTAGCGTTGGAGATTTTCTGTGGAGGGGCAAAACCCATCGTGCTTACGGGCGCGCAGCGCGCCTACGATCACCCCGCGGCCGACGGCCCCACCAATCTGCGCGCTGCCCGCGAGATTGCGGCCAGCGGGCGCCCTGGGGTTTTCCTCTGCTTCGGCGGCGAGACCATCCCGGCGCGCGGTGCGCGCAAGCGGCACACCAGTGACCTGCGCGGGTTTGAGTCACTGCCCGTTCCTGGAACCACCCCGCGTTTGAATCCTGCCCCGCTGGCGTCGCAGCGTATCGAGATCATCCCCGCCTATCCGGGAGCGGGGCGCCTGCTGGTCGACGCCGCCGTAAACTCCCCCACCTCCGGTCTCATTGTGGAGGCCATGGGCTCGGGAAATATGGGCGAGGACATGGGCCGCGCGCTTGCCGACGCCCTCCACGCCGGCCTCCCTGTCATCATTTCTACCCGCACACCCTATGGCCCGACGGCGCTGGCTTACGGTGGAGAAGGTGGTGGCGCAAGCCTGGGGAAACGTGGCGCCATCAACGCCGGATGGTTCCGACCGAGCCAAGCGCGAATCCTGCTCGCGGCGGCGCTAGCCACCGGCACCGATCCGGCGGAGCTTTTTGCCCAGGAGGGCTAGTCCTCGCTGGTCAGCCAGTCCTGCCAATCCAGCGAGTCGAGCGGGTCTGCTGGCACGAGCGCGGGATCGTCGGCCGCGAAGGATTTAGTGCGGCCGGGACCCGTGGTGCGGGTTTCAAAGCGCACGCTCACCACCCCGTGGCCGGCGCCTTGAATCCAACCGTGGCCGTAATCGGGGTGGAAAACATCCTGCGTGGCGTGCCACTGGTTATCGGTTTCTTCTTCCACCGTTACCGTAGGCGCTGGAATGGCCGGTGTTGCGTCGTCGCTCACCCCAGTCTCATAGTCCGTATCCGCCGGTGCAGGACGCACGATCTCACGGTCGAGCTCCGGAAAAAGCACGTCTTGGCGAGCGGCCTCTAGCCCGGAATAGCTCACCCCTACCAGGCGGATGGGCCCCAGCTCATCGGGGTAGCGGGCAAGCTTGAAGGCGGCAGCGGTAAGCACGGCGGCGTCGTCAGTCGCGTAGGGCAAGGTGGTCGAGCGCGATTCGATATGAAAATCCGCCATGCGCAGCTTCACCGTTACGGTGCGCGCGCCGCGCCCGTCCTTAAGCAAACGACGGTGAGCACCCTCCGCCGCGCGAGTGATGGCTGCATCGACCTCGGGGGCAGTCTGCAAGTCTTTCGGGTAGGTGTGCTCGGTAGAAATCTGCTTAGAAATAGCACGCGGCGCCACCTCACGGTCATCAATGCCGCGGGCCAACTGCCACAGCTGCAGCCCCACCACACTGCCGATGGAAATCTCTACTTCCTTGCGCGTCATCGCCGCTAGCTGCCCAATGGTTTCTACGCCGATGGACTTGAGCTTCGCCCCGGTCACCGGGCCGACTCCCCACAGCTTGTTCACCGCAAGGGGGTGCAACATATCTAGCTGGCGCTCCGCCGGGATAACAAAGGTGCCATCGGGCTTCGCTTCGCCCGATCCAATTTTGGCGAATTGTTTGCCCGATCCCGCCCCAATGGAGCACGGCAGACCCGTCTCTTCCCGAATGAGCCCGCGCAGCTCATCAGCCCAGCGCTTGACCTCCTCCGCGCTCGCCCCTTCTAGGGCGGCGGGTTCCATAAAGGCCTCATCGATGGAAAGCTGCTCGATGACCTCGACGTGTTGCGCGATGATGCCAAATACGCGCCGCGACGCCGCCGCATACACTGCCCGGCGCGGCTGCACTACCACCGCGCGAAGTCCAACAAGCTGCTGTGCGCGATACATCGGCATGGCCGAATGCGCGCCGTACTCGCGCGCCTCATAGGAGGCGCCGGCCACCACGCCGCGCCCACTGGTGCCTCCCACCAAAACGGGACGCCCCTGCAGCGTAGGCCGGGTTAGCTGTTCGACGGAGGCGAAAAACGCGTCCATGTCGATATGTAAAACCCAGCGTTGCATGCGGTCCAGTCTAATAGGCGTACCTCCACATGCACTCCTGGATGTTTGCATGCCGTTAATTAAAGCTTTAATTTCCTTCCATCTCACCGCCACCCGCCCGTAAAGTCATCTATTTAGGTTTTCAAAGACACTTTCTCCAGAAAGTAACCCTCAGCCTATGAAGCCTCCATAGTTGCACACGGAGTCCACAACTCGCCTCGCTCCTTACTGTCCGAGCCGAAGATATCGACACCACAGCCCTGAGGAAACAATCGCCATTGCACGTATTTCCCCTCGTCTTGGTAGCACAAACGAAAGGCCGCACATGCCCGCTAGCATCTTCGTCTTTTCAGATCTCCACTTAGGTCTCCCTGGCGCTCCTGGGGTGGACTGGGCCCTGCAGGCATTCGAGGTTGCTGCCAATAGAGGTGCCACGGCGTGCGTGTGCTTGGGCGATATCATTGACCGCAACGCTAACTCGGCCGAGTTTGTACCTCAGGTCCGCACCGTTATGGCCCATGCTGTCACTCTGTTCAGCGAAGTCCACTTCATTTCCGGCAACCACGACACCCACCACAACCTGGACTTCCCGCCCGAGGTCACAGTCCACGGCACGCAGGTGCATACCTTTCACATAGGAAACACCACGGTTCTAACCGCAGCGGTGGCCACTGATCCGGACCCGCGCCGCCTCCAGCTTCCTCCCCGCCGCAGCAACCGGCCCGTCCTCGGCCTCCTACATTCTTCCGTCACCGGTGAGTTTTCTAAAGGCACCTGCCTGCCGCTTTCCGTGGCTGAGCTACAGGCCTGCGAGGCCGATGCCTGGATCCTTGGGCACGTCCACACCCCGCACACGCTTGCCGACGCCCCCTTCATCGGCTGGGTCGGCATGGGGCACGGCTTACTCTTCGACCCTGATACGTGCCACGTCACACGTTTGTATTACTAGATTCGTTCCCCACAAATCCCACTCATATTTTTGCTTGCATGCATGCTTGCATGCAAGATGGATGCATGTCCAATGAACGAATGCAGCCCGCCGCGGAGCGCGCCTATGACTTCGTCAAAGAGAAGATCATTGACGGTTCCTTCGAGCCCTCGCAGATGCTTTCCGAGGCCTCCCTGGCTACCGAAATGGGAATTAGCCGCACCCCAATGCACGAGGCTTTCCTGCGCCTAGAGGTCGAAGGCTTTCTACAGCTCTACCCCAGGCGTGGTGCGCTCATCGTGCCGATCAGCCCGCAGGAAATTCGCGAGGTCTATGAAGCACGCTTGCTCGTAGATAGGCACTGCGCTGAGAAAATCTGCGCCATGCCTGACACCGAGCGCGCGGACATCGCTGTTCAGCTAGACGCGACCATCACGGAACAAGACGCTGCGTTGGATGGCGCAGACCTGCATGCCTATACGCATCTTGATGCGCGTTTCCACCAGATCATCATGGATGGCGGTGCCAATACCCTGCTGGCTGGGCTGGGACACCAGCTGCGCGAACGCCAGCAGCGTTTTACCGCTACGGCCATTGGCCGCAACGTAGCCCGCGCCCGCACCTTCGTGGATCAGCACCGCACGCTTGCCGATGCCCTCCGCGCCGGCGACCTCGACGCCTACCTTTCCGCATTGGACACCCACCTAAGCAACTCGAGGAATCAACTATGACCGAAAAGTTTGCCAAACACTCATGGTTTCCCGTCGCTGGCAGCATGGTTGCTGTCGCGTGGGGCGGCAATGAGTTCACCCCTCTCCTAGTTATGTACCGCGAGGAGTCGCACTTCTCGCAGGTCACCGTCAATGGCCTCTTGGCCGCCTATGTGCTCGGCATCGTGCCGGCGTTGCTGATTTCTGGCCCGCTTTCGGACTACATTGGCCGCCGCCCCACGATGCTGCCTGCCGCGCCGCTGTCACTGTTGGGTTCTTTCCTTTTATCCATCGCGCCGAACGAGCCGCTCGTCATCGCCGTGGGCCGCATCATGTGCGGCTTGGCTTTGGGCATCGTCATGGCTGTCGGCTCCACATGGGTGGCAGAGCTCATCACCCGCGCTGGCGGCGATCCAGCTGCCGGGCCGCGCCACGCCTCCATGTGCCTGACCTTAGGTTTCCTCATCGGCGCCGGCCTCGCATCGGTACTGGCCCAGTGGGGTCCGTGGCCCACCCACTTAGCGTATATCCTGCACATCCTCCTCACGGTTGCCACCGCCATCTGGTTGATGAAGACACCGGAGACTCGCCCACCGCGTGGCGCCACGGTAAAAGACACCTTCCTTGACTTAAGCATCCGCGACATGCTGCGCATGCTGCACATTCCCTCCGCAGCACACCGCCGCTTCGTGCGCATTGTCCTGCCGGTCGCACCGTGGGTCTTCGGCTGCGCTGGCGCCGCCTATGCCCTCCTGCCCCAGCTTTTGTCCGAGTCCGCCGGCGATGCCCCCATCGCTTTCTCGGGCCTGATGACCGTTATCACCTTGGGCTGCGGCGTCGGCATCCAGATGCTCGGCAAGGTCATCGATACCAGCCGCTCCGCCCGCGCTTCCGCAGTTGCCATGGGGGTTATCACTGTGGGCACCATCCTCGGCGCGGTTGCCTCCCATACTCGCTCCCTGCCGCTCGGAATCGCCGGCGCGGCGGTCATGGGCGCAGGCTACGGCCTCGCCCTGGTCGCCGGTCTGTCCGAGGTCCAACGCATCGCCCGCGCCGAAGAACTCGCCGGCCTCACCGCCGTCTACTACTCGGTGTCCTATACCGGCTTCTTTATCCCCATGGCCTTCAGCGCACTCGCGCCGCTGGTCGGCTTTACCACCCTATTCCTCATTGGCGCCGTGCTCGCAGTGTGCTGCCTCATTAACGTGGTCCTCGGTTGGCGCGCCCACCTGCCTGGCCCGGTCCGTTAAGTCCTATCACTCATAAAAATTGCCCAGCCGCACTGGCTGGGCAATCATTTTTTAGGTGGCAACGTACGCGCTACTGCTTGACGACGGTAGCGCTAACCCCCTTCACCACCTCGTGCACATCCGCACCATCGAGCGCCTCGGTGGTCACCTGGAAATCGGTGGCGAGCACTTCACCGGCGATGTGGTCGGCGTGACGCTCCGCCCAGGCCTTCTTCTCCTCGGGGACAGAGAGTACGGCCGCGATGCGGTCCGAGACCTCGAACCCAGAAGCCTTGCGGGCATCCTGGAGGCCGCGGATAACGTCCGCCGCCCAGCCTTCGGCCTCGAGCTCTTCGGTCACCTCGGTATCGAGTACTACCAGGCCGTCAAGACCTTCGATACGCGCGGTCGACTTCGGATTCGCTGCCTGCAGGCGCTCGGTGTACTCATCCGGGCCAAGCACGATATCGCCGTCCACTACAACCTCTTCGCCGCGGCGTTCGTAGTTGCCCGCCTTGAGGTTCTTGATGGCGCGCTGCACGTCCTTGCCCAAGCGCGGGCCGGCGACCTTCGCGTTACAGACAACCTGGAAGGTGCCTACCGAATCGACGTCGTCAGTAAGCTCAACTTCCTTGACATTGACCTCGTCGCGAATGATATCGGCAAAGTCTGCCAGGCGCTGCGCCCCGTCGAGGGCCACCGTCAGCTTCGGCAGCGGCAAGCGGTTGCGCAGCTTATTGGACTTGCGCACCGAGGACGCTGCCGAGGCCACCGCGCGGGTCGCATCCATCGCAGAGACGAGATCTGCATCAGACGGGTAATCCGCAGCCTGCGGGTAGTCTGCCAAGTGCACCGAACGCTCACCGGTAAGCCCGCGGTAGATAACCTCCGCCACGTGCGGTAGCAGCGGTGCCACCACGCGAGTCACAGTCTCCAGCACGGTGTACAGGGTATTAAACGCCTCAGGATGGGCGTCCTCGCCCTCCCAGAAACGATCGCGCGAGCGACGGACGTACCAGTTGGTCAGGACGTCGGCAAACAGGCGCACCTCTTCGGTTGCCGTGGCGATATCGGTATCGGCAAGCGCCGCGTTGACATTGACCACGACATCGTGGGTCTTAGCCAAGATATAGCGGTCCAAAACATGCGCGGAGCTGGTGTCGAACTTTGCTTCCTTCTCTGCGTAGAGCTGCAGGAAGGTATAGGCATTCCAGATAGGCAGGATAGCCTGGCGCACGCCCTCGCGAATGCCCTGCTCGGTCACGATGAGGTTGCCTCCGCGCAGGATAGGCGAGGACATCAAGAACCAACGCATGGCATCCGAACCATCGCGATCAAAGACCTCGTTGACGTTCGGATAATTGCCCTTTGACTTAGACATCTTAAGGCCATCGTTGCCCAGCACGATGCCGTGGGCCACGACCTTCTTATACGCCGGGCGATCAAAAAGCGCGGTGGACAGCGCGTGCATCACATAGAACCAACCACGCGTCTGTCCGGAGTACTCCACAATGAAGTCGGACGGCGAGTGGGTTTCAAACCATTCCTTGTTCTCGAATGGGTAGTGCTTTTGCGCAAACGGCATCGAGCCGGACTCAAACCAGCAATCCAGCACGTCTGGCACGCGGCGCATCATCGACTTACCGGTCGGATCATCCGGGTTCGGGCGCACCAACTCGTCGATGTGTGGACGGTGCAGCGACTCCGGACGGACACCGAAATCGCGCTCCAGCTCGTCCAAGGAGCCGTAGACATCCATGCGCGGATAGTTGTCATCATCGGACATCCACACTGGGATAGGTGCACCCCAGTAGCGGGTACGGGAGATATTCCAGTCGCGCGCTCCCTCGAGCCACTTGCCAAACTGGCCATCCCGGATATGCTCCGGCAGCCACTCAATCTCCTTGTGGTTAAGCTCCACCATGCGATCGCGGAACTCGGTCACCTTCACGAACCAAGCCGGCAGCGCCATGTAGATAAGCGGCTCCCCCGAGCGCCACGAGTGCGGATAGGAGTGCTCGATGGTGACGTGGCGCACCACTCGCCCAGCAGCCTTCAGATCCTTAATGATGTCCTTATTCGCATCAAAGACCAGCTGGCCTTCATACGGCGGAACCTGCGAGGTAAACTTGCCGTCCTCATCCACTGGGATAACCAGCTCGATGTCGTACTGGTTGGTGGTATTCATATCGTCTTCACCAAACGCAGGAGCCTGGTGTACCACACCGGTGCCGTCCTCCGTGGTGACGTAATCGGCGATCAAAACCTGGTAGGCGTTGCGCAGATCCGGGAAGAAGCCGAAGATCGGCTCATAAGTAAAGCCCTCGAGTTGCGCGCCGGTAAAGGTCTCCAGCACCTCGGCCGCCCCTAGTTCCTTCTCCAGGGTGGCCAGCAGGTTTTCCGCCATGATGAAGGTACGGCCAGCGAAATCACCCTCCGTAGCCTTAAAGAGCACGTAGGTAACCTCTGGATGAACCGCCAAGGCCTCGTTCGAAGGCAAGGTCCAAGGGGTGGTGGTCCAGGCGAGGAAGGAGGCGTCGGCAAGCGCAGGGTGTTCCGCCAACGTCTTTTCTGCCGCGCTTCCCTCGCGCGCGCCCTCCACTGGGAAGGTAACCGTCAGGGTCGGATCCTGGCGCATCTTATAGGAATCATCCAGGCGGGTCTCCTGATTGGACAAAGAAGTGTGCTCCGCCCAAGAGTACGGCAGGACGCGGAAGCCCTTGTAGATCAAGCCCTTGTCATAAAGCTCCTTGAACGCCCACATGACCGATTCCATGTAGTCGATATCCATGGTCTTGTAGCCGTTTTCAAAGTCCACCCAGCGGGCCTGGCGGTTGACGTACTCTTCCCACTCGTCGGTGTACTCCAGCACGGACTTGGCGCAGTATTCATTGAACTTTTCCAAGCCCATGTCCTCGATCTGCGCCTTTTCAGTGATACCCAGCTGCTTTTCCGCCTCCAGCTCGGCGGGCAGACCGTGGGTATCCCAACCGAAGACACGAGGCACGTAATTGCCAGCCATGGTGCGATAGCGCGGGACGATATCCTTCACATAACCGGTCAACAGGTGGCCATAGTGCGGCAAGCCATTTGCGAATGGAGGGCCATCATAAAAGATGTACTCTGGGCAGTCCTTGGTCTTTTCTAGCGAAGCCTGGAAGGTATCATCCTGCTTCCAGTACTTCTGGACTTCCTCTTCCATATCTGGGAAGCGGCTGGAGCCGCCAGTCATGTCGACCTTGGGGTAAACCTTTTTCGCCATAATTATCCTTCACTCTTAACACGGTGCAGGGACGCGCCATCAAGGCTCGCGGTACCACCCTGCTTGAGCCCGAAGGCTCCGCTTCGTTTCGGTGAAGGAGTTGACGGTCCCACCCGTTCAGTTCTACTGGGCCACACTGGCTGTTCTTCTGAATTGCTCCCCGGTGATGGCCGGATCACTGCGTGTAGGCCACAGTATAGCGCCCCAGAATCTTCGTACACAAGAAGTTATCCACAGGCTAAAAATTTTCCCTTGTGGGGGCTTGCGCGGGGAAATAAATTGTGAATCGTGAACGCGCTAGATACTTACCTCGCAGCCATGGCACCCGGGATGGACATCGTCCTCGGGTGCGCAGGCATGTCTGAGGACGACCTCTGCGCGCGAGGCGCCGCTGAAAAAACGGCCCGCGAGTTGGCATTGCTAAAAGAGGCGTACTGCGGCACGACCAAGTTCACTAGGAAGCGTCGTCGTGCTATCGAAGGTGCCCAGCACAATGGGCATTCCATCGTTGCTTTATCCATCATTGAAAAGTATGCGCGCAAGATGCCTACGCTTTTTGACGCCTGGGTCCTCCGCGAACAGCTATGCACCACCAAGGCCACAGCAGGGGCGCTAGAAAAGCTGGCCCAGTCCAAGGTCCCGAAGAAAAAGCGCAAGGTGAAGCCTGGTGTACGCATCATCAGACGCAAGGATGCGCCGTGGACGCTAGCGATCGATGGCTCGTCTTCGTTTATTGCGGACCTCCACGCGGCGGTGGAGAACCAGGATAAAAAGCCGCTGGATGTGGTGGAAGATACCTTCTTCGGCAACAATACGGGGCAACGAAGCACCGTGGTAACCAATGTCATCGTGCAGCTGGAGGACTACGTGCGCATCGTCAACGGTGACGGTGAAGAAATCACCTTGCAGATGACCAACGGAGGAACGCTTACGGGTGCGCAATATGTGCGCCGCGCATTAAAGGAGCAGGGGCTCATTACCCTGCTGAGCCCCTATGAAGGCGCGGTGAACCTGTACCGCACGGAGCGCTTCGCCAATGCAAAGCAGCGGTTGATGGCGGGCGCGGAAAACCCGGTATGCCCATGGCCGCGCTGCGCTAAGCCTGCCGACGAATGCCAAATTCACCATCTGGAGCCATGGTTGCACGGTGGATTGACCAATATCGCGAACTTATCCACAGCTTGCGCGTACCACAATGGCGCCAACGATGACGATCCCAATGCCCCTCCGCTGCGCGGGCGACTTGCCCGTACCAACGGACAGATTCGGTGGCAACCGCCCGATTGCTAGAACCCGACTGCGAAATAAGGCGCTTCGTGCGCCTTATTGGCATGCCTGCAACCGAAAGCTTGGGGTCTCGCGGCGTTAGTCCTCGCGGAAGGCTGCGCGCAGAGCCTCTTGCTCGGGGGATTCAGTTGCTTGGGCTTTGTCAGCGCGATGCTTCTGCGCCCAGTCCAGGATGAAGCACACGAGTCCGAGTCCAGCAGCGGCGAAAACGATATACAACGACCAGTCGGCTCCCGAGATAACGAAGTTGACCAAGGCCACGAATGCCACGAGGGCGAGAACTAAAGCGGCAACGAGCACAGTGGTTCCTTTCGGTAGGAGCGGGCTAAAGCACGACGGTCTAAAACAACAATAGCGCCCCCGCCGCGGTGGCGGAGGCGCTACGAAGAACGGGGTGGCTTAGTTATTGCCAGCCTCGCCGTTCGGTGCGGCGGTGCCGCGGGTAGCCAGCTCTTCCAGCTGAGACTCGAGGAGGGTCTTCAGGCGAGTGCGGTACTCACGCTCGAAAGTGCGCAGCTCGGAGATGCGAGCCTCCAGTGCGGTCTGCTGCTGCTTGACGGTGTTCATAACCTCGGTGTGCTTGCGCTCGGCATCGGCCTGCAGCGAAGCGGCCTTCTCCTCTGCCTGGCGGATTTGTGCCTCAGCGCGGGAGGAAGCATCAGACTCGGTCTGCTTTGCCTTAGCCTCAGCGTCAGATACCAGCTTCTTGGAGCGGGAATCTGCATCCTGCAGCTGGGCGTCGTACTTCTTCTGGGCGTCGGCAAGCTGTGCCTTGGAGCGGGAATCTGCATCGGCCAGCTGCTTCTCAGCGGCAGTGCGTGCCTCGGACAGCATGGACTCGGACTCCGCACGAGCCTCGGAGGTCAGGCGGTCTGCCATCTCCTGTGCCAGACCCAGAACGCGGGCAGCCTGCATGTGGGTTTCTGGGGTAGCCAGGCCATCGGCGGTCTGAGCAGCACCAGCACCTGCGATACCCGCAGCCGCTGCACCAGCCTTGGAGGAACCAGCTGCGGAAGCGGACTTCTTCAGCTCTTCGTTTTCCTTCTTGGAAGCCTCGAGGTCCTTCTTTGCCTGGGCTGCCTCAGCGCGAGCTGCCTCGGCGTCCTTCTTGGCCTGAGCCGCCTCATCGCGGGCTGCCTTCAGGTCTGCGGAAGAAGAAGCAGCAGCGGAGCCAGACGCCTGTGCCTTGGAAGCCTCAGCCTGAGCTGCCTTAACCTGCTCCTGTGCCTTCTTGGTTTCTTCCTTAGCACGGGAAACCTCGGACTTGGAGTCCGCCAGCTTGGTTTCGTACTCCGCGCGCAGCTTGGCCTCAATCTCCTTGCGCAGCGCAGCCTCATCGGTGCGGGTGGAAGCCGCAGTTGCGGTACCAGCAGCACCGGCACCAGCACCCGCCTTAGACTGGGAGCTCAAATCGCTGACCTGAGCCTGCAGGTCTTCGTTCTCATCCTGCAGCTGGGCAAGGGCGTCCTCTACGAGGTCGAGGAACTGATCCACCTCGTCTTCGTTGTAGCCGCGCTTGCCAATCGGCGGCTTGCTGAACGCGACGTTGTGAACATCAGCTGGTGACAGTGGCATGTCTTCTCTTCCCCTTCAGGTTGGTACAACCCCGGAGCTTCCAGGGCCTTAGGAGTGCGGTTCAGGCCTAACTAAACCTTCCCCACAAAGGTACATGTGGTTCATAATACGGGTTATCGCGATTTATCGTAACCAAACGCCCACAATAATCGACGCCCCGCCGAGTCTCAACGTTTACCACAGGTTTCGAGGCGACGGGGGTGTTAAGTCAGAAAAATCATCTGCAAGATCAGTGTGAGTATCGAGAGCAAGACGAACAGTACAAGCACCGATACATCAAGCGCTACACCACCCATTTGCAGGGGCGGAATCAGGCGCCGCAACGCCTTGACCGGCGGGTCCGTAATCACAAACAAAGGCTCCGCTATAACCATGAACCAGCGTGGAGGGTTGAACTGCCGCGAGAAGGACTGGATCATCTCAATAATGATGCGGGCGATGAGCACCCACGTGTAGATCCGCACGAGCAGGATAAGAATAATTCCGAGTTGTGTCACAATGACCGAGCCTATCGAATAAACCCCCGCGGGTGCCCAATCGGCACCCCGCGGGGGCTAAATGAACCGTGCCGCTCTAGCGCAGGCCTGCGGCACGCTCGAGTTCGTGCTTTGCAATGTCTGCAGACTTAGGCACGATGGAAAAGACTTTGCGCTCAGTGTCCATGCCCTTGGTGAGGTTGAGCATACGGCCCTCCAGGCCGAAGCAGAGACCGGCAGCGAAGTCGATGAAACGCTTGGCGGTGGCCTTTTCGGCGTCAGTCAACTCGAAGACCACAGCATCACCGTCGCGGAAAGGCTCGCCTACCTTGGCGGCATCATTGAAAGACGTCAACGAAATAGCCACGATAGTCGGAACGAATTCCTCGTGTACTGGCGCCGGCTCATAGGACTGCGGGGCGCGGCGAGGTGCGTAGGCCGAGGAGCTATTTTCGGAGTAACGCGGCTCCTCGTTGTAGTAGGCATCGTCTTCTTCGATATCCACCGGGCCCAGCCCGAAGAAATCCTTCGTCTTATCAATGAATGACATTTTTGGGTCTCCCTCTGACCTAAATTTGTACAAGTCTAAACGCGTAAAATGTGTCTGGTGTGACTCATGTGATTTACGCTGTGAAATGCGCTTTTGCGATGTTTTTAACCTACTGGCCGCGGTCCCATGATGCTGGTTCCGACACGCACGATATCGCTGCCCGCAGCAATTGCCTCGGCCATGTCCGCACTCATGCCAGCAGACATTTTCAGCGGTCGATTGAGATCAGACGATAAGCGATCTACCTCTCCACGCACGTTCCGGAATACCTCACCTGCGTCGGCGTCGAGAGGCGGAACAACCATGAGTCCGGCAAGTTCCAGGTGCTGCGCTTCTTCTACGGCACGGACGAGCTCCTCGAGGGCGTTCGGAGATACACCACCACGAGCACCATCACCATCGGCGGAGACTTGGATAAATACCGGCAAGTTGCTTTCGCGCTCGCCTCGTTCCTTAGCTAAGGAAACTCCCCTCTCCAGCGCGTGGGCGAGCTTGAGGGAATCAAGCGAATGCACGCTGGTCGCCCAACGGGCTACATGGTTGGCTTTCTTGGTCTGGATCTGGCCAATCATGTGGAAACGCAGCTGCGGCAGCTCAGCGGCCTTTGCCCGAGCTTCTTGCTCTCGGTTTTCGGCGACGTCGGTAACCCCAAGATCCGCCAGCAGGGCGATATCCGCAGCAGGGTGGAACTTCGTCACCGGCAACAGCTGGGGCGGTTTTCGACCTGACTGCGCTGCTAGCCGTTCAATCTCGGCACGAGTGGCCGATAGGTTTTGTTCTAGCTGTACCTTTCGGTCTGACATTACTTAGCCTCCAACCAAATTAGTCCGGCCTGGCGGCCGGTGGTGCCTTCGCGTCGATAGGAAAAGAATTCTTCGTCTTCAATGGTGCAGCGCGGGTCGGATTCAATGGCGGTGATACCTAGCCCCATAAGCTGGCGAATCAGCCCTGCGCGCACATCGATGCCCCACGTGCCCTTCGACGTCCGTGTCTTGGAGCCGGGCAAGCGACGCTCGACGTCAGTGGCCATTTCCTCGGGCACTTCATAGTTCTTTCCCGAAGCAGCCGGCCCCATAACCACCTGAATGCGCTCGGGCTGTGCGCCAAGCTTCTGCATTTCGCACACGGTATTGACCACAATGCCGTTGCGGGCGCCAAGGCGACCGGCGTGGGCGGCGGCGATGACACCAGCGGCGACGTCGACAAGCAGCACCGGCGTGCAATCTGCAACGAGGACGCCCAGCCCGAGGCGTCGCTGGGTGGTGACAATTGCGTCTGTGGCTGGCACGGGCTCGTCCCGTGGACCATCGACGACGGTGACGGTATTGGTGTGTAGCTGTTCCATCCACACGATGTCGTCCAGACCGGTCACGCGCTTCAAGCGCTCGCGGTTAGCGGCAACCGCGGCGGGGTCATCGCCGACGTGATGCCCCAAGTTAAAGGAGTCGTATGGAATAGCAGACGCCCCGCCAGCACGGCTAGTAAAAACCATGCGGACGGGGCGTGTGGTGCGATGTTCCTCGTTTACTGGCATGCACACCAGCGTAGCGCTTTGCGCTTAGCGCATGAAGGAAGGCACGTCCAGATCGTCGTCGCCGTCATCGTCACGACGCTGGGACGGGCGGGACAAACGGTAGTCATCGCGGCGTTCCTCGCGGGAGAAACGATCAGAGTTGGTGAACAGACCGCTAGATTCTGGGCGACGCTCCTCGGCAGGGCGCTGCGGGGTGTAGTGCTCTCGCTCCTGGCCGGCGCGCGGCTCATAGGAGTGGCGCGGGGAGTAGTCATCCTGTACCGGCTGAGCGGCAGCAGGCTGCGCCGGCGCCGGGGTGACGGACTCTGCATTCTCGCGCTGACGATTGTCAAAAAGAGAACCCGGCTTGCGCTGTTCCTGTTGCGGCTGCTGATCGGCAGCAGCCTGAGCCATGTTGGCCTCGGCGTCAAAACCAGTAGCAATGATGGTAATGCGAATCTCATCGCCCATGGTGTCATCAATGATGGTGCCGAAAATGAGGTTGACGTCCTCATCGGCGCGCTCTTCCACCATGGAGGCGGCGGCATTAACCTCGTGCAGGCCAAGGTCGGAGCCACCAGCAATGGAAAGCAGCACGCCCTTGGCGCCTTCCATCGTGGATTCCAGCAGCGGGGAATTAATGGCCTGCTCAGCGGCAGTCATTGCGCGGTTATCGCCGCGGGCGAAACCGATACCCATAAGCGCAGAACCGGCATCGGACATGACGGAGCGGACGTCCGCAAAGTCGACGTTGATCATGCCCGGGATGGTGATCAGGTTGGTAATACCCTGCACACCATTGTGCAGCACCTCATCGGCAGCGCGGAAAGCCTCAACAATGGAGAGCTCTTCCCCGCCGAGCTGCATCAGGCGATCGTTCGGGATGACGATGAGGGTATCGCAGACCTCGCGCAGCTCCTCAATACCGGCCATGGCCTGGCGGGTACGGCGAGCGCCTTCGAACTTGAACGGGCGGGTGACAACACCGACGGTCAACGCACCCATTTTCTTCGCGATAGACGCCACGACCGGAGCAGCACCGGTGCCAGTGCCGCCGCCCTCGCCGGCAGTCACGAAGACCATATCGGAGCCCTCGAGGGCGTCTTCAATTTCGGACTTGTGGTCTTCTGCGGAGGTCTTGCCTACCTCAGGGTTAGCGCCGGCACCGAGGCCGCGGGTGGCCTCACGGCCAATGTCGAGCTTGGTGTCTGCATCGGAGAAGATAAGGGCCTGAGAGTCGGTGTTGATGGCGACGAATTGAACGCCCTTGAGGCCTTCTTCGATCATGCGGTTGACGGCGTTGACGCCGCCGCCGCCGACGCCGACGACCTTGATATCCGCGAGATTGTTATTGGAAGAGATCATGTGAGTAGGTCTCACCTTTCGCTACTGTAAGTCTGCACGTGCATTAAACGAGGAATGTAATGCGGTCCACCGAAGGCGAATCGCGTTCCTTTCCATCTTTAACGACAGCGGTGTAATTTTCACGCACATTTTCCGCGTGTCGAGACCCTCAAGTTCCACTTTAGGGTTTCTCACCTGCGGTTTTACAAGTCACACCCGCATCATCCGCCCCATGGTTCAGGCACTAAAAAGAGCCCATGCAGCGCACACGCCTAAGCGGTGCTGCACGGGCCCACAAGAGCGATAAAAAGCACCCGCGGGGGCACCCGTCGCCCTATCCGCGGGTGGTGACCAACTCAGGGTTGGAAATATTCCACTCGCGGCCTTCCATCTTCAACACTGTGGCAAAGGCATGCGCCTTGTCCTCATCGTTGGAATCGCTGGCCCCCCAGAAGATGCGCCGGTCATCTTTAGTGGTGAAAGTCAACGAGTATTCGCCCGCTACTTCGAGCTTTGCTACTTGGTTGCGGACGTCGTCGGAAAGCGCTGCAATCGCTCGCACGGCATCCTGGGTTTGCGGGGAGCCACTATCGACAGAGCCCGTAACCTCAACCGCGCCCGCGGGAGGTTCCGCGGAGGTAAATTCCTCGCCTTTGTCGTCGATCAGGTAGGGCTTATTATCGCGCTTTACAAACGCCACAGCCTTGTGCTCGGACACGTTGATGGTCAAGGTCGAAGGGAAATCGCGAGAGACTGTCGCCGAATCGACCCAGTCCAATCCAGCAACACCGGAAGCTGCCTCGCGCGCATTAACGCGGAGCAAATTTTCGCCCTTGGGAACCCCAGAGGCTTCCTCCACCTGTGTGGGATCGAGCTGGTGGACGCCCTCCACCTGAAAATTGCGTACCTTCAGGACGGGAACCGTCCACATCACAGCGGCCGCTATGAGGGCCACGGCGACAATTGCGGCGATGACCCCAGCGATGAGCTTTGCGGATACGCGCACTAGCTTGCCCGCAATTCATCGAGGATTTCCGCCGCCACCATGGTTACCGAGCCAGCACCAATGGTCAGCACCACATCTCCTGGCTCCACCACCGACACGACGTCGCGGGCAGCGGCGGAAAAATCCGGCTCGAAGATGACCTGCATATCAGCGGGCATCTTATCGGTAATGATGCGGGAGGTAATTCCCTCCACGGGCTGTTCGCGAGCGCCGTAGATGTCGAGTACCACGGCGGCGTCGGCAAGCGAGAGCGCCTGGGCAAATTCGGCGTCGAATTCCATGGTGCGCGAGTACAGGTGCGGCTGGAAACACGCGATAACGCGCCCGCCGTGGCCTTCAGCCTCGACCTTGACGCGTGCGGCCCGTAGCACTGCCGCAACCTCGGTGGGATGGTGGGCATAATCATCAAAAACGCGCACGGGTTTGCCCTGCTTGTCGACGCTCCCCCGGTACTCAAAGCGCCGCCGCACACCGCCAAAATCAGCCAATCCCTCGGCGATGGCGGCTGGAGTGCCGCCGGAGAGCACACCGGCGATCAAGGCTCCCATAGAATTGAGCACCATGTGGTGGCCTGGGATCTGCAGCTCGTAGCGCACGGTTTCAGAAACACCAGGAAGGTTGACTTTGACGGTGGTGTCCATGCCTTCCGCGGTGGTCTCTTCGCGGACCAGCTCGGCGGCCAACGGCACGGTGGAGGTAAAAGACTTCTCCTGCGAGCCGTAGGCCACGACGTTGATGCCGCGCTCCAGCGCCCGCTCGCCGGCCCGGGCAGCGTGCTCGTCTTCAGCGCACACAACGAGGTAGCCGGTCTCCGGGGTGACCAAGTCAGCAAAGTCATCGAAGACTTGGAAATAGGCTTCCTCGCTGTGGAAGAAGTCGAGGTGGTCGGGCTCGATGGTCGTGAGCACCGCAACGTCGGGGCTATAGCGCAGCAGAGAGGCATCGGATTCATCGGCCTCGGCGACGAACGCTTCCCCGGTGCCACCGTGGGCATTGGTACCCGCGCGGTTGAGCTGGCCGCCGATGGCGAAGGAAGGATCAAGACCCGCGTGTTGCATCGCGCTCACGGTCATCGACGTGGTGGAGGTTTTACCATGGGTGCCAGCCAGCAACACCTGCTGGTGACCTTCCATCAAGGCGGCGAGCAGATCGGAGCGGCGAATTACCGGGATATCGTTATCCTTTGCGGCTACTAGCTCCGGGTTGTCTTGGGGGATGGCGGCAAATGAGGTAACTACGACGGTGGGCAGCTCACCTGACAGTCGCAGATTTTCCGCGGCATGGCCGATGGCGACCTTGGCGCCCATGGTGCGCAGCACCTCAACCGGGGTGGAGTCTTTGACATCAGAACCAGTAACCACTCCGCCGCGAGCGGCGAGAATTCGCGCGAGCCCCGACATTCCGGAACCACCAATGCCGATGAGGTGGACGCGGCGCAGATCGTAGTGTGCGGGATCGGTCATTTACTTATCCTTCCTTCCAGCCGCGTTTTCGGCCTCGGATACGCGGGCGGCGATGCGGTCTGCGATGGTATTTGCTACGTCCCCGGCGCTGGCATGGGCGGCGGCGTGCGTCATCGACTCGAGGCGTTGCGGGTCATCGAGAATGCCGCGCACCTCAGAGATGAGTCGCTCTGGGGTCAGCTCCGCGTCCGGAATCTGGATGGCGGCGCCTGCCTCGACCACTTCTCGGGAATTGAGCGCCTGTTCGCCATTGCCGTGCGGCAGCGGAACGTAGATAGCCGGCAGGCCTGCGGCGGATACTTCAGCAACGGTCATCGCGCCGGAGCGGCACACGACGAGGTCGGCTACCGCAAGGGCGGAGCCCATGTCCTCGATATACGGCAGTGCGGCGTAGTTCGGGTGTTCTGCGGGCGGGTCATTCTTCTTGCCATAGGCGTGCAGGAGCTGGAAGTCCTGTGCGAGGTCCTCCACCGCTCCAGCGACGGCGCGGTTGATGCTGACCGCGCCTTGGGACCCACCGGTGATGAGGACGGTGGGAAGCTCGGCCAAGTTCCACTGGGTGCGCGCGTCTGCGGCCAGGTTGCCATTCGGGTCCTCCGCTAGGCTCGGGCGAACGGGAATGCCGACGACCTCGCCCGGCATGCCAGAATCCGGGTGGGCGTTGAGCCCAATGCCGCCCATCTTCACGCCGAGCTTATTGGCCATTCCAGCCAAAGCATTGGTTTCAAGAACATAGAACGGGATGCCGAGCGAACGCGCAGCGATATAAGCCGGGCCGGCCACGTAGCCGCCGGTACCAAAGACGACATCCGCCTCGACGTCCTTGAGCACCTGCTTGGCCTCCCCCACCGCACGAGAGAGGTTAAACGGTAGCTTGAAGAGCTGCGCGTTGACCTTGCGCGGGATTGGCACGGGGGTAATCAGGCTAAGATCCACGCCGCGGGCGGGAATGATATCGCGCTCGAGGCCTTTTTCGGTACCGAGGGCGGTGATGCGTGCGCCGTGGCGCTCGCGCAAAGCTTCGCCTACGGCGAGGGCGGGTTCAATGTGTCCGGCGGTGCCGCCACCTGCGATGACGACGGAAATAGGCGTGGAATTCATAGCCTAAAGGCTACCAGCGCCACCTATCGATAGCGGCGCTCGGCGCGCGGATAGCGGCGGCCGCTTCCGGTCACGGGGCGACCAAAGCGCTCCTCGCGCACGCGGGACCGCGGCTCCTGCGGCCGAGCGTGACGGCCCTGCTGCTTCTTTTTCGGCTGCGGCACCGGCTGTGGCTCGCCGATGAAAAGGAGACGGTCAAACAGCGGGCGACCGAAATTCTGCATGGCGGAAATCTGCATCGGCTCATGACGCGCCACGTTGCACAAGATGCCCATCGAGCCGATCGTGATGATCGCCGCGGTACCGCCGGCCGAAATCATGGGCAGCTGAATACCGGTTACCGGCAGCAGGCCAATGACGTAGCCAATATTCACGAAGGCCTGCGTGACCACACCGATGGTCAACGTTGCGGCCAGCAGGGACTGGAACTGGTTCTGTGCGCGCATCGCGGTGCGCAAGCCCACATAGCCCAGTGCGGCGAATAGCACGATGACGAGCGCACCGCCCCACCAGCCGAGTTCCTCACCCACGATGGCGAAAATAAAGTCATTTTTCGCCTCGGGCAGGTAGAACCACTTGGCACGGGATTGGCCAATGCCAACGCCCCAAAAGCCGCCGTCGGCAAGCGAGAGAAAGCCCTGATAGGACTGGAAACCCGTACCTTGAGTATCGGAGATATTGCCTACGAGGGCGTCGAAATAGGTGTGGAAGCGGTTGGACCGGAAGCCGCCAGAAAGGAAGATAAACAGCAAACCACACACGGCTGCGACGCCGATGGTCGCCGGAACGCGCCAGTCGACACCCGCGAAAATCAGGGTGAAGACAACCACGAGGGCCAAGGACAAAGCCATACCGAAGTCGCCCTGAAGGACGATGAGCAAGAACATAACGCCGGCAATGAGGGAGTACATCATGAAGGGATCCGTCACCTTCATGGATTTGTGCTCCTTATCCGCCAATACGGTCGCACCAAACATGCCTACGGCGACGCGGGCAAGCTCCGAGGGCTGCAGGGAGAACGGTCCCAAGTAAATCCAGGACTGGGAACCTACCTCCTCGCGGCCGGTACCGACGCCAGGGATCAGCACCGCGATGAGCAAAATGATGGACAAACCCACAATCCACGGCACGCATTTGCGCAGGGTATGCGGCGACACCTTGAGACCAAACCAAAAGGCAACGAGACCCAAGAACACCATCACGCACTGGCGCAATGCCTGGTTCCATACTCCGCCGTCCTCGGTCAGGGAAGTAGCCATGGAGGAAGAAAAGACCATGAGCACGCCGATGCCCACGAGGAAGAAGATGATAAAGCGCAGCAGCTGGTAATCAAGGCCTGCTTCCTGGCGGGCTCGCTCGCGCAGCTCGCGAACGCGGTCGCCAAAACTCTTGGAGCGCGGGCGCTGCTGGGAGGTGGCCGTCATGTGTTCTCCTGATCCTTAAATCTATAGCTCTAGTTGCGGGTAAGCTCCCGCGCAGCCGCGGCGAATACATCACCGCGTTGAGCCATGCCGGTATACATGTCTAACGATGCCGCAGCCGGCGCCAAAAGAACGGTATCCCCGGCGTCGGCGTGTTGCAGTGCAGCCTCCACCGCAGCATTCATGGCTGCGAAAGGCTCCTGCGTTTCGATGACGTCCACCGGGGCATGCGGCGCGTGGGCGGCGAGGGCCCGGGCAACCGCTTCCCTATCCACGCCCAGGACTACTGCGGCTTTGATGTGGGCGGCGTGCTTGGCGACGAGCCCGTCCACCTCCGCACCTTTCAACTGCCCGCCGGCAATCCAGACCACGGAATTGAGCCCCTTGAGCGCCGCATCCGCCGCATGCGGGTTGGTGGCCTTGGAATTATCGATGAACGTGATGCCGGAATGCTCATGGACCACAGCGCCGCGGTGCCCGGCGACGGTATATGCGGCCAGCCCCTGCGCAATGGACTCTGGGGTGGCGCCTGCCAGACGCGCGACGCTGGCTGCGGCCGCAGCGTCTAGAACTCCTGCCAGACCGGCGGGCTCAGTGCCCTCTGCGGACGCGAGATCCTCGCGCTTCTCGCTAAGCCGCGAGACAAGACGGCCGGCACTTACGCCCACCTCTCCCTGTATAGGTTCAGCGGCAGTAAAGCCGAAGAGGTCTGCGGTATCCGCGGCGTAGTGGACCGCCTCGGCGTCATCCTTGCCCACCACAGCGATTTCACCGGAGAGCACCTTGGCCTTCGCGCGGGCATAGGCATCAAACGATCCGTGCCAATCCAGGTGGTCATCAGCCAAATTCAGTAGCACGCCCACATCCGGGCGCACATGGCTGGACCAATGCAACTGGAAAGAAGATAGCTCGGCGCAGAGAACGTCGACGCGGGGGGTGGCCGTGAGGGCGTCGAAAAGCGAAACGCCGATATTGCCCACCGCCAGTGCGCGCTTGCCGGTGCGCTCTGCATCTGCCTGCATAATCTGGGCCAACATACCGGTAGTCGTGGTTTTGCCGTTGGTTCCGGTAACTACCAGCCAGGTACGCGGCGCACCGAAGACGCCCGCACGATCCAGGCGATACGCGAGCTCCACGTCACCGATGACCTCTACCCCAGCGTCCTGGAGGGCGACCAACAAGGGCGAATCGGGACGCCAGCCCGGCGAAGTAACCACAAGGTCAAAATCGCCTTGGGCGGCAGAATCGACGGAGACGGTTGCTACCCCGTATTCCTCCGCCAATTCCGCCAGCGCGGTCTCCTTGGAATCTGCCACGGTGGTATCCACCCCGAGGCTTGCCAGCATTGCGACGCAACCGCGTCCCGATACTCCCGCCCCGGCCACGAGTACTCGCCCGCGCAACGAGGATGGCAACTCGGTCATCTCTATTCCTCTTTCCTCGATAAAGCTAAAAAGGCGTGAGTCTTAGGAAGCAAAGCCAACCGCAGACAGCCAGTCGCCGTAGAAGATGCATACGCCGGCAATAGCGGCCATGGCGCTTAGCAGCCAGAAGCGGGTGACCACGGCGGTCTCAGCCCAGCCACCATTTTCAAAGTGGTGGTGGATGGGCGCCATGCGGAAGAAGCGCTTTCCGGTGCTGCGGAAGACGATGATCTGGATAACCACGGAGACCGTCTCAATTACGAAGATGGCGCCGATGATGATCATGAGCAGTTCGGTGCGAGTGGTCACCGATAGGCCGGCGACGAGGCCGCCAAGTGCAAGCGAACCGGTATCGCCCATGAAGATCTTTGCCGGTGCAGCATTCCACCACAAAAAGCCCAAGCAACCGCCCAGGCCAGCGGCAGCCAGTACGGCCAAGTCGAGCGGATCGCGAACCTCATAGCACCCCGCCGCTGGCGACACGGCGCAAGAGTTACGGAACTGCCAGAAGGAAATCAGTGCATAGGCGCCCATCACCAGCGCGGTGGTGCCTGCGGCCAAGCCGTCGAGTCCGTCGGTGAGGTTCACGGCGTTCGACCACGCAGCAATGAGTAGGTAGAGAAAGACCAGGAAAACAATGGTGCCGATGATGGCGCCGCCCACGGCGATGTCGAAGGTTTCAAAATCGCGAACGAAGGAAAGATTGGTAGACGCTGGGGTCAATCCGTGTGCATCTGGGAACTGCAGCGCCAGGATGCCGAAGATGAGCGCCACCGCCAGCTGACCTACCAGCTTGGCGGTCTTGTTCAGGCCGAGGTTGCGCTTTTTGAACAGCTTGATGAAGTCATCGGCAAAACCCAGACCGCCAAGGCCCATCGTGAGGAAGTAGACCAAGAGACCGGAGGGGCTAAAGCCTCCGTTACCGGTCACGCGGGCATAAATTCCCACCACGAGATAGGCCACGGTGATGGCCAGCAAAATCGCCAGACCGCCCATGGTGGGGGTGCCGCGCTTGCGCAAGTGCAGCTGCGGCCCGTCCTCGCGAATTTCTTGCCCCTTGCCTACCCCGGAAAAGTAGCGGACCAACATGGGAGTGGTAAAGATCGCGACGAGGAAGCTGAGGATGCCCGCGATAATGATCTGAGTCATTGCTAGAGGTCTTTCTCCTTGTACTGAGGACTAACGGCGATTGAGCTGTTCTGCCACGCGCCACAGGCGCTGGGCATTCGATGACTTGATGAGGACTACATCTTTGGCCTCGCGCCCCGTCCAATCTTCGATGCCGGCAGGCGCTACCCTGACGATGTCTTCGACCGCCGCCGCAGCGGCGTCAACATCTGGGCTGATAGTAGTATTTATACCCCGCGCCCGTGCGGCCTCAACCATGGCCCTCATATTATCGTTGTCTCCCACGGCCACGAGGTGGTCAACGTGGTACTTGGAAAGCACCTCGCCCAATGCGCGGTGTGCGGCCACTGCTTCTCCGCCGAGCTCGCCCATCTCACCGAGCACGGCGATGGCGCGGGCATCCGGTCGGGCGGCCGAGGTATAGGCCAGCGCGGCAATGGCCGCGTGCATGGAATCGGGGTTGGCGTTATAGGAATCATCGATGGTGGTTACTCCATCGCGGCGGGTACGCACGTCCATGCGGTGTTCCGAGGCATTCTGATGCCCGGAAAGCGCGTTAGCTACTACCTGCGGGTCCATGCCCGATTCGATAGCAGCCGCGGCCGCAGCCAAAGCGTTAGAGACCTGGTGCTTGCCAAAGACCTGCAGCTTTACCGGAAGCGGGTCTGTTCCCGGCGCATGCAGCACAAACGAGGGGCGGGCGACGTCATCGAGCTGGATATCGCTGGCGTAATACTGGGCGTCGGAAACCGGCGGCTTATTGGCCGAGTAGTAGACGACCTTGGCCGAGGTGCGCGGCGCCATGCCGGCGACGAAGGGATCATCGGCATTGAGCACGGCGACGCCGCCTTCAGCGGCCGAGGGCAAGGCTTCAACGAGCTCGCCTTTGGCCTGGGCAATATTCTCGCGTGAGCCAAACTCGCCCAAGTGCGCGGTACCAACATTGAGTACCACGCCGACGGTAGGGGCAGTAATGGTGGTCAAGTGGCGGATATGACCGATGCCGCGGGCAGACATTTCGGCAACCAAGAAGCGAGTGTGCTCATCGCAGCGCAAAGCGGTATACGGCAAGCCGACCTCGTTATTAAAGGAGCCGGGAGGAGCGACGGTGTCACCCTCAGCGCGGAAAATCGTGGCCAGTAGGTCCTTGGTGGAGGTCTTACCGGCCGAGCCAGTCACGCCGACAATGTCTAGGCCCTGCTCGGCGGTCAGGCGGCGGGTGACCTCCCGCGCAATATCGGATAGCGCCTGTACCACCGCGGCGGCCGAGCCGTCCTCGTCGTGGGCATAGATATCCGCGTTGGCGGCATCACCGGTAACGCGGCCTTGGGGCTTGACGACGACCGCCGGAACCCCCACCGGCCGCGCCGCCAGCACCGCCACTGCGCCCTGCTCGATGGCCTTTTCTGCATAATCGTGGCCATCCACACGGGCCCCGGGCAGGGCAAGGAAGAGCCCACCCTTAGTTACCTTGCGGGAATCGAATTCGATGAACCCGGTAACGCGCTGGTCTGGGTCAGACACGCAATCGAGGCTGCCCCCGGTGATTTCGGCAATATCGGCAATAGAAAGTGGAATCATGTCTACTCCTTCGCATCCCCAAGGGTATCGCGGTGCGGGGTTCCGGCCAGCTTTTCCTCGATGGCGCGGGCCATTTCCTCGCGGTCATCAAAGTGCAAGGTTTTGCCGTTCACGAGCTGTCCCACCTCGTGGCCCTTGCCTACGACGATGACGGCATCGCCCGGCTCGGCCCAATCGACGACCTCATCGATGGCACGGGCGCGGGAGCCTACCTCGCGGATATCGCCCTGCGGGGCGGCCTCACGCGCACCCGCCATAACCGCCGCGCGAATGGTGGCGGGGTCCTCGGAGCGCGGGTTGTCATCGGTAACCACGGTAAGGTCGGCGCGGCTGGCTGCGGCTGCGCCCATGATGGGGCGCTTAGAGCTATCACGGTCTCCGCCGGCTCCGACGACAATGCCGACGCGGCCCTTGGTTCCCTCCAGTTGGCCGCGCAAGGTGTCGAGCACCGCAGCGATGGCCGCTGGCTTATGCGCGTAGTCCACCACGGCCACAAAGTCTTGGCCGCGGTCGATGCGCTCCATACGGCCAGGGACTGCGACCTTCTCCACTCCCGACAGAAACTCCGCCGGATCCTCTCCTACCGCGGCGGCCATGCCGAGCGCCAAGCAAGCATTGGCGATATTGAACTCGCCAGGCAGCGGTAGCCGGAAGGTGAAATCGGCACCGTCATAATTCAGGGCTACCTCCTGGGCACCGGTGGCCTCAGTGGCGGTTTGGCGTGCGCTTATCGTGGCCGAAGCGCCTTGGGTGGCAACCGTAGTCACTTTGTGGCCCGCGCCCTTGGCGACGCCGCGCATGCGCTCGCCCCACTCATCATCGATGCAGAGGACGGCCCGCTCCGCCGCCTGTTCCCCAGCGAAAAGCTTCGCCTTAGCTTGGAAATAGTCCTCCATGGTGGGGTGAAAATCGAGGTGGTCCTGGCTCAGGTTCGTAAACCCGCCTACCGCAAACCGAGTTCCGCGCACGCGTCCCAACTCCAGCGCATGCGAGGACACTTCCATCACCACATGGGTAACGCCCTCGTTCTTCATGCGCGCGAAAAGCTCTTGCAGGGTCGGCGCCTCAGGCGTGGTGAGCGAGGTGGGGACCGGATCGCGGTTGATTCGAGTACCGGTGGTCCCGATTAGGCCCACGGAATGCCCGGTGTGGAGCAGGCCGGCCTCCAGCAGGTAACTGGTGGTGGTCTTGCCGGAAGTTCCGGTAACGCCGATAACCGTCAGGTCGCGGGTGGGGTGGCCATAAATCTCGGCGGAAATGGGTCCGAGCACGGCACGAATATCGTCCACCACCACAATGGGGCGGGTCTCTTGGGCCTCGGTAAGCAGGTCGAGCCCGGCGGCGTCGGTAAGCACAGCTGCAGCCTTAGTATCGCGGGCGAACTGCGCGCCGTGTGCACGTGTGCCCGGCAGGGCGGCGAAAAGCGCGCCCTCAGGCAGCTGGGAAGAATCCAGCCCGCACGCGGAGACCTCCACGGAGGCATCACCAATGACGCGCCCACCAGAAAGCTGGGCGAGAGTATCCAAAGAAACGGTCATACTAAGCTCCTATTGTGCCCGCAGGGTCAGCCGCGGTGCTGGTTTCGAAGTCGGAATATTGTCACGGTTAAGCAGCCACGAGGCGATATCGCGGAAAATCGGCGCTGCCGATTGGCCGCCGCCTCCATTGTCCTCCACGCCGGATTTGGGTTCATCCAACATGACGGCAACGACGAAGCGCGGATCATCGGCCGGGGCAATACCGGCGAAGGTGATCCAATAGGCGGAATTCGAATACGCCCCGGTATTCGGATCGACCTTTTGAGCCGTACCGGTTTTGCCGGAGAGCTGATAGCCCTTGAGCTGCGCATTACCGGCCGTGCCATTTTGCAGGCCGGCGTCATCGTCTTGGAAGACGGCGCGGAACATATCCACCGTTGTCTTGGCGGTTTCAGGGCTTAGCACCTGAGTCTTTTTCGGTTCCTCCAGCTTTTCGTCCTTACCGTCTGGCCCCTTCACAGAATCAATGATGCGCGGCTCGATGCGCTCGCCGCCATTTGCCAGTGTTTGATACACGCTCGCCATCTGCAAGGTGGTCCACGACTGGCCCTGGCCAATAGGCAGGTTGGCGAAGGTGCCGCCAGACCATTGCTCTAGATCCGGGACGCTGCCGGCCGATTCGTTCGGCAGCTCAACGCCCGTGGTATTGCCCAACCCAAACTTCTTTAGGTAATCGGCGTACTTTTCTTGGCCCAATTTATCGGCGATCATCAAGGTGCCAACGTTAGAGGATTTACCAAAGATGCCGGTGGTGGTATACGGCTCGGTACCGTGTTCCCACGCATCATTCACCGTCACGCCCGCCATATCGATGGAACCGGGGACCTGGTGCACCTCATCCGGAGTGGTCACACCCTCCTGCAGTGCGGCAGCCGCGGTAACCACCTTCGCTACAGAACCTGGCTCATAAGGATGGGAGACGCTGCGGTTTTCAAAGTCCTTGCCTTCATCGAGCTGATCCTCAATATTCTTATTGGGATCCACTGTATCCGTATTTGCCATGGCAAGGACCTGGCCGGTTGCAGCATCGAGGACCACTGCTTCTGCACCGGAAGCCTTGGAGTTGGCCTTAGCCTTTTCCAGCTTTTGCTGAACGTAGGTCTGCAGGTCCAGATCCAAAGTGAGGGTGACGTCGTGACCATCAACGGTATCCACGACGTCACGCAGCGTGCCCGGGATCACCTGGCCATCTGCGGATACGTCCTCGGTGGACTGGCCGTCAATGCCAGTAAGTTCCGTATCGCGCGCGGCCTCGAAACCGAACTGTCCATGGCCATCCATCGACACCTTGCCCACAACGTTTTCACCAATGGCGCCGTTGGGGTATTGGCGGATGTCTTGGCGGTCCGCTGCCACTCCGTGGTACTTATTGGCGATCTCTACGGCAACATCCGGATCGACATTGCGCACCAGTACCTCATACTGGGTATCGGCTTTGAGCTTATTGAGGATGTCGTCCTTATCCACCTTGGAGGTCGAGGCGCCGGAATCCTCAATCAGCTTCGGGATTCCCTCAGACATGTCCTTAAGGGTCTGCTCCACCTTCTTGGTGAGAAAGCTATCCAGCTTCTTATCATCCATGCCCTCCGTCGAGCCATCTTTTTGGGCCTCGATCTCGGCCTTGTCTTTTAGCTCATCGCGCAGTCGGGTCGGCGAGACGGTCAAGGAACGAGACTTCATCGTGTAGGCCAGGCGCTGGCCATCGCGGTCTAAGATCTCTCCCCTACGGGCCGGCTCAATATAGACGCGCTCACGCTGGGTGACGGCTTTGGCGGAAAGGTCTGGGCCCCACACAAGCTGTACCCAGGCTAAGCGGCCAGCGAGGACGACCATCGCCACGAGCACCACGGATACGATGATGCGCAGGCGTTTGCGCATCATTTTCTTTTGCGGCACCGCGGAGCTGGCAGAGCGGCGCGGGCGGCGCCTAGCCTTACTTGGCGTAGTCACAGTCCAGTGTCACCTTCCCTATTTCCGCCACAATTTCTTGCGTGTATTGATTGTGCCCTACAAAAGTGAGAATGCCCGCGCCACCACGCGCGAGCATCATCTTTTTCACCGAATATTCTTCCTCAGCTACTCCGGCTACTCGGCGCGGCTGGCATACGGCGCACGGGCTGGAAGATTGGGTCGCGCATCGCTCTGGACAGCACCAGCAGCGCCGGTCTCACGGTCGGAATTACGGTCGACGGCATCGCCACCATTGCTGGTGCGCTGCTGTCCCTGTGGCACGGCATTGAGGGACTTCGACATCCCCTCCGTATCCTTTGGGTCGCTGGAAGCCTGGCCCGGGCGGATTGGTTCACCGTTGACATCAATGAGCTTTTCGGTATCCGGGGTGCCTTCGCGCTTGTCGACGATCTTTCCATCGCCGCCCACTTCCGCAATGCCCGGCTGCTTAGGAATAGCCATTCCCATTTCGTCCGCGCGGCGCGCAATATCAGCAGAAGAGCTGAGATTCTCTGCATCGCGGTTGAGGGTCTCAATCTGGTTATCCAGTTGGGAATCCTGCACGGTTAGCTGCTGGATGGCAAAGGTTTGCTTGGTAGACAGACCGGACAGCCACATGGCCAAGGCCACACCGACGATAAGCAGCGTAAGGGAAATGACGCCCAACCGAGTAAGGAGCCCGTTCTTCTTCGTCTGCGGCTGCAGCTGACGGCCACGGAAGCTCACTACCTGCTTCGAACCCAGGCGCTTCGTGCTGCGGTGCGGTACCCGAGTGCGGCTCGGGGCACGCTTAGTGCTGGGACGCTCGCGCAGCGCCGTCGGGGCTCCGGTATCGATTCCGGTGGTGAAGTCTCGGCTGGCGCCCATGGTGCGAGTGGCCTCTCTGTCGCGGCTGTCAGTCTTTAGGTGGTTGCGGCGTGGGATGGTGCTCATTGCCTGCCTCCCGACGGTAGAAATTCTGGCATTCCCTCGAGTCGTTCGATGGCACGAACACGTACCGACGCGGCTCGCGAATTTTCAGCGATTTCCTCTTCAGAGGCCTTTTCCGCCCCGCGCGTAACGATCTTGAACTTCGGCGCGGTGCCCGGCAGGTCCATCGGCAACCCAGCCGGCGTCTTGGAAGTGGTCAGTTCTTTGAAGGCTGCTTTAACGATGCGGTCTTCCAAAGATTGGTAGCTCATGAATACGGCACGGCCGCCTTCCGATAGCGCCTGGGTTATGACCGGCAGGACATTTTCGATAGCTTCCAACTCGCGATTGACCTCAACCCGCAGCGCCTGGAAGGTGCGCTTGGCGGGGTGCCCTCCGGTACGGCGGGTCGCAGCGGGAATGACATCATAAAGTAGCTCAACGAGCCGCGCGGAGTTGACGAAAGGCTCCTTGTCGCGCTCTCTCAACACGGCGGAGGCAATTTTCCCAGCGAAGCGCTCATCGCCATAGGTTTTGAGGACCCGCGCTAAGTCACCGTGCGAATAGGTATTGAGTACATCCGCCGCAGTAATCCCCTGCGAAGGATCCATGCGCATATCTAGCGGCGCATCCGCCTTATAAGCGAACCCGCGATCAGCTTGGTCTAGCTGCATCGAGGAAACACCAAGGTCAAAGAGAGCGCCGGCAATGCCTACGGTGCGGGCCGAATCAAAGATGTCGCCGTCACCTTCCGCGATGGCGCTGCCCAGCTCATCGAATCGTGCATTAACGCCGACGAAGCGACCGCCGTAGGGCGCAAGACGTTCGGATGCATTGCGCAGCGCCTGTTTATCGCGGTCAACGCCTATGACCCGCGCCTCGGGGAAAGATTCCAGGAAGTAGCGAGTGTGACCGCCGGCGCCCAGAGTGGCGTCAACAAGCACGGCCTTATCCCCCGCCGCTTCAACTTGGGGGCGCAGGAGATCGGCCATGCGCTCGCGCATGACTGGCACGTGGCCGTGGTTTTCGGCGACATCATAATTTAGGTCTTTGGTAGCCATGTCTCCCCGCAACCCCCTTTCTCAAATTCCTGACTTCCAGTGGTGGAAAGCATGCGAGTGCGTATAGGGCCCTGTCCGAGGCAGGTTTCTGATATCGGGGAAGTACACCAGAATCATCCGCCTCGGACAGAGTCCTTACACGCACTCTTGTACAGGCTTAGAGCAAGCCCGCCAGTACGTCATCGGCATCTGCTGCCGAATAAGCATCTTCAGTTTGCGACTGGTACTCAGCCCACGCGGCTGCGTCCCAAATTTCGAGAAAGTCCACAGAGCCAACCACAACGCACTCCTTGGACAAGTTGGCATATTCCCGATGCCCTGCGGACAACGTAATGCGCCCATGCCCGTCCGGCCGTTGTTCGTCCGCACTTGCTGCCAAGTTACGGATAAAAGCACGTGCTTCTGGGTTGGTTCGAGAAACCGCCGCAGCCTTCCGTGCGCGTGCCGCAAATTCCTCCCGCGGGTACACGGCCAGCGAGTGGTCCTGCCCCTTGGTGACCATGAGGCCACCCGCGAGTTCATCGCGAAACTTTGCCGGAAGCGTAAGACGTCCCTTGTCATCGAGCTTCGGAGTGTAGGTTCCGAGAAACATCCCGGCGTCCACCTTCCTTACTCGAAAACTCCGGATTCTCTTACTTCAGAATCGAGGCCCTTGAGCCCCTCTTTCCTCCGCTGCGCCCCACTCTACCCCACTTTCCCCCACCTAACCCACTTAAAGCGGCGTGTCCCTCGGATTGATCCTGATTACTTGCAGCTAGATGATGGTTTTCCCAGTGGGAAGAAATCCCACGAAAGGCCTTGACAGACCGCTACAAGCACCCCACTCACCCCACCCGCAACACCAACATAATGAGCCCCAATCCACACACCAACCCCATATGCTGTGTTATCGAGGACTTTTAACTAAGCCCATGAGGCAGTTACCCCACCAGTCCCCACCTAGCACCCCTTCCGTGGGGCAAAGTGGGGAATTTTGGTGCGACACAAAAATCCCCGGTTGACCCTCACTGGGCCAACCGGGGTGAACCACATCAATAAAGCGTTAACGCTCCTCAAAGCGGCGACGGAAGTTTTCCTCCAACTTGCCGCTGACTCCACCACCGCGAGACGCGGGCTTCTTTGCACGGGCACCGGAGTAATGGCTCTGTACAGAGTGGCTGGAGCCATCTCCGCGCAGCATCCACACACCAGCGGCAAACATCACCAAAAAGCCCGCGATAGAAAGCGCAATAAACCACAGGCTTTGCTGCGCGAGAGCAACTCCACCAATAAGCATGCACAGCCCAACGACGACGAGCGCTATACCTCGGAGGGTTACCGCACCGCCAGATCCGCCGAACGACGTAGGCTCAGAAACGGAAGCGCCAAACTTAGGATCGTCAGCAAGTAACGATTCCTCAATTTCACGGAGCGTGCGCTGCTCCTGCTCAGAAAGAGACACTGTTCCTCCAACTAGGGATTGAGCTTCGGGCGGTAATAGTTCTATCTATACTAACGCCCAGAATAATCAGTATGTTCCCCAAAAGGTAGTGAGCGCCCCCACGGAGTGACTACGCAGCAAAAGAGCCGAAAGTAGTCCCTGCCTCACTTTCATCCAAAAATTGTGCGGCATGCTGCATGAGGCCATAAACATATTCCTCGCTCGGCGCTTCATCCAGCCCCGAAGACACGCGTGCACGAGTCCGCGAATATCCTTTAAAGGATTCAGCCCACCGCTTGTCTTCCACACCAACGAGCGCTAACCGATCCCATGCACTGGAGGGAAGGCGGCGGCGCCGAGCCACTACAGATGCAGCTACTCGTGCGCCAGCAGTACGTAGAGCCGATTGGTACGCCACCTCTAAGGCTTGATCGAATCGCCCCTCAGCCGCATAACCGCGCGCAGCGTCTAATAATTCTCGTGCCTGGAAGAGAAATCGTGCCCGCTTGCCACTTTCTCGCCCAAGAGAACGGGTACGCGTTGCCGAAATAATCTGTGCCATTGTTTTGTCCTTAGCTAAATAAATAACGTCGTTGAACTGTCCCCGACCCTAAGCAAGCCGCCAGACATTTCACTGTTAATAATAGTTCACGTGTTCGATTCGATCAATGCTAATTGCAGGCCACAAATTAACTGCAGCCCTCTTGTTCGATTCGCTCTTGTGACTTTCAAAGAACAGAGTGGGCCTTGCTTTCCTTCCGCTACAGACATCTGGTGTCATAGGAAGTGTGAGCTTTGAAATTCGCCGCCTAACTCCGCCGGAATTCTCCCTATTAGCCCCGCAGTTGGTTGAAATCTACATCGAGGCAATGCACTATAATCCCGCGATCTTGCATAGCCGCATTTCAAGCTGGCTAAATGACGTGACCCGCCCCGGATTCAGCGCGCAGATTGTCACCCACGACAATGGCATCGTCGGCGTGGCCTATGGGTTCTTAGGCTCCCCGGACAGCTGGTGGGACGCTGAGCTTCGCCGGGGGCTCCGACTACAAGGCGGGCCCACCGAAGAGCAGTGGGACATTGTGCGCAACTACTTTGAGTTGGCAGAGATCCACGTCTTGCCGCAGTACCAGGGGCACGGCCTAGGCAGAAAACTATTAGAGGGATTGCTATGGAATGCCCCGGCGCACTACGCACTGTTGTCCACACCCGAGGTGCCGAACGAGGATAACGGTGCCTTCCGCCTCTATAGAGCCGCCGGCTTCTTCGATGTCCTCCGTGATCATCTCTACCCCGCCGATGCCCGCCCCTTTGCCATATTGGGCGCGAGCCTGCCGCTGTAAACCTCTGTTATTTCTTGCGCAGCCTAGCCGGTATCGTGTGGGGTGTGACTATGCAGAATATTCCTGAGCTTGCGGAAATCCCCGGTGCGGTGCGCGAGGAACTCGCCACCTTCCTTGATCAACGCCGAGAGCAGGTGGCGGAAATTGGTGCCCCGGTAACCAAGGCCGTGAGCTTTTTGGAATCCTTCGTGCTTGACGGCGGCAAGCGAGTGCGCCCTACCTATGCTTGGGCGGGCTACCTTGCTGCAGGTCGAGGAGAAGAAGATCCCGCGGCTATGCTCCGCGCGGCCGCCTCTTTGGAATTTATCCAGGCCTGCGCTCTTATCCACGATGACATTATCGATGCTTCAAATACCCGTCGCGGCAATCCTACGGTGCACCGGGGCGTCGAAAAGCTGCACCGCGAATCGGAATACTTGGGGGATCCAGAGTTCTTCGGCACTTCCGTAGCAATCTTGGTGGGTGATTTAGCGCTTGTTTATGCAGAAGACATGTTCCAAGATTCCGGCCTGAGTGCGGCCGCTCTGCACCGTGCCCGCAGCCCGTGGCGCGGCATGCGCACTGAGGTTATCGGTGGACAGCTCTTGGACATCTCTTTGGAGGCAGCAGGGTCCGAATCAGTAGAGCTTGCCAATTCCGTCAACCGCTATAAGACGGCCGCTTATACCATTGAACGCCCGCTGCACTTGGGCGCCGCCATCGCCGGTGCGAGCGAGGAACTTATCGCGGCCTTCCGCGGCTATGGGCACGATATAGGCATTGCCTACCAGTTGCGCGACGATCAGCTGGGTGTTTTTGGCGATCCCGCGGTGACCGGCAAACCTGCCGGTGATGATCTGCGCGAAGGCAAGCGAACCGAACTTTTAGCGCTAGCGCTCCAGCGCGCGGATGAGTCCGATCCACACGCTGCTGCTACCTTGCGCAAGCTCGTTGGCCACACCTCAGATCCCCAGGAGCTATCGCGCCTGGCTCAGATCATCGCTGATTCGGGCGCACCAGAAGAAATTGAGCGCCGCATCGATTCCCTAACGCAATCGGGCCTGCAGCACCTGCACGCCGCGAAGGTGGATCCCACAGTCACCGAAACCCTAGAGCAGTTGGCTATCAAGGCTACTGCTCGCCGCAAGTAGGTTGTGCCGTGGCAAAGACGTACTCTTTTCCCATTCCGCGCGCGCTGCCGCTAGGGCTATCTGCCTCCTGTATTTTGCTGCTCGCGTCCTTCTCTGGCGGCGCCACCCGCAACCGTGGAGGACTCCTCGAAGCCTTAAATATCGGCTTCTTGTCCTATGGGCATGGGCGCAATCTCGGCCTCGCGCTGTACTGGGTGGGTATTTTCCTCTTAGCCGCGGCGTGGGTGCTAGCTGGGCGCACCATCATTCGCCCGCAGCTCAAAAATCCTCTGCCCGAGGGGGGCTTGCGTGACATCCAGCGCATCCTCATCGCCTGGGTAGCTCCCCTTTTATTAGCCGGGCCATTGGCCTCACGCGATGTGTATTCCTACCTCATGCAAGGTGCTATGGTTCGCGATGGATTCGATCCGTATACCGAAGGTGCCGCCGTTAACCCCGGACCCTTCCTCCTTGAGGTATCACAAGATTGGCGCAATACCACCACACCTTATGGTCCCCTTCACCTGTGGATAGGAGAACTGGTCACCAGCCTGGTAGGCGATAACGTCACTGCAGGCGTGGTGCTCTATAAGATTCTTTCTCTGCTCGGGTTTATTACCATCGCTTGGTCAATCCCCCGCATCGCCCGCAAACTCAGTGCGGATCCAGCGGTAGCACTGTGGCTTGGTGTAGCTAATCCAGTTATTATCTTGCACCTTATCGGCGGCATGCATAATGAATCACTCATGGTGGGGCTCGTATCGATCGGACTGCTAGCGGCATTGCATAAGCGCTTCCACGCCGCCCTCATCCTCGTGGGCACGGCCGTGGCCATGAAGGCAACTGCGGTTATTGCGGCACCGTTTATCGTATGGATGATGCTCCACCACTATGCCCCCAAGGGCTCCAGTAAGTGGCGACAACTTGCTGTCTTTGTGCTATCTGGCATCGCCGCAGTGGCAGAAATCATCGCCGCAGTAGCCCTCATCACGTGGGTTTCCGGCACATCGTGGGGCTGGCTATCGCAGGTAAGCGGCAATTCCAAGGTGATTAACCCGCTGGCAGGTCCCACCTTGGCCACCGATGTTATCTTCCCGGCGGTACAAATATTTATGCCGGATGCGTCCTATAACGCCATCTTGGCCGTCCTGCGTAGCATCGCAATGGGCTGCATGCTCATTGGGCTGGTGACAGTATGGTGGCTCTGCCGCAGGAACAACCGCGACGCCATTATGGGGACCGCGGCCGCATACCAAGTTGCCTTCGTTTTCAATGCCGTGACCCTACCGTGGTACTACGCCTCAATCTTCACCCTGATGGGCACCTTCCGGCCGCCGCTCTGGCTCATCAAATTCACCACCGGCGTGGCCTTGTTTATTGGCGTCTCCTTCTCCGGCGATGGCAATCACCAGCTCTACAACTGGTTCTGGGTCATCGGCATGATTGTGGTGGTGTGGTTTGCCACCCAGTGGATCTTTGAAGGCGTGCCTAAAAAGCGGCAGCCTGCGCGCGCCGAATAACCTCGCGGGCAAGGTGACCGTGCAGGGCATCGATCGGGCGGCCCGGCAGCGAGTCATCCTCGGTAAAGAGATGCCTGAAAACTTCGTCGTCCTTATAGCCGCCGTCTGTCAACACGGTAATTGCGGCAGTTACATGCTTGGCAATGACGCCCTTGTCGTTGAAGAAGGCCAGCGGTACGCGCTTTCCTTCTGGGGAATCCCAGGCAATGAACTTTCGGTCCTGCAGCAGGTCATAAGCGCGTGTAATGGGCAGGTCTAGCTTTTCTGCCACCTGCTGCATGCTGAGCAGTTCTTCGTTAGCGAGCAAGGAATCGAGGGATTTTTCTTGATTAGTCACGTTCTCTACTTTAACGCGGGCTAGATGATCGGCCATACTGGGAAGTATGACTAGGTTGGAAATTGGTGACGTTCTGGAGAATCGTTACCGGATCGATCGCCCCATTGCCCGCGGTGGCATGTCTACCGTCTATCGCTGCGTGGACATGCGGCTGGGACGAGCGGTCGCGGCCAAGGTCATGGACGAGCGCTATTCCGATGACCCGGTCTTTATCAAGCGTTTTTCTCGCGAGGCTCGCGCCATGGCCCGCCTGCAGCATCCCAATCTCGTGGCTATTCACGATTTTTCCGCTGACGGCGAGCCCATCTATCTCATCATGGAGCTCATCGATGGCGGTACGCTACGCGAGCTACTGGCCGAGGGCGGCCCCTTTCCGGTGCAGGCGGCCGCCTCTACCCTGCGCAATGTTCTGCGCGGCTTGGAAGAGGTGCATTCCACCGGGCTCATCCACCGCGACATCAAGCCCGATAATGTGCTTATTACCTCGCACCACCGAGTAAAGGTGGGCGATTTTGGGCTGGTGCGCGCCACCAATGCCGAAGCCACGACAGACATGATTGTAGGCACCGTGTCCTACCTTGCGCCCGAGCAAGTCACAGGTGAGGAAATTACCCCGGCCTCGGATGTATATTCAGCCGGCATTGTCCTCTTCGAGCTTCTTACCGGCACCGTTCCATTCTCGGGGGATACTCCCCTGGCCCATGCCACGGCCCGCTTGGATTCTGACGTCCCCGCGCCGTCCTCGCGGATTTCTGGGGTGCCCAAGCTTGTCGACGCCCTCGTGGCCACCGCCACTGCCCGCGATCCCCGCGAGCGCTTCGCTGACGCCGGAGAATTCCTCGAGGCGCTCGATGATGTCTGCCGGGAGCTCGATCTCCCGGACGTGACCATTCCTGTGCCGAGGAACGCTGCTGCAGCGCGCACGGCACAAGCCCCCACGGATTTTTCTGGCACCGGAGCCACGGAAATTTTCGAGCCCACCCGCAGCATTCCACAGGGCGAAACGGAGCATCTCGACGGCGGTCCGACAGAAGTCATCCCGCCGCAACGCCTAAGCTTTGAGACCAAACTGGATTTGCCACAGGCAGAGCCCGCTCCAGAACCGGAGCCGCAATCATTGTCACGCCCCCAGGCACAGCCGTATTCTGCGACCGAGCCACCACTCGAACCATTCGCGCCGGCAGCTGCCTCTGCGCCTGCACCGGTACCTGCTCCTGCCCCCGAGCAGTCGGTCCACAGCGCGCATGAAGAGCCCGCCGAGCGTCCGCTGACCAACCGCAATCCGCTGTCACTAGTGCTGTACTTAGTAGTGGTCGCGATTGCGGTGGGCGCAGTGGCTATCGGCGGGTGGTGGTTCGGCTCCTCGCTCTACGGCATGACGCCGAACCTATGGATTTAGTTACGTAGCATCTCCGCGATAAGGAAGGACAGCTCGAGCGACTGCTGCGTATTAAGGCGAGGATCCACAGCCGACTCGTAGCGGCCTGGCAGATCCACGTCGGTAATGTCCTCGGCGCCGCCCAAGCACTCGGTGACGTCTTCACCGGTGAACTCAAGGTGTACGCCACCTGGGTGGGTACCCAGTTCACGGTGAACCTCGAAGAAGCCTTGGACCTCATCCACGATCTTGTCAAAGTGGCGAGTCTTGTAGCCATTAGAAGCGGTGAAGGTATTGCCGTGCATCGGGTCGGACTGCCATACCACTTTGTGGCCGGAGTCTTCCACCGCCTTCACAATGCTAGGCAGGACTGTGCGCACCTTATCGTGGCCCATGCGCGAGATCATGGTTAGGCGCCCCGGCTCGCGATTCGGGTCCAGCCTTTCCGCGTATTCCACGGCCTGCTCCGGGGTGACGCCCGGTCCCAGCTTGATGCCCACTGGGTTACCAATCATCGCCGCAAAGTTCACGTGGAAATCTTCGATGCCACGAGTGCGCTCACCAATCCATACCTGGTGCGCAGAGAGATCGTAGAGCTTGGTATCGCCGTTATTGTCCTGGCCCAAGCGCAGCATGGAGCGCTCGTAGTCCTTCAGCAATGCCTCATGCGAGCAGTAGATATCGGCCGAGCGCAGGGTGTCATCGTGCACGCCACAGGCATTCATGAAGTTCAAGCCGTTTTCAATCTCCCGGGCCAAGTCCTGGTAGCGGGCACCCGCGCGGGACTTGCGCACGAACTCGCGGTTCCACTCATGCAGACGGTAAAGATCCGCAGTACCAGAAGAGGTCAAAGAACGCACGAGGTTCATTGCCGCCGAAGAGTTCGCGTAAGCACGGATCATTCGGGCCGGGTCGTGGCGACGAGCCTCATCGGTCGGCTCCACGGCATTGACAATGTCACCGCGGTAATTCAGCAAACCATTGGAATCCGTATCGGAGGAACGCGGCTTGGCGTACTGACCGGCGATGCGGCCGAGTTTTACCACGGGAACGGATGCGCCGTAAGTCAACACCACGGCCATTTGCAGCAGCGTTTTCACATTGCCACGGATATGCGGCTCAGTATTGGACTCAAAGGTTTCCGCGCAATCGCCACCCTGCAGCAAAAAGGCGTTGCCCAAGGCAACGTCTGCCAGCTTCTTCTTGAGCGCCTCGATCTCTGGCGCGACCACAATGGGCGGCACGGACTCGAGAATCTTGCGCACGTTATCGGCCTGGGAAGTATCCCAGCTAGGCTGCTGCTTTGCGTCACGCTTGATGACGTCCTGGAAGACCTCGTTAATCCCGGCAGGCAATGGCGGGAGGTCTGGCAGAACGCCTTGCGGAATATCTACTGTCCAACTCACACTGCTATTTAACCATCAATAGCCTATCGCGCGTTAGTTAAATCCTAGATATTAATTCTATTACCCTTAGACAGCGGAAGCACCTGGGCGCAGGCACGGAACTTGGCGAGGTTATGACGGGCGTCGACAAGCGCATCGTGATTGCCCTTAGGCACGGCCGGCAAGCTCGGACGTCCCGCAAACTCCCAATACTGCTTCAGCTCGCGGGTATAACGTGGCATGCGCCTAGGCAATCCGGCCATATCGCCCCACAGCTGCGCCAAAACCACATGATCATAAGCGCCCACCCATGCCCACAGCTCTACCGGAGTTGAGCTCTGGGTCAGGAACTCGAAGACCTCCGTGCGAATCGTCTCTAGAGGTTTCCACACTGGGTCCCGCGGGCTGGGCAATTTGGCCAATACATTGTCTTTGACCCAAGAATTGGCCTTGGACGGATCAAAATCCGTAGACACAGCGTAGTATTCGCTGCCATTCTCACCGACGATGCCGATGGAGACCAATTCAATGGTTTGTCCATCTTCGATAAATTCGGTGTCATAGAAGTAGCGCACGTCTCCCAAGCCTAGCGCCGCCTAATCTGCAGCGATAAATTGGCCCCTTAAAGAGACGGTTGTACACTTCTGGCGTGAAGAAATCTTTGTGGTTTACTGCTTTGCCCTTGTGCCTATCTGCCCTCGTGGCCCTTTGGTGGCTCATCGATACCCCGGCGCTTTTCTCCGGCGATTTCTCCACCTACTACCACATTGACCTCGATGTTTACCGTGAGGGTGGGGCCGGGTTTGGCAGCGACCTCTACACCAAGGACTACCTCGTTGGCAGCAATCGCGATGTCTCTCTTCCCTTCACCTATCCGCCCTTTGCGGCGTTGCTCTTTGCCCCACTGAGCTGGATTCCCCTCACCGCCGCGAGCATCCTCGTATCTGTCGCCTCCTTTCTTGCTCTCTGGGTCTGCGTTGCCCTGGTGCTGCGCTCCTTTGGCTGCCCGGGCTGGGCAGGCTGGGCGCTTCTAGCGGCGATGCTTACTGAACCGATTACGGAGACCTTTAGCTTCGGGCAGGTCAACATCCTGCTCACTGCACTCGTAGTGGTCGATATTCTCTGGCTGCGCCCCGGACGCGGCAGAGGCGTGCTTACCGGTATCGCTATGGCGATCAAGCTCACCCCTGCGGTATTCCTTGCCGTATTTTTCGTCCGCCGCGAATGGCGCGCATTTTTCGCCGCTCTCGGTTCTTTTCTGGCAGCTGGGCTCATCGCCTTCGCCTGCAATCCACATAGCTCCATCCAGTACTGGAGCGAAACGCTGCGCGATTCCAACCGCATCGGTGGACTTGCCTATAGCTCCAACCAATCTCTGCGCGGTTTCTTTAGCCGCCTAGCCCCTGAACACGCTGAAAAGCTGTGGCTTGTAGCCATTGTCCTCGTCGTTGCCATCGTGTGGTTTGCCATGGAGCGCCTCTCCCACGAGAATCAGGCGGTACTCATGCTGCTGGCCGCTTCAGTATCGCTCCTGTGCTCGCCCGTGTCATGGTCGCATCACTTCACCTGGCTGGTATTGGCGGGCGTGCTGCTAGTGGCGCAGCGCCACTGGGCACTCGCTGCGCTGACATGGCTGGCGCTTTTGGCCCGCGGTCACTGGCTCGTCCCTCATGCCAATGACCAAGAGCTGAACTGGGCATGGTGGCAGCACATCGTGGGCAACGACTACGCCATCGTTACCGCTCTGCTGGTTCTTTGCTCGCTACCATTGGCTCTACGACGGGCCGGCGCTTATCAATCCGCGGCGGAACCAGCGTCCAGCCAAGGATAGGAACCTTCCCTAGGGCCCAGAGCGCTACCGATGCCGCAGCGGAGTAGAAGAAGCACATTCCGATCCAGAACCAGGTATTTTCCATCGGCCACTGGCCAGCAAGGCTCACCGCATAATCGCGGTGGGCCATGAAGAAGCCGTACCCCAGCGTCATGCCGATTGGGTGGGCCAAGTAAATGGGCAGGGTATGCCGGCCCACGAACTTTACAAAAGTGGACAGAGCCGGAATATGGCTAATAAGGACAGCACCAACGATGCCCGCTGGGGTTTCAAGCGTCTGCTCTGCAAAACGGATAAGCAGGTTGAGATCGCCTCGGCCAAGCATGTCCCCGCCTGGCAGTGGCCACTGCACTGCTACCTCGCCTTCGACGGCATCCCAGGTTTGCCGCAAGGATAGGCCCGCGATGTAGCTGATGATCGCCGTGCCATAAGCCCACATAGAGCCCTTGCGGAAGGTGCCTTTGAAGGGTGCTTCGGCGGCGTCGGCAAACCGCGTAATAGGCCCGCGCAGATAGGCCGCACCGACGAAGATGGGCAAAAACATGATTGCCTTGCCAATAAAGTAGTAATGATCCTGCCAAGCTATAAACAGCAACGGCACAAAGCTCAGACTTATGCCCGCCCACGCCGGCAACCTGCGCACGGCCCACAAAAATATATTGAAAAAGATAAGCGCGTGAATGAACCACGCCATGGTATGGCCCAACAGCAGGTTATAAAGCAGATCAGAAAGCTGCAGATAAGGATCGCCAAATACCCAGTGGTACTCGATGCGCTTAGTCCACAGTTCAACGGTCATCCACACCGTGTATGGGACGAGGAAAAACCAGAGGCGGCGCGTAAAAAGCTCGCTGAAAGAATAGCGAAAAATCTTGGTAGAGAAATAGCCGGATACGAGGAAAAACAAGGGTAGGCGGAGCGGGTCCAGCCACACGTTTAGGTCAGCCAACCACGTTAGCTCACCTTCCGGAACCACCAGCGTGACGTGCAAGAGCACGACGCCGATAATGGATACGCCTTTAGCGGTATCTGGCCAAGCTAAACGGGCCTTGGGAATAGTGATTACCTCCCCTTGTATTCAGCGCCGGCGGGGTAACCATGGCCGGCTTTGAGCGAAGCCTTCACATCGGAGGCGTACACATCAACATAAGGCTTATCGCTCAGCTCGGCCAAATTGCGCATCACAAAATCCGTGAAGGCGCGGATAGTCGCGTGCTCGGCCGGATTCATGCCGCGCTCCTTGGCCCAGTCATGCGGCCAGATAGGATCACCTACCCGCACGCCGACCTTAAACGGGCGCGGGATCCACGAGCCAATGGGATTGGCCTTACGCGAATTGATCATCGCGATGGGAAATACTGGCTGGTTAGTCTCCATGGCGATACGCCCCATGCCGGTACGGCCCTTGTACACACGGCCATCTGGGGAACGAGTTCCTTCCGGATAGATACCGAAGAGATCGCCGCGGGACAAAATACCTTCTGCGGTTTCCACAATGGCGTCGCCAGCGTCCTCGCTATCGCGCTCGATGGGGACTTGGCCTACCGCGGTAAAAAACCACTTTTGCAGGCTGCCAACAAGACCCGGAGTGGTGAAGTATTCCGACTTAGCCGGAAACGTGATCTGGCGCGGACACGCCAAAGGAAAGAAGAAGGAATCCATAACCGCCTGGTGATTCGACACCAAAATCGCAGGCCCTTTAGCGGGGATTTTCTCGATGCCCTCGCTCCACGGGCGATTCCATACTCGCAGGGCGGGTCCGAAGAAGATGTGCTTAAAAGCCCAGTACCACTTGTTTTTCATCGCCAGGTCGTCCTTTGTTAGTTTTAACGGCCGCTGCGGGCCAAATCGGCTACGCCAATCATACCCGCTGCCGACCCTAATTCTGCGGTGGCAACACGTGCGAGGGGGCGATGCCCTGCCCCGACAATGTCCTGTCCCATAGCTTGGGCGGCACCCTCGAGGTAGAGGTCCGCATCTTGGGATACGCCACCCCCGAGAACGATGAGCTCCGGATCCAACACATCAGCAACAATGGAAAGGCCCTGGCCCAGCCACCGGCTGAAATCTTCCATCACCGCGACAGCAAGTGGATCTCCGCGCCGCGCCGCCTGGGTAATTTCCTTGCCTGTGGGATCAGCCGGCAGCGAAGTCTCATAGCTCCCTCGCAGATCAGCGCAAGTATCCGGCAACGCGGTACCAGAGGCATAGCGTTCCAAGCAGCCGCGCTTGCCGCAGGAGCACTGCCGGCCATTAGGGACTACCACGATATGCCCAAATTCTGGAGCGGTACCAAACGCACCGCGGTAGATGGTGTCATGCGTCATCAGCGTGGCGCCGATACCTGTTCCTACCGCAAAGAAAACCCAATCCTCCGCACCCCGGCCAGCACCAAAGCGCCACTCACCCCACGCGGCGGAATTGGCATCATGCTCCAAACGCACGTGTATACCGAGCTTCTGCGAGAGCGATTCCCGGACATTGGCGTGCCGCCAGGGAAGGTGCGGGGCGAAGCGCACTACCTCACACGTAGGATTCAAAAATCCCGCCAAGGCGAGGCCAACGGCGTCTACCTCATAGTCAGCGCGCAGTTCATCGACGATGCCCACAATATCCGCTTCCAGCTGCTCGGCGTCCATGCAAGTAGGAACCGTGCGGCTCGCGAGAATCTCACCCTCCCGAGTGATCACTCCGCCGCGCACGTTGGTGCCACCGACGTCGAAGCCGATAGTCAGATCGGCGGAGTTGTTCTTAAGCATGCATAACAGAATATACCGACAACCGGGTTAGGGTCACATCAAGACATCAGCTGCCGCAATCGCTGCCCCATTATCCGCCACGTCCACTTCTCTTCCACATGGCGACGCCCCGCCTGCCCCATGCGAAGCCTACGCTGCGGGTCGGCCAAGAGAGCTTTCAACGCTCCAGCTAGTTCCGGCACAGCCCCGCCCTTGACGACGACCCCCGTCTCCCCCGTTACCGTCTCCGGTGCACCACCGGAGTCTCCAGCGACAACCGGCAGGCCGCACGCTTGGGCCTCCAAATACACGATTCCCAAGCCCTCCACGTCTAGCCCACCGCCACGGGTGCGTGCCGGCATGGCAAATACATCCGCTGCATGCAATGCAGTCTTAATGCTTTCCGCTTCCTGAATCACTGCGTCTGGACAGTAGATTTCCGCCAACTGTTCTAAAGCCGCGCGGTAGCGTCCGCGCCCGATGAGCAAGAGCTGCGCATCCGGAAATTCTTCACGCACTAGAGGCATAGCACGTAGAAGCTGATCCTGCCCCTTGCGTGGAACGAACCGCGAAATGCAGACGATGGTCGGCCCGTCGACTCCAAACTCAGCTTTTGCCGCTGCGCGTTGCTCCGGCGTGGCTGGAGAAAGGCCTTCCACGCTCACTCCGGAAGGCAGGTGCTCCCAGCGCGGATTCGGTCCAAATGGTCGACGCAACCGACGCAGGGTGTAGTCGGAGATATAGGTAATCACGTCAGCATGGTCACCAATGCGGCGCAGGCACTGCCGAGCCACGGGCACCATCGACCACCCCACTTCGTGCCCGTGCGTCGTAGCTACAACACGAGTGGCCCCCGCCTCTTTTGCGGCCCTACCCATCAAAGCAAGGGGCGCGGCTGCACCAAACCAGACGATGTCAATATTTTCTGCGCGGATAATCTCCTGCATCCGACGCACCGTGGCGGGCGTCGGCAACATCACGCGGCGAGGCCAGCGGATAACCTTGTAGTCCACCGCGGCATCGAATTCTTCCGGCGATTCCTGGGTAGAGGCAAAGACCACGACATCACGCGGATCTAAGGTTGCTACGAAATCGCGCAGGTAAGACTGAATCCCGCCAATCTTGGGTGGAAAGTCATTAGTTACCAGCAGAACGCGGGCCACTTAGTACCGCGCCGTTCCGGTAATCGGCATGGACTTCAGCGGTACTACCTGAACAGGCACACCATAGGTGGAAGCATGGACCACTTGCCCATTGCCGATGTACATACCAACGTGCGTTACCCCAGGATAATATCCCACGATATCGCCCGGCTGTAGGTCTTCCAACGGTACCGACGTGCCACCTGCAATCTGAGCCTGCGACGTACGCGGAATGGACTTACCAATCTGTTGATACGCCCAGAACATCAATCCGGAGCAGTCAAACTGATCGGGACCGGTCGCACCCCAACCATACGGCGCACCCAACTTGGACAAGGCAGCAGAGGCAGCACCGTCAGCTACCTCACCCAGATCCATATCTGGTTTCGCGGATCCGCCGAATTGGCCTTCCCAGGCCTCGCGCTGCTGATCATCGAGAGCATCCACCTGCTTTTCGATGTCCCTTTGCTGCTTTTCCAGCTCCTCCTTTTCCTTGAGAAGCTCCTCGCGTTGCGCTTCCAGCGCTTTCTTTTCCTCGCGCACCTTCGCAGCGGCGTCAGCAGCCTTATGCTTTTCCTCTTCCGCCATGGAGGCGGCATTAGCCTTCGCATCAAGAGTGCGCTGGGCCTTGCGGGACAGCGCGCCGAGGTAACCCATGCGCTCTACTGCATCGGAAGGATCTTCCGCGGCCAAGGCACCAGACACTGCCGAACGGGAATCACCGCGGTAGCGCGACTGGGCGATGCCATTGACACGGTCCTGCTGGGTGGAAACATCGCCCTTCGCATCATCCGCACGCGTTTGTGCCTCAGCGGCAGCCTGCTCAGATTCAGCAACCTCAGCCTGCTTTTCCTCGAGCTTGACCTCGAGCTCTTTTACTTCTTCGTTCTTGGCAGAAACCTTGCGCGCGACTTCGCCAACGCGCTCTACCAAGGCGTCTACATCTTCGGTGGCGCCCTCCTGTTGCGGAGCCGCCTCCTGCGCAACAACCTGCGAAATCCCAGAAACCGACGTAACAGCAAGAGCCGCTGCAAGTGCAGCTGCAGGAAGTACTCGTTTAGACACGTAAGGACCCTTAGACTAAGAAAATTTTAAAAATCGTACTCACTATAGCGGGTTTTACCCCCTAATGCACGACAAAGCCCTCCCCACGAAGGGGAGGGCAAGATCCGCCGCTTCTTAGAAGCGAACTGCGGAGTGAATCGGCATGTAGTTCAGGTCGCGCTCCTGAACCGGGACGCCGGAGTTAAGGGCGTCGATGATGGTGCCGTGGCCGGTGTAGATACCAACGTGGGAAGCGCCACCGTAGTAAGCAATGATGTCACCCGGCTGCAGCTGATCCAGGGAAACCGGGGTACCGGCGGCAGCCTGTGCCTGAGAGGTGCGCGGGATCTGCTTGCCAGCCTGAGCGTATGCCCAGCTGGTCAGACCGGAACAGTCAAAGGCGTTTGGGCCAGCGGCACCGTATACGTACGGGGAGCCGATGACGGAGCGTGCTGCTGCCAGTGCCTTCTGACCAACGGTCTGTTGTGCCGGAGCGGCCTGCTTGTGCCCAGCGGCTGCGTAGTTGGTGTTCTGCTGGTTAGAAACCTGACCCAGGGACGGAACGTAGCGGTCAATGTTCGGAACCTGGTCAATGTTCGGGACGTTTTCCAGTCCTGCTACCTCAAAGCGGTAGTCAGTATTAGGTACGACGACCTCTGCTGCCTGTGCAACGCCCGGAGCGACGACGGCTGCGGTTGCAGCCAGTGCTGCAGTAGATGCGATGCGACGGGTGTTCTTCATGCCCTGACGACGGTGCTGTGCCATGAGTAAAACTCCAAATCTTCCTGCGCGCCTACTCCCTTGTAAAGGAAGCTCTGACCCTGGGGGACTAGCGTTCGTTGGGAATCCGTTCCTTTAGGATTTCCTCCACTCGGCCCCTCAGTAGGAGGGGCCAGATGCGGCGCTGTAATTCTTCTGTTTAGATTGAGCACCTTTCGGGCGGTAACTCAATGTCTCGAATAGGTTACGAAATCATCACAAGCAATGTCCATTCGCGACACCAAAATAACGTTTGTTATCGCTTCGTTACCTTCCGTTGACCTCGCCGAGATTTAACCCCCACATAGAAGAAATCGCTCACCGGAATTAAAACACTTATGGCCACAAGCTGCACAAATAAAGTCGGACGACTGTCGCCCGACAAAGGTGCACCCTCGCTAGGAAAAACCTCAACAATTAAGAGAATTCTAAATTGTGACTTTCAACACTAGAGTATTTTAGCGGCCCCTTCTCCCCCACCAATTCACTCCTTTTACCGCACGCCTAGAAACTAGCTTTCATCCCGACCACGCCCCGCTTCGGCACCCTTCCTTATGGTGGTTCTAGCTAAACCGCTTTCCGACGCCCCCTAAGTCGCTCAATCGACGAGTGCAGCGTGCTTCCAGGCAATAAAACCTTTCGGGCATTCACACCTCCCTGAGCCCACGCACTAGGCCCCTTGGTGCTGTAAAGCACGAGCAAACCACTAACCACCGACAATACGCGCACCAGACCGCGCACTAAACCGACTGCACAACAAGCTTCAGCAGCAGTTCTTCAGATCCTTCAAGATTCATAAAGACTGACAGACACGCAACGGATTTTTTCAACAGCTCTTGGAGCAGCCAGAAAAATAAGGACTAGGTTCGGAATCAATCCGTATATACGCAAGACCCGCCCGGACTCCTTCAACAGGAGCAGGGCGGGTCTGTGAGCGCGTTTCGAGTAATCCTCAGGAAAAGCGGTTAGATGCGGCCGTTTTCCTCGTCCTCACGGCGGTTAGCCTCATTGAGGCGGCGGAACATCTCCGCTTCCTCGTCGCGGTTATCCGAGTGAATTTCGTGAACTCGGTGCATGAGTGCCGAATCATCAGGGCTGAAGGTGCCCTGCGTCTCGGAATCAGCGAGTCCGAGGTGGTTCAGCTGCTTCGGTACCCGAGCGCCTGCGTACTCGAGCGGAACCGGGTGGCCTTCGGCATCAACTGGGCCGAGCGGCTGGTGAACTTCAATGAATGCACCATTCGGCATCTGCTTGATAACGCCGGTTTCAATACCGTGCTCCAGTACCTCGCGGTCGGAGCGCTGCAGACCAACGCAAATGCGGTAGGTCATGAAGTACGCAATCGGAGGTAGCACGATGAGGCCGATACGACCAACCCAGGTCATAGCGTTCAGCGAAATCTGGAAGAAGTGTGCCACGTGGTCGTTACCACCGGACAGGGTAACCAGCAGGAAGAACACGATGGCAGCCGCGCCGATAGCGGAGCGGGTAGGAACATCGCGCGGACGCTGCAGCAGGTTGTGGTGTGCATCGTCACCGGTGAACTTCTTCTCCAAGAACGGGTACGCCATAAGTAGGACAACCATGAGACCACACAGCAGAGCTACCCAGAACGCGGAAGGAATGGTGTAGTTGCCGATGTACAGCTCCCATGCCGGCATGACACGGGCAACACCATCAGTCCACAGCATGTAGATATCTGGCTGGGAACCAGCGGAAACCTGGGATGGGTTATAAGGTCCAAGCGTCCAGATGGCGTTGATGGTCAGCAGACCAGACATCAGCGCCAGTACGCCAGCCACCATCATGCCCATCCCAATAGCCTTGGTGGCGAAGACCGGCATAATGCGGACGCCAACCACGTTATTCTCTGCACGGCCCGGTCCAGGGAACTGGGTGTGCTTCTGGAACCAAACCATAATCAGGTGGGCTGCAATCAGGCCAAGGATGATGCCCGGAATAACCAGAACGTGCAGGATGTAGAAACGATCCAGCATCAGGTCAGACGGGAAGTCACCGCTAAAGATTGCCCAGTGCAGCCAGGTGCCGATAATCGGCAGGCCCAGGATAATGGCGGACATGATTCGCAGACCAACACCGGAAAGCAGGTCATCCGGCAGGGAGTAACCAAGGAAGCCCTCGATCATGCCCAGTAGGATAAGTGCGCAACCGATAATCCAGTTTGCTTCACGCGGACGACGGAATGCGCCGGTGAAGAAGATACGCAGCATGTGCGCAACCATGGACATCATGAACAGCAAAGCTGCCCAGTGGTGCATTTGGCGCACGAACAAGCCACCACGAACTTCAAAGGAGATATCCAGCGCGGTGGCGTATGCGCGGGACATTTCTACACCATTAAGCGGTGCGTAGGTGCCGTCGTAAATGACCTTGGTGATGGACGGGTCGAAGAACAGCGCCAGGTAGATACCGGTCAGTACAAGAATGATGAAGCTGTATAGCGCCATCTCACCAAGCATGAAGGACCAGTGGGTCGGGAAGACCTTGTTCAGCTGAGTCCTCAGCACGCCGGCGGCGCTATAGCGCTCATCCATATTGTTGCCCATTTGGGCGAGTTTATTGCTCATTATGACTTACGCTCCCAGAATGCCGGGCCGACAGGCTCAATGAAGTTGCCCTGTGCTACGAGGTAGCCCTCGTCATCCACCGTGATAGGCAGCTGTGGCAGTGCACGAGCAGCAGGACCGAAGACCGGCTTGCCGTACTGCAAAGCGTCGAACTGCGACTGGTGGCACGGGCACAGGATTCGGTTGGTCTGAGCCTCGTACAGAGAGGTCGGGCAACCGATGTGGGTACAGATCTTGGAGTAGGCGTAGTAATCGCCGTGGTGGAAGTCTTCTTGACCTTCGCGCTCGATTGCCTTCTGGGCGTCGTTGTGACGCAGGCGAATCAGCATGACCGCATTGCGGTTGCCGTGAATCGAGTGCATGTGGTGCTCGTAGACATCGCGCTCGGCATCGTACTTGTCGCCATCGTTGACGTCTTCTTCTGCCAGCGGGAAGACGGTTTCCATACCGCCTGCCGCCAGGTCCTCCGGGCGCACACGAACTAGGCGGGTTACGCCCTTGGTGCTGTAGTGCTCACCAGTTTCACCAGAGTGCTTCTCGGCGATAGTACCGGTGTCGCGGGCCAAGTAGAGCTTGACGCCTTCGTCGTGCAGGGTCCAACCGGAGGTCCACAGGGTGCCGTCGCCGGCGTAGTTCATGTTGTGGCGAACCTTCCAAGGGTTCTTAATTGCGCCGCCGAGCGGAGCAATCACGGTAAGACCGAACAGAACGCCGGCGCCGCCCAACAGACCCTGAACGGTCTTGCGGCGACCCAGAGTCGAGGTCTTCCAAGAATCGTTCAGAAGGGCGGTCAGGGTACGGCGGTCAACCTCTTCGGAGGGACCGTCGTGGCGACGCTGAACGGAAATCTCCTCTGGGAGAATCTTCTTAACGTACTGAACGATGGCGATGCCCAAGCCGCAAATTGCGAGGGCTGCAGTAATACCCAGCAGAGGGGTGTAGAGAGTGTGCCAAATGTGGCCCTCCTCCCCTAGCTGCTTGTACTGCCACGGCCAGAACAGATAAACGCCGAGGAACCCGAGGCCGCCGATGACGGACAGGAACAACCAGATAGCAACGTTACGTCCAGCGCGCTTTTCAGCCGGGTCACCTTCGACTGGGAATCGCTCCTTGCGGAACGCAACGGTGACGTCGTCGAGCTCGGTACCAAGAGCAGCGAGTTCATCGTTGCTCATCTTGTCGAGCTCAGCGTTAGTGTAATTCTTCTTCACATTGCTCATGAGCGCGATCCAATCCACATAGCGGCAGCGCACAGGGCGCTAATGCCGATAATCCACATTGCCAGGCCTTCCGCTACTGGGCCGAGAGCACCAAGGTCCCAACCTGCTGGGGAAGGAGTTTCCTTTGCAGACTTGAGGTAAGCAATGATGTCCTTCTTCTCATCTGCGGTCAGCTGGCGGTCAGAGAACTTAGGCATGTTCTGCGGGCCGGTCAGCATTGCCTGGTAGATTTCCTGCTCGCTTGCCGGAGCGAGCTCCGGAGCGAACTTACCGGAGGACAGCGCGCCGCCTTGGCCGGTGAAGTTGTGGCAGGAGGCGCAGTTCATGCGGAAGAGCTCGGAGCCCTTCGCTACGTCTTCCGCCTGGATTTCGCCATTGTAGTTAGCACCACGCAGGGATTCCTGGGCAACGCTTCCGTCGTCGTTATAGACAATGTCAGGGCCGCCACCGTTGGCTGCAACATATGCAGCCAAGGCCAGAGTCTGCTGCTCGGTGTAGCGGGGAGCCTTGCGCTCTGCCTGTGCGTCGTTAGACATCATCGGCATACGGCCGGAGTGCACCTGGAAGTACACGGAACCAGCACCGATACCAACGAGGGACGGACCACGACCTTCGATGCCCTGCAGATTGGCACCGTGGCAGGTGATACAAGCGGTGTCATAGATGTCCTTACCCTCTTGGACGAGGGCTTGGTCATCTTTTTCCGCCGTGGCGACCTGTGCGTCCGGGGTCAAGGCAGAAGCCAGGACGCCCGCACCGGACAGGCCAATCGCCAAAGCGAAGCCACCGGCAAGGGTGCGCTTCGCCTTGCGGCGACGGCGGGTCTTCTTAGCCGCCGCAGTGGTCTGCTCCACTGCCACGGACTGCGAATTGTTATCCATCATTTTCCTTTAGATAACTCGAACACGGGAGGACTGTTTGGGGATCTTGGCCAGTGCTACTGGACCAAGTAAATAACGGTGAAAACGCCGATCCACACAACGTCAACGAAGTGCCAGTAGTAGGACACTGCCATTGCTGCGGTCGCCTGTGCCGGCGTGAACTTGGACTTAGCAACGCGCGCGAGAATGATTGCAAAAGAAATCAACCCCGCGGTCACGTGCGCAGCGTGGAAGCCGGTGATGATGTAGAACACCGAGCCAAAGACGCTGGCCTGGATAGTCACACCTGCGTGAATCAACTCGGTCCACTCGAACGCCATGATGCCCAGGAACACAACGCCCAGTACTAGCGTCACGGTGTACCAGAGTCGAAGCTTGTAAACGTCACCCCTTTCTGCGGCAAACACACCGAACTGCGAGGTCACAGAAGAAGAAATCAGCACTGCCGTAATGAGGAAACCCATGGGCAGGTTGATATGAGCGGTGTGCTCCGCCCAATCGCCTTCCTGACCGTTTGCTCGCGAGGTAAACCACATCGCGAACAGTCCGGCAAAGAACATCAATTCCTGAGACAGGAACACGATGGTGCCCACACTGACCATATTGGGTCGGTTCAGTGAGGCAGCACGTGGTGCTGTCATACCTTGGTTAGAAACTACGCTCGTCACAGTGGCTATTATGGCTGTTCCGAGCGCTGAAGTCACCTCGATTCCCCCCGTTATCTCTATTCGTTTTTGATGCTTTATCCAGTAAACGTTCAGCGCGAATACGTGAAAAACTTTATTTTTCCAATCGGGAACTTTTCGCCCTGCTTTACGACGCCCCATTGACGCAGGTGACGCCACACGTCGGGCCCCGCCCTGAATTTCCGAATTGTCCCAGACGCCCGACGTCCCCACTTATCGATACACCAATCCGTGCGCCAGTCCCCGTTACTTGGAGAGATAAATCACATTTCACGAACCCCCTAAACGCCCAGCTTTACAACTTTCGAACGACCCCCGCAAAAATCTACTCCTACGTGGCAGAATGCCGAAGAAACGCTATCGCGTACATGCGGAATAGTCAGTTACCCCTCCCCCACCGGTAAATCTTTTTGGAACTTTCGGGAACTTTCTGACGGCGCGAACGACGCTGGATCGCCAAAGCCCTCCTAGCCATGATGACTAGGAGGGCGGAGAAGTTTTAGGCAGGGATTCCTTTACATCTAGGAATTAGTGCTTTTCCTTCGGCAGGCAGTACTGCAGGGACAGGCCGGTGCAGGCCGCGATGAGGCAGACAGCGCCGAGGGCAATCAGCCAGAAGTAGAGGAAGATGACTCCCAAGCCGAGGAGAGCAATGGAGCCAGTCATAGCCAGCGGCCAGATAGAGCTCGGGGAGAAAAAGCCAAGGATGCCAGCGGCATCTTCAGTTTCTGCCTCTTCCCAATCTTCTGGCAGGACGTCACTGCGGTCATCAGTGAAGTGAAGGTAAGCACCCAGCATCATGCACAGCAGGAAGGCGAGGAACATCCCCACGATGCCGACCCACTCGGCACCGTAGAGGTAGCCGTCGTCCTTAACGAAGGTGACGCCAAAGATGTAGACAATCAGCGAGACAAGAAGGTACGTCGCGATTGAGTAAAAGACTTTCGATGTTGCACGCATTGTGTTGTGTCCTTATCTCTTATGCCGCGGTGTTCACGTAGTTGTCGCCCTTAGCGGTATCACGCTCACCGGAGAACGGGTGGGTGGTTACCGCATATGGGTCCTGGCCGATTTCTTCCAGAGCTTCCGCGTTGGTGGCTTCTGGGTTGTCCTCGCGGAACTTCAGGTAGGTGTTGAAGTCCTCCGGAGAGACAACGCGGATTTCAAAGTTCATCATCGAGTGGTAGGTACCGCACATCTCAGCACAACGGCCAACGAATGCGCCCTGCTTCTCAATCTTTTCTACCTGGAAGCTACGCTCCTGAGCGTTTGCCTCAGGGTGTGCGTAGACGTCGCGCTTGAACAAGAACTCCGGTACCCAGAATGCGTGGGACACGTCGCCCGAAGCGAGACGGAACTCAATCGCGGTATCGGAAGGAAGAACCAGAACCGGAACCTCTTCGGTGGTACCGACGGTCTCGATCTTGTTGTAGTTCAGGTAGGAAAGGTCGCCCATGGACTTGCCGTGGATTGGGTTCGGGTTGTCCACACCTTCAGGGTCGTGAGCGGTCTTCTCTGCCTCAGCCTGACGCTCCTTATCGGCGCCGTCGTAGTTCTCACCATTGACATGGTTCTCGGCGTAACCGAACTTCCAGTTCCACTGGAACGCGGTGACGTCGACGACAACCTTCGGATCCTTATCCAAGGCGGTAACCTTCTGCTGAGTCTGAACAGTGAAGAAGAACAGGCCCATGATGATAAGGATCGGGACGATGGTCAGAACCATCTCCAGCGGAACGTTGTACTGGATCTGGCGCGGGAACTCGCCCTTGCCGTCCTTCTTTGCCTTCTTCGCGCTCCAGCGGAAGATTGCAGTGAGGAACAAGCCCCACATAATAAAACCAACGATCCATGCGGCAACCCAGACCCAAATCCAGAAGTTGTACATGGCCTCTGCCTCAGGGGTAATGCCCTTCGGCCAACCGAATCCCAGGAGGTTCTCTACAGCAGTTGGCGCCTGAACGTCACAACCTGCCAGAGCGAGTCCACCTAGGGCAAGTGCGCCAGCTACGCCCGCCTTACGGGCAAAGGTGCGCTTATTACGCTGTCCCACGTGTGTTCTGCCTTTCTGTCCACACAAAACTTCTCGAATACTCACAGAGCACTCTTACCCAATCAGAATAGAGGATAATTGCCAGATTCCCAGCCTGTTTAAAGGCATAAAAGGGCACCTAGTGCGCTCATTTCATATTCTCCGTCTGGTAGGTTACCGCCCCACCTGCACAATGTTCCAACCGCACCCCCAGTAGCCATAGACTCCGTGTGTGACAATTCACAGGAACACCGTGGAACCATCATCCGAAAGTTCGCACCCCTATCGGGGAAGCTAATTCCAAGGCAGTCGGCAGGTTTCCTTAAGCCGTGGCGTGTTCTGGTTTCACGCTCTCTAGCCGTAAAGTGGGTGACTAGCAATAGACGCTTATATATAAGGAGCAATCTTTACATGTGCGGACTTCTTGGCATGCTCGCCGCCACAGGCAACGTAGATAAGTACGTTGACGCGCTGGAACGTTCCCTGCCCTGCATGCGCCATCGCGGCCCAGATGCGGCCGGCACGTGGCATGACGGCGATGCCGCGTTCGGCTTCAATCGTCTGTCCATTATCGACCTGGAGCACTCCCACCAGCCCCTCCGCTGGGGTCCGGAGGACCAGCCCGACCGCTACGCCATGACGTTTAACGGCGAAATCTACAACTACGTAGAGCTACGCGAGGAGCTCAAAGGCCTCGGCTACACCTTCCACACCGAGGGCGATGGCGAGCCCATCGTGGTGGGCTACCACCACTGGGGCAAGGACGTAGTTAACCACCTGCGCGGCATGTTTGGCATCGTCATCTGGGATACCCACACCAAGACGATGTTTGCTGCTCGTGACCAATTTGGCATCAAGCCACTGTATTACGCCACCACCCCAGCAGGAACCGTCTTCGCTTCCGAAATGAAGTGCATCCTTGAAATGGCAGACGAGATTGGTCTAGAGCTCAACCTTGACCGACGCGCCATTGAGCACTACGTCGACCTGCAGTACGTGCCGGAGCCAGAATCCCTCCACGCGAATATTCGCCGCGTTGAATCCGGCTGCACTGTCACTCTTCGCCCGGGCGAAGATGTCGTCTCCGAGCGCTACTTCAATCCCCGTTTCCCTGTGCAACAGGTTAAGCAAGGCGAAGAGCAGCAGCTATTTAACCGCATTGCAGAGGCGCTGGAAGATTCCGTCGCTAAGCACATGCGTGCCGACGTCACCGTGGGTTCCTTCCTATCTGGCGGCATTGACTCCACCGCTATTGCCACCCTGGCCAAGCGCCACAACCCAGATCTACTGACCTTTACCACCGGCTTCGAGCGCGAGGGCTATTCTGAGGTCGATGTCGCGGCAGAGTCCGCGGAAGCTATTGGTGTAGAGCACATCGTCAAGATTGTTTCCCCTGAAGAATACGCCGAGTCCATCCCGAAGATCATGTGGTACCTGGACAATCCGGTGGCTGATCCCTCGCTGGTCCCGCTGTACTTTGTGGCGCAGGAGGCCCGCAAACACGTCAAGGTAGTTCTTTCCGGTGAGGGCGCAGACGAGCTCTTTGGCGGCTACACCATCTACAAGGAACCACTGTCCCTTGCCCCATTTGAAAAGATCCCGTCCCCACTGCGCCGCGGTCTGGGCAAGCTCTCCCAGGTTCTGCCCGAGGGCATGAAGGGCAAGTCGCTGCTTAATCGCGGCTCGATGACGATGGAAGAGCGCTACTACGGCAACGCTCGTTCCTTTAACTTTGAGCAGATGCAGCGCGTTATCCCATGGGCAAAGCGCGAATGGGACCACCGCGAGGTTACCGCTCCCATCTACGCCCAGTCCGAGGATTTTGATCCGGTTGCCCGCATGCAGCACCTGGATCTATTCACTTGGATGCGCGGTGACATTCTGGTCAAGGCCGATAAGATCAATATGGCCAACTCGCTGGAGCTGCGCGTGCCATTCTTGGACAAGGAAGTCTTCAAGGTTGCCGAGTCCATCCCTTATGACCTGAAGATCTCGCACGGCACCACCAAATACGCCCTGCGCAAGGCCATGGAGCAGATCGTCCCGGCGCATGTTCTGCACCGCAAGAAGCTGGGTTTCCCAGTACCGATGCGCCACTGGCTGGCCGGCGATGAGCTTTATGGCTGGGCCCAGGACACCATCAATGAGTCCCAGACCGAGGACATCTTCAATAAGAAGGAAGTTCTCGAGATGCTCAAGGAGCACCGAGATGGCGTTTCCGATCACTCCCGCCGCTTGTGGACCGTGCTGTCCTTTATGATCTGGCACGGCATCTTTGTGGAAAGGCGCATCGATCCGCAGATCGAGCAGCGCGACTACCCAGTCAAGCTCTAAGAGCCTTCCACACACATAAAGAGGGTGGGTGCCAGTGGCACCCACCCTCTTTTCTGTCCTTCTATTTAGTTGAAGGAATCGCCACAAGCGCAAGAGCCGGTGGCATTCGGGTTATCAATGGTGAAACCCTGGGACTCGATGGTGTCAGCGAAGTCAATCTTGGCACCGGTCAGGTAGGGAACGGACATCTTGTCCACAACGAGGTTTACGCCGCCTACCTGGTCAACCTTGTCACCATCCAAGGTGCGGTCATCAAAGTAGAGCTGGTAGCGCAGGCCAGCGCAGCCACCAGGCTGGACGGCAATGCGCAGGGAGAGATCGTCGCGGCCTTCCTGATCAAGCAGCGCCTTTGCCTTTGCGGCTGCTGCTTCAGTCAGAATGACGCCGGTTGCGGAAGCTGGAGCGGTCATCACTTCTCCTCAATAAGTATTGGATTCGTTGCCACTACCCTACCCGGTTAGTTCAGGTGGGAAAAGGTAGCCCATATCTACAACACCATCTGGGCCGGGCCTATTCCCCTATTCACACCTGAACCTTGTAGTGTGAGGAACGTGAAACTCCCGTGGCAAAAAGATGACAAGACCTCCACTGAGCCTGCTGCTGTACAGGACAAAGCTCAGGCAGAAGTTCAGAAAGAGCCCCAGCGCAAGGGCTATACCCCACCGAAGGGTCGCCCTACGCCAAAGCGCGCAGAGCAAGAGATCGCGCGCGGCGTTAAGCGCGATCCCCATGGCATGTCCGAAGCACAGCGCTACCAGCACCGCAAGGACATGAAGAAGTCCATGAGCAAGGACGAGTGGAAGGAATATAAGAAAAAGGAGCGCCAAGAGCGCCAGCAGGCAAATCGCGAGCAGCAGGCCCGCATGGCAGAAGGCGATCCGCGCTTCCTACCCGCCCGCGACCAGGGTGCCGAGCGCGCCTATGTGCGCGATTGGGTGGATGCCCGCCGCAGCCTGAGCAACTGGGTCATGCCGATGGCCTTGGTGCTCATCGTGGTCATGTTCTTGACCTACGCGGTACCCAGCATTGCAACAATCATCAACGCGGTAGCGATGGTTATCCTCATCATCTTCGCCATCGAGGGCTTCATTTTGGCCCGCCGCTGCAATAATGCCGTGCGCGCCAAGTTCCCCGGCACCACCGAAGCCGGCTTTAGCCTTGGTTTTTATGCGTATTCTCGCGCCAGCCAGCCGCGCAAGTGGCGCATCCCGCGCCCCCGCGTGGAGCTCGGTGCTGACGTTTAGGGGGGACTACTCATGGCCATTCCGCAGCCCGATAAGAAGGCACATACCGCACAGGACGCGCAGCTCGCCCCTTGGGGGCGCCTGACCGATGCCGCGCAATGGCTGGCTGCTTGCCAAGGCGCGGCACCGGCCCATGAGCCGCAGCGCGTGCGCGCCGTAATTTTCGCGGATCAAGAGACCTCGCTTTCGGCCGCTGAGACCGCTGCGCGTCGCGCCGAGGCCGGGCTGAATGTAGTCACCGTGACGGATTATTCCCAGGCCTACAGCCTTGGATCCGCAACAGCGGATACGGAAATTGATGCCGGGGCTGACCTACTCATTCCCGGCGGCGAAGAACTCGCCCGAGTACCGGCCGTGGTAATGGCAACGATGACGCAGACGGAGCCGGTAGTGATCGTCGGCAAGCAGCGCAGCGTGGAAGACTGGAAGCGCGAGGTCTGCGCTATCCGGGACGCTATGTTCCGCGCCCGCAACCTCGAAGGCATGGAGCTGGTTGAATCGTGCCAGTCCCCAGTGCTAGCAGCTACGGTGGGGTTCATTGCCCGAGCCGCGGAGCGCCGTACGCCCCTGCTTATCGATGCCCCCTTGACCGCCACCGCCGCGCTGCTTGCCGAGCGCGATAATCCCGGTGTGAAAGAATGGCTCTTCGCCACCACGCTGTCCATTGCCCCTGCGCATAAGTTGGCACTGGAAAAGCTAGGGCTCCACCCCCTGCTTAAGCTGGGAATGGAGCCACAACCTGCGCTCGGCGCCCTCGCGGCGCTGCCAATGCTGCTGACCGGAGTGGAGATCGCCGCGGACGCCTAAGCGGGGGCTACTTCACTAGGGTATGGAGCCAACCGTGGGTATCCTCCACTGCGCTGCGCTGGATTCCGGTGAGGCGCTCGCGCAGGGCCATGGTGATCTCACCTGCTTCATTGCCATTGACCTGGAAATCCGCAGAATCTCCCATTACGTGACCCACCGGCGTAATAACCGCGGCAGTGCCACAAGCAAAGGCCTCTGACATCGCGCCGGATTCGGCATCGCGCTGCCACTCTTCGGTGGTAATGCGGCGCTCGGTGACCTTGTAGCCCAAATCCTGCGCTACCTGCAATAGGGATTCGCGGGTAATGCCGGGCAGCAAGGAGCCCGATAGTTCTGGTGTAACAATCTCCGCGCTATCACCAGAGCCATACACAAACATCAGGTTCATTCCGCCCATCTCCTCGATGTAACGGCGCTCGATGGCGTCCAACCAGACCACCTGGTCACAGCCCTTTTCATCTGCCTGGGCCTGCGCCAAGAGTGAGCCTGCGTAGTTGCCCGCAAACTTGGCTGCGCCGGTGCCGCCAGGGGCTGCGCGCACGTAGTCAGTGGACAGCCACACCGAAACCGGCTTGATTCCGCCGCTGAAGTAGGAACCCGCTGGGGAGGCAATAAGCACGTAGCGGTAGGAATTGGCGGGGTGAACGCCCAAGGAGACCTCGGTAGAGATCATAAACGGGCGCAGGTACAGCGCTGCTTCCCCGCCGGCTTCTGGTACCCAGTCCTGATCCACCTCAACCAATTGGCGCAGGGACTCGATAAACTCCTCCTGCGGAAGCTCGGGCATAGCCAGGCGCTCAGCGGAGTTGATTAAGCGCTGCGCATTGTGGTCCGGACGGAAGGTAGCGATAGAACCGTCCGGCTGACGGTAGGCCTTGATACCCTCAAAGATCGCCTGGCCATAATGGAATACGTTGCTGGCCGGGTCCATGCTCATCGGACCGTACGGGCGCACCTGAGCATCGTGCCACCCCTTTTCTTCAGTCCAGTCAATGGTGACCATGTGGTCTGTAAAGTGCTTGCCAAAGCCGGGATTGGCGAGGATATCACTCAAGTCTTCCGCGGACGTAGGGCTATCAGAACGAGTAATCGTGTAATCAAGCATGCCCACAATCTACCCCTTTATCTATAGCAAGGCAGGAATAAGTTCATCGCCGCGCGGTACAGTGGTGGGAAGATTGATAAGCCTTTCCACAAAGGAGGAGACAATGGCACAGTCCGATCTACCAGCACGCGGCCACTTTCCCCAGGTAAAGCTGGGAAAGAAGGTTCCTAAGAAGGCGGAAGCTCTACTTATCGCCGCTTTCGAGGGCGAAGGCGGCCTAGAACTGCCAGGCACCGATCTGCTTGGGGGCGCGGCGCTGCGCTCCACTTATGAAGCACTGGTGGCCGTAGGGGCCTCTGGCAAGGCCGGTGAGGTCACGCGCGTGCCGGCCCCAGCCAAGGCGGGTGTGGCATCCATCATCGCCGTTGGCTTGGGCGATGCGGAAGAAGTAGACGATGAGACGCTGCGCCGCGCTGCTGGCCAAGCCTCCCGCTCTATCACCAAGGTGGGGACCGTAGCCACCTCCCTGGGCGATTTTGGAATCAGCCCGGTGGTGGAAGGCCTTATCCTCGGCGGCTATAAGTATTCTGGCCTGCGCTCCGAGTCAGCAGCGGAGACCACCACCTACACCGTGGTGGCGGAGAAGTCCGCTCAACAGGAGTTCGACAGCGCCAAGATTACCGCCGAGGCCGTCCTCATCGCCCGCGACCTAGTCAATACCCCTTCCAACCTGCTCTACCCAGAAACCTACGCCGCGTTCCTGTCTGCCCAAGCGGCAGAAGCCGGCCTTGAGGTGGAGGTCTTGGATGAAAAGGCGCTGGAAAAGCAGGGCTTTGGTGGCATCATGGCCGTCGGCCGTGGATCCGCCCGACCGCCGCGCTTGGTCCGCTTGAGCTGGAAGCCGAAGAAGGCCAAGCGCCACGTCGCTTTGGTGGGCAAGGGCATTACCTTTGACACCGGCGGAATTTCCCTAAAGCCGGGCGCCAAGATGTGGGACATGATTTCTGACATGGGCGGTTCCGCTGCAATGGCCGCTTCCATCATCGCTGCGGCAAAGCTGAACCTGAAGGTGGGCATCACCGCTACCCTGCCGCTGGCAGAAAACATGCCGGGCAGCAATGCTACCCGCCCGGGCGATGTCATCACCCATTACGGCGGCATTACCTCCGAGGTTCTCAACACTGACGCGGAGGGCCGCCTCGTGCTTGCCGACGCCATTGCGCGCGCCAGCGAGGACAACCCCGATTTCCTCATCGAAACCGCGACCTTGACCGGCGCCCAGATGGTCGCCCTGGGTGAGCGCACCGCCGGCGTGATGGGCTCGGAAGAATTCCGCGATCGCATGGCCGAGATTGGCCGCGAGGTGGGCGAAAAGGCATGGGCCATGCCTTTGCTAGAAGAACACGAGGAATCCGTGAAGTCCGCCAGCGCCGATATCCGCAATATCAACGCCAAGCGTGAGGGTGGCATGGAATACGCCGGCACCTACCTCCAGCACTTCGTGGGCGAGGGAATCGAATGGGCCCATATCGATGTGGCTGGCCCTTCCTTCAACACCACGGGCGCTTATGGATACACCCCGAAGATGGGCACCGGCGTGCCCACCCGCACAGTGGTTGCCGCCCTGCGCGAGATTGCTGAATTAAAGTAGCACCACAGCAGGCTTAGTGCGTTTAGAATCCTAGAAGTATGAAGCCTGCTTTAATCATCGTTGACGTGCAACATGACTTCTGCCCCGGCGGCGCCTTAGGCACCGAGCGGGGCAATGAGGTCGCTGTAAAAATCGCTTCCCTGCAACAGGATTACGAAACCGTCGTAGCCACGCAGGATTGGCACATCGATCCGGGTTCTCACTTTTCTAAGGACCCGGATTTTGTCGATTCATGGCCGGTGCACTGCGTAGCCGAGTCCCACGGCGCAGCTATGCATGAGGCCATCGGGCCGGCGCAAGCCTACTTCCGCAAGGGCGAATACACCGCCGCCTATTCTGGATTCGAGGGCGCTGCGAACGGTACCTTGCTCGCTGACTGGTTGCGCGAGCACCGCATAGACGCAGTGGATATCGTAGGCATTGCCACCGATCACTGCGTTCACGCCACGGCCGCCGACGCCCTTAAGGAAGGCTTTACTGTCCGCGTACTGCGTGACTATTGCTCACCGGTAGACGAATCCCGCGGCGAGGCCGCCTTGGAAGAACTCGCCGCGGCAGGAGCCACCGTCTGCTAGCTGCTACTGTTGGGATGCCGACAACGCCTGCGGCCCTCGAACCGAATGTGGTCCGAGGGCCGCAGGCGTCTCTCTACAAGGTGTTTCCACGTATCGGCGAAAGCCGCCCTCTGGAAACGTGAGGGGTTCTCTCTCTATCTCTCTCGCATGCGCTCTCTCAAACGCATGATTTAAGTATGGGCCATCGATATTGGACACGGGTGTCAAGTACCTGAAAGTTTCCTGTTGAAACCTGCCGCCAACGCTCCCGCCACCTCCCCCCTCGGCCGAGCGCTTGCCTGCTGATATTGCAAAACCCTGCGCTGCGCTAGACGTTTGTTATAGGGTGATTTGCGTCCCCACGGGTGCCCGAGCACGGGCTGAGAGTGCGCTAAAGCTGCGCATAGACCGTTCGAACCTGTTTGGTTAATACCTACGAAGGAAGAGAGGAGCGCTTGCCATGACGGCTGCCCCAGAAAACCACCCTAAACATTCCTATTCCCCCATTCACCACAACGGCTTAGAGGTCCCAGAGACTGAAATCCAACTGGAGGATTCCCCACAAGGCCCCAATGAACCCTTCCGCGTCTATCGCACGCGTGGGCCAGAATGCGCACCAGAAGAGGGACTACCGGCCCTGCGCAGCGAGTGGATTAGCGAGCGCGGAGATACCGAAGAATACACCGGCCGCGGCCGCGAGCTGGCCGACGATGGACGTACCGCACAGCGCCGCGGGGCGCCTTCCCAAGAGTGGAAGGGCTCTAAGCGCCCGCCGCTTAAGGCTCAGCCTGGGCGCCGCGTAACCCAAATGCACTACGCCCGCCAAGGAATCATTACCCGCGAAATGGAATTCGTAGCACTGCGCGAGCACTGCGATCCGGAATTCGTTCGCGCTGAGGTCGCTCGCGGCCGCGCCATTATCCCTAATAATGTCAACCACCCCGAGTCTGAGCCCATGATCATTGGGCGAAAATTCCTCACCAAGATCAACGCCAATATTGGCAACTCTGCGGTCACCTCCTCGATCGAGGAAGAAGTATCCAAACTGCGCTGGGCCACCCAATGGGGCGCAGACACCGTAATGGACCTTTCCACCGGTGACGATATTCACACCACCCGCGAGTGGATCCTGCGCAATTCCCCGGTTCCCATTGGCACCGTGCCCATCTACCAAGCTTTGGAAAAGGTCAATGGTGTGGCAGAGGACCTTACGTGGGAGATCTTCCGCGATACCGTCATCGAGCAGTGCGAACAGGGTGTGGACTATATGACCATTCACGCCGGTGTTCTCTTGGCCTATGTACCGCTGGCAAGCAATCGCGTGACCGGTATCGTCAGCCGCGGCGGTTCCATCATGGCGGGATGGTGCCTTGCTCACCACAAGGAGTCTTTCCTCTACGAACACTTTGATGAGCTGTGCGAGATCTTCGCTCAGTACGATGTTGCATTTTCGCTTGGCGACGGCCTACGCCCCGGCAGCCTTGCTGATGCCAACGACGCCGCCCAATTTGCCGAGCTCAAGACCATCGGCGAACTTACCCGCCGTGCCTGGGAATATGACGTCCAAGTAATGGTGGAAGGCCCCGGACACGTGCCGCTCAACATGATTCAAGAAAACAACGAGCTCGAGCAGGATTGGGCCTCAGATGCACCCTTCTATACCCTCGGCCCGCTAGTGACCGATATCGCCCCTGGCTATGACCACATTACTTCCGCCATCGGTGCTGCCCATATCGCAATGGGCGGTACGGCCATGTTGTGCTATGTCACGCCGAAGGAGCACTTGGGACTGCCCAACCGCGATGATGTAAAGACAGGCGTCATTACCTATAAAATTGCGGCGCATTCCGCGGATGTCGCCAAGGGGCATCCAGGCGCCCGCGCCTGGGACGATGCCATGAGTAAGGCCCGCTTTGAATTCCGCTGGAATGACCAATTTGCGCTCTCCCTCGACCCGGAGACCGCGCAGGCTTATCACGATGAAACGTTGCCTGCGGAACCAGCAAAAACCGCACACTTTTGTTCCATGTGTGGCCCGAAGTTCTGCTCCATGCGCATTAGCCAAGACATCCGCGAGATGTTCGGTGGGCAAATGGCCGAGCTGGGCATGCCGACGCTGGGCGAACAGGTCCGCGCGGCCGCCCACGGCTCAGCACCAGAGGAGGGCATGCAGGAAAAGTCCGCCGAATTCCGCCGCAACGGCTCTCAGGTTTATTTACGCGAGGATGCTGACCTAGCTTAGTTCTCGCCCTGTATCGGGATTTTCGCCGCGCTCAAAACGGGCGCGGCGCTTCCTTTGTTCTTCTCTCTTTCGCAGGAGGCGGTTACGCTCCATGCGTTCACGCATGCGCTGTGGATAGCCGGTTTCTTCCACGTCATAAATATCGCAGCTCAATAATTTAGCCACCGCATCGATGCCCTTCGGCCCGCCGATTCGACGGCGAATAAACTCGCCGTTTTCATCAACCACAACAACGGACATCTCGTTGACTACTGTTTCCGGTTCTACAAAGGCCTCTACATATACCTTTCCAGCGGCCCATTGTTGCAGATCCTGAGCGTCTTCTGGACGGATGGTCTCCCCCGGTCCGCGGGGTGGTCGCAGCGACGATCTGGACTTATTGCGGCGGAAGGGGTTGAACATAATTCCTTAGCTTACCCGGAAGGAGGGTAGTTACTAACCCCACATCTGCACGAGGGTGAGCAACACGCTGTAAGATTGTCGGGTAGCGATAGAACACTTCCAACTTTCGAGGAGTCTTATAACTCATGGCGAACTCCGTTGAGATGCCCGAGCTGGGCGAATCCGTAACCGAAGGCACCATCACCCAGTGGCTCAAGTCCGTCGGCGACACCGTCGAGGTAGACGAGCCTTTGCTCGAGGTCTCCACCGACAAGGTCGACACTGAAATCCCTTCCCCCGTAGCCGGCACCATTATTGAAATTAAGGCTGACGAGGATGACACCATCGAGGTTGGCGAGGTCATCGCCATCATCGGTGACGAGGATGAGGCAGGCTCCGCATCCAACGACTCCTCCGCTGACAAGGGCGAGGAAGAAGCAGAAGAAGCTAAGGAAGAGCCAAAGGCTGACTCCTCCAACGGCGGCTCCGGTGACGCAGCCGACGTGGAAATGCCAGAACTCGGCGAGTCCGTCACCGAAGGCACCATCACCCAGTGGCTCAAGTCCGTCGGCGACACCGTCGAGGTAGACGAGCCACTGCTCGAGGTCTCCACCGACAAGGTCGACACCGAAATCCCTTCCCCAGTAGCAGGCACCCTGATAGAAATCCTCGCCGACGAGGACGACACCATCGAGGTCGGCGAAGTCATCGCCCGCATCGGCGACGAAAACGCCACCGCATCCTCCTCCGAGGCCAAGCCAGAGCCACAGGAAGAAAAGAAGGAAGAGCCAAAGGAAGACAAAAAGCCAGAACCGAAGGCTGACTCCTCCAACGGCGGCTCCGGCGATGCAGCCGACGTGGAAATGCCAGAACTCGGCGAGTCCGTCACCGAAGGCACCATCACCCAGTGGCTCAAGTCCGTCGGCGACACCGTCGAGGTAGACGAGCCACTGCTCGAGGTCTCCACCGACAAGGTCGACACCGAAATCCCTTCCCCAGTAGCAGGCACCCTGATAGAAATCCTCGCCGACGAGGACGACACCATCGAGGTCGGCGAAGTCATCGCCCGCATCGGCGACGAAAACGCCACCGCATCCTCCTCCGAGGCCAAGCCAGAGCCACAGGAAGAAAAGAAGGAAGAGCCAAAGGAAGACAAAAAGCCAGAACCGAAGGCTGAGGAAAAGAAGGAGTCCACGCAGGATTCCTCCCTGAACACCTCTGCCAAGGTCAACAATGGCGACAACGTTCCTTATGTCACCCCACTGGTACGCAAGCTGGCTGAAAAGCACGGCGTAGACCTCAATACCGTTGAGGGCACCGGCGTGGGCGGCCGCATCCGCAAGCAGGACGTGCTCGCCGCTGCTGGCGAGGGCGATGCACCTGCCAAGTCTGGCACACAGTCCGATAACTCCCCTCGCGCTCGTTGGTCCACCAAGTCCGTGGATCCGGCCAAGCAGGAACTCATCGGCACCACCCAGAAGGTCAACCGCATCCGCGAAATCACCGCCGCCAAGATGGTGGAGGCGCTGCAGATTTCCGCGCAGCTGACCCACGTCCAGGAAGTCGACATGACTGCTATCTGGGATATGCGCAAGAAGAACAAGCAGGCGTTCATCGACAAGCACGGTGCCAACCTGTCCTTCCTGCCATTCATCGTGAAGGCTACCGCCGAGGCTCTGGTCTCCCACCCGAACGTCAATGCGTCTTATAACCCAGAGACCAAGGAGATGACCTACCACGCGGACGTCAACATCGCTATCGCTGTTGACACCCCGAAGGGCCTGCTCACCCCGGTTATCCACAAGGCACAGGATATGACCCTGCCGCAGCTCGCTCAGCAGATTGCAGAGCTGGCCGATAAGGCCCGCAATAACAAGTTGAAGCCGAACGATCTCACCGGTGCTACCTTCACCGTGACCAACATCGGTTCCGAGGGTGCCATGCTCGATACCCCGATCTTGGTTCCGCCACAGGCCGGCATCCTGGGCACCGCGGCTATTGAAAAGCGCCCAGTCGTTGTCAACGAGAACGGCCAGGACGCCATCGCCATCCGCCAGATGTGCTACCTGCCATTCACCTACGATCACCAGGTAGTTGACGGTGCGGACGCAGGCCGCTTCATCACCACCATCAAGGATCGCCTGCAGACCGCAGACTTCCAGGCAGACCTCGAAGTCTAAAGGTTCTATCGCCGCTTAAAGCCTCTTAGCCCCACTGCGGAGCTAAGAGGCTTTAGCCATGCCTGGGGTGCCAAGTGGGGGTGACGGATCCACAACCACCGGACTAATCCATCACCTTTTATTCGAGGTGTTGAGGGAGCTCTGCCCCTAAGCCCATGGTGAGCGCACTAGGCGCAGCCCTATGCAGTGACGCGCTGCATAAAAGTTTCCAAAGGGGGATCGGTTCACCCATTGTTAAACATATAATTGGGGCGGTTACAGCCACCGTCCCCCCCTATTAAGGAGTCTCACTGACATGGAATTCATCTCCCGCCACCTAGGGCCGGATTCTGCAGAGCAGGCCACCATGCTTGCGAAGGTAGGCTACGACAGCGTGGACGCGCTGGTCGATGCCGCCATTCCATCGAAGATCCGCGCCGCAGAACTGCCTCAGCTTCCTGAGGCACTCTCGGAAGATGAGGCGCAGGCTACATTGCGGGAGTACGCCAAGAAGAACACCGTGCTGAAGTCCTTCTATGGACAAGGCTTTTCTGACACCCTCACCCCCGCGGTCATCCGCCGCGGTTTATTGGAAGATGCGGGATGGTACACCGCCTATACCCCGTATCAGCCAGAGATCTCCCAGGGTCGTCTTGAAGCGCTGTTGAACTTCCAGACCATGATTGAGTCCCTGACCGGTCTGCCCATCGCGAATGCGTCCTTGCTGGATGAGGCCTCTGCCACCGCGGAAGCCGTGGGGCTTATGTCCCGCGCGGTCAAGAAGGGGCGCCGCGTGGTGCTGGATTCTCGCCTGCACCCGCAGGTGCTTACCGTCGCCGCGGAGCGCGCCCGTGCGATTGACCTCGAGGTAGAAATCGTGGACCTGCGCGAAGGCCTCGTGGGTGAAGATCTCATCGGCGCAGTCATCGCCTACACCGGCACCGAGGGCGATATCTTTGACCCCTCCACCATCATCGAGGAGCTACACACCCGCGGCGCACTGGCTACCGTGGCCACCGACCCACTTTCTTTGCTCCTGTTGGAGGGACCTGGCTCGCTGGGCGCCGATATTGTGCTCGGCTCTTCCCAGCGCTTTGGTGTTCCACTCTTCTTTGGCGGCCCGCACGCTGCCTACATGGCGGTCACGGAAAAGCTCAAGCGCCAGATGCCTGGCCGCATCGTGGGCGTGTCCAAGGACGCGGATGATCGCCCCGCTTACCGCCTAGCACTGCAGACCCGCGAGCAACACATTCGCCGCGAACGCGCTACTTCCAATATCTGTACTGCGCAGGCACTGCTGGCCAACGTCGCCTCTATGTACGCCGTCTACCATGGTCCGCAAGGTCTCAAGGCCATTGCCCAGCGCGTCCACGCGCTCGCTTCCTCCTTTGCACAGTCCGTCAAGGATGCTGGACAGCAACTAGTCTCGGAGGACTTCTTCGATACCGTTACTGTCTCCGGCGTAGACGCCGCCACCATCAAGGCTGACCTCCAGAAGGAGGGCTACCTCGTGCGTACCATCGGCGAGGATAAGGTATCGGTGTCCTTTGGTGAGTCGGCGACCAAGGGGGACGTCGCCAAGCTCGCCCAAGCCTTCGGTGCCGATGCTACTGAGGCCGACTTTGCCCTGCCGGAGAACCTGCAACGCGGCGAAGAGCCGCTCCAACACGAGATCTTCAACCGCATCCACTCCGAGACCCAGATGCTGCGCTACCTGCGCAAGCTAGCCGATAAGGACTTGGCGCTCGACCGCACCATGATCCCGCTGGGCTCCTGCACCATGAAGCTCAACCCCACCGCCGCCATGGAGCCTATCTCTTGGCCGGAGTTTGCAGGCATCCACCCTTACGCGCCAGAGGAGACGACCGCCGGTTGGCGCGCACTGGTAGAAGAGATTGAGGGCTGGCTGGCCGAGGTCACCGGGTACGCCAAGGTCTCCATCCAGCCTAACGCCGGCTCCCAGGGTGAGCTGGCGGGTCTTTTGGCCATCCGCCGCTACCACGTAGCCAATGGCGATAACGAGCGCGATGTAGTGCTCATCCCAGCCTCCGCACACGGTACCAATGCGGCTTCGGCAACGCTGGCTAACCTGCGCGTTGTAGTGGTGAAGACCGCCGAGGACGGCTCTATTGACCTGGCGGATTTGGATGACAAGATTGCCAAGCACGGCAACCACATCGCCGGCATCATGGTGACCTACCCGTCCACCCACGGTGTCTTTGATCCGGAAGTCCGCGACGTATGCGATAAGGTCCACGCGGTGGGCGGCCAAGTCTATATCGACGGTGCCAATATGAACGCGCTGACCGGCTGGGCCCGCCCAGGCCAGTTCGGCGGCGATGTTTCCCACCTCAACCTGCACAAGACCTTTACCATTCCGCATGGCGGTGGCGGCCCGGGCGTGGGCCCTGTCGCTGTGGCCGAGCACCTCATCCCCTTCCTGCCCACCAACGCCGCGGATCCGCAGCTGGATGCCACCACCGCTACCCCAGTAGGCCAGGGCGTGCCAATTACCAATACCAAGTACGGCTCGGCGGGTGTGCTGCCGATTTCCTGGGCGTACCTCGCCATGACCGGTGCGCAAGGACTGGCACAAGCCTCCGCCCATGCCATTTTAGGCGCGAACTACCTGGCCAAGTCCTTGGAAGATTCCTTCCCTGTGCTTTACACCGGCAACGCTGGCTTGGTGGCACACGAGTGCATCCTGGATCTGCGCGCGCTTACTGACGCCTCCGGGGTCACCGCAGCCGACGTAGCCAAGCGCCTCGTGGACTTTGGTTTCCACGCCCCCACCCTTGCCTTCCCGGTGGCCGGAACCCTCATGGTCGAGCCTACCGAGTCTGAAGACTTGGGCGAGCTGGACCGCTTCATTGAGGCATTGCGCACCATTCGCGCCGAGATTCAAGAGATCATCGACGGCGAGGTTTCCTACGAGGGCTCCGTTATCCACCACGCACCATTTACCGCGGAGTCCATCGGCTCCGATACGTGGGAGTTCGCCTTCAGCCGCGAAAAGGCCGCGTGGCCCGTGAAATCCCTGCGCCACAGCTACAAATACTTCCCGCCGGTGCGCCGCATCGACGAGGCCTACGGCGACCGCAACCTAGTATGCAGCTGCCCACCACCAGAAGCTTTCGACATCGACGATTCTGAGGAGTAACCATGACCGAACTACTTACCTCCCCGCTTCATGCCGAGCACGAGAAGCTCGGCGCCACTTTCACGGCCTTCGGCCCGTGGAACATGCCCTTGAAGTACCAGAACGAGCTGGATGAGCACCGCGCGGTGCGCAGCACCGCTGGCCTCTTTGATCTGTCCCACATGGGCGAAATCTGGGTCAACGGCGCCGACGCCGGCAAGTTCTTGTCTTATGCCTTCATCTCCAACTTTGAGCCACTCAAGGTGGGCAAGGCCAAGTACTCCATGATTGCCGCTGAAGACGGCGGCATCATCGATGACCTGATCACCTACCGCTTTGAAGAGGACAAATTCCTCGTCGTGCCGAATGCCGGCAATGCCGATACCGTGTGGGACGAACTCAATAAGCGCGCTGAGGGATTCGATGTTTCCCTGAAGAACGAGTCCCGCGACGTCGCCATGATCGCCGTCCAGGGCCCTAAGGCCGCAGAAATCCTCGTGCCGCTGGTAGAAGACAATAAGCAGGACGAGGTATATAACCTCGGCTACTACGCTGCCACCATGGGCAAGGTAGCGCGCACCTTCGCCATTATCGCGCGTACCGGCTACACCGGTGAGGATGGCTTCGAGCTCATCGTGTATAACTCCGATGCCCCGCAGCTGTGGGAAGAACTGCTCAAGGCCGGCGCGGAATACGACCTCAAGCCGTGCGGCCTTGCCGCCCGCGATTCCCTGCGCCTCGAGGCCGGCATGCCGCTCTACGGCAACGAGCTCTCTCGCGATATCACCCCGGTAGAGGCGGGCATGGCGCGTGCCTTTGCCAAGAAGGAGGCCGATTTCGTCGGCGCCGAGGTCATCCGCCAGCGCGCCGCCGAAGGCCCGCAGGTAGCGATCACCGGCCTGACCTCCGCGCAGCGCCGCGCCGCGCGCGCCGGAGCCGAAGTATTCATGGGAGACAAGAAGGTCGGAACCGTCACCTCCGGCCAGCCTTCCCCCACCCTGGGGCACCCAGTGGCTATCGCGCTGCTGGAAACCAGCGCCGAACTCGAGCCCGGCGCCGAAGTCGAAGTAGAGATCCGCGGCAAGCGCTATCCTTTTGAAGTAACCACGTTGCCGTTCTACAAGCGCGACAAGTAAACATCTTCTCCACCAGCCCGAAAGGACTACACCACCATGGCTACCCTTCCACAAGATTTCTCCTACTCCGAAGACCACGAGTGGGTCAACGCCACCGCTGACGCCGTCGCAGGCGCTACCGTGCGCATCGGCATTACCTCCGTCGCTGCCGATCGCCTGGGCGAAGTTGTCTTTGCCGAACTGCCGGAGGTGGGCGATACCGTCACCGCCGGCGAGTCCTGCGGCGAGGTCGAGTCCACCAAGTCCGTCTCTGACCTCTACTCCCCTGTCACCGGCACCGTCAAGGCCGTTAACGAGGCCGTGCACGATGACTACGCGATCATCAACAACGACCCGTTTGGTGAGGGCTGGCTCTTCGAGGTCGAGGTAGATGAGGCCGGCGAGCTCATGGATGCCGCCGCCTACGCATCCGCTAACGGCCTAGACTAATTCGGCCCCACGCGGGAGGGTGCGCCACGCGCATCCTCCCGCTTTGCTTTGCCCACCACACCAGAGGAAACTTTGAGGCTATGACTGCACCACGCGATCCCTTCTTCCCCGCCGAGCGCTCCATCCGCGCCTCCGATAAGCCACTAGAGGTCCGTTTCTTGGGCCGGATGGACTATCAAGAGGCGTGGGATTACCAGGCCGAGATAGCAGCTGCCCGCGCCAAGGGCGAGCAAGGCGACGTGGTGCTGGTAGTCGAGCACCCGAACGTCTATACCGCCGGCAAGCGCACCCAGCCAGAGGATATGCCGGATAATGGCCTGCCCGTTATCACCGTGGACCGCGGCGGGCGCATCACCTGGCATGGCGAGGGCCAGCTGGTCATCTACCCCATTATCAAACTGGCCGAGCCTGTCGACGTCGTCGACTATGTCCGCCGCTTAGAGGAAGCCACCATCCAGACGGTCCGCCAGATGGGCGTGACCACCGCTGGGCGCATCGATGGCCGCTCGGGCGTTTGGGTCCCCTCCACCACGCAGGCCAAGGATCCATCCGCGCCGAAACGCGATCGCAAGATTGCCGCCTTGGGCATCCGCATTACCCGCGGGGTGACCATGCACGGCTTGGCGCTCAATTGCTGCAATACGCTGGACTATTACGACCACATTGTGGCCTGTGGCATCGATGACGCCGACGTGACTACCCTGTCCCTAGAACTCGGCCGCAAGGTCACCCTCGAGGACGCCACCCAGCCGCTTTTGCAGGCGCTGGACGACGCCCTCTCGGGTCGTCTCATCGTTGCCGACCACACCTTCGGCTCAGCCCCGGATCCCACGAAGCTGGCGAATGAAAGGGCACGGGAGAGGCGTCGGCAAGCGCGGCACTAGCCCTCGTTCGGGGCTGGCGCGGAATAGGATGTGACCCCGGCGACTTATACCTAGAAGAGCTATTAGCCATCACCACCGTCAACCGATAAAGTGAGTTTTTGTGACTGTAAAGCCTGAAGGACGCAAGATGCTCCGCATTGAAAAGAAGAATGCGGAGTCACCCATCGAACAAAAGCCACGCTGGATCCGCAACCAGGTCCGCACCGGCCCGGGCTACGAGGACATGAAATCCCGTGTGGCCGGCGCCTCCCTGCACACCGTGTGTCAAGAGGCAGGCTGCCCGAATATCCACGAGTGCTGGGAATCCCGCGAGGCTACGTTCCTTATCGGTGGCGATAAGTGCACCCGCCGCTGCGACTTCTGCGATATTGCCACCGGCAAGCCGGAAGAATTAGACCGCGACGAGCCGCGCCGCGTGGCCGAAAATATCCGGGAAATGGACCTTAACTACACCACCATTACCGGCGTTACCCGCGACGATCTCCCGGATGAGGGCGCATGGCTCTATGCCGAGGTGGTGCGCAAGATTCACGAGCTTAACCCGCATACCGGCGTGGAAAATCTCACCCCGGATTTCTCCGGCAAGCCGGACCTTTTGGAAGAGGTCTTTGAAGCCAAGCCAGAGGTCTTCGCCCACAACTTGGAAACCGTGCCGCGCATCTTTAAGCGCATCCGCCCGGCCTTCCGCTACGAGCGCTCCTTGGACGTTATCCGCCAGGCCCACGACTATGGCCTGATTACCAAGTCCAACCTGATTTTGGGCATGGGCGAGACCGAGGATGAGGTCGAGGAAGCATTGCGTGACCTGCGCTCTGCTGGCTGCGATATCATCACCATCACCCAGTACCTGCGCCCCGGCCCGCGCTTCCACCCGATTGAGCGCTGGGTGCGGCCAGAGGAATTCGTCGCCCACTCCAAGCTAGCCAAGGAGCTCGGCTTCGGCGGCGTCATGTCCGGCCCGCTGGTGCGCTCGTCCTACCGCGCCGGCCGCCTCTACGTGCAGGCCATGGAAAAGCGCGGCTTCGAGCTTCCAGAAAACCTCAAGCATCTGGCCGAGACCTCCCAGGGTGCCACCGCCCAAGAGGCCTCCACTCTGCTGGAGAAGTACGGCCCATCGGAAGAGACTCCTGTGACCACCCGCATGGCCAAGACCCCGGCTAATGCGAATTCGGCGGCGGCCACCATCCGCTAAACCGAACGTTTTCACAACGGCCTGCGTTTTCGCGTGGGCCGTTTTAACATTTATGCCCGTTGACCTTTAAAGTAGGAGCCATGGCGAAAGATGACAAGGCAGCACTAAAGGCTGCAAAGAAGCAAGAACGCGCGGCCAAGCGCCAGCAGCGTAAGCAAACCTGGTCCCAGATGTGGCAAGCATTCAATATGCAGCGCAAGCAGGATAAGGCGCTTATCCCTATCATGCTGGGTGCCTTCCTGGGCATGGGCTTGCTCTTCTTCCTCATTGGCCTGCTTTTTGGCGGCCAGTGGTTCATGCTCATCCTCGGCTTGGGCATCGGCGCGCTGCTCGCCATGTTCCTCTTTACCCGCCGCCTTGAGCGCGATATGTACAAGCGCGTGGAAGACCAACCGGGCGCTGCCGGCTGGGCGCTGGAGCAGCAGCTGCGCAATACCGTGGGTATCGTGTGGTCCGTAAAGACCGGTGTGGCCGCTACCCGCCAGCAGGATCTTATCCACCGCGTCATCGGCAACGCCGGCGTCATCTTCGTGTGCGAGGGCAATAAGAACCGTGTCCGCCCCACCTTGAACCAGCTGAAGAAGCGTGTAGACAAGATCGCCGGCGGCGTTCCCATCTACGAAATCTTCGTGGGCAACGGCGAGGACGAGGTTCCCGTATCCAAGCTGCGCAATAAGGTCATGAAGCTGCCACGCAACTTCAATAAGAACGAAACCTACGACAACATCCGCCGCATCGAGGCCATGGACTCCATGCCGGGTACCACCCCGGGTATGCCTAAGGGCCCGATGCCCCACCAGGCGCAGAACATGGCCGGCATGAACCGCCGCATGCGCCGCGCCCAGCAGCGCAAGAAGAATAAATAAACGCTAAAGCTAATCCCTGCTACACCGTCTACGGCGTAGCAGGGATTTTCTTATGCCTTTGAAAGCAGGCTGTTTAGGAGCGAATAACGATAGTACCGGTGGCGCGGTCATGCATTCCGCGTCCATCCGCATCAACCATAGCCGCTGGGAACAGCACACCTGTGAGCACTGTGCGCAGCGCCGCGCGCCATAGGCCCACGCGGGCACCGGGGACATCGAGTCGCGCCACGCCCATACCCAACAGCAGCATGCCGGGGGTGCGAGCAAAGAGCCAACCACACACGATGCCCATGATGACCCACAGGGCGTAGCCCAAGAAAGCCACGCCCCCAAGTTCCGTGGTGAACATGTGGATCAGGTTGGCAATGAGCATGCACACGATCCAGTCAATGGCCACGGCGCCGGCGCGGCGGCCAACGGGGGCCAGTGACCCCGGCCCGGACTCCGGAAGGCCGAGCTTTTCGCCCGGCCAGCGGCCGGGGCCTTCCATGTCATCGTATTCGCCCGGAATATTCGGCCCGTCGAGCCACGTACGCTTATCTGCCATGCTCACCAATCTAGCGGGCACAAAGTGAGATGTGAAACGAGGGGAATCGCGATGCCCACGGTGAGAACCTAGTAGGCTATAGAGAGACAATTCACCGGTCAACAACGAGGAGACAAACGTGTCTTTCGAGACAGTGCAGGACATCGTCCAATTCATTAAGGACGAGGACGTAAAGTTCGTCGATATCCGCTTTACGGACGTCCCGGGCACCGAGCACCACTTTTCCATCCCAGCAGATGAGTTCACCGTAGAAGATGCCGAAAATGGCCTTGCCTTCGACGGCTCCTCAATCCGCGGATTCACCACCATCGATGAGTCCGATATGACCCTGCTGCCGGATCCAGCCACCGCGCATATCGATCCGTTCCGCACGGCCAAGACCTTGAACATCAAATTCTTCGTCCACGACCCATTTACCTTTGAGCCTTTCTCCCGCGACCCGCGCAACATCGCGCGCAAGGCGGAAGAGTACCTGCAGTCCACCGGCATTGCCGATACCTGCAACTTTGGCGCTGAGGCCGAGTTCTACCTCTTTGACTCCGTGCGCTACGCCACCGATGCCCAGCACGGTTTCTATGAGGTGGACTCCGATGAGGGTTGGTGGAACCGCGATAGCGAAACCAACTTCGACGGCACCCCGAATACTGGCTACAAGACCCGCATGAAGGGTGGCTACTTCCCCACCGCTCCGTATGACAAGCACGGTGAGGTGCGCGATGCCATGGTAGAGAACCTGCAGAAGGTTGGCTTCCAGATCGAGCGCTTCCACCACGAGGTCGGCGCCGGCCAGAATGAGATCAACTACCGCTTCAACTCCATGTTGCACGCGGGCGATGACATTCAGACTTTCAAATACGTGATCAAGCAGACTGCGGCACAGTGGGGCAAGACCGCAACTTTCATGCCCAAGCCGCTGGCCGGCGATAATGGTTCCGGTATGCACGCCCACATGTCCCTGTGGAAGGACGGCAAGCCTCTCTTCCACGACGAGGCTGGCTACGCAGGCCTTTCCGATATCGCCCGCTACTACATCGGCGGCATCCTCCACCACGCTGGTGCCGTTCTCGCGTTCACCAACCCGACGCTGAACTCCTACCACCGCCTGGTGCCGGGCTTCGAGGCCCCGATTAACCTAGTGTACTCCCAGCGCAACCGCTCGGCCGCTATCCGTATCCCGATTACCGGTTCCAACCCGAAGGCCAAGCGCATCGAGTTCCGCGCACCGGATCCATCCGGCAACCCGTACTTGGGCTTTGCCGCCATGATGATGGCCGGCATCGACGGCGTAAAGAACCGCATTGAGCCGCACGCTCCAGTTGATAAGGACCTCTACGAGCTGCCGCCCGCAGAGGCTGAGTCCATCCCCCAGGCACCGACCTCCCTCGAGGCTTCCCTCAAGGCCCTGCAGGAGGACATGGACTTCCTCACCGAAGGCGATGTCTTCACCGAGGATCTCATCGAGACCTACATCAACTACAAGTACGAGAACGAGATTAACCCGGTTCGCCTGCGTCCTACCCCGCAGGAGTTTGAAATGTACTTCGATTGCTAGAGCTGCGCCTGTCTACGCCCTCTTTCGCCACCGGCTTTCCGCCTTCCTAGGCTCCCATATTGCTGAGTGCCGATTGGGGGCTTTGCAGATCCTATGTGCACTTTGGATTCAGAAGTTTTGAACCCACTGCCCTTGGTTCTTAGCGCTGCCCCACTCCTTGTTGATTGACCATCGCAGCGTTTTCCAAATGCATGGCACGTGAGTAAAACCTTGCGCAAATGATTACTAAGGTTGCGCATTTTGAGCTATAATCTAGTCAATCGATACCCCCTCCAAGCTTCCCATAGGAACAGCTCAATATGAGAGGGGGGCTTTGCTATTCTGAAGCAACGAACCGCAGGAAGAAGTTCCTTAGCATTGAAGAGCAAGTTAGTTTAATTCAACGCCGTGGGTTAATCCTTCCTTCCGAAAAATCTGCTAAAAATTTCCTTGAGCGTCAAAATTATTACCGCTTTTCGGGCTACATGCGGTACTTCCAAGAAGACTTAGCTGGGGACGAAGCCAGATTCTATCCTGACACCCAGTGGGATGAAATAGTTAATATCTACCGGTTGGACGTCGAGCTTCGTTCTTTTCTTCTCCGCGGGCTCCAAGAAGCAGAGCTAGCGGCCAGAACGGCTTTTGCCCTCAGCGAAGGTGAAATCCATTCTCCTTACGAGGAGTATCTTCAGCCCACTGCTTACCGACGCCCACCAAATCCAGCTATGACGCCCACGCACCATCTAATAATCAGTGAGCTCAAGCGATCTAAGGAACCATACCTCCACAAATACCGAAAGGATTCAGGATCCGACACTGAGAGGTGGATTTACGATGTCCCAATTTGGGTGGCAGTTGAGGCATTGTCCTTTGGTACGTTGTCGAAAGCAATAAGCTTCCGAAAAGATGACAACCAAGTTTACGCAAAGACTTGTTCCATTCTTGGCGTAAAGAAACAATATTTAACGCGCCAATTGCGCTCTTTTACTTTCGTGAGAAATAAGTGTGCTCACTCAACTCGGTTATGGAACAGTTTCGTCTTGGACCAACCTTCAGTTTCCAATGCTACGAAACGGCGTGCTGAGAGAGTTTTGGGTCAAAATTATGGCGAGAACTCTCTACTGGCAGTAATTGTAGCCCTTGATAACTTTCTCTTTCTGACGAATTCGTGGGTTGGATTTTTGGATGAGTATATGGAGCTGGTCGAACGAAATCCGGCTTTCCACCAAGGTATAGCGAATCCTCATCATTCATAGCCTCCTTGCTGTATGAACACGCAATGGTGTTCCAGCCCTTTCTTGCGACCCCGGACACATATTCTTTAGGTCTTGACCCCGACCCCTAATCCAGCGCTAGTTGAGAGTTCTCACCAGCAAAAAAGACAGCAAAATTCTGATAACCCAACCGAAAGAAATTAACATGTGGGTGTGACTGATAGATTCCGCCAACTCCCAGCCCCTGGCCCCGCGTGGGGAGGCAGCCTCATGGGCACCTCCATCGTGTCGCGCCTGCTCGTGGAAGAAGGCATGATGATCCTGGCCGGCATTTTTGCCGCCATCGCGTGCGTCATCTTTGTCGTTCTCACCGCGGGCTTCTTGCGCTACCGCCACCCTAGCTTTGAGCGCACCACTATGGCGGAATGGTCGATGTTTTTCATCGGAATCTTGGCGCTCGGCGCTGCGCTTTCCGGTCTGACGGATATCCCTACATTCCGCCTAGTGGGCTTTTGGATCGGTGGCCCGGTTACGGTTATCACGTGGGCTATCCAGCTCACGCGCTTTGATGGCGAACCGAAGTTCACCTGGGGCCTGCCGCTGGTCGGCCCTATGATTTCAGCTTCCGTTTCCGGTTGGCTAGCTAATGATTACGGCCCGCTCTACCACGTGATGGGTACGGTATTTTTCTTCATGTCCCTGGTGACGGCGGTGCCCACCTTCGCCCGCGTGTACTGGGCCGCATGGCACGGCAAGGTGGATTTCACCGGCGCGAAATCAGCCACCGCATGGGTCCCGCTAGGTGTGGTGGGCCAGTCCACGACGGCAATGCAGATTCTCTTCCCCGGACCGTTCTCCATCTATTACGGCGTTACGGCGCTTATCATCGCCATTCCGCTGTCCATCTACGCGATGTTTACTTTCTATCCCAATGTGGCACGGTGGGTTCCGTACTCGCCGGCGTGGTGGTCCTGCACATTCCCGCCAGGCACCGTAAGCATGGGCGGCCACCAGCTGGCATTGGTCAATGGCTCCGAGCTTATCGACGCCATTGCGCTCACCATTCCCGTTCTCCTCACCGCCCACTGGGCGCTGTGTTCCACCCGCTTCCTCAGCTGGGTGTGGGAGGGAAAGAAGGAAACCGGCCCTGAAGAACCACTCATTAAGACGGGTCCAGAAAGGTAGCGTAGCAAGGAGGCGCAGCCACTATGCGAGACGCTAGCTTTGAACGAGGCAAGCGCCGCACACGCCGCCGCACGCGTGAAGCGCGACCGCGGCGCGAGCACTGGAGCAGGGAATACGCAATCTATGCGGAAGATTCCTGGGGCATAGATGACTTGTGCCCCGAGGGCGGCGAGAATTCCGTGCGCGCCTATTCCGGTGGCCGCGCAGATGGCAATCGTCGCCGGCGCGGCTGATGCATAAAAGCTCCCTTATCACCTTCATCGCGTGGGATCGCGCCAACCTGGCTGCGGTGAGAGACGTACTCGCCGGCCTGCAGCGAGACGGCATATTCCTGCGCCGCGGCCACCTGCTCTTGGAGACGTCGTGGCTTGGCTCAGGCGCACGGGACTTCTATGCCACGGCCTGGCGCTGGAGCGCGCAAGACTGCCCGCTCTTTTATGCCCTAGCCCGGCGCGGAAAACTCTTAATTACTATCAGCGATACCGTGATTTCCTGCGGCGACAAAGACGACATTGCCGATGCGCGCGCTGGCATTGCACAAGAACTCATCGCTGCCGAAAACCCACAGCAATTGCGCGGGCTGCTTGCCGACGCCGCAGAAGACTAGCCCTACAGTCCCGGTTGCTCGCTGCGCTTCATCCAGCCCATGCGCGGGGCAAAACCGCGGGGATGTTTCATCTGCGCTACGGCGTCGGCAATCATGAGGCGGTGGCGGCGCGAAACGCTTTCGGGAAGCTTCGCCACGGAGAACCACCCAGCCTCGGTATTTTCTTCATCGCTGATGACCGGCTCTGCGCCATCCGCTACTGATATGCGCAGCGCCGTTCCCATAAAGGTGCACTCATCACCGTTGGGATAGGTCACTGGTCCGGACTGCCCCACGCCCAAAAGGGCTTCCACCTTGGCGTCGAGCCCCACTTCCTCTTTGACTTCTCGCAGCGCGGTGGTGGTGATCTCCTCGCCTGGCTCGCAGATTCCTTCCACCGGGGTCCATGTACCGTTATCGGAACGCTTTACTAGGAGTACGGAGGGGACTTCCCAGAGCGCGGCGTCTGCCGGAACATCGCGGATGATGATGGCGCTGCAGGCCGGCACAAAGATCTGCTCGTGGCCAATCTTTTCGCGCAGCTGAATAATAAAATCTGGAGTCGGCATGCCACCCAGCGTAGACCAACGCGGCAGTGTCAGGCCATGGGCCCCAAGACCTCTTTGGCAAGCAGCTGGATATCAGTAGCCAGGGTGAAAGACAGCTCCATGTCCGTCGGCGTGGTTTGGCAGGTGTGGCCTTCTTCGAGGCGCTGCGTCGTTCCCGAGACCACGCCCACGATGGTTTGCTTTCCTTCTACTTCGCCGTACACCGGACCACCGGAGTCACCATTGGTGCTGCATACGCGCGCCCTAGCGGCGAGCGAATCCCGCTGGAGTCCCTCCGAGTTCAGCTGCGCCATCTCTGCATCATGGGAAAGCGTGCCGCACGTCTCATCGGTCACGCGGCCAAGCTTGCACACCTGATGTGGCAGGTGAGCCAGGGAGGTGGCGACACTATTGTCTACCGCCCCGGGGACATAGTACTCAGCGCTGCCGGTGATCTCGATAAAGGCCACATCGAGGTCGTGGGTGTCTTCGGAATAGAAATCAGAGTAGATGACCTCGCCGATAGGTTCGGCGGGGTAGCTAAAGTTGCCGTCGGCGGTTCCGGCCCACACCTTATCGCCGGGTTTGCCGCAATGGGAAGCGGTGACGGCGATCGTGCGGGCGTCGGCAAGCGTAAATGACCATGCCACGGTACACGACTGGTAGTTGAAATAGGCGCCCGGCCGCGGTTCATCGCCGGAGAGGTCCAAGGCGGTGCCCGGCGCGAGCGGAGCCGTGGCCGGGGAATAGGACTCATTGGGAATGAGGTTTTTATAAGACAGGGCGGAGAAACTTGGTTCTTCCCCACCCCGTACCGGGCTGCAGGCCGCAAGGAACGCGGCCGTGCACGCTACAAAGACGCTAGTTGCTCTCCGCGTCCGCATCCCCGGCGTTGTCCTTGCTCTCTTCTTCCGCATCCATCTCCGCCTGGGCTTTGAGATCGCGGATGAACTTTTCCGGATCAAACTCGGTGTAGTGTTCCGGGCCGGCAAAATTTTCTAGGGCCATGGTCTAAACCTCCGTTTTCTGAATCGACGTGGTGATGTAATCCTTGACCGCCGCGGCATCATTAGGCAAGTCCTTGACGTGCCGCTCAGTATCGAGGACGCCGGCAAAGCGCTCGGGCGGCTCAGGGGCAGAGCCGATGGCCTCCGTGATGGTCTCGGCAAACTTCACCGGCAGCGCGGTCTCCAGACACACGATGGGCGTTTTTACACCCTCGCGCTGTGCGCCGCGAGCCACCTTAATGCCGTCGGCCGTGTGCGGATCCGCCAGGTAATCAAAGCGCTCGTGTACGTCCTTGATGGTGGCTAGGCGGTCCGCATGGCTGGAGGAACCGGACATGAAACCATAGTCCTCGCGGGCAGCGGCAATCTTGTCGTGGTCGAGGCTAAAACCGCCCTCTTTCACCTTGGTGCCGAAAAGATCCGCGGTCTCGGCTGCATCGCGGCCGAGCAAGTCGAACGCAAAGCGCTCAAAATTCGAGGCGCGCGAAATATCCATGGACGGCGAAGAGGTAGCCATGGTCTCTGTGGCTGGGCGCGGCCGGTAGTTTCCGGTACGGAAGAACTCATCCAGCACATCATTCTCATTAGTAGCCACAATGAGACGATCGATAGGAAGGCCCATTTGGCGAGCGATATGGCCAGCACAAATATCGCCAAAGTTACCGGTAGGAACGCTAAAGGAAACCTTCTGATCGGCGTTTTCGGTGACCTTGAGCCAGCAGGAAATGTAGTAGACCACCTGGGCCATCAACCGTGCCCAGTTAATGGAATTGACCGCGCCAATGCGGTAGGCGGCCTTAAAATCAGCATCTCCTGATACCGCCTTGACCACATCCTGGCAATCATCGAATACGCCATCGAGGGCGATGTTGAAGATATTCGGGTCATCCAACCCAAACATCTGTGCCTGCTGGAAGGCCGTCATCCGGCCGGCTGGGGTGAGCATAAAGACGCGAATGCCGTGGCGCCCGCGCATCGCATACTCTGCAGAGGACCCTGTATCGCCTGAGGTAGCGCCCAAAATATTGAGGGTTTCGCCACGGCGAGCAAGCTCATATTCAAATAGCTCACCCAAAAGCTGCATGGCCATGTCCTTAAATGCCGCAGTAGGTCCTTCAGAAAGATGTCCGATGAAAAGGCCCTCCCCTAGCTCCGTTACGGGCACAATCTCAGGATCGGCGAACTTGGGGCTGGTGTAGGCGCGCGCGGCGATGTCCTCGATGTCTTGCGCCGGAATATCGTCAATGAAAAGCTTAAGTACCTCGGCCGCAAGCGCCGCGTAGCCTTTGTCTGCTAGGAGCCTGCGCCATGAATTTAAAGTGCCGGAATCTAGCTGTGGGTAGCTCTCAGGCAGGTATAAACCGCCATCGGGGGCAAGCCCGCCAAGGAGAATATCGGTAAAAGATGCGGGCTGACGGGCGGTATCGCGGGTCGAAATATACTTCACACAAAAGAATCTTAGTAGTTAAGGCGTAAGGTATCAGCCATGTCGCAGCCGAATCCTAGGGAAGTCATTACCACTCAGGCTTTAAGCATTTGGGTGGCCGCCATGGCGGTCTACCTCGTAGCGATTACAGGGCGCACTTCCTTCGGCGTCGCCGGTCTAGATGCAATTGAACGCTTCGATGTCGATGCCGGACGCATCGCGGTTTTTACCTCCGTGCAGCTGGGTGTATATGCCCTAGCCCAAATCCCCACCGGCATTTTGATTGATAAGTTCGGCCCGCGCTTACTCCTCGTGGTCGGCGCCGTCATTATGGGCATTGGCCAGGTCGTCCTGGGCTTTACCACCAGCTATGGCGTAGCCATTGCCGCGCGCGTGCTCATCGGCGCGGGCGATGCCACGGCATTTCTCTCCGTGATGCGCATCCTGCCCTATTGGTTCCCACTGCACCGCACCCCCATGTTCACTCAGGTGACGTCATCGCTAGGACAAATGGGCCAGTTCATTTCCGCGGTGCCCTTCCTGTGGTTGCTGGGTGCGGCCGGATGGACTGCCGCCTTCGTTACCCTTGGCGCAGTAGGAATCTTGGTAGCCATCGCCGCTATCGTGGCGGTAGCAGACTCACCAGAGAAGTTGGGGATTATTCCCACAGAGAAGGAACCACCCAACTCGCAGGCCACCAGCATCCCGGCCCGTTTGAAGAAGGTCTTCCGCTCCCCAGTGGCCTGGCAGGCCTACTTCATCCACTACATCGGAATGCTCCCGCTCATCGTCTTTGTCATGCTCTGGGGCATGCCCATGATGACCCAAGGCATGGAGATGTCCAAGGCCAAGTCCAGCCTGGTACTGACCTTGCTGGCGGTATTCTTGGTCTTCGTCGGCCCCCTGCACGGCAAAATTTCCTCTCGGGCGCAGCATGTCCGCCCGTGGCTTAGCCTCGGGTTTGTAGCAATTCACGTACTGACCTGGCTGATTTTCTTTACCTTTGGCACCGACAGCGGTGTGGTCGCAATTTTGGTGGTGTCCTTCGTTACCGCGCTGTGCACACCGACGGCTAACTACGGCTTCGATATCGTGCGTGAGCGCATGGACCGCTCTGTGGTGGCCACGGCTACGGGCTTGGGAAATATGGGCGGTTTTACCTCTGGCATGTTGGGCGCGCAGCTTTTCGGCATGGTGTTGGACCACTCCTCCGACGCCCCCAATTATTCTATGCCGGATTTCACTGCCGCCGCGGCTGCGGTGCTAGCCGTCTGGGTAGTAGGCATGATTGGTGTGGTCATCACCCACGTCCTTCGCCGTCGCGCGGGCGAAGACGGGCCTTCTGTCACCATCGTGGAGGTTTCCTAGAAACCGTCGGTTGATTACTCCGGGTTGAGGATAAAGCGAATGGTTCCCTCAGGGTCCGCCAAAAGCTCCCGAGTCGCCGCCACGGCTTCCGCTTCGTCGAAGGCGATGCGTTCAAAGCCAGTATCGTTGAGCTCCACAATGTCCGCACCAGGGCAGGCCAGAAGAATCGGCGAGTGCGTGGCAATAATGACCTGTGCGCCGCGGTCAACTGCTTGGGCAATTTCCCCTACGAGGGCCAGTTGCCGGATAACAGACAGCCCAGATTCTGGCTCATCAAGGATGTAGACCCCTTGGCCATTGATGTGCTCATAGAGCAGGTCAAAGACGGATTGCCCGTGCGATCGGCGGGACAAATCCACGTTCTGAGAAAGAGTCGAACGTCCGCCCCGTTCGCCCGCTGAATCCCCACGCTCAATCAAGTACTCGTGCTTTTCGGCGCGCAGGAAATAGGCGCGGTGGATTACTTCCTCAGTGTCGCAGCGGATGGGGCTGCGGGGAACGATTTCATCTGGGTCACCCATGCGGCCGCCCGAGGGAGAACAACCTAAGTCACTAGCTAGGCCCGCGAGCAAGCTAGATTTGCCAATGCCGTTTTCACCTACGAAAACAGTTACTGGACTCCGCAGCTTGAAGCTGCCCAAATCAGCTAAGTAGTCGAAGACAGGCAGCTCGGCGCGGTAGTCATCAGGCTTGAATTTCAGGCTTAGGGCATCAACCAGCATGGGCCCTAGGTTAATTCAGTTCATCGAGTACGTGCAGCGCGTCTTCTTGCGCTGCCGCCGCACCAAAGTCTTTCAGGTGCTCACCCAAGTCGCCGGACGGAACCGATTGGGCGATGGTATCGGCCGGCACGGTATTAACGGCATAGGCCACCCCTATCCCGCCGGTGATAGGTATGGCGATAGCGGCAAGCACTCCCACCGCGGTCGACAGCGTGGTCTTGAAAGTCATAGTCTCCTCCAGAAGCTTCGGCACCGAGCGCCTTGCCCGTTACCGATTTGTGATGTTTTAGCTTAGGGAGAATCGCTGCCAAGGCCATGCCGCTCGGCTGCGGGTTGCCTGAATTTTCGCGCCCAGTTCGCGAGGAAATAAAGGGCTAGTTTGCCGGGTAACTTTCAGCCACGATGCCATCGCTGGCCGGCATCACAAGTCCCCGTTCAAAAGCTACGAGGACTGCCTCTTCATCGGATTCGCTGATGTCTCCGGCCTCCACCGCGCTGCTGAGCTCACGCTCGAGGTAGACGCGCACATCGGACTTGCCGTTTTCCGTCTGGGTAATATCGCGCGGGACGGAATTGAGCGGAATGCCCAGCGCCTTAGCTAGGGAGGTAACGCGGTTGGCGTCGGTGGAATCATCGCCTTTGATAGCACCATTGACCTGTGCGGGCATGTCTTCCTGGACCACGCCGCCAGCCACGGCCTCGCCCACCGTCATCGTCCCCTTCGGCGGCTTATCGCGATTGGTGGCCCACACCCCGACAGCAATGGCCACGATGACGGCCACGGCGACAAAGGTCCACAGGTAGATGAGCTTATGTCGATGCACTCCGCTGATTTTAGCCATGGTAACCAGCGCCACCGCCGAAGGAACCGTAGTCATTGCCGCGGGGGTTCTCGCCGCGATCATTGAGGGCATCAATGATGGAGCGGATGGTGGCCTCCCCTATGCGGTCGGCTCGCCCCCACGAGCGAGGCGCCTGACGGGAGCTATCGGGCGATGGTTCCTGGCGCGGCGGCACTGGCTTTTCCTCCCGCGGCGTGGCGACCTCGATGGTCAAGGTGGTGCCATCAAGGTGGAGGGCGTCGCCGTCGCGCACGCCCGCGGCACGCGCTGCGGAAAGCAGCGCGGATAACTCACCCACCGTGGCGGCGTCCACATCGAGTTGCAATTTGAAAGACATAACCAGCCAGTCCTTTCTTATTCTCCTCCCACTTTAGAGTCCGAAAGTGCAAAAAGTAAGGCCACAATGCGCACTTCGAGGACTTTCAAGGCCAACTCTACGAATGCTCGAAGGATTCCTCCTCGCCCCAAAACACCTCATCCACAACTTTTCGGGCATGGCGGGTAAGTTTCAGATAGCTCTCTAGAAACTCTTGGTTCTCCTCCGGCGGCCAGCCGGCGGCACCGGCTACCTGGGCCAGCTGCGGGCCGGGCCCGGGCAACTGGTCCACGCGCTTGCCGCGCACAAGCACCAGGGCGTTGCGGGCGTCGGTAGCCATAAGCCAGGCGTCGCGCAGGTCCGAGGCCTGCTCGGCAGAGAGGATGGCGGTTTCCTCCAAGGCGTCGAGCACGCGCAGAGTGGACGGATCGTGCAGTTCGGCATACTCGTGGGCATGCATCATGGTCAGGAGCTGGACAGTCCATTCAATATCTGAGAGCGCACCGCGCCCCAGCTTGGTATGAGTATTGCGGTCCGCGCCGCGCGGGAGGCGCTCATTGTCCACGCGCGCCTTCATGCGCCGGATATCGCGAATGGTCGAGGCGCTCGCGCCGCCTTCTGGGTAGCGGAAACTATCAACCATGGACATAAAACGCTCGCCTACTTCCCTATCGCCAGCCACGAAGGCCGCCCGCAACAAAGCCTGCAGCTCCCAAGACTCGCCCCACTCGCGGTAGTAACGCTCATAGGAGGAGATGGTGCGTGCCACCGCACCGGAGCGGCCCTCTGGGCGCAGGCCCAGGTCGACGTCCAGTGGTGGGTCGCCCGAAGGCTTAGACAGGCGGCGCCGAAGCTTATCGACGATCCCGATGGCCCACTTCACGGCCTCCCCTTCCGCGCCAGAGTCATCGGCCGGTTCGCTAGGTTCTGCTACGACGAGCACATCCGCATCTGAGCCAAATCCCAGCTCCATGCCTCCCAAGCGGCCCATGCCAATGACGGCAATGCGCGCTGGTGGCTCTGCGTCCTCATTGGCCAAGCGCCACGCGCGCACCTCGGCGCGAAGTGCAGCCTCAAGAACGGCATCCCAAATTGTGGATAGCTCGTGACACACCTGCTTGACCGGCATGAAGCCCAGCAAATCCGCACTGGCGATACGGGCCAGCTCCACTCGGCGCAACGAGCGCGCCACCGCCACCGCTTTATCTGGGTCGGCGTGGCGCTTGCTGGAATTGACCAGCGCCTTGGAAACCTGTTCGGGCTTGGTTTCTAGCAGTTTGGGGCCAGTGGCGCCGTCGGAAAGCTGCTTGACCGAATCTGGGGCGCTAATAATCAGATCAGAGGTAAACGGCGAGGTACCTAGAATGTGCATGAGCCGCTGGCCCACAATTCCTTCATCGCGCAGCATGCGCAAGAACCACGACCTATCGTTCGCGGCCTCCGAGAGCTTGCGATAGTTCAACAGGCCCATATCGGGGTCTGCGGTATCAGCCAGCCATTCCATCAAGGTTGGCAGCAAAATCGCCTGGATGCGTGCCTTGCGCGAGGTTCCCGCCGCCAAGGAGGTCAGGTGCTCGAATGCGCGGTCGGGGTGGTTATAGCCCAACGCGGCCAGCTGCAGCTTGGCGGCCTCTGGCGAAAGCTTGAGCTCATCGGCGGACATGGTGACCACGGAATTAAGCAGCGGCCGGTAAAACAGGCGCGAGTGCAGCTCGGAGATCCGCAGGCGGATCCGGCGCAGGTGCGACAGCATGCGCTCGGCCGCCGACTCGGTGCCCTGCGGATAAAAGCCGGCGATGCGCGCCAGCCACTTCATCCCCTCTCCGTCGTCCTTTTCCGGCAGCGTGTGCGTGCGGCGGAAGCGCTCCAATTGCAGACGGTGCTCAAGCAGGCGCAGAAACTCATAGGCTTCAATGAGCTGGGTGCCATCCTCGCGGCCGACGTACCCTGCTGAAATCAGCGCCTCCAGCGCCTCCACCGTGGAAAGTGCGCGCAGCGTCTCATCGGAGCGACCATGGACCAACTGCAAGAGCTGGACAGCAAATTCGATATCGCGCAAGCCGCCCACGCCTAGCTTCAGCTCGCGGTGTTTGAGCTCTGCGGGAACGTTGGCCAGCACGCGGCGGCGCATGGCCTGTACGTCCTCCACGAAGGATTCGCGTTGCGACGCCGTCCACACCATCGGGCGGATCTGGTCCAAATAGTCCTGGCCTAGCGGGAGGTAGCCCGTCATAGCGCGCGCTTTGAGGAGCGCCTGGAATTCCCACGTCTCCGCCCACCGTTTGTAGTAGGCCACGTGGGATTCCAAAGTGCGCACCAATGCGCCCGACTTTCCCTCGGGGCGCAGGTTCGCATCTACCTCGAAAAAAGTGGTGGTACCAATGCGATTAAACTCCGCCGCTAGCCGCGTGGCCCTAGGGGTTGCCTCGCTGCCGACGAAGATGACGTCCACATCGGAGATATAGTTCAGCTCGCCTGCGCCACATTTGCCCATCGCCATGACTGCAAGCTGCGCATCCAAGGGTTCATCGCCGTAGATGGTGCGCACGGCACAGGCAAGGGAGGCGGTTAAGGCGGCGTCGGCAAGCGCGGTGGTCAGCGCCGCAATCTGGCGGAACCCTACCTCCGGCTGCTGCCTGGTCTGGCCCTTGCGGGAATGGAAGGTGCTCGCCACATCGCAGGCGGCAATGCGCATCATCAAAGTGCGGTAGGTCGTGCGCAGCGGCTGCTTATGCTCCCCCTCGCCGGCGCGGTAGGTGCCCGCCGCGCTCAAGTCCTCGCACGCCGGATCGGGCCGGTCCACGTCGTGAGCAAAGTCCGCAGGCTGGGCATCGACGGCACCAAGCAGGCTTTGTAGCATCTCTTCGGGCTGCGGAAGGGGTTTTTCTAATTCTCGCCACAGTTCAGGGTGCGCCGCGAGATGATCGCCAAAGGCGGTTGACGCCCCCAGTAGTGCGAAGAGGCGCACGCGCAAAGTTTCGTTGGACCGCACGGCATCATCTAGCTCTGGGGCTTGTTCATAGATGCGGATCAGATTATTGAGAGCCAGGTCTGGGTCACCCACGGCAGCGAGGGTCCACAACAGATCCGCTGATTCCGGATTCTTCCACCCCAGCTGCTCAATATCTTGCGCAGCATGCGGGCGGGTAAGACCTAGTGTGGCCGGTGAAGGCACAGCAGCAGGACGCATTTTTCTCCTAGAAGTTCAGGTTATTGCGCAGCTCAAAGGTGGTGATTTGGCTCTGATAGTGGTGCCACTCATCCCACTTGGAGCGCAGGAAGAACTCAAAGACGTGCTCGCCCAAGACTTCTGCCATGAACTCGGATTTTTCAAATTCTCGCAAGGCCTGATCCAAGCTGGTGGGTAGATCCTTATAGCCCATTGCCCGGCGCTCGCGGCGGGTGAGCTGGTGGACATCGTCCTCGGCCGGATCATCGAGCTCGTAGCCCTCGCGGATGCCTCGCAGGCCTGCTGCTAGTAGCACCGCATACCCCAGGTAGGGGTTCATCGAGGCATCAATGGAGCGGATTTCTACCCGGCGCGATTCTTCCTTGGTAAGCCGGTAGGTGGGAACGCGGACCAACGCGGAGCGATTCGATACTCCCCAGGTGGCTGCGCCCGGCGCCTCGTTGCCGAACATCAGGCGCTTATAAGAATTGGTCCATTGGTTCACAATCGCGGACATCTCCGTGGAGTGCTCCAAGATGCCGGCGATGAACTGGCGTCCGGTCTGGGACAAAGAGAATTCATCATCCGGATCGTGGAAAGCATTGGATTGGCCTTCAAAAAGGCTCAAGTGGGTGTGCATGCCTGAGCCCGGCAAATGTTCGAAGGGCTTAGGCATGAAGGTAGCGCGCACGTTGGAATTGGTGGCCACCTGCTTGATCACGTGCCGGAAGGTCATGATGTTATCGGCCATGGTGAGCACGTCCGCATGGCGCAGATCAATTTCTTGCTGGCCCGGCGCGGTTTCATGGTGGCTAAACTCCGTGGCGATTCCCAGCGATTCCAGCGCCAACATTGCCTTCCTGCGGAAAAGCGGGGCGGTATCGTGCGTTGCTTGGTCGAAGTAACCACCGTTGTCCGTGGGCACCAAGTCTGTAAGTTCGCGGCCGCGCTCGAAAAGATAGAACTCGATTTCTGGCGAGGCCATGCAGGTAAATCCATCGTTGGCGGCCTCAGTGACCTGGCGGCGCAGGATATGGCGCGGGTCCACCATGGAGGGCTGGCCGTCCGGCTGCGCGATATCGCAAAACATGCGGGCCGATTGCAGGTCCGGCTCATCCATATCAAAGGGCAGAATCTGGAAGGTGGAAGGATCTGGCAACGCAATAGTGTCAGACTCAGAGATACGGGAGAACCCTTCCACGGAAGAACCATCGAAGCCAACACCTTCTTCAAAGGCCGATTCCAGCTCGGACGGGCTCATGACCACGGATTTGAGGGCACCCAAAATATCCGTAAACCACAGGCGGATAAAGCGGATATCGCGTTCCTCAACCGTTCGTAGGACAAATTCGTGTTGGCTATTCATGCCTTAGACCTTACCGGCTTACCTCCGAGGGATGTACAGTTCATGCGACAGTTTTTCCGGGGAGAAAAGCGCAGGTCGCAAGGGTATCTAGGGGGTATCTAGCGGGGGCCTTTCCGCCAGGAGCCAGCTTCAGCGCATGCTTTGCTAAGTGGGCAAGCGAACACACGTACACCTCTTAAAGGACTAAGTTTTATGACCTCACACTGCGATGACCTTTCTGCTCACGTAATCGAACGCCTCATCACCGCCGCGCAACACGGTTGGGCACCGGCGGATTTAGAGCATGTCTTAGGCCCACACGCCTATCCCATTATCTACCGTGCTAGCCCCCATGTGCCGGCACGGATTACCTCCCCTGCCTTACGCAAGGCTTGGCTACAAATGGCACCGCCGGAAGAAAATTTCATTCCGCGCGATAAGCTGCGCGCCATTATTAAAGAGCTAATTCATCTGCCTAGGTTGCGCGATACTGAACTTTTGGCCTCTGGCGAATCCTTGCGAGAAGACGGCCTTAGCGATAAACAACGCAAAATTCGTGCAAAGGTCCTAGGCCTTCTACGCAAGGCTGAGTCCACCAGTTTTGAAGATGAGGCCGAGGTTCTTATTTCTAAAGCGCAGTCCCTGCAACAGAAGTATCGCATCGAGGATCTGCTTACATCCGAGCTCCCCGATCTCATTTCTCATCGCGTGCACATTCACCCGCCCTACATCAAGCACCAGGCTTCCCTGCTCAGCACCATCTCCGACGCCAATGGATGCACCACACTCCTCATCCATGACAAAGGTCTAGCCTGTGTGATTGGCGCTCCTGCCGATGCCGCCCATTGCGCCGACCTTTTTGCCTCCCTCAACCGTCAATGCGATTGGTTCATGCGCAATGGTGACGGCGCAGAAATTGCCCGCGCCACGGGCTCTACCGCCGCCTATCGCCGTAGCTTCCGGCTTTCTTATGCCGCCCGCATCGGTGAACTGCTCACTCAAGCAAATGAGGATGGCATCGCAGATAACCTGCGTGAGTCTCAGTATTGCTCACACCATGCAGAGGCTGTAGCCACCCAAACCCTTCCCGCATTGCAAGCACGCACCGATCACGCCATCGATACCCGCAACCGTCTCTTCCCCAATCTCACAGAGATGTCACTATCAATGAACAGTCTGCACGGCATCAACGATGGCATTGCCGCTGCCGATAAATCTCACTTAGGAGGAGACGCCTCAGGACTCGGTTCAGTTCCAGAAATTACACGGTAATTTCCCCTGTTCAATACACATCTTCGCCCCCGTTCCCTGCTAGCGAACGGGGGCGAATAATGGCACCACAACGAGGCCATTACAGGTAAGATCACCGATGAGATTGATTAGGTCTAGAAAGTAGAAGGTACGTGAATGTCTACACAGTCTTTTCTCGAAGTTGAAGCGAAATTCTCCGTAGCCGAGTCCACTCAGCTCCCTGAACTGACCCGCCTTGAGGGAGTTGACCACGTCGCGGACACGCGCCACCACGCACTATCCGCCATCTACTACGACACTGAAGACCTCCGCCTCACCCACGCAAAGATCACCCTCCGCCGCCGCACCGGTGGCAATGATGATGGTTGGCATATCAAGATTCCTAGCGAGGCTGGCCGCACTGAAATCCACGCCGAGCTGGGAGAACCTGTAGATGGCCGCTACGAAGTACCTGAAGAGCTTCTCCACCAGGTCCGCTCAATTGTCCGCCACAATGAGCTCGCCCCAATTGCTCAGGTAGACAACAAGCGTACCGAGATGGTCCTAGCGGATACCGAGAATAAGCCGGTAGCAGAATTCTGCGATGACCACGTCACCGCCTTTTCCTTCCTTCCTGGTGGCCAGCAGCAGTCGTGGCGCGAGTGGGAAGTAGAGCTCGCGGGTGAGCTACCTGGTACCGAGGAAGGAACGCAGTTCATTCGCCGTGCTACTTCCCTGCTTATCGGTGCCGGCGCTCGCGTATCTTCTTCCCCATCCAAGCTGAAATCGGCCTTGGGTGATTCTTATGCCAACGCCCCGCTTCCCCCGGCCTTGGTAACGCCGGACGTGGACTCGGACTCCCCTGCCGCCGCCGTGATCACCGCGCTGCAAGCTAACCGCGACAAGCTGGTTGATTATGATCCACGTGTGCGCCGCGATGAGTGGGATTCGGTGCATCAGATGCGTGTAGCTACCCGCGAGCTGCGCAGCCACCTTCAGACCTTCCACGGCATTGTGGTCGGCCCAGAAATCGAAAAAATTGAAGCCGAGCTCAAGGAGCTCGCCGGCATCTTGGGCGTTGCTCGCGATGCGGAAGTTGTGGAAGAGCGCTGGCAGAAGCTGTTGGAATCCGAAGATTCTGACACCTTGGATGACTCCACCCGCGAGCACATTGCACAAGATATGGGCACCGCCTACCGCCGTGCGCACCGTCGCGTTATCGCTGCCCTTGATTCCGAACGTTACCTAGAGCTGCTGGAGTCCCTTGACCGCCTGCTCGCAGACCCGCCAACGGCCGATAAGCAGCAGGAGTCCGTTCGGGCAGCAAGCGAGGCGGAGGCGACGGAGGAACAGTCCTCTGCGGAAGAGGACGCCGCTACCCCTACCGAATCCAGCGAGGACAGCGCGCCTGCTGCGGAGAAGTCCGAGCACAAGCCGGAGAAAAAGAAGTCCAAGGACAAGTCCGCCGACATGGATACCGTGATGGCGCAGCACCTTGAAAAGGCCTATAAAAAGCTGGTTAAGCGCCATAAGAAGGCCGTGGAGAACTGGGATAACCAGGAATTGTCCCTGCACGAGCGCGAGGATTATTTCCACGATATGCGCAAGGCAGCAAAGAAGCTGCGCTATGCAGCTGAAGCAGCTGGTTCTGCCACCAACCTCAAGACCAAGCGCCTCTACAAGGCCTGCAAGCAGATGCAGTCGGTGCTCGGTGACTTCCAGGATTCGGTGACTTCGCGCGATAAGCTGCTCGATCTGGCAGAGTCCGCTCGCCGTCGTGGGGAAAATACCTTTGGCTACGGTCTGCTCTATCAGCGCGAGCGCACCATCGGGCTAAAGGCTCTTGACGATTACGCCGAGTCTTTCAAAGACATCAAGGCGGCGTTTAAGCCGCTGCGTAAGAAACTAAAGTAGCCGCGCTTCCCAGACAGTTACTGGGAAACACGGCGTAGAAAAAGATGGCTGGAGGTTATTTACTTCCAGTCATCCTCTTTGTCTGCGGCATCTGCCGCATCATTGCGGGCTTGGGCGATTTCGATGGCGTTTTCTGCCTCTTCGCGGGTGTCATACGGGCCCATCCGATTTTCCCAGCCAGAAGTTTTGCCTTGGCTGACTTCCTTAGTGGCGGGATCAAAGAACCACTTCTGGTCTGCATCGCTCATGAAACTATCCTCTCAGTCGTTGCATCAGCGGCACCGGCTAAGTGCTGCCGCTGATATGGCTTGTGCCCACACTACCTACGCCGTCTCACCGATGCCCGCTAGAATGTGGGCAGCACAATTCTTTTATACGAATCCATGTCGTATTCCCCGCCACCGCGCACATAGGTGGCGGGCGTTCGTTGCTTTAAACGCACCACCGCGTGTGTGGGGCAACGAAGACTACTGGTCTCAGAACCTGGAAAAGGAGCTTTAGCACCCATGCCACTGTGGTCAACGCCTGCAGAGCCTGTAGCCGAGCGCGCCGCCCAAGCACATACCGAGTTCACGGGCAGCGCTCCAACGCATACCGCCAGCGCGCCGGCAACGTGGTCCCTCATTGGTGAACACATTGACCACTTCGGCGGCATTGTTGCCATGTGCGTGGACAAGCTACGCACCGCTGCTGCAGTAAGCCCGCGCACCGATGGCGTGGTGGCCGTACATTTCCACCCATCTCAGGGCGAGACTGCTCATGACTCGATTAGTCTGCAAGCGCTCGCAGAGCTGGCAACAGCGCAACAACCCACCACGGATGCAGAGGGACAGCCAATCATTCCACCGGCACCGGAAGGAGGTCTGGCCGCTCGCGTGGGTGGCATCGTCCACACGATGATTAACCGCCAGTTGCTCTCTCGTGAGACAGCCGGCGCGGATATCACCATCGCCTCCGATATTCCGGAAGGTGCGGGTTTGGGTGCAGATGCCGCCGCGGATGTCGCGGTAGCGCTGGCCCTCATGGGGGCCGATGCGGACCTGGATGCGCCGCTAAGGGCCCGGGTGGCGGATGTATGCACCCAGGCCGTTACTACCTTTGGTGCGCGGCCGCCTTTGCGTGCCCGCCACAGCGCAGCCCTGCGCAGCACGGGTGAGGGCGTATGCATCATGGATTACGCCGATGGTTCTGTCACCCACGCCCCGCACCTTGTAGGCCGCGAGATAGCTGCCTTCGCAGTGGCGGTGCCGGAAGATTTTTCCGCGCAGGAGGAAAAGGCTATCGCCGATATCCGCCAGCGCCAGCGCTTTATCGACGATGCGTGCCACTCCTTTGGCACCGATTCGCTGCGCTTGCTTCCCGACGCCCAACAGCGCGTCCTTGATTGGCTCAAAGCCGTCCACAAGGTCTACGGCGAGGAGGGCCGCCCGAGTATCAGCGCCGCCACGGAGTGGATGGCCTTTTATGAGGACGAAACTGAGCGCGTAGAAAAGTTCACTCGCTTCCTGCGCTCGCACCGCGGCGCGGAGCTCTTCCCTATCCTTTTGCAGTCGCAGTCCTCCCTAGCCAATATCTACGGCTTGGATTCGGCGGAAAAGCTCGCCGAGCTGGTCACGGTCCGCGGCGCCGTAGCGGGCCGTTCGGCACACGCGGGGACTTCAAATGCGGTCATTGCCTACGTTCCGGCGAAAAGCGCGCACAACTTTGCGGCCGACCTGGCGGAAGACGGCCTGCTCGTAGTCGAGTTGCAGCCTGGCGAGGCCGCGCGCGGCGAAAGCTAGTAGCCTCTCCGGCTAATCAGCAGGCCACGCAAAGAGCACCTCGCGCGAATCGGTATCCGCTGTCACCAGCGAGACGGTGGTTTCGCTGCCGGTTTCTGGCGCGCCTACAGATTGGCCGAAGACGGGTGGCTCCGGAACAAAAATCCGAGCTTTGTCCCGCTTCGGATCGCCGCTGACAACGGTGGCCGGGAAATTGGTGCCCAGCCAAGGGCGCAGCACGGTGGCCTCGGTGAGGTTAAGGCAGGCCTTATCCACCTGGGAGGCAAGCTGCGAAGTAGAGCGCATTGCGCCAATGACGTCCTTGGCGCGCTCCCCCACCCAGCCGGGAACCTCGTAGTCGCCGCATAGGGCTAGGCAGGCCTCAGTGGCGAACCTATCGGACAGGCGCCGCAGCGGCGCGGTCACGTGTGCATAATAGCCGCCTATCCCGGCATGCACCTGCGCCTCCTGTTCTCCTAGCCACGCATAATCGGCGCCCCGCAAAAGGCTTTGGGCTTCGCGCATGACGGCCATGCCCCGCGGGGAATCGGCGTCGACGCTGAGGAGGAATTGAGGAATGGGGGCGTCGCCAAGCGCAAAGCCTAGGGCCTGCGCCTCGGCGCGAAATTGACGCTCGTGCTCCGGCTCGGCCGCGGGCAGGGTGCGCAAGAAGCCCACGCCAGCTTCCTGCATGAGGCACCCAGCGCACATGCCAGCAAGCAAAGACATCTCCGAGTTAAAGTCCATGACCTCATAGCGCGGCTCGATGATGAGCTCAAAGGTGCCGTCAGCATTTTCCACCACGCGCTGGGAGGGCAGGCGCAAGGAAATGGCCGCACGGCGCAGGGAGGATTCCTGGCGCAGCCTGCCGACCACCGGCAGCAAAGCAATAGATGGGTGGAGCTTGCCGGCCGCGAGGTCCGCATGCGCGCCTTCATAATCCAGGCGGGCCTGGGAGTAAATCAGCGCGCGCTCGACGTGGAAGGACTCCACCTCGCCGTTGCCATCCAAGTCAAAGGTCCACAACACGGCCGGTTTATCGGTGCCAGGCAACAGCGAGGCTCGATCCTCCGAAAGCTCGGGCGGGTGCAGGCGCGCGGGTTCATCGGGAAGATAGATGGTCTGGCCGCGGCGGAAGGATTCGCGCTCCAGCTCGCTGCCGGGCTCAATGAAAGCAGCAACGTCCGCGATGGCATAGTAGACACGGTATCCGCCCTCGCGTTCTTCGATGTAAACCGCCTGATCCAAGTCCATGGAGCCGGCGGGATCCAGGGTCACGAAGGGAATTTCGCGGGCGTCGCGGCGCGAGTCGGCGTATCGGTCCTGCGCGCGGACGGCCTGGTCGGTGACCTCGGCCGGAAAATCGGTGGCTACCGAAAATTCTGCGGCAATAGCGCGGAAATCAAGCGGGGCGGCATAAAGCTTCATGCCCACCACCATAAACGTAGTAGGGCGAATGAGTCGGCCTATAAGCCGGATTCTGTCTAATCGCGGCACTCCCTGGGAAGCACCGCGCGGTGAACATCCATCTAGACCAACCGTTGCCAGTTGGTTCCAGCAGCTACCTTCAGGCTCGAGCGAGCAGCCTTAAAACGCCTGATCGGGCCCCGCAACGTGGCGGGGCCGTGATGCCTTGCTCCCGGTGGGGTTTACCCAGCCACCGCCATCACTGACGGTGCTGGTGCGCTCTTAACGCACCGTTTCACCCTTACCTTGCTGCTCCAACTTGGGCCGAAGCTCAAGCGGAGGCACAAGGCGGTCTACTTTCTGTTGCACTTGCCCGCGGGTTTCCCCGGGTTGCCGTTAGCAACCACCGTGCTCTGTGGAGTCCGGACTTTCCTCGGCGCCCACGCGGCAGCACGTGGCTACCCGTTTGAAGCGACGCGATCACCCGGCCGGCTCATTCGCGTTCCTTATTCTAGCGCAGGCCTGCCAGGTGGCCCACATCGTTAAATCCGTGCACCATAGAGCCGCCATCCCAGAACTCCACCCGCGAAATGGCCGCCAGGTCTAAGAAGAGGTGTCCAAAGGTGGCTGGGCCGGCATCGAGCGCCTGGCGGATGAAGGACTTAATCGGGTTGACGTGGCTAACCACCAACACGGTCTTGCCTGCGAAGCGCTCTTGGAGCTCCTTGCGGGTGGTGCGCACGCGGCGGTTGACCGCTTGCAGCGATTCGCCGCCCGGACAGGCGACGCTCGCATCGTGCAGCCATTCCTCGTGGAGTTCCGGATCGCGCTGGTGGGCCTCGGCTGCGGTCTTGCCTTCCCACGCACCGAAGTCCACCTCGATGAGGCCTTCGACGGTTTCTACCGCGATATCGCGGCCATTGGCTACGGCCGATGCAGTTTCCTGGCAGCGACGCAGGGGCGAGCAGACGATGGCATCAAAGTCGGTGCCGGCAAGCGCTTGGGCAGCAGCAAGCGCCTGCTTTTGTCCGAGCTCCGTAAGGCCCGGATTGGCGCGGCCGGAGTACTGCTTGGCGGCCGACATCTCCGTCTGCCCGTGGCGAAGCAAGATAAAGCGAGTGGTAGGTCCGCGATCCCCCAGCCAATCGGTGGGGTGCGGCGCGGTGGTGTCCTGCTCCGCGGCTGGGGCTGACTCGGAGTCTTCTTCGTTAGCAACAATGCCTTCTGGGTGCCCGGCGGCCGCGGCATCCATGGCGTCATTAGACAGGGCGTCTGCCACCTTGTTTTTGGCACGCGGTACCCAGTCCAGGCTGAAAGAAGAAAAGCCGTTGATGTATTCGCGGGCGCGCAGGGCCAGCTTCTGCATATCAGGGTGCTTGATCTTCCAGCGGCCGTTGATCTGCTCCACCACCAACTTGGAATCCATGTGGAATTCCACCTCGGTAGCGCCCATCTCGGTGGCGGCTTCAAGGCCGCGCAGCAGGCCGTTGTACTCAGCGACGTTATTGGTGGACTTGGTTCCTACCACGTAGACAATTTCGCGCAGGATGCGCTGACCGCTGCTGTCATAGATAACGGTGCCGGAACCCGCTACTCCGGGGTTGCCGCGGGAGCCGCCATCAGCGTAAATGATGACCTTCATCAGACCAGGCGCACCAGGTAGGAGCCGCAATCGCCGCACTGCGGCAGCTCATCGGCCGGGGCATTGCGCACAGCGTTCTGCTCGGCCGGCGGCAAGACGATGAAGCAACCGCCGCAGGCGCGGTTGGCCTTGAACTGGGCAGCGCCTACGCCATTTTCCTCGCGCTGGGTATCGTACTCGCTGAGCACTCCGGCGGGCAGTTGATCGCGCAGCTCGCCGATGCGCACGGCCGGATCTTCTTGATTGGCGGCCGCTTCCTTAGCCGCCTCGGCCGCACGGCGCAGCTTTTCCAGCTTGCGCTCGGAATCGGAAACGCGCGCGCCGTGGACATCCAGATTGGAACGCAGCGCGTGCACCTCGTTATGTGCCTCCTGCAGCTCGCTCATGAGATCTGCGATGCGGGACTTGGCAGCGTAGAGGTCGTGCTCCAGATCCTTGCGGGTTTCTGGGTCCACTGCGGCGCCGAGCTGGCGCTTATCATCGCGCTCGCGCTGGCGCAGCTTGCGCTCATCGGCCTGGATGCGCAGGATTTCGGTCTCCATGTCATCGACGGCCATCTGCGCAGAACCGGAGGCATCCAGCAGCCGCTTGTGCTCCTCCTTGGCCTTGTCATACTCGGCTTGTTCCGGGATTTCCTTCTTTGCGCCATGGCCCTGCGAGCGTTCCAGGTTGGCCAGCTCCAGCAGTACCGGCTGTAGTTCTTGCGATAGTTTCACTTATGACTCCTTTGGGTGCGCAGAGATAGTCCACGGGTCGGTGCGCAGGCTAATAATTTCCGTATCCAGTTCTAAAGCATTCTCTACGATATCGCGCGCCTGGGCCGTCCACGGAAATTCGCTGGCCCAGTGGGCGGTATCGATGACGGCGGGGCCGCCGGCGCGCAGGTGCTCATCCACCGGGTGGTGGCGCAGATCCGAGGTAACGTACACGTCCACGCCTAGCTTCGCGGCCGCGGAGAGGAAAGAATCTCCCGAACCGGAAGACACGGCCACGGTGCGCACCTTCTGTTCCGGATCGCCGGCGGCGCGGATACCCCAGGCGGTCTCCGGCAGGGCATTAGCCACGTGCTGGGTGAACTCACGCAGGGTCATCTCCTGCGGTAATTCTCCCACACGCCCCAGGCCGAGCGCCTCATCCAGGTCCTGGTGGCCGGCGGTTTCCGTGATGTCATAGGCCGGCACCTCATAAGGGTGGGCGGTATGCAGAGCCTGCAGCAAAGAGGAGCGAAGTGCGGCTGGGGCGACGAACTCGACACGGAGTTCCTCGCCTCGGTGCAGCGCGCCGATCTCGCCTTCGGTCGGGTCAGCTCCCTCCTCGGGCTGGAATTGGCCCGTGCCCGCGATATCGAAGGAGCAGTGGGAGTAAGAGCCGATGTGGCCCGCGCCGGCGTCGAAAAGCGCCTGCTTTACCTCCTCGGCCGCGGCGACCGGCACGTGCACGCCCCACTTATCCACGCCCTGGGGCTCCGGCACGATGGGCCGGCCGGGGTTGATGCCTACCAGCTCCGCGAGCTTATCGTTGACGCCCGGCCGCGCCTTATCCGCGTTGGTGTGGGCCGCAAAGAGCGCAACGCCATTGCTGACCAACGTGTGCACTACCTTGCCCTTGGGCGTATCGGCCGCCACGGACTCCACCCCGCGCAAAAGCAACGGGTGGTGAACCACGAGCATGTCCGCGCCGAGCTCCACCGCGCGCTCGGCCACCGCTTGGGTGCAGTCCAAAGCGAAAGCCACCCGCTTTACCTCCGCGGTCGGATCCCCGCAGATAAGCCCCACGGCATCCCACTTTTCCGCCAGGTGCGGCGGGTAGGCCTCATCGAGTACGCGGCGGACATCGCCCACGCTCACAGTGGACATGGAGGTGCTCCTTTATGCTCGTTTCATGGAATAGTTACTACTGCTATATCCTATCTTCCGCACCACAGTACTATTCGCGCGAAGGGGTTTTCCGCATGACCGAGACCGATACCCGCTCCGGCCTTTACCTCGTTTTTGTTTGCACCGGAAATATCTGCCGCTCCCCCATGGCAGAGATCATCGTGCGCGATGAAATGGAAAAGGACATGCTAGACCTCGTCGCCACCGTAGATTCCTGCGGCCTCGGCGGCTGGCATGTAGGCCAGGGCGCGGACGAACGCGCAGTTGCCGAACTGCGCCGCGGCGGTCACGATGGCGGTTCCCACCGCGCGGCCAAGCTGGGGGCAGAGCACATGGACGCTGATCTCTTCATTGCTATGGACAAGGGCCACCGCGCGGCCCTCATTGAGCACGGCATCGATCCCGACAAGATTCGCCTGATGCGCAGCTTCGACCCCAACTCCCCGGAGGACGCGGACGTGGCAGACCCGTATTACGGTTCCGCAGCGGATTTTGAAACCACACGCAAGAATATCGAGGCCGCCGTGCCTGGCCTGCTGGATTGGATTCGCGCTAACCGCGACTAGACTAGGCCCCATGCTAAAGACGTTCCTTAAGCCGGGTTGGGTTCTACTGCTACTTTTCGTCGTGGCTTTTTCCTACCTTGCTTTTACCGTCCTTGCCCCGTGGCAATTGGGCAAGGACGATGACATTGTGGAACGCAACGAGCTCATCACCCACGCCTATGAGGCTGACCCCCAGCCGGTGGAAGACCTCGTGGATGGCAACGGCGCCATCAAGGACGATGAGTGGTCCCGCGCTACCCTGCACGGCCATTACCTGCCGCAGGATGAGGTGCTGCTGCGCCTGCGCCCGGTCGATTCCGGTCCGTCCTACCAATCTCTGGTTCCCTTCCGCACCGATTCCGGCCTGACCATCCTGGTTAACCGCGGCTGGGTCAAGGCCGGCGAGGCCAACGCCGTGCCAGATATCCCTGATGCTCCCTCGGGCGAGAGCACTCTCACCGGCATGATCCGCGCCGATGAGGCCGAGCACCAGTCCGCCCCCATTAAGCAAGAGGGCTACCAGCAGGTCTACTCCATCCATACGGAGCAGATTGCCTCGCTTATCGACGCCCCCCTGGCCCACGACTACATCCAACTCTCCGCCGATCAGCCCGGCGTGCTCAACCCCATGCCGATCCCACAGCTAGACCGCGGCAACCACCTCTCCTACGGCTACCAATGGATTGCCTTCGGCATCATGGCCCCGCTGGGCTTGGGCTACTTCGTATGGTCCGAAATCCGTGAGCGCCGCCGCCTGCGCGAGGAGGAAGAGGCCCTCGCCGCCCTCGATGCCGATGCCTCAACCCCATCCGAGCCTGCCTCAAGTGACGCCTCCGCTGCGGACTACACACTGGCAGAATCAACGGACGTCACTGACTCCGCACCCAACGAGCATGCGGCCACGACCGACGATTCCACGGCCGTTCCCGCCGCGTCCTCCTCGCATGCCGCCAGCCGCCGCAATCGCTCGCGCTACGGCGACTCGAAGCCGGATCACTACGCCAAGTTGAACAAGCGCCGCCGTGAGCGCTACTAACCCCTCTCCTCTTGGAGCATAACGTGGCCACAAGTTAGGGCTAAGGGTCAAAAAGTGTGTCTGGGATCGGGGATTTCTAGGGTCTGTCCTGTATATTCTCGCAGGCGCTGTTCAAGGGCAATTTGCTTATAGAGGCTCACCCACGGGTCTGCCTTTTCCTGGGCTGATTATGGCTATATTTCCGCGAGCTCATGTTTTGAGATAACTAACCGACATCACTGTTGTGCTGAGGTGCTCTTGGTGCTCCCGGCTCGCCTGGCGGCTCGTCGGGTTGCCGTCGAAAGTACAGGTGATACTGCTTTCTGAGAGACAGATACTAAAGCATATGCCGCAACATATGTCCCGCCATATAGCAAGAAATATGTCAGGGGCGACGGTGGTTAGTGGTATGCCTACAGGTAAATATTGCGCCGGTGGCCAACATCGATGACGTTAATGACTACGACATCTTCGTAAATAGAGGAGGTTACCCGGTAGTCTCCTACTCTCCACCGCCACAAGCCAGACTTGTCTCCAACGAGTCCCTTACCGCCCACGCGAGGATCGTCTAACTCTGCTACCTCGCGGAGAAACTTACTGATGTGTTTTTGTACTGGCTTATCAAGCTTCCGGAAAGATTTTGCAGCACGCGGAGTAAACCTAATCGACCAAGCCACACTCGTCCTCTAGTTCCTGGAGCAAAATCGTCTCTAGCTCGCCGCGTCGAGCTGCCTCAGCTTCTGCCTCAAGCATGTATACGTACTCAAGTTGATCTAAATAGGAATCAAGGGCCTTGCGAAGATAAAAGGCTCCAGATCGCCCTGTTCGAGAAGCAAGCGCATCAAGGCGCTCCTTTTGCTGGGCATCAACGCGCAAGCTAATTACCGATCCACTCATGTAAACATGTTTACATGAGGTAGAACGATTTGTAGACCTATAGCGCCGTTATTCAAAATAAAACTCACCGTGGGAGGAGTTTCGCCCCTTTTTCAAGAGACCTCTTCCTGCCCCCAAAGATAGCTTCGGAGAGCCTCCCCCTCTTTCATACGCGCGGTGGAGAATGGGCGCATCATGCTTGCAGAGCGTCTTTTATTTCTTGATTAATCTATAAAAGCCCAGATAGCACTTAAAAATCGGGGCATTTCAAGTTGATATGCCTAATCCTTTTATAGAAAAAAGGGGTAATTGACATTAGCTATTGCGTTGACTCCTTCGGTGGCGGAGGCATCTACGGATTCCGTTCCGGTAAAGCAAGCCGGTGAACGTGGTGTCTACGCACGCGTTGAAAAGACAAATGGTGATGATAGTGTTCCTGCCGTTCAACCGTACGCTGCGACTCCAGATTATGGACCGTGCGTACTCGAGCCTACAGAAGTTCATGTACGAACTAGGGCCTGACCCCCGGAAAGTGGACACGTCGGGGATCAGGTCCAAGAATCACCCCGATGTCACCAGTGCAGCAGCATTTTCCCAGATCATCGCCTGCTACGCTGCGCTGACAAGCTGAACAGCACTAGCTCAATGAATTGGCTCTAGTGTCGCGCACGTTGGGGCGGTGGCGTAGTAGTTGCTGCCTGGCCGGCGTTTCCTAGCACAGCGTCGGCCGTACTGATTAGCCCCACGATTAGGACTTCGCTGACACCGTCTACCCCCAGTCAGCCGGCCTGGAAGCTGGAAAATCTAGCCCCAATGACGCACCCATCCAGACACACATTTTGACCCTTAACCCTTAAGCCACCCTTACCCCCACTTACGCAAAAATGACCGCCTCCCGGAAACGAATCCGAGAGGCGGTCTGTCTTGTGCGGCCTGAGGGGATCGAACCCCCGACCTATTGGGTGTAAACCAATTGCTCTTCCAGCTGAGCTAAAGCCGCATGCGCTCTTGCGCTGTTAGAAACAGTAGCGCAGGTTGCTAAAGCAACACAAATCGGCAGGTAAAGCCCTACTTCTTAGTGTAGCCGCGCTGCACCAAGCACGAGCCTTGCCACTCGCCTAGGCGCTCCGCCTTGGTCTGCACTAGGCCTGCCAGCTGAGCGGACTCAGAGATGAGCCCAGGCTCTACGGTTCCCGGCTTGCCGGCACCCGGGGTAAGCAGCCAGACTGCGCCGTTATCGGCCAGCGGGCGGCTCGCGTCCACCAGTCCATCCACAAGGTCGCCATCTTCTTCGCGCCACCAAAGAAGAACTACATCGCACAGCTCGTCATTTTCTTCTTCCAAGAAGTCATCACCGAGCACGGCCTCGATCGATTCAGAGATCGCGGTATCGCAATCCTCGTCCCAACCAAGCTCCAGGGCGATTTGCCCTTCCTTGATTCCGAGCTTGACTGCAGCGTCAGCCACTATGCATTTCCTTCCTGATTTAGTGAATGTCTGGTCCGCGTATTGCCCACATCCTGCGGGTAAATCGCGGCTTAATAGAAGTATTTTAACGCCCACCGGACCCTTTTACCCGCCTAAGGGCCACAATTCCCCCATTTTGCAGGCCCTCCCGCTGCCGCAACCGAATCCACAGAGTTAGCAAACTACCCTCTTTTACCCCACCGAACTTCGCAAAGATACTGGTTATAGCAATGTAACGTACCGCACGTACCCTTAAGTCGGACTTCACAACGACTGTGGATCTGTGAGCGCGTATCGTAGTAAGCAAACTGTGCAGACCCTTAAATAGGAGGTTTAAATGGCCGAGAAGGACGCCCACCAGGGCGACTCCAACTTCCCCCTCATCCGCGACGGCGTTGCATCGTATCTTCACGATAATGATCCAGAAGAGACTCGCGAGTGGATGGACTCCCTCGATGGTCTGCTGGACCACTCCGATCCGGAGCGCGCACGCTACCTGATGCTGCGCCTGCTCGAGCGCGCTACCGCGAAGCGCGTTGAGGTGCCGTCGTTGACGTCTACGGACTTCGTCAACACCATCCCCACCACCATGGAGCCGGAGTTCCCAGGTGATGAGGAGCTGGAAAAGCGCTACCGCCGCTGGATTCGCTGGAACGCAGCCGTCATGGTGCACCGCGCACAGCGCCCAGGCATTGGCGTGGGCGGACACATCTCCACCTACGCAGGCGCTGCCCCGCTGTATGAGGTCGGCCTGAACCACTTCTTCAAGGGCAAGGACGATCCTTCGGGCGGCGACCAGGTCTTTTTCCAGGGCCACGCTTCCCCAGGCATGTACGCGCGCGCATACATGGAAGGCCGCCTTACCGAAAAGGATCTGGACAGCTTCCGCCAAGAGGTCTCCCGCGGTGAGGGCGAGGGCCTGCCCTCCTACCCGCACCCGCGCCTGATGCCATGGTTCTGGGAATTCCCCACCGTATCCATGGGCTTGGGCCCGATTAACGCTATCTACCAGGCGCGCTTTAATAAGTACCTGGAGACCCGCGGCATCAAGGACACCTCCAATCAGCACGTATGGGCTTTCTTGGGCGATGGCGAGATGGACGAGCCAGAATCCCGCGGCCTGCTGCAGATCGCATCCCTCTACGAGCTGGATAACCTCACCTTCGTGGTCAACTGCAACCTGCAGCGCCTTGACGGCCCGGTTCGCGGCAATACCCAGATCATCCAGGAGCTGGAATCCTTCTTCCGCGGCGCCGGCTGGGAGGTCATCAAGGTTATTTGGGGCCGCGGCTGGGATAAGCTGCTGGAAAAGGACACCGAGGGTGCCCTGGTCAACGTCATGAACACCACCTCCGATGGTGACTACCAGACCTTCAAGGCCAACGATGGAGCCTATGTGCGCGAGCACTTCTTCGGCCGCGATGAGCGCACGGCCAAGCTGGTAGAGGACATGTCCGATGATGAGATTTGGGCGCTGCGCCGCGGCGGCCACGATTACCGCAAGGTCTACGCCGCCTACGCTCGCGCGCTGGAGAACAAGGGCACCGGCAAGCCAACCGTCATCCTGGCACACACCATTAAGGGCTACGGTCTGGGCCACAACTTCGAGGGCCGCAACGCTACCCACCAGATGAAGAAGCTGACCCTGGATGACCTGAAGCGCTTCCGCGATAAGCAGGAGATTCCATTCTCCGATGCGGAGTTGGAAAAGGATCCGTACCTGCCGCCGTACTACCACCCGGGCAAGGATTCCCCGGAGATCAAGTACATGCTGGAGCGTCGTAAAGAGCTCGGCGGCTTCCTGCCGGAGCGCCGTGAGGACTTCACCCCGCTCGAGGCGCCGGCGCTGGATAAGCTGCGCTCCGTGCGCAAGGGTTCCGGCAAGCAGGAAGTAGCTACCACCATGGCCTTGGTGCGCACCTTTAAAGAGATCATGCGCAACAAGGAGCTGGGCAAGCGCGTTGTGCCAATCATTCCGGACGAGGCCCGCACCTTTGGTATGGACTCCTGGTTCCCCACCATGAAGATCTGGAACCCACGCGGACAGAACTACGTGCCGGTTGACCACGACTTGATGCTTTCCTACCGCGAGGCCACCGACGGCCAGATCATGCACGAGGGCATTTCTGAGGCCGGTGCCGCCGCCTCCTTCACCGCGGCAGCTACGTCCTACGCCACCCAGGGCGAAGCCATGATTCCGCTGTACATCTTCTACTCGATGTTCGGCTTCCAGCGCACCGGCGATGCCTTCTGGGCAGCTGGTGACCAGATGGGCCGCGGCTTCATTATCGGCGCTACCGCCGGCCGCACCACCCTGACCGGTGAGGGCCTGCAGCACATGGACGGCCACTCCCCTGTCCTGGCCGCTACCAACCCGGCTGTAGTTTCCTATGACCCGGCCTTTGGCTACGAGGTTGCCCACTTGGTCACCCGCGGTATTGAGCGCATGTACGGCGAGGACAACGAGGCCGTCATGTACTACCTCACCGTCTACAACGAGCCGGTGCACCAGCCGGCCGAGCCGGAGGACTTGGACGTGGAGGGCCTGCACAAGGGCATCTACCACTTCAACACCGCTGAGGGCGGCTCTATTGCTGCCAATATCTTGGCTTCCGGCGTGGGCGTGCACGAAGCGCTGCGCGCGCAGCAGCTGCTTGCCGACGACTTCGATGTCAAGGCCTCCATCTTCTCCGTCACCTCCTGGAACGAGCTGGCCCGCGACGGTGCCCGCCGCAACAAGGAGGCCCTGCGCAAAGGCGAGGAGCCGACCGAGGCATTTGCTACCTCCCAGCTCAAGGGCTACGAGGGCCCGTTCGTTGGCGTCTCTGACTTCACCACTGAGCTGCAGGAGCAGATCCGCCCATACGTTCCGGGTACCTACATCACCTTGGGTGCGGATGGCTTCGGCTTCTCTGATACTCGCGAAGGCGCACGCCGCTACTTCAACATCGATGCCGAGTCGATCGTCGTCGCCGTACTCGACGGCCTGGCTCGCGAGGGCAAGATTGAGCGCTCCGTTGTGGAGAAGGCAGCCAAGGATCTCAAGCTGGATGATCCGACCGCTACCACCCACATCGAGGACTAACCCCGTATTGGTGCGGGCTAGACCCGCACCACTGCGTTGCAAGTAAGGCGCCGCCGGCTTCCCGCCGCGGCGCCTTTTGCGTGCCCTAAGAAAGGCTCTGGGGCTGGCCAGCTTAAATCGCGTCGAGGACGCGGCCGAGGGCCGTGGAGATAGCCTCAGGATCTTCGAGAATCACCATGTGCCCTGAGCCTTCTACCGTCTGCAGGCTCGCGGCGGGCCAATTCTCACACAGGACTTCGGATTGCGACCGCGGGGTGACAATATCGGCAGTGCCCACCACTACCTCGCCGTGGAGCTTCGCTAGCCTTTCGGCGGCGCCGTACTCAGCGTGTTGCAGAAGATCGTCGAAGAAACCGGAGTAGGAGGCCAAGGGGGTATCGAGAAGCATGGCTACGTGAAATTGCAGCTTCTCCATCTGGGGAAAGCCGGCTAAGGTCGCGGCAAAAAGCGGGGCGATAAAGCGAGCAACTTCAAAGCGGGCGTTATCGACGCGACCTGGCAAGCGCAGGCACAGGCGGTAGAGCGCGTGCAGGGACTTGGACTGCAAAATCTGGGCCACGCCCTTGGCCGCAAAGCGGCGCATAGAGGTAGAAATCAGCAACGCACCCTTGATACGCCCATAAACCTCGGTCGGCGCACGGCGGATAAGATTCAAGGCAACCATGCCTCCCAGGGAATGGCCCACGATGACCAAGTTGCCGCGGGGAGCGCGCTCGCGGATGACGGCTAGGACGTCGTCGGCAGCCGCGTCAACGGTGCACTCTTCCGGGTCGACCGTGGAGGACTGCCCATGCCCGCGCAGGTCCACCAAGAGTGCGCGCGCATTGCGGCCACGCAGGTAATTGGCCTGGTCATAATAGGCTTCTGAGGACAGGCAATAGCCGTGGATGAAGACCACCGTCACCGGGGCGTCCTCCTGGCCAACTTCATACCAGGCAATGTCTAGGCCATCGTGGTCCACGGTGCCGGACGCGCTGATGTGGGTAAGCCCCGGCTCGGTAGAGGGATCATGCAATCCGCCATAGAGCTTTTCTAGCTCGGCGCGGTGCGAGGGGCGCAGGCGCTTGAGCCAACTACGCGCCACAACGGAAGAACGTTTTCTCAATGCCATAACGCAATCAATACTAGACTGGTGGGCATGGCAAACGACCTCAGTGCCCAATTGCAGGCAAAATTCAATGCAAGTGCGCCGGACAAGGAGCCGGAGCGAGATACTCTCGGCCAGCTCATCGCACTCATCCACAAGGTCACCGGGACCGAGGAAGACTTGGGCCGCGAGACCCGCCTGAAGGATATCGGGGTAGAGTCGCTTGATCTGGTGGAGCTCACCGTGCGCGCGGAAGAGACCTTCCAGGTGCGCTTTTCTGAGGAAACGATGCTCAACTGCGAAACCATCGGCGATATCGCCGAATATGTGGAGGATAACCAATGATTTCTTATCTATCCGATATGGACGGCGTGCTCATCAAAGAAGGTGAGATGATCCCTGGCGCCGATAAATTTATCCAGGCACTTAAAGACAATGACATCGAGTACATGGTGCTGACCAATAACTCCATGTCTACCCCGCGGGACCTATCTGCACGCCTGCGCAATACTGGTCTAGACATTCCCGCTGAGCGCATCTGGACCTCCGCTACCGCTACCGCGAACTTTCTTTCCAGCCAGGTAAGCTCCAGCAAGGCCTACGTAGTAGGCGAATCCGGCCTGACCACCGCCATGCACGAGGCAGGCTGGATCCTCACCAACGATGACCCAGATTTCGTGGTGCTTGGTGAAACCCGCACTTATTCCTTTGAAGCCATCACCAACGCCATCAATCTCATCCGCAATGGCGCACGTTTTATCGCCACCAACCCGGATGTCACCGGCCCGGCTCCTGAGGGTGTACTGCCGGCTACCGGCGCCGTAGCCGCGCTAATTACCGCCGCCACCAACCGCGAGCCTTATTACGTGGGCAAGCCCAATCCGGTCATGATGCGCTCGGCGCTCAATCATATTGGTGCTCATTCGGAGCACACGGTCATGATTGGTGACCGCATGGACACAGATGTCAAGGCGGGCCTCGAGGCCGGCATGCGCACGGTATTGGTGCGCTCCGGTATCTCCGATGACCGAGAAATTTCCCGCTACCCGTACCGCCCTTCTGCCGTGCTGAAATCCGTGGCCGAACTGCCCGATAAGATCCTCGATCCGTTCGCAGAGGATAACTAAGCCGCGCTGCATGCTCACCGCAGCTCAAAGGGGCTGACCCAGCTTAGGCTGGCCAGCCCCTTTGTGCGCTTATTGTGGCAGGCGCACGGCAGCAGTAAAGCCGTGGCGCTGCGCGAGGTAGCGCACGACGCAATCAAGCGCGTCCAGCTCCTCGCGGGTGCCAGTAAGCACCTGGTGGCAGCCGATACCGCTGCCTGCGTTGGCGCAGGCGCTGCCGCCTTGGGCAAGCGCCGCTACGGAAAGCCCATCCCGGAACCAGCGGGTGCACCACTGAGCGGTCAGTGGGTCATCGCCCGGAATGATAAATTCCGACTCGGTACGGATGCACCGATCCATGGCGTGTTCAATCTCCGAGCGCAGCGTGCGCGGCATCCCGGAAATCTTGAGCACACCGGTGACCACGGTGGCGCCACCGTTGACGGAGGGCCACGTGGAGGTGGAGGCCGGCTGTTCAACCGGCGCGGGGTTAACGCACGTATTCATAGCCGATTCTCCCTCGACATAGATCACCACCGCACGAGGCCTGCCGGCCCGGCGCGATGCAAGACGAGCTTCGTCTTCCCCAACGAACTGTCTGATGCGTCTGCTCACAATTTTCCTTCGTCACACCCCTCCCTACAACCCTCAACTTTCACTTCAACCCCCATTCGCTAAACCTCAACCCTAGGTACAGACTGGGGCTAAAGTTGCAGGTGAAACCAGCGTTACAAATGTGAAATTCGGAGTTCGTTGAGAAAATTCAGACCCTCCTTGACGGCAGGCAACAGAAGCCCTGCTCACGCACCGGAAAGCGCAACTAGGCTCTCACGCAACAGCCGCCCTCGCGCTCGCGCCGGTTTCCCGGGGCGGATGACCCCCTTTCGCACGAAATTCTCCGGCTTCTCCCCGCCCCACGGGGGAGCCTTCCACCACACCACTTCCCCAGTGAAAGGCGATCGTCTCGCTACAGCGAGCAGATTACAAAGAGTTCCAGATGGCGGTATTCGTATCGTGCCAGAGGGGCTTGCACCACTCGCCAAAGTCGCGGTTTGTGAGCGCAATCATGGCATAGTCGCCGGCGACCCAGAGATAGGTGCCGGACATGCCGAAGTGACCGACGGCGTCGGCAGGCAAGGAGCCCATCCAGTGTTCCTTATCGCCGCGGATTTCAAAGCCTAGGCCCCAGGTGCAGTCTTTGAAGCTGCCGTAGCCCGGAACAATGCCGCGCAGTCCGCCGAAATGGACGCGGCGCATGTCGGCCACGGTGGAGGGGTGCAGGAGTTGTGGGTCCTGAACTTCTGCGGCAAAGGCCGCGAGGTCCTCCACTGTGGAAACCAAACCGTGCCCGGCCGAGCCTTCGAGCCGGGTGGACTTCATGCCCAGCGGGGTCAATATGCCTTCGCACAGGTACTCGGCAAAGTCCATGCCCGTAGCTTCGGCCACGGTATCCGCGGCCCACTCATAACCGGCCGAGGAATAGATGCGGCGCTCGCCCACTGGCTTCTGCGGCTCTCGGGAGTCAAAGGAAATGCCAGAGGCGTGGGCAAGCAGGTGCTCGAGAGTGGAGCCCTCCGGACCAGCCGGCTGCTTCAATTCCACCGCGCCTTCTTCCGCGGCCAGCATCACACCGTAGGCCGCAACCAGCTTGGTCACTGATGCCACCGGAAACTCGCGAGCAGTATCCCCCACCGTTTCTGTCACCTCACCTTGGTGTAGTAAGGCTCCGGCCACCGTATCCGCGGGCCACTGGCTAATTTGGCTAAATTCACTCATACCCTCTAGCCTACTGAGCCGCATTCGGAAGGACTGGACCGCTTTGGGCGCGCCTTCTCGAGCCGGTCACTCCTTTGGCCTACTGGGCCTGCGTACGCCTTGGGTTCACGAATCCCACATACCTTAGGTCTACTGGGTCCCGCACACCTTAGGTCCAAGGTGATCAGGCCGATCTGAGCGAATGGACCCCTCAATTCAGCCCTAAAGGCCTCAAATCAGCCCGATCAGACTGGACCTAAGCCACAGAAGCCGGCGAAAGCCCCTTGAAACCGCCCAGCCGCCAGACGCGTCAGGCCCACAGGCGGCCGGCCAAGTAAACCACCGGTTAAAACAACAAGAACATTTTATGGAATCGGGCAGGAAACGGTTGCACACCCATTAGACATGAGAAAACTTTCAACCATGTCTAATAATTCTAAGAACACGGGCAGCGCAGTTAACCGCCGCCGCTTCCTGCAGACCACCGGCACCACCGGCGCCGCTATCGCCCTGTCCACTGCCGCCGCCAACTCCGCCAATGCCCAAAGCAGCCTGTCCCCGCGCGTGGAGCAGCACATGGTGGAGCCCAAGCTGGGCGAGCGCCCCTTCCTCCACGGAGTTGCCTCGGGTGACCCGATCCCGGATTCGGTCATCCTGTGGACCCGCGTGACCCCGGAGGCCGATGCCATGCCGGGCTCCGGGCTGGGCGAGGCCACCCGGGTGGAGTGGGAAATTGCCAAGGATGAGGGCTTTGGGGACGTCGTCAAGCGGGGCGAAGTGACCACCGACGCCAGTAAGGACCACACCGTGCATGTGGACCCGCACGGCTTGGAGCCGGAGACCGTGTACTTTTACCGCTTTAAGGCGCAGGATAAGTACTCGCCCATTGGTCGCACCAAGACCGCCCCGGCGCTGAGCGCCTCCCCGGAGGAGCTGACATTTGGCGTGGCTAGCTGCGCCAATTGGGAGTCCGGCTTCTTCAACGCCTATGGCGATATTGCCCAGCGCGGCCGCGCGGACCAGCTGGATTACATGATTTTCTTGGGCGACTATATCTACGAGTATCCGCAGCGCGAATACGCCGGCTATGGCCCGGTGCGCCTGCACCACCCTGCGCACGAGATTATCTCGCTGGAGGATTACCGCATCCGCTTCGGCCGCTACCGCACCGATGAGAACCTGCAGGCCGCACACGGTGCGCTGCCGTGGGTTGTGGTGTGGGATGACCATGAGGTGGCCAACGATAACTGGCGCGAGGGCGCCGAGAACCACACCGAAGGCAAAGAGGGCGCCTTCCTAGACCGCCGCAAGGCCGCCATGCAGGCCTACTTCGAATGGATGCCGGTGCGCGCGACCAACCCGTCGGAGCAGGGCCACCTCTACCGCAGCCTGACCTTCGGCGACCTGGTGGAGCTGACCATGATGGACCTGCGTACCTACCGCGATGAGCAGGTGCGCTTTGGCCCGCGCAAGATGGCCGCCGAAGGCCGCACGATGCTCGGCTCCGAGCAGTACAACTGGCTGCTCAATAAGATTGAGACCTCTTCTGCCAAGTGGAATATTCTGGGCAATTCCGTCATGTTCTCCCCCATGAACCTGGCTACCCTGCAACAAGATGACAAGACAAAGCCGGTTTCTTCCTCGCTGTCTTCTAATATCACCGGCATTCCGGTCAACGGCGACCAGTGGGATGGCTACTCGGCGGAGCGCCGCTTGCTTATCGACGCCCTCTCTAAGCACGACTCCCACACCCTCTTTGTCACCGGCGATATCCACTCCGAGTGGGCGCACAATATCAGCAAGGATGGCCGCGTTTTCGGCGCTGAGATGGTCTGCTCCTCCGTGTCTGCGCCGAACGTGAACGAGCAGCTGAAACTTCCGGAAGGCAATGAGCTTTCCAAGCTGGCCGAGCGCTACCTGCTAGGTGCCAACCCGCACACCCGCCACGTGGATCTGGACCACCACGGCTACAGCTATGTCACCGTGCGCCCGGATTCGGCGGAAATGCACTGGTTGCGCGTGGATAACCTGCTCACCGCCAAGTCCCCGGTGCGCGAGGCCGTGACCATGACCTGGCGCCCGGGTGAGGGCTACACCAAATAGTTGTAAGTTCTGTCACATGACAGGTACTCGGTGTTAACGAACGAGTAGTACACCTTCGATAGTCATAGTGAAATACCCTCTCTCTGGGGAATTTCACTACCTATCACTCGCCCGCCTTTCGGGCCCCCTTTGGTGCCGCGGATTCTTCCCTAGTCCGCGGCATACTCATAGTCGATGTAGCCGCGCTCGCCGCCCAGGTAAAACGTATCCTGGTCCGGCTCGTTGAGCTCGAGGCCCTCGCGCCAGCGGCGCACCAGGTCCGGGTTGGCGATGAGCTGGCGACCCACCACTGCGGCGTCCACGTAATCCAGCTCGATTTCGCGCTGGGCATCTTCTTTAGAAGTCACCGTGGGGAAGCCATCATTCATCAGCACCTTGGTGACGCCATTTGCGCGGGCCTTTTGTGCCAGTGTGGCGATAAGCTCGCTTTCCGGCTCGCCGTGTAGCAGGGACACATAAGCCAGGTTCAGCGGTGCCAGGGCATCGAGCAGACCACCGTAGGTGGCCAGCATATCGTCCTGGTCATCTTCAATAACACCCTGCACATTGTGCGCCGGAGAGAATCGCACGCCCACGCGGTCGGCGCCGATTTCCTCCGCCACGGCGCGGATGACCATCGCTGGCAGGCGCCAGCGATTTTCCGGGCTGCCGCCGAATTCATCCTCACGCTTATTGGACGAAGCCGCCATAAACTCATGCAGCAGGTAGCCATTCGCGTTGTGGATTTCCACGCCGTCGACGCCGGCGTCAATAGCCCGGCGTGCGCCCTGGCGGAATTCCTCCACGATGCGCGGCAGCTCTTCCTTCTTCAGCTCGCGCGGAACCGGCGCATCCATTTTGCCGGAAAAACCGCGCACGGCTCCGCCCCAATCGAAGGCGCTCGGCGCCTCCGGGTTCGCACCGTCAATCAGGTCCGGGTGGCTAGTGCGGCCACCGTGCATGATCTGCATGAACAGGGTGCCGCCTTCCTCGTGCACGCGGTCTGCGACGGCGCGCCAGCCTTCTGCCTGCTCCTCGGTGGCAATGCCTGCCTGCCCTGGGAACGCACGGTTGGTCCATGCCGGGAAGGTTCCCTCCGTGACCACCAGCCCGGCCGTGGCACGCTGCGAGTAGTACTTCTGGTGCAGGTCGGTAGGCACACCGCTTTCGCCTGCACGCTGGCGGGTCAGCGCCGCCATGGTCACGCGATTGTCTAACGTGTATCGGCCGAGTTCCAGTGGTTCGAAAAGTGAAGTCATGCTCAGTGCAACGCGCGGCCGAAGCGCACTATTTCATCTTTGCCACACAAAATCATTCCTGCACGTCAATGGCGATGACATGAGCGTTTATGCCGACTTTGCCAACCACAATAGGGAGCAGTGGTCGAGATAGAGGGCACGGCCTATTAACGCGGCTCAACCAGAATCTCTGTGCCCGTACTACCGGCGGTTCCCGAAACTTGGGCGCCGTCGCCAGCATCGCCTCCCGCAGCGGGCGCAGTACCGGCGCCGGTCCCGTTCCCGGAATCTGTCCCCGCGTTGTCTGCACCGGTGGCTGCGCTCTGGGCCGGGGAGCCATTACCAGTAGCGCCCGGTCCCTGCCTGTCGCCGGCAGGCGTATCAGTCGTGCCAGCATCATTAGTGCCCTGTGGGTTGGTGGCCTCAGAAGGAGCCGCGCCCTCCTCACTCGGCTCGCTCTGTGTGCCGGATTCGGTGATTTCAGGGGTGGGTTCGGTTGAGGGGGCTTCGGCAGGCTGCGAGGAGGAGGTCTCCTTGCCGCTATTGCGCCAATGCTCGGGCGAGAGCCAACCAGCGTCGGCATCGTCCGGGTTGCTCGAAGCCAGGGTTAAAGCACCGACGACAAGAAGCGCGAGGATAAGGCCCGTGGTGGATGCGCGGACTCGGCCACCGAAGGTGGCGATCTTTTGAAACTTGCTATTGGTCTCCACGCCACGCCAGATGCCCTGGGAGGGCTCTGCTTCTTGGTCATCCGCATCAGGCAGTGCGGGTTTTCCAGGGCCATCGCTATCCGGGCCATCCACCTCAGCGCCCTCGGTGTCGGCACTGCGCTCCACCTTCGTCTCTGGGTGGGAGCCCTCCCCTGCGGTGGAAGCATCCTTGACGGATTCCTGAGCCGCGGTAATTCCCTGCGGTGGGGTCAGCGGGCGTTGGAGTTCATCGAGATCGGCCACGTTGTAGTGGTCCCAGAACTCCGACAACAACGCGGAGCGGATGGCACGCTCCACCGCCCACTGGCGGGCCGGGTTAACGGTGACCAGCACGCGGTAGGTCACGTGCCAGGATTGGCCGGCAGCCTGCGGGGCAACCAACTGGGTGGCTGGCAGCACCTCCAGCTCGCCGTTGACATCCACGGCGATGGACGGCTCTCGAATCGCCTGCTCGGAAATGGTGCGCACGCGGCGAGTAATTTCTGGCAGGGTCTCGCACTCTTGCACCGGCACGTCAAAGTTGACCACGGCGCGCGACCATTCCTGGGAATAGTTGGTCACCGCGCCGGCCGAGCTATTGGGCACGGTGACGAGCTCGCCAGTGGGAGTGCGCACCTTGGTGGTGCGCAAGGTCAGCATCACCACGGTGCCTTCCACATCGGTCACGCCATCAAAGCTGACGTAGTCGCCCACACCAAATTGTTTTTCCGAAAGGATGAAAAAGCCAGAGAGAAAATCCGCGATGATGGACTGGGCACCAAAGCCGACGGCGGCCGAAACTATCGTCGCCGGCACCGCCGCGCCTACCGCGGGTACACCGATATTGGTCAGTGCAGCCCAAATGATGAGGAAATACGCGACCGCCTGCACGATGTAGACCAGCGCACCGGTAAGCGCTAGACGGGCCTTGGTGGCTTCTTCCTCTTCATCGAGGCGGCGTTCCATGATGCGGATTGCCAGCCTGCCGATGCGCGGTATCAAAATACCGATCAGCAACAGCGCGATAAGCGGTAAGCCGTGGTCGACGAAGAGGCTCCACAGCTCGTAGAAGTAATACTTCAGATTCATGTCTCTAGAGTAGGGCGCGTGCCTGAAAACTGGGTGCCAGTTTGCTGCCAGCAACCGAGCAAACACTCCCCCTAGCACAGTCACTACTCTCCTATGCCCTGCACAAACTCCTGCATCGTCTGCCTTGTTTGTCTACTGTGCGGGGCATGAAGAAATCATTCCTTATCCCCTTCTTCGCCCTAGCTCTTTTTACACCGCTTGCGGCGGCAGCGATGACACCGCCACCACCATTTCCACAGTGAAAGAAACCGTTACAGAGGCGGCCTCCGAGACGAGCTCTACAGAATCCAGCACCGAGGAAACATCCCCAGAAGCGACCACGGAAGTAGCAACTACAGAGGTCGCGCAGCACGCCGAACCGCAAACCGAAAATCAGGAAGCCGTGCAACCGGCTACTGACAACCAACAGCAGGAAAACTCCGCGCAGTACCAATGCGCGGACGGCACCTGGGTGGAGTTTGCCGCGTTATGCAAGGAATCAAACGCTCAACCGCCAGTACCAGCGCCCAATGGGCTGAGTGCAGAGTGTCCGGCCTACCTGTGCGGCTACGGCAACGATGCCAATGGCAACCGGAATAAGAGCTCCGGAGAAATCCAGACCCAATATGGCTGCGAGCAAGGCTATATCACGGACCCGCAGCTTTGCGGTGCGGTTGGGCGCTAAGCCTATCTCCTAGTCGCGGGAGTCATAGCGCTTCATGAGGCGATCAATGAGTTCATCAGTAAGCTTGTCATCTTCCAAAATGGCATCAAGGAGGCGTTGGGATTCCTCGTGGGAGGCCTGTTCCTCCTCGTTGTAGGAATCACCGGTGAGGTCCACGCCGAAGTCCGTGTCATCGCCTTCTGCTACCACTGCGCTGAGCTGATCCACATCGGATTCGAAGGACTCCATAAACTCGCTAGCCTCCGCAGCAGCCTCCTTGCGGCGCTTTCCGGAGCGCACTTCCTTTTCAATGCGGCGCTGCAGCGCGGCCTCCATCTGGCGGTGGCGCCAAGAACGTAGGCGGTGCGGCTCTAGGCGGCGTCCTACCGCACGGCTTTTATTCTCAGCCTTTTTCGCTAGGACCTTAACCTGTGCGGCGGTGTCATTAATAGGCGCCCAGTCTTGGTAGGCCGGCACGCGCCACCCAGCCCAGATGCCCAGCAGCGCCAAGAAGATAGAAACTAACGGCCCGATGATCATGCCCACCGCCATCATGTCGAAGTGGTGGCCCACCAAGACGATGACAGCACAAGCAACAGCCGGGATAACCGTCGGCTGGTTATCACCAAATACGCTCGGCTCGCGCCCCATCACGATGTCACGAATCATCGATCCGCCCGTGGCAGTAAACACGCCCATCATGATGCATGGAATAAGCGGCAGGCCGTAGGTAATGGCCTTCACCGCGCCGGTGGCGGCCCACAGGCCGGAAACGACGGCGTCGCCATGCGCCTGCAGATAATCCCAGGTCTTGCCTTTGAAATAAACAAAGCGAGCGATCAGCGCACCGGTAAAGGCCAAGTAGAGGTATTCCGGTTGGCTCATTGCCGCAACGGTGCCGCGGTTAATGAGTACATCGCGCACCATACCGCCGCCCAGGGAAGAAAACATCGCAATGAAGAAGAAGCCGATGATATCGTAGCCGCGCTTGCGCGCCATAGTGCCACCGATAATTCCCATCAGCAGCACACCACTGATATCGGACCAGCGGTAGAGAGATTCAATGAGCGGATCTACTTCAACCATATGGTTATTAGACTTCACCGCCCGCGCTTGCGCAATCAGCACACCCGTATGCGCAGATAAACACAAAAGGCGCCGGCCTTGCTTGCCGACGCCTCCTTGCTCCCCCTACACCGTGGGGCCAGCGGGGCTCGAACCCGCGACCAACGGATTATGAGTCCGTAGCTCTAACCGACTGAGCTATAGCCCCACGCAGATTTCCCGCCCACTTGGGCGATTATCCGCCCTCAAAAGATTAGTCAAAGAGTGGCCAAAGACCAATTTGCCCCCTTCGCTATTGAGTATTTGTACGCTTCCTACCCCCTGAGGGTAGAAGTTAATTATGCGCAAACTACTCTCTTCTCTCATTCTCGTCTCTGCACTCACGCTTACTTCCTGCTCAGATAGTAGCAGCGACAATCCAAAGGAAGTCGGCTCCAACAATTCCGCGTCCGATGCACAGGCCGATGCGGAGTCCGTAATTGGAACGTGGAAGCAAGAGGACAGCGCTTCTGAAGATGGCTGGATGGAGGCCAGCATCACCGATGACGTCATCACCATCGAATGGGTAATGGACAACGGCGAAAATCGCATGATCTACTGGATTGGCACCTTTGACGCTCAAGCCGCCGCATCCGGTGAGACCGTTACCTCAAACCGCGATACCGTTGCCACTGCCTCTGAGTGGATGGCCGCTTCGTCAGACAAGAAAGATTTCTCTATCGATGATGACTCCTTAACTTTCAAGGTCGCGATTGAAGATAAGGAATTCACCACACACATGAAAAAGGTGAAGGATGATCCGACAACCGTTAAAGAGCTAAAGAGCACAGATTTTAGCCAAACCTTTAAAGATGGGGTCCTGGATATTCCAGCCGCCAAGTTCGAAATCACCGATCATCATGTTGTCAAGCCCGGTGAGCCTGGCAACGAAATGGGTGAAAAGCCACTTCTCGTCTTTAACTACGACGTAACGAATAAGACGGATGAAACCCTAACTACCACCGACTTTGTCGTGTACTTCACCGCCATCCAAGACAATGATCCGAATAAGGTAAACGAGCTCGACCTCGGTTCCTATATTGATCCTGAAACTTCCGATACTCAGCTGGAGCAGATTAAAAAGGGAGGCACTGTCGCCGGAACAATAGCCTACGAGCTCGATGATCTAACTACACCTGTGGACCTTGTTGCATCTAAGTCCTTCAGCCAAGATGAAATCGGCCGCGAGACTTTCGAGCTCGATTAACTGCCCGCGTACAACGCACGTACATCTCCCGTTCTAGCTACTACAGAAACCTAAGCCCGCCAAGATACAAAGTCTGAAGTGAAATCGGGCCTACTTCTTACTGAGGTAGGCAGTACTTGACAGGCGAATCCAGCTCCCTCCCGTATCCAACGGAAGGGGCCTATTGTAGTGCTCAAAACAGCACTTTAGCTGTGTTTCTCGCCGCACCAGCGGGGATTTCTCATTTCCGCCCATTAGCACGAGTCCATTTCTAGTTCCGGCCTTGCCGAGAACACACGGCTTCCCCCTTGCATTGCGACCACGCTAAAGGCCTATAGAACCAATTCGGCCGTCTCTACAGCAGCTCCAACCGCCCCAGTGCAAACGTTACCCCTGCTTTTACCTCCCATTTTCCGCGGCATAGAATCATCAGTGACATTGACCCCAATGTCACTACTTCTGTGATGGGAGATGCATATGGCCACACTAGATTCCCTCTTAGCGCCCGGTGCAGTGGAGCTGCACGGCACCGCCAAGGACTGGCGAGAAGCTATCCGGCTGGCGGGATCACTACTGAAAGAAGCCGGCACAATCACCGCGGACTACACCGAGGCTATGGTGCGCTCTGTGGAGGAAACGGGCCCATATATCGTAGTGGCCCCAGGCTTCGCTTTTGCGCACGCACGCCCTTCGGAGGCAGTAAAAGAAACCTCACTGTCGTGGGTGCGCCTAGATAAGCCGGTGGAATTCGGCCACGAATCCAATGACCCTGTAGACCTCGTCGTCGCGTTTGCCGCACGGAGTGACTCCGAGCATCTGCAAGCGATGAAGCAGCTCGCAAAACTGCTAGCCACCAAGCGCAATGAGCTTGATCGCGCGGAATCTGAAGATGAGCTCCGCGCAGTCCTCACGGCATCGACTTCGAATAAGAAGCGCGCAACTTCCACAGCACCGACGGAGCCGGCCCACCCAGCGAAACAAAAGGCCACAGATTCCGTCGCCTCCAAAGGCAAGATCCTCACCGTATGCGGCAATGGCCTGGGCACTTCGCTATTCCTTAAGAACACGCTCGAGCAGGTCCTTGATGAATGGGGTTGGGGACCGTACCTGAATGTAGAGGCCACGGACACCATCTCCGCCAAGGGTCGTGCGAGCGAGGCGGATTTCCTTCTCACCTCCGGTGAAATCGCTGCAACGCTGGGTGATGTCGGAGTTCCTGTGTACGTCATCCAAGACTTCACCTCTATGTCTGAAATCGATGGGGCTCTGCGCGAGCTCTATGACATTTAAGGAGCATCCTCATGGATTTTCTTCTTGCTATAGCAAATTTCCTGGTTAATGAGATTCTCGCCGTACCGGCATTCCTCATCGGTATCATCACCGCGGTCGGCTTGGCCGCGATGGGACGCGGCACCGGCAAAACCATCGGCGGCGCCATCAAGGCCACGCTCGGCTTCTTGCTCATCGGTGCCGGCGCCGGCCTTGTCACCGATTCGCTCGAGCCGCTCGGCGCCATGATTACGGGTGCTACTGGCGCGCAAGGCGTGGTGCCCACCAATGAGGCAATCGTGGGCATTGCACAAGACCAGTTCGGCAGCCAGGTCGCCTGGATCATGATCCTTGGCTTTGTGGTTTCGCTGCTCCTCGCCCGCTTCACGCCAATGAGCTACGTATTCCTCACCGGGCACCACGTCCTTTTTATGGCCACACTTCTCACGATGGTGCTCGCACCTGCCGGGTACTCGTCCTGGGTCGTCATCCCCTTCGGCGCTGCCCTACTCGGCATCCTTATGGTCTCGCTCCCGGCTATCGCCCACCCATTTACCCGCCGCATTACTGGAGATGATTCCGTCGCCATCGGGCACTTCGGCACTGCGGGGTATTTGGCTGCGGGCGGCGTCGGCAAGCTAGTGGGCGGCAAGGGTAAGAAAATGTCGCCCTCCACTGAGGACCTCAAGCTGCCAGAAGGCCTGCGCTTCCTGCGCGATTCTATGGTGGCAACCGCGCTGTCCATGGCGCTGATGTACGTGGTCCTTGCCGTGCTTTTCATTGCCCGCGCCGGCACTGAAAAAGCCTTTACTGCTTTCCCGGATGGTGCTAGCAACGTGGGCAATTTCTTGATGCAGTCCGTCACCCAAGGCCTCCAGTTCGGCGTGGCTGTGGCCGTCATCCTTTTTGGCGTCCGCACCATTTTGGGCGAGCTCGTACCCGCATTCCAGGGCATCGCCGCCAAGGTCGTGCCCGGCGCGATCCCCGCACTGGATGCGCCGATCGTATTTCCCTATGCCCAGAACGCAGTTCTCATTGGGTTCATTTCCTCCTTCCTCGGCGGACTTGTCGGCCTTGCCGTCCTTTCCACCTGGCTCAATCCGGCCTTTGGCATTGCACTGATTCTGCCTGGTCTGGTGCCGCACTTCTTCACTGGCGGCGCAGCAGGCGTTTACGGCAATGCCACCGGTGGTCGCCGCGGTGCGGCACTCGGCGCCTTTGTTAATGGCCTCATTATTACCTTCCTGCCGGCATTCCTCCTCGGTGTCCTTGGTTCCTTCGGCTCCGCGAATACCACTTTTGGTGACACTGACTTTGGCTGGCTCGGCCTGCTGCTGGGCTGGTCCATCCACGCCGATGGTGCCTTGGGCCTCGTCTTCATTGCCCTTATCGCGCTGGCCATTTTGGCCCTGGGCTGGGTGTGCCAACGCAAGCTTGTCGACGCCCACTGGGACCCCACTCCCCACCGTCCTTCCCCCATCAGCAACGCCGATGCCGCCGCAACCAGCGGTGCAACCGGCGCGGCTACTTCTTCTGGAACAGCCAAGAAGTACCCGAAGGTGCTACCGCCCGAAGGTGCGCCAGTTCCACCCGCCCGCATCGATCACTAGCCGCGCGCCGCGCCCCGAAGGGCGCTACAGTATCCCTATGCAGCGCCCTTCCTTATTCCCCGTAGCGTCCATCCTTCTCGCCGCTGGCCTCACCGTGAGCGCCTGCGGCACCGGCTCCGATTCCGATAACAACTCCGCGCCGGAAAACGAGCCGGCCTTCTCCACCGCACAGGACAATAGCTCTGCCGCGGGCGAAGCCGAAGAAGAATCCAGCCCGGAGAAGGACACGAAGCAACGCCGCACCGAGACGGTCACTAAACAGGCCGAACCGGATCAGCCCGCTCCGCCAGCCGACGGCAACCACAACATCACCGTAGGCCAGATTGGCGGCTACTGCGGCACATCTTCATCAGGCGATTCCATCGACGCCGGCGATGCCACCTCCTGCGAATTCGCCGCCGCGGTCTTTGACGCCGCGATGCAGGCTAGCTACACCATGCGTTCGAAAGATCCCACGGTGACGGCGGTGTACCAGGCAGATATCACCGCCAGCAGCCCGGTGACCAAGCAGTCCTATAACTTGAAGTGCCACATGGGCAGCGACCAGCGGAATCTTACCTGCGAAAAGCCCGGAGATACTACGGTGCGCGCCTCTTTTGAAACCGCGGACCGAAGCGTGTGGACCAAGCGCGTGGCCACTACCAACTAACCGCTACTCTAGGAACTAACCAGACCGAACTAGATCAACCGTTCAGCAAACCATTCTGCAATGAAGCCTTCCTTCTTATCGCGCGCAGCGGCCACGGTTTCAACGAGCTCCACAATCTCTTCATCGGCGATTGGCCCCAGCCCAAAGCCTTCGATTTCTAAATAGGTGGAGGCACATACCCAGGCGATTCGCTTATTGCCGTCGACGAATGCATGCGCTTTTGCCAGATAGTGCAACAACGCTGCAGCCCTATCCAGTGCAGATGGGTGCAAGTACTCTCCGCCGAAGGTCTGTAAAGGGGTGGCCAATGCTGACTCAAGTTTCGAGCGATCGAGGAGGTTGCCATCCCGACCGATGAGTTGACGGTTCAGTCGAACTACCTCTTCCACCGGAAGGCAGTACTCATTCATCGGGTTGCAAGGATCTCAAGAGCGCCCTTCCAGCGTTCTATTGAAGCTTGCAAGCGCTGCTGCAGGTCGGCACCGGAAAGATTCTGCACAGAAAGCATAGGCCGCGTCGGCCCTTCAACACCACGAGCTTCCTGCAAGGCATAGTATTTTTTCATTTCCAGCTGCGAAATCGGCTCGTTAGCATTCGCCTCGGGGCCCATCTGACCACGAGCGACGATCCATGGACGTTCCGAGTGCGTAAGTTCAATCAATTCATCGGATGTCTTATCACCATAAAAGGCAATCACGGCATCGATGATCTTTTCGTCTTCGTCCCCTATAGCCTCTACATCAGCTCCCGGTAACACCGTAGAGGTTTTCTCGGAGCGTTGATATTTATTCTCGCGATAGAGGTCGGGTTCAACCGGACCGTCTTTCCACGCCTGAAACTCATTCGAGACAAGAGGTCGCCCGTACCAGCCCAGGCTCCATGCTTGGCAGTAATACGTAAGCTTCTCCAGCTTCCAAGCATCAACCCACCCCAGTTTGTTGTAGATAACCTGCGCGACGTCTACTGCTGTAGCCATGGCCCCTCCTCTCATAGTGCGAAACAATTTTTACGTGTATAAAGCCAAAATTCTTAAGCCAGTATAGCCTTCCTCATCTGCTATATGAAGATCACACTTTAGCCCTCAAAGTCATCCTCAGAAGGCCACGGCAGCTCCACGTCCACAGGCACGCCCGCCAGGATGTCCAGCGATTTCTTGAACTCGGCAAGGTCAAGGCCCACCTCCTTATAAGCCTCAGCCATGGCTTCCGGGATACATTCGGCACGGGTGCGGAGGGAGGCGCCATCGGCAGTCAAGGCAGCGAGGGTGCGGCGCTCATCGTTGGGGTCGCGCCAGCGCTCCACATAGCCTTGCTTTTCCAGGCGCTTGAGCAGCGGCGTGAGTGTGCCGCTATCCAGGCCCAAGCGGGAGTCGATGAATTTCAACGGCACCGGCTCATCCGCCTCCCACAGCACCAGCATGACCAGGTACTGCGGATAGGTCAGGCCAAGCTCCTCCAATAGCGGGCGGTAGGAGCGCACCACTGCCCTATTGGCGCGGTAGAGCGCAAAACACAGCTGACTATCTAGGGCGAGGTGATCTGTGGGCGCGTCATTCATGGCAAAAAGTATAGACGCCAACAAAACATTGCAGCCAATTTAATTGTGTACAATCAAAACCGTTTCGAGCACCTACTGAAAGGAGACAACATGGACGCCATGTACACCACCGAGGCACTGGCCACCGGAGCAGGCCGCAACGGCCACGCCACCGTCAAGGATTCTGACCTCGACTTCACCCTTGCCATCCCGAAGGAAATGGGCGGCAGCGGCGAAGGTGCCAACCCGGAGCAGCTTTTTGCCGCCGGCTACGCCGCTTGCTTCCACTCCGCGCTGCAGGCCGTGGCCCGCAACCAGAAGGTCGAGTTGGGTGACTCTGCGGTGGGGGCACGAGTGGGCATCGGAAAGCAGGGCGAGGGCTTCCAGCTCGCGGTAGAGCTGGAGGTATCCATCCCCGCCCAGGACAAGGACACCGCCCAAAAGCTTGCCGACGCCGCCCACCAGGTCTGCCCCTACTCCAATGCCACCCGGGGCAATATCGAGGTCACCGTGACCGTCGTCGAAGACTAGCGTTCTTGCGTACAATCGGCGGACGTACAAAGACCCGATAGAAAAGGAGTCATTATGGACGCCGTTTACACCACCGAAGCACTCTCCACCGGAGCAGGCCGTGACGGCCGCGCCGTAGTTAAGGATTCCGATCTGGATTTCACCATGACCGCCCCAAAGGAAATGGGCGGCAGCGGTGAGGGCGCTAACCCCGAGCAGCTCTTCGCTGCCGGTTACGCCGCTTGCTACCACTCCGCGCTGAAGGCAGTGGCCAAGGACAAGGGTGTTGACGTGGAGAATTCCTCCGTCGGCGCCCGCGTTAACCTAGGCAAGAACGACGAGGGCTTCTACCTCGGCGTGGATCTTGAGGTCACCATCCCAGGCGTTGAGGATGACAAGGCACAAGAGCTTGCCGACGCCGCCCACCAGATGTGCCCTTACTCCAAGGCCACCCGCGGCAACATTGAAGTCAACGTTGGTGTTGCGCAGGACTAATTTCTAGTCCTCTCCCCCAGCCCACGCCGCGCCACCAGGCGCTCAGCGTGGGTTTTTTTCGCTTTGCGCAACCTCTTTTCTCGGCGCCCCGAAAGACCACTCGGCACCGCAACAAGGCGAAAACCTTATTCTTTACAATCGGCGATTTTTAACAATTAGGGCTCCTCTCGGCCTCCCCTTAACCGCACTGATTGATCGATTTGGACCTCGCCAAAATAGTCCCAGACGAGCTCGAGCTGTGAACTATAGATTTCTCCGTGAAGCTGAGAGCAGCGATCCCGATACAGAGGTCTCCCACATCTCTGCTCCGTCTTTGGCGTCGGTGAAAAATCCAATTCCCAGTATTTCATGGGAGTCGTTCACATCGCCGACGATTCGGACGGGCTAAATGACCTGTCACAGGCACGGCGTATACTGCCACATGTCGCGCACGGATCCTCTTTATACCTCTACTCGGATACCCAAAAATCGAATAAATGAGCCAGACACCACTGCACATGTCCGCCACAGCTGCCAAAATCGAGTCATGTCTGTTGAAGCTAGGGCCCTCTCACTGCGACGGTTAATGCACAATTCTGCGGCGGTACGACTGCTTGCGGCTGATAACGCGCCGGTAATTTTGGCGCTGATTGCAGAGTACTTCCCCCGCGGTACCCGAGCACGGCCAGCGGCGGAGGTATACGAGTTGATGGTCACTGATTTTGAGGTTATTGCCAACGATTTTGCCATGCCCCGTACGCCCCAGAGTTACTGCACTGACTGGGTAAAAGCAGGATGGTTGGTGAGAAAGTCAGGTAAAAGTTCACACGGCGAGACGTTGGAACCAAGCGAAGACGCGCTTTCTGCTCTAGAGGCCATCGAACGGTGGGAGTCACCGGTATCTGCCGTCACAGCATCACGGGTGGAATCCATAAGCTCGGCCCTGCAGCGGTTAGCAAGGGACACGAATAAGGATATCGCCAGTCGCGTTGCCAGTCTTGAGGCAGAGCGGAACCGCATTGACCAGGAAATTGAAAAGGCACGTTTAGGACAGTTCGAATCCTTAACCTCCGCAGAGACAGAAGAACGTGTACAAGACGTGCTTAATATGGCATCGGCGGTACCGAGCGATTTCGCCCGAGTGCGCCACGAACTTGAGGCCCTCAATCACCAACTACGCCGGCAGTTATTAGACCCAGAGGGATACCGCGGCGATGTGCTCGAAGAGATCTTCACCGGCGTGGACCATATCGCTGAATCTGAGGCTGGACGCAGTTTCCGCGGATTCTATTCCCTCCTTATGGATAGGGAACGCAGTGCATGGTTGGACCAGTGGATAAAAGAAGTTCTAGAAAGCGATACCGGGCGGGAGCTGGCGCCAGAAAAGCGGCAACACCTGCGAAATCTTTTTCGCGATATGGAAGACACGAGTTTCGATGTCAACCAGACGATGACCGGCTTGGCGCGTAGCTTGCGCAACTACGTTTCCTCAGAGCAATTCGCAGAAGATAGGCGCATGATTGAGCTACTAAGAGAGGCGCGCGGTATGGCCATTGATGCCGCGCAGAACTCTGAGCTTAAGGCCTTTCACCGAATGGAGACGCCGCTGCAGCGCATCGGTATGTCCATCCACTCCGTTTCCCGCATTCGCTTAGCCAACCCAGGCCGGGAGGTAGTAGAGGAATCACCTGAGGCGTTCCAGCCAGGCGAGGAAAACGCAGAATCATTACTCGCGCTAGTTCGCGAATCAGAGATTGACTTTGAAGAGTTGCACGAGATGATTCGAAGGGCCGTCGATAAGGCAGGACCGTGCACCATTGGCCAAGTATTGCAGGCCTACCCTGCCACGCAAGGCCTAGCTAGTGTAGTGGGTTTGGTGCACATTGCGGATCAGCACCCCCTTCCTGACTTAAGAAATTCCACGGAGAAAGTCTTCTGGACCGAAGAAGACGGCACAACACGCGCCGCTTTTATTCCCACTATGTATTTCGACCGCACCACCATTGAGGAGCTATTGTGACCACTGCACTTAATCACCGCGTCGATTCCGAGCATGAACCGCCGCTATGGAATAGCGATAAAGGAACGCTGACGTATAACTCACGCCGCGCGTTGGTACAGCTGCTAAAAGGACCACTTATTCGAGCGCAGAAGGAACCTGTCCTGTGGTCCGCGATCATTTCAGACGAAGAAAACCTGCGGGCTAGACTGCACGAGTTATTTCTCGAGCTCGTTATCGATGAAGCAGAAGGATTCGCCTTCACCCGAATGGTGGAAGAAGAAACGTTAGCTATTCCGCAGGTGCTGCGCACGGATAAGCTCAAGCACATCGACACCGCCATTTTGCTAAACCTGCGCCAAGAACTGGGGTTGGCGCTACCCGGCGAACGTGTAATCGTGGACGTGGAGGATCTGCGAGAGGGAATCGGCTACGTACGCGCAGTTGATAACCGCGACGAAGCCGGATTCAATAATCGCTTCAATGCAGCAATCAAACGCATCCGCAATGAATATTCACTGTTAAGCGCTACTGAGACTGAAGGCCGGTTTGAGGTTTCGCCCGTATTGCGGCAGCTTTTCGATGCCGCCACGGTTACCGCCATCCGAGACGAGTACGCCCGCCTAGCGGAGACAGGACATGACCAAGAGGATGCTTCCAATGACTAATATTTACCCAGGCCAATACCGGATAAGCCGCATTCAACTAATTAACTGGGGCACATTTCACGGATACTTTTCCATCCCCGTAGCTAGAAAGGGTTTCCTGATCACCGGTGGATCCGGTTCCGGCAAATCTACCTTATTGGATGCAATGTCAGCGGTGTTAGTACCGCAGAAAGATCTGAAATTTAACGCGGCGTCGCAACAAGACCTTGGGCGGCATGATGGTCGCAATCTCGTATCCTATGTGCGTGGTGCATGGCGGCAACAGGAAAATGCACAGACGGGCGAGATTGCTCCGGAATACCTGCGAACGGGCGCAACGAATTCAATTGTGGCGCTGACCTACGATAACGGAGCTGGAAAGCAACATACCCTCATCGCCATTTTCCGTCTCAATGGCGGTGAAAATTCCGTGAGCCAGGTTAAAAAGCTGTACGGAGTGGTGCAGGGAGACGAAGACATCGATAAGCTGAGTTCCCTGCTCACGCGAAGCCTAGATACCCGCAAGATTAAAGCTTTGTATAAAGGACCAGGGGCTTCTTTCACACAGACGTATAGTACGTTCGCAGATCGCTTTCGTAAGCGCCTTGGGATCAAAAGCGAACTAGGCCAGGTGCTCCTGCACCGCACTCAGTCCGCTAAGTCCCTGTCCAGCCTGGATCAGCTCTTCCGAGGCTACATGCTGGACAAGCCCTCTACTTTCGAGCGAGCCGATGAAGCTGTGGAGCAATTCGAGGACCTCCGCCAAGCTTACCTACGGGTGGAGGATGTCAAAGCACAGATTGACACACTCGCTCCCCTTCCCCGTCTGCATGCGCAGCGAGATGTTGCAGAATCTGCCAAGCACAAGGCCGAGGCCATGAGTGAAGCGCTACCAGCGGTCCGAGCTCACATGGTGGCAGAGGAATTGGATTATCAAATCAGAGCGCTAAACGCGCAATTGACTGAGGCGCAATCAGATACAGAGTCTCTCGAAGAAGAGGTCAAACACCTCGACGAGGCGGAACGGTTAGCAGCAGTGGCTGTGTCTCAACTTGGTGCCGGTGAGCTCGATGCCCTGAGCGCAAAAATGGAGACTGCTGAAAAAGAAATCGAGCACCGATCCAAAGAATTCCGGCGCTTGGCCGCTGCAGCCGGCCGATGGACCGACAATTATGAGTTCAATCCGCACGGCTTTGCGGAACTTCAGGCTAATGCGAAGCTGCGCATCGCGGACTTCAAGGCTGACTCTGCCAAGCTCATCAATCAGCAGCAAGAGGCTGGAGTAGCTGCTCGCGACGCCGCGACAACGTTTGCCACTCTGAAAAGCGAACTCGCTTCTTTCGGTTCGCGAAACACCAACATAGATAGGGCATTGGTAGAGCTACGGTCCCAGCTCGCTCACGATACGGGGTACGCCGAGTCAGAACTTCCCTTTGCTGGTGAGCTCATGGATATTAGTCCGCAGCAGACGGAATGGGAGCCGGTCCTCCAAAAGCTTCTTCACGGGTTTGCTGCTACCCTGCTGGTTCCGGAAAGCGCGCGGAAAGCGATTAATCAGTGGGTCAATTCTCGGAACGTGGGGACCCGGCTCGAATACCGCACCATCCCTGAGTTTGCACCGGCACCAGCAACTGCGCGTAGCCCACAACAGCTCATTCACAAGCTGGAATTCCAAGACCACCCTATGGCGCCGTGGGTCCGCCATCATATTTCACGCCGATTCAACTATGAATGCGTCAGTTCAGTCGCGGCTCTGGAACAGGTAACTAAGACCCCAGCTGTTACTCGCGATGGCTTGGAAAGCCGCCCTCAGGATAAAGACGGGTCTACCCGCTTTATTAAAGACGACCGCAGGCGTTTTTCCGGCACCCGCTGGTACCGAGTGGGCTCTACCAATGACGCCAAGATTGAGCTGCTGCGCACGCAACTCGATAAAGCGAAAGCCCATGCCAGTGCCACCGCCAAGCTAGTTCAAGACTTAAACCGAAAAATGGATATCCTGCGCACTCAACGCGATAAAGCGAAACTGGTGTTAGAGACTAAGTTTCAGGATATTGATACCGCATCTGCAGAAGCTCGCAAACGAGATCTGCAACGGCAATATGATTCTCTCGCCTCGTCACCCGAGGCGAAAGCCCTACATGCCGCGCACAATCGAGCAAAGGAAAGTCTAGCTGCAGCCCGTGCCCGCCTTAAGCAATCCCAAAAGCACCTTGGAAGCATAGAGGGCGAGCTCCAGCGCTCCACACAGCGTCGCCAGAACATCGGCACCGTACCTCCCATCGCTGACGAAACCATAGCCAAGGAGGTCAAAGAAGCCCTCCACAACGGAAGACGCAAGCTTTCCATCGATGACATCGATGCCCGGCGCGATGCAGTACAAAACAGCTTGCACGATACATCCCGCGCGGCTGCACGAAACATCGAGGAGATAAATGCCAAGATTGTCTCCGTTCTCCACAAATACTTGTCTCAGTGGCCAGCGGAATCTGCGGATTTACAGCCACAGGCAAACTTTGCCGGTGAAGGCATTGAAAAGTTGAAGTTCCTTCGGGCAGATCGCCTTGCCGATTTCCGCGCTCAATTCCTAGAACTACTCAACGGAACAACGGTGCAAAATCTGTCTCATCTTGCTTCTTCGTTGCGCCACGCCCGCAGCGATATCGAGCTACGTATGGAATTTATCAATAAGTCACTGGAGCGCTCGCCTTTTAATGGTGACCGCATCTTGCGAATTGATGTGAAAGACGCTCGCGGCCAGGTAGTACAGGATTTCCAGCGAGATCTAGATTCCGCGACTTCGCATAGCCTTGCCGAGATCAGCGCAGATGAGCCGGAAGCGGCGTTACGGCGCTACCATGCTTTGGACAAAATTCTCAGCCGCTTGGGTTCAACCCAACCGGAAGATATTCGCTGGCGCAACCTGGTTCTTGATACCCGAAAACACGTAAGCTTTATCGGCCGCGAATGCTACCCCGACGGAACAACCGCCAATACTTATCAGGATTCTGCTTCCCTCTCTGGTGGCCAGGCACAAAAGTTAGTTTTCTTCTGCCTGGCTGCGGCCCTACGTTTCCGGTTAGCGGAGCCGGATCAGGATGTTCCCACCTATGGTTCCATCATTTTGGACGAAGCTTTTGACCGCGCAGATCCGGCCTTTACCCGCACAGCAATGTCGGTGTTTGAATCGTTTGGTTTCCACATGATTTTGGCAACGCCATTCAAGCTGATTCAAACATTATCGCCCTACGTCGACGGCACCATCGTGGTCAACTACGACGAGCCCATCATTCATGGCCGTCCACAGGCACGCACAGGCTATTCGCTTATCGACGCCGCCTCGTATCCCCAGGAGGACCCCAATGCGGATTCCTAAAGACCTACAAGCACATGCGGCAAAGCACTTGCGCAACCACTTTGCGGAGGCGCTATCTTCGCCGGATTCCCTCCACTTGGACTGGCCGCTTCATCCACCGACGGCAGCCACCGCCAAACGCGATTTACCAATGACCCAAGAATTCATCCGCGCCTGGCAGCGCTGGCCGCACCAGGAAGAGGTTATCTACGAGTCCCGCAATTGGTCGCGTACTGGGCTGGGCACCAATTCCGTGCCAGTACGCGTGGTAATTAATGGTGCAGAACGCATCGCTTCCGCAGCAGGCATGGCCACAACATACTCGCATGCGGTTCAAAGAGCCCAAAAGATCGCCTCAATCTTCCCCGAGCGCCCTGACTTCGCCTACACCGTTCACCGCGCTTACAAGCAGTGGAAGGACTTAAGCGCCTACGACCTGCATTGCTTGGAACCGTGTTTGAACTGGTTGCTCACCCATCCCGATTCCGGCGAGTGGGAACGCGCCGTCCCCGTAGAAGACGTTGATGGCAAGTGGATCGGATCCCACCGGCGCCTGCTGCTAACCCTGCTTTCTCCTTTCGGCATCACGGAACTAGGACTGCGCCGCAGCGACGCCCGTATTCGCTTGCGCTATCTCAACCACGCCCCGGTACTATCCGACCTCGAGATTCCACTCTCCCACGCCGCATCCCTCTTCCCCGCCAGGCCACCGCGAGTGCTCATCGTGGAAAATAAACAAACCTTTCTGGCTTTGCCTACGCTTTCCGACGCCGCCCCGCCCACTATTGCCGTTTTGGGCTCCGGCACCGCAGCGCAGCAGCTTCACGCCCTCGACTGGCTTCACCAATCCGAAATCACCTACTGGGGTGATCTCGACGCTGCGGGCTTCAGCATCCTCAACGCTGTGCGCGCCCGCTTCCCCCACACCACATCTCTACTCATGGATACTGCTACCGTAACTGCGTTTAGGCACCTCGCTGTCCCTGACCCTGGCGACGGTTCAGCCACGCTCACTCACCTCACCACCGAAGAGCAGGAAGCCTACCGTCTACTCTTCACCGAGGGCAGACTGCGCATTGAGCAAGAGCGAATTCCTTTCACACACGCGAGCGATGCTGTCCACCACACACTAGATTGATCCAAGGTCCAAAGTCACGCTCGGAAACCGAATGGTCGGGCGTGCTGTCAAGGGGTGAATGCGCCACTTCGACCGGGAGGTAGTTGTGACGCGTT
>ERZ1031137.2-NODE-2-length-199434-cov-38.692661_pt1 | contig 199434 bp, 174 predicted proteins | sample MGYA00517293_ERZ1031137 | MGnify/ENA primary metagenome ERZ1031137 (study PRJEB33718, sample SAMN03159763) | human skin metagenome | collected 2014-05-20 | study: EMG produced TPA metagenomics assembly of the PRJNA266117 data set (Human skin bacterial metagenome...
CCATACCGGGACCAGCGACTATCCCCATTATCGGGGACACTCACAAGGTAACGGGCGGTGTGGCGAGCCTAGAGGATTAAAGCTTGGAGCCGGAGCGCTGCCAGTCCTGCTCGATGACGGCATCGCCGGAGGTCTCGACTCGCAGGCCGGAGCAGCCACCTTCGAAGTAGACGCGGGATGCCATGGCGATGAGGCCACCGTCGACGAAAACCTCGACTGTGGAGCCGTCTTGGATGATGGTGAGGGTATCGGAATCGCCTTCGGCAAGCGTGGCCGTGGCGGGCTCGGAATCGGCGAAACAGTGGTCGAAGGCCTTGTTCATGGAGCGATCGAGGCTGATGTCATCGCCGGAGTGGCAGATGGTGGCGGCGGGGTCACCGGCGCCGTCGAGAAGCGTGACCGTTACGCAGGAACCGGAAGGGACCTCCATGACGCCGGTCCAGGAACGGGCGTAATCGGAGAGCTTGACGGCATCGGGCAGGCCGCGGGCGGGTGCTTGATAGAGGACGCCTCCTTCGAGGGTGACCCGGCGAGGCAGGGAGAGGGTATTGGCCCAGCCTTCGGCCTCCCAGGAGGCGTGTGCGGTGGCATCATCGCCGCGGCCGTTGCCGTTGAGGAGACCGACGATGACGGCGCGCTCGTAGCGCTGCTCCGGGGTGAGCGTGCCGGTAGTGGTGTTGGTACTGCGTGGGCGGGAGAAATCGTGGCCGAAGTCTACGCGGCGGAAGCCGGAGACCACGGTAAAGGTGGTGCCCTCCAGCCGGCCGACGAGGTAGCCGGAGACGTCGCGGCCGCCGCGTTCCAAGGTGACAAAGAGGACGTCGTAGATATTGCCGTCAACCTCATCGCGCAGTCGGACTAGGCGCGGGGAGACGACCGGCGGAATGGGCGAGGTAGCGGGGACCTCGCCCTCTAGGAAGCCAGGGTCGCCGTCGAACTTGAGGCTGCCGCGCAGGCGCCAAGACACGCCATCGGTGGATTCGAGGATGACGGGAACCGGGGCGTCGGAGTGGCCGGTGAGCGCGAGCATGAGCCAGCCGTCGTGGCCGTCATCGCGGTCCTCGGAGGCCCAATCGGGCACCACAGAGGGGGAGCGGAAGTGATCGAAGTTGCGGGTATTGCCTACGACCTCGCCAAAACGGACGACATTGGGGTCGAGGGCCTGGGGGTCATCGGAGACCTCGCAGATCTCGTCCACGTCAGCGTAGCGGGCGAGGTGAACGGCGATTCCGGCGGCGGTCACGGAGGTGAAGTAGAGATGGATATCTTCCGGGCCTTGGGCTACGGATCCTGCGCGCAGGGAGAGCTCGCCGCCGACGGGGGCGAGGGCATCGTCGCAGTCCAACCAGTCAAAGGGAGACTCTTCGGAGTAGGTGTGTCCCCAGCGGGCAGGGGAGTCTGCGGTGGGGCGGTACTGGTAGAACAGGTGCCAGGTATCGCCGTCGCGCAGGATACCAGCGGGGGCGTCGAGGACGCCGTCTTCAGGGACAAAATGCAGTTCGGGGCGGTGAGTTGTCACGGCTATCCTTCCTTAAATCAAACTGCGGTAGATATCGACGGTCTGGGCGGCAATCGTAGCCCAAGAGAAATCGCGAATGGCGCGCTCGCGGCCGGCACGGCCAAATTCCGCGGCGCGCTCTTTATCGGCGGCGACGTCATTGACGGCGGCGGCGAGGTCGGCTTCGAAGGCAGCGGTATCGGCGGCGTCGTAAGGCACCAGTACGCCGGTCTCGCCATCGACCACAACCTCCGGAATACCGCCTACGTTGGAGGCAACAACGGCCGTGCCGCAGGCCATAGCTTCTAGGTTGACGATGCCGAGCGGCTCGTAGATAGACGGGCAGACAAACACATCCGCGCCGGAGTAAATCTGCTGGACCTCGTTGCGCGGGAGCATATCCTTGACCCAGAAAATGCCATCGCGCTGGGTGCGTAGCTCATCTACCAGCGCCTCGGTCTCCGCCGCGATTTCGGGCGTATCGGGCGCGCCGGCGCACAGCACCAGCTGGATATCCGGGTCGAACTTCCGCACTGCCTGCAGCAGGTGCTTCACGCCTTTTTGCCGGGTAATGCGGCCAACGAAGGCGGCGATGGGGCGTTGCTTATCGACGCCCAGCTTGTCCAACACATCTCCCTCTCGCGGTTGCCACAGCTCGGTGTCGATGCCGTTGAGGACAACGTGGACCTTGGAGGCGTCGATGCGCGGGTAGGCATCCAGGATGGAGTCCTTCATGCCAGCAGAGACAGCGATGACGGCGTCGGCATATTCCATGGCGTTCTTCTCGGACCACGAGGAGACGTCATAGCCGCCGCCGAGCTGCTCACGCTTCCATGGGCGGTGTGGCTCCAGGGAGTGAGCGGTGACCACGTGCGGAATATCGTATAGCTGGGCGGAGAGGTGGCCGGCAAGGCCCGTGTACCACGTGTGCGAATGGGCGATGTCGATATCGGAGGCGGCATCGGCCATGCGAAGCCCGGTAGACAAGGTCTTGAGCGCTCCATTGGCACCCTCGAGTGCGGGGTCCACGCCGTGCACAAAAACGTCCTTTTCTTCGCGCGGGGAGCCCATGCAGTGCACGGAGACATCGATGATATCGCGCATAAAACGGGTGAGTTCAGCTACGTGAACTCCGGCCCCGCCGTAGATTTCCGGCGGGTATTCTTTGGAAAAGATTCCGGCTCTCATACCCACCCAGAATACGTATCTCTGGTGCCGCGTGCAGAAATACGGGATGGGGGTAGAAATGTGCATATATCTGCTGCGAAATGTGGGAATTGCAGATAGGTTTGAAAACGTGAGAAGCCTGCCAAATGTCCTAGCCATTGTCCTTGCCGGCGGCGAGGGAAAGCGCCTTTTTCCCCTGACCGAAGACCGCGCCAAACCTGCCGTGCCTTTTGGCGGATCCTACCGCCTCATTGACTTTGTCCTGTCCAACCTGGTCAACGCCGGCTACCTCAAGATTGCGGTGTTGACCCAGTACAAGTCCCACTCCTTGGACCGCCACATTTCCCAGGCGTGGAATCTGGCGGGGCCGACGCCGCAATACATTGCTTCGGTGCCTGCCCAGCAGCGCCGCGGTAAGCGTTGGTACAACGGCTCGGCGGATGCCATTGTGCAATCGCTCAACCTCATCTATGACGAAAAACCGGACTACGTCATTGTCTTCGGCGCGGACCACGTCTACCGCATGGATCCGGCGCAGATGGTAGAAGAACACATCGCCGCGGGACTGGATTGTTCGGTGGCCGGCATTCGCGTGCCGCGCGAGGAGGCAACGGCCTTTGGTTGCATCCAGGCCGATGGCATGGGAACCATCACGGAGTTCGTGGAAAAGCCTGCGGACCCACCGGCCACTCCGGATGACCCGAATATGAGCTATGCCTCGATGGGAAACTATGTCTTTACGGCGCAGGCGCTTATTGATGCCCTCTTGGAGGACGAAAAGAACGAGGACTCCGCCCACGATATGGGCGGCGATATTATCCCGTACTTTGTGAAGCGTGGGCAAGCGCATGTCTATGATTTCATGGCAAATGAGGTGCCGGGATCTACCGAACGCGATCACGGCTACTGGCGCGACGTGGGCACCATCGATTCCTTCTATGAAGCGCACATGGACATGATTTCGGTGCACCCGATCTTTAACCTCTATAACCAGAATTGGCCGATTCACTCCACGGATGACTCCAATTTCCCGCCGGCGAAGTTCGTGCAAAATGGCATCGCGCAATCCTCGATGGTGGCACCGGGCTGTATTGTTTCCGGCGGCACGGTGCGCAATTCCGTGCTGGCGTCCGATGTCCACGTGGCCGATGGCGCCACGGTTGAAGGATCGGTCATCCTGCCGGGCGTGCGCATCGGTCGTGGTGCGGTGGTGCGCCGCGCGATCCTCGATAAGAACGTCGTCGTCAGCGATGGCGCAATTATCGGTGTGGACCGCGAGCGCGATGAGGAGCGCTTCAAGGTTTCTGACGGCGGCGTGGTTGTCGTCGGCAAAAACCAGAAGGTCTAGAGCTTCGTCACGAGCGTGAGCCCGGACCCCAGCGGCAAGCGGGTGACGTTTGCGCCCTCGAGCTCGCGCAGGTACTCGTCTGCTTCGCGGGCGGCGGCGGTGTCGCGGTCGGTCCGGGAGACGTCGGCAAGCGTGCCATCGAGCAAAGAATTAGCCAAGACCAGGGTTCCGCCTTGGTGCAGCAGTGGCCACGCTGCCTTGATGATGGCGGGGAGCTCGAGCGCGGCGACGTCGGCGTAGATGACCTGGTAGGCATCATTAGCCAGGCGGCCCATGACCTCGAGTGGGCGAGACGGCAGGAAGCGGCCGCGCGAAGGTGCATAGCCCGCCTCGCGGAAGGCGGTCTTGGCGCTGCGCTGGTGCTCAGCCTCGGGGTCGATGCAGGTCAAGATGCCATTATCGGGCATGCCGGCAAGCAGGTAGAGGCCTACCACATTGGCGGCTGGGGTGATCGCCACGGACTGGGGGCGTTCGGTAGAGCCGGCCGAGGCGGCCGTCAGCGTGGTGAGCAGTTGGCCCGTTGATTCATCTGGAACGGGCAGACCGTACTCATCGGCGTGGTCGCGCGCCCCACGCAGGGCCGCGGAGGGCTCGCTGGTGGTCTCAATATAAGAACGCAGTGCTTCATATGCGGTAGTAGTCACGCAATAAACCTTAGGGAAAAGTGTCCGCAAATGTGGCAAAAACGCGCTTAGCCAGCGAGGTTGTGGTGGGTGGGGATAATGTGACGGACTCACAGGAAATTATCAGCACTGTGGCTGGAGTTTCACTTTGAAGTATAGAAAGATGACATGCATGACAACAACGAAGCGCGATGCCGAATCCCTTCAGCCCGCCACCTCTGATGCGGAGTTGACCGGTACCGCGGCGTTCGATGCCGGCGAAGCTGACATGCCCGCCTGGGGTGACCTCGTAGCCGAACATGCTGATGGCGTCTACCGCTTGGCGTATCGCCTCTCCGGCAACCAGCACGATGCAGAGGACCTCACCCAGGAAACCTTCATGCGTGTCTTCCGCTCCCTGGATAGATACCAGGCCGGTACGTTTGAGGGGTGGCTGCACCGCATTACCACCAACCTCTTCTTGGACATGGTTCGCCATCGCTCCAAGATCCGCATGGAGGCCTTGCCGGAGGATTATGAACGCGTGCCCGGCACGGATATGACCCCGGAGCAGGCCTATACCGTGGCCAACCTGGACCCGGCGCTGCAATCCGCGCTCGATGGCCTGGCTCCCGATTTCCGCGTGGCCGTGGTGCTATGTGATGTCGTAGGTATGAGCTATGACGAAATTGCGGAGACCTTGGGCGTCAAGATGGGTACGGTGCGCTCCCGCATCCACCGTGGCCGCTCGCAGCTGCGTGCGGCACTTGAAAAAGAAGCGCAAACCAATGCGGAAACCCGCATGCTGCTGCGCACGCGTTAAACCACCGCGCGCTAAACTTTAAAGAAACTGCATAGTCCCCGCTACCGGCGGGGACTTTCCGTGTCACTGAAGGCCAAGCAACTACTGGAGGAGGGTGTTGATGGACTCGCTGCGGGGACGTCGAACCTTGTCCACGCTGAGCGTGCGCGGCGGATTCGATGCCGCCCAGGCCAAGGCCCGCGATAAGGCGAAGGCTACGGCGCGGCGCAGCGATACCATCGGGCACCTTGGCCCGGAGGCTGTCGTTGCCTTCGTAGACGGGGAGATGGAGCCAAAATTCATGCATCGCGTGCGCATCCACTTGGTGCACTGCGCCGAGTGCCGGGCGGATGTTCACCAGCAGCGCCATGCCTCGGAGTGGGTTCGCCAGTGCGCGGATTCCGCTAAAGTCAAGGCGCCGCAATCCCTGCTGGCAAAGCTCGCGGGCATTGCCGCCGAAGGGGTGACGCCCGGGCCAGATGCGGCAACGCCTGCGCACCGGCCGCAGCAGGATTTCTTGGACAAGGTGGAAATGGTGGTTCGCGCAATCAGGCACAATCAGCGCGGCTAAGAGTGAGGGACTAGTATTTAACCGTGTTTTCTTCCATTGGTTGGCCCGAGATTTTCGTCATCGTGGTTTTGGGCATCATCGTCATTGGCCCGGAGCGCATGCCCGAGGTGATTAAGGATGTGCGCGCGGCCATTTACGCGGCCCGCAAGGCCATCAATAACGCCAAGGCGGAGCTCAACGGCGAGATGGGCTCGATTACCTCGGAATTCGATGATATCCGCGGCCCGCTCACCCAAGCTGCCCAGTGGACGCGCCTCGGCCCGAAAGGGGCAATTACCAAGGCGCTTTTCGATGGCGACGATTCCGCCTGGGACGATTTCAACCCCAAGAAAATGGCAGAAAACGTCAAGACCGCTACCGCTCCACAGGAGCCGGAGGAGCAGCCGCAGTCCCAACCGCAGCAGCAGCGCCCGAGCTTCGACTACTCCCAGATCTACGCTGAGCAGCCGCAGCCAGAGCCCCGGCCGCAGCAACGCACCGAAGCCCCCAAGCCGACGGAGCAGCCCGCGCCCGAGAAAAAGCCGCCACGCGGTGGGGAAGAATCCACCGGCGGCGACATGTGGGGCGATGTAACCTAGGGCGTTAGTTCACGCCCAAGTTGAGGTTTTTACCCACCAGGGAATCGGAGCGGATGGCCAGCTTATCGGCCACCGCCTGGATCTGCTGGGCGGCGGGGGACTCGGGGGAATCGAGGACAATCGGCGTGCCGGCATCGCCACCGCTGCGCAAGGTGGGATCCAGCGGCACGGAAGCCAGCAGCGGCACCTCATGGCCCAAGATGACGCCTAGGCGATCAGCCACAATCTGTCCGCCGCCGGAGCCAAAGACATCCATGGTGGAGCCATCCGGCATCACCATGGCGCCCATGTTTTCAATTACGCCGGCCACGCGCTGGCGGGTCTGCTGGGAGATGGAACCGGCGCGCTCTGCCACCTCGGCGGCCGCGGCCTGCGGGGTAGTGACAATGAGTAGCTCTGCATTGGGAATGAGCTGGGCTACGGACAGGGCGACGTCGCCAGTGCCCGGAGGCAGATCCAAGAGCAGGACGTCGAGGTCGCCCCAAAAAACGTCAGCCAGGAATTGCTGTAGCGCGCGGTGGAGCATAGGCCCGCGCCAGACCACCGGGGCATTGCCCTCCACAAACTGCCCGATGGAAATGTGCTTAATTCCGTGAGAAATCGGCGGCAGTAGCATCTCATCATCGAGCACGGTAGGTCCGTCGGTGCAGCCCAAGAGGTTAGGAACGGAGTGGCCGTAAATATCGGCGTCCACAATGCCAACCTTGAGGCCCTTCTGTACCAGCGCTGCGGCCAGGTTTACGGTCATGGAGGATTTGCCCACACCACCTTTACCGGAGGCCACCGCGAAAACGCGAGTAGTGGAATCCGGCTTTGCAAACGGAATTTCGGGCTCGGCCTGGCCGCCGCGTAGCTTCTTCTTGAGCTCGCGACGCTGCTCATCGCTCATGGCTTCCATCGTCACCGTGACGTTTCCAACGCCCTCAATATCCTCTACCGCAGCGCGGGTATTGGACTCAATGGTGGACTTCATGGGGCAGCCGGCGATGGTGAGGTAAATTTCTACGGCCACGTCATTACCGGTGACGGTAACGGACTTCACCATGTTGAGCTCGGTGATGGGGCGGCCAATTTCGGGGTCTTCGACGCGGGAGAGTGCCTCGCGTACGGCGGATTCAGTAATAACGCTAGACATAACCCTTGCCATCTTAGTCACGCCGCAACAGGAGGTAAACACACCCTCGGTGTAGAATCAGCTAGACGCTCACGCGCCGCTAACCAAAAGGAGAAGAGTATCGCCATGCGCAGCTTTGCCCGCCCCGCTCGTGTCATTGCCGGTGTGGTGCTGTCCGCAACGCTGCTTTCCGGCTGTTCCTCCCAGTCCGGTACCAACCCCTTTGCTAAAAGTCCGCAGAGCGAGCCGATTGGCATTGTGGTCGATGCCAATGAAACAGACCAGCTGGTCCTTGCGGAGATCTACCGACAGGAGCTAATGAGGCAGGGCCGCGAGGTGTCTATTGTGAACGAAGATATCTTCCATGACATCAAGGGTGGGCGTTCCATGAACCCGGGCGGCAATTTCTATGTGGGCTGCACCGGCGAGTTCCTCAATATCCTTAACCCCGGTGAGGCGCGGGCTATTTCGAAGGACTACAAGAAGGCACAGAAAGCCTCTGAGCCCGGCGGCGAGGATTACTTGGCCCGTACCCACATTGCGCTCATGTCGAGCTTGCCCACGGATACCTCCACGGTTGAGCCTTCCGGTGCCAGCGGCTGCGAGGACGCCGAGCCCGAATTGCCAGAGAATTTCGTGGTGCTTTATCAAGATGATCTCTTCGACCGTGAAGAGCGCCAAGCCGTGGCCTCGCTGACTAAGTTCATAACCCAAAAAGACCTCTCTGACATGGCCGAAGAGATAGAAAACGACGACACCAGCGCGGAGAAGGTCGTACGCTCCTGGATGAATTCCTCCGGCGGCGACATCGCCCATGAAGAGGGCGACTCCGATTCTTCCGGCGGGTCGAATCTCACTGGTTCTTAATATTTGATCGTTGGCAACTCGGAGCTGCTGACGGTGGGTAGACCGGCAGACCAACACCTCCACAGGAGTTGACCCCTCAAACTCACTTGTGACTCGATGTGGGGCAATTCTGGGCTTGTGAATACCGACGCGAATGCCTTTGCATGGCAGCCTGGTTTGAACGACATGCATACGTGTCACGATTGGACATATCGAGTAAGGCGCTAATTCTTAACCCGCTCCCTTGGCGCTCATGGGAAAGCTACCGCCAAGACAATAGTGTTCCGCTGGTGAGCGCGAAGGAATCGGAGATGAGAACGGACATGAGAGAGCAAGAACGCCGAAGGAGTGCTCTGGCAGAAGCAAGAGCAGAAGCTCTATAAGTGCTGGCGTCGGCGTGAATAAACCCCAGTGAGGAGGTCCTCACTGGGGTTTAAACGGGGTAGAGGCGACTAGATGTCGAAGGCCTCTTCCAGCAGGTTCTTCTGCTCAATCTGGTGCACCTTGGCGTTACCGGTGGCAGTCGAGGACTGTGCGCGGCGGGAAACGCGAACCAGCTCCGGCATATCCGGAATCAGGGTGCGCAGGTGCTCGTTGTAGAACGGCCATGGGCCCTGGTTGGCCGGCTCGTCCTGAACGAAGCGGACCTGGGTGGCGTTCGGGTAAGCCTCGAATGCCTCGCGCAGGCGGTTGAACGGAATCGGGTGGAGCATTTCCACGCGGACGATGGCGATGTCATCGCGGCCATCGGCCTCGCGCTTCTTTTCCAGATCCCAGTACAGCTTGCCGGAGACCAGCATGATGGTCTTGACCTTGTCGGTATCGCCGACCTTATTGCCGTCGATGTCGACGTAGTTCGGGTCATTGATAACGGACTGGAAGCGCTTGACTTCGGTGAAGTCTTCCACGGCGGAGGTAGCTGCCTTGTTGCGCAGCATGGACTTCGGGGTGAAGACGACCAGCGGGCGCTTCATCTCACCGAGTGCCTGGCGGCGCAGCAGGTGGAAGTGGTTAGCCGGGGTGGAAGGCTGAGCCACGGTCATGGAACCCTCAGCGCACAGCTGCAGGTAGCGCTCGATGCGGGCAGAGGAGTGGTCCGGGCCCTGGCCCTCGTAGCCGTGTGGCAGGAGGAGTACCAGGCTGGACAGCTGGCCCCACTTGGCCTCACCGGAGGAGATGTACTCGTCGATGATGGTCTGGGCGCCGTTCGCGAAGTCACCGAACTGTGCTTCCCAGGCCACGAGGGCGTCTGGGTTGCCTACTGTGTAGCCGTACTCGAAGCCCATGCCGGCGAACTCGGTCAGAGCGGAGTTATAAACCATGAACTTGCCACCGTTGCCCTTGGAGGTGGCGATGGCGTGCATCGGGTTGTACTCGTTGCCGTTGCGCGGGTCGAAGGTGACGGCGTGGCGCTGGGTGAAGGTACCGCGACGGGAATCCTCACCAGCCAGGCGGACAACCTTGCCCTCACCGGCCAGGGAACCGAAGGCGATGAGCTCGCCCCAGCCCCAGTCGATGCCGCCCTCACGGGAGGACTTCTCGCGCTCCTTGGCTACCTTGCCCACGCGCTTGTGGTACTCGAAGTCCTCTGGTGGGTTGCCATAAGCGGCACCCAGCTCGGCGAGTTCCTCGGCGGTGATCGAGGTATCCAGGCCGCGGGTGAGCTCCTGGGAGGAGGTGATGCCGGTTTGCTCCTTCGGGCGAGCCTTGCCGGCTTCCTTGTGCTCGGTAAAGACGGATTCCATCTGGTCGTGGAAGTCGCGTGCGGCTGCCTCGGCGTCCTCAGCGGAAAGGTCACCACGGCCGATGAGGTCGTTGGTGTAGTGCTCGCGCACTGCCTTGTGCTCGTCGATGACGGAGTAGAGCTCCGGCTGAGTCATGGACGGGTCATCGGCCTCGTTGTGACCGCGCAGGCGGTAGACCATGAGGTCAATGAAGACGTCCTTGCCAAACTGGCGGCGGTACTCGGCTGCCATCTGACCAACCCAGACAACTGCCTCTGGGTCATCGCCGTTGACGTGGAAGACCGGGCAGTCGAAGCCCTTGGCCAGGTCGGTGGCGTAGTGGGTAGAGCGGCCGGAGTCCGGGGTGGTGGTGAAGCCCACCTGGTTGTTGACCACGATGTGGACGGTGCCGCCGTTGGTATAACCGCGCAGCTGGGACAGGTTGATGGTCTCCTGAACAATGCCCAGGCCGGTGAAGGAAGCATCACCATGGAGCATGACCGGAACAACGGTGTGGCCCTCTGGGCCCTTGTCCAAGATGTCCTGCTTAGCGCGGGCGATGCCCTCCATGACCGGATCCACGGCCTCGAGGTGGGATGGGTTGGCGGCAAGGGTGACCTTGATTTCGCCGTCGCCAAACATCTGTAGGTGGTGGCCCTCGGAGCCCAGGTGGTACTTCACGTCACCGGAGCCGCCGAGCTGGCCGCCCTTGTAGTTGCCGTCGAACTCGCCGAAGATATCGGCCAGTGGCTTGCCCACGATATTGAACAAGACGTTCAGGCGGCCGCGGTGCGGCATGCCGATGACGACCTCGTCCAGATCCTGGCCGGCGGCGGTATCGATGATGGAATCCAGCAGCGGGATGAGGGTCTCGGCGCCCTCGAGGGAGAAGCGCTTCTGGCCCACGTACTTGGTCTGCAGGAAGTTCTCGAATGCTTCTGCGGCATTGACCTTCTGCAGGATGTACTTCTGCTCCGCGTTGGTCGGCTTCGGCATCCCCGCCTCCAGGCGGTCCTGCAGCCAGCCGCGCTCATCGCGGTCGAGGATGTGGGTGTATTCGGAGCCGACCTTCAGGGTGTAGGCGGCGCGCAGGCGAGAGAGCACCTCGCGCAGGGTCATCTGCTCCTTGCCGCCAAAGCCACCGACATTGAAGGTGCGGTCCAGATCCCAGATGGTCAGACCGTGGGTTGCGATATCGAGGTCGCGGTGGTCCGGGTTAGGCAGGCCCGGCTGGATCCAGCCCAGCGGGTTGGTATCGGCCAGCAGGTGGCCGCGGGAGCGGTAGGACTCGATGAGCTGCATGACGCGGGTGTTCTTGTCCACGCCGGAGTTCGGCACGTCCTGTGCCCAACGGAACGGCTCATAAGGCACGCCCATGGAGGAGAAGAGGTCGTCCCAAAAGGCGCCGTCGACAAGCAGCTGGCCAATGGTGCGCAAGAACTCGCCGGACTCTGCTCCCTGGATGACGCGGTGGTCATAGGTGGAGGTCAGGGTAACCAGGCGGCCGACGCCCAGGTCTGCCAAGCGGTCCGCGGAAGCACCGGCGAACTCGGCCGGGTAATCCATGGAGCCCACGCCGATGATGGAGCCGGCGCCCTTGGTCAGGCGGGCGATGGAGTGGCGGGTGCCGATGCCGCCTGGGTTGGTGAGGTTAATGGTCACACCAGAGAAGTCATCCATGGTGAGCTTGTTCTTACGAGAACGGGTAACGATGTCCTCGTAGGCCTCAACGAACTCGGAGAAAGACTTGGTCTCGCACTCCTTGATGGCGGCGACGACCAACGCGCGGGAGCCATCCTTCTGCGGCAGGTCAATGGCCAGGCCCAGGTTAATGTGCTCCGGCTGGATGACATAAGGCTTGCCATCCTTTTCCTCGTAGCGCACGTTCATGTCTGGGTGCAGCTGTACGGCTTTAACCATGGCGTAGCCGATGATGTGGGTAAAGGAGATCTTGCCACCGCGGGTGCGCTTGAGGTGGTCATTGATCATGGAGCGGTTTTCCCACATGAGCTTGACCGGCATATCGCGCACGGTGGTAGCGGTAGGAATCTCCAGGGATTCTTCCATGTTCTTCGCAATGGCCTTGAACATGCCCTTGAGCTGGCGCTCCTCGCCGCCCTTATAGTCCGCAATGCGGTCGAGCGGGGACTCGGGCTTCTTTACGGATTGCTTTGCCTTGGCGATCTTTTCCTGCGCCTTGGCCACGGACTTTTCTACGTTAGTCTCGCGGGCCTCCTGCTTGCGGGCGGTAGTGGTACCCTCAGTCTTCTTTGCGGCAGGCTTAGACGGCTTCTTCGCGGCCTCCTTGGCCGGGGCCTTAGACTTAGGCGCGCCGTTTGCCTCGAAGTAGTCGCGCCACTCCTTATCTACGGAGCTAGGGTCCTTGGAGTACTGCTGGAACTGCTCGTCTATCAGCCACGCGTTGGGGCCGAAGATATTCGATGTGCTCACGGCAGGTATTCGCCTCATTTCTCTGCTTTAAAATGGTCGTTTATTCGACTTTAGTGCGGCCTTTGGACAAGCGCATGCGTCACTCGCCAAAGAGTCTGCCTACATGATACGGGTCATACCCCTAAACTCACTATGTTAGGGGTATCAATAGCCCCACTTATCGGTTCCCGGCTACCCCTAGGCTTGGGTGAGGGGAGAAAGCTGGTCGCTGGCATGCTCGATGACCTGCTTGGCCAACTTGCGGTTGGCGGTGGTGCCCAGCACGGCGCCGATGCCCATGGGCATGAGCTTGCTGATCCACGCCCACTTCAGGCGCTTGGTGATTTGCTTGGTAAAAAGCTTGGTCAAGCGGCCGTTGATGCCAGACAGCGTCGGGCCGGAGAAGCGGGAGAGGCTAGCGGCCGAGCGCATGCCCGCCACGCTATTGAGATCGCCCACAAAGGTATCCACCAAAGCGGAGCCCTTCGAACCGGTCAGCACCACAAGTACAAGGGCGCGGCGGCGCTCGGGGGACTTGATGTCATCGCCACGCAGGTAGGCCGAAGCCAAGATGTACCACGCGGCCGCCTCCAAGAAGACCACGGATTCGCCGGCGATGGTAGCTGTGCCGGTTACCAAACCGACACCAGGGATGGCAGCGGAAGCACCGGCGGCCGCACCGGTGCCGGAGGTGATATTGAGGAAGTGCTTGTCAATGAGCTCCTGCAGCTGCTGCGGGCTCGCGTCCTTATTGCGCTTCTTTAAGTTCTCGACGTACTTGATAATGACGCCGGACTGCACGGCCACTGCGCGGTCTAGGGAATTGAGGAGCGCGGAGGTAAAGCGGTTGGTATCTTCCGGATCGATGTCATAGGTATCGATGGTGTCGACCTCGGCGGAGTTGTCCTTTTTGTCTTTAGTAAAGAAACCCATGTGTCCTTCTCTTTTGCTAAAACTTATCTGCGCCCAGCATAGTAAAGGCTCTATTTATGCGCCGCCGCGCCGCTTTGAGATCGCCGAGGGCGTGCAAGCAACCTAAGCTAGTGAGTATGGTTACGCCGCACGAGAACAACCGCGATTCCGGGGGTTTCCCTCTGGAAGAGTCTTCCGCGGCGGCGCGCCTGAAAGCGGAGCAGGCCCACGAACGCGCCCGCCGCGCGCACGAAGAGGCCCAAAACGCCCTGGCCGATGAGCTGACCGTGCGCACCACCTCCGGGTGGGTGCGCGGCGTTATAGAGGAGGACCTGCGCACCGATCGCCCCATTAGCGCCGGTCCGGTGCTCACTTGGCGCGGCATCCCCTTCGGCGATACCACCGCCGGGGACAACCGCTTCCGCGCCCCGCAGCCCGCACCAGCTTGGGATGGCGTGCGCGATTGCAGCCAGTTCGGCCCACCGGCCCCGCAGCCCACGTATTCCTGGACCGACCGTATTATCGGCTCCGAGAACTGCCTGCACCTCGACATCGTGCGCCCGCGCACCGAAGAAAAGCTTCCCGTGGTGGTCTACCTGCACGGTGGCAGCTTCATTATGGGCTCGTCCCACATGCTCATGCTCCGCGGTTTTGAGCTGGCCACCCGCATGGACGTGGTCTACGTATCCATTAACTTCCGCCTCAACTCCCTGGGTTATTTGGATTTGCGCAGCCTGGGTGGCGACTGCAGCGCTAACCCGGCGGTGGCCGATCAGATCCTGGCGCTGCAATGGGTGCGCGACAATATTGCGGCCTTTGGCGGCGATCCTGATTCCGTCACCCTCATGGGCGAATCGGCCGGCGGCGCGGCGGTGCTCACCCTCATGACGAGCCCGGCCGCGAAGGGCCTATTCCACCGCGCCATTGCCCAGTCCCCGCCAATTGCGATGATCCATTCTCGCGCCCAGTCCACCTTGTGGGCGCGCGAGCTGGTCCACCGCATGGCCTTGCCCCGGCGCACCTCGGTGGAGGACCTGCGCCAGGAAAACTTTGCCGATTTAGTGCGTTCGGGCCAATCCATGATGTGGCGGGCCGGCGAGCTCATTCACCTCAATTCCTGCTACGCGCCCACGGTGGATGATGAGCTCATCCCGGAACACCCCATCGCCGCCTTCGAAAACGGGCACCAGCACCAGGTTCCGCTGCTCATCGGCACGAACTCGGACGAGGCTAGCTTTGGCAAATTCCTCTTCCAGCGCCAAAGCTCCCGCGAGCGCGCCGCCTTGCGCCTCCTGGCTTCCTTCGATCCCCAGCACGCCCCCGAAGTCGTCGCCGCCTATGACGGCGCGGTGGCCCGGGAGGACTTTGCGCACCTGCTTGCCGACGCCCTCTTTTGGGCACCCTCCACCCGCATCGCCACCGCCCATGCGCAGGTGGCACCCACGTGGATGTATCGCTTCGACTTCGCCTCTGCCGTGCTCAAGTGGCTGGGCCTAGGAGCCATGCATTCGATGGAGCTGGGCAATGTCTTCGGTGACCCTTATTCCTCGCGCGCGTCTTTCCTTACCAATTGGGGCTCGCGCGCGGAGATGGAGGAACTTACCGCCACTATGCAGCAACACTGGTCCGCCTTTATCCACGGCGGTCGCCCGGAGATGAGTTGGCCGCGCTACGGGTCCACTCAGCGCGCCACGATGATTTTCGATGCCGAGGCCTATATTGAGCATGCGCCGCATGAGCTCAAGCGGCAAGCCTGGGAGGGATACCACATGTTGGAGTGGGGAAGTGGGCGCCCGGAGCTGGTGAGATCTTTGGGCTTCCAACCATCCGGGTGGGAATAACGGTAGACTCCACAGTGACCGCGGGCGGCGGCTTGCCTACCGTGGGAACCTCTGCTTCCGAAGGATGGATTTTAAACCACCATGAGCTTTTTCGAAGATATTGCTTCTGCATTGGATGCCGAGGGCATCGAGTCCCGCGTCAACGATGACGTCATGTTCGTTCCAATCACCTCTGATCTGGAAATCCAATTTATTGAAATCGATCCGCTTCTCCCCGCCGCGAACGTCTACATTGCCGCGGCGGATGTTGATGAAGACGATGAGGAATTCGAGGCAGTCCTCGTCTCCGTCGCCTTCTCTGTAGATGATGCCGTGGAGGCGGTATCCCGCCACATCGCTACCGACCAGGTCGTCACCGTCCTGCGGGACCTGCTGGAGGGCACCGATGAGCGCATCGCGGAACTAGAATTTTCCCAAGATGAGCTCAACCCGCACCTCGTCGTGGCTGAAGTGGCCAACGACTCGGAGCTGCGCGTGCTCGTGGAAACCATCGACGGCGTCCCGTCCGCCATTGTGCGCTTCCTTGCCTTCGACTTCGACGAAGACGATCTCGATGACATGGAGGATGAGGCAGTCGCCCTCGCCTGGGAAGTGGACGAAGAGGATGAGGACCTCGACGAGGCTGACCGCCTCGCCCTCTTCGATAACGCCGAGTTTGATGACGTTCCCATCGTGGAGGTTCCCGCCGAGGCCCTCGAGCTTGGCACCTACACCGACTTCGATCGCCTCTTTGATGTCCTAGGCCTCGTCTCCGAGCAGGCCCTGGACTGGGAAGCACAGCTCGTCTCCTTCGATGATGAAGACTACGAAGAACCTGACGTCTACGACATCTTCGGCGAAGACGACGAGGACGAAGACGAGGACTACTTCGACGGCGACGATGCCGACCTGGACGACGAATCCGACGCCCCCGCAGCCGACGAAAAGTAATCCCGGCCTTCCCATAGCCCAGCCCCGCCGCCTTCCGCGGCCGGGCTGGGCCTTTCCCGTTTTAGGGGCCCTTTTGTGTTGCTACTTTCGCGCGCCGCCAATTAGGCTTTAGGGCATCCCCAGCCTGCAGCTGGAAATCCGCCCTAAACCTAGCCTTGTGAGGAGGAGAAGACCATGGCGATGACCCGCGATACCACGTGGCGCTACGTCTTTGTTGTAGTAGCCGTGGCACTCTCGCTTGCCGCGTGGTTATGCACCGTCTTTGGGGTGTACTCCACGGTAAATATGACTTTCGAGTCCTACCTGACCGCCAGCGTCTGGGTCCTCCTCCTAGCGGCCGCGGTGCTGCTATATACCTCGCAGCATGGGCTGGTGCCTAACTGCATCCTCCTGTATCCGATCTTCGGCGCCTCCATCAACCTGCTGTTGGGCTCGTTGACGGTGCGCACGCAGGTGCCGATGTTCTTCGATGCTGTCGGCACCGCCATCGTCGCCATCATCGCCGGTCCCGTGCTCGGCATGGCCGCGGGGCTTACCACCACCGTATTGGGCGGAGCGTACTTTGCCTATAATCTCGCCTTTGCGCCCGTAGGTATCTTTATCGGTGCCGCAGTAGGCCTGCTGGCTCGCCGCGGGGTATTCAACAAGCTGTCCTGGATCATTTTCTCCGGCCTCGGAATAGGCATCGGCTCCGGCGTGATGAGCGTGTACGTACTCATCTTTTCCTTCAGTGGTCACCCACGCAAGGGGCCACAAAACCTCACCAAGTTCTACGAGATGATCGTCCAAGACGAGCGCCTGGCCATCATCTTGCAGGGCCTTACCTCGGACATTCTGGATAAGGTCTTTACCGTCCTCATCGCCTGCTTGGTCCTGCGCTTTATGCCAAAGGCAATCGCCCGCCACTATACGGTGACCTTCAACCACGAGGTGATGAAGAAGGTGCTCCACGCGCCTGACCCGCATGCAGAGTCAGACGCATCTGCGCAGTCAACACAACAGCGAGCGACCGCCTAGGCGGCTTGGCTGAAGCCGGCGAAGAGCGACTCGGGGGAGTGGACCGGCTGATAGGAGCTATCCACGAGCCACACATAAGTGGCATTCGGGCCACGGGAGACCTCGTGGACTGCACCCACCATCTCTGCCGGCACGAGCGTGCGTATCCAGCCCTCGGCCACAGCTGGATCTACCGGCTGACCAAAGTTCTCGGTAATGCGGATGGTAATCAGATACGCCGGAATGCGGTCTTGCCCAAAGCCGCGCACGCGAGCCTTCACGCGCGCGCCCACGCGGTGGCGGGTGATGCTCATGCAATACTCTCCGCCCGGTCCACCGGCGGGCGTCGGCAGTTGCTTTATCGGTGGGCGCCAGGTGGGAGTAGGGCGCGCCAGGGAGCGCGGGTGGTGCATGATGGCGGCGATGGAATTGATGGTGTCATATTCGTGGTAGAGCAAGTCCGCCGCAATCTCGGAAGCGGACTGAGGCAGGTTCATCGCGGTGGGCTGGGGAAACTTCTTTTGTACGTTGTGCATGGCCATCACACTAGAACCCAACGCGGACACAACCCCACCAAAAACAAACATATGTTCGAACATAAGTCGCAAATGGCTTTCCCTGACGCCAAGGATTAGAGTTGCAGCCGATATGATGAATACACGCAGTGGGGAAGTAGAACACGAGGAAGCGCCCAAGATTCCGCGCGAAATCTGGGTCATGGTCACGGCCGCCTTTATTATCGCTTTGGGCTATGGCCTTATCGCCCCGCTGCTTCCGCAGTTCGTGGTGAGCTTCGATGTCTCCATGGCTGCCGCGGGCCTAGTGGTCTCCATCTTCGCCGCCTCGCGCCTTATCTTCGCGCCCATGTCCGGATCGCTTGTGGATCGCGTCGGCTCGCGCCGCGTCTATCTTATCGGGCTCATGACCGTCGCGGTGACCACGGGTCTAGTCTCCATTGCACAAAGCTACTGGCACATCGTGGCCCTGCGCGCCCTGGCCGGGATTGGCTCGACCATGTTCACCGTCTCCGCCATGGGGCTTATCGTGCGCATGTCTCCGCCGACGATTCGCGGCAAGTGCTCTGCCACCTACGCCACGGCCTTCCTGCTCGGTAACGTCGCCGGCCCGGTTCTTGGTGCCAGCCTGTCCTTCCTGGGTTTCCGATGGCCATTTTTCATCTACGGCGTGGGCGTGGCACTGGCCGCGTTCGTCGTCTGGTGGCAAATGCCTCGCGTCAACCACAAGCAGGCCAGCCAGGATAAGCTGCCGCCCATGCGCCTGCAGGAGGCCTGGGGCGATACCGCCTACCGCGCGGTGCTGACCTCCAACTTTGCCCATAGCTGGATCAACATGGGAGTGCGCGTATCCGTCCTGCCGCTTTTTGCCGCCTCCATCTTCCACAATGGCGCGGCCGCCTCCGGCCTGGCGCTCGCAGTCTTTGCAGCCGGCAACGCCATCGTGTTGCAGTTCTCCGGCAAGTGGTCCGATATCCACGGCCGCAAACCACTTATCCTCATCGGCCTCGTCGGCTCCGCCATCTTCATGGTGCTCATGGGCATGGCCACCAGCGTGTGGTTCCTCCTGCTCGTCTCTGCCTTCGCCGGCGCTTCTTCCGGGCTTATCAACCCCTCCCAGCAGGCCGCGGTGGGCGACATCGTGGGCAATGACCGCTCCGGCGGCAAGGTGCTATCCACCTTCCAGATGGCCGGAGACTTCGGCCAAATCTTGGGCCCCATGCTCATTGGCCTGCTTGCCGACGCCTCCGGCTTCCCCCTCGCCTTCACCGTCTGCGGTGCCATCGCCTTCATCGGCATCATTGCCTGGGCATTCAGCCGCGACCCGCACGCCGGGGTGGGGAACAAGCCGAAGCGAGTTCCGCAGGAGAAGTAGGCACTTATTCTCGGCTAGAGAATTTCAGCCAATTGGGAAACGCAAAGGTAAACGAAGGCAACGGAGATTACCGCCATCAAGGTGTTGACGATCCAGCCGTTTCTCCATTGTTTCGGGGTGTGTTTGGTATTCAGCAGGACCAAGAGGGTAAGGCCTAAGAACGGCATAAACAATGCGCCCAGGACGCCGTAGGCGATGATGAGTCCGGTTGGCTTTCCAAGGAGCAAAAGCAGCATTGGTGGGAAAGTTAGCCAGATGAGGTAAGCGCGGTAGTACTTTCCACCAGTACTGGTTCGGGGATCGCCTTGCGGGATCTTTTTGAGGTGGGCGATGTAGTCGGCAAACATCAGAGACACACCGTTCCAAACACCGAGGCAGGAAGAGAATGCGGCAGAGAAGAACCCGACGATGAACAATTTGGACATGAAGGCTCCGTAGCGGTCCTCGAGAACGTCTGCCATATCAACGAGACCCTGGTCATTATCAGAGACCGCGACATTGGCGCTGTAGAGGAGTTCAGCGCCCAGCGCGAGTGTGGCTAAGACAAAAATACCGGTAACTGCGTATGCCACTGCATTGTCCATGCGCATAACTTGCATCCATTTTGGTGTGTACCATTCCTTTTCTCTCAGCCAGTAGCCGTAAGCGGCAAGCGTGATTGTGCCGCCCACTCCGCCAGCGATGGACAACACATAGACGAAGGAGCCATCTGGAATCTGTGGTACCAAACCACCGATGACTTCGGGAAGGTTCGGAGCTGTAATGGCGGCGATGCCCACCACGGTGACAAACATGATTCCGACTAAGATGGCTGATAGCTTCTCGAAAAGCTGATATCGCCCAAGCCAAGTTAGAGTGAAGCAGGATATTCCAGCAATAATTGCCCACATTTCGAGACTGGTACCTGGGAAAAGGGCGCTAAGAGCGAGGCCAGCGCCGGACATCGATGCAGCGCCGTAGACGAGACCCCAAATAACGATATATGGGGCAAAATACCAGGAGGTCCACCGTCCCAACTCGCGCCAGCCATGGAACATAGTGTTTCCGGTAGCAAGGCTATACCGACCGACACCTTCGACCAGTACAATCTTCATAATTGTGCCGATGATGACCGCCCAAAGGAGCGCGTAGCCATAGCGCTGGCCAGCGATCATGGTGGCCACTAGGTCGGCCGCACCAACGCCTGTCGCTGCGGCAACTAGTCCTGGACCGACTAAGGTCCATTTCACTCTAGCTCGGTTGGCAGTGTCTACGTTGTGTCTGCTGCCTGCAGGCCGTGCAGAACTCGATTCGCTGGTGTGACTCATGGCACCCTCTCGATTGATTGTGTTTCTAATCACTATAGGGAGGGTGGTGCTTTTCTATCAGGAAAACGAGGATTTCAATTTTTCGATCGGCCGTCTAGGCCACCGTTCTTCCCGCAGCGTAGAGAGCCTTGGGCATTGCTCGCTGGAGCTTCCATTCGAATTGGATCGGCTTTTCTCCATGATGTGACACATAATCCACAGCGCCTAAATAGGTATAAGCGCTCGCTGTACCGACTTCGTTCTTCTTGTTAAAACGCGAGGCTATGAGAATCTTGCCATCACGGTTCTGATGGCCGATGTAGCGTTTAGCCGCCTTCGACTTCAGCGTCGTTGTTGATTGAGATTCCCAGTGCAACAGATCAGGTGAAATTGGATAGTCTCGGTAATTCGTAGAGGAACTTACTTGTTCGTCTTTTTGGAACGTCACCAAGAACAGGTCTGTATTGATATCGGGGAAGTATTTCACGCCCTCGCGGGGAAGGTTCACAAGTCGTGCAAGGCTTCCAGTCTCCAAAGCACCAATTAGTTCAGCCAATGAATAGTCCGCGTGCGTCTCCAACACAGAGGTCTCGCTATGCTGCGGAATAATGCGAGAGGAGTCGCTGCACATTTGCATAACCTGTTGCAATTCCCAAGCAACCTGCGGGTGCTGGCGCAATATCATCAGTGCCTCGTCATAAGAACCGGGATGCGGAGAATTTGAGTTTGCCCAGAACCCGAGAACGAGCATCCGGGTGAAAGCTTGATCGGATGGTTCCATGTCGGCATAGCGGAGATCTGGGGTGGAAAGGATGCGCAGGTAGGCATCGATTCGGTGCGGATCGTTGACGTGGAGGAAAACCCGAACCCGATTAAGTAGAAACGCCTCGGTCTCACTGGCGTTCTGCTGAAGGAGGCCTTCTTCACGAAGTAACCGCGTCCATGAATATTTTGAGGGGCGATAGATGTCTTCTAATTGGAGATTTGCTTCCTCAAGGAACTCTTTGAGATCTGTAGTTCGAATTTCAGAGAGCAATGCCCGTACTTTGCGTAGGGAATTTCGCGAGATCTTCTTGACATTGTGAAGAACCTGCTCGGTTGTCGTTTGGTCGAGCTGAATATGTGACCCAGGTGGAGTCGTGGGAAATCCCTGTTCAATTTCTTCGGTCAAGCGCTTGCCCCGTTTCCGGGTTAGGGCATGGAACTTTCGCTCGAAATCAAAATCTGCATGCTGTTGGCCAATGAAATCGAAAATGACGCAGGAGTCTTTACCTGGAGATAGACGGAGACCGCGACCTAGTTGTTGCAGAAAGACCACGGGGCTTTGTGTCGGGCGGAGCAAAAGTAGGGTGTTAACAGCTGGGATGTCTATTCCCTCGTTAAATATATCTACAGAGAACAAAACTTTGACTTCGCCAGCCTCCAGCTCTCTAATGGCCTGGGCTCGCTCTACGGCAGAGAGCTCGTTCGTTACAGCGCGCGCTGGGATTCCAAATTGTTGGAACTGCGTTGCCATATATTTTGCGTGAGCAATAGTGACGCAAAACCCGATAGCTTTCATCTCTGAGAGATCGAAAACGCGTCGGTTAAGCTCGTTAATAATGAAGCGGGTGCGCTTTTCTCCTGCTTTGATGTAGAACTCAGAGAGCTCTCTGGAGTTATAGTCTCTCCTGCCTCGGCTCCAGGTCAACGAAGAAAGGTCCGTTCCATCAGCAATCCCGTAGTAATGCATAGGAAGTAAGAGCTGTAAACGCAAAGCATCCCACAAGCGCAGTTCATGGGCTACGCGGTAGTCAAAGTATTTTTGAACGTTTTCGCCATCACCACGTTCTGGGGTTGCTGTTAAGCCTACGAGCTCTCGTGGTTGGAAGTGGTCTAAAAGCGCGTTATAGGTGGGAGCTTGTGCGTGATGGAACTCGTCAATTATTACGACATCAAAGCGTTTGGGATCTAGCTTTTGTAGACGAGAAGCGTGTAGAGATTGCACGCTTGCAAAAACAAAATCCCAACGGTGGGGCTCAGCGCCGTCGACAAGCAGCTCTCCAAAATCTGCGTCTTTGAGAACTTCCCGGAAAGTCCGTCGGGCCTGGTGAAGAATTTCCTTTCGGTGAGCCACGAAGAGCAATTGGGGACGTCGCTTCCATTGTTCGCAAAGATTTCGATAATCCAGTGCAGCCACTACGGTCTTTCCAGTTCCTGTCGCTGCTACCAGGAGGTTTCGATGTCGATGCTTTATCTCGCGCTCTGACCTCAACGCCTCGAGCATTTCTTCTTGGTATGGGTAGGGCGTTACCTCTAGGCCAGAAAGCTCCAATTGGCGAAGCGCTCCGGACGATTCACCGCCTTTGGCAATGCGCAGAGACCGTTCCAGTCGCTCCATGTCACTAATAGGGTCGAAGGTTTTAAAATGGCTGTCGTGCCAGTAACTATCGAAAGTCTTGATGAATTTATTGATTACTTCTGGTGTTGCGGTGTTAGATCCGCGGACGTTCCACTCCCAACCATCGACTAGAGCGGACCTTGACAGGTTAGAACTACCAATAAATGCAGTGTCGAAACCGGACTTTCGGCGGAACAGCCAAGCCTTGGCATGAAGGCGAGTGGATTTGTGCTCGTAGCAAATTTTCACCTCTGCCTGATACTTCTCAACCAATCGCTTGAGAGCGGCTGCGTCAGACGCACCGCAGTACGTAGAAGTAAGAAGGCGGAAGGGAATCTTGTTGTCTCGGAGATACTCGAGCTGTCTATCAAGGACGCTAATGCCGGAATTCTTAATGAAGGCGCACAGTAGGTCTACCGAATCGGCCGTCTTGATTTCTCTCTCGATTTCGCTGGTTAAACTAGACTCTCCCAGGGCGTTGGTAAATAGTGCGCTCTTGGTGAGTGAAACGTCTGGAAGGAGGGGCGGATCTGCTAACCCCGAGTTGTAGACAGCGTAAAGAAGCTCCTCGGAATCGATTCCCTCATCATCGCCCAGTAGAAGCGCAATGTTGTTAATCAGAGCAACTCGGTCTTCGGGTGACTTCAATCCGAGGAGACGGTGCTCTAAGAGTGAGCCGATGTGCTGAGCAATCGCCGAGGTGTAGCGGCCTTGAGCTTCCTGATCGGAACTTCTTCCAATACCGAATCCTGCAGCAGGGTGTTGGTTTAGCGTTTCCTCCATTCGCTCGCGAATCCGGGTTGTAATGGGGGTTTCGTATACGCCAAAAGGTAGGGAAGAATCGGGACTGGTGCTCATAATGACCAAATTCTAAAGGTTTTGCACTTTTAATTGGCCTATAAGAGGATTAGCGAAGTAATTTTCTCCCGCTGATTTTGTTCTGCATCGATTTCCCGAGAGTGTGAACTCTTTGAAGAAAAGCGTGTACAGATTCCGAACCCTATATTCCCTTTTGATTGGAGCCCGGATTGAGAAGCCCGAAATGGTTACGTGATGAAATTTTTTAGAAGCTGAGGTGGGCATCCGTTTAGGTTGGCCAACTACCGGTCCGACAGAAGAAGTATCTCGGGTCTCCAGCCTTCTGGCAAGCGGCACCATGCATGGAGAGGAGTTCCTACCCGGACCAAAGTTTAGGAATGTCAATGGCGTGAGCCGAAAATACTTTGACCTCTATTCAGCGCGGCCTTCATATGAGGGGAAAGCGACCAACGGAGGAAAAGCAACGCAGGAAATCGCCGCTTTGGCGGAGTCTGAACCGCAATTGGTGTTGCGTTTAGCGGAGGATATCCGCCGAATGCTGGCGAAAGGACACTACGAAAGAAGGGATCTCTCGTTCCTTAGTTGTGAGTAGAAGCTAATGCTTCTACCGCCGGAATATCAGCGGGAGCCCAGTTCAAACTAGCGGCCTCAGCGGGGGTAACCCACTTCGCCTCGTCGTGGTCGGTCAGGCATAGGTCGCCGTCGGCAAGCGTGCAATAGAACGTCGTTAGTTCAATGGTCCCGAATGCGTACTCGTAGGTTGTTGTCGCGACCTTGGCTCCCACCTCGGCTTTGAGGTTAAGTTCTTCGTGTATTTCCCGAGCTAGAGCTTGCTGAGGTGTTTCACCAGGCTCAATCTTTCCACCTGGAAATTCCCAGTGGCCTTCTAGTGGTTTGCCCGGTTTCTTTCGGCAGGCGAGGAAACGCTGGCCATCATGGAAGACGGCGCCGACGACGCGAATGGGTTTAGACATGACTTCATTGTGCCTTAGATCTCGAAAACGTCTAGACAGTGAGCTGTTACTTAGCTAACATATCCCCAATGTTCGCGTAAGGCTGTCACGCGGGCTTGATTTTTGTAGGCAAGCTTGAGGGGACGGTTTTACTGTGACTTCTACCGAATCGGTTTACTCCTCCATCCAGAGCCATGACGGGGAAATCCCGCAGCCTGGGGGACGGTGGAAACTCTTTTTATATAGCGTTATCGGTGCGTTCGTATTCTTCCTGCCGGTGACGTATCAGGATAAGCGCTCCATTCCTTTGGATCACATGGTCACGATGGTGCGCGAAGGGATTCCGGCAGCAGTGCCGTGGATTATCTTTGCCCTTGCTGTCTACGGCACGGTGCGCAGCTTTACCACCGGGGCGTTTAAGGAAAGCGCGCTGCAGGCGGTCTTTGCGGTGCTCAACATTGTGGGTGCGGTGGTCTCCTTCCTTATGGTTATCGATGCGCTGCCGTGGGTGCTGGGCGATGAAGACCTAGTGCCGTTCCTGTGGAACTCCATCGCGATTCCGGTTGGCCTCATTGTGCCTATCGGTGGGGCATTCCTGGCGTTTCTCATTGGCTTTGGTTTGCTGGAATTTGTCGGTGTGCTCATGCAGCCCATCATGCGGCCGCTGTGGAAGACGCCGGGGCGCTCCGCCATTGACGCGGTGGCCTCGTTTGTGGGCTCGTACTCGCTGGGCATTTTGGTGACGGACCGCGTCTACCAAAAGGGCGGCTATACCGGGCGCGAGGCGGCCATCATTGCCACCGGCTTTTCGACGGTCTCTGCGGCCTTCATGGTTATCGTGGCCAAGCAGCTTGACCTGATGAAGATCTGGGGCACCTACTTCATTGTCACGCTCATCGTGACCTTTGTAGTGACGGCCATTACCGTGCGCATTCCGCCGCTGCGCACCATTCCGGATGAGTACTTTGCAGACGCGCACCCAGACCCGGAAAAGCCGGTGGAGGGCTCGCGCATCAAGAACGCGTGGCGCGAAGCAATGCTGGCGCTGCAGCGCGCGCCGTCCTTGTGGGAGTCCATCTGGGAGAATCTGCGCGATGGCGTGCGCATGGCGGCGGCCATCGTACCTTCCATCATGTCGGTGGGCCTTATTGGCCTACTGCTGGCGCGCTTTACGCCCATCTTCGAGTGGATTGGCTACCTGTTTTATCCGTTCGCGTGGGTAGTGCAGCTGCCGGAGCCGGTCCAGGCCGGCAAGGGCGCGGCCATGGGTATTGCGGAGATGTTCCTGCCCGCCACCGCAGTGGCAGGCAGCGACAGCATGGTGCTCAAGTTCGTCATCGGCGTGGTGGCAGTTTCTGCCATTATTTTCTTCTCCGCACTGGTGCCGTGCATTCTGGCCACCAAGATTCCGGTGAAACTGACCCACCTGGTCATCATTTGGTTTGAGCGTGTAGCGCTGACCATTCTTATCGCCACGCCGATTGCCCACCTGCTGTTTTGATAAGTTGAACCCAAGACGGATAAGAGGATCGATATCGCTGGAGGGCAATGATGCTTATAGCCACTATCGCAGCTGAGGTAGCTTTTTTGCTTTGCTTAGTGGCCGGCTGCCTCTTGCGCTACGTCTTTAATCTTCGCAAACTTGGCTTGATACTTATGGCCGCGACCCCAATCATCGACCTGCTGCTCTTGGCATTTTTCTATGTGAGCCTGAGCCAAGGTGGTACGGCCGAGTTCATGCACGGCTTCGCGGCCTTTTATATTGCTTTCTCGGTTGTCTTCGGCACAGACATTATTGGATTCGTTGACCAGAAAGTTTCTGGAGTTGCACCCCGAGAAAGTGCTCATGCGGACAGGCGCAGTTTTATAAAGTGCGTGGTTGCGAGTTCCGGAGCAGCGCTTTTGCTGCTCATAGGCATTGTGGTGACTGGCTTAGCGGGTAGCTTCTGGCTTGTCTACTGGCTCATCGCCGTTGCCTTTACTCCCGCTATGTGGTGGGGAGTCCAACGTTGGATGAGTAAGAAAGCTACCCGATAAGCTGCACGGCCCAAGTAAAGCCCAACGCCGTTGGCGTTTAGCTAGTGAGGTGCGCCGTGACGATGTCGTCGATAAGCCGCGCCGCTGCCTTGGCGGTGCGGTTATCTATGTCAAAGGTGGGATTGAGCTCGACGACGTCCACCAGGGCTAGTTTGCCCGTCCGCGCAATAGCTACGGCCATGGCGCGGATACGCTCATAGCTCACGCCCAGAGACGCCGGGGCGGATACGCCCGGCGCGGTGGACGCTGGCAAAACGTCGAGGTCGATGGATAGGTGGACCTTGTCCTTGCCCTCCGTGGCGCGGGCAGCGAGCTCGCCGCACTCGGCCGGGGAGAGGTTAACGAGCTCTTCGTCCAGAGTGATGGCCACGCCGAGGGATTCGGCTTCGTCGAAAAGCACTGCGGTGTTATTGGGGCGGGAGATACCCAGCACGGTGTAGTCGAAGTCATCGGTGAGCTCGGAAATCTGCTTGAACGGGGTGCCGGAGGTGGCTTGATCGGCGCGGCGCAGATCGAAGTGGGCGTCCAGGTTAATGATCTTGGTGGCGCCCACCGCGCGGTAGAGGCCGCGGTGGGAGCCGAAGGCAGTCTCGTGACCGCCGCCCAGAATGATGGGGAGGGTGCCGGCTTCGACGAGTTCCTGGACCTTATCGGAGAGCGCATCGTGGGCGCCGTCGAGGTCGTCGGCTTGGGTGGTGATTGTGCCGGCGTCGGCAAGCGCATGCTCATGGTGCACGGCCAAGGAGCCGAGCGCGGAACGCAGCGCGGCCGGGCCTGCGGCTGCACCCTGGCGGCCGCCATTGCGCAGCACGCCCTCATCGGAGGCGAAGCCCAGGAGGGTTACCGGGGCGGGGGAGTCGGTGGACTGATTGATAACGCTATGCCAGCGGGCGTGCTCTGGGCCTGGGCCATCGGAGCGGCCAGACCATTCGGGGGCGGGAGTGAAAAGTTCAGCTTTTTCGGTGTTCATGGTTATCGATGTTAGGTAAAACCGCGGCGTGTGGCAGGAGACTCTGCCTACAATCACTAAGCGTGAGTACCAACAGAGTCCCCGCGGCGCGTCACGCGATGGAGATCCTCAAGCTTTTATCCACCATCGACGTCCCTATTTCTGCTGCCCGCATCCAAGGTGAGCTCAACCTGCCGCGTTCATCTACATACCACCTGCTGGCGGAGATGGTTGATGCTGGTTTTGTAGCCCATTTGCCGGAGCATAAAACCTATGGCCTGGGTCTGGTCGCGTATTCCATGGCCTCGGCCTACGTGACGCAGCAACCGTTGGTGCGCATGGCTACTCGAGACTTGGAACAGTGTGCGGCACTGGTGGGTGGATCGGGGCATCTGTCACGTATGGCTGGATCTGAAATTTTGTATCTGCAGGAGGTGCGTGCGGCGGGGGCCACCTCCTTGGTGACCGAGGTGGGTGTGCGTCTGCAGGCACATAAGACGGCGTCCGGGCGTGTGATGCTGGCGCATCTGCCTGATGCGGAGGTGCGCGCCGCCTTTGATATTGCGGGGGGTAACGGCTTTACCGCGTTGAAAGAACGCTTGAGTTTGGTAGCTGCACGCGGGTGGGACCAGGAGATTGAAGAAATTACTCGCGGTCAGGCCTCTGTGGCGGTACCCATCCTGGATCATTTGGACCGTCCAGCAGCGGCGGTAGCGGTGACGTATCCGGTAGGGACGTCGGATGCGAAGGTAGACGCCGCCATTCGAGCTTTGCTGGAGGTCTCGGACAAGGTAGCGGCCAAAATTTACCGCAACCAGAAAAAGTGATGTAGCATACATCTATCGCGTTAGGCTGTCGCGCGACACATCGAAGTTATTGATCCCTTATTTAAAGGAGTTTTTGCCATGCCTAGCGCCTACCCAACTACCGTGACCGTAAATGTCGGCGCACTGAGCATCGAGGATGTCGTTGCCGTTGCCCGCTATGGGGCGAAGGTGGAGATTGCGCCCGAAGCCCTAGAAGAGGTGGCCGCCACCCGCGAGCGCGTAGAAGAACTCGCGCAGGATCCCACCCCGGTCTATGGCATTTCCACCGGCTTTGGCGCGCTCGCTCGCCGCCATATCCCAGAAGAGATGCGCGCCCAGTTGCAGCTTTCCCTTGTGCGTTCGCACGCTGCGGGAACTGGCCCGGAGGTGGAAGAAGAAGTTATTCGCGCACTGATGCTGCTGCGCCTGTCCACCCTGTGCACCGGCCGCACCGGCGTGCGCCCCGTGGTGGTCGAAACCTATGCCAAGGCCCTTAACGCCGGCATTGTGCCGGTGGTACGAGAGTATGGCTCACTGGGCTGCTCCGGCGATTTGGCGCCGCTTGCTCACTGTGCGCTCGCCCTGCTGGGAGAAGGCGAGGTGTGCGTAAACGGCGAGCTGCAGGATGCGGGCGCAGCCTTGGCTGCGGCTGGCATCGAGCCGCTGCAGCTGCGCGAGAAGGAAGGCCTAGCGCTTATCAACGGCACCGATGGCATGCTGGGCCAGCTCTGCTTGGCCATTACTGACCTGCGCGCGGCCGCAAAGACCGCCGATATTGCCACCGCCATGACTGTGGAAGGACTGCTCGGCACCCTCGTGGTCTTTGCTGATGACCTGCAGCAGCTGCGCCCGCACCCAGGTCAGGCCGATGCCGCGGCGAATATCCTCCAGGTGGCCGAAGGCTCTGAGATCCTAGAGGCCGCGCTCGAGGAGTTCAAAAAGAATCAGGTACAAGATGCCTACTCCGTGCGGTGCGCCCCGCAGGTAGCCGGCGGCTTCCGCGATACCTTGGCGCATACCACCCAGGTGGCGGAGCGCGAGCTCGCCGCCGCGGTGGATAACCCGGTGGTAACCAAGGATGGTCGCGTGGTCTCCAATGGCAACTTCCACGGCGCGCCGGTAGCCTATGCACTCGATTTCCTGGCTATTGTCACCGCGGACTTGGCTTCCATTTCTGAGCGCCGCACCGACCGCTTTCTGGACCCGGCGCGCAACCGCGGGCTGAATGCCTTTCTTGCCGACGACCCCGGTGTTGACTCCGGCCACATGATCGCCCAGTACGCCCAGGCCGGCATCGTCAGTGAGATGAAGCGCCTGGCCAACCCATCTTCGGCTGATTCCATTCCGTCTTCGGCCATGCAGGAAGACCATGTCTCCATGGGATGGTCCGCTGCCCGCAAGCTGCGCAAGGCCGTGGATGGCCTGCAGCGCGTGCTGGCCGTGGAAATCCTCACCGCCGCCCGCGCCATCGACATGCGCGAGGGCACCCCAGCCAAGGGAACCGGCGCGGTGATTGAGAAGCTGCGCCAGACTGTGGACGGCCCTGGCGTGGACCGCTACCTGTCGCCGGAAATCGAGGAGACCGTGCGCCTAGTCAAGGAGGGCGCTCTTATCGACGCCGTTGAGGACGCTACTGGAAAGCTGCGTGGTTAATATGTCGACCATTTCCTGGCATCCACAGACCGAACCTAACCCCTTGCCATTTTCGCCCTTTAAGGCGAGCACGGTGCCACGACCTATTGGTTGGCTCTCTAGCGTCGACGGCCAAGGCCGTGAAAATATCGCTCCCTATAGCCAGTGGCAAAGCCTCACCTTCGATCCGCCCATGGTGATGTTTTCGGCCAACCAGTACCCGGATGGTCGTCGCAAGGACACGGTGCTTAACGCAGAGGAGACCGGCTGGTTCGTGTGGAATATGGCCACCTATGACCTACGCAAGGAAGTCAATAAATCCGCCCAGGTGCTCGACTATGGCGACAGCGAGTGGGACCGCCTGTCCGTTACCAAGGAATATGCGGACAATTACCGCATTCCCATGGTGAAAGAATCGCCGGTGAAGTTCGAGTGCCAGTACAAGACCACGCTGCGCGTGCCTGGCAATTCCAAGGTGGGCAGCATCGACCTCGTGGTGGCGGATGTCAAGACCATTCACATCGATGAATCCGTCATTGACGAGGACGGCAAACTGGACATCCTCAAAATTAAGCCCATCGCGCGCATGGGCTACTTTGACTACACCGTGGTTACAGAGCGGTTCGAGATGCGCGTGCCCGGTTCCGATGAGGCCGCGCGCGCCGGACTAGAGGGCAGCGCGTAGCGCCTGGGCCATTGCCACCTGTCCCGCGTGGGTGGGATGCATGGGAAAGGAATCAGTCTCCTGGCCTGTGAAATCCACCCACGGTGAGGGGGAGCAGGCGGTGTGGTCTAGGGCGGCGTCGGCAAGCACGTAAGTAGCCCCATTGCGCTCGGCAGCCTTGCGCACCGCCTGGTTGATGCGCTCGATGGAGCGAGCCAACCACTCCCGGTCAGTGGCCGGGATTTTTTCTATGTAGGGGCAGGTCTCCCCACGCTTGATCAGCGGAAGGTAGCCGGTGGCGAGGATTTTCGCATTAGGCGAGCGGCGGTGAATCTCCTTGTAAACCTTGTCGAGCCGGCGGGGTAGATCGCGGATTTCCAGGTCAATCTGCGCGCCGGATTCCGCCTGGCAGATATCATCCGTGGCGCACTGGGTAAGGCGCACGAAGCTGGCGTCATTGCCGCCGATGGATAGGCTCACCAGGTCGGTGTCCTCGCGTAGGGCGTCCACCTGGGCGGGGTGCTCGCCGGCGGAGGAAAGTACGTCGAGGGTGCTAGCGCCCTGGCAAGCGACGTTAGTGAGCTTCGCGTCCATCTCCTTGGCCGCGAGCTCGGGGTAGGAATCCTGTGCGCGCACGCAGGTATTGGGCGGATCTAGTGGCAGCGTGGTCGAGCCCATGGCCGCATAGGAATCTCCTAGCGCTACATAGTGGGGTGGCTGCGGTTCCTCGGCGGGGGTGGAACAAGCGGCGAGGAGGGCCACGAAAAGGAGGGGGATGAACCGACGCATGCAGGCCATCGTAGATCATTCCGCGGGTGTCTCATATACGAGACAGTTCGGGTTTGTGTGGCATGGTACACAGGGCTAGGTCACAGTACCTTGTGGCATGTGACGCTGAACAAGTCCTCGGGGACAGCCCCGGGACACCGGCCTAGGGGGCTTGGGAAGGCGTCAGAAAAGCACGACGAAAGGAAGCCATGTCTCAACCACGCGAAGTACGCGCGCCGCGCGGAACCGAACTGTCCGCCAAGTCCTGGCAGACCGAAGCGCCCCTGCGCATGCTCATGAATAACCTCGACCCGGAGGTTGCCGAGCGCCCCGAGGACCTCGTGGTCTATGGCGGCACCGGCCGCGCAGCACGCAGCTGGGAAGCCTTCGACGCCATCGTTGAATCCCTCAAGGACCTCGAGTCCGATGAGACCCTGCTGGTGCAGTCCGGCAAGCCGGTGGGCATTTGGAAGACCAACGAGTGGGCACCGCGCGTGCTCATCGCTAACTCCAACCTCGTGGGAGACTGGGCTAACTGGGAGCACTTCCGCAAGCTCGAGGATGAAGGCCTCATGATGTACGGCCAGATGACGGCCGGCTCGTGGATCTACATCGCCACCCAGGGCATCCTGCAGGGCACTTTCGAGACCTTTGCAGCCGTGGCGAAGAAGCGCTTTGGCGGCAGCCTGGCCGGTACTTTCACCCTGACCGGTGGCTGCGGTGGCATGGGCGGCGCACAGCCGCTGTCTGTCACCCTCAACGGCGGCGCCTGCCTCATCGTGGACGTGGACGAGACTCGTCTCAAGCGCCGCCAGCATAAGCGCTACCTCGATGAGGTGGTCACCGACCTCGATGAGGCCCTCAAGCTGGTTCTGGATGCCAAGGAAAACAAGAAGGCCCTGTCTGTCGGCCTGGTAGGCAACGCTGCCGAGGTCTTCCCAGAGGTCCTGCGCCGCCAGCGCGCCGGGGAATTTACCGTCGACATCGTCACCGATCAGACCTCCGCACACGACCCGCTGTCCTACCTGCCTTCTGAAATCACCGTGGAGGACTGGCATAACGAGGCCAAGGCAGACCCAACCACCTTTACCAAGAAGGCCCGCGAATCCATGGCCGCTCAGGTCCAGGCTATGGTCGAGTTCCAGGATGAGGGCGCCGAGGTCTTTGACTACGGCAACTCCATCCGCGATGAGGCTCGCAAGGCCGGCTACCAGCGTGCCTTCGAGTTCCCTGGCTTCGTTCCTGCCTATATCCGCCCGCTCTTCTGCGAGGGCCTAGGCCCCTTCCGCTGGGCCGCGCTCTCCGGCGACCCAGAGGACATCAAGGTCACCGACCAGGCGCTCAAGGAGCTTTTCCCAGACAACGAGCACCTGCACAACTGGCTCGATGCCGCCGAGGAGTATGTCGAGTTCGAGGGCCTGCCGGCACGCATTTGCTGGCTGGGCTACAACGAGCGCCACAAGGCCGGCCTGCTCTTCAACGACCTTGTGCGCGAGGGCAAGGTCAAGGCGCCGATCGTCATCGGCCGCGATCACCTGGATTCTGGCTCCGTGGCATCCCCATACCGCGAAACCGAGGCCATGCTCGATGGCACCGATGCCGTGGCTGACTGGCCGCTGCTCAATGCCATGACCGCCGTATCTTCCGGCGCTACCTGGGTTTCCCTCCACCACGGCGGTGGCGTGGGCATGGGCCGCTCCATCCACGCAGGCCAGGTCACTGTTGCAGACGGCACCGAGCTCGCCGCGGCCAAGCTGCGCGCGGTGCTCACCAATGACCCGGGTATGGGCGTTATCCGCCACGTCGATTCCGGCTACACTCGCGCGAAGGAGGTCGCCGACGAGCGCGGCGTCCGCATTCCGATGGAATTCAAGGCAAGGGACTAGATGAGCACACTTTTTACCGGCATTTCAGAACTCCGTACGGTCAGCGAGCGTGGCACGCTTAACGACGCCGCAATTATCGCCCAATCCGGCACCATCGCCTGGGTCGGCCCAGCCTCCGAGGCACCGGCGGCCGACGAGAAGGTGGACCTAGGTGGCCGCGCCGTTCTGCCCGGCTGGGTAGATTCGCACACCCACATGGTCTTTGACGGTGACCGCTCCGCCGAATTCGAGGCCCGCATCTCCGGCGGCTCCTACGAGGCAGGCGGCATCGCGGTGACCATGGATGCCACCCGCCAGGCTGGCTCCGACCGCCTGGATAAGCTGGTGGCGGACCGCGTGGCCGCCGGCCGCCGCGGTGGTACCACCACCTTCGAGACCAAGACGGGCTACGGACTCAATACTGAGTCCGAGGTGGAGGCCGCCAAGGTAGCCTCCCGCCACGTCGATGACGTGACCTTCTTGGGCGCGCACCTGGTCCCGCCAGGAGCGGACGCGGAGGAGTACCTTGACGAGGTCGTTGGCCCCATGCTCGAGGGCGTTGCTCCCTACGTGCAGTGGATCGACGTCTTCTGTGAGCGCGGCGCCTTCAACGAGGAACAATCCCGCCGCGTGCTGGAGGCCGGTAAGAAGTTGGGCCTGGGCCTGCGCGTGCACGGCAACCAGCTGGGCGAGGGCCCAGGCGTTGCCCTCGCTGTCGAACTGGGCGCCGCCTCGGTAGACCACGTCAATCACTTGAGCGACGAGGATGTCGAGCTGCTGGCCAGTTCCGATACCGTAGCCACCATGCTGCCGGCCTGTGACCTGTCGACTCGCGAGCCGCTCGCCCCAGGCCGCAAGCTTCTCGACGCCGGCGCCACCCTCGCCATCGCCTCCAACCTCAACCCCGGCACGTCCTATACCTCCTCGATGAACTACTGCGTGACCACCGCGGTCCTGCAGCAACACCTCTCCGTCGATGAGGCCATCCACGCCGCCACCACCGGTGGGGCGACCGCCCTGCGCCGCCACAACGTTGGCAATGGCCTCGACCCGCAGGGCCGTCCCGCCAAGGGCACCATCGTGGAGGGCGCCGCAGCGGACCTGCACGTGCTCGACGCCCCCAGCGCCGTGCATCTGGCCTACCGCCCAGGCATGCCACTGAGCTATCGCACCTTTATCGCCGGAGCCTAGCGCTCCTCTAGAAAGGTCGCCGCTATCTGATATAGTCGGCGGCCTTTTTCTTTTGTCATATGCAGCCACGCGTCTTTTTTGCCGATAAAGACCGCCCGCGATCCATCCGGATCTTCTACCATAAAGAGGGTTTCTTCGTCTTGTGCACCATGAACAGTCCATGACTCTGGGTCGTAGAGGCGACGGAAGCGCCCTAGCTCTATCTCTACGTCCGTGCGGGTGATAGCCGGTGGCCGGTAGGGGAGGTTATCGGGGCCGTAGTCCTTTCGCGGTCCTTTTCTTTCTCCGCGCTCAAAGTCGCTATAGAGCTCGCTCACCTGGGCGCGCACCAGCCCATTGTTGTCCTCCGTGGATTCTATGCGCAGGCATAAAGGGTGCCGAGGCCGTGAAGTAAAGCAGGAGTATAGGCGGCCTACCTTAGGCTTATCGACAGCACTAAAAGTCACAAACTTGGCACGAGATGCGAAATCAAACTCCACCGGAAAGTAAGTAGTTTTCTCGTTGTCCACCACGCTGCCAAGGCTAAGAAGCTTAGGACGTGCGGCGTATTCAGTGCGGTGAAAGCGCACTGGATCTAGCTCCACCACATAAAACTCAAAATTGTCCTCCACCTTAGTTATGCGAAACACGGGGTTTAGGTGAAAGCGGCGGTCTGTAATGTGTAGAAACTCGCCATGCTGTGGCCGACGGCTGCACCTAGTGGGGTAGATCAGGCCCGTAGACAGCGAGGACAGATAAAGGTCTACCGGAGGGTCCAGTTCCGTGCTGAACCCTGGATACGAACTTAGCTTGGCACGGATACGTGCTTGGTCGTAAAGGAACCGTGGGCGTGGATGAGACATGAACTGCACCTTAGAAGAAGGACGCGACGTCACGCTTCGGTGTTTTCGAACTGCTTCGAACATTGCAGGAAAGCTGGGCTAGGAAAGCCGAGGAGCTGCGCAATGGAGTTTGTGGCTGCAATCGCGTAGGGTTGGTGAAGCAATGAGCATTACCGATAACGCCACCGGCGGCGTCAACGAGCCGGAAGATTTTAATAAGTCGGAATCTCAGGACAACTCGCAAGGTGTCACCAAGGACACCAGGGCTGCGAATACTTCTGAGGACACCGGCGCTGAGTCCCAAGATTCAGCCAACGACAATTCCCAGGGGTTCGCGCATCTTGGCCTGCCAGAGAAAATTCTGGAGGCCGTTGCGAAAGTAGGCTTCACCAAGCCGTCCCCCATTCAGGAAGAAACCATCCCGATCTTGATGGAAGGCCGCGACGTAGTCGGCCTTGCCCAGACCGGTACCGGCAAAACCGCAGCCTTCGCGCTGCCGGTTCTGTCACAGATTGACACCAAGGCCCGCCATCCGCAGGCACTCGTGCTCGCCCCAACCCGCGAGCTGGCCCTGCAGGTGGCGGACTCCTTCCAATCCTTCGCCGAGTCTCTCAAGGGTGTCGAGGTGCTGCCTATCTACGGCGGCCAAGCTTATGGCATTCAGCTATCCGGTCTGCGCCGCGGTGCGCAGGTCATCGTGGGCACCCCGGGTCGCGTCATCGACCACCTAGAGAAGGGCTCGCTTGATCTGTCCCAGCTGCAGTTCCTCGTCCTCGATGAGGCCGATGAGATGCTGAACATGGGCTTCCAGGAAGACGTCGAGCGCATCTTGGAGGACACCCCGGACCGCAAGCAGGTGGCGCTTTTCTCGGCCACCATGCCGAACGCTATCCGGCGCCTTTCTAAACAGTACCTCGATAACCCCGCCGAGGTCACGGTGAAGTCCGAGCGCCGCACCAATGACAACATCACGCAGCGCTTCCTCCTCATTCCGCACCGTGCAAAGATGGATGCCTTCACCCGCATCCTCGAGGTCATCAATTACGACGCCATTATCGTCTTCTGCCGCACCAAGCACGAGACCGAAGAAGTGGCCGAGACCCTGCGTGATCGCGGTTTCAGCGCCGCCGCCATCAACGGCGATATTGCGCAGGCGCAGCGTGAGCGCACCGTCGATCAGCTTAAGGATGGCCGCCTAGACATCCTCGTGGCTACCGACGTCGCCGCCCGTGGCCTCGACGTTGAGCGCATCACCCACGTGGTCAACTTCGATATCCCGAACGATACCGAGTCCTACGTGCACCGCATTGGCCGCACTGGCCGCGCGGGACGCTCCGGCGAAGCCATCTTGTTTGTCACCCCGCGCGAGCGCCGCATGTTGCGCTCCATCGAGCGCGTGACCAACGCCCGCCTGGAAGAGATGAACCTGCCGTCCGTCGATGAGGTCAATGAAAAGCGCAAGGAAAAGTTTGCGCAGTCCATTACCAACTCCATGGACAATAAGCAGGCGGATTTCTTCCGCACCTTGGTGCGCAAGTACTCCGAGGACAATAACGCGGCCATGGATGACATCGCTGCAGCCCTCGCTGTCATGCTGCAGGGTGGCAAGAACTTCCTGATGGAAGACAAGCCGCTTCCCAAGCCGAAGCGCGACCGCGAACGCCGCGACGATCGCAAGCGTGATTTCAAGGGCGGCGGCAAGGGCCGCGGCCCCAAGCGGCCGGACGGAGACTTTGAGACGTACCGACTGGACGTCGGCAAGCGGCAAAATGTGCGCCCGGGAGCTATCGTGGGTGCCATCGCCAATGAAGGCGGATTGTCAGCCAAGGACTTCGGCCGCATCACCATCGCGGTAGGCCATACTCTGGTTGACCTGCCAAAGAACCTCGACCCAGCGGTGCTGGATCGCCTGAAGGATACCCGCATTTCCGGTCAGCTGATCAAGATTCAAAAGGACACGGGCCGCCCGCCACGCCGTGACCACGGTGGCGGACGCAAGCGCGGTGGACGCTGGCGCGACTAGCATTTTCGACTGAATGGGCCTCTTTGGAGGCCCATTTTTTCGTACCCTTTGACCTGCGGTTTTACTATAAACGGGGGTAGTGTGTCGGAGGGGTTTTGTATACTGAAAGCGCAAACATGTTCTAGAGAAACTTCTGCGGGGGAAGTCCATGAATGTGCCCTACTTTGCCAATACCAATCCAGCAAATTCCACCTCACAAGCAGCAACAGACATCCGCAAGGCCGAATACCTCCTCTGGAAGCGCCTGCATCCAGACCCGGATGATGATATCGAAATAATTAGCCAATCACTGTCAGATCTCACCGGAACGCGGCAGTCCCGAATTAGAAATATCATTTTCGCCTTTGAGCGATTACAGGAGCTGCCGCGCCTTAAAGCTCGGCAGGAAGAGCTTTACCACTTAGATTTAGACCGCTTAATTACCATCGACCAGACGCTGTCCAAGTTGGGCGAGATTGGCACCGAACAATGCCTGCTTATCGACGCCGAATTAACCACCTACCTCACCCCCAAACGTCCCAACCAAAAATTACCGTCCCATCGCAACCTGCGGCGAAAGCTGCGGGAACTCATTGTCCGCCTTGATCCCACCATCGCCGCACGCGACCCGCGGCGCAAGGAGTCCTATCACCTCGAACCTACGGGCGGGGAGTGGGCCGCAGTGTGCCTAGACGTGGGCCTAGAGACTGCCGAAATCATTGACCGAAATATTCGCGGTGTGGCCACGGAGAAGGACATTTCCTTGGCTCAGGCTGCGGTCGAGTTGCTCACCGGCGAGGCCGAAGCCAAGGCGAAGGTGGTGCTCAATATGTACCGCTGCGACCTGCCGGATGCTCCGGCCTTCGTCCAAAGCTTGGGGTGGGTTTCACCGGAGGTTGCCGATGACATGCAATCGCGGGCCACGACCGTCCGCGACATGGAGAAGGCCGCAGAAGATGAAAGCGGAAACTACGTCACGCCGCCGCATATTCGCGCCTTTGTGGAAGGGCTCGATGGAACCTGCCGGTGGCCCGGATGTACGCGGCCGGCGATGGCTTCCCAGATGGACCACCGGCACGATTTCGCCGAAGGGGGTCCTACCTCTGCAGCAAATTTGACCTGCCTTTGTCAACACCACCACAACATAAAGACCGATGGCCGGGCGTTTTATATCAAGGACCCGATTAGCGGGGACGTCGTCTGGCTCTTTGAGGATTCCACTTGGGTCTATGACGAAGCCAGCGGACCGCTTGCACCGAAGAATCGGCGGTGGGCACAGACGGTGGCGCAGGCCACGCGGCGGCGTCGAGAAAATGCGCACGAGGATGCGCAAAAGCTGAAGGAAGAGCTAGAAAACGAGAAAAGGGACAGTGAAGACACTGTCCCAGAGGAGTAAATGGCTTTCTAGAAGGCCACTTAGAAGTTGATGTACATAAGGATGAGGCAGATGATCCACAGGAGGTTGAATACGCCGCCGAATGCGGACAGCGGCTTCTTTGCTGCCGCGTAGTCGAAGGATTCAGTGGACTCGAGGGCGGCCATTGCCTTCTTCTGCTTCGGCAGAATGACGAAGAAGAGCAGGCACCATGCGACGATGGCAACCAAGATGGCGATGTGGAAGTTCACTTCGGACTTGTAAGCGCTGATATTGGAAAGAAATACGCCGAGGCCGAGGATAGGCACGATGGCAGAGATGTAGCCGTAGGTATTGGTGATGTTGTGTAGGACGCGAGCGGAGCCGAGCGCCGCGTGGTCACCCTGTGCTGCCTTGGCCATTTGGGTCTGGAAGCTGGAGGTGGATACGCATACTGGGCCGATCAAGAGAATGGCTGCAGCCACGTGGAGGAATACAAGGAAAGAAGTCATTGAAAGAACCCTTCAATCGCGGAAAGTTGCCACGTCAACCCTAATCAATTTCCGGTGAGTACGGCTAACCGACATTGCCTTTGCATCACCCGCACGTCCTTGGAAGGCAGGGGAAGGGCGTACTTTCGGGCTATGTCAGCAAGGCGGCGGGAATAGTCGCAGCGGTTAGCGGGAGGTAGCCATTCCGCGGGGAGGGAGTCTGACTTTTCTTGGTTGAGCTCGCGGCTGGTGGCTACGAGATTGAGCGGATCGTTGCCAAAGCGGACCTTGGTTTCGCGGTCCCACTCGGACGCGCCCAGGTCATAGGCCGCGGAGAGGGGAAAGATATGGTCGATCTCAATGGGAGAGGTAGCGGGAATGGTGGTGCCACTATAGGGGTCATAAAGAGTCCCGCTGCGGGCGTGGCAGGAGTGGAGGGGATCGCTTGATTGGCTTTCTAGAATGACCTCGCGGGTGGTGCAGGCGCCGTGAGGCTGCCAGATGCCGAAGTCTTCGCGGTTGTATCCGGTAGCTTCGGGGCGAGAGGGAAGCGTGGTGACGTCAAAACGCGGAAAAGGCCACGCATACCATGCGCCGATGAGGACGGTGATGCATGATAGCGCGGCCAGGTAATAGGACTTCATGTCCTATTGGACTGCAAGGAGTCCGCGTTGGTTCCGATTACTTATCGGTGACCTTTTCTGCGGCTTCTTCAAAGTCGAGGTTGGAGTTATTCTCAACGAGCTTGGCCAGCTTGGTGGACTCTTCGAATTCGGCCACAACTTCTGGCTTTGGCTCCTTGGTGAGTTTGGCGACAATAACTGCCACGATGAGGGCCAGGAAGAAGCCTGGGACGATTTCATAGAGGACGTCGGAAAGCGGAGACATACCCCAGCCAATAGCAACGATGGCACCGGTAAGCATGCCGGCAATGGCACCGGCGGAGTTGAGGCGCTTCCAGTACAGGGAAAGCAAGATGATCGGGCCGAAGGCAGAGCCGAAGCCTGCCCAAGCGAATCCAACCAGACCCAAAATGGAGTCAGATGGGTTGATTGCCAGCAGGGCGGCAATGACCGCGATAGCTACGATGGCGGTGCGGGAGAGGTTGATGAGGACCTGCTCGCCTGGCTTCTTCTTGGCAAAGATGAGGAAGAGGTCCTCGATGAGGGAAGTAGAGACGACGAGCATCTGGGACGACATGGTGGACATAATGGCGGCTAGAACCGCGGTCAGGACGAAGCCTGCGGGCAGTGGGTGCATCATGGCCTGCGCCATATCCAGGAAGATGGTTTCGAAGTTTTCCTGGTCGGTGATGCTGTGGCCGGTCTGGGTGAAGTAAACAGTGCCGGATAGGGCGACGAAGATAGCGCCGATGACGGATAGTCCCATCCAAGTTACGCCGTAGAAGCGGCCTTGGCTGGCGTCGGAAGGCTTACGCAGCGCCATGAAGCGGACCACGATGTGCGGCTGGCCAAAGTAGCCCAGGCCCCAAGCCAGGTTGCCGATGATGACGCCAGCGGAAACGCCCGCGAACATAGAGAAGTAGTTGTCATTTTCCACTACGCCATCGGTGCCATAAGGATTATCTGCGGCAAACGTGAAGATCGAAGACGGATCGCTGAGAGAGACAATGGCCATAATCGGCACGATCATCAGGGCGACGAACATAAGAACGCCCTGGACGACGTCCGTATAAGACACCGCCAAAAAGCCGCCGACGAAGGTGTAGAAGATGGTCACCGCAGCGATGACGAGCATGCCGGTGAGGTAGTCACCACCGAAGGTGGACTCGAAGTAGCGGCCACCGGAAACCATGCCCGAGGAGACGTAGAAGGTAAAGAAGAAGATAATGATGGCTGCGGAGATGATGCGCAGCAGGCGGGACTTATCGTGCAGGCGGTTTTCAAAGAAGGACGGCACGGTGATGGAGTTGGCCGCGATTTCTGAGTAAGAACGCAGGCGCGGTGCGACCCACTTCCAGTTAGCCCAGCAACCGACGAGCAGGCCGATGGCCATCCACAGCTCGGACATACCGGAAAGGAATAGGGCGCCAGGCAGGCCCATGAGCAGCCAGCCGGACATGTCGGAAGCGCCTGCGGAGAGGGCGGCTACGAATGGGTGCAGACCGCGGCCGCCCAAAACATAATCGTCATATTGATCGGTTTGTTTGTAGCTCCAATAGCCAATGGCTGCCATTGCGAGAAGATACACGATCATCGCAATGACGTACCAAGTTGAATCTTGCACGTTTTACTCCTTGTAGTGATCTGTAGGACATACCCACGTTAACGAGGTCACAAGGTTAACCCAAGCGAGAATACAGGTGTGGCGCATATCTCCCTATGGATTTTCTATCGTTCAACTGGGAAAAGGGGAGAACATAACGAGCATGTAACAAAATGGGAAGGGCTGCTATGCTGGCGGTTATGGCTTCTTACCTCGTGCATGGACTGTGGCTCCCCGTTACGGGACTTAGTCTATGGATTGAACAGGTAGAAGGGCACAAGATTGTCATGCCCAATGCCGTTCCTGAAGGCACCTTCCCGCCGGCGGTGGAGTCCATCTTGGGGAAGAAATCCTTCCGCAACCGAGCACGGGTATCGCTGCGCACGCCCAAGGGTAAGGATGTGTCGTTGATGGTGCCGATGGCAATGTTCGGCCCAGAAGAGGCCGTGGCGGCGCTTGCTCAAATGGAACACCTGAATCACAAGCCGCCCGCCACCATCGCGCCGGATCTCCAATGGCTGATCCATGTTTACAGCGGGCTGTGCAAGTTCGTGCGCGCCGGGCGCGTGACCTTCCGGCTTGCTTACCAAGCCAATGAGTGGTTCCCCATGTGGCAGCTGGCCTCCGGTCTGGGCGAGCGCGGCTGGCTTGCGGAGATGATGGCGGCCGCGCCGGGCATTTTGCACGTGAATAATCGGGCGCTGTCGGATGACATGGCCGATGAGCTCACCCACTGGATTGCCTTCCGCGAGCTGCGGCCCGTGGCAGAGGCGCCGCGGCCGATGCCATGGCACGAGTTCGCCCGCGCCCTGCTTGATACGCGGCCGATCCGACGGGGTCGCTCGCAGCTGCTACGCGGACTCAATGAGTGGAAGAACTCCATCTACGAGGTAGAGCTCCAGCTGGTCTACATCGTGGAGGAACCGCTTGACGATGACCCGGATGCAGCCAAGTGGCCGGTGCGCGTGCGGGTACGCTCGGGCACGGATTCTCCGCGGCCGGTGTCGGCGCAGAGTTTGGATAGGGCGAGTGTGGAAAAGCTGCGCGAGGCCCACCGCAAAGCCGTGCGCATCGCACCCACGCTGGGGGAGACCGCGCAGCTGCCGCAGCCTGGCGACGGCGACTGGGACGTCTACCTTGAAACCCACCAGCTCACTCATTTTATTACCCACGAGGTGGATAAGCTCAAGGCCAGCGGCGTGACCGTCATGCTGCCCAAGGCGTGGGCGCAGATGGAGACTAAGGCCAAGCTGGAAACCCACGAGGCCCGCGATCCGGCCGAGGCCGCCACAAAGAAGCACATCGGCATGAATAAGTTGGTGGACTATAACTGGCGCATGTCCGTGGGCGATGTGGAGCTGACCGAGGAAGAGATGGAGGACTTGGTCAATTCCAAGTCCGGCCTCATCCAACTACGCGGCAAGTGGGTCATGGCCGATAAGCAGGTCGTTTCCCAAGTTTCCGGCTACATGGACGCGCTGCGGGAAAAGTCCATCGCGCGCAAGAAGAAGGAGCTTGAGCAGCTAGCCGCCACTGCGGAGATGGCCAAGCAGCTCGACGAGCCAGGGTGGGAAGCCTTAATGGCGGATGTGGAGCGCCGCCGCCAAGAATTCAACGAGGGCGGCGAGGATCACGAGCAGGTCACCGTTGCCGAGCTGCGCGAGCTGGCACTAGAGTCCATGACCCAAGAGCCCATCGAGTTCACCGGCAGCACCTGGCACACGGCGCTGCTCGGCGGGGTGGACAAGGTCGCCCCGGAACGCGTGGAGATTCCCGCATCCGTACATGCGGAGCTGCGCGAGTACCAGCGCCGCGGCGTCGACTGGCTGTATTGGATGTCGCGCAGTGGCATTGGTGCCGTGCTTGCCGACGACATGGGCCTCGGCAAGACCCTCCAACTACTGTCCCTTCTCGCGGTAGAGAAGGACCGCGGTGAGCAGACTGGCCCCACGCTCGTGGTGGCACCAACGTCCGTGGTGGGCAACTGGGCCCGCGAGGCTCAGCGCTTCGTTCCAGATTTTAAGGTCATGGTGCAGCACGGCTCGAGCCGCCCGCGCGGCGAGGACTTTATTAAGAAGGCCGGCGAGTGCGACCTCGTCATCACCACCTATGGCACCGTGGGACGAGATTTTAAGGACATGGGCGAGGTGGGCTGGCAGCGCGTTGTCCTTGATGAGGCCCAGGCCATCAAGAACTCCGCGACCCGCTCGTCCAAGGCCGTGCGCTCGCTGCCCTCAGAACACCGCGTGGCGCTGACCGGCACCCCGGTGGAAAATCGACTCTCCGAGATGCGCTCCATCCTGGATTTCTGCAATCCCGGAGTGCTGGGCACCGCCTCGTTTTTCCGCAATCACTTTGCCAAGGCCATCGAGCGCAATAATGACGAGGAAATGTCCGAGCGCCTCCGCCAGCTCACCGCGCCGTTTATCCTCCGCCGCGTCAAGACGGACCCGAATATCATCGATGACCTGCCGGAAAAGTCCGAGCAGATCCTCACCGTATCCATGACCACCGAGCAGGCCGCCCTATATAAGGCACTGGTCAACCAGGTAAAGAAGGACCTGCAGGAGGCTACGGGCATCAATAAGCGCGGTTTGGTGCTGGCCTCGCTAACCCGCATTAAGCAGATTTGTAATCACCCCGCGCACTACCTAGGTGATAACTCGCCGGTGACGTTGAAGGGCAAGCATCGCTCCGGCAAGGTCAAAGAGCTCATGCGCATCGTGGACGAGGCCACCGAATCCGGCGAGCGACTCCTCGTCTTTACCCAGTACAAGGCCTTTGGCGATATCCTGCAGCCCTATCTGAGTGACCAGCTGGGCCGCGAGATCCCCTTCCTCCACGGCGGGGTAACCAAGAATAAGCGCGACCAGATGGTGGAAGATTTCCAGTCCGAGGACGGACCGCCGGCGATGCTCCTTTCGCTCAAAGCCGGCGGCACCGGCCTGAACCTGACGGCCGCATCTATCGTGGTGCACATGGATCGCTGGTGGAATCCGGCGGTGGAAAACCAAGCGACGGACCGTGCCTTCCGCATTGGCCAGAGTCGCAATGTGCAGGTGTATAAGATGATCACCGCAGGTACGCTGGAGGAATCCATCCAGGATATCTTGGACGGTAAGACGCAGCTAGCCGGCGCCGTGGTGGGCGAAGGCGAGGGCTGGCTCACCGAGCTGGACCCAGATCAGCTGGCCGCACTCATGAGCTACCGGGGGAGGGAGTAATCCATGGCCGTTAAAGGCGACGACAACGTCATCTATGCCAATTTTGGCACTCGAAAGCGGGTAAGCACCCCGGCCGAGGTTAATCACGTGGACCGCAGCGGGCGCATCCTGTCCACTACGGCTTCGCGTATCGCAGCCTTTACCTCCCACGGTGCGGACCGCGGCCGGATTACCCGCGGCCGTCAGTATGCCGAGGGCGGACACGTCGTAGGCCTCGAGGTGCGCAATGGCGCCATCCACGGCCGCGTGGCTGGCTCCCAGAACGAGCCCTTTGCGGTGCTCATCCAGCTGCCGTACCGCAATAACGATGATATTGCCCAGCTGGCCACCGAGTTCGCCCGGACCCCCAATTCCGTGGCCAATGCGCGCAAAGGCCTGCTTTCCGACGCCGCCTTGGACACTCTCTTTGCTCCCGAGGCCGAGGACCTGCGTCTGACCTGCGACTGCCCAGATGGCGAGTACGTGTGCAAGCACATCGTGGCGGTGGGCGATAAGCTCGCCACCCGTGCTGATGCGGACCCAGCCGTCATTTTTAATATGCGTGGTCTGGATTTTGTCCGTCTCGAGCGCATGGTCTTAGAGCAGGCCAAGACGGTCAGCCGCGAAAGCTTTACCCCGAGCGACCTGTCCGAGGAAGAAAAGAATGACATCTTCTGGAACGGCCGCGAACTGCCGAAGCTGCCGCAGCCCAAGGTAGCCCCAGCCATCGATGACTCCGATCCGGACCTGTTGCGCAAGGCCATGCGCTCGGTTTCACACACCAATCTGGATCTCCTGCGCGCGGTATCCGATATTGAAGACCTCTACTATCACCTCTCGCACTAATGACTGCTACCACGTTTATCCATACCTCCGATTTTCAGCTGGGCATGACCCGGTGGTTTTTGAAGGGCGAGGCCCAGGGCCGCTTTAATGATGACCGCGAGGCCGCCATCATGCGGCTGGGTGAGCTGGCTAAGGACACGGGCGCGGAGTTCATCGTCGTGGCCGGCGACGTCTTTGAGCATAATGCCCTCTCGCGCGAAATCCTTGCCCGCGCCACGGAGATGTTCAAGCGCCTGCCGGTGCCGGTCTATGTCCTGCCCGGCAACCACGACCCGCTGGTGGCGGATTCGGTCTTTTATAAGGCCAGCGCGGACAATGTCCACGTCATAGCAGACTCGGAGCCCATCGAGGTCGCACCCGGCGTGGAGTTGGTCGGTGCGCCGTACCTTTCCAAGCGCGCGAACCACGACTTGGTCCGCCAAGCGCTCGAACCGTTGGAGCCGGCTGCGGGCATCCGCATCGCCGTCGGCCACGGCCAGGTGGATTCCCGCTCCGGCGAGGATGACGCCGATACCATTGACCTTGCTTTCGTCGAGGATTGCTTGGACCGCGGGGTCATCGACTACCTCGCGCTCGGTGATACCCACTCCACCGCGAGCCTTGGCACGACCGGACGGGTGTGGTTCTCCGGTAGCCCGGAGACCACGGACTATAAGGAAACGAGTACTGGCGGCGGCGAATCCGATTCCGGCAATGCGTTGGTGGTGCGCGTGGGGGATAAGGTGGACGTCGACAAGCGCCGCATTGGCCGCTGGACCTTTGAAGCCCTCGACGCCGCCGTGGATTCCGCCGAAGACGTGGAACGCTTCCTTGCGCGCCTGGGCGAGTACCCCGATAAGGTGCGCACGGCCGTGAAATATAGTCTGCGCGGAACGCTCGGGGTCGAGGCGCATGCCCGCCTGCAGCGCGGCTTGGATGAGTACGAGGCCGTGTTTGCGTCCCTGCGTCCGCGTGAGCGCACCATGGACCTTTACCTGGAACCCAGCGAAGAAGAATTGGCCAGCCTCGATATTTCCGGCTACGCGGCCGAGGCGCTGCATGAACTATTGGATAACCGTGAGGATCCCGTCGCCCGCGATGCCGCCAACCTGCTATTCCGCCTGGAGGGACAGTCCTAATGCGCATACACCGCCTAGAACTCACCAATGTCCGCGGTATTGAGCACTTGGCCCTCGATGAGCTTCCTGAGACCGGCGTCGTGGTTATCCATGGCGAGAACGAGGCCGGCAAGTCCACCATCGTGGAGGCACTCGATGTGGTGCTCACCGAAAAACATAGCGGCCGCTCCAAGCGCATTCGCGCCCTGCAGCCGGTGGGCAAGGACGTTGCCCCGGAAGTTACGGCCGAGCTGAGCGTGGGAGAGTACCGCTTCCGCATTGCCAAGCGTTGGCTGTCTAAGAAGTCGTGCGAGCTTAATATCACCGCACCCCGGCCGGCGCAATTTACCGGCAGCCAGGCCGACGATGAACTGGAGCGTATCCTTTCAGAACACTTGGATCGCTCGCTTGTCGACGCCCTCTTTATGCGCCAAGACGACACCGGCGAGGCCATCTCTGCCGTCGGCATTCCCAGCCTGACCCGCGCGCTCGAGCGCGAATCCGGCCTGGCCGGGGACGAGGTTTCCGGCGACGAATCCGCGCTGCTGGCCCGCGTGGACAAGGAGTATCAGCGCTACTTCACCGCGGCGAAGGGTAACCCGGCCGGCGAGTACAAGGAGTCCGCTGCAGCTCTAGCGCGCGCCGAAGAAGAATACGCAGAGGCCACTCGCGTGCTGCGTGAGCTCGACTCCGTGGTCGAGCGCTACGAGCAACTCGAGCGCGACCAAGTCGCTGCCCAGTCCGAACTTCCCGCTGCGCAGGCCGATCTCACTGACAAGCAGTCTCGGGCAGAGGAAGCCGCGACCGCGCAGGCCAAGCTGGACTCCCATAAAGCCACGCTTGAGCGTGCCACGGACGATCTCGCTCGTGCGCAATCCGCAGTCACCGAGCGCGCCGAGCTCGTCACCGCCGCCGAGGAATCTGCTAGGGCCACCGAGGTGGCCCAGTACAGGCTCACCGCCGCGCAGGACAAGGCGAAAGAAGAAGCCGCGGCCAAGGAATCGCTAGAGAAGCAACTAGCGGAGGCCAAAGAGGACTATGCTGCGGCTCGCAGCACCCTCAAACAGGCACGCCGCCAGCAAGATAAGCAGAAGTTTGATCAGCTCAGTGCCCGGCTAGAAGCGCTTGACGCCCTTGCCGCCGAGGCGGATCAAGCCCGCGCCGTCGTTGCGCAGCGCGGCCGCGAGGTGACCGCGGCCGATATCACCGGTTTGCATAAGGCGGACTCGGCCCTTTCGGTAGCAGAGCGCCTGCACGAGGCTGCGGCCGCCAAGGTGCATTTTTCTGGGCCGGCGGGTTCTACCATTCGCGTCGATGGCGAGGACATCGAGGTGGGGGAGGACACCGCCGTCGAGCTTGTCGATTCCCGCGTAATCACCATCGGCGATATCACCGCCCGTTTCTCGGCCGGTTCCTACTCGGCCGAGGACACCCAGCGCGATGTGGAACAGGCGCGCATGCGGCTGCGGGATCTGCTCGATACCCTCGGCGTAGAATCTGTGGCTGCGGCCGAGGAAGCTCATGAGACTCACCGTGCGCAGAACGATGCCCTCGATGCCGCTACCCGTGCGCTTAGTGCCGAGCTGGGTCCAGATGACTTGGCCGGCTTGCGCTCCCAGCATTCCGCGCTGGCTGAAAAAGTCGCGGACCTTGAAGATACCGCCGAGGTAGACCTTCCTGCCGCTGAAGCCGCAGAGGAAGAAGCTAGCGAAAAGGTCGATGCGCTCGACCGCGAGCTTATGCCGTATCGCGAAAGCCGCCTTGCTCACGAGGTGGTGCGCCTAGATGCCGAGCTGGACGCCGCCCGCGAAAATGCGCAGCGCGTGACTCGAGACCTTTCCGCCGCTCGTGAACGCGCCGCCGACGGGGACCTGCGTGCCGAGGTTATCCGCCTGGAATCCGTAGTGGCGGACCTGCGTGGGCAACTGGATCAGATGGAAGCTGTGGACCTTAAGACCGCCAACTCCTTGGTGGAAGGCGCGCAATCCCATCTGGATTACCTCACCGAACGCATACAGCGCTGCGAGGTGGACCTCGGCCGGCTTTCTAGCGAGGTGAACTTCCACTCCGGTGCCGCCGATCGCGCACAGCAGGCCACCGCGGCGGTAGATATGGCTCGGGCGGTGTACGAGAGCGTCGACAAGCGCGCCCAAGCAGCCCGTTACCTGCGCGAAATATTGCTCAAGCACCGCGATGCCGCCCGCCAGCGCTACGCCGCGCCCTTCGTGGCTGCGCTCTCACAGTTGGCGCGCACTGTTTATGGTGGCGAAATCACCTTTGAACTCGATGAAGATCTACGTGTCATCGCTCGCACTCAGGACAATGAGACGGTAAGTCTGGCTAGCCTTTCTGGTGGTGCCCGCGAGCAATTGGCCATCCTCACCCGCTTTGCCATTGCACAATTAGTGGGGGCGGAGTCGGTACCGGTCATCGTCGACGATGCGCTGGGTTCTACTGACGCGCACCGTCTGCAACTTATGGCCACGCTCTTTTCCCATGTCGGCCGGGATAATCAGGTATTGGTCTTTACCTGCATACCAGAGCGCTACTCCCGGGTGCCGGGACGCGACGAGCGCAACATAGCTTCCCTCAAAGGGGTAATCTAGGTCCCATGCCTTATCAAACTCGCTGGTTAAACGACGAAGAACAGGAGCTATGGCGCCTGTTGCTTGCCGCTGTGCGCAAAATAGATAGGGGAATGGATGAAACGCTGAAAGCCGGCGGGGAAGTCTCTGCCTCCGAGTTTGCCGTCCTAGTCGCTCTTTCAGAGGCGCCCGAACAGCGCCTGCGCCTGCGCGAGTTGTGCACGCAGCTGGAGTGGGACCGCTCTAGGGCCTCGCACCAGGTAACCCGAATGGAAAAGCGCGGCCTATTGTTTAAGGAACCGGACGAGGACGATGCCCGCGGTATCAATGTGTGCGTAACGCACGCCGGCCTAGAACACCTACGCCGTGCCGCCCCCGAACACGTGGAATCGGTGCGGCGCATGGTCTTTGATCACTTGAAGCCCGAAGATATCCCGGCGCTTAAGCGCTTTTTCACCGGAGTTGTGCAGGTGACTAACCTGCCAGGCTACGAGGGGTATGTGCCGGATTCACTACTACACGGAAAGGATTACGCTCCATGATGGGCCAAGAGCTCTTTGAGCACCCAAAAAAGCAATATAAAACCTACGGCATCACCGCGCTGGAGGAGCTTAGCCCGCGAATCGGTGACCCCGAGGCGCACTTGGAGGATACGGCTAGCGCAGAACAAGTCGCCGCAATGGAGGAGGCACTAGAGGCGTACCCAGACTCCGCGCTGACCTACGACCAAGACACCGAGCTGTGGATCGTTGGCGCAGAAGAGGATATTGAGCGCATGCTCGCGGATCGCGAGTCTTTCGTAGAAGCGTTGCTTAATAACGAGGACCCAGGTATCTAAGTGCCGAATTTCGGCGTCAATCAAAAGTGCGAGGAATGCGGCCTTGCGGGCACTTAACTGTTAAGATATCCGTAGTTAATCCTCGGTGGATCGAAAGGTTTTATCATTATGAACGAGCGTGAGGCTCAGGAACAGCGCGAAGCAGCAGCTCGCGATAAGGGCAATGGCTGGGTTCCCGTATTCCTTCAGTGGATCCCTTCCATGCTGCTAGCCGTAGTGATGTTGGCTGCCATGTTCTTCGGTATGTACTACATCGAGCACGGCACCTTGGACATCACCCAGCCGATCACCAACGAGTTCATTACTCAGTAGCTTCGGCACATAGAAGAATCCGGCTCCCCCTGCATAGGGCGGGGAGCCGGATAATTTTATTTGCCCAGGGCTTGGCGCCAGGTCATCTTGCGGCCATTGTTCAAAATGGCGCGGCGGTAGATGCGACCGACCAGCACGATAATCAGTGCGGTCACCACAGCCATGAGCACATAGCTAGCTAGCAAGCCCAACCAGCTGAGGTTGCCCCCGGCCACCTGCATCGGAGCGACCAGCATGGACACCGGCGGCAACCAGGTCATGACTTGCATCCACGTGGCATCCAAGTGCATCCAGCCGAACATTGGTACATACATGGTGGCAAAGACGAGGAACAGGATAGGTGCCTGCGTGGACTGGAGATCCTCGGTGCGCTGTACCATCGAGCCGGCTGCAGCGTAGAGGCTGCCAAAGAAGAGCAGGCCTAGAATCTCGCCAACGAGGAGGACGGCTACCAAGCCGTAGTCCAGCTCGAAGTCACCAGCCAAGCCGGTTGCAGCAAGCGAGATTGCACCGCCGCCCAGGATGAGGAGGGTGGCCAAGAAACCGATGATGGTATTGCCCAAAATCTTGCCGGCCAAAAAGTCCACCGGGCGCACGGAAGACAAGATAATTTCCACCACGCGGGAGGACTTTTCCTCCGTGACGCGGCCACCAATTAAGCCGGCGAAGGTCATGACGGAAAAGACGACCACCATTGCGGCAATGAGGACCGTGGCTACGCCGGCCATCTTTTGCTCCGTGTCGTCCTCTTCTTCTAAGTTCACCTGATTGACCGTGGTGGACGGGGTAGCCTTTTCTAACTCTTGCGGGTCAATATTGAGCTTATCCAGCGCCGTTACTTGTGCTTGAGAAGCAACGATTTGGTTGACGGCGGTAGTTACCGCGGCAGGCGTATCGCCCTTGCTGAGGAGATCCCAGCCGTCGTTCTCTGCCGGTACTAGGGCGGCATCGGCCTCGTCATTTTCCACCAATTGCTGGGCTTCCGCGCGGTCTTTTGCCTCTGTGGCATCGATACCGGAATCATCAAAGGCAGACGCTTCCATGCCCACGATGGCTACGGAATCCGGTTCGTCATCGCCGCTGAAGAAATTGATAGCAATGGGTGCGATAATGGCGCCGAGGATGAGTAGCAGCATTGTGCCCACTACCATCTTCGACTTCAGTGCGACTGCCATTTCACGCTTGGCTACAACCCCGATGGTCTTCATTGCGGAATACTGCATGGCTTAGGCCTCCTCATTCTGGTTGCTGGTGACGACGTCCTGGAAAAGCTCGGTCAGGTCTGGGATCTTGCGGCCGAAGGAATGCACCGGGCCTGCGGCAACGGCTGCCTGCAGGATTGTCTGATCATCTACGGCGGGACCGGCTTGGAGTACTACGGCATCGGCAGTTTCTGCCACCAGCTCCGTGCCTTCCGGATACCAGCCGCGCGCTGGGGTAGCGACCTCGAAGCGAGGCGGGCCTTGGCTGCGCAGCTTATCGACGCCCCCTTCGGCCACCATATGCCCCTTCGTCACAATGCCCACGCGGTCACACAAGCGCTGCACCAGGTCCAACTGGTGCGAGGAGAAAATGACGGGCACGCCGCGATTGGCGCGCTCGCGCAGCATGTCCGACATGACGTTGACCGCAACTGGGTCTAGGCCGGAGAAGGGCTCGTCCAGAATCAGCATGTCAGGATCATGGATGAGGGAGGCCGCCAGCTGCACCCTCTGCTGGTTGCCCAAAGACAGGTCATCGAGCTTATCGTTCATGCGCTCGCCCAGCCCTAACTGTTCAAGGAGCTCAGTGCCGGCGCGCCTGGCGGCGGGTTTATCCATTCCGTGCAGGGTGCCGAGGAAGACCAGCTGGCTAAGCAACGGTTCTTTTCCATAGAGGCCGCGCTCTTCCGGCATATAGCCAATGCGGCGGCGATTATCGTCATTAATTGGGGCGTTATCGAAGTAGACTTCGCCGGAGTCTTTCGCCAGCACACCAAGTGCAATGCGCATGGTGGTGGACTTTCCGGCGCCGTTGGAGCCGACGAAGCCGAAGATTTCGCCTTCGCCAACGCTAAAGGTCATATCCCGCAGGGCTTGAGTCTCCCCGAAGGACTTATTGAGGTGGTCGATGGTCAAGGTGGGCATGTCTAGTCCTCCGAGGTGTGGTTGAAGGTCAGTGCGTATCCGACAGCGGGCAGGGTAGCAGAGATGAAGTAGCTAAAGAGCAGGAAGTAGCCAGCTCCTAGCAAATATTTGGTGCCAATAATGCCGGTAATGCCTCCGCCTAGGAACCAATTGCCTACGAGGAGGGGTACAAGACCGCCGGCAAAAAGAAGCGCGGTAGACAGCTGGAAAGCCTTGCGGCGCCACTGGTCGAGGGACCCGAGCCTCGTACTCATCAAGAGAGGACAGCGGCTTGCGGTCTTGGGAATCAATTGATACCCGCAGAATGGTCCACGGAATGCAAGAGAGCACCATTGTTATAGACATTCCTAACAGTGCCCAGTAAGAAGAAAGCGCCAATGCGAGGATGAGGAAAATCGCGGATACGGCCACGCAGCCATACATTGACGCGATTAATCCACGGGTGGGGCCGGGCCTGCGGAACCGTTCGGCGCGGATCGTTGTTGAAACAGGGGCGTCGTTTGCTGTCATGCACCCAAGTGTTGCATAAACCCAACACTCTGGCAAGAGATTCTGCAGATTTTCTCCGGCGGTTGACCCTGACGCAGCGTAAGGCGCGACAATGAAGCCATGGACGACATCGATGAAGTTCTCTATACCGTTGGCGAGGTAGCAGCGCTCTTCCGCATCACGGTGCGCACTTTGCATCACTGGGAGGCACAAGGCTTGCTGTCTCCCACGTGGCGCAGCTGGTCCAATTACCGGCTGTATACCGAGGACGACTGTGCTCGAGTGCAGAAGATTCTGATCTATCGCGCCACCGGTATGAAATTGACCGATATTAAACAGCTGCTAGATGGCGGTGCCTCCGACTTAGAACATTTGCGGAGGCAAAAGGAGAGCCTGCTCGCGCAGTGCGACAGCCTTATTGACATGCTGGCAGCAATTGACACCCTGATGGAGGAAGCAATGAATAACCGAAAGCTCACCACTGAAGAAATTGGGCAGATTGTTGGCGATGCCAACTTCGCCGCGCATCAACAAGAAGCCGAGGAGGCCTACGGATCGAGTGAGGATTGGGCTGTGTATCAGCAGCGCACTGCCGGCTGGTCGAAGGACAATTGGAGCGATGCGCAAGCCGGAGTCGCTGAGGTCGAAAAAGAGCTGGCCCAGGCCGTAGCGAGCGGTGTGGGTGCGGGGTCGGAGGAGGCCCAGGGGATCGTCGAAAAGCACCGCGAAGCATTAAGCGCCTTCTTTCCCGTCACGCCGGCAAAGCACTTCTTGATTTCACGCGGCTACGTAGCTGACGAGCGCTTCCGTGCCCACTATGAGGCGCAGCAGGAGGGGTTGGCGCAGTGGCTGGCAGACGCGATTGAGCATGCAGCTAAGGCACAAGGGGTGGATACCGACAACCCGGAGTGGCAATAGAAGGCTCGTGTCCAGCTAAGGAAGACCTAGCTGACAGGAAGATAAATAAAACGCTGACCACCAGACAGTCCTGGTGGTCAGCGGTGAATGTGTCCCCGACAGGGATCGAACCTGCGACCTTCGGTACCGGAAACCGATGCTCTAATCCGCTGAGCTACGGAGACATCGCTGGGAAAATTCCCAACGATGTGATTTTAGCGCATGGGTTAGCGGGGGACTAAATCAACCCGGGGGCGTCGGCAGTAGTGACTTCGCCGGTGCGTAGGTAGTGCACGCCAATGTCATCAACGACCTTATTCTTAGAAGCAAAGTGGCCATGGCCGGGGCCGTGGACGGTGACCACGTGCGACTGCATCGGCTTGGAGAGGCTGGTGTGGTACTGGTACGGCGTTTGCGGGTCGCCCGTTGCCTGGATCTGGAGGGGCTTGGTGGCCAGCTTAGAGCCGTCGAGAGGTGCCTGGCCCGTGACCGGCGCGCGGCCACCGCAGCCCGCGCCGGAGCCGTAGAGAGAGTTGATGAGGGTGAAGGGATCAACGCTGACGAAGTTGGTCCACAGGTAGCTCGGGTATAGCAGCGGATTGCCGGGCACGGTGTTTTCATTGCAGACGATGAGGTTTTGCATATTCATCGCTTGAGCGACGGACTCTTGATGTTTGCGCAGCGCCTCCGGGTCGGGCTGCTCAGCATCCATGGGCTCGCTGCCGTTTAGGTGCTTGGCAAAGGCATCCCACTGCGCAGGAATCGGGACGAGGTCGCGCGTCATGACCAAAAGCGGGGAGAACACTTGCACGGCGTTGGGGTGCTGAATCTTCTGGGTGAGGAACTCTGCCTGCACGCGCAGTGGGCCGGTGGCGGTCATAATGTCCGCACCAGGCTGACCGGCAAACTCGAGGCCTGGAGGTAGGTCACCGATCTTGGCGTTAGGTGGCAAGACAGTAGGGCGTACACCTGCTTCACGCGCTACCTTCTGCGACCACTTTTCATAGACCTGCAGCGGGGTGGTGCCAAGGTGATATTTCGCATCATTTTTGGCAATGAATCCGAAGAGATCGTGCAGTCCCTTTTCATAGCCGCGCTGTTGGGAAGCAAAGATGCCATTCCACGCCAGCTTGGGGCTCATACCCGAATCTAGCAAGACCTTGCCGGTGTGCTCTGGATACTTGGTGGCGTAGGCGGAGCCGAGATAGGTGCCATAGGAAGTACCGGCGATGTCTATCTTGTCTTCGCCCAAGGCGCGGCGCACCATTTCCCAATCCTGCAGGGTATTCGCAGTGGTCAGTGAGTTGGTATAGCCCGGCGTGTTCTTTTCACAGGCATCGCGGGTGAGCTTTCCTACTTGGAGGCTGCCTTGGATCGGATCGCTGGTGGCCGTGGCATCACACTTGACCGGGGTAGAGCCGGGCAGGCCACGCGGTTGTACCCCGATGGTGTCCCACTCATCGCGCACGGCCCGCGGCCACGGAACAGCGGTATTACCGGTCCATCCATAGGCATCGCCACCTGGGCCACCAGGATTGGTAAACAACGCGCCACGGCGGGCGCCTGGGTTGGCGGCGGGAACGCGCACGAAGCCGACGCTAATGGTGCCGGCATCAGGGTTGTCGTAGTACGTAGGGACCTCGATGCGGCCACACTCGGCGCTGTCGATGTCCACCTGCTCTGGGCAGTCTTCCCAGGAAATGGCGGGCTTGGTGTCTTGTGGCGCGGCCGTGGCAGTCGGTGCAGTAACACCAATGGTGACCGCGGCAGCACCGAGCGCAGCCGCAAGCTTAGAAGAAAAAGAAAGCATAGGTAAGGTCTCCAGAATAAAAATGATTGGTAGACCTAGCCTATGCTTTTTTGATGCCTTTGGCATCATATTCACAGTAGGTGGGTGCCCTCACCGGCCGAGGCAGGAGAGGGGCTACGCAGTACTACTTGACGATGACAACGATGAGGTCACGCGGACCGTGTACGCCCTCGACACGAGTGAGCTCGATATCAGAGGTAGCGGACGGGCCAGAGATCCACGTTGCCGGCTTCTCCGGGTTCATACGGGAGATGACCTCGGGGATGCCGTAGACGATCTCATCCTGGTAGACGATGCACAGGTGGCGATCCGGAACCAAGGTGAGCGCGCGACGGCCGCAACGCTCATCAGACTGGAGCACGATGGTGCCGGTCTGGGCGGAGGTGACGTGGGAATAAGTGACCACAGCGTCGGTCTCGTTCAGGGTGCGCGGATCGACGGACTTATCGTCCGGCTTGGCGTCGAAGCCCTCGAAGAGGGTTGCGTCCATGCCTTCGGCGTAACGAATGTCGTTGCACTCGCGGTCCTTGAGGATCGTGGCGATGGTCTGCTTAAGCTCGCCTTCCTCGGTGACGTGCACCTCGGCCTTGTAATCCTCGAGTCGGTCAATGAGCATATCGCGCAGCTCGTCCGCGTTCAGGGTGCCCTCGTGGTGGTAGTCGCGCGGGGCATCAACGTGGTCGGGGAGACCAGCCTGCTTCTGAGCGGAGCGGATGCGGCTTAGAATTTCCTGCTTTGCGTTCACTTTTGGGACTCCTCACGGGCCTCGGCAAGAAGTTCCTTGCCTTCTTCGGACTCGAACCACTGGCGGAAGGACTTCTTTGGCGGAACCGCGGTATCGCGGCCTTCGGACCAACCGGACATAAACAGTGGCAGGGATTCGATGGTCTTGTTGGTGCCACCCAAGATGCGGCCCAAGGCGACCATGTGGGTTGCCTTGTTCCACAGCTTCGGGTTGCTCCACAGCAGCTGAATGGTCTTGAAGAGCTTCGGCTCGATTGGTGGGGTGGCGTGGGTGACCTTCTGGTGGCGGTTTTCCAAAATGACGTCGGAAAGCGGAATCTTCACCGGGCACACCTCGTCGCAGCGGCCGCACAGGGAGCATGCATAAGGCAGGCTGGCGGAAGGATCGTTGTGGTCCTTCATGCCGGTCAGCTGCGGCGTCAGGGAAATGCCGATCGGGCCAGGGTAGACGGAGCCGTAGGCGTGGCCGCCGGCGCGCTCGTAGACCGGGCAAACATTCAGACAAGCCGAGCAACGGATGCACTTAAGGGCCTGGTGGCCAATCGGGGAGGACAGGGCCGCGGTACGGCCGTTATCCAGCAGCACCAAGTGGAAGTTCTGCGGGCCATCGCCCTCAGTAACGCCGGACCACATGGAGGTATATGGGTTCATACGCTCCGCGGTGGAAGAACGTGGCAGCAGTTGGAGGAAGACCTCCAAGTCCTGGAAGGTAGGAACCAGCTTTTCAATGCCCATCACGGTAATGAGGGTCTCCGGCAGGGTCAGGCACATACGGCCATTGCCCTCGGACTCCACGATGTTGATGGTGCCGGTTTCTGCCACACCGAAGTTAGCGCCGGAGATGGCGACCTTTGCCTGCATGAACTGCTCGCGCAGGAACTGGCGGGAAGCCTCAGCCAACTCTGCCGGCTCTGCCTGCAGGGTGTCATCGGTATTTGGCATCTTGTTGACGAAGATATCGCGAATCTCTGCGCGGTTGCGGTGGATTGCCGGAACCAGAATGTGGGATGGCTTATCTTCGCCCAACTGCACGATGAGCTCTGCGAGGTCGGTCTCGCGAGCGTTGATGCCTGCTGCCTCCAAGTGCTCGTTCATGCCGATTTCCTGGGTGGCCATGGACTTGACCTTGACCACGTCGGTCTCGCCGGTGGCGCGAATCAGCCCCTCAATGATCTGGTTAGCTTCCTTGGCATCGCGTGCCCAGTGGACAACGCCGCCGCGAGCCTTAACTGCCTCTTCGAACTGCTCGAGCAGTTCGGGCATGCGAGCGGCAACATCTTCCTTGATGGCGGAACCTGCAGCGCGCAGCTCCTGCCAATCGTCCAGCTCTTCTACAGCGTTGGAGCGCTTCTCCCGAATAGTGGTGGTAGCGTGCTGCAGGTTGTGGCGCTGGGTGGCGTTATTCAGGCCAACGTGTGCCAGGGGAACAAAGGCCTTGCTGCCGCGCAGGTTGCCGTAGCCTTCCGGCGCGCGCGGTGGGGTGGTATCGAGGAAAGAGGTCATTAGAGCATCGTCTCCTTGGAGTAGGCGGCGGAGGTAGGAGTCCATGGGTGCTCCTTGGTAGAAGCCAAGATCTCAGCCATGTGAACGGCGCGGATACCGGAACGCTGGCGGCTCAGGGCACCACCGATATTCATCAGGCAGGAAGAGTCACCGCCGGTGACGTATTCAGCCTCGGTTTCCTTAACATGGCGAGTCTTATCGGTGACCATCGCGCGGGATACCTCTGCGTTCTTAATGGCAAAGGTACCGCCGAAGCCGCAGCATTCTTCCTTATTAGGAAGGGTGACCAGTTCGATGCCTTCGACTTCCTGCAGTAGCTGCAGTGGGCGGTCGCCCAGCTTCAAGAAGCGCAGGCCGTGGCAGGAAGGGTGGTAGGTCACGCGGTGTGGGAAGAATGCCCCCACATTGGTAACGCCTTCTACGTCTACCAGGAATTCCGGCAGGTCCAGGGTCTTCTGGGTGGTCTTGCGGGCGCCGTCGACGTCGGCGGAGTTGCCGTAACGGTTGGCGATGCGCTCGTGCTGCTCACGAACGGCACCCACGCAGGAACCAGAGGCAGCAACAACGTAGTCAATGGAAGGATCTGCGAAGGCATCCGCATAGGAGCGGATCATGCCCAGGGTTTCCTTCTGGTAGCCGGTATTGATGTGCATCTGGCCGCAGCAGGTCTGCTCCTCCGGGAAGACCACCTCGTGGCCCAAGCGGGAGAGAACCAGTGCCGTTGCCTTTTGTACGTCCGGGAAAAGGGCGTCACCAATGCAAGTGGAAAATAGCGCAATGCGCATACGGTGCTCCTCGTAGATTCTTGACATGGGGGATAGACACAACCCTACTACCTTTAAGCAGTACGTGCGTAATGCGTCCCTTTGTTGACCAGCAATTATTTCGCAATATCAATGTTGCAAAAAGTTGCTATCAAACGTTTGTCCTGCAAAGGGGAATATTCTGGCGCGGCCTTTTTCACACTTGACTTTTCAGTCCACTAGAATCGTGCGACATGACACCAGCTGATTTGGCCACATTGATTAAAGAAACTGCCGTTAAGGTCATGGAAAGCCATGAGCTTGATTCTTCCGTTTTGCCGGAAACGGTAACCGTAGAACGCCCACGTAATCCTGAGCACGGCGACTACGCCACCAACGTGGCGTTGCAGGTGGCCAAGAAGGCCGGCGCAAACCCGCGCGAGCTGGGCGGCTGGTTGGCAGCGGCGCTCGCGGATGATGAGGCCATTTCTGAAGCAGATATTGCCGGCCCAGGCTTTATTAATATTCGTCTTGCTGCCGATGCACAGGGAGAGATCGTCGCGCAGATCCTTCGCGCCGGCACGAAGTACGGCTCTAACGATTCCTTTGCGGGTAAGAAGGTCAACCTGGAGTTTGTTTCCGCTAACCCGACTGGGCCGATTCACTTGGGCGGTACTCGCTGGGCGGCTGTGGGCGATTCTCTCGGCCGCGTATTGGAAGCATCCGGCGCGCAGGTTACCCGCGAGTATTACTTCAACGACCACGGCGGCCAGATTGATCGTTTTGCCCGATCCTTGGTTGCCGCAGCTAAAGGGGAGCCGACCCCAGAGGACGGCTATGGTGGTGCCTATATTCAAGACATTGCTGCCGCTGTGGTGGAAAAAAATCCTTCCGCGCTCGAAGGCACTGCCGATGAGGTTCAAGAGGCCTTCCGTGCGGATGGCGTGGAGATGATGTTCGCGCAAATCAAGCAATCCCTGCACGAGTTTGGCGTGGATTTCGATGTGTACTTCCACGAGAATTCACTCTTTGAATCGGGTGCCGTTGACACGGCCTTGGATAAACTCAAGGCAGAGGGCCATCTGTATGAGGCAGAGAATGCCTGGTGGCTAAAGTCCACCGACTATGGCGACTCCAAGGACCGCGTAGTGGTGAAGTCCGATGGAAATGCGGCCTATATTGCCGGCGATATCGCTTATGTGGCCGATAAGTTTGACCGCGGTCATGACTTGAATATCTATATGCTCGGCGCGGACCATCACGGCTACGTGCCGCGGCTGAAGGCTGCGGCAGCAGCGCTGGGCTATGACGCCGATGCGGTGGAGGTGCTCATCGGTCAGCTGGTCAACCTGCTGCGCGATGGCCAGCCGGTGCGCATGTCCAAGCGTGCGGGCACAGTCATCACCATGGAAGACCTTGTTTCGGCTATTGGCGTAGATGCCGCGCGTTACTCGCTGGTGCGCTCTTCTGTGGACCAGAGCATCGATATTGATTTGGGTCTGTGGGAATCCCAGTCTTCTGATAATCCGGTGTATTACGTGCAATACGGCCACGCCCGCCTGTGCTCCATCGGCCGCAAGGCAGCCGAGCTGGGCGTCGATTCGGAAAGTGCGGATCTCTCCTTGCTCACCCATGATCGCGAGGGCGACCTCATCCGCACCCTGGGCGAGTTTCCAGCCGTGGTGGAAGAAGCCGCGCAGCTGCGCGAGCCGCACCGCATCGCTCGCTATGCCGAGGACCTCGCTGCGGTCTTCCACCGTTTCTATGACTCCTGCCAGGTCTTGCCCAAGGCGGGCGAGGATGAAGCTCCTATTCACGGCGCCCGCCTCGCGTTGGCGCAAGCCTCCCGCGTGGTCTTGGCCAATGCCTTGACCATGGTGGGCGTAAGCACCCCGGAGAAGATGTAAGTGGCGGATTTCAATGAGCTGCCGGCCCACGTCTGGCCGCGCAATGCAAAGCGCGAGGAAGACGGCGTAGTAACCATTGCTGGTGTTCCGCTGCCGGATTTGGCAGAGGAATTCCAGACCCCACTTTATGTCTTCGATGAAGATGACTTCCGGTCCCGCTGCCAGGACATGGCCCGCGCGTTCGGTGGACCCGAGCATGTGCACTATGCCTCCAAGGCCTTCATCTCAAAGAAGATCGTGAACTGGGTCAATGAGGAAGGCCTGTGCTTGGACGCGGCCTCGCTCAATGAGCTCAAGATTGCCTTGGCCGCACAGTTCCCGCCAGAACGGATCACCACGCACGGCAATAATAAGGATGAAGAGTATCTGCGCCTGTGCGTAGATGCCGGTGTGGGACATGTTGTCATCGACAATGAGCACGAGCTGGAAGAACTCAATCGCATTGCGGGCGAGGCCGGCAAGGTCCAGCCGGTGATGATCCGCGTCAAGCCGGGTGTTGATGCGCATACGCACGAATTCATCGCCACGGCGCATGAGGACCAAAAGTTCGGCATTTCGCTCGCCACGGGCGCGGCCTTTGCTGCGGCCAAGCGTTGCTTGGAGGCGGACAACCTGCACCTGAGCGGCCTGCACTGCCACGTGGGATCCCAGGTCTTTAATGCGGAGGGCTTCAAACTTGCCGCGGAGCGCGTCATGGGGCTGTACCGCCAGATTTACACCGAGCTGGGCGTGACGTTGGAAGAGCTCGATCTGGGCGGCGGTTTTGGTATTCCCTATATGCCTTATGAGGAGGCGCTGGATACCGAGCGCGTGGCCGGCGATATGCTCGGCGCGGTCAAGCACACCGCAGAGGAGTTGGGCATTGAGGCGCCCTTCCTCTTGGTTGAGCCTGGTCGCTCCTTGGTTGCCGGCTCGGCGGTGACCGTCTACCGCGTGGGTACCGTCAAGGATGTAGAAACTGGCAAGTCGGATCTGCCGCTGCGTCGCTATATCTCCGTCGATGGTGGAATGTCAGATAATATCCGGCCAGCGCTCTACGGTTCGGCCTATGACGTGCGGGTGGTCAACCGCTTTAGCGATGGGGAAGAGGTGCCCTCCCGCGTGGTGGGCTTCCATTGCGAGTCCGGCGATATTCTCCTTGAGGACGGCGAGCTGCCCAATGATATCCAGCCGGGAGACTTGATCGCCTTTGCGGCGACTGGCGGCTACCAGTACATGATGTCCTCGCGCTATAACGGTGCGGTGCGCCCGGCGGTCGTCGCCACGCGCGTAGGCGAGACCAAGCCTATGCTGCGCCGCGAGACCATCGAGGATCTTCTTTCCCTCGAAGTGGACTAGCCCGGTCACTCGGTCCCCGTCACAGCGCCTAATTTAATTCAGGCCCTGTGACGGGGGATTTTCTATGTATAGACCCATTTACGGCGAAAATAGACAGCTTGTTCTGTATAGTGTCCTGTATCCGCAATTAGCGGGCACAACACCTTTACCCCAACCGCACAATGGAGACGGATTATGGCTGCATCTACTAGCGAGCTTCAGGCACACAAGCATTCCGGCAAGGGCGAGGGCGAGACCGTTGGCATCGCCCTGCTGGGTTTTGGCACCGTGGGTGCTGAAGTCTTCCGTCTGCTGGGAGAAAATGCTGATGCCTTTGCTCATCGCATCGGTGGTCCAGCCGAGATTCGCGGCATAGCCATCCAAAATAAGAATAAGCTGCGCCCAGGCGTGCCCCAAGAGCTTTTGACCGATGACGCCAAGGCGCTTGTCGCCCGCGATGATATCGACCTCGTGGTTGAGGTAATCGGCGGTATTGACTTCCCACGCGAGCTGGTGCTCGCCGCACTTAATTCGGGAAAGTCCGTGGTGACCGCCAACAAGGCCCTAGTGGCCGCGCACGCAGACGAGTTGGCAGAAGCCGCCGACCGCGCCGGCGTAGATCTTTACTTCGAGGCTGCAGTGGCCGCTGCCATCCCAGTGGTAGGCATGTTGCGCCGGTCCTTGGCCGGTGATCAGGTAGAGCGCATCTCTGGCATCGTCAATGGCACCACCAACTTTATCCTGGACGCGATGGAGTCCACAGGCGCTTCCTATGACGAGGCGCTGGCAGAGGCTACCCGCCTAGGCTATGCCGAGGCCGATCCCACCGCGGATGTAGAGGGCCACGACGCCGCTTCTAAGGCTGCCATCATGGCGTCTTTGGGCTTTCACACCCGAGTGAAGTTCGAGGACGTCCACTGCGAGGGCATCACCAAGGTCACCGCCGCGGATATCGCCGCGGCAAATGATGCCGGCTATTCCATCAAGCTACTGGCCATTTGCGAGCGCCTCCAGCGTGCCGATGGCTCCGAGGCCGTCAACGCCCGCGTACACCCCACCTTGGTGCCTAAGGAGCACCCGTTGGCTTCCGTGAGCGAGTCTTATAATGCCATCTTCGTTGAGGCAGAGGCCGCAGGTTCCCTGATGTTCTACGGCAACGGCGCGGGCGGCAATCCTACGGCGTCTGCCGTGCTTGGCGACGTCGTCGGGGCAGCCCGCAATATCGTCCACGGCGGCCGCGCACCGGGCGAGAATACCTATGCCAACCTGCCTATCGCAGACTTCGGTGAGGTCGAAACCCGCTACCACATCGATATGGAAGTCCAAGACCGCACCGGTGTGCTGGCCGCCATCTCCGCTGTCTTTGCCGACAATGACGTTTCCCTGCGCACCGTGCGCCAGGAAGACGGCGCGGACACCGCCCGCCTCATCGTGGTCACCCATGCCGCCAAGGAGGCCACCTTGGATACCATTGTGGCTGCTTTGGGCGAGCTCGAAGAGGTCAAGGCTGTTCATTCCGTAATCCGCCTCGGCAGCTAGCCCGGAGCAATAGACTGGACAGCTATGAGTATCGAAGTTGAAGTCGGCACCAAGGCAATCGTGACCGTTCCTGCCTCTACGGCGAACCTTGGCCCGGGATATGACACCTTGGGCATGGCGCTGAGCCTGTATGACACGGTCGAGGTAGAGGTCACCACCTCGGGCCTTGTGGTGGAGATTTTCGGCGAGGGTGCAGAAGACCTGCCGCGCGATGGCTCCCATTTGGTGGTCAAGGCGATTCGCTCCGCGCTCTCGGCAGCCGACGCCACCGTGCCGGGCCTGCGCGTGGTTTCGCATAACACTATCCCGCAGTCGCGCGGCCTTGGCTCTTCCGCTTCCGCCGCAGTGGCAGGCGTGGCCGCCGGCAATGCGCTGGCGGGAAGCCCCCTGACCCAGGAGCAGGTGGTGCAGCTTTCTTCCGCCTTTGAGGGCCATCCCGATAATGCCGCCGCCTCCGTGTTGGGCGACGCCGTGGTGTCGTGGACAAATGTCCCCGTCGACGGCCATTCTTTGCCGGACTACCGCGCCGCGTCCATCAAGGTGCACGAAGATATCCGCGCCACCGCGCTCGTGCCAGATTTCCACGCCTCCACCCAAGCGGTGCGCCGCGTCCTGCCGTCGCACGTGACGCATTCGGATGCGGCGTTCAACGTCTCGCGCACCGCGGTGCAGGTGGCGGCGTTGCAGAACTACCCGGATCTCCTGTGGGAGGGAACCCGCGATCGCCTGCATCAGCCGTACCGCGCGGATGTGCTTCCCGTGACCGCGGAGTGGGTCAACCGCCTGCGCAATCGCGGCTATGCGGCCTACCTATCCGGCGCCGGTCCCACCGTGATGGTGCTGCACACCGACGACATCGATGAGGGCATTCTTGCCGACGCCCGCGAGCACAACCTCCGCGTCATCGATCTCACCGTCGCCGGCCCCGTCAGGGTGGAGCTTACGCAGGCTTAATCTTTAGCCGGCACACGTTGGGATGCTGGCGCGGCACCAAGGTAATCGAGGTGGCATCATCGCTGGATTCTTGCAGGAAGCCAGCGTGTACCGCGCACAAAAACGGCGAAGGCTCAAGCCCCGAAGAGACAAACGGGCAGGCATGGAGCTCGATGTCGGTTGAATCAGGCTTGGTGGCAGGATCAAAGCCCATATCGCGCAGGGTGGCAAAGAGCGTATCGAGCGCGCCATCGGAGGCGTCGGCACCTGCGGCGCGTGCCCAGCGTCGCCCGATCTCGAGGGCCTTGGTCGAGGCGGCGTCATCAAGCTCTTCCTTATCCGCCAGCATCGTGGTCAGCACTTCCACCAAGGTGATGTATTCCTCTGCTACCGCTTTATTATCCGGTACGCGGGCTTGGAATATGAGGGAGGGGCGCCCGCGGCCCTTACTCGGCGCGGATACTACATTGACGGCCCCAGCGTTGACCAGTTCATCGATGTGTCCGCGAGCGGTGTTGACGTGCATGCCTAGTTCCTCGGCTACGGTGCCGGCCTTGGCGCCTTCGGGGTGGCGCTGCACAGCGGTGAGGACCTCGCGCTGCTTGGGTGAGAGGTTGAGGGCCTCTGGAAAGAGCTCGGTGGTGGGCCGGGGAAGTGAATCAGGCATGGTAGAAATCCGCCTTGGGGTCTGCGAATACAGAAAAACTAGTTGGGGTGGACAAAAACGTGTGCTTTAGATATCGCTAAGGATACGATGTTACCCACCGCGATGCCTAAAGCGAACTCGCGGTCTACCGGTACTGTAGCCTCTTGGCCGCCCAGATCAACGCGCAGCTGCGCCGCTGCGAGGCTGGTGGCCTCGACTGCAAGGACGCGCGCTGCCCATTGATTGCAGGCCTCTGGCGCTGCGCCAATTGTGGCCGCCTGCGGGTCAAAGGTCACCGCCACCTTCTGCCCGGGCTCAAAAGACGTATGCTCCGTGGTCGCCAGAACGGAAATATCGCCGCACGCGACCTCGACGGCGGAGGCGCCGGTATCGGTCACGGTTCCTTCGAGGCGGTTGAGACCCGCTAGCGCCGCGACGAAGCCTGTCGGCGGTGCCTTAAGTAGACGCGCGGTTGCGCCGTGCGCCCGCACTTGACCGGAATCCATGACCAGCATGTCCTGCGCCAGGTGCGCGATATCGAGCGCATCATGGGTAACAAGCAGCGTGGTGCGGTCTGCGCGGGCCGCGTGCAAGAAGCGGCGCCACCTCTCGGCCGATGTCACATCGACTGCGGCAAGGGGTTCGTCCACAATCAAGACCGCCGGCCGTGCGGCTAGCGCGCGCACCAGCGCCACGTGGGCGGCTTGGCCGCCAGACAGGGCGGGCACGGGGACGTCGGCAAGCTCGTGCAATCCCGCCGCCGCCAGGAGCTCCTGCGCACGGGCTTTATCGCGGGTGACCATGGCTACCGCCTGCACGGCCGTCGACCTTGGCGGCAAGCCCGGACGCTGGGTGAGCAAAACGATGTCGGCGTGCTCCGGGGAGATCTCCCCGCCGCTCAGGCGCCCGGCAATGCGCCCCATCAGGGTCGTCTTGCCGGAACCATTCGGGCCCACCACGGCCGTAATGGCGCGCGGGGAAAAATCCGTGCGCACACCGTCGACGGTCACAGACAGTGCCGGCGCATCGGTGGGCCGGGTAAGGGCTCGGAGCTTATCGACGTCCATCTCATGCAACCGCCTGGCCTGCGCCTGGTAGCTCCGCCGCCGCAGGGCAGGCAGGCCCGCAAGCGCCAGGCAGGCCAAGGCCAACCCTATAAGCAGCGCGGAGAGCACGTACGCGCCATCCGCATCGACCTCGCGCTCCAAATAAATACCCAGGGGCATGGTGCGGGTAACCCCCGGCTGTGAGCCGGCAAAGGTCAGCGTCGTGCCAAATTCGCCCAGCGAGCGCGCGAAGGCCAACCCCGCACCCGTAGCCAAGGCCGGGGCGATGGACGGCAGGGTGATTTTGCCCAGGACCTCCCACCGGCCCAAGCCCACGCCGCGCGCAGAGGCGAGGATTTCCTGGTCCAGCTGGCGCAATGCCGAATCAACCGCGACCACCACAAAGGGCAGCGCCACAAAGGTCTGCGCCATAACGACTCCGGGGAAGGCGAAGGCGAGGTTGATGCCTAGGGCGTCGAGAAGCGGGGCCAGGTACCCCTTGCGGCCAAAGGCTGCGGTAAGGGCCAAGCCGCCCACCACCGGTGGCATGGCCAAGGGCAGGTAGACCAAGAGGCGCACTACGGAGCTGCCGCGGCCGAGCTGCTGCACCCACAGGGCCAGCCCCAAGCCCAGAACGAGCGCAAGGATCATGGATTGGAAAGCGGCTGCCACTGAGATGAGCAGCATATCCCGGATCTCGTTGCGCGCGAGGTAGTCGCTAATGCGCGCCCATGGCACGCGCAGGCCAAGGGCGGCAACGGGGACGATGATGGTCGCCACCGCGATGAGGCCAATAAGGCCGATAAGAAGCGGGGCTTTGGGGCGAATGGGCTGGGGTGCGGACACAGAACTACTCCGCCGGGTTAAAGCCGCGGTCGCGCCAGGTGGATGCAAAGTCGCCGCTCAGGATATCGAGCACCGCGCGAGCCTGGTCGGGGTGGGATGCTTCTGCGGTAACGGCGCCCAGAATCTGGTTAGTAAATTTCTCTGCCCCAGGAATGTCAATCACCTCGACATCGTCGCCGGCCGCGGCGGCATCGGTGGAGTAGACCCACCCAGCATCCGCCTCGCCCGAGGCAACCTTTCCTAAAACGTCGGCCACCTGGCGCTCCTGGGAGGAAGGATGGACGTCAAGGCGCTTATCGTCGATGATCCGGGAGGAGATATCGCCACAGGGAACTTGGGGATCGCAAAGCACGAAGTGGTGGGAGTGGCGGAGATCCTCCACTGACTGGATTCCCGCCGGGTTGCCCTTGGGTACAACCATGACCATGACATTGGTGGCAAGCACCTCGGGCGTGGCAACCGTGCCATCCTGCACCGCCTTATCCATGGTCTTTTTCGATGCCGTGAGGAGAAGATCGGCCGGGGCGCCCTCGCGCAGCTTGCTCACCAGGTCGGAGGAGCCGCCATTTTCAAAGTTTAGATTTACCGGCGGCGCGAGCTGGCTTGCGCGGCGGGTAAGTTCGTCATTGATGACGCGGGTGGAAGACGCCGCTAGGACATTAAGCGTGGGAGCATCCGCGTCCTGGGCGGAGGTCGTTGACGTTGGGGGAGCGCAGGCCGCTAGGGCGAATGCGAGGGCGGCGAGGAGTGCGGCGGCGCGCTTCTTCATCTGCGGAGGGCTCCTTCTACAGCGGAGGGTGTGACCTATCCAGGATAGCCCTCCGCCCCGCGCGGGTTTAGCTCACGCGGGTGAACTTGATGTGGAAGTCGCTTTCTTCTTCCTTGAGGTAGTCCAGCTCGAAGTCCTCCTCGCGAGCCTCGACCTCCTTGAGCAGTGGAATTGGATTATGCGGGGCGATGAGGATCATGGACTCGCCCACGTTGAGGGTGCCCAGCGCGCCGTGGATGGCGCCGTGGCGAACGGCGTGCGGAATTTCGGAGGCGTTAAGGGTCGGGATGGAGTGCGGCTTATTAGCATCAGAGATGGGCAGTTGCATAGCGAGTGGTCCTTTCTTAAGGGGTGCGAGTTTCGCTCTGTTAGCAATATTAGTACGATAAAACCCGTGCAAAATAATAGCGTGGCACATCGCCTCATCTTCCTCGCCTTCGCAGGCCTATCGCTGCTGGTAGGCCTGGCTGCGGGCGCCACCCTATTGGGGCTGACCGCCACCCCTGGCTCCTCCTTCGCCGCCGACCACGGACCGCTCATGGTCTTCGGTTTCGTGGGCGGAGCCATCGGCCTTGAGCGCACCGTTGCCGTGCGCACCTCCTGGGCATGGGCCGGGCCGGCGTGCCACGTCGCCGGCGTGCTGGGCATTCTCGCCGGCCTGCCGCGGGCGCTCCCGGCCGTGTGTTTTGCCGCCAGTTTTCTCGTCCTTGGCTTCATTTATGCCACCATCTATAGCCATCAGGCGAGCCTTGCGATCTTGGTGCAGGCAGCCGGAGTTATCGGGGGAGTAGCAGCCGCCGCCCTATGGGCCATGGGCCCGGGGTTCGCTGCAGCGATGCCGCTGTGCGTCCTCTACGCCGTGGCCACCATCATCGGCGAGCGCATGGAACTAGCGCGCGTCACCATGGACGGAACCCGCGCCGAAAACCACCTCACCCTCCTGGTTCTGGGGCTGGCGGCGGCCAGCGTCATCTACGTGCTTGCCCCAGCGGTGGGCTATCGCGCGATGGGCTTGGCGCTCATCGCCATCGCTGCGGCCACCGCGCGGGTAGACGTGGCCAAGAATCTGGTGCGCTCTCACGGCCTGCCGCGCTACTCGGCGGCGTGCATGTTGGCTGGCTACGCCTGGCTCGCCCTCGGCGGTTACCTCTGGCTGCTATACGGACAGTCCACCGGCTTTGCCTATGATGCCTCCGTGCACGCCATCTTCTTGGGCTTTGTCATGTCCATGATTTTTGCGCACGCTCCAATCATCTTTACCTCCGTTATCCGCCGCCGATTGCCGTATCACCCGGTGCTCTATGTGCCGGTGGCGCTCTTACATGGCGGCCTCGCGTTGCGCATCCTTGCCGATTGCGCCGAGCACACCACTGTCCTCCACACCGGCGGGGTGGTTACGATATTCGCAGTGTTAATTTTTCTCGCCTGCGGCATTGCCTTGACTGCGAAGGAGGCGCGACGTGCGCATTCATGACGTATCCCTGGCCGCGCGCGGCCGCTGGCATACCCTGAGCGCCGCCATTATCGGCTTGTGGATTTTTACCGGTCTCGGCCTGCTCATTGCCGCATCCTTGGGCGCTCCTGTGGTGTGGTGGGATATCATCCATCCCTTCACCATTGGTGCGCTGACCACGGCAATCATCGTCTTTTCCACTCACTTCACCGAGGCCTTGACCCGGACTGCGGGCGGGGACTATCGGGGCGTCGGCAGTCGCGTGGGCCTAGTGCAGATCGGGCTTATCTTGCTGCTCATTGATAGGGCGGGGTATGACTGGGGCCCGCTTGCCGACGCCGCCTCTGCCCTCATCATCGCCGCCCTCACTTGGCACCTGTGGTTCGTTGCGCGGCGCCTTCGCGGCTCACTGTCTGGTTCTTTTGCCGTGACCGTGCCCTTTTATATCGCGGCGGCTGTGTTCATGATTGCCTCCGTGGTGCTTGTCATCCTCAGCGGTAATGGGGTAGGCGAGTACTCTCTCCTCGTCGGCGCCCACTCGCGCGGCATGGTCTGGGGCTTCGCGTGGCTTACCGTCATCGGCACGGTGGTCACGTTGCTCCCCACGCTATCGGCCACGGCGATTTCGCCCACCGCTCGCGCGCGGTGTACTCGCGCGCTCATCGTGCACTGCGTTGGCTTGTCCGTGGCGATGGCGCTGTACGCGGTGGGCCTTACCCGCGTCGCAGGCGTGGCCCAACTGCTCGTGGTTCTGGCGGCGGTGCTCATCATCCAGCCGGTGCTTGCCACCGTCATCGGGCGCTCGCCGCGGCTGACCACCGCCACCGTTGCCGTCATCGCCGGACTGCTGTGGATGCTGGCGCTGTGTGCCGGTGACGCTATTTCCGCAGCGGTGGGTGCCTACCCGCGCACCATCACGCTGGTTTTGTTGCCCGCCTTCCTCGGTGCTGGCCTCTTGCAGTTGGTCACCGGTGTCCTTCACCACTTGCTTCCTATTCTTACCGGCGCACGCCCTGATACCACCGAGCGCACCGGCTACGCCCGTCTGCTGCTCATCAACGTGGGCGGACTGCTGACATTGCTGGGCGCTACCGTGGCCGGGCTTATCATGATGGGGATAGGTCTTGCCGCCAACGTTATCGCCGTCGGCCGAGCCATCTACCTTAAGAAAAGACTGGAGAGTTAAATGCTGAGCGTTTCTTCCTCACAACCTGCGGACAAACCCGCACCCAAAGATTCCTCCTGGGCCTCGTGGCTGCTCATCGGCATCGCGCTGGCGGCGGTCATCGCGCTCGCGGTGGTCAATTCCACCGGCAAGGGTACGGAGTCTGCGGCACCGGTATCCTCCGGCGAAACGCAGACCATTGACGTGGGCGTAGATGGTATGGCCTTTACCCCCTCGTCCATCGATATCGACCCCGGCACCCACCTGGTGGTCAACTTCACCAACTCCGGCGACCAAGTCCATGACCTCAAGATTGGCGACGCCGAGACCGGCCGCGTCGACCCCGGCGAGACCGTTCAACTCGACGCCGGAGTCATCGACTCCTCCGTGGAAGGCTATTGCACCATCGCCGGCCACAAGATGCAGGGCATGACCTTCCAGGTCAACGTAGGAGATGGCCCTGCTGCAGGACATGACCATGCGGTGTCCTCTGCTAGCAACCCGCACGTAGACGTGCCAACCGCCGCCGAACTCGGCGCGCAACGCGACGATTTTTCCGCCTTTGACGCCACCCTGCAGCCGGCCGCCGAGACGAAGACGCACAAAGAGACCTGGACGATGACCGAGGAAGTCGTGGAGGTCGCCCCCGGCATCAAGCAGATGCGCTGGCTCTTCAACGGCCAAGCCCCTGGTCCCACCCTGCGCGGCAAGGTGGGCGATAAATTCGAAATCACCATCAAGAACGAGGGCTCCATGGCCCACTCCATTGACTTCCACGCCGGCGAGGTCAACCCAGATAAGACCATGAAATCCATCCAGCCGGGCGAGGAATTGACCTACAAGTTCACCGCGAACCGCTCCGGCATCTGGATGTATCACTGCTCCACGATGCCCATGTCCCTTCACATCGCCAACGGCATGGCCGGCAACGTCATCATCGATCCGCCGGACCTCAAGCCCGTTGACGCGGAGTACAACTTCATGGCTACCGATGTCTTCCTGGGCGAGGAATCTACCGGAGCCGACGCCCAGCGCGTTGCCGACGGCCGCTTCGACCTGATGGCCTTCAATTACTACCCTGGCCAATACGATGCAGAGCCCATCAAGGCCAAGGTAGGCGATACCGTCCGCCTGTGGCTGACCAACCTAGGCCCCGACCAGCCGCTGAGCTTCCATGTTGTAGGCGAACAATTCGATACCGCCTACAAGGAAGGCGCCTACCTCATCAAGAATGAAGACTCCACCGGTTCACAAGCCCTTGACCTCCTCCCGGCGCAAGGCGGATTCGTCGAAATGACCTTCAACGAGCCCGGTACCTATTCCTTTGTCAATCACATCATGACTAACGCAGAGAAGGGCCAGCACGGCAAGTTCATCGTGACCGAGTAGCCCTCCCGCGGTTCGGACCCTCCCCGCCCTTCGCGCTCACCAGCGACCGTTCTTGGTCATATTTGATGCCCACCGTGAGCGTGAAGGGCGGGTTTTCTTATTCGTCCACCCCTCGCGCTCACCGGGGAGGCAGTTTCGCGTTTGCTGCGGTTCCCAGTGACCGCGAAGGGCGATGGGGAGGGCGAGGGCGCGAGGGGGAAGGTATGAGAAAGCCGCCGCGGGTCCCGAGAGACGGCGCGGCGGCTGAATGTGAGGGGTTTAGTTAGGCTCCGTGTCCCGGAGTTTCGCCCTCGAGCTGCTTACGGTTGGAGCGGATGGGCTCCCACGCGGTATTAGAACGCATCGGGGTGGTGCGATTATCGCGGGAGCGGTATACCACGTACGGGCGGGTGACGTAACCAACCGGTGCAGAGAAGGCATGCACGAGGCGGGTGAAAGGCCATACCGCGATGATGGTGAAGCCCGCGAGGACGTGGACCTTGAACTGCCACGGGGCATCGGCCATGAGCTCCGGCTGGATATTGAAGATGAGCAGTTGGCGCAGCCACGGAGAGATGGTTTCGCGGTAGTCGTAGCCGCCGGTACCGGCGATGTCGAAAAGCTGCAGCGTAAAGGTGGCAAAGGAACCAGAAATCAGTGCCAAGGCCAGGAAGACGTACATGACCTTGTCCGAGGTGGAGGTGGACAAGAATACCGAGCGGTTCTTCAGGCGACGGTAGAGCAGGCCGGCGAAGCCGAGGAGGACAGCCAACGCTGCGATGGAACCTGGAATGGTCGCGATGAGGTGGTAGGCGTGATCGTTGATTCCAACGGCGCGAGTCCACGACTTGGGGAATGCCAAGCCCATGAGGTGTCCGATGATGACAAAGACCATGCCCCAGTGGAAGAGCGGGGAGGACAAGCGCAGCAGCTTGGACTCATAGATTTGAGAGGAGTGGGTGGTCCAGCCAAATTGGTCGGAGCGCCACCGCCAGAAAATGCCCACAATAAATGCGGCGATGGCCAGCCACGGGAACGCACCCCAGAGGAAGTTATCAAACATAGTGTGTCCTTAGACGAGGTCAGGTTGGGTGGTGGGGAAGGGAAGATCGGCGATGCCTACCATCTCGGCAGGCGGGCCGGTGCGGATGAGGTCTACGTATTTTTGGGCGGTGTCGGCGTCGATTTCCGGCAGGGCTTTGCATAGCGCGACGACCAGGCTGATATAGGGCGAACCTACGTGAGACAGCGCGGCGCGTAGCACCTCGATGCCTTCGCGGTAGCTGGCGACGAGCTCGACGGCGCGGTCATGCTCGGCGCCCTCGGTCATGGCCAGCGCCTCCAAGACTACGCAGAGGTGATCCGGCAGTTCGTCGTCCGAAATATGGAAACCGAGAGACTCCAGTTGCTCGCGGAAGGACAAGATGGCCATGCCGCGCTGGCGGGTATCGCCCACCGCGAAATAGGACAGGTACAGCGAGCAGCGGCGACGCTGATCGAAGGTTTCCACATAGTGTTCTTCGAGCCCGCGCGGGCCCACGCTGCGCGCCCACTCGGCGAAGTCCACGAAATCGCTGGCGATGGCCAGCGGCAACTGATCCACCTGCTCCTCCACGATGGCCAAGCGGTCCATAATGTCCGCGCCGGGGTAGTCCAGCAGGACGGAGACGGCCATGGCCACGATGCGGCGTTGGTCCTCCGTAACGTCCACAGGCGTGACGAACTCGTGCGGTACTTTGCCGGTATGGGTGCGCAGCGTCTTTTCGACGTCCTTGGCGCCGCCCATCGTGCCAATGCCGGCTGGGGTGCCAAAGCCGGCGACGGCGTCGTCGGCAAGCGCGGGCTTAGGCGTGAGCGTAGCCTGGCGTTTGCGGAGCTTATCCAGAATATTCATGGTTGCTCCTAGTCCTTGGGTGGGAACATCGCATCGGGGCGGTCACCGGTCCACGACAGCAGCGACACCTTGCCCTGCGGCGCGGAACTGTGGGTGCAGGCCTCGGGGGCGCCCATGCCCAGGTCGTGGAAGACGTCCTCGGATGCTTGAGCAGGGTCGACGTCGCCGAAGGGATCCAGGTTCGCGATGCCGCGGGGTGTTTCCGGAGAGGCAGTCGGGATGACGTAGCGGTCATCGTATTTGGCAATAGCCAGCAGGCGGTACATAGCCTCAATGTCCTTGCCGGTCATGCCCACGGCTTGGGCGATCTCCTCCTGCGGCTTATTGCCCAGGTTGATATCGCGCATATAGGAGCGCATGGCGACGAGGCGGCGCAGGGACTTTTCTACCGGCACGGTATCTCCGGCGGTGAAAAGGCCGGCGAGGTATTCCAGTGGAATGCGCATATTCGACAGCGCGGAGAAGAGGATCTTGTGGTCCTCGCCGTCGTTGCCGGTGGCGGTCACCTTGTCCACGATGGGGGACAGCGGCGGGATGTACCAGACCATCGGCAGGGTGCGGTACTCCGGGTGCAGCGGCAGGGCCACGCCGTATTTAAAGATGAGGTCGTAGATGGGGGACTGCTGTGCAGCGTCGATCCAGGAGTGCGGGATTCCCTCGGCCTCGGCGGCGCGAACGACCTCCGGGTCATGCGGATCGAGCATGATGGACTTCTGTGCCTCGAAGAGATCCTGTTCGTTCTCGGTAGCGGCGGCCTCGGCTACGCGGTCTGCGTCGTAGAGGATGACGCCGAGATAGCGCAGGCGGCCCACACAGGTCTCGGAGCACACGGTAGGCTGGCCCACCTCGAGGCGCGGGTAGCACAGGGTGCACTTTTCGGCCTTGCCGGTCTTGTGGTTGAAGTAGACCTTCTTATAGGGGCAGCCGGAGACGCACATGCGCCAGCCGCGGCAGCGGTCTTGGTCAACAAGCACGATGCCGTCTTCGGTGCGCTTATACATCGCGCCGGACGGACAGGAAGATACGCAGGTGGGGTTCATGCAGTGCTCGCAAATGCGCGGCAGGTAGAACATGAACGAGTCTTCGATTTCCTTTTTAACCTCGAGGTTCATCTCATGCAGGACTGGGTCACTATCCAGGGTGGCGGTGGAGCCGCCCAGGTTATCGTCCCAGTTGGAAGACCACTCGATCTTGTTGATATCGCGACCATCGATTTGAGATACCGGCTTGGCCGTGGGCTGGGTCTTTTGCCCGGCCTCAGCGCCCATCAGATCTTCGTACTGGTAGGTCCACGGCTCGTAGTAGTCCTGGATGGTGGGCAGGTTCGGGTTATGGAAGAGGGTGGCTAGCTTCTTCAGTCGGCCGCCCGCCTTCGGCTTGAGCTTGCCGGACTTGGTGCGCTCCCAGCCGCCCTTCCACTTTTCCTGGTCTTCCCAGGTGCGTGGGTAGCCAACGCCGGGGCGGGTCTCGACGTTATTGAACCAGATATATTCGGTGCCTTCGCGGTTGGTCCATGCCTGCTTGCAGGTGACCGAACAAGTGTGGCAGCCGATGCACTTGTCCAGATTCATAATCATGGAGATTTGGGCCATGACCTTCATTAGTAGGAAACCTCCTGGGAACGGCGGCGAACGCGGGTGACCTCATCGCGGTTATTGCCGGTGGGGCCGATGTAGTTGAAGTGGTAGGTCAGCTGGCCGTAGCCGCCAGCAATGTGGACCGGTTTGATGGAAATACGCGTTAGCGAGTTGTGGGTGCCGCCGCGGCGGCCGGTGTGCTCATTGAGCGGGGTGCCGACGGTGCGCTCTTGTGCGTGGTTGCACAGCATCGTGCCCTCCGGAATGCGGTGGGAGACGATGGCACGTGCGGAGACAACGCCATTGCGGTTATAAACCTCGACCCAGTCGTTATCGGCCACGCCAATCTTCTCGGCATCTTTATTGGACATCCAGACCACCTGGCCACCGCGGGAGATGGATAGCACGTGCAGGTTGTCAAAGTACTGCGAGTGGATGGACCATTTATTGTGCGTGGTCAAGTAGCGCAGGGTGACTTCGGCTTCGCCGCGGTCGTTGCGCAGGGTCTCGCCTGGGGCAAACTCGCCGTGCATGTGTACGTGATCCAACGGTGGGCGGAAAATAGGCAGGGATTCGCCGTAGTCCATGTACCAATCGTGGTCGATGTAGTACTGCATACGGCCGGTGAGCGTGTGCCAGGGCTTTTCGAACTCGACGTTGATGGAAAAAGCGGTGTAGCGGCGCTTATTGCGCTTATCCGCGGTCCATTCTGGCGAGGTAATGACTTCCTTCGGCCGCTCCTTGATGTCATCCCAGGTGATGCGCACATCCTCATCGGCGGTGCCCAGCGGGGTGAGGTCTTTGCCCGTGCGGGAAGACAGGTATTCAAAGCCTTGCTTGGCTAGCTCGCCATTGGATACACCCGAAAGGTGCAAAATGGCGTCGATGACCTTGGCGTCCTTGCTCAGGTCCACCAGTTCGCCCATGGAAGTTTCAGAGGTGCCACAGATGAGCTCAAGCTCCTTGACCTGCTTTTCCACGTTGAACTTCGTGCCATGGACTCCGGTGCCCAGCTTGGCCGGCAGCGGGCCCAGGTGCGCCCACTTCTCATAAATCTTGGTGTAGTCACGCTCCACCACATGCAGCTTCGGCATGGTGACACCAGGGATGAGCCCCTGCTTATCGACGTCCGGCACCACACCGTTGGGCATTCCTAGCTCATCCGGGGTGTCATGGTGGCTGGGCTGGGTGATGACATCGCGCTGCACGCCGAGCCACTTGGTGGCTTTATCAGAAAGCGCAGCTGCAAGATCGCGGAAGACCTCGTAGTCAGAGCGCGCCTCCCACGGCGGGTTAATGGCCGCATTGAAGGAGTGCAGGTACGGGTGCATATCCGTCGAGGACATATCGTGCTTTTCGTACCAGGTAGCGGCCGGGAAGATGAGATCCGATACCAGCGTGGTGGAGGTATTGCGGAAGTCCGTGGTCATCATGAGGTCGAGCTTGCCCTTAGGTGCTTCATCGACCCACTTGATGGTGCGCGGGCGATCCTCTGGGGCGAGCTCTTCTGCGGTGGCGTCGGAGTCGATGCCAAGGAGGTGGCGGAGGAAGAACTCCGTGCCCTTCGCCGAGGAACCCAGCAGGTTGGTGCGCCAATTAAGCAGGATGCGCGGCCAGTTCTCTTCTGCAGACGGGTTGTCATACGAGAATTCGAGGCGGCCGCTTTCTAGCTCTTGGACGACGTAGTCATTGATGTCCATGCCGGCTTCCTCGGCCTCGTCAGCGAGGAAGAGCGAGTTGCGGTTGAACTGCGGGTAGGCTGGCATCCAGCCGCGGCGCATGGCCTCGGCCATGGTGTCCGAGACCATCTTATCGCCGATGGAATCGCGCGAGGCCAGGGGCGATCCCAAGTGCGAGGCGCGCGAATTATCGTAGCGATACTGCTCGGTGGCGAAGTAGTAAAAGCCGGTGGTGATCATGTGGCGCGGCGGACGCTGCCAGTCCGTCGCCATCGCCCATTGGGTCCAGCCATTGACGGGTCGGAGTTTCTCCTGGCCCACATAGTGCGCCCAGCCGCCGCCGTTGACGCCCTGGGTGCCGCACATAGAGGTCAGCGCCAGGAAGGTGCGGTAGATGGTATCGGCGTGGAAGTAGTGGTTGACGCCAGCGCCCATGATGATTTGGGAGCGGCCCTGGGAATCCGCGGCATTCTGTGCAAACTCGCGGCCAATGCGGATGGCGGCATCCGCCGGAACGCCGGTAAGTTCTTCCTGCCAGGCAGGGGTGCCGACCTCGCTGGCGTCGTGGAAGTCCTTCGGCCATGAGCCCGGCAAGTTGAGGTCGGCGCGGTTGACGCCATAGTGGGCAAGCATGATGTCGAAGACGGTGGTGACCAGTTTGCCATCTACCTCGCGCACCGGCACGCCGCGGTGGACGACGCCCGCGCCAATCGGCTTGCCGGTTCCCACATCTTCCGGATTCGTGTCCAGGTCGAAACGCGGGAAGAGCACCTCGGCGGTGTCGAAGCGGTCGGTCTCTGCGATGGACATTACCGGATCGGCGTTATCGAGAGCCAGGTTCCACTTGGAAGATTCATTATCCCAGCGGTCAGCCACGGTGCCGCCTGGGTCGACGACGCGACCGTCTTCCTCCATCACGAGGCCACGGTGAGTGGAATTGGGAGTGGAGTTGAGGGAGGCGTCGGCAAGCTGGGCAGCGGTGAGGAACTTGCCCGGGGTGTATGTGCCGTCGCCGTGGTCATCGAGGGCGACGAGGAACGGTGAATCGGTGAACTTGCGCATATAGTTCAGGAAGTACGGTTCCTGGCGGTCCACATGGAAGGTCTTGAGAATGACGTGGCCCATGGCAAAGGCGAGGGCGGCATCAGTGCCCGGCTCGATGCGGGCCCACTCATCGGCGAACTTGGTGTTATCCGCGAAGTCAGGTGAGACCACCACTACCTTGGTGCCCTTATAGCGGGACTCGACCATAAAGTGTGCATCCGGGGTACGGGTGACAGGGATGTTGGAGCCCCACATCATCAGGTAGGACGAGTTGTACCAGTCACCGGATTCTGGAACATCGGTCTGGTCGCCGAAGGTCTGCGGGGACGCCGGCGGCAGGTCGGCATACCAGTCGTAGAAGGACAGGGCGACGCCACCGATGGACTGCAAGAAACGCATGCCCGCGCCATAAGAAATCTGGGACATCGCCGGAATCACGGTGAAGCCATTGATGCGGTCAGGGCCGTACTTGCGGATGGTGTACACGTGCGCGGCCGAGGCAATGTCAATGGCCTCTTCATAGGAGATGCGGATGAGCCCGCCCTTGCCGCGCTGGGAGATATAGGCCTGGCGCTTTTCCGGATCCTCCTGGATCGCGCGCCACGCCAAGACGGAGTCTCCGTGCTTGGCCTTTTCCTCGCGGAACATGTCTACCAGTACGCCGCGGGCATACGGGTAGCGCACACGAGTGGGCGAGTAGGTGTACCACGAAAAGGATGCGCCACGAGGACAGCCGCGTGGCTCGTACTCTGGCATGTCATTGCCAGTGGTGGGGTAGTCCACTGCCTGGGATTCCCAGGTGATGACGCCATCTTTGACGTAGACCTTCCACGAACATGAACCGGTGCAGTTCACGCCGTGGGTAGAGCGCACCATCTTGTCGAACGCCCAGCGGTTGCGGTAAAAGACATCCGCCTGGCGCCCGCCCTTGAGGAAGAGTTGCTGGCCAGAGTCAGTGGCTTCGCCCTTGCGCAGGTAGGCGCCGAGCTTGAACAACGGATTCAGTTTGCCGTTTTCGGGGGAGACGTGAGTAGTCAAAGGGTGCTCCTAATTAGCCTGGGAACGGTGCATTGGGGCGGGCGTAGTAAATCCACACCAGGACGGTGGTGATTGCGAAGTAGACAACGCAGCCCCAGAAGAACACGGCTGGTGCCATCATGGATAGCAGTACGCCGACGACGAAGGGGCCGAATGCGCCGATGGCGCCGGTCCAGCCGATGACGCCACCAGCTTGGCGCTTCGGCAAAATCATGGGCATCTGCTTGAAAGTGCCGGCATTGCCGAGACCGGTAAAGAAGAACATGATGAGCATGGAACCCAAGAACCACCAGAACTCATCCGGGCTGGACGGGTTCAAGAACAGCGCGGATACGGCGGTAAAGACGGTCATGCCAAGGCAGCCGATGAAGGTCCAGATAGCGCCGCCGAACTTATCGCACAGCGGTCCCCAGAGGGCACGAACCAGTGCACCGATAAGTGGTCCAAGGAAGGCATAGGCCGCGCCATTCGGCAGGTCATCGAAGCTGCCGGCAAACGACGATCCCTCGCCAAAAGTCTGGTTGATAAGCAGCGCCATCTGCGCGGCGAAGCCAGAGAATGCACCGAAGGTCATGAAGTAGACAATCGTGAGAATCCAGGTGTTCTTATTGCCAAAGATATCGATCTGCTGGCGGAAGTTGGCCTTAACAGGCACGTCCTTGAGCAGCATCCATGCCAGGATGGCGCCGACGATAGCCCACGGCACGAGGAAGATAGCTGGATTGTGGACGAAAATATCGCCCTTATCGGTGCGCTGCGGGGCCACCATGCCTACGCCGAGCAGGGTAAAGCCCATCAGCCACGGGGCAACCAGCTGGATGAAAGAGATACCGAAGTTACCAATGCCGGCCTGGATGCCCAACGCGGTGCCAGACAGGCGCTTGGGGAAGAAGTAGCCGGTCGAGGGCATGAATCCGGAAAAGACGCCGCCGCCGATGCCGGAAATGAAGGACAGTACTAGCAGCCACCAGTACGGGGTGGATGTATCCTGCACTGCAAAGAACCAGCCCAGCATCGGGATGATAAACAAGAGCGAGGAGAAAAAGACCAGCTTGCGCGTGCCAATCATCGGGGGCAGGAACATGAAGATGAGGCGGAAGATACCGCAGGCCAGGCCCGCAATTGCTGTCAGCCAGTAGAGCTGACCCTTGGAGATATCGAAGCCGATTTGGTTTAGCTGCGGTGCAATCGCGGATACGAGGTACCACGTGGCGAAGCCAATGATGAGAACGAAGGTAGAAATCCAGAGAGTCCGCCAGGCAATTTTGGAGTCCCAGTGCTCGGAATCTTCTGGATCCCAGCCTTGGATGACTTTGCCTGAGGTATCGAGAGTAGTCATGAGTTCCTCACAAGTCGTAGGTCTGTGACTCGTAATCTACCTGCAGCTAAGCTGTGGGGAGTAAAATAAACCGGAAAACACCGTTTTAATTACGGCATATTGATGTTGCGTAATTCTGGCCCCGAATGGTCATTGCAGGTTAGCCCGCCGCGTAGTATTGGATTGCGTGCATGACTAGGGTTTGTGAATTTTGTCACCGTGAGATGGGGGAGAGAAGTAGACAAATATGGAACGGACAAGCGTCAGCATAATTCTTAGTTCCGATCGCGTGCTGTCCGGGGAAAAATCGGGCAAGGCGGGGGAACGCGCGCAAGCGATGTGTGAAGAATTTTCCGCTTCTGTACGGGCGGTTGAGGTCGTCCCAGAAGGCGCCGAGCCTGTGGAGTCTGCGCTGAAGGCTGCTCTTTGTGCAGGCAGCGACGTTATTGTCATCATCGGCGGCACGGGCCTCGGCCGTACCAACTTCACCCCGGAAGTGACCCAGAAGTATATCTCGGCCCGATTGCACGGTCTGGAGACGCAAGTGCTTTTGCGCGGCCTAGAGTCCTCGGCGAAGGCGGGGCTTTCGCGAGGAATTATCGGGATGACCTCGCACGGTGGAGGCAGCCTTGTAATCAATACCGCATCCTCAGTGGGGGCGGTTGAGGACACTCTCGGGGTGGTTCTGCCTCTGCTGCCGGATATCTTCCGGTCTTGTCGATAGTTGCGCTCGATCCCGCCCTTCGCGTTCACCAGCGACCGTTCGTGGTCACTTTTCCTGCTCATCGTGAGCGCGAAGGGCGGGTTTCTGTGTTCGTCCACCTCTCACGCTCACCGGGGCGGCGATCTCGCGCTTGCTGCGGCTCCCAGTGAGCGCGAAGGGCGGGGAGGCGGTTATTTCTCCCTTGGCGGTCACCGGCGGAAGCGGTGGGCTAAGTCAGCGGCTGCCGGTGAGCGTGAAGGGCGGTGTGGGGAGTGAACGCAGGAAGCTCGCGCAGCTCCGAACGGGTGTCGTAGTCGCGTTCGGCGCCGGTGCCGGGAATCTCGATGAAGTTGGCGCCATGGATGAGGCGACGGACGGAGACGTTCCGAGCCGTAGGAAGGGAATCGAGCTGAGCTTGGAGCGCGGGAGCGCGCCAGAGGGAACACAGCGGCTGGAGGTAGCCGTCGGCGGCGCGGGTGAGTACGGCATCGGCCGTGGAGGAGGCGAGGGTCGAGCGCAGACGGGGAAGCAGTAGCGGCGAATCGGGGGCATCCACGGCGAAGAGGGCGAGCTCGGAGCAGTGGGATAACGCCTGGGCGCCGGCCGCGATGCCGGCGACAGGACCACCGTAGAGCGGTGACTCGCACACCTGGGGCACGCCGAGGCGATGCGGGGAGACAGCCACGGTCGGGGTGCCGTAGGGAAGCTGGGCGAGCAGGCGGTCGATAAAGCGCGTGCCGTGGACAAAAAGGGAGGCCTTATCGGCGCCGCCCATGCGCCTGCCGTGGCCGCCGGCGAGGATGACCGCGCCGAGCATTAGGACTCCGGGAGGGTGCGGGACCAGTCCCCGGAACGGCCGCCGGATTTCGCTACGATTCCGCAGCGGCGGATATACGCGGAGCGGTCCACGCCCTTGACCATGTCGATGATGGCGAGCGCGGAAACGTTCACGGCCGTCAGAGCCTCCATTTCCACGCCGGTGCGGTCGGCGGTGCGGACGGTGGCGGAGATGGACACGTGGTCGTCGGCAAGCGTGAGCTCGACTGCGCAGCCGTGTACGCCGATGGTGTGTGCCAAGGGAAGTAGCTCGGGAACCTTCTTGGCGGCCGAAATGCCGGCGATGCGGGCAACGGCGAGGACATCGCCCTTGGGCACGGTGCCATCGCGCAAGGCGGTCATGACTTCCGGGGAACAGGCTACCTCGCCCTCAGCGGTGGCGGTGCGCACCGTGGGCTGCTTCTCGGTGACGTCGACCATGTAGGCGGCGCCGTCAGAGTTCAGGTGGGTAAATTCCATGGTTACTCCTTAATACAGATAAACGGTGATGTCCTCGCCCATGGCCGGCGGCTCGGAGTCAATGAGGCAAAAGCCATTGGTGCCGGCCAGCGACACGATGCGGTGACTGCCGTGGGGCAGGTGCGAGGTGATGGCGGGCGCTGCCTGAAAGTCTACGGTGACGGGAACAATGGTCGGCCGTCCGCGGGAGGCGGGAAGGGGCGAATCCACCCGGGCGGGCAGGTTGACCCGCTGGCGTGGCGCGGGGTGTCCGGACAGTGCGGCGATAAGTGGCCGGGCATAGAGCTGGAAATCGACGAAGGCCGCTACGGGGTTGCCGGGCAAGCACAGCACCGGGGTGTCATTCCACAGCGAGTAGCCCTGCGGGGCACCCGGGCGCTGATCGACGTGCCCGAACCACGCGGAATCCGTGCGCCCGAGTACGGTGTGGACAACGTCGAAGGCGCCGGCGGATACGCCACCTGAGGTGATGATGAGGTCGTGGGAGGGGGCTAGTTCATCTAGCGCAGAGGCGAGGTCCGCAGGGGCATCACCCACGTGGACGTGTGCGTTTGCACCTGCAAGGGCAGCGAGCATCGGGCCATTGGAATCCGGTAGTTGGCCGGGGGCGAGCTGCGCGGGGGAAGAGACGAGTTCTTCGCCGGAAGAAATGACCGCGATGCGTGGGCGGCGGAAGATCGAGACGGAATACACGCCGGCGGAGGTGAGCGCGGCAATGACGGCGGCATCGATAAGCGTGCCGACGGTGGCGACTGGCGCGCCGGGCTGGATGTCCTCGCCGGCGGGACGGATATGCGACTTGGTGGGGGCCTCCGTGATGGTGACCTCGTCCGGAAGTGCTACCGGGCCGGCCGGGGTGGTGGTGTTCTCCACGGGAACGACGAGCATTCCTGCGGTATCGGCCACGGGGGCACCGGTCATGATGCGAACGGCGTGGCCGACGGGCACATCGATGGGAGCTGCGCCGGCTGGTACATCGCCGGCGACGGGAAGGGTCCATGGCGCGGAGGAGGAAAGATCCGCGGCATGGACGAGGAAGCCATCCATCGCCGAATTGGCATGGGGCGGCACAGGGAAGCGCGCGGTGGCGTCGGCGGCGAGGACGCGGCCGCTGAGGGAGGCGTCGACGGGCGCGGACTCGGCCGGTGGGGTGGAAGCCAGCGCGAGGACGGCATCGAGGTGCGCGGAGATGCTGCGGGGCGTGGACATAAGACTCAGGTTAGCCGCCAATGGCGGACATCGGACGGTCTGGTTGGAGAAAGCCCTCGTCATCAATGCCGTGACCGGGCTTTTTGGTCCACATTTCCCCGGCCCAAGCCTCCATGATCTCTGCATCGCTCGCGCCGGAGCGCAGCAGGTCCCGCAGCGGGGTTTCGGAATTGCCAAAGAGGCAATTGCGAATGGCGCCGTCGGTAGTAAGGCGGGTGCGGTCGCAATCGCCGCAGAAAGGGTGGGTAACCGAGGCAATGATACCCAGCGTGCCGTGCGTGCCATCCGGAGCGCTGACCTCCCACAAGGCGGCGGGGGCGGAACCGCGTGGTTCGCGTGCCGGCGCCATGGAAAAGTGGGTGCGCAGTCGGGCGAGGATATCTTCGGCCGTGACCATGTCCTCGCGGCGCCACTGCTCGCGGGGCCCGAGCGGCATCTGCTCGATGAAGCGGAGCTGGGCGCCGTGGTGGACGGCATAGTCCGCCAGCGGGACGATGTCTTCTTCATTGACCCCGGGCATGACCACGGCGTTGATCTTGATGGGGTGCAGGCCCGCGGCATCCGCGGCAGCGATGGCCTGCAACACGTGGTCGAGCCGGTCGCGGCGGGTGAGCGCGGCATAGCGCTCGCGGTCGATGGTGTCGAGCGAGATATTGATGCGGTCGAGCCCGGCCGCGGCGAGTGCGCAGGCGCGCTTTTCTAGGCCAAGCCCGTTGGTGGTCAGCGCGGTGGACGGGGCGCGGCCCTGGTCGGTGCGCAGCTCCTTGGTCGCGGCAATAATTTTCTCCAGCGACTTGCGCAGCAGGGGCTCGCCGCCGGTAAAGCGCACTTGGCGGATGCCCAGCTTGCCGACGCCTATGCGGATCAGCCGGATGGTTTCCTCATCGCTCAAGGTTTGCTCTGTGGGCATCCACTCCAAACCTTCGGCCGGCATGCAATAGGTGCAACGCAGGTTGCAGCGATCCGTGAGGGAGACGCGCAGGTCACGGGCTTGGCGTCCATAACGATCCAGCAGTGCGCGCGTGCCATCAGCGGCCGGTGCAGGTAGATCCGCCGGCGGTTTCGCTCGGCCTACGGTAGGCAGGGGCAAGGAAACCACGGGCTGCTGGGAGGAAGAGGTCATTGGTGCCAGTCTAAGAGAGGGGACGAGGTACACCAAGCTGCAACGGCGAGTGGCGCGAATTTATTCCTAGTTTTCCCGGCTTAAATCGGCGGCGCCGGTGACGTCGAGCCGCTGGGATTCACCCGGGCCCTTGAGCCGGATGATGTTGTACTCGCCCTCTGCCAGGTGGGCGCGCAAATCTTTCTTATCGAATTTGCCCACGGATGTCTTATCGATGGACTTCACAAAGGTCCAATACTCCGGCAGCATCCAGCTCGGCAGTTCCTTGCGCATGCTGGCGCGCAGGCGCTCCGCAGTCTCGATGGTGGGCGAGGCGCCCTCGGCCAATACTGTGACGGCGAGTGGGCGCTCGACCCATTGCTTATCGGGGTAGCCAATGACGGCGGCCTCGACGACAAGCTCGTCGGACATGATGAGGTTTTCTAGCTGCACGGAATAGATCCATTCGCCGCCGGAGCGAATGACATCGCGGGCGCGGTCCTCCACGGTAAGGAAGCCGTCCTTGGTAACAGAGCCGACGTCGCCAGTGCGCAGCCAGCCATCGGCGGTGAACTTATCCTCCGCGGCCTCGACTTGCTTGCCGCGGAATTCGGAGGCGATTTCGCCCGGCTCAGCGGTGGGCGAGTGGTAGTAGGAACCGGTGACCAGGTTGCCGCGCACCTGCAGCTCGCCGGCATTGCGGTCGGTGCGAGCGACGACTTGCCCGTCGTTGACCACGCGGTATTCCAGTGAGGCGGGGATGCGGCCTTGGGATACGCGGTAGGCCCAGCGGGTATCGCCGGAGGCGCCCTGGGGCGGGCGGGCAACGCTGCCCACGGTGGAGGTTTCCACCATGCCCCACACGTGGACCACATCGACGCCGTAGCGCTCCTCCCACATCTTGATCAGCGTCGGCGGGACGGGGGAGCCGCCGGCGTAGATCTCGGTGAGCGTCATGCGCTCTGGAGGGTGGTGCATGTAGTGGACAAAGAGCTGAATCCAGATGGTAGGCACGCCGTGTGCCACGCGCGGAGAGGTAGCGGCGATGGCTTTGGCTAGGGTGGGGGCGGACACGTCGGCGTCGGGAAGCACCAGCGGGGTGCCCGTCATGAAACAGGTGAAGGGAACGCCCCAGCTGAGCACGTGGCAGATAGGAATGCAGCACAGGAAGGTCTCGCCGTGGGTAATGCACAGCGAGTCTGAGGAACGCAGCTGCATGGCCTCCAAATAGAGAGACCGGTGTGAATACAGCACTCCCTTGGGTGCGCCCGTTGTGCCCGTGGAATAGCACAGCGCCGCGGCCGTGCGCTCATCTAGTTCGGGCCAGTCATAGACGGTAGAGCGGCCGTCGATAAGAGCCTCATAGGAATACACCTCAACCCCGCGGGGGAAAAGGTGAGCAAACTGCTGCGCTGGTTGGGCGCCGGTGATGATGACGCTTCCCACGGAGTCGGTGCCCACGAGCACCTTGCCTAGCTGCTGCGCCAAGCGGGGATCGCACACGATGGCGGAGATTTCCGCATGGTTAATAATGTGGCGGATCTGGTCATTCATCAGCTGCTTATTCAGCGGGGCAAAAATCGCGCCCTTGCAGGCGGTGCCGAACATTACCTCCAAGTGCTCGGCGCAATTCCACATAAAGCTGCCCACGCGCTCATCGCTGGTGATACCCAATTCATCGTGAATGGCGTGGGCGAACGCGGCGGCGCGGGCAGCGATATCGCGGAAGGTAACTTCCTCGGCCGGATCGAATTCTGAGCCAGTGCCCTCACCGTGCCAGGTGGTAACCGTGGTGTCCCCGTGTACCGAGGCACCGTATTCCAAAATGCGGGTCAGGGAGAGGGGGATATCCATCATCGTGGAAAGCATGCCTCTACTGTAGCGGTGTCATGGTGCGGGCGTTGCTCCCTATGCGTTATACTTGTTCGCGACTGGTAGGAAACCGGATATTTTAGCTCCCCTTTCCTATGCATTCGGGCCCAGAGAAGTATTTTTGCCCGCAGTCGTTTCTTGATTTCTTCCGGTTCGTGCACTCGCTGTGCGAAGTCTCCACAAGGACACGGAAGAGGCCTCATACTTATTGCCCGGCAGGACGCGCATGCGCCTTGGCACGAGGGCGAGAAGTCCTAGAAAAATACACATTGGCTTCCAGTGCAACGCCGCGAGCATAGGCTGCGGCGGCTCCCGCATAATCGGACCTGGTCAAGCAACGAAAGGATATCCGTGAGCGAAACGGACAACACTGCAGCACAGGATCTTGCATCCCTGAAGCTGCCGGAATTGCGCAAAATGGCCGCAGAGCGCGGCCTACGTGGTGTCTCTGCCCTGCGCAAGGGGGATCTCATCACCGCCATCAAGACCGGACAGGTTCCGCCTAAGGCCAAGGCCAAGGTGGAAAAGGCCGTTCAGGTAGAAAAGGCGGAGAAGCCTGAGAAAGCAGATAAGCCGCGCAAAAAGGCGCAGGAAGATGCGCCGCTGAAGGCGGAAAAGCAGGAAGAATCCGGCGAGAAGCAGGATAACCGCCAGCAGAGCTCTGGCGAGGAGCAGCGCTATGAATCGCGCTCCCAGGCCCGCCGCGCTCGCCGCAACCGCGCCCGCCGCCAAGAGCGTCAGGAGCGCCAAGAACGGCAAGAGCGCGAGGAGCGCAACCGCAACGAGGAGCAGGGCGGCGCTAAGGACAACCGCGACAATAGCTCCCAGGATGGCTCCGATAATCAGGGCGAGAAGAATGACCGCGGCGATAATAAGCAGCGCGGCAACCGCCACGAGGACAACAATAACCACGAGCGCGGCAACCGCCGTGGGCGCCGCAATCGCCGCAACCGCCGCGGCCGCGGAAATAACAATGACAATAATGGCGGCAATGATTTGCAGGTCCGCGAGGGCGATGAGCTGCAGGCTGTCGGCGGTATCTTGGACGTCGTAGACAATAATGTCGCTTTCCTGCGCACCACGGGCTACCGCGCCGCGGCTTCCGACGTCTTTGTCAACAACGGCATCGTCCGCCGCCTAGGTCTGCGCTCTGGTGACGCCATTACCGGTCAGGTCAAGGTTTCCGGCCCGACGCATACGCACGGCAATGGCCGCAACCGCCGCAAGTACAATCAGCTGGTGCAGGTCGATACCGTCAACGGCATTGATCCGGAAGGCGCAAAGCAACGCCCGCACTTTAATAAGCTGACCCCGCTGTACCCGAATAAGCGCCTGCGTTTGGAAACGGATCCGAAGATCCTCACCACCCGCGTCATTGACCTCATCATGCCGATTGGTAAGGGCCAGCGCGCGCTTATCGTCTCCCCGCCAAAGGCCGGCAAGACGACGATTCTGCAGAATATCGCCAACGCGATTTCTACCAATAACCCGGAGTGCTACCTCATGGTCGTCCTCGTAGACGAGCGCCCTGAGGAAGTTACGGACATGCAACGCTCCGTCAACGGTGAGGTAATTGCCTCCACCTTTGACCGTCCGCCATCAGAGCACACCTCCGTGGCGGAGCTGGCTATCGAGCGCGCCAAGCGCCTGGTGGAGCAGGGCAAGGACGTCGTGGTCCTGCTGGATTCCATTACCCGCCTCGGCCGTGCTTATAACAATTCCTCCCCGGCTTCTGGCCGCATTCTCTCCGGCGGTGTGGACTCCAATGCGCTCTACCCGCCAAAGCGTTTCCTGGGTGCCGCCCGCAATATCGAAGAGGGCGGTTCGCTGACGATTATCGCCACCGCCATGGTGGAGACTGGCTCTACCGGCGATACCGTCATCTTCGAGGAATTTAAGGGCACCGGCAATGCCGAGCTGAAGCTGGACCGTGGCATTTCCGAGCGACGCGTCTTCCCGGCCGTAGACGTCAACCCGTCCGGTACTCGTAAGGACGAGCTGTTGCTCGTTCCAGAGGAAGCACGCATCATGACCAAGCTGCGTCGCATCCTCTCCGCCCTGGACTCCCACCAGGCCATTGACCTGCTCATTAAGCAGCTGAAGAAGACCCGCTCCAATGGCGAGTTCTTGATGCAGGTGGCCTCCTCGGCCCCGATGGCTGCGGATAAGGATGAAGAAGATTATGTCTAATCAGGTTTCGCTCGTTGATGACATCGTGTCCGAGTACCAAGGCATTGAGATGCAGATGGCCGATCCGGAAGTAGCCGGCGACCAGAAACAATTCCGCAAGCTCTCCAAGCGCTACGCGGAGCTGCGCCCCATCATCATGGTCAATGATGAGCTTACCCAGGCGCGCGAGGATCTCGCTGATGCCAAGGAGATGGCTTATGAGGACCATGACTTTCAGGAGGAAGCGGACCGCCTAGAAAAGTCCGTGGAGAGCTTGGAAGAAAAGCTCGCTGACCTGCTCGCGCCGCGCGATGAGCAGGATTCCGAGGACATCATTATGGAAATCAAGGCCGGCGCAGGCGGCGAAGAAGCGGCCCTCTTTGCCGGCGACTTGGCCCGCATGTACGAGCGTTATGCGGACAAGACGGGCTTTAATTGGGAGGTCTTGGGCCTCAATGAGTCCGATTTGGGCGGTGTGAAGGATATGACCATTTCCTTCCGCTCCAAGTCCCCGTCGCGCGACGGTGCATGGTCCGTATTCAAGTTTGAGGGCGGCGTGCACCGCGTGCAGCGTGTTCCGGTTACCGAGTCCCAGGGTCGCATTCAGACCTCTGCCGCCGGCGTGCTGGTCTACCCGGAGCCGGAAGAGGTCGAGTCCGTCAATATCGATGACAAGGATATTCGCGTCGACGTCTACCGTTCTTCCGGTAAGGGCGGTCAGGGCGTGAACACCACCGACTCCGCGGTGCGTATTACCCACCTGCCTACTGGGCTTATCGTGACCTGCCAGAAGGAGCGTTCCCAGATTCAGAACAAGGCGCGTGCGCTGCAGGTTCTGCAGGCCCGTCTGGATCAAATGGAGCGCGAGGCGCGCGAGGCTGAGGCCGGCGAGCAGCGCGCCTCTCAGGTGCGCACCATGGACCGTTCCGAGCGCATCCGCACCTATAACTGGCCGGAAAACCGCATCACGGATCACCGCATTGGTTACAAGGCCAATAACTTGGACTCCGTGTTAAACGGTGACATGAATGACCTTATTAAGGCTCTGCAGGACCAAGAGCGCGCTGAGCGCCTCGAGGCCGAAGGGTAAACCAGCGTGGATAACACGTATGGACGGGCGCTGCGCCGCGGGGTGCAGCGCCTTCGTGCTGCCGGGGTGGCCAGCCCTGAATGGGATGCACGCATCATGGCCGCGCACCTAATCCACTGCAGCCACATGGATATCCCGCTCGATCAGTCTCCTATGCCCGGCTTCGACGTGGCCTTTGATGCACTGCTGCGCCGCCGGGAGGCCCGCGAGCCTTTGCAGTACGTCCTAGGCAGCGCCTGGTTCGGCCCACTGGAGCTCAAGGTGGGCCCGGGCGTGTTTATCCCGCGGCCAGAAACAGAGGTTATGGCGGACTGGGCGGTGCGCAATGCCGAAGGCCCGCGGCTGGTTGATTTGTGCACCGGCACGGGCGCGTTGGCGCTCTACCTCCACCACTATCTGCCTGACGCGCAGGTGAAGGCAGTGGAGCTTGCCGACGCCGCCTTGGCCTACACTCAAGCCAATACCCATAACACCGGGGTAGAGGTTATCCAGGCCGACGCCACTGCCGGCGACACCTTGGCGGACTGGAATGGGACCGTGGACCTCCTCGTGACCAACCCGCCCTACGTGCCGGAGACCCCGGATCTTGAACCGGAGGTATATCACGACCCGCATAACGCGGTTTTTGCCGGAGCGGATGGGATGGGGGTCATTACCGGCCTCATCCCGACCATTGCGCGCCTTGTGCGCCCGGGCGGCAAGCTAGCTATCGAACACGACGACTCCGCGAGCGAGGCCGTACAAGCCGCATTGGCCCGACACGGCGGCTTTGAACAGATCGCCGCGCTGCAAGACCTGACAGGAACGCCTCGCTTTGTCACTGCGGTGCGCGGGGTAGACTAGGACACCATTGAGGGCAAGAAGGGGAAAAGATTATGCAAGGAAAGATTTTTAACTGTGCCGATGATGCCGAGCGCGAAGAGGGCATGAACATTGCGGTCAAGGCTGCGCAATCCGGTCGCCTTGTGGTCATGCCCACCGATACGCTCTATGGCCTCGGCTGCGATGCCTTTGATAACGATGCCGTAGCCAACCTCTTGGCCACTAAACAGCGTGGCCCAGATATGCCGGTGCCGGTATTGGTGGGTTCCTGGGATACCGTTCGCGGTCTGGTTGCTTCCTATACCGATACCGCGCGTGACTTGGTGGAAGCCTTCTGGCCTGGTGGTCTGTCCATCGTCGTTCCGCAAGCACCCTCCCTGCCGTGGAACCTCGGCGATACCCGCGGCACCGTGATGCTGCGCATGCCATTGCATCCCATTGCCATCGAGTTGCTGCGCGAGGTTGGCCCCATGGCAGTGTCCTCCGCCAATATTTCTGGCCACCAGCCGCCGACCACGGCGCTTATGGCCAAGCAGCAGCTTGGTAAAGCCGTGACGGTTTACTTGGATGGGGGAGAGACGGCCGTCGGCAAGCCGTCGACCATCATTGATCTCTCCGGTGAGCGCCCGTACCTGCTGCGCGAAGGAGCGCTCTCGGCCGAGGAAATCGGCGAGGTTATCGGCGTCGACGCGCAGACCCTGCGTACCCGCCCACAGGCTTAAGGGGGAATTCGCGTGAGCGGCAGTGGTGTCCCGCTGCGCGAGCTGGCCCTCGTCATCCTCGTCGCAGCAGCATTTACGTATCTCACCACCGGTGTGGTGCGCTCCTTTTTGGTGCGCACCGGCCGCGTGGCGGAGATTCGGCTGCGCGACGCCCACACACAGCCCACCCCGCGCATGGGTGGGGTGGCCATGTTTACCGGCTTCGTGGCGGCGATATTCCTCGCAGCCCAGCTTCCAGCCTTGACTCGGGGCTTTATGCCCGTTACTCCGGAGATGAATGCGGTGCTGTGGGCGGCCCTGGCGCTCGTGCTTGTCGGAGTGGTTGATGACTTGGTGGAACTGAGTGCGATAGTGAAGCTTTTTGGCCAGCTCTTTGCGGCCACCTTGATGAGCGGGCTGGGCCTTACCTGGACGCTGCTTTTCATCCCTTTTGGCGGCGGCACCACGGTCGTCCTCGACCAATTACAAAGCACCCTGCTCACCGCATTCTTTACCGTTCTGCTCATCAATGCCATCAACTTTGTGGACGGACTCGATGGCCTGGCGGCCGGCCTTGGCATGATTGCGGGCGGGGCAATTCTGGTGTTTTCTTTGACGGTTCTCCACGACCAAGGCGGGGCAGTCTCGGCCTACCCACCCGCCATCATCAGCGCTGCCCTGGTGGGAATGTGCGCTGGATTCTTGCCGCATAACTTCGAACCGTCTCGCATCTTCATGGGGGATTCTGGCTCGATGCTTATCGGTCTTTTGCTCGCTGCGGCCTCGACTTCCGCGTCTGGCAAGATCAACATGTCGCTTTACGGCACGGTGGACATTGTCGCCTTGATGTCGCCCATCATTGTGGTGGTCGCGGCGGTGTTTATTCCAGTCCTGGACCTTGTCTGGGCTGTGATTCGCCGCCTGTCTCAAGGGCGCTCGCCGTTTGCTGCAGATAAGGCGCACATCCATCACCGCCTACTCTCGCTCGGCCATACCCACCGCCGGACTGTGCTGGTGCTCTACCTGTGGGTCTCCGCCGTGGCTTTCGGCGCGGTGTCCTTTTCCATCGTGCCCGCGCCGGTGGCCATCGGCGTCACCATCGTTGCCTTGGTCCTTGCGTTTGCGGCGACCCTGGTACCTTTGCGGCAAGGAAAGATTGGCCCCGCTGTGCGGGAGACTGTCGTGGTGAAGGAATCCGAGCCCACGTGAGGTAGGGTGTGTAGCCGTGAGTGACCAAATAGTGAATCCTGACTTTGATGACCCGCGACTTCCAATACAGCGAGCTGTAAGCCTAGGTGCAAAGGCTCTCCTTGCCATTACAATCGTTTCCCTCGCTGTGTGGGGCGGTATGAAGGGTATGCCTGGGGTATGGGGAGTTGCTATTGGTGCTGCCTTTGGCGGTGGTTTCGTGCTTTTTACAGCTGGGTCTGTCCTCCTTACCGCGAAATCTACCCCGCCCACAACGATTGCCTTAGTTCTAGGAGGGTGGCTAATCAAGCTAAGTGTCCTTATTGGTGTGCTTGCCTTGATCCGCGATCTGGATTTCTACGACACTTGGGCGTTGTTTATAACGGTGGTTTTAGCTCTCGTTGTGACATTAGGCACCGAGGTTTGGGGAGTCGTTACCTCTAGGGTTACCTACGTATCCTAAGTCCCATACGGTTACTCTAGCGACCTCAATTTGGGATGTGCTGTTCTTTGCATGTCGTGGCGGAGGACAGCTCTTTTTTATGTGCACTACCGGCCAGAAGTGGAGATGGGCACCCCCGAGGAGGAGGTGAAAGAGAACAGTGTGATGAACTCCACGTTCTTGAATTTGGCCGGAAAATAGCGGTTTTGATCCTTTGATCGCTGCTATGGGAAAGATCAACTCGCAAACTGGGGCCCCCACGTGCAAAAACTCTTGATCTAGCTGATACTATTTCCCTCGGGTTACCGCGGTAGTTGGCACCAGCCTGCTTTCCGTCCTGGTAAATCCCTGCCTTGATCACGCTGATGTGCGACGGAGTCCGTGTTCAAGGCGGAGAGTTTGAGACGTCCATCGCACCACAGAAGCTTTCACAAGCTGTGTGGCCCGAACACGGGAGAGAACGCTGAGCGTTACAACATTGGCTATGAAAGGGCACTTCCATACGCCCGATCTAGGTGAAGAATTCTTCCCGGGGCAAATGAATGCTGACCATCTGTTTTTCGGCGACTTTGCCGGCGGATGGTTCGCGCTTGATCGCCTGATGCTGATTCGTATATTGATGACGCTGATTGTGGTGATCCTATTCTGGGCCGCCTTTAAGAACCCCAAGCTGGTTCCTTCCGGCCTTCAGAATGTGGGCGAAAACGCGGTCGACTTTGTCCGTGTACATATCGCTGAGGACATCTTGGGTAAGAAGGAGGGAAAGCGATTTCTGCCAATTATCGCTAGCATCTTCTTCGCGGTTTTGTTTATGAACGTTGCGACCGTTATCCCGGGGCTAAACGTCTCGCCAAACGGTCGTATTGGTATGCCAATTGTCTTGGCTGCCGTTGCGTATATCGCCATGATTTACGCCGGTGCTAAGCGTTACGGCTTGGGAAAGTTCATTCGCTCCTCTGTAGTGATTCCGAACTTGCCTCCGCTACTGCACTTGCTGGTGGTACCGATTGAATTTTTCTCTACGTTCATTCTGCGACCGGTTACCCTTGCTATTCGTCTCATGGCGAACTTCCTTGCTGGACACATCATCCTGGTTCTTCTCTTCTCTGCTACGAATTTCTTCTTCTGGCAGCTGAATGGGTGGACCGCCCTGTCTGGATTAACCGTTGTCTTGGGCTTGGCTATGAGCCTGTTCGAGATTCTGGTTATTTTCCTGCAGGCGTACATCTTCGCTCTGTTGACGGCGGTGTACATTGAGCTGTCCCTGCACGCAGATTCGCACTAAGGACGAGGTCGACGAGCGCGACCGAGTAAACCACCTAACTTCACAACATTGACATTCAGTCCGATTGTGGGCTGACACATTTACGAAAGGGAACGACTTTCACCATGAACGAGATCATTCTGGCAGCGGACGCCGCTTCTAAGTTTGAAGGCTTCGGTACTATTGGCTACGGCCTAGCAGCTATTGGTCCTGGTATCGGTATCGGCATCGTCGCCGGCAAGACCGTTGAGGCTATGGCTCGCCAGCCGGAGATGGCCGGTCAGCTTCGTACCACCATGTTCCTGGGTATCGCCTTCACTGAGGCCCTGGCACTTATTGGCCTCGTTGCCGGCTTCCTGTTCTAAAAGCTCGAGTTTTCCAAACCGAAACTTTTAAGACGGGAGACCTATGAATAACGTCGTTTATATGCTTGCTGCAGAAGGAGGGGAGAACCCGGGATCGGGTAGCTTCTCCGTGCTTCTGCCCAAGAATTATGACATTTTCTGGTCTTTGCTGTGCTTCATTGTAATTCTCTTGTTGTTCTGGAAGCTTGTGCTTCCGAAGTACACCAAGATGCTGCAGGAGCGTGAAGACCGGATCGAGGGCGGCTTGAACCGCGCTAAGGCTCAGCAGGCCGAGGCTAAGGCTGCTCTGGAAAAGTACAATGCTCAGCTGGCCGATGCCCGTGCAGAGGCAGCCGAAATCCGCGAGCAGGCGCGCGAGCGCGGTAAGCAGATTGAGGCCGAGGCTAAGACCAACGCGGAAGAAGAGTCCCGCCGCATCGTCGCCAATGGCGAGAAGCAGCTGGAGGCTTCCCGCTCGCAGGTTGTTACTGAGCTGCGTTCCGAAATGGGCCAGAACTCCATCAACCTGGCGGAGAAGATTCTGGGCGGCGAGCTTTCCGACGCCTCTAAGAAGTCCTCCACCATTGATGGCTTCTTGTCCGAGCTCGACTCTGTGGCACCGGCCGGAAAGTAGGCAACTATGAAGGCAGCTAGCCGCGAAGCACTCGCAACCTCACAAACCCGCTTGGATGAGATCCTGGGAGGCGACAACAATGTCGCCACCGCCGCGCAGGCGGGCCTGGATATCTTCGAGGTTGTCGATGTCTTGGATGCAGACCGCGAATTGCGCGTCGCATTCACCGATATCGCCGCCCCGAGCGAGGCACGCAAGTCCCTGGCTGAGACCCTGTTTGGCTCCAAGATTTCCGGTGGCGCATTGCGCATTATCCAGGAAGCTGCGGCCGCACAGTGGTCCACCCCGAAGGACTTTGTCAAGGGCTTGGTGTCCCTGGGCCGCCGCGCACTGCTGCGCGGTGCTGAGGCGCAGGGGCAGCTGGGCCAGGTAGAAGACGAGCTCTTCCGCCTGTCCCAGATCCTTGACCGTGAGGGCGAGCTCACCCAGCTGCTTTCCGACCGAACTGCTGATTCCGCCCGCAAGCGCGGATTGCTGGCAAACGTGCTCTACGGCAAGGTCACGATGTTTACTGAGGCACTGGTGCTTCAGGCCATCTCCCGCCCAGAGCAGAACCCGATCGACGACGTAGCCGCACTGGCTGATTCTGCAGCTGACCTGCAGGACCGCACCATTGCGCGCGTTACCGCAGCGGGTGAACTAAACGAAGGCCAGCAAGCAGTACTCGCTGAGAAGCTGGGCAAAATTTATGGTCGTGCGATGTCCATTCACTCTGAGGTTGACACCAGCCTCCTCGGTGGCATGCGCATCCGCGTCGGCGATGAAGTCATTGATGGCTCCACGGCAGGCAAGATTGCCCGCCTGCGTGCCCAGATGGCGTAGCCGAAACGACAGAAACGATTTAAGTAAGTGCTGGAAGATACTACCGAGAGCAGGAAGAACATGGCGGAGCTGACGATCTCCTCCGACGAGATCCGTAGTGCGATTGCGAACTACACCTCGAGCTACTCCGCGGAGGCCTCCCGTGAGGAGGTCGGCGTGGTCATTTCGGCAGCTGACGGTATTGCGCAGGTTTCTGGCCTGCCGTCCGTTATGGCGAATGAGCTGCTCGAGTTCCCAGGCGGCGTGATTGGCGTCGCACAGAACCTTGACACTAACTCCATCGGTGTCGTGGTCCTGGGCAACTTCGAGTCCCTCAAGGAGGGCGACGAGGTTAAGAGGACCGGCGAGGTTCTCTCCATCCCAGTGGGCGAGGAATTCCTCGGCCGCGTAATTAACCCATTGGGTCAGCCGATCGACGGCATGGGCCCAATCAACGCTGAAGAGGAGCGCGTCCTCGAGCTGCAGGCACCATCCGTGCTGCAGCGCCAGCCGGTTGAAGAGCCAATGCAGACCGGCATCAAGGCTATCGACGCAATGACCCCGATCGGCCGCGGCCAGCGCCAGCTGGTCATCGGTGACCGTAAGACCGGTAAGACCGCGGTCTGCATCGATACCATTTTGAACCAGAAGGCTAACTGGGAGTCTGGCGACAAGGACAAGCAGGTACGCTGCATTTACGTCGCTATCGGCCAGAAGGGCTCGACCATCGCTGGCGTGCGCCGCACCCTTGAGGAGCACGGTGCACTGGATTACACCACCATCGTGGCCGCACCGGCTTCCGATTCCGCCGGCTTCAAGTGGTTAGCACCGTTCTCCGGTGCAGCGCTGGGGCAGCACTGGATGTACCAGGGCAACCACGTCCTGGTAATCTACGATGACTTGACCAAGCAGGCTGAGGCCTACCGTGCCATTTCCTTGCTGCTGCGCCGTCCGCCGGGACGCGAGGCATACCCAGGCGACGTATTCTACCTGCACTCCCGCCTGCTGGAGCGTGCTGCAAAGCTTTCCGACGACATGGGTGCCGGCTCCATGACCGCCCTGCCGATCATCGAGACCAAGGCAAACGATGTCGGCGCCTTCATTCCGACCAACGTCATTTCCATTACTGACGGCCAGGTCTTCTTGGAGTCCGACCTGTTCAACCAGGGCGTTCGCCCGGCTATTAACGTCGGTGTTTCCGTCTCCCGTGTCGGTGGCGCTGCACAGACCAAGGGCATGAAGAAGGTCGCCGGTAACCTGCGTCTGGACCTGGCTTCCTACCGTGACCTGCAGGCCTTCGCGGCATTCGCATCTGACCTTGATGCTGCCTCCAAGGCTCAGTTGGAGCGCGGTTCCCGTCTGGTCGAACTGCTGAAGCAGTCGGAGTCCTCCCCGCAGCCGGTGGAGTACCAGATGGTGTCCATCTACCTCGCCGAGGCTGGCATCTTCGACGTCGTTCCCGTTGAAGACGTCCGCCGCTTCGAGGACGAGGTGCACGAGTACCTCAATGCCAATACCCCAGAGGTCTTTGAGCAGATTTCCGGCGGCAAGCCGCTGACCGATGAGTCCAAGGACGCATTGGTTGCGGCAGCTAAGGACTTCCAGCCGACCTTCCGCACCTCCGAGGGCCACAACCTAGGCTCCGAGGCGCCGGAAGAGCCGTTGGATGAAAGCGACGTAAAGAACACCGAGCTCAACGTCTCCCGCAAGACGGCTAAGTAGAGTTCAGCACTCAAAACTAACCGTCTAGATTAAAGAAGGGAGGAGAAACGATGGCTAATCTTCGCGAACTACGTGACCGCATCCGGTCCGTCAATTCGACTAAGAAGATCACCAAGGCCCAGGAGCTCATTGCTACCTCGCGCATTACCAAGGCGCAGGCTAGGGTAGAGGCCTCACAGCCGTACGCGGCTGAGATGACCAGCATGATGAACAAGCTGGCTGCGGCTTCTACGTTGGAGCATGACATGCTGCGTGAGCGTGAAGACGGAAACGTTGCCGCCATCCTCGTGGTCACTTCTGACCGCGGTATGTGCGGTGGCTACAACAACAACGTCTTCAAGAAGGCGGCACAGCTGCAAGCTCTCCTGGAAAGCAAGGGCTACGAGGTAGTTCGCTACGTTACCGGTAATAAGGGCATCGGCCACTACAAGTTCCGCGAGGACGAGGTAGTTGGCAGCTGGGGCGGTTTCTCTCAGGATCCAACCTGGGAGACCACTCACGATGTGCGCCGTCACTTGATTGATGGCTTTATTGCTGGTTCTCATGGCACTACCAAGGGCCGCGACGGCCTGCATGCGCAGGGTGAGGGCGCCGGTGTACGTGGCTTTGACCAGGTGCACGTTGTCTACACCGAGTTTGAGTCCATGCTGACCCAGACCGCGCGTGCTCAGCAGCTGTTGCCAGTTCAGCCGGTTATTCAGGATGAGGAGTATCACCTCGGTGAATCCGCTCTGACTGACTCCGAGTCTGCGGACGATATCGCCGCAGGATTCGAGTTTGAGCCAGACGCAGATACGCTGATGGAAGCGCTGCTTCCGCAGTACGTCTCGCGTATCCTGTTTGCTATGTTCTTGGAAGCTTCTGCTTCCGAGTCCGCTGCACGCCGTACAGCTATGAAGTCTGCTACTGACAACGCAACCGAGATGGTCGAGGACCTCTCTCGCGTGGCTAACCAGGCCCGTCAGGCACAGATTACCCAGGAAATTTCAGAGATCGTCGGTGGCGCTGGCGCGCTATCTGACAGCGCAGAAAGTGACTAGATTATGACTACAGCTCTGCAAGAGCAGAATGCACAGTCTTCGGCAGTCGCCGGTCGTGTCGTGCGCGTCATCGGTCCGGTTGTGGACGTGGAATTCCCACGTGAGGCACTGCCGGCCCTGTACAACGCACTGCACGTCGACATTAAGCTCGAAGCTGTTGCAAAGACCGTCACCCTCGAGGTCGCTCAGCACCTCGGTGACAACCTTGTCCGTACCGTGTCCATGGCACCGACCGACGGCCTCGTCCGCGGTGCCGAGGTCATCGACTCCGGAAAGCCAATTTCCGTGCCGGTCGGCGACGTCGTCAAGGGCCACGTCTTCAACGCCCTCGGTGACTGCCTCGACGAGCCGGGTCTCGGCCGCGATGGTGAGCAGTGGGGCATCCACCGCGAGCCGCCAGCGTTCGACCAGCTCGAGGGTAAGACCGAGATTCTGGAGACCGGCATTAAGGTCATTGACTTGCTGACCCCGTACGTTAAGGGCGGCAAGATTGGCCTCTTCGGCGGCGCAGGTGTGGGTAAGACCGTTCTCATTCAGGAGATGATTACCCGTATCGCCCGTGAGTTCTCGGGTACCTCCGTCTTCGCCGGCGTCGGCGAGCGTACCCGTGAGGGCACCGACCTCTTCCTGGAGATGGAAGAGATGGGCGTGCTGCAAGATACCGCACTTGTCTTCGGCCAGATGGATGAGCCGCCAGGAGTCCGTATGCGCGTGGCTCTGTCCGGCCTGACCATGGCGGAGTACTTCCGCGATGTGCAGAACCAGGACGTGCTGCTGTTCATCGACAACATCTTCCGTTTCACCCAGGCCGGCTCTGAGGTTTCGACCCTGCTGGGTCGTATGCCTTCCGCTGTGGGTTACCAGCCAACCCTGGCTGATGAGATGGGTGTCCTGCAGGAGCGCATTACCTCGACCAAGGGCCGTTCCATTACGTCCCTGCAGGCCGTTTACGTTCCTGCCGATGACTACACCGACCCGGCTCCGGCAACGACGTTCGCTCACCTGGACGCCACCACCGAGCTGGACCGTGCTATTGCTTCCAAGGGTATTTACCCAGCAGTGAACCCGCTGACCTCTACCTCTCGTATCCTCGAGCCGGGTATCGTTGGCGAGAAGCACTACGAGGTTGCACAGCGCGTCATCGGTATTCTGCAGAAGAACAAGGAACTCCAGGACATCATCGCCATCCTTGGTATGGATGAGCTGTCCGAGGAGGATAAGGTCACCGTTCAGCGTGCCCGCCGTATCGAGCGCTTCTTGGGCCAGAACTTCTTCGTCGCACAGAAGTTCACCGGCCTGCCGGGCTCTTACGTGCCGCTGTCTGAGACCATCGATGCCTTCGAGCGCATCTGCGATGGCGAGTTTGACCACTACCCAGAGCAGGCTTTCAACGGCTTGGGTGGCTTGGACGACGTTAAGGCTGCATACGAGAAGTTGAACGAGAAGTAGGGAGAGGCACATGGCTGACATCACCGCCGAATTGGTTTCCGTCGAGCGCCTGCTGTGGTCTGGACAGGCCTCCATGGTCACGGCTGAGACCACCGAGGGTGAGATCGGCGTGCTTCCCGGTCACGAGCCAATGATCGGTCAGCTGATCGATAATGGCGTGGTGACCATCCACCCAGTGGACGGCGAGCGCCGCGTCGCCGCCGTGCAGGGTGGTTTCCTCTCCGTTACCCAGGACAAGATTACCGTCCTCGCTGATTGGGCCATCTGGTCCAATGAGGTGGATGAGGAGAAGGCTCAGAAGGATGTCGCTTCTGAGCACGAGCTCACCAAGTCCCGTGGCGAGGCCGCACAGCGTGCAGTTCGCCGCGCCAAGGCTTAATACCTTGGATTGGTAGGAGAGGGCAGCAATAGCCGCCCTTCCTGCTCTCTTAAGGCGCATCGGTTTATAGCCGGTGCGCCTTCTTCGTTTTTTCTTTGCCTTTTCTTATTGGCGTGTCGGCCCTTCAAGGCGCTACAATCCAAAGAATCAGTTTCTCCACAGAGCGAGGATGGCGTGAAAAGGCCCATGAATTCAACGGTGGTTGCAGTGCTTCTGTGGGCCCTTGCAGTGGCCCTGCTGTTAGTTATTTTTCTGGCTGCGCTTCGCTTTTTCACCGTGCGTTCGCGCGGTACTTCAGTCCTCCTGCGCCGAGTTCCGGCTAAGAATTCCCTGTCCTGGCGCCATGGTTCGTTGCGTTATGAAGGCGAACTTGTGGAGTATTTCAAGCTCCGTTCTGTCTCTCCGCGCTGCGATCTGCGCATCAATCGCCTCGACATCGAAGTAGTGAGCACCCGCCCGCTTGATGATGACGAGGCTTCTTTTATGTCCGCTGCCACGGAGGTCGTTCGCTTTCGGGCCAAGGGGAAAGAATATGAGCTGGCGTCCGACGCGCACGGCATCATGGCGTTCGGGGCGTGGGTAGAGGCTGCTCCATCAAAGCGCCAGCAGCGCTTTGACTTCCGGGAATTGCGCGAGCGTGCTACCCGTCAATCCAAGCGATAACTCCACCCGCTAGGGTAGAGAACATGCGTTTAGTAATCGCCCGATGCTCAGTAGATTACGTGGGCCGGTTGGATGCCCACCTGCCGATGGCAGACCGCCTGCTCATCGTCAAAGCGGACGGTTCCGTGTCCGTACATGCCGACGACCGCGCTTATAAGCCGCTTAACTGGATGACACCCCCGTGCACCCTGAAGGAGTCAGCGATTGAGGACCTCGACGGGGAAGACACCGGCGAAGTTTTGTGGCTGGTGGAAAACCCCAAGGGCGAGCAGTTGCGTATCACCATTGCTGAGATTCATGAAGAAATCTCCTATGAGATGGGCGAGGATCCAGGCCTAGTCAAGGATGGCGTCGAAGCTCACTTACAAGAGCTCTTGGCGGACCAGATTGATACCTTGGGCGAGCGCTACACTTTGGTGCGCCGCGAATATCCCACGGCCATCGGTCCTGTGGATATTATGGCTAAGGATGAGAACAATAATAACGTCGCCATCGAGGTAAAGCGCCGCGGTGGCATTGATGGCGTAGAACAGTTGACACGGTATCTAGAGCTGCTTAACCGCGATGAGCTTCTCGCCCCTGTGTCCGGTGTATTTGCGGCCCAAGAAATCAAGCCGCAAGCTCGTACCTTGGCTGAGGACCGCGGCATTCGGTGCGTCGTACTGGATTACCAAGAGCTGCGTGGGCTTGAGTCTAATGAATTGCGGCTGTTCTAATGCCACGGCGGAATAGGCGTAAACCCTTAGAAGTTCGATCCCTACCTAAGGACGGCTCAACCTTTCTGGGCTCGCAAACGGTCGAGGGACCAAGCTGGACGCACGGCGAACCCTACGTCATGCGGCATATCGGTTCTGCTCGCGCTCAGAAGTACTACTTGTGCCCTGGCTGTAACCAAAACATTCCGCCCGGGGTGGCACACATCGTCGCCTGGCCGCGGGACGTGGGCCGCCAGGGCGACGATCGCCGGCATTGGCACCGCCACTGCTGGGAGCGCAGGTAGACTAGCGGGCATGATTGTTGCATTTTCTGTAGCTCCTGCGGTGGTCAATAATGACTCCCAAGAAATGGCCGATGCCGTGTCCGAGGCTGTGCGCGTGGTCCGCGAATCCGGCCTGCCCAACGAGACTAATGCCATGTTCACCTTGCTAGAAGGCGAATGGGACGAGGTCTTTGACACGATTAAAAAAGCCACTGATGCAGTGCGTGCGGTTTCCCCACGCACTTCTTTGGTGGTCAAGGCCGATATTCGCGAAGGCGTAACTAATCAGCTAACGGACAAAGTAGATGCGGTTAACCGCCGCCTTGCAAAGGAGGACTAGATGACTTCACCAAATAATGCTTATGTAGGAGGAGCGCTCGACCTCAGCCAGGTCAAGGCGCGAGCCGAGGCTCGGCAGAAGGCGCAGGAATCGCCGCAGACAAGTGCCGGCGGCGTCCAGCCCTTCTTCACGGTGACCGAGGCCAACTTCGATCAAGATGTGGTTCGCCGGTCTACGGAAGTTCCGGTCGTGGTCCTCATCGGTACTGCTCGCTCTACCCAGTCGGAGCAGTTGAAGACTGACCTTGCGGATTTGGCCGCGCAAGGAAACTTGAGCTTCTTGGTTGCTTACGTGGATGCGGATGCTACTCCGCAGGTTGCGCAGGCCTTTGGTGTTAAAAATCTGCCGACAGTCGTGGCCTTGGGCGCTGGGCAGCCACTGACGAACTTTGAGGGTGCGCAACCCAAAGACGCCCTAAAGCAATGGGTCGATGCCCTGGTGCACAATGTTGGACCACAGCTGAAGGGCCTGCAAGGCAATGAGGCATCGGAACAGCCACAAGAGGAAGAAGAGGATCCGCGTCTCCAGGAAGCAGAAAGCTTCTTGAACGCCGGCGACTTTGATGGCGCTCTCAACGTCTACAACTCCATCTTGGAATCCGAGCCCGATAATGTGCAGATCAAACAGGCGCGCGACACCACAGTCTTGCTCCAGCGCCTCGATCCTGCCAACCAGACCGAGGACCCGATTGCGGCCGCGGAAGGGGATAAGGGGGACGTCGATAAGCAAATGCGAGCTGCCGACGCCGAGGTGGTAGCCGGAGCCCCAGAAAAGGCCTTTGATCGCCTCATCGAGACGATGAAGACAACGGCTGGTGATGAGAAGTCCCGCGTACGCGAGCGCTTGCTGGAGCTCTTTGGCCTTTTTGAGGGGAATGACCCGCGCGTGATGGAAGCTCGCACCAAGCTGGCGAGTGCCTTGTACTAGCTCGGGTAGTATAAAAGCATGACCTCAGTATTGTTCCTGTGTAATACAAACCGTGGCAAGTCGCAGATGGCTGCGGCGCTAGCCGCCAAGCATGCGCCTGATTGGGATATTTACTCGGCTGGGGTGCAAACTACCCCGGAGCATACCCAGCAGGGCATCAATCAAGAAGCCAAAGCTTCCCTCGCTAAGGTGGGCGCAGAAATGTCTGGTACCCCTGCTCTAGTGGATCCCCACCTGGCTGCCGCTGTCGACCACGTCATCGTAGTAGGTGATGCGAAATATGAGGGGCCAGCGCAGCGGTGGGACATCGAGGATCCTTCGCTGCGTGGTTTGGAGGGTGAAGAGCGCATGGACGCGTTGCGCGATGACATAGATGCTCGCGTAGCTGAGTTCGTGCGCGCCCAGCGATAACTCTCTATCCTTCCAGCACGTACCACTGCACGGAATTGGCCGGCAGATGCAGCGTCGTGGAGTTGTTCTCCACGCGGATGCGCTGGGGAAGTGGGTTCCCAGCGCCTTCGTAGACGGCGTCATCGGTGTTGAGCACCATCTTCCATTCGCCGTCTTGTGGAACCCAGAGGCCGTAGTTGGGAATGGAAGAACCCGAAAGGTTGCACACGGCGAGCAAGGCAGACCCGTCCGCGCCGTAGCGGACGTAACCAAGCACGTTATTCGTCGAGTCATCGGCCTTGACCCATTGGAAGCCGTCTTGGCTGAAATCCTGGCTCCACAAAGCTGGGGTGTCACGGTAGATGAGGTTGATATCGCGCACTAGGCGCTTAATGCCCTGGTGCCATTCGCTACCCCAACCGTCGAGGTTGCCCCAGTCCACGGAATGTTCCTCGGACCACTCGGTGGTTTGGCCAAATTCCTGGCCCATGAAGAGCAGGTTCTTGCCGGGGTGGGAGAACATGTAGCCATAGAGGGCGCGGAGGCCGGCGGCCTTATTCCAGTCGTCGCCAGGCATGCGCTGCCACAGCGAGCCCTTGCCGTGAACTACTTCGTCGTGGCTAAACGGCAACACGTAGCGCTCAGAATAGGCATAGACCATGGAGAAGGTGAGCTCGCCGTGGTGATAGGAACGGTGAATGGGCTCGTGCTTGAAGTACTCCAAGGTGTCATTCATCCAGCCCATGTTCCACTTCAGGGAAAAGCCTAGGCCGTTTTCAGAGGTGGGGGCGGTAACTCCCGGCCAGGAAGTGGATTCCTCGGCAATGGTGAGTACGCCTGGATGCGTGCGGTTGAGGGTGGCGTTGGTTTCCTGCAGGAATTGCACGGCCTCTAGGTTCTCGCGGCCGCCATATTGGTTGGGCAGCCACTCATCGCGGGAGTAATCGAGGTAGAGCATGGAAGCCACGGCGTCTACGCGCAGGCCGTCGATGTGGAATTCTTCGGCCCAATACAGGGCGTTGGCTACGAGGAAATTGCGGACCTCATTGCGGCCGAAGTCAAAGACATAGGTGCCCCAGTCGGCCTGCTCGCCGCGGCGGGGATCGGGGTGCTCGTAGAGAGCCTGGCCGTCAAAGCGACCCAGGGCCCAATCATCCTTGGGGAAGTGTGCTGGCACCCAGTCCACCATGACGCCGATGCCATTCTCGTGCAGGGCATTGACCAGCTCTCGGAATTCATCCGGCGAGCCCCAACGCGCAGACGGCGAGTAGTAGCCAGAGACTTGGTATCCCCAGGACCCGCCGAAAGGATGCTCGGCCACGGGCAAGAGCTCGACGTGGGTGAAACCGTGCTCCTTAAGGTATGGGATGAGATCCTCGCGCAAGCGGTTGTAGTTGGCGCCGATCTTCCACGAGCCGACGTGCACCTCATAGATGCTCATGGGCACATCGAGGTTGCCGGTACGCTTGTCCATCCAGGCGGAATCGGACCAGGCGAAACTGGTGGAATCCACGATAGAGTCCGTCTCCGGCGGGCAGGCGGTGCGCTTGGCTAGGGGATCGGCCTTGTCCTTGCGGCCCTCGTGGCTAAAGATGGCGAACTTATAGTGCTCGCCAGCACCGATACCGGGAACAAAGACCTCCCACACGCCGGTAGAGCCGAGTGAACGCATCGGATAGTGGGTGGGGTTCCAGCCACAGAAATCGCCTACTACGGCAACGCCCTGGGCATTGGGCGCCCACACGGCAAAGGAGACGCCGGAAACGGTACCCATTTCGGTGTCATAAGAATGCAGGTTGGCGCCGAGGACATCCCAGAGGCGCTCGTGGCGGCCTTCCCCAATCAGGTGCAGATCCAGCGAGCCCACCGTGGGAAGGAAGTGATAGCCGTCTGCCACGGTGCGGGTAGGTGCCTCTGGATAGGAGATTTCTAAGCGGTAATCGCAGTTATCGCCAATTTCCGCCTCCCAGATGTCGTCGCCGACCAATTCCATGGACACGGATTGTGCGGGGGTATGAAGCTGTATCGCGGTGGCACCAGGCTGGCGGGTGCGGACGGTACCTTCATGCCATCCGTAGAAACCGTGCGGGTCATGGTGGCGGCAGTCATTGAGGCGGGCGAGGTCAGCGGCCGGGATAGTCATACAATCAGAGTACCTAGTTCGAGTGCGGTCCGGTGGGCGAATATTTACGGGCGGTAGTCGGTGACCTCGCGCCAGGTGAGCTGTTCCTGGAGGGCGTGGTCGGCAGGGGGAAGGACGAAGACATGGGCGACGTCGCGAAGCGGCTCTAAGCGTACAAAGTTGCGCTCGGACCAGTGGTAGGCAGAGCCGGTAATCGTGTCCTGGACGGTATAGGACTCGCCAGGGTGGCGGCCGATAGCCTGCATATCTACCGTGACGGTGGCTTCCTGTGCATTGCGCGGATCTAGGTTGACCACAACGAGGACTACATTGCCGGAGGCTGGATCCGCCTTCGAATAGGCAATGATGGCCTCATTGTCGGTGTCATGGAACCGCAAGGTGCGCAGTTGCTGCAAAGCGGGATTATCGCGGCGGATCTGGTTGAGCAGCCGGATATAGGACTCGAGGGAATCTCCTGACGCAGCCGCCGACGCAAAATCGCGCGGGCGCAGTTCGTACTTCTCAGAGTCGAGATATTCCTCGGAGCCTGGGGCTACCGGGGTGTGCTCGTAGAGTTCAAAGCCGGAGTACACGCCCCATAGAGGCGACATGGTGGCGGCTAGGACAGCGCGAATGGCGAACATGGCACGCCCGCCGGTCTGCAGGGACTCGTGCAGGATATCCGGAGTATTAACAAAGAGGTTGGGGCGGCAGATATCTGCTTGGTCGACGTGCATCCGGCCAAACTGGGTGAGTTCTTGTTTAGAGGTCTGCCAGGTGAAATAGGTATAGGACTGGGAGAAACCCGCCTTCGCTAGACCGAAGAGGCGAGGCGCGCGGGTAAAGGCCTCCGCCAAGAAGATGACATCCGGATGGGTGGCATGTACGCGGGTAATCAGCCAGTTCCAAAAGTTTGCCGGCTTGGTGTGCGGGTTGTCCACGCGGAATGTACTCACACCGGCTTCCACCCAAATCATCAAGGTCTCATAGATCTCGTGGTAGATGGCATCAGGCGCGTTATCGAAGTTAAGCGGATAAATATCCTGATACTTCTTCGGCGGGTTCTCGGCGTAGGCGATGGAGCCATCCGGAAGAACGGTGAAAAATTCTGGGTGGCTGCTAGCCCATGGATGATCGGGCGATGCCTGAAGCGCGAAATCAAGCGCTACCTCCAGGCCGAGTTCCTGGGCGCGGGAGACGAGTTTTTGGAAATCCTCCATCGTGCCCAGGTCCGGATGGGTAGTGGAGTGGTCCTGGATGGCCCAGGGGCTTCCTACATCGCCGGGCTCGGCCACGACCGAATTATTCTTTCCCTTGCGATGTACCTTGCCGATGGGATGGATGGGCGGAAAGTACACCGTATCGAAGCCCATATCGGCCACCCGCTCCAGTGCCTTGGCAGTGGTGTCAAAAGTGCCGTGGACTGGATTTCCCTCTTTATCCCAGCCTCCCGTGGAGCGGGGAAAAAGCTCATACCACGAGTTATAGAGTGCGGCCCGGCGCTCCACATATACTTCGTGGATTGCGCCCTCTATCAGCAGGTCGCGCAGGGGATGCGAGTGCAGGATGCCTGCTACTTCCTCCGAGAGTGCTACCTGCACGCGCTTATCGACGTCCAAGGACTCATCCTCCAAGTCCCGAGCGGCCGCAAAGAGCGGTTCCACCACATCCGACGGGGTTTGCAGAGCCGCGCGAGAAAACAACTCGGCGCCATGCTGCAGATCATTAGCCAGCTCGGCAGCGGATTGCCCAGCCGCCATCTTCTTGGTTACCGCGTTCTTCCACGTGGCGATGGGATCGGACCAGGCATCGACGCGGAAGTACCAGGTGCCTTGGGTGCCCGGGGTAAATACGCCGTGTACGCGATCCTGGTCATCGGGATCAACGTGCATGGTGACGGAGGAGGTAGCCGCGGTCCGTGCCGCCCACGCAGACAGGGTTGCCGAGACCGCATCGTGGCCCTCGCGCCAGACGAGGGCGGTGACAGGAATTACCTCGCCTACAACGGCTTTGGAGGCTACAGAACCGGCGGAGATAAGCGGGCGGACATCGTCAATACCAAGGCGAGTAGTCATGCCCATAAGACTAATGCAGCTGTGTCAATTTCACCGGGCAAAGAACAAATCAGTCACAATGGAAGGCGTGAACGACGTAACTCCCACTGATCAAGATTGGCTCGTAGATTTTCGCGGCGTCGAGCTGCGCCGCGGCGGCAAGACCCTCGTCGGACCCGTGGACTGGCAAGTAGAGCTTGATGAGCGCTGGGTCATTATTGGCCCCAATGGCGCGGGCAAGACCTCGCTGGTGCGCATGGCCGCGGCCGAAGAGTTCCCCTCGAAAGGCACCGCCTTTTTGATGGGGGAGCAAATCGGCAAGACCGATATGCGCGATCTGCGTGCACTTATAGGCATCTCTTCCGCGGCGGTGCAATCGCGCATCCCGGACACTGAGCGCGTAGATGATCTAGTTGTCTCCGCTGGCTATGCAGTGCTGGGCCGCTGGCGGGAAGAATACCAGGACATGGATTTCTCCCGCGCGGATGACATCTTGGCCCAAGTTGGGGCCACCCACCTCAAAGAGCGCACCTGGGGAACCCTGTCTGAGGGAGAAAAGAAGCGCGTCGTCCTCGCTCGCGCACTCATGTCTAACCCGGAGTTGCTCATCCTCGATGAGCCGTCCGCAGGAATGGACCTGGGAGGCCGCGAAGACCTCGTGGGATACCTTGGCAATCTAGCCATGGACCCCGATGCCCCAGCGATAGTCATGATCACCCACCACGTGGAGGAGATCCCCTATGGCTTCACCCACGCCATGCTATTGGATGAGGGTAAGGTTGTGGCAAAAGGACTGATTAATTCCGTCCTCACCTCCGAAAATCTGACTCGCGCTTTCCACCAGCCCATTCAGGTGGACCGCATTGGACAGCGATACTTCGCCCGCCGAGCTTCTCTATGACCAATCCTTTTCATGACCGTCTCGATGCCATTGATGCCAGCGATACCACCGGCTTCCACGGTGGGCGCCTAGCGGCAACCGTCCTGCTCTTGCGGGACGGCGCTGATGGTCTTGAAGTGTGGGTACAAGAGCGCGCCCACACCATGCACAACTACCCGGGGCATTCAGTATTTCCGGGCGGCGGTGTAGACCCACGTGACTTTCCACCGCGTTCCTGGGGCTCGGGCGAGCTGTGGGCCGGAAAGTCTGTCATCTCCTTGGCGCGCCGGATGGGGGTGACCAAGTACAAGGCCCACGCCCTTGTTTTCGCCGCTGCCCGCGAGCTCTTCGAAGAGGCCGGCACCCTTTTCGCCATCCGCGAGGACGGCATTGTCTCCAATGCGCGGCGCTATCACAAAGAGCGAAAACTACTAGAAAACCACACCATTTCCTTTACCGAATTCCTCAGCAATAACGGCATGCGCGTTGACGCTGATATGCTCCTTCCTTGGGCGCGCTGGGTAGGAAAGGGGAAAAGCCATTGGTTCGACACCTTCTTCTTCGTTGGGGTGTTGCCCTCCGGCCAAGAACCCGATGGGGATACCGATGAAGCAGACGATGCCGGATGGTTCTCCCCGCAGCTCATCCTGGACGGCTGGCGCGCCGGGCTGGTGCGCCTTGTCATTCCCACGTGGGCACAGATGCAAAGGCTGAGCGAGTATTCCTCCGTACAAGAGGTCATAGAAGACGCGTCCTTTTCGGACCTGCGCCCCGTCATTGGGGATCCACGCGAAGATCCCCGTTACCGCGAATTCTTTTCCACCACCCCTTTAGACCGAATATGAGTTATACCCCCGCAGAAGTCGACTTCCTTGCCGAACATCAAGAGGAAATAGCACACCTCGACCTCACCTTAACCAAGGCTTCTCGGCTCAAAGACACCGAAATCCTCAAAGCTAAGTTCGGTGAGTATGGCCGCGCGGTCATGGAGTTGGTAACCGCCCGCAGTTCCGGAAAGCTCCCGCACGATTGGCTTATGGACGCAGACTCTGCCCAGCAAGCAACCCCCATCGAAGTGGCGGCGTATCGGACGAAATTCCTCGTCGAGCAGGGGGTGCGCAGCGTCCACGACGTCACCTGTTCCATCGGCACCGAAGGCTATAATTCTCCGCTCGACTACATTGGCTCAGACCTGGATGAATCACGGGTAAGAATGGCGAGACATAACCTCTCTTCCGCCAAGATTTTCCGTGCAGATGCGCTGACGACTACTACCACTGCCGATGTTCTCCTTGTAGACCCCGCCCGCCGTGCCGGTGGCAGGCGAATCACGCGGCCGGAGGATTTGGTGCCACCGCTCCCGGAGGTCGTCGATAAGCATCGCGACAAGGAACTGGCCATCAAGTGCGCTCCTGGCCTTGATTTTAGCGAGTGGGACGGCCTCGTCACCGTCGCGAGCGTCGATGGCGGGGTAAAAGAAGCCTGCCTTTATACCCCAGGCCTTGGCAGCGGCCGAAGAGCGGTAATGATTCGAGGAAACAAGCTGGATGTCCTCGACGACCACGCAGATAACCTACCCGATGCTGGAGACATTGGCAGTTACCTCATCGACCCAGATGGGGCCATCGTTCGAGCGGGATTGGTCCAGCACTACGCGGCCAGGGAAGGGCTGCACCAAATCGATCCGCGCATCGCATACCTGACAGGAGAGAGGATTCCGGAGGGGACTTCGGGATTTCCATTCATAGAAAAAGTACCCCTAAAGAGATTAAAATCCGTACTTAAATCCTATGACGCAGGAAGCTTAGAAATCCTTGTACGCGGGGTAGAAGTGGACCCTGACCAGCTGCGGAAGAAGATGAAGCTGAAGGGGGCGAGGCCTTTTGCGGTCATCATTACGCGAATTGGCTCACAGGGAATCGCCTTGCTGTGTCAACCCCGAGTATCATCGTCCGAGGATAATTACGCAACATAAATATATCGGAAAGGTGAGTGCCCAATGCCAACTATCGTGGCTCTGGTCAAACACGTGCCGGATACGTGGTCTACCAAGTCTTTGAACGATGACCACACCCTGGATCGCACCTCCGTGGATAACGTCATTGATGAGGTTAATGAGTACTCCGTGGAACAAGCTCTGCGACTGCGCGACAATAACCCCGATGCAGGCTACAAAGTCGTAGCGCTGACGATGGGGCCGGCCCAGGCCGACGAGGCACTGCGTAAGGCTTTGGCTATGGGCGCCGACGATGCCGTGCTCGTCTCCGATGATTCCTTGGCCGGAGCGGACGCGCTATCGACCGCTTGGACCCTCAATGCTGCGCTCAATCAGCTTGACGACGTCCAGCTGATCACCGCCGGCACCGAAGCTTCCGACGCTTCCACCGGCCTGCTTGCCGGCCTGCTCGCCGAATACCGCCAGCTGCCGGCCCTTACCGGCCTGCACAAGGTAGAGCTAGCTGACGGCACCCTGCAGGGCACCCGTGATGATGCGCGCGGCACCTGGGAACTCGAGGCGCCGCTGCCAGCGATCGTTACGGTGAACGATAAAAGCGACAAACCACGATTCCCCAACTTCAAGGGTCTTATGGCAGCTAAGAAGGCGGAAATCACCACCTTCACCCTGGCTGACCTGGGCATCGAGGCCATCGCGCCGACAACCTCCGTGTCGGCCGCTGAGAAGCGCCCACCGCGCACCGCCGGCGAAGTTATTTCGGAGCCCAACCCGCAAGATGCAGCGAAGAAGATCGCTGACTTCCTGTCCGCAAAGAACTTGATTTAGGAGTAGATATGTCGCACGTTTACGTACTAGTTGAGCACGACGCGGACAACCTCCTTCCCGTTACCGGAGAGCTGATTACGGCCGCGCAGGAATTGGGTACGGTGTCCGCAGTGGTCGTCGGCAAGCAGGCGGATAAGTTCGACGCCGACCTTGCCGCCCTCGGCGCCGCACAGGTAGTTCAGGCAACGGCCGAGGATTATGACCAGCGGTTCCTCACCCCGGAGGTCGATGCCCTGCATGCGCTTGGCGCTGCGAACCCAGCGCCCATCGTGCTGGCCGCAACTCCGGCCAATAACGAGATTGCCGGCCGCCTCTCGGCTCGCCTCGCCTCTGGCGCGCTGGTCAATGTCAATGGCATCGCCGCCGATGGCTCCGCCAAGATGAGCATTTTCGGTGGTTCCTATGAGTCCACCTCTACCGCCGCTGGCCAGTGCCCGATTTACACCCTCCGCCCAGGCGCGGTTGAGGCTGCACCACAGCAGGTGGAGGCGCAGCCGGCGCCGATGCCGTTGCCGGCCGCCACGGGCAAAGACGTCAAGGTAACTTCCTTTACTCCGGCACAGAAGTCCGCACGACCGGAAATTACCGAGGCTAAGGCAGTCGTCGCCGGCGGCCGTGGCGTGGGCGACGAGTTCGGCGCCGTTGTCGAGCCGCTTGCCGACGCCCTCGGGGCCGCAGTCGGCGCCACCCGCGACGCCGTCGATGAAGGCTTTTATGACGCCGCCTATCAGATCGGCCAGACCGGTGTTACCGTCTCACCTGACCTCTACATCGGCTTGGGTATCTCTGGCGCTATCCAGCACACCTCTGGCATGCAGACTTCCGGCACCATTGTGGTGGTCAACCAAGACCAGGATGAGCCGTTCTTCCAGATCGCTGATCTCGGCGTCGTGGGTGACCTGCATGAAATCGCACCAGCCCTGACCGAGGAACTGAAGGCGCGCCAGTAATGCCGTACTACTTTGACTATGCCGCTACCCAGCCGATGCGCCAGAGCGCGATTGACGCGTGGGTGGCGGCGGCCGGCTCCCTCAACTCCGGCGCGCAGTATGGTTCCGGCCGCAAGGCTCGGTCCGTACTGGATGATGCCCGCGAAAAGGTCGCTTCCCTCCTCGGCTGCGAGCCCATCGAAGTCATCTTTACCTCTTCTGGCACTGAGGCGGACAATATCGCCATTCAGGGTCTCTACGCGGCTGGGCAAACAAACCGCATTATTTCTACCGCCATTGAGCACCCGGCCGTGCGCGATACCGTCTCTAAGCTGGAGAAAACCGGAGCAACTGTCGATATCCTTCCCGTCGACCGTTCCGGGCACATTGCAGATCTGTCGGCCCTAGACACGCTTGCCGACGTCGCTACCTGCATGTGGGCCAACAACGAGACCGGCGCCATTCAGCCCATCGAAGAGATAGCCACACGTGCGAATGCGACAGGCACACCCGTGCACGTGGATGCGGTGCAGGCCGTGGGCAAAGTTCCCATCAATTTTTCCGATCTAGGGATCACCAGCCTCGCCGCCAGCGCCCACAAGTTCGGTGGCCCTCGCGGCATCGGTCTGCTTTTGGCCAAGCGCAGTCCTGCGCCCCAGCCGATTGCCTACGGCGGTGGCCAAGAACGGGGCATCCGCCCTGGCACCGTGGACGTGGCGGGCGCTTCCGGTCTAGCTGCGGCGTTGGAGGAATCCGTCTCCGAAATCGCCTCCCAGGGTGAGCGAATTGCTGCTCTCCGCAATAAGCTGCGCGACGGAATTCTCGCCACCATCGACGACGTAGTGGTCAACTCTGCCGAGCCGTGCTTGCCTTCCCACCTGCACGTCTCATTTCCCGGTGCTGATGGCGATAGCCTCATCATGCTGCTGGATTCCTTGCAGATCGAGGCCTCTACCGGCAGTGCTTGCAGCGCTGGCGTAAACCGCATGTCTCATGTCCTCGAGGCAATGGGCGTAAGTGAGGCGGAAGGAATCGGTTCCCTGCGTTTTACTCTCGGCAGGCTTACTTCGGAAGAGGATGTTGACTACGTCTTGGCTCATCTTCCGGAGGTTATTTCCCGAGCCCGTTCCGTCTAGCTATCATTCCTTTCTTTCGCCGCAGCTCGCCGGGCGGCGATAGCTTGGCCTACCGTTAGCGCCCAGTTCTTGTTCCTGGGCGCTAGCGGTCCTTGGGGCTCATCGTATTCCCAGCGGCCATCGTCAAAGAGCCATACTATGTCTCCAGTATGTGGATCCATGATGTAGAAGGCGCCACCATCAGTCTTGATGTTGTGATGGTGCTGGCACAGTGAGGCCAAGTTGCTTCCCGCCGTTTTTCCTCCCTGTGCATGGTCAATTCGGTGGTCCTTTTGGCAGTTCTCTGCCGGGCGATTACAACCTGGCCAGCGGCACACGCCATCGCGGCCTTCCACGTAGGCGCCAATGAGCGGGGGAGTAACGTAGCTTTCGCTTTCCATCCTTTTTGCAAGGTCCATATCCCGCGTCTGGGTGGGACGCAGACTGTCAGCGGTCTCAGGGCTTACCCATCCGAATCCCCGGATAAATGCGGGAGCAGCCTCCTGGTCGTGGGCTCGGTACATATGAAGAACCACTTTGGCCCGCGACTCAATTTCGCCCAGAATCAACTTGGCTAGGGCTTCAGCTTTCGTGAGGTTATGCTCTTCGGCTGCCTTACTAACGTGTTCATCGATGGCTAGCATGGTAACTTCATCGAATTCCACTGCTAGCCCGGCCTTCCCACCGAAACTGTGGTAGGTGAAATAGGAGTCGTTCCCTGCATCAGGCTCTCTATCTTCATTGGGGTGTGGGTCCTCTACAGCGATGAGGCCATTTAGTTTTCGCCGCAAATTCGTATTCGAAGGCAGTACCTGGCCGGGCTTGGTAGGGGTCAGGTAACGCGCAAGCTCTTGATCTATCCGCTCGAGAATTTCGGTCGGGATGTCGCCCAGCTTGCTAAGCACGGCGTCGATAGTAATAAGACGAGAGAAATCCAGGAAGTAATAGGTTTCCTGGAGCGCCTTTGTGAGTGGTAGCTCTGCGAGTCGATAAAGGGCCATGGTTATGTCCCGCGTGCGCCGCTCGCTTAAGCCCGTCCGAGCAGAAAGTGTGTGGCAGGAGATATCGAAATCGTCTTCTAGATCTGGCTTGACCTCTCTCCAGAATAGGTATTCTTGTTTCCTGATTTCTGTGGCTTTTACTGCTATCGGATCGTTGGGGTCATTGACTATGTAGTAGGCGTCCAAGATTAAATCCCCCGAATAGTAGAACTAGTGTGCGTAATTTCATGGTGTTTATTTTAAGCCGTGCCCTGCCGCTCCGCAAGGGTTATGGGCAAATATGTGTTCTAAAAGGTTGTATTCCCAGAAGGGAGAAACGGAAGTAAAGAAAAATATCTCAAGTGTTGCGTGTTAAAGGTGTGACAGAAGTGAAGGCGTTGCTAAACTCACGCGCATGACTTCAAAGAAAGCACTCCGAAAGAGCATTACTGCGGTAGTCACCGTGGCTGCACTAGCTGTAAGTGGTACCGCCATTGCCCAGGCGGTGAGCTTTGGTGCACCTAAGGGCATTGACGTGGCGGCGCACCAGCATCCGGGCGGTACGCCCATCGATTGGTCTAAAGTGCGTTCCGACGGACAGTCCTTTGCATTTGTGAAGGCTACCGAAGGCGGGGATTGGGTAAACCCCCACTACGTACAGGATATTCAGGCGGCTAATGCTGCTGGACTCAAGACCGGTGCATACCACTACGCACGTCCGGCTGGCGACGCCAAGACTCAAGCAGCGAACTTTGCCGCGCAGATCGCCCTTGCCCCGAATCAGACATTGCCTCCTGCACTTGATATCGAGGTGACGGAAGGGAAGTCTGCGGCACAGCTGGAGCAGTGGATTGAAGAATTTACTAGCGAGCTCAAGCGTCTTACTGGACGCACGCCAATGATTTACACTTACAAGTACTTCTGGATGGGGCAGATGAATAACTCCCAGAAGTTCTCGGATATGCCACTGTGGCTCGCGGCCTATCAGGACCAGGCGCCTGAAGCGGTGGGCGGATGGAACGAGCTATCTTTCTGGCAGCGTTCTGGTTCTGGCAAGGTAGCAGGCATTTCTACCGATGTTGACATGAACCTGTTTAATGGTTCCAAGCAGCAGCTGCGGTCTTTTAGCGACGGCAATTACGTTGACGTCGGCGGCGCGCTAGAGCAGCTGGTTGTGAGCGATGGGCTTGACTTGAGCTCCGATAGTACGCCGCTCATCGGCGCTATTTTGGCCCTGGCGGCGGGGCTGATTGCGATTCCGCAGCTTGCCGACGCCGCCGAAAAGTCCGGCCTCGATCCCGAAGCAGCGAAGGGCTTGGCTTCCTTCGTAAAGACCCTGCAAGACAAGGATGCCCTTCCAGTGGAGGACTTGGGTGATATGGCCAAGGGCAACTTCTCCGTCAGTGACCTAGCTATCCTGCTGGACAATGCCGGTCACGTGAACAACGTTAAGTCAGGCAACGTCTCCGAGTCGGAGGTATCGGAAGCTAAGAATGCCGCCAAGAACGCCGGCGCTGACGTACCCGACTTTGATGCGGGTCAGGCGGCTACGCTGCTTAATCGAGTGCTGCAGTAGCACCGGCGAAAAACGCGCGGGTCCAGGCCTCGTCTTTGTAATGGGCGGGCACGGCCCCGCCAAGGAGTGCCTTTGCCAGCTGAGCGGCTTCGACGGAGCCCTCGGCTGGCATTTCTGTATCTGAGGCTACCAGGATGATGTTCCCGTAGCGCCGACCCTTGAGCATCGGTGGGTCCGCGATGACGGCGAGGTGGTCAAATACTCGATCGAGGCCCGCCAGCTCGCTCTTTGCCAGCTGTAGATCGGAATGGTCGCCGCAGTTGGCTACGTAGAGGCCACCCGGCGCCAGCGACTGCTTTGCAGCCTGAAAGAATTCCACGGTGGTGAGGTTGGCTGGTGTCTTGTCGCCGGCAAAGACATCGCGGATGATGATGTCGCGGCTGGACGGAAGGAACCCCTCGGTTTCTGTGCGGGCCTCGCCGGCACGGATTTTGACGGTGGGGGAACGGGGGACGTCGAAAAGCGTACGCACCAACTCGCCCAACTTGGCGTCGAGTTCAACCACCGTGTGGCGGCTGCCCGGAAGCTTGCTGGCAAAATAGCGCGGAAGGGAGCATCCCGCGCCGCCTAGGTGGGTCACGCGGAGCTTATTCGCGGGCCGAGAATTGAGGTGCTCAACCGCCGCCGCAATCCAGCGCATATACTCAAACTCCAGCTCCTCCGGCTCACCGAGCACAATGTGGCTGCTCGGCACGCCATTAACGTTGAGAATATAGGCGCCGTCGCGAAACTCATCCGGCACAACCTCGGCTGTGCCGGTAGAAATATCGTAGGTGCCGGTGATTCCCGGATCGGTGGAAGCTCGCTTTCTGCCCATGTCACACAAGCTTAGGGAATGGATTCGATTTAAACCGCGTTGGGGCTAGGGAGTAGACTTTCGGGCCTGTAGTCAAGGTGAAATGGGGAGCACAATGCGAGTATTGGTTGCCATGTCCGGCGGCGTGGACTCATCGGTTGCCGCCGCCCGCGCAGTAGAAGCCGGCCACGAGGTGATTGGCGTTCACCTCGCGCTGCACAAAGACGCACAGCAGACCAGGGAAAAGGCCCGCGGATGCTGCTCATTGGAGGATTCGGCCGATGCCCGCCGCATCTGCGATAAGCTGGGCATTCCCTTTTATGTCTGGGACTTTTCGGAAGAATTCAAAGAAGAGGTCATCACGGACTTCGTGGATTCCTACGCCCGCGGCGAGACGCCCAATCCCTGCCTGCGCTGCAACGAGAAGATAAAGTTCCGGGCGCTGCTGCAAAAGGGCATGGCACTCGGTTTCGATGCGGTTGCGACGGGCCACTACGCCACCATCGACAAGGATGGCTATATGCGCCGCTCCTTGGATGAGAAGAAGGATCAGTCTTATGTGCTCGGCGTGATTTCGGCCGAGGAGTTGGAGCACTGCTTTTTCCCCATCGGCGATACCCCCAAGCCGCAGATCCGTGAAGAGGCTGCCGCGCACGGTTTTTCCACCGCGAAGAAGCCGGATTCCTATGACATCTGTTTCATTCCAGACGGCAATACGCAGGCCTTTTTGGGCGCACGCATTGGGCTGCGCCCCGGCATGATCGTGGACCAAGAGGGTACGGAGCTCAAGGAGCACGATGGCGCGTGGAACTACACCATCGGCCAGCGTAAGGGCTTGGACATTAAGGCGCCGGCTGCCGACGGTCGCCCTCGCTACGTCACCGATATTGATGCTGCTACCGGCACGGTTACCGTCGGTGCCCGCGAGGACCTGGCCGTGACCTCTATCCAGGCCGATCGCCTGAAGTACCTCCACCCAGGCATGGATGGGGATTTCGAATGCGAGGTTCAGGTGCGCGCACACGGCTCCGTGGTGCCCTGTACCGCCCACGTTGATCGCGAGGCGGACGAAATGCGCCTCGAACTCAAGGAGTCGCTATCTGGTGTTGCCCGCGGCCAAGCGGCGGTGCTGTACTTGCCTTCGCCGGACGAGCTGGGAGACATCGTCATCGGCTCCGGCACCATCTGCGGAACTAATTAAGCACGCAGTTGGCGATGAGCCGATCTAGCGCTCGGACATCGATATTGGGTCCAATATTGATTTTGAATTCGCCGGCCTTGGTCCACAGCTGCAGTTCGGCATTGAAGTCAAGGAGCTTTCCGGCGTTTTCCGTGGACCACATGTTGATGGAGGAATAGGGCAGGGAGTACATCTCCACCTTTTTGCCTGTAAGGCCTTGCGCGTCGCGGATGATGAGGCGCTTATTGGTAAATACGGCGGCATCACGGACGGTCTTGAAGGCGCAGACAGGATATTCCTGTTCGGCCAAGACGGTGGAAATGTCCTGAGGGATTTCGCACTCGTTGTAGAAGGTCCAGCCGGAGTATTTTTCCACGCCCATAGTAAGGTTCCTTTCCAAGTGATACTTCGCGTATCGAATAGATAGTTCTGAGAAATAATACTAGCGCCGAGGTGAATATGGACGCTTTTGGCTTAGGCCCTATGCCGGGATACTCCATGAGTGAGGCTGCGGACATCGTGATGGGGGAGACGGGTGGTCTTCCGCACCTTCCGCAGTTGCCGGACCGCGGGATTCACGCTGGGGCCATTGGGCGAACAGCGGGCTTGTTGGAAGCAGTCTCCATTGACCGCGGTCCGCGCTCATGGGTGCTCAGTGATCGGCCGCAGCTCATCTCGCATCGGATTGGCGATCAGATGAGCCGGGACCTGGACGAGATTCAGGAGGTGTGGGGCGAGTCAGTTCCGCTTGTCAAGGTCCAAGCGGTAGGCCCGTGGAGTTTGGCGGCCGCTGTGGAGCTAGGAAACGGGCACCGCGCGATTACTGATTCGGGTGCTTTCCGAGACCTGTGTGGTGCACTATTGGCCGGAATTCAGGAACACAAAGCACAGGTGGCACAGCGTTTTGGGGCAGAGGTTCTTGTGCAGCTGGACGAGCCCCTGCTTGCCGACGTCCTTTCGGGCACCCTTCCAGGCACCACCGACTTTGATACGATCTGGGCTTTTCCCGCGGACCAGGTCAATGCGACACTGGCGGAGTTTGGTGCGGACTACCTTCGGCTTCGCGAGCCATTATGGGAAGTGGCGGCGAAGACGGTGCTGCTCGATTTTGCTGGTCTAGCCTCGCCGGAGCACCTCGATGGCTTGGGGCAGTGGATTGATGGCGGCGCTCGCGTCGGATTGGGCGTGGCAGGGCAAGATGCTCGCACGGAGGCTATTTCTATTGCACAGCACTTCGACCGCATGGGTCTGTCGCGGGAGCGAATTCCAGAACAGGTTGATATCTTCCCCTGGCCGGTGGAAAAGGTCGCGCCCAGCTATTCTTTTGCCGCTGAGATGGCGGGCATCCTTACCCGCGACGCCGGCGATCTTTAATCGACGCGACCGCGGCTATCCGTGGTGGTGAAGTATTCGCCCATATAGGGGATGACGTAGCGCAGCTTGCCATGTGCGGTGGGTTCGATGAGGTCGGCGTCGATAAGCCGCTGGCGGGTGGCCGACAAGGAGCGCACGGTGCGGTCCATGTGGCCCGCGATGTCTGCGATGGTGGCGATGCCATCGACTTCGACTGCGGCCATCGCTTCCAGGAACTCCCGCTGTGCCGGCGGCAGGGCTAGCGTCGCAGGCTGGTGCACCTGCGCGCCCATGATCGATATTGCATCTGGGGCGATAGAGGCGATTGTCTGCTGGGAAATGCCGCCTTCTTGGTTGCGGCGACTGCGCTCCCACGCCAGTGAGCCGACCAATTGCACGAGGTAGGGGTAGCCGCGGGTGAGCGCGGCGGCGTCCGTAATCGCTTCGTGGCTAAACTCCAGCCCCGACCCCGAGGCCGTGTGCTCTAGGGCCTGCTCCGCATTGGCTGGCGACAAGGGGCCGAGCACGAATTTCTGGGCCCGGCGCAGGAAGGTTACCCCGGGCAGGTCCAGCAAGTGGTTGACCCCCTGCGGCAGGCCAGCGGCCACCAAGGCGATGTCGATTTCATCGCGCACCAAGTCTTGGTAGGCCACGGCGATGGTGGTGAGGTCTTCGACGTCGGCGTCTTGAACCTCGTCGATGGTGAGGAGGATGCCGGTGCCTTTCAGCTTGGAGGAAAGCTCGCGTAGGCGAGTATTCAACGTGGGGGTGAAGCGGTCTTCATTCTGGTGGTCGAAACCGATCGATCCTACGCCGCCGATGCCGATGCGGCTGACCTTCTTCTTATCGCTGGGCGAAAGCCGCTCGAGAAGCCTCGGAATCGTGGTGTTGACCAGTTCCTCCACCATGGTGGAGCGCCCGGAGGCGCGTAGCGTTACCCAACCGCGCGCTTCAGCAATATCTTCCAACTCGTTGATAAGGACCGTTTTGCCGATGCCCCTAGCGCCGCTTAGCACCATGGAACGGGAGGCATTACCTGCTGAACCATCGAGGGCAGTGCGGAAACTATCGAGCACGACGCCGCGGCCGACCCAGAACAGGGGAGGGGCGCCGAATGTCGGGCGGAATGGGTTGTCCATGCGACTAGTGTAACCGGTCTTGTCGGAGATTTGGGAGACTTTCGGCTCGAAGTGGAGATTTGGGAGACTTTGTAGGTTTCTTATTTGTAGGTTTCTTACTGTGGAGAGAGCCTAGGCGCCAAGCGATGGCACCGATATGAAGAGAGCTAGCGGCTACGAATGCGTACCACCATCCAAAATCTACTGCTCTGTACCACGGCATCGCAATGCCGACAAGCGTAATGATGGCGATCGTGAATATTGCGTCTATAACCAGCATAGGGGCAGAAACTGGCTTCTTTAGGGTCTTCCATGCTGACCAGAGCTCGAACGCAGTGATAGCGGCAGGGATTAATGTGAGGAGCATGGTGGTTTCCTAAATCCTCTCGAAAAGCGCTTCTGCGAGGTCTTCAGTTCCGGCTGGTGAGTCATTATTTGCGAAGGCAGCGCGATTTTCCTTCGGGTCAATGATGAGCATTGTGGAGTAGCCGTAGGTGCCGCCGTTGTGCCAAAAGCTCTTGCCGTCATCATTCCCTTGCCATCCATAGCTAGTGTCGCCATTTTCCATAAACCATGTAGCGAAAGCTGCCATGTCATGAGCGGTGGACCGAAGAGCTCCCGCTGCGGCGGAGCAACCTTCCATTTCCCAAGGTTCAGCTTCTCGGCCTGCGGCTGTGAGTCCGCGAGGGGCATCGTCAGGGACGGAACCTGGTGTCATAAGGTAGGTTTCCTTCATTCCGGCGGGCTTTAGGATTCTCTCGTGGAGCAATTGTTCGTATGGCGTATCGGCAGCGGTTTCTAAGGCGTGGCCGAGCAGTGCGTAGCCCAAATTGGAATAGGATTCTGTGCCACGATCTGCAAGCTCCGATTCGGTTGCTGAATCTACGATGTCTTGTGTGGATACACCTGCGTACGGGTTGGAACCGGTGATGCTAGAGACGGCAGAAGAGAAAGTCATGGCTTTCGCCTGCCTGGGCAATCCTGAGGTGTGATCGAGTAGCTCCCGAATTGTTACGTCGGAGACTGGTGAGTCACCGACCTCGAGGACTTCACCCATCGTGGTGTCGAGGCGAATTTTTCCCTCTTCTACTAGTTGGTGGGCAATTTCTGCGGTGAACATCTTGGTTACAGAGCCGATTTCCACCTCGGTATGCTCATCGGCGCCGAGTCCGGCGAAGGTGGCCTTTCCCTGATCAAGTGTGAAGGCTGTGAGGTTGTTGAAACCAGCTTCCGGGTGTTCCCGTAGGTGTGTAGAGAGTTCCGGATCTCCGGTTGCGGTATCGGCCATCGAGATTCGCTGGGGTCCAACGATGAGTAAGAAGGCGGCCGATACCACGGCTACGACGGCGGCGAGGGCTATTTTGTGCATTAGTGAGCCTCGCTTGCGGTAATGATGGTCAGGAGGGGAACCACTCGGGCAGGGCGAAGTGCGTATTTTCCGCCTGCCTTGGTGGTCCATCCGGCACTAGCAAGTGCGCTGAGGTGGTGGTAGGCCGTGCCGGTAGAGGTGACGATTTCTTCTTCGACAAGTTCTGTGGCGCTGGCCGGTGCGGTAAGGAGCCGGCGCAGGATGTCGCCACGAATCGGGTGGGCCAAAGCGGCAAGGCGGTCGAGGTTGTCGGACCAGTCGCCATGTGTAACTGCTTCAGTTGGCCGCTGCCATTGGTAGATATAGGAACTCTCACCGATAGTGAGGTTGCCGCCAAAGATTACGGACCCTTCAGGAAGCTCTTCAGAAGGCTCGAGGGCGTCCGCAAGCCACATGGTGGACTCGCCTGCGGAAGCTTCTGCTGGGGTCGGTATGGGTTGTTCGAGCTTGGCGACGCGCTTCTCGAGGGCTAAAACTCGGGATTCTATAGATTCCATAGTTCTAGAATTCCAAAACTCTAGAACTTTGGCAACGGGTTTAAGAAATCAGCGGCCACGCCGTTGAGACATCCGAGGCATCGCGGCCCTTTCCCTCTAGGTATTTCTTAAAGGCGACACGGTCCTCGTACCACTTGACGGCCTGGAACTCCATGAGTTCGTTTTCTTCCATCTGCGCCAGGTTGGGGTAGTGCTGACGAACCTGCTTCCACGCCACGCGGGCGGCGGCGAGGGCGTCGGCAGTAGCTTCGTGGGCATTGCCAAGCTCAACGCCATAGTGCTCGCAGACGGCGCCGAGGGTGCGCTTGCCCTTGCGCCATTTATCGCTGACACGGTCAATCACGTAGGGGTCATAGACCGGGCCGGTTACCGTAAAATCTCCGGTCAGGCTGCGCAATACGGTGAGATCAAATGCTGCGTTGTAGACGATCAGCGTGAGGCCATCCTCCCAGGCGGCCTTGATTGCGTCGACCGTATCTTTTAGAACCTCCTCGTGCGGGCGACCCTCGGCGCGAGCCTTTTCCGTGGTGATTCCGTGGACATTGGTCGCTTCCTGCGGAATTTCGATTCCGGGATCGGCAAGGTGCTCTACTTTTTGCACATCGCGGCCGTCAATGCGGACTAGGGCGGAGGTAACAATGCGGGCTTCTTTAGGGTTGGCCGAGGTGGTCTCAAGGTCGAAGGCGAGCATGCGGGAGGCGTCGAAATTCATGATCCATACCTTAGTAGCTAGCCCCGACACGAGGGATAGCTACACTTGGGAAGCGTGACTAATCCAGTTGATCTGCACCGTGAATGGAATAACCTCGCGCAGGAAGTGCGCCGCCACCGCAACCTGTACTACAACGGTGAGCCGGCTATTCCTAACGCCGACTTTGATGCACTTCTCCAGCGCCTTTTTGCGCTAGAAGAAGAGCACCCAGAGCTTGCCGTGCCTGATTCGCCCACCCAGCAGGTGGGTGCTGCACCGAATGCCGGCGAGGATATTGAGCACCTTGAGCGCATGATGAGCCTGGACAATGTCTTTAGTGCTGGCGAGATGCAGGATTGGCTGGATAGAACCCCGGCTAAGACCTATCTCACCGAGCTCAAGATTGATGGCTTGTCTATCGACTTGGTCTATCGCGATGGGCACTTGGCTACCGCTGCTACTCGTGGCGACGGCACGGTGGGCGAGGAAATCACTGCTAATGCTCGTGTTATCGAGGATATTCCGCACGAGTTGACTGGTACTGCTGAATATCCGGTCCCTGAGCTTATTGAGATTCGCGGTGAGGTATACATGCGCCCCGGGGACTTCGCGGAGATCAACGAGGAGCGCGCGGCTGACGGTAAAGCAAAATTTGCTAACCCGCGCAACGCCGCGGCAGGTGGACTGCGTATGAAGGATCCCGCCGAAGTGAAAAAACGCCGCCTGAAAATGGTGTGCCACGGCTTGGGTGCGCGCGAGGGATTTTCGCCGACCTCACAGCACGATGCCTATAAAGCGATTGCGGCGTGGGGCCTGCCCGTGTCCCCGTATACCAGGCAGGTGCACTCGGCCAAGGAAGTCCAAGACGAAGTCGCGTATTGGGCAGAGCATCGCCACGATGCCATTTTTGAGATGGACGGACTGGTGGTCAAGGTCGATGACTTGGCTTCACAGCGCGCACTTGGTTCGACCTCCCGCGCGCCGCGCTGGGCCATTGCCTATAAGTATCCGCCGGAGGAAGTGACCACGAAGCTCAAGAACATTGAGGTGGGAGTAGGTCGTACCGGGCGAGTAACCCCGTACGCAGTGATGGAGCCAGTCTTCGTTTCCGGATCTACGGTGGAAATGGCTACCCTGCACAACCAATCCGAGGTCAAGCGCAAGGGTGTGCTCATTGGGGATACCGTCATTATTCGCAAGGCGGGCGAAATTATTCCGGAGGTCCTTGGGCCGGTGCGCGAGCAGCGCGATGGTAGCGAGCATGAGTGGACCTTCCCAGAGAACTGTCCTGCGTGCGGCACGAAACTGGCCCCACAGAAGGACGGCGATGCCGATTGGCGTTGCCCCAATACGCAGTCCTGCCCGGCGCAGCTCTCGGCACGATTGGAGTATCTGGCTTCCCGCAAGGCGCTGGATATTGAGGCCTTGGGCGAGAAGGGTGCGATGGATCTGATCGACAACGGCATTCTCGTCGATGAATCGGAGCTTTTTGAGCTCACTGCGGAAAAGCTTTTGTCCTCAGATGTCTATACCGCAAAGAAGGACACCAAAGACAAGCGCTCTAAGAGGGAGGGCAACGTCAAGGTCAACACGGCAGGCCAGAACTTGCTAAACAACTTGGAGGAGGTCAAGGGTCGCGACTTTTGGCGCGTCTTGGTCTCGCTGTCTATACGTCACGTGGGCCCGATTGCGGCTCGGGCGCTTGCTTCCCGCTATGGATCCATGGACAAGCTGCGCGCCGCAAAGACAGACGAGCTTGCTGAGGTCGATGGCGTGGGCATGACCATTGCGCAATCCTTCCACGATTGGTTCGAGGTGGATTGGCATCGCGCGATTGTGGACAAATGGGCTGCTGCGGGCGTGGCCATGGAGGTAGCGGCCGAGGATCACAAGGAGCAGACCCTCGAGGGCCTTACCATTGTGGTTACCGGCAGCTTGGAGAACTTCACCAGGGATTCCGCGAAAGAGGCTATTGTCTCTCGCGGCGGCAAGGCCACCGGTTCGGTGTCGAAGAAAACCTCGTACCTTGTTGCTGGCGAAAAGGCTGGCTCGAAGGAGGATAAGGCTCGCGAACTGGACATCCCGATTCTCAACGAGTCGCAATTCCAGCAGCTACTAGAAACCGGCGAAGTCTAATTCGCTTCAGTTACTTCAGAAAGCTGCCCAAGATAGTGCCGATGTGGCCCAAGTGCTCCACCTCGGAGGCGAGGTAATCAGGGCCACCGGTGCGGCCCATGGCGATAACTAGGCCGGTATCGCCCAATGGGGCAGCGGCCAAGGCGGAATCGAGAAGCGACCAACTTTCCGGAATCCATGCATCGCGCTCGGGGCTGAGCACGCGCGCGCTTTCAACCTCGATATCGTGCGGCACGGTTCCATCATCTTCGGGGGCGGCGTTGGAGGAGGCAACTCGGTGGATGGGCTCGTTATTATCGATGACGATTGCCCATGTCGAGGTCAGCGCCCTTGGGATCGCAGCAACTACTTCTTCCATGGCCGCAGTGACATTGGTGGCATGAGCTACGCGCGCGAGCAGCTCAATCTGGCCGCGGCGGTCTACTCGGCCGCTAAACGGGCGGATGGAGTCAATTTCCACGCCGTCCACGGAAGAGGCGGCGGTGATAAGGACATCGGCCATGGCACCTGTGGGCAGTTCAATGACGATGTCATCCATGACCGTTCCATCGGGGAAGTTTTCTACGATGTCGACTGACTGGATATTGCCGTCGACGAGTCCAAAGGCGTCGGCAAGCTGGCCCAAGCTGCCAGGGGAATCGGGGAGCAGTACACGGATCAAAAAGGACATGGTCTCGCACGCTTTCGGTTGTTTGTAGTCGCGAACATGATACGTGCGTCACAATGGCGGCTTCAAGCAACGCAAATTTGGGGTGACGCGGCAGCCGTCGCGGTAGGTGCAGTACCATGGGTCGTTAGCAATTCACATAGTACATGCTTAGTGTGAATATTTTTCACACGCATGTCGATTATGCAGATAAAGGATGGAGTTCGCGTGTCTGAGATTTCGCGTGATGAGGTAGCCCACCTCGCCAAGCTTTCCCGCCTGGCCCTCAGCGAGGAAGAGCTAGCCCAGTTTGCAACGCAGATTGATGAAATTGTTGATTCCGTTTCCGCGGTAGGAAACGTGGATACTGAGGGTGTGGAACCGATGAGCCACCCGCACTCCGTGGACGCCCCGATGCGCGAGGATGTTATTGTGCGCACCCTAACTGCAGAACAGGCTTTGGATCAGGCGCCGGCCGTAGAAGATGAGCGCTTCGTCGTGCCACAGATTTTGGGAGGAGAATAAATGTCTAACCTAACCGTTCCTGCGGAGGGCTTGACCTCCCTGACTGCCACCGAGCTGGCGGAAAAGATTCACTCCCGTGAAATTACCTCCCGCGAGGTTACCCAGGCCTTCCTGGATCGCATCGCAGAGACCAATGAGGAGCTTAATTCCTTCCTGCACGTGGGGGCGGAAGAAGCCCTCGCGGCTGCCGACGCCGTGGATAAGGCCCTCGATGCCGGCGAAGAGCCTGCTTCCGGGCTGGCCGGCGTGCCGCTGGCGCTGAAGGATTTGCTCGTTACCACCGATGCGCCGACCACCGCGGCGTCCAAGATGCTGGAAGGCTACGTTTCTCCCTACGACGCTACCGTGACCAAGCGTCTGCGCGAGGCCGGAATTCCGATCCTGGGCAAGACCAACCTGGATGAGTTTGCCATGGGTTCTTCTAATGAGAACTCTGCCTTTGGTCCGGCTCATAACCCTTATGACACCGAGCGCACCCCGGGCGGCTCGGGCGGCGGTACCGCAGCTGCACTCGCTTCCGGCCAAGCGCCACTCGGCATTGGTACCGATACCGGCGGCTCCATCCGCCAGCCAGCCGCGCTGACCAACACCGTTGGCGTAAAGCCCACCTATGGCACCGTGTCCCGCTATGGCCTTATTGCTGCTGCATCTTCCCTGGATCAGGCCGGCCCCTGTGGCCGCACCGTTCTGGATACCGCGTTGCTGCACGAGGTCATCGCGGGCCACGATGCCTTCGATGCGACCTCCGTGGATAAGCCAGTTGCACCGGTTGTCGCCGCCGCACGCGAAGGTGCCAAGGGTGACCTTTCTGGTGTCAAGGTCGGTCTTATTAAGCAGTTTGAGCGCGATGGCTGGCAGGAAGGCGTGATGGAGAACTACCACGCCGCCGTTGAGCAGCTGCGCGAGCAGGGTGCGGAGATCATCGAGGTAGATTGTCCACACTTCGATGACGCCTTGGCAGCGTACTACCTGATTATGCCGTGCGAGGTCTCGTCCAACCTGGCACGTTTCGATGGTATGCGCTATGGCCTGCGTGCGGGCGATGACGGATCCCACTCCGCCGAGCAGGTCATGTCCCAGTCCCGTGCAGAAGGCTTTGGCCCTGAGGTCAAGCGCCGCATCATGCTGGGCACCTATGCGCTGTCCGTTGGCTACTACGATGCCTACTATCTGCAGGCGCAGCGCGTGCGTACCCTCATTGCGCAGGACTTTGCCCGCGCCTTCGAGCAGGTTGACGTGCTCGTTTCCCCGACCACCCCGACTACCGCATTCAAGCTGGGGGAGAAGGCCGAGGATCCGATGGCAATGTACAACTTTGACCTGTGCACCCTGCCGCTGAACCTGGCCGGCCTGTGTGGCATGTCTGTGCCCTCCGGTTTGGCCAGCGATACCAATTTGCCCACCGGCCTGCAGATCATGGCGCCAGCCTTCGAAGATGACCGTCTGTACAAGGTGGGCGCTGCCTACGAGGCTGGCCGCAATAAATAAGCGACTTCCTGTGGGGTCGCTGGCGATTCCATAAAGGTTTCTTTACCCCCGTTGAATTTATATTCGGCGGGGGTAAATTATTGGGCATGCATTTCAAGAAGACCACACTATTTTCGTTGTCCGCCGCTGCGCTGATAGGCGCTGGAGTTGCTAACGCTGCGCAGGTCCCCGACATCGATCCGGGGTTTAGCATGACTGCGCCGAGCCAGTCTGACCTGATTTCTCCGCTCCCGGAGGGCGCAGAGAAGCTGGAGCCTCACATTGAAGGACAGACCATCACCGGCGAGCTCCACTCCGTCAAGGAGGATGGCAAGCTGAGCGTCACCTTTGCCAAGGACCGCACCTTGGCGGTCAATGATGGCTGCAATACCTACACCACTACCTACGAGGTGGCCAAGGGCGGCACCATCAGCGTGGGCGAGTTCAACTCCACCCGTGCGGCTTGCGATGAGCACACCCAGCAGCTTTCCGACGCCCTGCTGAGCCTCTTTGAGTCCAAGCCTTCTTTCTTCAACCTCCCCGGCGGCACCGTAGCCTTGGGCAGCAAGGAAGCTGCGGCCGAGTTTACTGTTGACAAGTAAAAACTCGTAGCACACTAAAACTTAAAATGCGCACCATGTCTTCGGCCATGGTGCGCATTTTTGTGTGGGGGACTATTTGGCGTCGGAAAGCGCATAAGCCGCGCCCGCCGAAGCCGCGGTCACGCTAAGGACGGCTGGCCAAGCGCCAATCTTCTTAGCCAACGGGTGGGAGGCGCCGAATGCACCTAGGTAGAGTGCGCACAGGCCGGCAGTGGTAGCCGGGGTGGTTTTCTTGGCCCAAGAGCGACCCGCCCATACACCGGCAGCGGCGAGGATCACGCCACCCAGCGGGCGAATGCCGGTCTCGCGGGCCGTGACCCAGCCACCGATGAGGCCGAGGGTGACAGTGGTGGCGGTAGAAACGTCTTGGGGCTTTTTAATATCGATCATGGACATGCAGCCAGTCTAGGTCGACATTTCTCGGCCCGCTAGACTCTAAGGCCATGACTGTGGAGACGCATCTGCCGCCCGAGCGCCAAGCATGGCGCGCCATGTTTGCACTGTCCCTCGGATTCTTTGTATCTCTGCTGGACCAATCCATGGTGGCGGTGGCGCTGCCTGACCTGCAACGCGAGCTGAACGCAGGGGTAAACCACACCATGTGGGTATCCGCGGCCTATTTGTTGGCTGTGGTGGTGCCGCTGCTCTTTACCGGCCGCTTGGGCGATGTTTTAGGCCAGCGCCGGATGTTTTGTCTGGGTGTGGGCATTTTCGGGCTGGGTGCAGTGGCGTGTGCCGTGGCGCCCACTGTGGAAGTGCTCATTGCGGCGCGTGCCATGCAAGGCGTGGGTGCGTCCCTCCAGATGCCACAGACCATGTCCGTTATCAATCGCATCTTTGCGCGTGAGCGCCGTGGGCGCGCACTAGGTGTGTGGGGTGTGATCGGCTCGGTAGCGGCACTTGCCGGTCCACTCGCCGGTGGTTTTCTGGTCGGGCACTTTGGGTGGCAGGCCGCCTTTTGGGTACACGTTCCCTTCGTGGTGCTAGCCATTGTCTTCGCGCTGCTGTGGGTGCCTGAGCTACCCACGACCGCGCAGTCTATCGATGCGCCCTCGGCCATCGTGTCGCTCATCGCCTTGGCGGCGATCGTCTTTGGTATTCAGCAGGGCCCGGTGCTTGGCTGGGGATGGACCATTTGGCTGATCCTGCTCGCCGGAGTTGCCGCTATCATCTGGTTTATTCGATTGCAGGCAACTGCCCAGGCCCGCGGGTCGAATCCGCTGGTGCCGCTGGCGCTATTTCGTGACCGAAACTACCTGGCGGGCTCGGTAGGTATCATCGCAATGGGATTTATGGCTGCTGCGGTGATGCTCCCCATCATGCTGTGGCTGCAGACCATGCAGGGAGTGCCTGCAGGCGAAGCTGGCATCATCGTGGCTCCCATGGCGCTGGTGTCTCTCCTGATATCTCCGCTGGCTGGAATCATGGCGGATCACGTCAATCCGCGGATTCTTGGGGTAGTGGGATTTTCTATCCTTATATTCTCGCTCCTTGCGGCATGGTGGGTCATGCAGGTCGACGCCCTTCCGTGGGTACTCGGGCTGCCTATCGCCGGCCTCGGGGTGGGACAGTCGTTCATTTGGGGTTCCAACGCAGCCACCACCTTGCGCGATATCTCACCGGAACTTATGGGCGCTGCCTCCGGTGTGTACAACACCTCCCGTCAGGTGGGATCTGTGGTGGGAGTTGCCCTGGTATCCGCAGTTATGCAAACGGGTAGCCCAGAGGCGGCAATTATTAATTCGCTGCTCGTCATCGTGGCTGCGCTGGTGGTGGGCCTGGTTTCTGCCCTAGGTTTTAGGGACACTCTGCAGGCCTAAAAATCGCGCGCTAGATTGGTAGGTATGCGTCTAGGTGTTTTAACGTCCGGCGGCGATTGCCCCGGCCTCAATGCTGTAATCCGTGCGGTAGTGCGTACCGCGTCCAATGAATTTGGAGATACCGTTGTAGGTTATGAAGACGGCTGGGTGGGCCTGATGGAAGACCGCCGGCGTGATCTTTATGACGATGCGGAAATCGACCGTATTCTGTTGCGCGGCGGCACCATCTTGGGCACCGGCCGCCTGCATCCGGATAAGTTTAAAGCAGGCCTTGACCAGATTAAGTCGAACATGGCGGATGCCGGGGTGGATGCGCTTGTCGCCATCGGTGGTGAAGGTACCCTCAAGGGCGCAAAGTGGCTTTCTGATAACGGCGTGCCGGTAGTGGGCGTGCCGAAGACCATCGATAATGACGTCAATGCCACTGACTACACCTTCGGTTTCGATACCGCCGTTTCTGTGGCCACCGATGCTATCGACCGTCTGCACACCACCGCGGAGTCCCATAACCGTATCCTGATCGTGGAGGTTATGGGCCGCCACGTGGGATGGATTGCTCTGCATGCGGGCATGGCCGGCGGCGCGCACTACACCGTGGTACCGGAAGAGCCCTTCGACATTGCGGAGATTACGAAGGCGATGGAACGCCGCTTCCAGATGGGCGAAAAGTACGGCATTATTTGCGTGGCAGAAGGCGCCCTCCCGAAGGAGGGGACTATGGACTTCGAGGCCGGCGGCGTCGATCAGTTCGGGCACCAGACCTTTAACGGCATCGGCCAGGTAATCGGCGATGAAATCAAGGCTCGCACCGGGTATGACGTACGTACGACCGTGCTGGGGCATATTCAGCGCGGCGGCACGCCGACGGCTTATGACCGCGTGCTTGCTACTCGCTACGGCGTGCACGCAGCGCGCGCCATCCACGAAGGTAAGTCTGGCATGTGCGTTGCCCTCCATGGTGAGGATATTGACCTCGTCCCGCTGGAAGAAGCAGTGGGTACGCTGAAGACGGTGCCGGAATCGCGTTACCGCAATGCCCAGGCGCTCTTTGGCTAGAGGCATTCTGCGTTCCGAATATTAAGATAGCGCTCCCACTGGGTGGGAGCGTATTCTTTTGCCCATGAGTATCGATAGCATGACAGATAATCGGGTGGGGGCGCCTGCTGCGCCCTCCTCAGCACAAGACCGCCAAGCGCTCATTGCAGCGCTAGGCTTTCCCGTGCTCGTGATTATCGGTGGCGTGGTGGGATACCTCGCGCCAGAGACCGCAGCTTCCTTCGCCCCGCAGGTCACCCCGCTGCTGGGTATTGTCATGTTCGGCATGGGCCTAACCCTCAAGCCGGTAGATTTTGCCTTGGTGGCTCGCCGTCCGCTGCCCGTTCTCATCGGAGTAGTAGCGCAGTTCGTGATCATGCCGCTGGTGGCGCTGCTGGTAGTCGCGGTGATGGATCTTCCCGATGCTGTAGCTGCCGGCGTCATCCTGGTGGGCTGCGCGCCCGGCGGTACGAGTTCCAATGTGGTGTCTTATCTCGCACGCGGTGATGTGGCTTTGTCAGTGACCATGACATCCATTTCCACCTTGTTGGCGCCGGTCCTTACCCCATTGCTGACTTTGTGGCTGGCAGGGGAGTATATGCCGGTCTCCGCCTCCGCCATGGCGGGGTCCATTGTGAAGGTCGTGCTCATTCCGGTTGTTGCCGGCATTCTCATCGGCATGCTGATTCCGCGCGTGGTGGCAAAGATTAACGCGGCACTGCCGTGGATCTCGGTTGCGGCCATTTCGGCCATTGTGTGCATCGTGGTCGGCGGCGCGCACGACACCATCGCTACCGCCGGCGCACTCGTCTTTGCCGCCGTGGTAATCCATAACGCCTGCGGCTACGGCTTGGGCTACCTAGCCGGAATGCTGACCAAGCAGCCGGTCGCCGCACGGCGCACCATGGCCGTCGAGGTGGGCATGCAAAATTCTGGCTTGGCCACCTCCCTGGCATCGACCTATATGAACCCATTGGCCGCCCTGCCAGGAGCCGTCTTTTCGGTGTGGCACAACCTTTCTGGTGCGGTGCTGGCAGCCATCTGCCGCTATTCGGATTCCCGGAAGTAGGGGGGGATTCCGCTAAAAATTGATCGTGACCGCAGGATAGGACTCGTCTACAAACCAGGGCTCTTTCTGCACGGTCAGTGGGGGCTGGCCTTGCTCGAAAGATAGGGTGTCGCCGTCTTTGATGGTGGCGCCTTGCAGAACATGGTCTGCGATATTGGCCAGCTTGTAATAGAGATCGGTGGGATCCATGGATTCGGTGGCCGCCTGGACTTCAGGGTGTCCGGCTTGGACCAGCCCAACGGTATAACCCAAGATTTTGTTTTCCTTTTGAGTAAGCCACACCGGAGCGATGTGCATTGGGGCAAGGTTATCCCGAAAAGCCTCGAGGAAAGTATTCGGCGCGATAGAAACGTTGCCGCGCGGGTTATGGACTATCAGGCAGTCGGGGTGCTCGGCTACCACCGCAGTGGCCTTGGAGAGTAGCTCAAGGTGATCACGGCGGGCCTCGCGGAATTGCTTCGCGCGTTCATGTTCGGTCTCACGGGGAAGCACGGACACGAGGATTTGCGCGGTGGCAGAATCGAGGCCGCGGGCATCCGCGCTCAAAATGGGGTGGAGGCCATAGCTATCGCGGGTGGGAGGAGTATCGACGGCTTGGTAGTGCAATAAGAAGGAATCATCCAGCTCGACCATGATGCTTCCCGGATTCTTGCCCGGCGTGATATCTCCCAAGCGATCACCAAAAGTGGTGGTCAGGCACTCGCTTACCTCTTCAGGGGTAGGGGCAGTGCGGAAGACTGCGATGTTGATCAACGGGGCATCGATAAGCGCGGCATCAACGCTATGTGGTGTAGTCATAATATTCAGCTTAGGGGCGTGAGCGCGCGGGCGCATGGACGTATTAAGATGGCACGCATGACTGCTGCGATGTATGACCTGATGGACTTCGATGAGGTCCTAGAAAAGTTCGAACCGGTAATGGGCATGGAAGTCCACGTAGAGCTGGATACGGAAACCAAGATGTTTTCTACCTCTCCTACGAACTTCAACGCAGCGCCTAATTCCAACGTTGACCCGGTCTCCCTGGGCCTGCCCGGTGCGCTGCCGGTAGTTAACTCCAAGGGCGTGGAGGGCGCCATCAAGATTGGCCTGGCGCTTAATTGCTCCATTGCGGAGTCCTCTCGCTTTGCCCGCAAGAACTACTTTTACCCGGACCAGCCGAAGAACTACCAGATTTCTCAGTACGATGAGCCGATTGCCTATGACGGCTACCTGGACGTTGTGCTGGAAGACGGCACCGAGTGGCGCGTGGAAATCGAGCGTGCCCACATGGAGGAAGACACCGGCAAGCTGACCCACCTCGGTGGTGCGGATGGCCGTATTCACGGCGCCACGGCGTCCCTGGTGGATTGCAACCGTGCGGGCATTCCTCTCATCGAGATCGTTACCAAGCCGATCATTGGCGCCGGTGAGCGCGCGCCGGAGGTGGCAAAGGCCTACGTTTCCGCCCTGCGCGAGCTCGTTGCAGCCTTGGGCGTTTCCGACGCCCGCATGGATCAAGGCTCCATGCGTGTGGACTCCAACCTGTCTCTGCGCCCGGTGGGCCAGGAAGAGTTTGGTACCCGTACCGAAACCAAGAACATTAACTCCCTGCGTTCCGTGGAGCAGGCGGTTCGCTTCGAGATGCAGCGCCAGGCGCAGGTGCTCGAAGATGGCGGCACCATTGACCAGGAAACCCGCCACTACCAAGAGGCTGATGGCACCACCTCAAAGGGTCGTCCGAAGGAAACCGCCGAGGACTACCGTTACTTCAATGATCCGGACCTGCCGCCGGTCATCGCTCCGCGCGAGTGGGTAGAAGAGCTGCGTCAGACCCTTCCGGAGCTGCCATGGGTTCGCCGTGCGCGCATCCAGGAAGAGTGGGGCATCAAGGATGAGGAGATGCGCGACTTGGTCAACGCCGGTGCCCTCGACCTTATCGTGGATACCGTCGAAGCCGGTGCGAAGCCGGACGAGGCACGCTCCTGGTGGGTTTCCTACCTGGCCGGCAAGGCCAACGAGCAGGATACCGATCTTGCTGGTTTGTCTATTACCCCGCAGCACGTGGCGCGCGTTATCGCACTCGTTAACGAGGGCAAGCTGACCACTAAGCTCGCGCGCAAGGCCGTCGATGGTGTGTTGGCGGGCGAGGGTGACGTCGACGAGGTCGTCGAAAAGCGCGGCTTGGAGGTCGTGCGCGATGACGGCGCCATCGAGAAGGCCGTAGATGACGCGCTGGCCGCCAACCCGGACATTGTGGAAAAGTACCGTGCCGGCAATAAGAAGGTCACCGGTGCCATCGTGGGTGCGGTCATGAAGGTCACCCAGGGCAAGGCCGATCCGGGCCAGGTCAATAAGCTCATCGCAGAGAAGCTGAACTAAGACCCCCACATAGCCAGCCGCGTTTTCCTCCTCAACAAGAGGGGCGTGGCTGGCTTTTTTGGTTTTCCTTCCCCGCTAGAGTTGGTGACTATTTTCGTTAGGCGAGGTCAGTGGGGTTACGCGTAGGGTCGTGGGCATGACAATTAAGAGCAAAGTATTGCAAAAGGAAAACCCTGAAGCACCATTCAAGGTCGTAGAAATTGAGCGCCGCGATCCGCGCGAAGACGACGTGGTCATTGATATTAAGGCTGCAGGCATCTGCCACTCCGATATACACACGATCCGCAACGAGTGGGGCCAGGCCCACTTCCCCCTGACGGTGGGCCATGAGATCGCCGGCGTTGTGGAAGCTGTGGGCGATAAGGTCACCAAGTTCAAGGTGGGCGACCGCGTTGGCGTGGGCTGCCTGGTGAACTCCTGTGGCGAGTGCGAACAGTGCCGCAACGGCCAGGAGCAGAACTGCCTTAATGGCAATGTGGGCACCTATAACTCCGAAGACGTAGACGGCACCATTACCCAAGGCGGCTACGCCCAGAAGGTAGTCGTCAACGAAAACTTTGTGTGCACTATTCCAGAGGGCATTGACTTTGATGTCGCAGCCCCGCTGCTGTGCGCCGGAATCACCACCTATTCGCCGCTGGCTCGCTGGCAGGTTAAAGAAGGCGACAAGGTTGCCGTAGTAGGCCTAGGCGGCTTGGGACACATGGGTGTGCAGATCGCTGCGGCAAAGGGCGCGGAAGTAACCGTGATTTCCCGCTCCCTGCGCAAGGAAAAGGAAGCCTATGAGCTGGGTGCAAAGCATATTCTGGCCACCGGTGAAGAGGAAGACTTCTTTGCCAACCACCGCGGCGAATTCGACGTCATCTTGTCCACCATATCTGCCCGGTACTCCCTCGATGACTATCTGCAGCTACTGAAGCCGCGCGGCATCATGTCCGTTGTCGGACTTCCGCCGGAGGAGCTGGGGATCCATATGAGCAGCCTCGTCGGCGGCGGCAAGGTGCTTACAGGTAATAATATCGGCGGCATTGCAGAGACCCAGGAGATGCTGGAGTTCTGTGCCGAGCACGGTATCGGCGCCGTTATTGAAAAGATCGGCGTCAACGATGTTGATGACGCCTATGAGCGCGTGGTGCAAGGCGATGTAAAGTTCCGCTTCGTGATTGATACCGCGACCTTTGACGACTAAAGCGTTAGGTTGAATTCGCGGAACGTCAGAATGTGATTTAGCACAACATCGGTATGCGCCAGTAGGTGTTTAACGGGTCACTTACGTACCATTCCTTAAGGAACGCATATCGGTGTTGTGTAGCCCACGTGCTGGGGAGTGGGGGACAGGGGCCGCGCGCACCAGTATGCGAAAGATATTCGCTACAAAAGTTAGGCAACCGTGTCTTCTAAAAACATTATCGCCATTGCCATGTCCTTCGTGGGCTTGTTGGTCGGCGCCGGCTTTGCCACGGGCCAAGAGGTGGTGCAGTACTTCACCGCCTTTGGTTCTTGGGGCATTCCTGGCCTCATCGTCGCCGCACTCGTCATGACCCTTGCCGGTACCGTGTTCTTGCAGTTGGGCAGCTACTTCCACGCTTCTGAACACAACACCGTTTTCCGCAATGTCACCCACCCGATCGTCTCCAAGTTGCTGGACATCGCGGTCATCATCACCCTCTTTGCTATTGGCTTTGTGATGTTGGCCGGCGCGGGTTCCAATATGGAGCAGCAGTTTGGCTGGAAGACGTGGATCGGCTCCACGCTCATGTTGGTAATGGTGCTTATCGTGGGCATGCTCGACGTGGATAAGGTATCCAAGGTCATCGGTGCTGTAACACCGACCATCATCATTGCGGTCATTGGCGTAGCCATCTACACCGGCCTCAATATGCCGGATGACATCGGTGCCGCTATGGACGCCTCCAGCCAGATCGACACCCCGATTGGTAACTGGCTCATTTCCGCGCTCAACTACAACGGCCTTGCCCTGATGCTCGCCGTGTCCATGTCCCTGGTTATCGGCGGCGACAATATCAGCCCACGCGAGGCCGGTTGGGGCGGCGTTGTAGGCGGCGTCATCTACTCCATCATGATGGGCCTTGCCGGATTCTCCTTGTTGATGAACTCGGATAAGGCGCAAGGCTCCGATATTCCGATGCTGTCTTTGGTCGATGACGTCAATCCAACGTTGGGTGCGGTTATGGCGGTCATCATTTATTTGATGATCTTCAATACCGCCATCGGCATGTTCTACGCGCTGGGCAAGCGCCTATCTGCCGGTCATGAGAAGCGCTTCCCGGTTATCTTCGTTATCGGCTGCTTGGCTGGTTTCGCCGTTTCCTTCGCCGGCTTCAAGACGCTGATGAACTACATCTACCCCGTCATCGGCTACATGGGCATTCTGATGGTGGCCATCCTGGTCTTTGCTTGGTTCCGCAGCCAGTCGCAGATCCAGGATGAGGCCGTGCGGCGCGAGCGCGTACGTGCCCTCATGCACCTGAAGCTGCACCCAGACAAGGCATATGATGCTGAGCGCTATGACGATGAAATTGGCCAGCACATCGAGGACTCCAATATGGATAACGAGGCCCTCTATGATGAGCTGGTGGATGAGGTCACCGAGGAGCTTGACGGCGACGATGACGTGGACTTTGACAAAAACGAGTACGCAGAAAAGCGTCACGACTACTCCTATTACACCGAACGCGACGCGGTAGAAACCGACCGTACGCCGGAAGAAATTGAAAAGTGGGTCGAAGAAACCGGCGCATCCGGCGACCCGGAAGAAGATGAGGATCTGCCACAGGCTGACAATTCCAAGAATTAAGCGGACAATGGGTGCCATGAGCATCTATGCACCCGCATCTGACCGTTATGATTCGATGGAGTACCGCCGAGTAGGCAACTCTGGGCTGAAGCTGCCGGCCATTTCCCTTGGCCTATGGCAGAACTTCGGCGACGATCGTCCCCTGGCCACGCAGCGCGAAATCCTGCGCGCGGCGTATGACCGGGGGATTACTCATTTCGATTTGGCCAATAACTACGGCCCTGAACCAGGTGCCGCGGAGGACAACTTCGGCCGCATCTTCGCCCGCGATTTCCGTCCCTTCCGCGATGAAATGATTATTTCTTCCAAGGCGGGTTGGGTAATGAATGATTCGCCCTACGGTTTCGGGGGCTCTCGCAAGTACCTGGTGAGCTCCTTGGACGCTTCCTTGAAGCGCATGGGCTTGGACTACGTGGACATCTTCTACCATCACCGTCCGGACCCGGACACTCCGCTGGAAGAGACCCTGTACGCACTGCGGGATATCGTGGCCTCCGGCAAGGCTCTCTATGTGGGCATTTCCTCTTATGGTCCGGAGCTTACCGCGGAGGCCATGGAGTTTATGGAAGATGAAGGCTGCCCGTTGCTGATTCATCAGCCCAGTTATTCCATTCTGAACCGCTGGATTGAGCGCCCGGGCGAGGATGGCGAGTCCCTTCTTGATGTCACGGCGCGCAGTGGGTTGGGTGTCATCGGTTTTGGTCCACTAGCACAGGGCATGCTGACGGATCGCTATATCGATGGCATCCCCGCAGATTCGCGCGCGGCGAAGAATAAGACCTTGGAAAAGGATTGGCTCAATGAGGAAAACCTTTCCATGATCCGCTCGCTCAACGATATTGCAGGCAAGCGTGGTCAGTCTCTGGCGCAGATGGCTATCTCGTGGGTGCTGCGTGATCAGGGGGATCGCACGCTTACCTCGGCGCTGTTGGGTGCTTCTTCGGTGGAGCAGCTCGAGCACAACCTTGGAGCCCTGGATAACCTGGAATTTAGCGCGGATGAGCTTGCTGCTATTGATGACGCCGCCCACGATGCCGGAATCAACCGGTGGGCCGACGCCACGGCTTCGCGCGTTCGCGGCGACTAGGCTGCTACCGAGCCCCAGCCCCCCTAAAGCAGGAGCAACTTGAGTGTTAGGCCGATCATGATGACGCCGATGCCGAAGTTGATCCAGCGCCATACCGTGGGCCGGGACAACACGTGGGAAAAACGCGCGGCACCGAAGCCGATAAACGGAAACCAAGAGAAGCTGGCACAGATTGCACCCACGGCGAAAAGCCAGCGCCCCGATTCGCCATATTGATTAGCAATGCTGCCGAGCATGACCACTACGTCCACGTAGGCGCCTGGGTTAAGCCACGTTAAGGCCAGGGCGGTCAATAGCGGCTTAACCCACGAAGGGGAGCGCTTGATCTCGACGCGAGCTGCGGTCTTGGTCGTGCTGCGTGCCTGAGAGCCATCGAAGGAAGCGACTTCCTGCGGAGATTTCGGCTCTGTCGATTCCACCTCGATGGCCTCGCCTTTGGTCTTGACCACATCGCGGAAGCAGGTAAAGGTGAAATACGCCAGGTAAGCGGCGCCAACATATTTCAGAACCTTAAGGGCGTTGGGGAATTTTTCTACCAAGTAGCCCACGCCGGCCGTGCCGGCGGTAATCAGGATGACGTCGGAAAGTGCGCAGACGGCAATGATGAGGCCAATGTGGTCGCGGCGGATGCCGTACTTGAGCAGCATGGCATTTTGCGGGCCAACGGCCACGATGAGCGATAATCCCAGAAAGAAACCAGCAAGCACGATGGACATGCCTTCCAGTGTGAATTCTTAGGCTGGATTAGTCCAGTTAATGAATCTACAGTTGGTTTAGAATAGCTTCATGAACCCGGTGCACTTAGAAACATTACTCGCCATCGTGGACGAAGGCAGCTTCGATGTCGCCGCTGCTGTACTCGGCATATCGCCGTCTGCGGTAAGCCAACGAATTAAGGCCCTAGAATCGAGCACCGGTCGCGTGCTGCTTCGCCGTGCTACCCCGGTAACCGCCACGGAAGCGGGGGAGATCCTGGTTCAATCCGCACGCCGCATGGCGTTGGTGCAGGCGGAGACGGATGCCCGCCTAGGCCACCGCTTGGCCCGGGTCCCGCTCTCTGTCGCGGTGAACTCGGATTCTCTAGCGACATGGTTTCGTAGGGTGCTTAGCGATACCGCGCGGCAGGGTGATGTCGCCCTGCGCATCCGGATTGAGGATGAGGCCCGCACCTTAGCCATGCTGCGGCGGGGCGATGTGCTTGGCGCGGTAACGAGGGAAGCCACGCCGGTCTCGGGCTGCGAGTCTAGCTTTTTGGGTACGATGCGGTATTTCCCAGTCGCGGCACCACATATTGCAGAAAGCTTTCATAGCGGCCACTTGACTTGGGAAACTATGCCCCTTGTAGGCTATGGGCCCAACGATCAAGTACTGGATGATGCGATGCGCGAGCGCTTCATTGATTCGGCCGTGGTGCGTGCCCGGGTATCACAGATTCCCTCTTCCGAGGGCTACCTGGAGGCCGTTCGCGTTGGCCTGGGGTGGGGATTGCTGCCCCAGGCCCAAGCGCTGCCCCTATTGGCGGCAAAAGAGCTGGTGCTTCTCGACGACTCGCCGCTCGATATTGACCTTTATTGGCAGCGTTGGCGCTTGGAGTCAGAGGTTTTGAGCGAACTTACGCGTTCGGTAATCGAGGCTGCGGCCGATCTAGTGGCGACGTAGTACGCGTGCTCGCGCGGCGCGCCGTGGTGGGTACCACAAAAGTGCAGGCACGTCCCCTAAGTTGGAGCTATGAGCGATAAGCAGCAACCGGATAAAGCCACCCCGTTTGATGAGGATATGGACGTCCCTACCTACAACGCGAAGCCCGCTAGTAAGGATTCCGGCCAGGGAAAGTCGAAGCCTGGCCTCTTCGAGCGCGCCGGCCGCGCTGAGCCGCAGGAAATCAAGCCTTCCCAAGCGCAGCAGGACCACCCTGAAACCGAGGTGCTGTCCTATTCCAGTGCTAATGAAGCCGCACGTCAGGACAGTGGCGCCGGCGAGGAGACCGTAGCCTTCGCGCAACCGGAGTCCACCACGCCGGCTAGCGTGGAGCAGGAGACGGCACTTGCTACTGCCGACGCCCCCGTGGACAGTACCCTCGGCACCGAAACCGCAGAGGAGCGCGAGGCACGCCTACGGGCGGAACAAGAAGAAAAGGAAGGCTATCAACGCTATGGCCGCCGTGGCACCATCGATTTTGGTCTGCTATTCATTCGCATCGCACTGAGCGCCTACCTGATCATTGCCGGTGCAAAAACCTTTTTCGAGCTCGGTGATAGTCAGGGCTTGTCCGGTCTAGAGGGCGACTTTGCTAATTATGCCTGGGATACCGCACTGTCCATTGCGGTGCCGACCATGCAGCTTATCGCTGGTGTATTCTTGCTGCTCGGCCTCATTACGCCGCTGGCGGCCATGATTGGCCTGGTAGTGACCGGCTTTACTGCCGTCCACGAGCTAGCCCAGATCGATGCCGGTCTAGACGTCTTTAGCTGGCCAGAATCCGTATGGCTTTCCTTGGTCCTCTTTGTCATCGCAGTGGGCCTGCAGTTTACTGGCCCAGGCTTTATCTCCCTAGACTTCAAGCGCTCGTGGGCACGCCGCCCACTGGGTACCTCGTGGATTTTCGTCCTTATCGGTATTGCAGCCCTAGTTGCCTTGTGGTTCTTCGGAGCAGGGGTTAACCCTCTCAATTAACCGCCAAAAATGGTCCGTCGCAATTGCGGCGGATTTTCTTTTACTCTTGCTTTCCGGGGTGGAAAGTATGATACTTTCTAAAGTGGAAAACAAACCGGACAATGCAGTGGAAGTAGGGGAACATAGCCGTGGATGAATACGTACGCGAGGCATTAGACTTCAACGAGGAAGTTGGCCGCAAGTCCAAAAGCACCGCTAAAACAGTTCTTCATGCACTCTTCGCTGTTGTGATAGCCGGTGCTTATTTCGTGATGTCCCAATGGGCGGGGGTTATCCCGACCTGGGTCTTTATCGCCTTTATGATAGCCATGCTCGGGCTGCTGTTTTGGGTTGGAATATACCAAGGAAATGTTCGTCCCAGCTATCGTCAGGACCCGTTTAAGGAGCCAGAGTCGGATAAGAAATTTTATGGCGGCTTGTTTGTATGTTTATCCCCGATATTCTTTCGTCCTTTCCTCGAAGGGCACATGATCGCGGCGGCAATAGCTTTTGGTGTGTGGGGAGTGTTTACTTTCTGGCTTTTGGAGTCGGGAGCTATGGACCCAGCTTCGCGTCCATCGGGCGGAAAGGGCACAGACGAGCAATAATGAGTGAGCTTGATCCAATAATTCACCCGCTCAACAGGTTTAAGATTTGTGCAGTACTCAATGCTGCTGGAGCGGTGGAAGGCACCATCAATAAGGAGATGCGCTTTGCAGCGATTCGGGACAAAGTGAACCAATCTGATGCCACGCTGTCTAAGCAGCTAAGCGCACTGGAAAAAGAGGGGTATGTCAGTCGCTTTCGTGAGTATGGATCCTCGCGCGGCAAGGACACGGTATGGGTGATGCTCACAGCTAAAGGTAAGGCCGCATTCGATTCGCACCTTGCAGCGCTTAAGACGCTAGCGGGGCAGGAGTAGCGGTATTTGCGTTCCGGTTATTGCGCTGGGAGGCATAGAAAGCGGCTGCGAAAAGTGCGACGGTCAGTATGGTTAGCCACACGAAGTCATCCACCCAGAACTTCTGGTAGCGCTCCATGGCGTGGACATCGACTTGATCGCCCCACCACCACTTAGGTGGAACTGTCAGCAGCATGGCCGCCCAGGCTACGAGGATGGTCAGGAGGCTGCCCGCGGCCCATCCAGACGGCAGCCAGGTCCAGGCGCGGAAGACAAAGACCGGGATGATGAGCGTGAGCCAGACCCAGTGGTGCGACCAGGAAACAGGGGAGATGAGGAGGAGGGTGAGGGCGGTGACCATTTGGGCGTCGACAAGCAGATGCTCCTCGCACAGTCGCTTGATAAGCCACGCCGCGAATGCAATAACTACTAGGGAAGCTGCGAGCCACGCAAGGTTGATGGCCAGCCCATTGGCGTCCATGGCCTCGGAAGAAGAATACATGCGCTGAATGGCACCCTTGATAGAGCTATTGGACTGGTAATCAGTGCCCACGCCGAAGTCGCCGCCAGAACCCATATCGAGCAATTTAGAGCTGAAGAACTCTACGAATGCGTCCCAGCGGAAGGCTGCGGCGAGGAGAGTGGCAGCGACTGCGGAAAGGAAAGCCGTGGCAATCTGCTTCCATTCCTTGCGCACGAGGAAATAAAGCAGCATTGCTAGCGGGGTTATCTTGATAGCGGCGGCCAAGCCAATCAAGATGCCTTGCGGCAGTAAGCGCTTGCGTGGAACGAGGTCGAGGATAACGAGTGTCATGACCACGATGTTGATCTGTGCAAAGCCGTTATTGAGGTCAACCGGCTCAAAGTGCAATACAATTGCCCACGTAATGGTGGTAATTGGCAAGAGAAAATCCGGCTTCTTTAGCACCGCCTTGAAGACAAAGTAGAGGCAGACAAGCAGGAGTAGATCGGACACGACGATCATGATGTCGCCCGCCATATCGTGGTCAATGCCGTCAAAGGCCGTGATCGGAACCATGACGAGCGCGCCAAAGGGCGGATAAATGAAGGGAAGTTCAATGTCCCCGGCCAGCATGGGCTCGCTATAGACAGAGCGATGCTCAAGGAAGGCCTTGACGCCTTCGCGGTAGATCACCATATCGATGGGGAAGTCCGTGATGCGGGTGTCCTGAACAACCTTCCGGGCGCCACAGAGGAGCCCCAGCAGAGCTAAGGCATAACGGAAAAATGGGGTGCGCGCGAGTTTCATCGCAGTACACTTTATGCGATCTCCAGGTAAACGGGCGTGCACCCCATCGAGGCACAGCAATTTAGCAGCTATCTCCTGCTAATTCACATAACCGTCAACCACGCGTACCGCGCCGCGGTCGGCAGAGGTTGCCATGGCCGCATACGCGCGCAGCGCCTTGGTGATCGGTCGGTTGCGGCTCACTGGAGTCCAGGGGTGCTCGCGCAGTTCTTGGGCGGCTCGGCGGCGCTCCAGCACGTCCTCGTCCACATCCAGGGTGAGTTGGCGCTCGTGGATGTCGATGGTGATGGTGTCGCCATTTTCGATGAGCCCGATAAGGCCCTGGTGGGCCGCCTCGGGGGAGATGTGGCCGATGGAAAGGCCGGAGGTGCCGCCGGAAAAGCGGCCGTCGGTAATCAGGGCGCATGCCTTGCCCAGCCCGGCGCCCTTGAGGAAAGAGGTTGGGTGGAGCATCTCCTGCATGCCAGGGCCGCCGGACGGGCCTTCATAGCGAATGACCACCACGTCGCCCGGCTGAACTTCCTTGTTCAGGATTATCGATACGGCCTCTTCCTGGGATTCGACCACACGAGCAGGTCCAGAGAAGGTCCACAGCTCTTCATCGACGCCCGCTGCCTTTACGATGGCCCCGTCGGGGGCCAGGTTTCCGCGCAGGACAACGAGGCCGCCGTCGGAAGAAAAGGCATGATCGGCGTCGTGAATGCAGCCATTAGCGGCGTCAGTATCGAGCTCGTCCCAGCGGTTGGATTGGGAAAATGGTTCGGTGGTGCGCACGCCGCCGGGGGCGGCGAGGTAAAGCTCACGGGCCTCATCGGTGGCGTGCGGGTTGCGGATATCCCAATCATCGAGCCACTGCTCGGCGTTATCGTACAGCGCCGTATGCACCTTCAAGTTCAGGTGCCCGGCGCGGCGAAGTTCTCCCAAGATGGCGGGGATGCCGCCGGCGCGGTGGACATCCTCAATGTGGTAGGTGCCATTGGGCGCGACCTTGGACAGGCAAGGCACGCGGTAGGAGATGTCATTAATGTCATCGAGGGTGAAATCCACCTCGCCTTCCTGTGCGGCTGCAAGCGTGTGCAGGATGGTGTTGGTGGATCCGCCCATGGCCATGTCTAGCGCCATGGCGTTGGTGAAGGCTTCCTTGGTGGCGATATTGCGGGGGAGAACGGATTTGTCCTCCTCGCCGTAATAGCGGCGGCACATATCGACGATGGTGGAGCCGGCCTTTTCAAATAGGCTGCGGCGAGCCGTGTGGGTGGCCAGGGTGGTGCCGTTGCCGGGCAGCGCCAGGCCGAGTGCCTCGGTCAGGCAGTTCATGGAATTGGCGGTAAACATGCCCGAACAGGAGCCGCAGGTGGGGCAGGCGGATTCCTCCACCTGGGTCAAGCCTTCATCAGATACCGCGTCGTTTGCAGAGGCGGTAATGGCGGTGATGAGGTCAGTGGGGGCGTGGGCTACGCCATCAACCACGACGGCTTTGCCGGCCTCCATCGGTCCGCCCGAGACGAAAATGGTGGGAATGTTCAGGCGCAGCGCCGCATTGAGCATGCCCGGGGTGATTTTATCGCAGTTGGAGATGCACACCAGGGCGTCGGCAGTGTGGGCATTCGCCATGTACTCGATGGAATCGGAGATGATTTCGCGCGAAGGCAGCGAGTAGAGCATGCCGCTGTGCCCCATGGCGATGCCATCATCGACAGCGATGGTATTGAATTCCTTCGGTACGCCGCCGGCCTCGCGTACGGCGTCGGCGACGATATCGCCAACGTTTTTAAGGTGTACGTGGCCGGGGACGAATTGGGTATAGGAGTTGGCAATGGCGACGATCGGCTTGCCAAAGTCATTTTCCTTGGTGCCGGTGGCCCGCCAGAGGGCGCGGGCTCCAGAGGCTTGGCGGCCGACGGTAGTTACTTTTGAACGCAGCGGGAACATGGTTTTCAAGCACCATTCCTTCAAGGATGTGGGGGAGTGTAGGCGGCGTATTTAGTTTTCGGCCGAAGGCTTGAGCTCGGGGTGGCGCTCGAGGTAGTCCTCATACTCTTCTTTGCTGAGGAGGACTTGTTGGCCGTCACGGTGGACAATTACCACCTTGTCATCTGCCGCTTCACGGCCCTGGGTAAGGGCGTCAGGGATGCGGCCGCGGGAGGCCTCCGAAAGTCGCGGGAGCGAGTTAAAGGTAACGCCGGGCAGGCTGTGCTCCGCGCCGGCCTTGGTACGGGCGAAGGCGCGGGCGCGTTGGAAGCCGATTCCGGCAAAATCGTCCCATGCGATCTGGATATTTTTCCGGAATGCGTAAGAGATAGCGATTCCAGACTCGGAGACTTTGGTACGGGATTTTATGACCCACCACAATCCGAGGATGGGGATTATGAACAGCCATGCGAGGTATTTGGGGGCCCATCCGATGCTCAGCAGAGCAATGGCGGACAGGATGAGGATGCCCAAGATGTGGTCGCGGGATGGCTTGAAAACCTCTGCCTGGGTGGTGGACTGACGAGGTTTGTTGTCCTTAGGTGGTGGAGTCATAGTGTGCAAGCCTAATTCACTAAGGCCGGCAAGGGCGAACCTATTTTTCAGGCGTGTCCCACCAGGTGGGAATGCGATCTCAAAAGGGGGTAATCTCCACGAGTGTAATACCTATCAAGGTATAGTCATGCCCATGATCATTATTCGACTTCAGGTAGGACCAACGCGGTGGTGACCGCGACGCCTCATGACGTCGACGCATTTCGCCCCCGCAGACAGAAAAGCCCGCGGGGGCTTCGTTCATATCTGGAGCCGGTGCCAATGATGATCAGGACCACTAATAGACCATTTCAAGGAGCACATTAACCGTGGTTACGACAACTTCGCCCACGCCCGCTTCGGTGGCTGCAGCCTCACGCGCCCACGCTCCGGAGCGGATGAGTGGTGCCCACGCCATTGTCCGCACTCTCGAAGACTTGGGAACCGATCTCGTCTTCGGCATTCCAGGCGGTGCCGTGCTTCCTCTATACGATGCCTTGCACACCTCGACTAAGCTGCGCCATGTGCTCACCCGCCATGAACAGGGTGCCGGCCACGCCGCCGAAGGCTACGCCCAAGCTTCCGGCAAGGTAGGCGTATGCATTGCCACCTCCGGGCCGGGTGCGACCAACTTGGTGACAGCGCTTGCCGACGCCAACCTGGACTCCGTTCCCATCGTTGCCATCACCGGCCAGGTGGGTAGCAACCTCTTGGGAACCGATGCCTTCCAAGAGGCCGATATTCGCGGCGTGACGATGCCGATTACCAAGCACAACTACATCGTGACAGAACCGAGACAGATTCCAGCTGCCATTGCAGCCGCATTCCATCTGGCGTCTACGGGCCGTCCGGGGCCGGTCTTGGTGGATATCCCGAAGGACGTGCAAAACGGTGAATTGGAATATTCCTTCCCGGCTACGTTTGATCTGCCTGGATATAAACCGACGACCAAGCCACACCATCGCCAGATCGCGCAAGCGGTTGAGCTCATTGCACAGGCAGAAAAGCCGGTCATCTATGCCGGCGGCGGTGTCATCAAGGCCGAGGCGGCCAAGGAGCTGCGCGAGTTTGCGGAATTTTCCGGAATCCCTGTTGTTACTACGCTCATGGCCTTGGGGGCCTTCCCAGAATCTCATCCGCTCCACATGGGCATGCCGGGCATGCATGGCACCGTCCCTGCAGTTGCGGCCATGCAGCGAGCTGACCTGTTGATTACTATCGGCGCGCGATTTGATGATCGAGTAACCGGTGATACCTCCACTTTTGCCCCTGAGGCCCAGGTAATTCATGCTGATATTGACCCGGCTGAAATTGGGAAAATCCGCGACGTTGCCGTGCCAATCGTGGGCGATGCCCGCAACGTGTTGGCAGGTCTCTTAAAGGAGTACCGTAAGAACTCCGCGGTGAAATCTCCGGAAGTAGGCCCATGGCGGGATTACCTCGATGGGCTCAAGGAACGGTTCCCCCGTGGCTATGATCCCACTCCGGATGGGCAGCTCAATCCCCAATTTGTGTTGGAAAAGCTGAGTGAAACCGTAGGTCCTGAGGCTATCTACTGTGCCGGTGTGGGACAGCACCAGATGTGGTCGGCACAGTTCATTGATTTTGAGCATCCACGCTCTTGGATCAACTCCGGCGGTGCCGGAACCATGGGCTATGCCGTGCCGGCGGCCCTCGGCGCCAAGGCAGCGTGCCCGGATAAAGAAGTGTGGGCGATTGACGGTGACGGTTGCTTCCAAATGACCAACCAGGAGCTCACCACCGCGGCATTGGAGGGCTTTCCGTTTAAGGTTGCCGTCATTAATAACGGCAACCTCGGTATGGTCCGTCAGTGGCAGACACTGTTCTTTAATGAGAACTACTCCAATACCAAGCTGCGAGAACGAGATGTCTATACCCCAGACTTCGTCCGCTTGGCAGAGGCGCTGGGATGCGAGGCTATCCGGGTCACCTGTGAGGAAGAAGTAGTGCCGGCCATTGAACGGGCCCGCGCAATCAATGACCGCCCAGTGGTCCTTGACTTCATCGTTGGTGAGGATGCCCAGGTCTGGCCAATGATTGGCGGTGGGGCGCCCAACGAAGAAATTCAATATGCCCGTGGCTTGCGCCCGCTGTTTGATGACAATGAATCGGCAGCAGAAGCTCCTGCCGATATCGACGAGACTATCCAGGAGGTATAGGCATGGCACCCAGTGACGTTTCCCAGCATACTCTGTCGGTCCTGGTAGAAGACGTCGAAGGGATCCTGTCCCGTGTGACCGGCATGTTTTCCCGGCGTGGGTACAGCATCATTTCGCTGGTTTCTGCCCAGACGGAAAATCCAGGGATTAACCGGCTGACCATCGTGGTCGATGCGTCCGAAAGGATTATGGAGCAGGTAACCAAGCAGCTCAACAAGATTGTGCCGGTCATCAAGGTGGTGGAGCTCGAGCCGGACTCGACCGTGGCGCGTGCCCTGATGCTGGTCAAGGTGGCTGCGAATAACGCCAACCGGCCGCAGGTGGTCGATGCCGTTAATATCTTCCGTGCCCGCGTGGTAGACGTGGCACAAGAATCCGTGGTGGTGGAGGCTACCGGTACTCCTGGAAAGCTAGCGGCGCTTCTCGACGTCCTGGAGCCATTCGGTGTGCTCGAGCTGGTGCAGTCTGGTGACGTGGCCTTGGGGCGTGGTCCCAAGGCGATGGCACCCCCGCGAAATTAAATCCCACTATATGGTCACTGCGTCTCGCACGGTGGTATAGTGCTAGGTGGGACGTTAACTCATTGAACTTACAATCACTACAGAATTGAGGACTACGACATGGCTATTGAAACCTTCTACGACGATGATGCGGATCTGGCTATCATTCAGGGTCGCAAGGTAGCCGTTATTGGTTACGGCTCCCAGGGGCATGCACACTCGCAGAACCTGCGCGATTCCGGCGTCGAGGTTGTTATTGGTCTGCGTGAAGGTTCCAAGTCGGCGGCCAAGGCTGAGGAAGCAGGCTTTGCGGTCAAGACCGTTGCAGAGGCCGCCAAGTGGGCAGACGTAATCATGCTGCTGGCACCAGATACCTCTCAGAAGCAGATCTTTGAAGATGAAATTGCCCCCAACTTGGAAGACGGCAATGCGCTGCTGTTTGGGCACGGCTTGAATATCCACTTTAAGCTGATTGAACCGCAAGCCAATGTCACCGTTGGCATGGTTGCACCTAAGGGGCCTGGCCATCTGGTTCGCCGCCAGTTCGTTGATGGCAAGGGCGTTCCGTGCCTCATCGCTACCGAACAGGACCCTAAGGGCGAAGGCCACGATCTGACCCTGTCTTATGCAGCAGCCATCGGTGGTGCGCGTGCTGGCGTTATCCCGACGACCTTCGAAGCAGAGACGGTTACTGACCTCTTTGGCGAGCAGGCTGTCCTGTGCGGTGGCGTAGAGTTCCTGATTCGCACCGGCTTCGAGGTTCTGACTGAGGCTGGATACGAGCCAGAAATGGCCTACTTTGAGGTGCTGCACGAGATGAAGCTCATCGTGGACCTGATGTTTGAGGGCGGCATCGCCAACATGAACTACTCGGTATCTGATACCGCCGAGTTTGGCGGCTACATTTCTGGCCCTCGCGTAATTGATGCTGATGCCAAGCAGCGCATGAAGGATATCTTGTCCGATATCCAGGACGGCACCTTCACCAAGCGCCTGCTGGCCAATATTGAGGGCGGCAACAAGGAGCTGGAGAGTCTGCGTGAGGAATTTGCGCAGCACGAAATTGAAAAGACCGGCACCAAGTTGCGCGATTTGATGAGCTGGGTCAAGAACCCGCTGGATGCTACTGCCTAGGAATAAAAGGCGGTGTCCGTAACGCACCCCACGGTGAACAGGCATGTTTACCGTGGGTTTAGCTTTATTTGCTTCAGGTAAAACTCCAGTGCGGGGAGTAGGATGAGGGCCATGGGTTTTACGACGCCAAGCTATGACCTCAAAGACCTCTTTGCACGAATTGATCGCGGGGATATCCAGTTACCTGACTTCCAGCGCAGCTATGCCTGGGATGAAGATCGTATCCGTTCTCTCATTGTCTCCGTGCTGCGCGGCTATCCCATCGGCGCGCTCATGGCTCTTAATACCCGAAACGAAAAGATGCGCTTCCGTCCCCGTGCCCTTGCGGGCGCACCTGAAACCGGCGTCGACCCCGGCTTGCTCCTTTTGGACGGGCAGCAGCGCCTGACCACCCTGTATCACTGCTTCAACGGCGAGGGCTTTGTAGACACCACTGACTTCCGCAAGAAGAAGATTCACCGCCGCTTCTTTATCGATATTCGCGCGGCCGTTCGCGGCGATCTAATGCCGGATGATGCCATCTTCGCGGTCAATCAAGACGGTAAGATTCGCTCGCACTTTGCACCAGCAATTGAGGGCGATGTCCTAACGCGCGAAGATGCACTAGAGAATATGTGCATTCCCGTGGCTTCTTTGCTCAGTGAAGACGGCGTCGGCATGCTTTTTGAACTTGCGGCGACCAAGCAGGAATACAGCGCGGAACTGGCTGCCTTTAATAATCGCATCATTCGACCATTGTCCGGCTATGACCTGCCAATGATTCGACTTTCCCGCGAGACGGAGAGAGCCGGAATAGGCTCGATTTTCGCTCAAGCGAACTCGGCCGGTTTGCAGATGGACGTATTCGATCTGCTAACTGCCGTCTTTGCCTCTGAGGACCCCAGCTTCCACTTGGCCGCTGATTGGCACGAAGTGGAAAAGGACCTGCGGAAGTCTCCAGCCTTGGACGGAATTGGCCGCACCGAGTTTCTCTCCGCAGTATCGCTTCTGGTCTCCGGTGAAAAGGGCTGTGCCGGTGGCCAGCGCGAGGATATTTTGAAATTGTCATTGGCGGAGTACAAGTCGGCAGCCAACGATCTGCGCATCACCTTCCGCGAGGTATCAGAGTTCTTGGCGCAGCGCTGCATCCTTAGCATGGATCAGGTTCCGTTTAATGAGCAGATTGTTCCCCTGGCAGTCATTATCGCCCGCTTGGCCAAGCGCGGGGGAGCGCTTTCTACCGAGCAGTCCTGGAACCGCATCAACCAATGGTTCTGGTGTGGCGTCTTTGGCGAGCTCTACGGCTCTTCTGCAGTACAACTGCGTGCAGCTCGCGACGTGGATGAGGTCACCGAATGGGTAGCCGGTGCAACGGATGAGGTGCCGAAGACCGTTACCGATGCCACCTTCCGTGAATCCCGTTTGCTTTCCGTAGATGACAAAGATGGCGTATGGCACGGACTCTATGCCCTCCTCATGGCGCGCGGCGCGAAGGACTGGCGCACCGGAAAAGCCTTTACCCGGCATACGTTTGAAGAGCTCAAGCCAGGCTTTTTCCCTGTGTTCCCGCTCAATTGGTGCAAGCGCCACGGCGTCGATCCCGTCTTGGCTGAGTCGGTGATGAACTACACCCCGATGGGCAAACGAACCGAGGTAGTGCTCGACGGTTTCGCCCCCAACCGCTACCTTCCCCGCGTTCAGTCCAAGTCCATCATGGAAGATGCGCAATTTGATGAGGTGCTAGCATCCCACGAAATGAACCTGGACTATCTGCGCGCATCCCAGCCGCGTGAATTCCTCGCAGACCGCCGTCGCCGGTTCTTGGACATCGTGGAATATGCTTTAGGCAAACCCGTTATCCGCGATGTGGATGAAGCAAACCTGTGTGGTGGAGAGGAAGGTCCGCAAGCTTTTGATCGCTAAATCTGTGCGCTTGGCCGCTACAGTGCTTGTTGCTTCCCTAGCGCTAGCAGCCTGTGGCACTCCGGTCACAGAATCCAAGCTGGTCAGGCGTGGTCTGTCCGATTTGGATGAGTCCGAAATCGATCTCAGCAAGGCCAAGGCGGAAAACCAAAACCGTCTTATTGATCCGAAATTTGATGGCAAGTTGGTCATTGTTAATGACCCCATTGGAATTGAAGCCAGTCGCCTATTTTTTGAAGATTCGGATTCGCTGGTCCTTTTTTCCCCGGATGATAAATCCATTCTTCGTGCAGCAACCTTGGCGGTAAACCAGCATTTGCCGGCGGTGCAGTATGACGATGCTAGGCGTTTGGAAATCCATAAGCTGCTCACGGACTTGGGAGTAAGTCGCCTGGTGGTAATCGGTGACGTGCCGTGGACGGAAACCTCTGGTGAATTCAGCGTGATCAAGGATCCAGGAACGCATAGGGCACTAGGGGAGTTCACGGCATTCCAGTATGGTTCCAAGGTGGTAGCCTCGCCGGAGCAGATGGTAAAGGATATTGCACGGCTGGATAAGACTCCCCATATGGAGCTGCGTCCTGCCTGGGTGCCGTATGAAGGCGAACTTGATGCTGGCGAGGAAAAGAATCAACCCATCCCAGCACAGTCCCGCAGGGACGGCCAGATGGCGCCAAATATCGTTGCCACTAAGGATAGCCCCATCGCAAACGTCATTACTGCGGCAGCCTACGGTGGAAGAGTTTTGGTCATGCCGACTGCCGATCCGCTAGCGGATAAGCACAGCATGGCTGCTGTAGCGGGCCTGGAGGACGGCGCCTTAGTAGCCTTGGGGCCGGAATTCGGTCGAGTGAAAGAATTTAAGACAAAAATCAAGCAGGGCACTCCTGACTGAACTACACTTCCTTGACACGCGGACAACCCGCGTGCACCGCATTTCACTTAAGCGAAGGAAGATATGTCGAAGCCGGTAGTCCTTATTGCCGATAAATTAGCCCAGTCCACGGTTACGGCCTTGGGGGACTCTGTTGAGGTCCGCTGGGTGGATGGGCCGAATCGCGCCGAGCTCCTTGCCGCGGTTCCGGAAGCCGAGGCTTTGCTGGTGCGCTCTGCCACAACCGTTGATGCAGAGGTATTGGAAGCGGCCACAAAGCTCAAAATTGTGGGCCGGGCCGGAGTAGGACTGGACAATGTCGATATTCCGGCAGCCACAGACAAGGGCATCATGGTGGTCAATGCGCCAACATCGAATATTCACTCTGCGTGTGAACAGGCCATCGCACTGCTCTTAGCGACGGCGCGCCAGGTACCAGCGGCCGACCGGTCCCTGCGCGAAGGGGAGTGGAAGCGCTCTTCTTTCAAGGGCGTAGAGGTCTACGGAAAGACCATCGGCATTGTTGGCTTTGGGCACATTGGCCAGCTTTTTGCCCAGCGTATGAAGTCCTTTGAGACGACCATTATCGCGCACGATCCCTATGCCAACCCAGCTCGCGCGGCGGCGTTGGGCGTGGAACTAGTTGAGCTAGAAGAGCTGATGTCGCGTTCCGATTTCGTGACCATTCACCTGCCAAAGACTCCGGAGACGGCCGGAATGTTTGATAGGGAACTTTTGGCCAAGGCGAAGCCAGGACAGATTCTCATTAACGCCGCGCGAGGAGGTTTGGTAGATGAAGCAGCTCTGGCTGAGTCTATCGAGTCGGGACATCATCGAGGTGCGGGCTTTGACGTTTATGCCACGGAACCGTGCACTGATTCTCCGCTCTTTAAGCTGCCGCAAGTCACCGTGTCCCCGCACCTAGGCGCCTCCACTGTAGAGGCCCAGGACCGTGCGGGAACCGATGTAGCGGAGTCTGTCTTGAAGGCGCTTGAAGGAGAGTTTGTGCCGGATGCGGTCAATGTCTCCGGTGGGGCAGTGAGAGAAGAGGTTGCTGGTTGGTTGGACCTCGCCCGCAAGCTAGGACTTACTGCTGGCCGCCTTTTGGGTCAGGCCCCCGTTGCCGTCGAGGTGGAGGCCTGTGGCGAGTTGTCTACCGAAGACGTGGAGGTGCTAGGACTTTCTGCCGTCCGAGGTCTGTTTAGCGGCGTGACTTCGGAGCCGGTGACCTTTGTCAATGCAATGCAGATCGCGAATAGTCGTGGGGTAGAGGTGGAGGTTTCTACTAATGCGGAGTCCAAGGGGCACCGCTCTTCCCTGCAGGTGAAGGTTATTGGTGCCGATGGCGAGATCTCCTCGCTCACCGGCGCACTTATCGGCATCGATGGAACCGAAAAGTTCATTCGCATCAACGGCCGCGGCGTAGATATGCGTGCTAGCGGCCGCAACCTCTTCTTCCGCTATGCGGATGCCCCAGGTGCATTGGGAACGGTAGGCACCAAGTTGGGGGCTGCGGGAATCAACATCGTGGCGGCCGCTCTTACACACGGTAAACAGGAATCTGATGCTGTGTTAATTCTGCGCGTGGAAGCCGAGGTGCCAGAGCATCTCATCGCCGAAATTAATGCGGCCTTGGGGGCTGAATGCGAACAGCTGAACATGGAAGCATAAGGCTGCGGACTATAACAGAATCTCAACCCGCGTGGTGCTAGGTAATTTCCTGCGCTACGCGGGTTTGTTTTGGTAAGGTAATTTCATATCCACTCTGTGAGAAAGGGATCTTACATAATGAAACTTGCGGTGATTGGCGGCGACGGAATTGGGCCAGAAGTGACGGCCGAAGCGCTCAAGGTGCTGCGAGCCGTTCGCTCCGATGTCGAGACTACCGAGTATGACCTCGGTGCGCGGCGTTATCTGCGCAATGGGGAGCTTCTCACGGACGCCGATGTGAAAAGCCTGCGCGAGCACGATGCGATCCTATTGGGAGCGATCGGCGCTCCAGGTGAGGTGCCACCAGGTGTGCTGGAGCGGGGACTGTTGCTTAAGATGCGGTTTGCGCTGGATCATCACGTGAACCTGCGCCCCTCCAGGCTCTATCCCACCGCTTCCTCGCCGCTCGCTGAACCGGGCGATATCGATTTCGTTGTGGTGCGCGAAGGTACCGAGGGTTTGTACTGTGGAAACGGCGGTACCTTGCGAGAGGGAACTGAGTACGAGGTGGCCAGCGAGGTATCGCAAAATACTCGTTTCGGCGTGGAGCGTGTAGTACGCGATGCGTTTGCGCGGGCAGCGCAGCGCCGTAAGCATCTGACCTTGGTGCACAAGACAAATGTCTTGGTCAATGCTGGTGGGTTGTGGCAGCGCACCGTTAATGAAGTCGCCGCCGAGTTTCCAGAGGTTCGGGTGGATTACCAGCATATTGATGCTGCGACTATTTATATGGTGACAGAGCCGGCGCGCTATGACGTTATTGTCACCGATAACCTTTTTGGAGACATTCTGACCGATTTGGCGGGCGCGGTAACTGGCGGTATTGGCCTTGCTGCCTCCGGAAACATCGATGCCTCTGGCACGAATCCTTCCATGTTCGAGCCGGTGCATGGTTCTGCGCCAGATATTGCGGGTAAGGGGATTGCAGACCCAACGGCGGCAATCTTGTCCGTCGCCATGCTTCTTCGTCACCTGGGTGATGAGTCTAATGCGCAGCGGATTGAGGATGTGGTGGCACAGGATGTTGCGCACCGCGATGCCGAACCAATAAAGACCGTTGAAGTCGGTGACCGGATCGCCAAGCTTCTCGTCACATAGAGGTGGGCCTCTTGTGCCAGGCGCTTGCCGACGCCCCGGGCGCCCAGCGTTTCCTGGTGTAGTCCGCAGTAGGGCCAGCAATGGCAATTAAAAGGTAAAGGAAATTTACTCAAATTAACTAATTAACACCGTATCCTTTGCACACATGTGAAGGTGGCTATTGAGTAGGATTACCGCTATGCGTTTAGGACGAATTGCACACCCAGAAGGAATCTGTTTCGCCATTATCGATGGGCCCAAAGACGCCCCAATGGAAGAGCTAGTAGCAAAGGAAATTGCCGGCACGCCCTTCACCCCACCGGAGCCGACCGGCCGCGAGTGGAAACTTAACGAGGTTCGCCTGTTGGCGCCGACCCTTCCCACCAAGGTGGTAGCGCTTGGACGCAACTATGCGGACCACGTTGCCGAGGTTTTCAAAAAGTCTGCTGATAGCCTGCCTCCCACTATTTTTATCAAGCCATCTACCGCGGTCATTGGCCCAGATGCCGCGATCAAGATCCCGGACTACGCCACCAACGTCGAGTTTGAGGGCGAGCTAGCCGTGGTCATTTCTAAGCCGTCGAAAAACATCAAGGCCGAGAACTGGAAAGACCACGTGTTGGGATACACCATCTGTAACGACGTTTCCTCCCGCGACCTGCAGTTCAAAGACGGTCAATGGGCTCGTGCCAAGGGCATTGACACCTTCTGCCCGCTCGGCCCGTGGATCGAAACCGATCTGGATAGCTTGAATCTAGACGATCAGAAGATTAATGCTTATCTGACGCACGAGGGTTCTCGCGAGCAAAAGCAGGATTCCAATACGGACCAGATGATCGTGAAGATGGGCGGAATTTTGGAGGAGATCTCCGCTGCCTACACCTTGCTGCCCGGCGATGTCATCACCACCGGGTCCCCAGCCGGCACCGCTCCTATGGTTCCAGGAGACACCATCGAAATCGAGATCCCAGGCCTCGGCACCCTGCGCAATTCCATTCACCGTGCATAACCCATGCCACCAAGAACACCGCGCCTACGTACCCACCTCCGAGGAAATGGAGGCACGCTACCAGAGTACTGAGCGGCTGTGGTCGGCCAATCCCAATGAGACCCTTGTCGATTATGCTGCGAAGCTGACCCCTGGCACGGCCCTTGATATCGGGTGTGGAGAAGGCGCGGATGCGCTCTGGCTAAAGAACCACGGCTGGGAGGTGTTGGGCATTGATTTCGCTCCGACTGCTGTGGCGCGCACCAACGCCCACGGCGTCGCAGCGCGGGGCACAACGTTTAATGACTTTAGCCATGAGCCCTTTGACTTGGTCAGCGTCCATTATGGTGGGGTAGGCGCCACGCCAAAAGAGGTGGAAGAGCTAGAGCGATTGGTGGCTCCAGGCGGAACACTGCTCTTTGTCCATCACGATATGGAGTCGGCAGAGGTAGCGATGCCGGAATGGTTAGCGGAAAACCTGCGCGAGCTGGAGACGGTCGAGCTAACTCGTCGTGAGCGTCACCTGACGGAAGGCGCGGGTGCGCACCACCAAAGCGATGTCGTGCTCGTCGCCAAGCGTGCAGCCTAGAGGCTGAGCGCCTTCAAAATGGTGCGCAGTTTAGCGGTGGTTTCTTCCAACTCCGCTTGGGCATCAGAATCGCCGACGATGCCTCCACCGGCCCAGGCGCGCGCCGATAGCCCATCGCCGGCCACTTCTGCGCAGCGGATGGCTACCATGTACTCGCCGTCGCCGGAGCTATCGCACCAGCCGACCGCTCCGGCATAGAATCCACGGTCCGTTTCTGCAGTCTCAATGAGGGCTTGGGCGGCCTCTGCAGGGGTGCCACAGATGGCTGGTGTGGGGTGTGCTGCCAGGGCAAGCTCAAGAGCAGTCAAGTCTTTATCCTTGAGCGTTCCGAAAATTGGCGTGCCAAGGTGCCACATCTCATTGGTGCTAATGAGCTGCGGGGTGTCCGGAATGTCTAGCCGCTCGCATAGCGGGCTAAGCACCCTGCGCAGGTGTTCCACTACGAAGGAGTGCTCGTGGAGATCCTTGGCAGAATGCAAGAGATCTTGACCTGCGATGTGGTCCTCAGCTGCTGCGGCGCGGCGCGGTGACGATCCGGCCAAGGGAAAGGCAGAAACGGTCGAGCCCTGACGCTTGACCAAAACCTCTGGAGAAGAACCAACCAGCATCGCGCCCGGCCGGCCAGCGGGGGAGAGATCAGCAATGAAGCCATCGCGGTTGGCGGAAAGATCGATAAGGCGCGCCGCCACGAGGCGTGGATCAATAGCCTCAGGGAATTCGATTTCTACGGCACGGGCCAAAACCACCTTTTCCAGCTTGGAGGTCTCGATCGTGCCGATGGCCGCCTCTACTCGGCGCAGGTGCTCTTCGGGTTCTGGATCGAATCCGACCACTCGGGAGTTCAGGCTCTTATTGCGGTAGTAGGCGTGCGGCTCCAAAGGGCCCTCTTCGCGGATGATGGCCTCCGGCACCGTTAGCGCGGCGGGTGTGTCAGAGTCGAACGGAATCGCACCGACGACCATGTCAATATCCTTGCTGCGAAGGGCGGAAATCGCCGCGTCGGTGTCATTGAAAGTGTGGCGCGCACCTTGGGTACGGACAGACCCCGTTGCTCGCGAGAGCAAAAAATCGGGGGCGGTGCTTGGTCTGTCTTCGTGCATGAAAATATAGCTTAATGCCTTGGGCTTTTCTTACAGAATTGGGTGTGCACTGGGCGTGTAAACAGTGAATTAAGTGAATGATGTGGTTAATTTTAACCTTGTGGCTAATGTTACTAAGTTTCTTCACTATTCCCTGTACCTGATCCTTGTTGGTGTGCTGGCTAGCGGGGCGTTGCTGAGCGCTTCTCCTGCCCGCGCTCAAGAAGCGCCTGCTCCTGCACCGGCTCCAGCGCCAGCGCCAGCACCGGCCCCAGCTCCGGCACCCGAAAACGCGAAGCCGGTTATTCCGCAGCCAGATGGATCCCACCTTGTTCCAGAAGGCGCTAAAGAATCTACCCCGGCGCCAGCAGGAAAAGGTAGCGGAGAAGACAACCCAGCACCTGCGCCTGAGGGTTCATCGCTGCCGGAGCCGGCGCCGCGGCCAGCGATGGTAGATACCAGCATTAATCCCAACCCCCCGTTTAAGCCGGGTTCCATACAGTCGCTCAATATGGAGCATGAAGGAAAGACCCGCAGGTATCTATTGCGTATTCCCAATAACTATTCGCCGGATAAGGCTGCGCCTGTTCTCTTCGGCTTCGGTGGGTGGGGAGATTCCCCGGAGAACTACTCCAGCTACGCGCGCATGCAGACCACCGAGGCCAATAACGAGGCCATCATCGTCTATCCAGAGGGATTTGAGCGAGCTTGGGAGGCAGCGCCCTATGCCAAGACCCGCGATGGGGAGGACATCCGCTTCATCAAGCGCATTCTTGACTCTGTGGACAAGGACTACCATGTTGACCGCAACCGCGTATACGCCATGGGCATGTCCAACGGCGGCGGCTTTACCTCTGTGCTCGGCTGCCACGCCCAAGATACCTTCGCCGCTGTAGCCATGGTCTCAGGTGCATTTTATAACCCGGTCGAGGTCAACTGTGCAGATGCGCCGATGAATACCCTCATCATGCACGGCGTTAACGACAAGATGATGACCTATGAAGGCGGTGACCGGCACGAGGCTGGTTACTTGCCAGTGCGCACCGTGCTTGGCGGCTACCTGAAGCGCAATCGCTGCGATATGACCTTCCAATCCACTCCGGAGGCTGGCGGTTCCGAACGCCTGAGCTTCAACGGCTGCCAGAAGGATGTACAGCTGGTCAAGGTGCCACAGGACCACACCTGGTTCTGGCAGCCAGATACTCCACGGGTGGTCTGGGACTTCCTCTCGTCCAGGACCAGGGTATAAAACAGCGGTGCTTAGCCACGGATAAGGCCCAGAGGATATCTCCTCTGGGCCTAGTTTCATTGTTGGCTGCTAAAGAGCACTGTGCTAGTCGACGCGCGGCAGGTGGGTCGTAGCATCATCGGCAGGCTGCTGGGCTGGCGCCTTCTTCTTGCGGAAGAACTGGACATAGACCAACAGACCGATGCCGAGCACCAGCGCGAATGCGCCTAGTCCGGCTAAAAGGCCCGCCCAGAAGCTGCTTTTTGCCAGGGTAGCGGTATACGCAGCGGCATTAGTCAGTACATTCTCAGTGTCCCTGCCTTCCGCAGCGCCGGCATCCGGAACCTGCTGTGCACTAGCGGAGCCCGCAGCCTTGCCCTTAGTACGCTTAGTAGATTTTGCGTCCCGGGAGCCGGTGGACTTTTTGGCCGTCGAGTGGGAAGAACCGCTGGTGGAAGCAGAACGGTGCGAGCTTGTGCCAGTGGCCGCGCTTTTGCCGGATTTCGCAGTGGAGGCAGAATCATTCACACGGCTAGCAGAGTGGTGGGTCGTGGCCCCAGAACCAGAACCAGACTTTCGCGGAGTACCAGTGGCTTGAGCTGAGCCCGTGGAGGGCGTGTTATGCGGCGCTCTAACCTTCCCAGCGTCTTTTGCCGTGGTGCGGGAGGCCTGCTTGCGCTTGCCCGCGCTATCCTCGCCAGAGTCCTTGTCGCCTTGTTGCGGCTTACCACCTTCTAGGAATTTCTGACCCTCCTGCAGGGTCTTGTCGAGCTCTTTGTCCAAGCCAGCGATGGCTTTGTCTACGTCTTTAACGTCTTTTTCAAGTTGCTTGGGCTGGCTATGTGAGTCGCCTCCGTTGCCGGTAGCAGCGTCAGCATCGGTATAGTCCACGCCGCACAGTTCTGTTTCCGTGGCCTGCTCTCCGACGAGGAAACCGGCATGGAGGTGGTGTCGGGAGCCGTCGGGAAGCTCAAAGGTAAAGCTCACCGCGTAGGTTCCCGGCTCGGTAAACACAAAGGCCGGGTGGGAATGGGAATTGCCGGGGTAGTCCCAGGCAGAGCCATCGGCAGTATCCATAAGTACCTTGGGGCCACCAAGCTCCATCTGGTAGGCCACGATACGGCCATCCTCGGGGCCCCGTGCGATAGCCATGCTCAAAGTAGCGGTGTCTCCGGCGGCGAGGAGATCCTGAGATAGCTCTTGGGTATTAAAACCTAGCCAGGGGGCGTTGGGATCTTGCGTTTGCGGCAGTACCCAGCCTTCATCGGGCAGGGAACTATCGCTGAGCTCGGAAAGCGGCTGCTTAAGGTCATCAGATACCTCTATGGCAAAGGACTCAGAGTCATGCTCGATGCCCTTATCATCATCTTTGACCTTGAAGCTGAGAGCGCCGGAATCGCCGCTGAGCGCCATGTCCTGGTGTCCCTTGGTGATGAGGTCGAAATCGCTGGAAGTGCATGCTTCGGTGGATTCTTCTGCATATGCGGTGGCGGGCTCGAAGAGTTCTACCCCCGCTCCCGGAAGGGCGCTGAGGCTTATCAGTCCCGCGGCGCCGAGGGCCACCGCGGTGCGGCAGACAGGTTTCATGAGGAGACGGATTCCTTTCGTGGGGTGGGGTGTGGGGCGTCGGAAAGCGGGGCACCTGCGTGCTTGCGGGCGCCGAGAAGTGGATGGATAGCCCATACAACCAAGAAAATGGCGGTGAGGGTGAGCACGATGGTGGCGCCGGCCGGAAGATCAATGGCCCATGCCAGGTAGATGCCGAGGAAGCTGGACAGCGCGCCGATGAGGGCGGAAAGCCACATCATGGTCGTTAGATTTGTGCTAAGCAGGCGTGCCGTCGCGGCCGGAGTGATGAGCAGCGCGAGGACCAAGATATTGCCGATTGTGCTCACGGAAATGACCACTGCGGCCGTGACACACAGGTACAAAATGATGTCCAAAACAAAGACAGGCAAGCCCATTGCGCGGGCAGTTTCCCGGTCCAAGCACGTGGCGTTGAGCTGGGGGCCAAAGGCTATAACGATGGCGACAACCACGGCGCATACGCAGCCCGCGACGATAATATCGGTGCGGGAAACGCCGGTGAGTGAGCCGAAGAGGAAGCTTGTCAGCGAGGCACTATAACCATCGGTGTGCGAGATTATCACCATGCCCAAAGCGAAAGCAGCGGCGAAGAAGATACCGATGATGGAATCCGCTCGCACGTGGCGACGCTGCGAAAAGGCGGCGATGAGCAAGGCCACAACTGCACCGGCGACTGCGCCACCCACGAGCACCGAGGCTTGCAGGGCGAAGGCTATGGCTAGGCCCGGGAATACGGCGTGGGAGACGGCGTCGCCAATAAAAGCCATGCCGCGTAGCACGACATAGCAGCCGATGACGCCGCATACGATGGCCGCAAGCAAGGAGATGCCTACCGCGCGGGCGAGAAAGTCAAGGTGGGGATTGACCAGGTCGCGCAGGAAATCGAGGAAGGAAATTTCTATCATGCGGTGACTCCAATGGCAGAAAGCAAAGGGGAACCGGCACGCACGCCAAAGGTGTGTGTCCACGGGTCCGTCTGTTGAAGAAGGTGCGAGGCGGAATCATCGGCTATCACGGTGCCGTTAAAGAGAATGAGGCGGTGGCAAGAATGTGCGGCTTCAGAAAGGTTATGAGTGGACATAATGATGGATGTGCCGCGGTGGGAAAGCTCTTCAAAAAGCTCGAGGAGCGATTCGGTATTGGGCGCATCTAGTCCGGTAAAGGGCTCATCGAGCAACAGCACGCGTGGTTGTGTGGCAAGGGCCCGGGCGATGAGCACGCGTTGGCGTTGACCACCGGAGAGTTCTTCGATTGGGCGATGCGAAAAATCTTCCATGTTCACCAAACGAAGCGCCTCTGCTGCTGCGGCATGATCCTTAGCGCGCGGTCGCTTCAGCCAGCCGATAAGGCCGGTGCGGCCGCTGAGCACGGTGCGATAGACATTGATGGGAAAGCCCCATTCCACTTCGTGACGCTGGGGAACATACCCCACGGTGCCAGAGATGCTCCGAGTTCCGGAGGAAGGGATAAGCCCTAAAATGGCGCGCATGAGGGTGGTCTTACCAGCACCATTGGGCCCGAGGAGCCCGATGAATTCGCCGGGGTGGACCTCTAGATTGGCAGCGGTGATAACGCTGCGGTGCGAGAGCGAGACGTTTAGATCAGCAACGGAAATGAGCGGTTTAGCCACGGCTACCGCCCCGCTTGGAAGAACGCAGTACTAGGCCAAGGGCCAGCAGTAGTACTACGGCGCCAACGCCGGCGAGGACAAAGACCCAGGTGGGAATAGAGGAGCCTGCGGTCTGAGCGTTGTCTGGATTCCAGATAGTGTCTTGGGCCGCTTGGACGTCGGCATCATCGCCCACGGCGAAGGTGAGTACGCCATCGGTGCTGAACTCGGCGCCGTCCTTGGTCTTGCCCTTCACCCTGATGCCTACCTGATGGGTGCCTGGCTCCGTAAACGTCCAGTTGGCGTGGGTGTGGGTATTGAGGTCTACCCAGAAGTCCTCGTCGCTCTTCTGCGCGGTGGACCACAAGAGCTGTGGCGCTTCAAAGCCGCCGTTTTGTAAGAAGAGGGAGAAATCGCCCGGCCCGGAGTGGCCGAGGAATTCCATGGTGATGCCGCGGTCGGCGGCGTCGACAAGGGAGGGCGCCTGGGTATTCCAGCCCAGCCAGGGAACGCCGACTTGCTCGGTTTGGGGAACCACCCAGACCTTATCGCCGGACTCAGCTCCAACGAAGCCAAAGTCATCCGTATCGGGAAGGGCTTGCTGTGCTTTATCGCCCACGGAAAACACGAGGTCGTCCAAGTGACGCCAGACTGGCTTATCGCCGGCATCATCGCGGGCCATAAGCTCAGAATCCGTGCCATCAAGCAGGGCACCAACGTCTACGTGACCGGTGTCGATGACCTTTTCTTCGCCCTGGGGGGCAACGTGTTCATCGGCACCGACCACCTGGGCGAGGTCGCCCGCCCAAGCAGGGCTGGTAGAAAGTGCCAGACCTGCAGTAAGGACGCAGGCGGCGGTGCGGGTGGCGGTACGAGTAGCGAATTTAAGCATTTTTATCTCCATGGGTGGGGTTGGGGTTCAGACAACGCTGCAGGGAATCAGCGTTAAATTTCATGAGGTCGATGTAGGAGCTGACGGTGTCATCGAACGTGTCGCCGTAGATGGGGCACAGCTCCACGCCTTGCTCCGCGGCAGCCTGCTCCAGGGTCTCGGCGCTTGCCTGCTGTACAGGTTCGACGAAGACGGCGGGCAGGTGGAGGTTTTCCAATGTGCGGCGCAAGGCGATGACTTCTCGCGGGGAGGGCTCGATGGCCGGATTGGGGGTGACAAAGCCCGCCACAGAAATGTCATATCCTTGCTCCAGGTAGGCGTAGCCATGGTGGGTGGTCACTAAGTGCCGGTTTTCTTGAGGAATGGAAGAAATGGCGTGCTCTACGTAGGAATCCGTATCCCGCAGGCGCTTGGTGTAGGCCTGCGCTCGCTGGCGATAAGAGGCACCATGAGAGGGATCTGCCTGCGCCAATTCCTCAGCAATGACATCGACGTAGGCGATGGCATTGTCCACGTTGTGCCACAGGTGAGGGTCCACCTCGCCGTGAATGTGCTTTCCTAGTACGGCCTGCGGCAGGAGGTAGGTATCCTCGCCTGGCGTGCCCAGGAAGCGGTAGGCCGGATCCGGCGGGATGGGCTGCAGAACCGAAGACGGGATAGAAATCGCAGTGGTGGCGGGGTCAAAGCGCCTGTCTTGGTCGCGCAGATCAATGCGCCCTTGGGTCAAGTCGCCTTCAATATCCAGGTGCCCGGAATCGATGGCCTGCATGCCGTTAGGCGGGTTTACTCCCACGGCCACAGTGAGGTGTTGGACGTCGGTGCCCTCTGCTTGGAACCCGAGGTCGTAGATTCCCGGCTGGGAAAAACCCCAAGACACGTGCGTGTGGGCGTTGGCCGGCAGAGTCACGGAGTCTTCCTCGTCATCGACGCCATCGGCCGAGTTAAAAAGGACCTCCGGGGTGCCGAAGGTAGAGATCACATAGGCCGCGACGTTACCTGGCCCATCGGCAGAGACCATGCGGAAGTCCACTCCGGAAGAACGCTGCTGTGCGCCGCTGATGCGCAGGCCCAGCCAAATTGCCTCGAGCGAGACATCTTCTACCAGCGGCACCAGAGTGGCACCGCGGGTGGAGGCAGCATCAGCGACTTCCACCACGGGGGCATCGGTGGATTCGTGCAGCGTATCGATGAGAGACTGTGGCTCCAGCAAGTAGCCATTGCTCAGTGCCAAATCGGCATTGGCAACATCGCGCACCGTGCGCAGCGTTGGCTCAAAGGTATGCGGATCTTTTCCGCTGGGGATAAGGCTTTGTACCCGGGCATCTTCTCCCGCGACGTTGCGCGCAAGATCCGCGAGGATCGGGGTGGTGGCCACCACGGCGAATTTTTCTCCGCTTCCGGTATCCAACGCAGCCGAAGGGGCACAACCAGTGGCCAGCAGGCAGGAGCCCAGCAGCGCGCCTATGGTCCGAAGCCGGCGTCTATGGGAAAGCGCACGCGCCATTAGTCCGCTGCCTTAGCTACAGCTAGACGGGCAATGCCTAGGCCGAGGAAGAGCATGCCCAAGCCCAACGCTCCGATGCCAAAGGGAACAATAGGAGTCCCCGTATTGGCTAAAGAACCGCCCTTGCTGTGTGCCTGCCCGGACTGGCCAGTGTTTGATCCGGTACTTGCGGTAGAGCCACCAGCGCTTGCCGACGCCCCACCTGCCGCAGCACCATGCCCGCAGTCGCCGCCCTCCGGATTGACCGCAGCGCCCAAGTCGAAGTGCCCGTTGTCAAAGGCTTCAGCCGGCTTGTTACCGCCGACCACGAAGTGAAGTGTCGCTTCACCGGCAACTTGCTTGCCCCCATCGGTCTTGGCCACCTGGCGGATGGTGACGTCATAGGTGCCCTGCGCACCAAAGACCCAGTTGGGGTGCACGTGCGTATTGGGGGCAATCGAATAGGTACCCTCCGCCGCATCTGCATTGCCGCGGAACCACTCATCGCCCACGATCTTTCCCAATCCACCCTGGGAGTAGACCATCATCGGGCCGGGTCCCTTGAAGCCTGCTAACTCCCAGGTGACATCGCCAGGGATATTCTCGCGCATGGTCGGACTTTGGGTATTAGCGCCGAGCCACGGCACACCATCGACCTGGGTAGAACCAATCATCCACGCCTGACCAGCTGGCACTGGACCTACCTCTTGCGGCAGATCGACGCTGGATTTATCGGAGAGATAAAAGGTAGCGCCTTCAGCATCGCGCCACTGGGAAGGGGAGACCGTATCGTCCTTGATTTGCGGCGTCATGCCCGGGGTGCACTCTTCGTCCCCGGAGGCGCCGGACTTATCGGCAGCTGGAGCGCCGCCCTTGTCTGCTGACCGTTGGTCGCTCGTAGCCTCTTGGTCATTGTTTACCTCGCCCGTGTCAGCCGATCGATCCGCTGTGGACGCATCGCCGCCGTCGCCCACTTCCCAGGTATAGGTCACAGCATTGCTGGTTTCGCCGTTGGAGTGGGCTCGCACCGTCATGGTGTAGGTGCCGGCCTCACTAAAGGCCCAGTTGACGTGCTTGTGAGCAGGAGTGGGCTGATTGATAACCTCACCGCTGGTGAGCTCCATTGAACCGGAATCTGTAACCGTCTTGACATCGCCAAAGCTGCTGGTTTCAAAAACATACACTGAACCAGGTCCAGAGACTTCTGCGAATTCTAGGTCAACGTTGTCAAAGCCGCCATCGCGTGCAGGCTGGGTATCCCAGCCCGGCCAAATAATGCGCTGATCTTGCGTCTGCGGCAGGAAGTAGGTCGGCTGGCCTATCTCCGGCACTGCCTCGGTGGCATCCGACCAGGCATCCTCGACAACTTTGAGCACCACATCATCGCCGGAGCGTGGAACGCCCGATCCAGTGATGTCTTCCTTCATTGACAGATGTAGCTGACCATCTGGGGCCGTGACATAGAAGGCGTCTACATGCCCAGAGTCGAAGACCTCATCAAAGGCAAGTGCCGCGGCGGGGGAGAAGAAGGCCAATGCTGTGGCAAAGACGGCGGCAAATACCTGAATAAATCGGCGCCGCAGCGGGACGCGCCGGGAGGCAAAAGATGGCGAATAGTGCATTGTGGTTTCCCGTCTAGTTGGTGGGGTAGAAGAGGCTTAGAATTTGAGGCCGAAGCGCTTGCGGATGAGGTCCTCGTTATCTCGGAAGAAGTTATAAAAGGCCTTGAAAATCACCACGAGGACCGCTGGTAGGACCAAACTCCACGGGCTAAACGAGGACCCTGTGGGCTCTTCTGGCCGGCCGGGGTGGGCTGGTGTGTCCGGGGTATCTGGGGCGGACGGTTGCGTGGAAGGCTCCTGGGAAGGCTTGTCTGTTGGACTTTCGCTGGGCTCTCCGCTCCCGGTCGTGCCCGGCGCGAGGAAGGAACAGGAGTCCAATGTCTTATCGCCTACAGCAAAGGTGAGGGTTTGGGGCGCGGACTTTAGTTCCTTGCCGTCCGTGCCCGTGGCCGTATAAGTAGCCTCAAAGGTGTACAAGCCAGGCTTGGAAAAGGCCCAGTGCGTATGGGTATGGGCCGGAAAGTTGGTTTCGATGGTGTAGTCCTTAGCCGCAGAATTGGCGAGGACCGAAAAACCTTTGCCATGGGTGCCATCGATAAATGCGCCCCATTCGGCACCGTCCGGTGTGGAGGTGGGCTTCAAGTTGAGGTTGACGGCATTGTCCTTGGTTGAGGAATAATCCAGGTCCTGGGTGTTATAGCCGGGCCAAATGATGTTTTGGTCCTGGGTTTGTGGCAGGTGATAGAAGCGCTCACCGGGCTTTCCTAGGAAGTCGAACTCTTTGCCTGCGAGCTTCTTATTGCGCGGGGTGAGTGCATTATCGTGTACGCCGAGCACCACGTCATCGAGTTTGCGGTCAACAGATTTCTTGTCCACCTGTGCCGTGTCATCGCGCAGAACCGTTGCAAAGCCTCCCTCGGCAGGCTGGGCCTTGATGTCTACATGACCACGGTCTAGTAGGTACTTTTCGCTGCAGTGTGCATTGCCGGCTTGCGGTTCTTCGGTGCCTGGCTGGGGCGCGGAAGACGGAGTGTCTTCCTTGCCTGGGGTAGCCTCCGGTTCCTCATTGGAAGTGGAGAACCTCCCACTGACTTCATAGTTTTCACCAAAATCAAAAGACTCCGTAATAACGCTGCTAGCGTGTCCGGCCTTAACAGTGGAATGGGGGAAGAGGTTAACCTTGGCAAAATAGCCTTCGAAGTACTCGCCCTCATCAAAGGCGACCTCGCCGTGGCCGTTAGTAATAGGGGTTTCCAGATCCACGGTGGGGTATTTAGCCCCCTTCGTGTCATAGAGCCCGCCGGTGAGAAGGCCATTGAAGTTTTTATCCTCGGTATCCACCACAATCTTGGTGCCCCCATTGCCCTGCTTGCGCATGCGGATGGTGTAGCCGAGCTCCTTTAGCTCGGTTTCCTCGGTGGGGGCAAGCTGGCGCGGCTGGGAGGTTTCCTGCCACGTATCAGCGGCGGCAGAAGAATCGGTGTGGCTGGATTTGCCGGGTTGGAAGTCAAGGGGCTGGGATATCCAGCGTGGGGAATCGCCCTCAGGGGTAAAGACGGCCTGTACCTGGGAAGGTTCGGGGCCCATATATTCGTCCCACTGAGCATGCCCGTCCTTAACGGGAAGGTCGGTGAGGAAGTAGCCGTCGATAAGCAGCGTGAGGGTGCCTTGTGCCTTGTTCTTGGCGTCGAAGGAAATGGTGGTGAGCTTGTCGTCACCGTCTTTTTCGGGATTGGACTTGGGGGCCATGCGCAGGCTGTAGCCAGCAGTAGCGGCGTTGCCAGCCGCGGACTGTGCGAAGCGCTCCTTGAGGCTCGGCGTTTTTTCCTTTTTGGGCTTTTGCCCGCCTACTTGGATGGTGGTGGTCTGTGGCTCATTGGCTATGAGCTTGCCGTCCTTTCCGCGCGCACTGGTGCGGTAGGTCAGGCGGTATCGTCCTGGCTTGGTAAACAGAGTGGAGTTGTGCGTATGTGTGCCGGCAACAATGTAGGCAGAGTGCGGCGAATCCGGGAAGGAACCGAGCATGCGGTGCAGCTGGGTGCCTGCCTCATCATCTTTATTGGTAAAAAGCTCCACCTCGCCGGGGCCATCGACGCTGAGCAAGTCAAGGAAGGCTACGCCGTCACGGAATTTGTCCGTGGGCAGCGAAGCATCTGCGCCAAAGCCCAGCCAAATGGGCGAAGTATTACCGGATACCTGGTGCGGCGCTGTGTAATAAGTCGTGCCAGGGGCCCCAATGTAGTCTTGGGTCCCGTTTGCCGGAAGCGTATAGAGATACTGGTTGCTGTTATCCGTAGCGCTGTAGCCCTTGCCCACCCAGGCAACAGTGTCTGCAATCGGGGGCTCTTGACCACCAAACTCGGACTTTAGGACGAAATCGTTGTTCTCCCAGAAAGACTTGGGGGAGTCAACGTGGGTATTGGTAGCGATGTGCTTGCCATCATCGGGGCCTGCGACAGCCGTGGCGGGAGTGATAAGTGCCAAAGTGCTCAGCGTGGCAAGGAAACGGATGCGTGGGGAAGCCACAGTTGGGAAGGCCTTTCTACAGTTCTCAAAGTTCACCAGAAACTATAGAAAATGATTCTCATAACCTGTTAGCCGTAATGGAAGTCAGTTTCATTGACCTGTGGTTTTGTAGTGAAACTCGTTTCCAATTAACCCAATTTGCGTGTAGGAATAGACTGCAAACCGCTAGGCGCCGGGCAGGTTTTAAGGGCGCTTGGGCTGGTGCGGACTGGAATCGGCGGCTCCACTACGATGGTTGGCATGACTGAAGTACGCGTTAGATTCTGTCCATCCCCAACCGGCACACCGCACGTAGGCATGGTGCGCACCGCACTATTCAACTGGGCCTATGCCCGCCATACCGGTGGCAAGCTGGTATTTCGCATCGAGGACACCGATGCCGCCCGTGACTCTGAAGAGTCCTACCAGGCCATCATTGATTCCCTGACCTGGCTTGGGCTGGGCTGGGATGAAGGCATTGATGTCGGTGGCCCGCACGAGCCTTACCGTCAGTCCCAGCGCATGGACATCTACAAGGAAGTTTTGGACAAACTCATCGAAGGTGGCTTTGTCTACCCGGCATATTCCACTGCCCAAGAGGTAGAGGAGCGCCACAAGGCGGCCGGCCGTGACCCGAAGCTGGGCTATGACAACTTTGACCGCGATCTCACCCAGGAGCAGATCGATGCTTTTGAGGCCGAAGGTCGCAAGCCTGTCTGGCGCCTGCGCATGCCGGAGCAGGACTGGACCTGGACTGATCTGGTGCGCGGGGAAATGACCTTCAAATCTGAAACCCAGCCAGATTATGTGGTGGCTCGCTCCAATGGTGCGCCGCTCTATACCCTGGTTAACCCGGTTGATGATGCCCTGATGCGCATCACCCACGTGCTGCGTGGTGAGGACCTGCTTTCTTCTACTCCGCGTCAGCTCGCGCTTTACGACGCCCTTAAGAAGATTGGCGTTGCCGAGTTCACCCCAGAGTTTGGCCACCTACCCTTCGTGATGGGCGAGGGCAATAAGAAGCTGTCTAAGCGCGACCCGCAGTCCAACCTGTTTAACCACCGCGATAACGGCATCATCCCGGAGGGCATGCTCAACTACCTGTCCCTGTTGGGCTGGTCCCTGTCCGCGGACCAGGACATCTTCAGCATGGATGACTTGGTAGAAAACTTCGACGTCCACGACGTGCTGGGTAATCCCGCACGCTTTGACCAGAAGAAGCTCGAGGCCATCAACGCGGATCACATCCGCCAGCTAGACCCAGAAGAGTTTGCCTTCCGTCTGCGTAACTACTTGACCGAATACACGGATTTCCCGGCTGACTATGACGGTGAGAAGTTCGCCTTCGCCGCAGATCTTGTACAAACCCGCATCAAGACTCTGTCTGATGCCTATGGTCTCATGAGCTTTTTAGTGACCCCGGATGCCGACCTAAAGCTCGATGAGAAGGCGGCGAAGAAGAACCTCAAGGAAGAGGCCATTCAGCCGCTCGAGGTGGGCATCGAGACCCTCGAGGGCATTGCGGACTGGAAGACCGAGAATATTGAGGCGGCACTATCCAAGGCCCTTATTGAAGACCTTGAGTTGAAGCCCCGTAAGGCTTACGGCGCACTGCGCGTAGCTATTTCCGGCGCCCAGGTTTCCCCACCGCTCTTTGAGTCCATGGAGCTGCTGGGTAAGGAGTCCACCCTGGCCCGCCTTCGTGCGGCCCGTGAAGTGACTCCCTACGTGCCGGCGACACAGTAGGAGGAGCACCTTCCGTAAGGCGGCGATAGATATCTAATCCCGCATCTTCGATGCGGCGAATGGCAGCTGAACTACAGCGCTGTCATTCGCCGCCTTTTTATTAACCACTCTACTGGCCTGAAAATGGCGTGTGTGCTGGCGATTTGGCAGTTTACGCGTTGATCATTATAGTTATTACACGTTGCAGCGAGCAAGGGAGCGAAGCCGTAAGGCAGTAAGCTTCCAGCGCAAGTTAGCAAATGGCCTATGGTGTAATTGGCAACACAGCGGTTTCTGGTACCGCCATTCTAGGTTCGAGTCCTGGTAGGCCAGCAGTGAAAATGCTTTAAACGGCAGGCTCACTAGTTCTATGCCCCGTTCGTCTAGCGGCCTAGGACGCCGGCCTCTCACGCCGGTAACACGGGTTCAAATCCCGTACGGGGTACAAAGACCTCCAGCCTAAAGGTTGGAGGATTTTTCATATCCGGGGCAATGTCTTTTTCTAGCGACAGTCTGGGGCGCGACCACGGCGCAAGCAAAACTGGTTATAACCTACCCCCAGACCATTGGACTCGTCCGTGCAGTTAGCCGCGTCCTGCCAATGGAACCTGGGTTAAGACCACCGCGAAGTTGCGCAAAACCCTTCCTGCCCTGCACGTGCAGGCATAGACTGCAAGTACAGCAGAAAACAAACAGAAAGGAGAGCGGGTGACAGAAAGCGAAACGCACCACAGCCAAGGCGCACAGCCCGAAAGCACAGCCAGGTAGTAACGCTATAATCCACAACTTCCTTCCCACCAACGTTTGCATGAAGTATAGGAGCCTGCAGCATATGCACTTCGACGCACAGCGCCATCCCGAGTCCTACTAGCACAGCGTTCTCGGCCACGGACTATCCACAGATTGCTTGCGGAATAACCACTGATTCGATCCGCACCTCGGCCACGAAGAACCCTCACTGCAGTACCGGACTCGGGAATTTTTGCGTTTTCCTTCGCCTGCCCTCAAAACCCTCCGTGACCGCGCGATTTGTGCTGAATTAACCCATCGTTTACTCTTAACAAGTCCGCAACGCACAGTGTGCGAATGCTGCGAACGCGCCCCGTTCGTCTAGCGGCCTAGGACGCCGGCCTCTCACGCCGGTAACACGGGTTCAAATCCCGTACGGGGTACCAACGGAAAGCTGCGAGCCACATGGTTCGCAGCTTTTTCTTTCCCTAAGACCTGTTCGGTCTAGCGGCATGTAGGGCAGGCCTCGATGTCCAAGCGCTAACCGTCGTGCCCGCGGGACGGTATAGGAGCTGAGGTAAAGAGCGGGGCACAGACTCCCGTAGCGGTCCTTCAGTAGGGACTCAGGTGGGCTGTAAGTGGTTACGTGCCCGATAGCTGCGTTCGAGGGAATCCTTTAAGAAGGAGCTAGACCTAGCGTTAAAGGGTATCCGAGTCCTTCTTAGCGGATGCGTATTCGGCTTTTCCAGCCCCTTCTAGGTCTTTCGGGCACTAGCGTGGGACCCGACCATGAAAAAGCCCACCAAACCGTGAAAAGGGCGTGGTGGGCGGTGTAGGAAGGGTGGAAGAGGAGACGTCGGCAAGCGTGGCTACGCCATAACCTTCGTCTTTTTAATCGCTTTCTGCAGGCGCTTGTGATAGGCATCCATGGCGCGGCGGAGAACGAGGCCGACGATGAGTGCAGGGATGGTAAATAGCAGTAGCATGCCCAACTCGCGCCAAATATCGCCGTGATAGGTGCCCGCAATGGCGCTGCGGAAAGCATCAATGGCGTACGTTGCTGGCAGCCACGGGCTCACGTTCTGGAACCATTCAGGCAGCAAAGGCAGCGGGTATGCGCCGCCGGAGCCCGAGACTTGTATCACGAGCAACAACACCGCTAAGGCCTTGCCGGCACTATCGAGTGTGATGACAAGTGCATAGATGATCAACATAAACACCAGTGAGACTATCCATGCGGCAAACATGAGCATGAATGGGTGAGCAGGCTCGATCTGGACGAAGAAGATGAGGCTGAGAACCACCAAGGTGGCCTGCGCGAGGCCGACCAGGCCGAGTGTGGCAAAGCGGCCGAAGAACGCTTGACCACGGGTGAATTCGCTCTCGTCGTACTTCCCGTTCTCGTCCTTGCGCAAGTATTTACGCTCGGCGTTGGTATGCACCAGCACGCATGCCAGAAGGGCGCCTACCCATAGCGACAAGGTGAGGTAGAACGGCGTCATACCCACGCCAAAGGCAGCGACAGGGTAGACCGGCTGGCGGTCTACAGCTACGGGAGCGGCGATGCGAGAGGCAAGCAGTTCTGGATCGTTGCCGACGATTTCCGCCAGCTTGGCCAAATCGCCGCCACGGCGCGCCTCGTCGATCTTGCGGCCCATGTCCGCAAATCGGCCGCTTTGCTCCCGCAGGGTGCCGGCAAGGCCGGCAGTGGTATCGCGGGCGCGCGCCAGGCTTTGCTGTGGCGACTCGTCATTCTCGGAAACCGAGGAGCGAATGCCTGCGATGTCCTGCTTGACAGCATGAATATCGTCCGCGACAACCGAGACGCTCTGGTTGAGCTGATCTAGCTGCGGTTTGAGGTTCTCGTTATAGGAATTGCGTGCCTTTTCAGCAGCCTGCTTGGCATTGGCGATGGCATCCTTGGTGCGCTGCCGGGAGTCTTGGGACGTGCCACGGCCTTGCTCAAGGTCATTGGCGGTAGATACGAGCGAATCATGCAGAGCGTTGCTCTGGGCAATGGAGGCATCAATCTGGCCCACCATCGCCTTATATCCACCCGCGACCGCGGCAGGTAGAGCTACTTTATCGGCTTGCTCCTTGACGGAAGTGCGAACTCCCTCAAAGGCCTGAGTTTGCTCATTCACCCGTTCAGCGGCGGTGCGGTAGGTCTGCGCCGTTTGTGCGCTGGTGTTGCTTGCATTATTGAGCAACTCATCGACCTGGGCAGAGAGCGCATCGTAGCTTCGCGTTGTAGCAGCCAAGGAAGCGTCGAGCGAACCAGCCGAGTCATTGAGGGTAGAGCGCAGAACGTCGATGGGGCTTTCGCCTTGGTCATTGTCTGTCTCCGTAGCCTGGCGGCCAGCCTCGGCGAGAATATTGTCCGCAGCCTGCGTAAGCGGCAGGGTGGAGTCAACCAGATTGCTTAGTGCACCTACGGTGCCAGCCGCAGCATCGAGGCGAGTGCTGACGTTATTGACGCGATTGTGCAGGTTATTGAGTGCAGTCTGGGTATCGTCCTCATTGAGGTATTTATCAAAATCCGAGACGACGCCAAGGCCGACATTGGATACCACGCGGGTGAAGGACTCGTCGATTTTCTGAATGACGCCGTCCGCACTCTTTTGCGTGATGGTGGTAGACAGCGCATTCTTCTTCTCATTGGTATAGAGGTTGAGCTTGCTTGGTTCGGTTCCTTCTACATAGAACGTGAGAAGGTCCGCGCTGAAGTCTTTGGGAAGGACAATGCCGGCATAGTATTCGCCGGACTTTGTTCCTTCGACTGCATCGGCGCTATCAGTAATGACCCAATCGATATCGTGATTGCGGCTGAGCTGCGAGAGCACCTCATCGCCCAGATTAAGCTTCAGGGAGGCGAGGTCGCTTTCGTGGCCTTCATCCTCGCTGGCCACAGCAATCTTGAGCTGGTTGGTATTAGCAAAAGGATCCCAGCTAGCCAGCACGTTGAAGGACGTGAAAAGCAACGGGATGATGGCAAGGCCAAAGATGATGACCGCAGTCATTACATTGGTGCGAATGGCGTGGAGGTCATCGCGGAGGATGGTCAGAATGTTTTTCATGACTTACTCGCCTCCCTTTCCGGAGTCATCACCATCAACGGCGGGCATTTCCTTGGTCTCGCTGGTATTAGAAGGTGTGGATTCCTCGTCTAAGTCCTCTAGGAGGTAGCGGTTTGGGTGTTCCTGTTGGTGCTCTAGGTGCTCCTGGATTTCCTCATCGCTGAGATCCGCCAGGCGGTTATCGTGCGCGATGCTCTGCTTGACGTACTCAAGGGAGCAGATAACCCCCACCGCAATGAGCGTAACCAGGCAGGCCAGGCCGAAGATGATGGCCTTTTCTTCAGGATTAATGCGTGAGTAGATGCCTAAAGCGACGACTAACGCTAGGCCTACCGCGACGGTAATCTTCATCAGCTGGGAGTAATTCCTGCGCGCCATGCTCCATTTATCTTCCAAGCTTTGTTGGTACGCCTCGCGGTCATTCAAGGCATAGAGGAGGTCGGTAAAGCGGTACCGGCTGCCGACCAGATGGACCTGCTCATTGATAACGAGACCGCCCTTATGCAGTTCGTCGTTGACCAGCATATTGACGTTGGACAGGCCGCGGCGCAGCACAGTACCGATGAGGTAAGCGATCGCGGCCATGCCGATGAGCGCGGCAAGGTCGCGTGCATAGTGGTTGCCGTAGAAACCACCAACGGTCTCGCGCATGGCATCGATGCCGTAGGTAAAGGGCAGGAATGGGTGTACGACGCGGAAGAAGTCCGGCGTCATTTCAATGGGGTAGAGGCCGGATGCGCCCGGAATCTGGATGAAGGCGATGACCACCGCGATGCCGCGGCCTACGTGTCCAAACGTAGAAATCAAGCTATAGGTAATGCTCAGGTAGCACAGGCCTACGATGACTGCGGTAGCGACGTAGGCCAATGCATTGGCATGTTCAACTCCAATGGCCAGGTTGCCGATGGACACGATGAGTGCCTGTGCGATGGCAAAGAAGGAAAGCAAAAGGAAGCGGGCAAGGTAAGCCTTGGTAATGGTGAGGTTCTTGCGGCCCTGCGGGTCTACCTCCGCGCGGAAGATGATGAGCAGCATGAACGCGCCGATCCACAGCGTGAGGTTGATAAAGAGCGAGGACATGCCGGAACCGTAGTGCTTTACAGGGAATACGGCGTGGCTTTCCATCTCTGCAGGGGAGGCAAGGAAGGAAGACACCTCATCGGTGTTCAGCCCCTTGACAGACTGCAGGATGGAATTGTTATTGGCGGTATTGCTCAGCGCAATCACATCGCTGCGGGAGGCGCGAAGCCCCTCCTCAATACCGTCGAGGTCCACAGAAAAGCGCTCCACTACTTGCTGGGCCTGGCTTAGCTGCTCGTCGACGCCGCCCAAGAGCCCATCGGTTTGCCCTACCAGTGCCTGCTGGCTTTCGAGTGAGGCGGACAGTTTGCCGGTGGTAGCGGTGACGTCGGAAAGCGCAGCATTGAGCTTGGGCAGGCCTTCGGCCACATTATCGCGCAGCGCGTGGGAATCATCGCGCGTTTGGGCGGCCATCTTTTCCAACATGCCCGTGGTCTTATTGAGCGAATCGATGGTGTCGTTCGTATCGCTGTTGAGAGTATCTAAGTCACCGAGAACGGCCTTATTCTGGTCATTGCGTTCGCGGAGGTCTCCTACCTGATCCTTAATCTGTTGGGAAACCTGTGGGGGCAGGGCCGGTGAAGACGCAAGCTTTTCAAGCTGATCGATAGCCCGGTCAGCCTCACCGACGATTCCTGACGCGCCCGCAGATGCGGCACCGACGCGATTGAGGGCGCCACGTAGTTTGCCGGAGACTGAGCCTACGGTGGCATTGGCGGAGGCGGTTCCGTCCGCCATGGCGGTAGTGCCTTCTACATAGGCAGCGGTGGCATCGTCCGAGAAAGAAGTGACTTCCCGCTGGACCTCTGCAGTAATGGAGTTAAGTTCATCCAGGGCGGTCTGGGCATCATCGACGGTCTTTTGCACCGTGCCCAAAGACTCGCGGGCTTGCGCGATGGTAGGGCGCGCGTCTTCGATGGTGGAATGCACGTCAGCAAGCTGGCTGCGGGAGTTAGCTACCGTATCTGCAGTATCTGAAAAAGAATCCGCGGTCTTGCTTGCGGTACTGTTAATCTTCTGGCTCAAATCGCCACCGGAGTTCTTTAGCTCAGTGGCCACCGAATCCGCTACCTGCTCATTAAAGGTAGAGCTAATGGTGGTGTCTAGGGTCGAAGCGCCAGTATCAGTAATCTTCGGTGCAATGGCATTCAGCTTTTCATTGACGTGATATTCCAGCGTGGGCTGAGAATAGGTACCTTTAAAAAGGCTAACGAAATTGGCCGAGAAGTCCTCGGGGACGATTACCGAGGCGAAGACGTCACCCTTCTTAACGGCTTCTTCGGCTTCCTGGCGGTCCATGAACTGCCAGCCCAGCTTGTCATTGTCATGCAGCTTGTCAATCATCTGCCCGCCGACGTCTAAGTGGCCGGTCATCTCCGAGGATGCGCCTTTGTCTTCATTAACTACGGCGACTTTGAGGTGTTCTGTGTTTCCGTATGGATCCCAGAAACCGGAGATGTTTACCCAGGAATACAGAGCTGGGGTGATCATCAAACCAATGAGGATCACCCAGACCTGCGGGGTCCGCCACAAGCGGACAAAATCTTGGAGAAAAATCTTCCAACTAGTAATCACTCGAAGAACCGTAGCACCCAACCGGAAAGAACTAATAGTCTGACTGTCAGTTTTAACAGAAATGAGAGAGCGCGTCCTGTCGAGCTTGCAGATATGTTTCTGGTGTGAATTTCGGGGATGAGTTCAGGAGTAGGGGTGGGCATAGAAAGGCCGCCTAGGCTCATAGTTCAAGGGGCCTAGGCGGCAAGCGATCTGGGGCTAAGCCCCGATAGGCGCTTAGTGCTCGTCGTAGTGATCGCCGTGGGCGGCGTGGCGGTGGCCGTCGTGCAGGTAGTCCACGTGGTCGCCGTGCGGGATCGCTACGTGGCCGCAGCCTTCACCATGGGTGTGGTCGGCGTGCGCCTCGGCTTCAACGTGCTCGGTGGTCTCGCACTCATCCCAGTGGCCATCATGCTCACGGTGAATGTGGCCCTCGTGGAGATAGTCGGTGTGGTCACCGTGCGGGAAGGAAACGTGGCCGCAATCGGCGCCATGGGTGTGGGTATGGTCTTCGTGGGTGTTGTGGGTCATGATGCCTGATCCTCTCTGGTTGGGGGACGTTCCCCGTTATTTTCAGTGTGTTTTCATTAAAGCGTATTTTCATTTGAGTTCCAATAGGTGTGGGCGCGTTTCTCTAATTTTCTGGTTTGGGAAATAAAAGGACCCGCCTCCTTGGGGTTAGGTGGAGGCGGGCGTCGTAAAGCTGGGGAGGGCCCTAGAGGAGGTTGCTCAATTCGCGTGCGGCGGAAGTGAGAATGTTGGCGTATTTCTGGGCCGGGGAAGGTCGGAAACGCTCGGCAGATCCGGAAATCGACAACACTGCGAGGAAGGTTCCGGAACTATCGAAAACCGGCGCTGAGATGGAGGCTAAGCCGGCTTCGCGTTCCTCAATAGATTCGGAATAGCCTTGGTTTCGGGCCGCCTCAATGTCTTCTTGGGTAAACGAGGCGTCTTCGGTATTGATGTCTACATATGCGGCAATGATGCGTGCGGCAGAGCCGGAGCTAAGTGGTAGCTGGCGTCCGACTGGCACGACGTTGTGGAGGCCGGATTCCGGCTCCCTAGTGGCAATGCAGGTGCGGGTATTTCCGGTGACCTCGTAGAGCTGGATGGATTCTCCGGTGCGTTCGCGCAGCTTCTCCATGGTTGGCTCGGCTGCCTCGAGGAGGTGATCTCGGTTGCCGGGAAGGGCTGGGCCAGCCTTCCACTTTCCATCGGGGGTGCGAACGAGGATGCGGTGTGCTTCGAGTGCGGTGGCCAATCGGTGTGCTGTCGCCCGAGGCAGCCCCGTGGTTTCGCATAATTCATTGAGGGTGGAGGGGTGGTTGGCGGCGGCCATCATTATGGCCATTGCTCGATCCAACACCTTAATTCCGGAAACTGCGCTATACTCTCCCATACAATGAAATCTACGTCCCAACTTATGAGATTTCAAGTGTGGAGAGATGTTTATGAACCAGAAGCTGACATTGGCAGAAAAAGTGTGGCGAGATCACGTCGTCCAACACGGTGACGCTGGGGCACCAGACCTCATCTTTATTGACTTTCAGCTACTACATGAAGTTACCAGTCCGCAGGCATTTGATGGCTTGCGGCTGGCCGGCCGCACGTTGCGTCACCCTGAGCTGCACTTGGCCACCGAGGACCATAACGTTCCCACGCAAGGCATCAAGTCCGGCAACCTCTTGGAAATCAAAGATGAGGTTTCACGCACCCAGGTATCGACCCTGCGCAAGAATTGCGAGGATTTTGGAGTGCGCTTGCACTCTATGGGTGATGCCCAGCAGGGCATTGTGCACACGGTTGGCCCGCAGCTGGGGATCACCCAGCCGGGTATGACAATCGTGTGTGGCGACTCGCATACCTCCACGCACGGCGCCTTTGGTTCTATCGCCATGGGTATTGGCACCTCTGAGGTAGAACACGTCATGGCTACGCAGACGCTTTCTTTAAAGCCATTCAAAACCATGGCTATTGAGGTGACTGGCGAGCTGCAAGAGGGGGTATCTGCCAAGGACCTCATCTTGGCCATTATCGCGAAAATCGGTACCGGTGGCGGGCAGGGCCACATCATTGAGTATCGCGGTGAGGCCATCCGCAAGATGTCCATGGAAGCGCGCATGACCATCTGCAATATGTCTATTGAGGCAGGAGCCCGCGCTGGCATGGTCGCTCCCGATGAGACGACCTTCGAGTATGTCAAGGGCCGCGAGTTTGCTCCCACAGGAGCAGACTGGGATGCCGCGGTTGAGTATTGGAGGACGCTTCCCACGGACGAAGGCGCAGAATTCGATACCGTCGTAGAAATTGATGGCTCCTCGCTGACCCCATTTGTTACGTGGGGAACTAATCCTGGACAGGGCCTTCCGTTGGGGGAGAAGGTCCCAGATCCGCAAGATTGTGGTGACGATAATGAAAAGGCCACTGTGGAAAAAGCTTTGCAGTATATGGATCTGCAGCCAGGTACTCCGCTGCGCGATATCAAGATCGATACCGTCTTCGTCGGTTCCTGTACCAATGCCCGCATCGAAGACCTGCGCGCTGCGGCCGACGTGGTCAAGGGGCGCACCATCGCTGCCAATACGCGGATGATGGTGGTGCCGTCCTCCGCCGTGGTCAAGGCCCAAGCGGAGGAGGAGGGTCTCGACGAAGTCTTCCGACAGTTCGGCGCGGAGTGGCGTACCGCCGGCTGCTCGATGTGCTTGGGTATGAACCCAGATCAATTGGCTCCGGGCGAGCGATCCGCCTCCACCTCCAACCGCAACTTCGAGGGGCGACAAGGCCCTGGTGGGCGCACGCACCTTGTCTCCCCGCAGGTGGCTGCCGCGACTGCCGTGACCGGTTACCTGTCTAGCCCGGCAGATCTGGATTAAGCGCTTAGAAAGGCATTGACAATGGAGAAATTTATTACGCATACGGGAACGGGCGTGCCCCTGCGCGCTTCCAACGTGGATACTGACCAGATCATCCCCGCGCGCTACTTGAAGTCGGTCAAGCGTACCGGCTTTTCAGATGGCCTATTTTCAAATTGGCGCTCCGATGACAACTTTGTACTCAACCAGGCGCAATTCAAGGACGGCTCGGTGCTTTTCGCGGGCAGTGATTTTGGCACCGGATCCTCCCGTGAGCACGCAGTGTGGGCGTTGAGTGAATACGGCTTCCGCGCGGTATTTTCTTCCCGCTTTGCTGATATTTTCCGCGGCAACGCTGGAAAGTCCGGACTGCTTACTGGATTGATGGAGCAAGAAGATATTGAGCTCATCTGGAAACAGCTGGAAGCAGGAGAAACTCAGGTCACCGTGGACCTGGAGGCCCGAACGGTCACGGTGGGAGAAAATACCTACCGCTTCGATATTGATGACTACACCCGTTGGCGGTTGATGGAAGGGCTGGATGACATCGGCATTACGCTCCGCAACGAGGATGCAATCGCTGCCTACGAATCGCATCGCCCCAGCTTCAAGCCCGCTGTTCACGCCCAATAGCAGAAGAATCGATGGCGATCGACGGGCCAGCAGTGCCCCTACAGTCCTGCTACGCGAAGAGGCCGTAGGGGTGCCCTGCGCTCACACGTGAACTTTAAACTTCCGTCTTGGGGTAAAAGGGGGTACAACTCGGTAACGTATAGGTAACAATTGCTTGCTCGAGTTTCCCGTACCAAAGTATCCCCCTAGCTTTAGATTTATGAGCAATCCCTATTCGAATAATGATTCCTTTAATTCAGGAAACAACGGTGCAGAGTATCCCGGAGCTGGCAATGAGTCTGCATCTCGTGGGCACGACGCGAATGGCCAGTCTGGCTACGGACAACAGCACTTTGGTCAACAGCAGTTCGGCCAGGAACAATATGGACAGCAGCAATACGGCCAGCCTGGATACGCCGGAAGCCCGTATCCGGGAGACGATTCCCTGTTTGGCCGAGATGTAGATGCCATTCAGGTAATCGGCGATAGCTTCCGCTACTTCGGCCGCAATTGGGCGCAGTGGATTTTTGGCCCACTGATCCAGGGCGTAGTGATGTTCATCCTCTATTTAGTGTTGATTGCTGTCCTAGCGGGCAGCGGATCATCCATTGATGCCCTAGCCAACAGTAGCTCGGGGTCTGATGCAGCTCTTACTGGCGGGCTGGTCGCAGTGATGGTTCTTGTCTTTATTGCGATGTTCCTCGTGATGATTTGGGCATATAGCACCTGGTATCAGGCCGCCAATAAGCAGGTGGATACCGGCACGCTGCAGATAACGGACTTCCTCAGCATTAAGAATATCGCCGGACTCATGGCGGTCTATGCGCTGTCGTTCGTGGTTGTCCTTCTAGGCTTTTTCCTCCTGATTATCCCGGGCCTTTTCGCTGCCTTCTTCTTCACTTGGATGCCGGCCGTCAAGGCTGCACGCCCTGAGCTATCTGTGGGCGAAACCTTTGGTGCATCCATCGAGGTCGCAAAGAAGAACGTTGGAGTGACCATCTTGGTGCTCGTCCTAATTGCCGTCCTGTACGCCGTGCTGAGCTTTACCATCGTCGGCGCTATTTTGTTCCCGGCGCTGAATACACTCATTACGGTTCTCTTTGTCCGCCGCACCCTTGGAATGCGCGGCTAGAAAGCTGCGCAGTGGCACAATAGGAGTGCACAGAAGGCCCTGCCGGTCCACCGAATCAGGTGGCAGGCAGGGCCTTAGTAGTAGCGTGCAGAAGAGCCGAGCAGCTAGCGCACCGGCAGCGGGCTAGCCAGGTAATCGGCACCGGTCAACTCGCCATTGTTGAAAGACAAGACCCACACAGAAGCTTTCTTGAATTTCAGCTTGTCCACTGGCTTTTTGAGGAACTTCGGGGCCAAATCCTCAATAATGCCGGGAATGGTTTCACCTTGACTGACGATGACGGGCACGCCACCGTCGTTGACCACACGGCGGAAAGCTTTCTTGGCTGCTTCTGGGTCGTTCTCCCAGGCCTCGTCGCCAAAGTTTTTGTTGATGGAAATGTCTTTGCCCAGTTCGTCGGCAAGCGGGGCAGCTGTCTGCTGGCAGCGCTGGGGCAAGGCCGAGTAAATCGCGGTGGGCTGGAAGGCGCTCAGCATCGGCACCAGCATCTCTGCTTGGCGGCGGCCCTTTTTATCCAGTGGCCGCAGGTTGTCATCGCCTTGCCAGCTGCCGCTTTCATGCGCGCGTGCGTGGCGCACATAAAGCACGCGGGTAGCGGGTGCGATGCGTAGGCGCTTAGCCGCCTTGGCCACTACCGCGGTATCAACGTCGTAGGACAGGAGGTCTTGCGCCTCGTCGATGGGCAGCCACCTTAGCTCATCGGTTTCACTATTGGCGGAATAGGTTCCGCCTAGGTACTTGGCCACCCAGTAGTAGACCACCTTAGTGCGGCCCTGGACTGGGTACGTTACCTTGCCGATGAGCTTGCCTAGACGCACGCTAAAGCCGGTTTCTTCTAGGATTTCCCGGGCCGCGGTAGTGGGCAGGGATTCGCCGGGATCGACCTTGCCCTTGGGCAGGGACCAATCATCGTAATGGGGGCGGTGGATGAGCGCGATTTCTGGGTCCTGCGGGGACCCGCGCCAGATTACGGCGCCGGCCGCAAGCGTAGTGCGGTGGAATTCCTTGGCGGGGTCCACCGGGATTTCCTGGTGGCGGCCGGAAATAAACTCCTCGTGCTGCTGATCCTTGTCGGTTTCGTGCATCTTTTTAATATTGGGCATCGTCTGCCTCCACGGGGCCTTTCCACAGAAATTGGGTGTTTGAAAACAACGTCTAAGCGCCCATTGTCCCACGGGTAAGGCGCGTTGTGCATCCTCGCCCCACGGGAGACGGGCATGCTTTAAGGTTGGGGTTATAGATTTGCACGTATGGAGGAGACACCATGGTTAATGTTGCCGTGATGGGTGCTGGTTCTTGGGGAACTACCTTGGCCAAGGTCTTTGCGGACGCCGGAAATGACGTTCGCCTGTGGGCGCGCCGCGCGGAATTGGCGCAGGCCATCAACGAGACCCACACCAATCCGGACTATTTGCCGGAGACCCGGCTGCCGGCCGCAGTGAGGGCCACCCACAATGATGTGGAAGCGCTGGCGCTTGCCGACGTCGTCGTGTTCGGCGTTCCCTCCCAAACCTTGCGCGCCAACGTGGAAAAGTGGGCACCGCACTTGCCGGAAGACGCCACCTTGGTCTCCATTTCTAAGGGTGTAGAGACCGCCACGCTCAAGCGCATGAGCGAGGTCATTATGGATGCGGCCGGCGTGCCAGCAGACCGCGTGGCGGTACTGTCTGGCCCGAACTTGGCCAAGGAGATTGCTGCCGGCCAAGTGGCCGCCACGGTGATTGCCTGCTCCGATGAAGACCGCGCTCAGCGCGTGCAAGCAGCGGTCGCCGCGCCGTACCTGCGGCCCTACACCAATACCGATGTTATAGGCGCGGAAATCGGCGGCGCCTGCAAAAACGTCATCGCCTTGGCCTGTGGTATCGCCTCCGGCAAGGGGCTGGGCAATAACACCATGGCCACCATCATCACCCGCGGTCTGGCGGAAATTACTCGCCTGGGAGTGGAGCTGGGGGCGGATCCATTTACTTTCTCCGGCCTCGCAGGCATGGGCGACTTGGTGGCAACGTGCACCTCGACATTGTCGCGCAACCGCACCTTTGGCTATCGCCTGGGCCAAGGCGGCACGATTGAAGAGGCCAAGGCCGCGACCAATGGCCAGGTCGCGGAGGGCGTCTACTCCTGTGACTCCATCTATCGCCTTGCCCAGCAGGCCGGGGTAGAGATGCCTATCACGCACGCGGTTTATGGCGTGTGCTACGAGGACATGGCGGTGGAAGATATGATCATCGCTTTGATGGGTCGGTCCAAGAAGTCGGAGTAGGTCGAGGGTAAAATCTGCGGGCATGACTGAAAAGACCCGCGTGGCCGTTATCTATGGCGGCCGTAGCACCGAGCACTCCGTATCCTGCGTATCCGCAGGCGCGATCATGAACCACCTCGACCCAGAGAAATTCGAGGTCGTGCCCATCGGCATTACCCGTGAGGGCACGTGGACGCCCGGCACCACGGAGGGCTTAGAAATTGTCGATGGCGTTATGCCGGAGGTCAGCCCAGGTGTGGAGCTGACCCTTTCTCTTGATCCCAATGCCAGGGGACAATTCCACAACGTCACCGACGGCACGCTCTTCGCAGAGGTCGACGTGGTATTTCCCATTCTGCACGGCCCCTTTGGCGAGGACGGTACTGTCCAAGGCCTCTTTGAGCTTTCCGGCTTGCCCTATGTAGGCCCAGGGGTATTGGCTTCCTCGGTGGGAATGGATAAGGAATTTACCAAGAAGGTGCTGGCGGCCGCAGACCTACCAGTAGCGCCCGAGGTCATCCTCAAAGGCCGTACCGAGCTAAGCGAGGACGAAAAGCAACGATTAGGCCTGCCCGTCTTTGTAAAACCCGCACGCGGTGGATCCTCCATTGGCGTTTCCAAGGTCTCTACTTGGGAGGAGTTCCCCGCAGCCGTCGACCTGGCGTTAGAAGATGACGAAAAAATTCTGGTGGAGCCTGAAATCGTTGGCCAAGAGGTAGAAATCGGTGTACTCCACTATGCCGATGGCACCTTGCTGGCCTCCGTCCCAGCGCTGCTCGCCGGCATCGATGATTCCGACGAGGGCTTTTATGGCTTCGACACCAAGTACCTCGATAATGTGGTCACCGCCGAAATCCCTGCACCTTTCGCACCTGAACTGACCGAGAAACTACGAGGCATGGCAATCCGCGCCTTCGAGGCCCTCAACTGTGAGGGCCTGTCCCGAGTCGACTTCTTCGTCACCGAGGACTCCGTGTATATCAACGAAATCAATACCCTGCCGGGCTTTACCCCGATCTCCATGTACCCGCAGGTGCTCGCGGCTTCCGGGGTAGAATACCCGGCGCTACTTGAGGCGCTTATCGAGCAGGCCCTAGCCAAATAGGCCTAAGCGCTGCCTACTTTTCGGTCGTGTGCTCTGCGAGCACGTCGCCGATTTCCACCAGTGCCGCCTGCGCGGCATCTTGTGGGGCGTGTAGCGCAAGGTAGTCCTCGCGGCCGAGGGCAAACCATGTGCCTGCGGTCGTGCCATGAGCCAAGGTAGTGTCCTCGAACCACGGAATATCGTTAACCTGCTGGAGCTTGACTCCGGCGCGATAGTTCTCCGGCTTGGCTACGCCGCATCGCGCAACGATGTCTTCGCGGCCATCGGCGCTCCACACATAGGTATTCTTTTCCTCTACCTTGCGGCGGTTGTATCCCTCAGCGACCGAATCGGGCAAGGCCTTGTCCACCTCGGCGCACATCCGGTCGTTGCCCGCCTTGAGCGCCTTGAGTGGCGCGTCGTGCGCGGTGGCTGGCTTTTCTTCGAGGGAAGAGAGGGCGTCGTTAAGCTCGCCCGGCTCTGCATCAGTGGAGGCAGTGACCGCGACAATGGGGAAGCGCTGTGCCGCATACCAGGTGGTGAGGTTGGAGCCAGGGGTGGCATCACGCACCTGGAACCACTGTTCGCCCTCTACGTCCTGGGTCTGGGAGTACTCGGTGTACTGGAAAGGCATATCCACGCCACAGCGCACGGTGACCTTATCGTCCGAGGTAGCGGCCCAAGCCGCGACACCAGAAGGCACGGGATCGGCAATGTCTGCCCGCGGTTTATCCATCACCTTGTCCGGCAGGGCATCGATAAAGCTGCGGCAGGCTTGCGAGTCTGCCTCCTTAGACTCCACGGGGGAGACCGCCACGGGTGCTTTGGCGACATTATTGAATACGTATTTTGCGCCGAAAAGGACCGCCAGAACCATCACTATGGACAACCCAAGTGAAATGAAGATCGCGGTGCGGTTAAATTGGGATGTCATAAGGGCTCATAGTATCGAAAGGAAGCTGGTGAACTTAACTCAGACTCTCGCAGATGTGGGAGAACGCGCCGCCATCCGGGAAATTACCTCCGTGGCCTCCAGTGGGCTCAATGGAGACGATGCCGCGGTTCTGCCCAGTGCGCCGCCGAATTCCCGCACCGTGACGGCCACCGATTTGATGGTGGAGGGACGTCATTTCCTGCGCGAGTGGTCTACCCCGCGCGAGATTGGCAAGAAGGCCATCTTGCGCAATTTTGCCGATGTGGAAGCTATGGGTGCTCGCCCGGTGGCCGCCCTCCTTGCTATCGCCGCGCCAGGTGATACCCCGGTGCCCTTCGTGCGCGGCATCGCCGAGGGAATTGCGGAGCATAGCTCTTTCTATAACGCCGAGTTGGTAGGCGGTGACCTTACGAAGTCCGATCTTTTGGTCATTAATATCACGGCCGTAGGCTTCCTGGGCGGCAGCCTTCCCGCCTTGACTTTGGACGGGGCGCGGGCAGGTCAGCAGGTGGTAGCGCACGGCAAGATCGGCCACTCGGCCGCCGGCTTGGCCTTGTTGGAGCGCTTCGGCCGGAACCTGCCTGCAGGGCATGAGCACCTGCAGCCGCTTATCGACGCCCACTGTGCCCCCTGGCTCAACCCCGGCCGCGGCGTCATTGCCCGTGCCGCGGGGGTCACCGCGATGACCGATAACTCAGACGGGCTGATTCAAGACTGCACTACGATGGCCGAGCACTCCTGTGTGCACATGGACTTGGATCCGCAGGCCTTGCAACCGGAAGAATTGCTGTGCCAAGCCGCGGATTTACTCGACTGCGATCCGTGGGAATGGGTACTCAGCGGCGGCGAAGACCACACCCTCATCGGCACAACCGCAAAGGAAGCACCCTCGGGATTCCGAAAGATTGGAACCGTAACCCGCGGCTGCGGGGTTACGCTGGGAGGCACCACACCGAGCTATCAGAAAGGCTGGCTGAGCTTTTAACCATGCACCCCACCTACCACCCTTCCTGGGAACCGGTGCTGGCGCCGGTAGTAGAAGAGCAATGGCCACAGATCTCTCACGCTCTTGAGGGCCAAGACTATCTGCCCCCGGCCGAGGACGTCTGCCGCGCGTTGCGCATGCCGCTGGATAAGGTCCGCGTGCTCATCGTGGGCCAAGACCCTTATCCCACCCCAGGACACGCCATGGGTATGGCCTTTTCCACCCGCCCAGGTGTGAAACCGCCGCGTTCCTTGGTTAATATTTACCGCGAGCTGCACGATGATCTGGGCATCAACGGCCGAGCGGACGGCGACCTGAGCGCCTGGGCGGATCAAGGAGTGTTGTTGCTCAACAGAGTGCTTACGGTAGCGCCAGGCCAGGCTGGATCGCACCGCCGCATCGGCTGGGAAGAGATTACCGAGGCTGCCATTCGCGCGCTCAACCGCAGCCCCATGGTCGCGATCCTCTGGGGCCGGGATGCGCAAGCGTGTGAGCGCTTTCTTCCAGACGTCCCTTGTATCAAGTCCCCACATCCCTCGCCGCTATCTGCCAGCCGCGGTTTCTTTGGTTCTCAGCCCTTTTCCCGGGCAAACGCCCTTTTGCGGGACCAAGGCGCACAGGAAATAGACTGGCGCTTGTAAACTATTGCGCATGTCCTACCCCAGCACGCTGGATTCCCACGGAATGCGCAATTGGGCCACCCGCGCCGTAGGGGAATTAGCCCATCGCCGCGATGAGATCAACGCGCTCAACGTCTTTCCTGTACCGGATTCCGATACGGGCTCGAATATGGCGCACACCATGGAAGCAGCGGTTGCGGAGCTGGACAATGGCGGCGATGTCGCCGACTCCCTTGCGCTCGGGGCGGTACGTGGTGCCCGCGGAAACTCGGGAATGGTGCTGTCCCAGGTTCTGCGCGGCGTTGCCGAGTCAACTGTGGACTCAGTTATCGACGGCGACGTTTTTGCCCGCTCCCTGCAGCAGGCTGTGGAGCTGGTGGACCGAGCCATCGCCGAGCCGGTGGAAGGCACAGTTATCACGGTCCTGAAGGCAGCCGCCGAGGCCGCCGAGGACGCTGAAGCGCAGTCAGGCGCAACCTTGCACAGTATTGTGAGCGCCGCAATCGCTGCCGCGGAAACGGCCCTCGAGCGCACTCCTTCGCAATTGCCAGCTCTGCGCGAGGCAGGAGTGGTGGATGCTGGCGGCGCCGGCCTCGTTATCCTTTTAGAGTCTCTTCTCGCAGAAATTGAAGGCTCGACCGGGCACACAGGCCTGCCCGAACCGGAGCCGGAAACTGAACTGGAAGTGGTCTTTTTCTTCGAGGGAGATATAGACACGCTGCAGGTAGCAATTGAACCGTTGGGAGACAGCCTCGTCATCGCTCGGGCCACCGAGGACAGCGCTAATGTACATATCCACTCTCACCAGGCAGGCAAGGTCATTGAAACCGCCTTTGGTACGGGAAAGGTAACCAAACTGCACCTTGAAGCGTTGCCCCCTCACGCCGACCCTGTCTCCGAAGAGCCTATTGCTCGCCGAGTATTTGCTGCCGCACCGGCCGGGCCTATCAGCGATCTTCTGGCATCTGCGGGGGTTAGCGTGGTATCTCCGGATGATCCCATTGCGGCTAAGGACGAGGACATCGTTCTTGCCACCGACGTGAGTTCGCAGACCGCTGCGGGGCAAGTAGTGCCCGCGCAATCGCTGGCTGCAGCCTTAGCCGCGATTTCCGTTTATGAACCGGATAACCCAGATACTGGTGCCGTCGTTGCTGCCATGCGTGATGCTGCCAAGTCCATGCGAGTGGCTTACCCGAGCCAGGAAACCCCGCAGTCAATCATTGCTACTTGCCGCGATCTCTTGGCAGAAGGCGGTGAGCAGGTCACAGTCCTAAGCGCCCTAGACCTAGACCAGGAGGAACTAGCTCAACAGCTTAGCGTAGATGTTATGGCACTGAAAGTACCGGAAATCGCAACCGAAATCGGAGTGGAATAGCAATGCTCGGCTGGCAGGACAACCGCCCTTTGACAGAGGTGCTTGCGGCGAAAGACGCCGCGAAGATTACCAAAGCACTGGGGTATGAGACCTGCGGCGAGCTCTTAGCTCACTATCCGCGAGACTATATCCGCCACAACAAGGATGTCGGCCTAGGAGACGCTGCCGAGGGCGATATCGTCACGGTTACCGGAACTATTACCGGATTCACTCGCCATGACTCGGGCAAGACCACCATCATCAATGTGCAGCTCGATGGCAGCATCATTGCGACGTTTTTCAATGCCAAATACGTGATGCGGATGTTGCACCGCGGACAGCGCGTCATGATGAGTGGCAAGCTTAAGTTCTTCCGTAACCAGCCGCAGTTGCAGCAGCCGGACTTTGTAGAGATCGATGCTTTCGGTCGCCCCGATGGCGAACTGGATGATTACCGCCAGCCAGCGGCTGGGTCTGGCAAGAAGCACCGCCCCAAAGCCACCGGCTCGCTGCGGAACCTGTCGCAGTTTGGCAGGCTCGACCAGCTCCTCTTGGAACGTGAATGGATACCGGTGTACCCAGCCACGTCCAAGGTGACCTCGTGGTACATCATGGGCGCCATCCACTACGTCCTATCTAAGACCCCGCCGATCGCGGAACCGCTGGATTATCGGATGATTATCAGCCTCGACAAGGCAGTGCGGGAAATCCATGAGCCAGGGGAAGCAGGCCCCTACCGTGCGATTCAGCGGCTGAAGTACAACGAGGCTCTGTCTATTGGTCTGGTGATGGCATTGCGCCAGCGAGATGCCGAGGCCCGGACCGCTTCTACCATGCCTGCTACCTTAGGCGGCTATCGCGAGGAACTGCTGAGCCATCTGCCCTTTGACCTGACCGAAGGGCAGCGTCGCGTCATAAGCGAGATCGAAGACGATCTGGCTCGTCCGCTGCCCATGATGCGCTTGTTGCAAGGCGAGGTTGGCTCGGGCAAAACCATGGTGGCTACCTGCGCTATGCTGCAGGCTGTGGACGCAGGCACGCAGGCGGCTCTATTGGCACCTACGGAAGTGCTTGCTTCCCAACACGCTGCCTCCATCGGAAACTCGGTTCCCGAAGGCGTCAAAGTGGTTCTCTTGACTGGGTCGATGCGTACGGCCGACAAGCGGCAGGCTTTATTGGATATTGTCTCCGGTGACGCGGACATCATCATTGGGACCCATGCGATTATCCAAGACACCGTGGAGTTCTTTAACCTGGGATTGGTCGTCGTAGATGAGCAACACCGGTTTGGTGTAGAGCAGCGCGATAGCCTGCGGTTAAAGGCACGTGAAGGCCTGAGCCCCCACGTGCTGGTGATGACAGCAACACCGATTCCGCGCACCATTGCGATGACCGTCTTTGGCGACCTCGCTGTATCAACGCTGACCGAGCTGCCCGGTGGTCGCAAACCTATTCAATCAGCGGTGGTGGCCGAGTGGCGGCCGACCTGGGTGCTGCGCGCACTCGAGCGGATACGCGAGGAGGTTGCCCACGGTCATCAGGCCTATATCGTTTGCCCGCGCATTGAAGGCAAAGGCGGAGTGCTAGAGCTTGCACAGCAGCTACAAAACGGACCGTTTAAGGGACTGCGCGTAGCCATCTTGCACGGAAAGATGCCCAATAAAGATGAGGTAATGACGTCATTTGCTAGGGGAGAGATCGATATCTTGGTCTCTACGACGGTCATCGAGGTAGGTGTGGATGTTCCCAATGCCACGGTGATGCTCATTCGCGAGTCCGAGCATTTCGGCGTTTCCCAGTTGCACCAGTTGCGCGGGCGCGTGGGACGAGGCGGTAATGCCTCCATTTGTCTTCTGCACACAACGGCAGCCGATAACACTCCATCCTTCCGTCGTATCACTCAGATCGCCCAAACTTCCTCGGGTTTTGAACTGGCCGAGCTTGATTTGCGCCAGCGCCAAGAGGGCGACATCTTGGGCACCATGCAGTCCGGAACGCATCGCACACTGCGGCTACTGAACTTGGCGGATGACCAAGACATTGTGGAGCGCACCCATGCGGATGCGCGCGCCATGGTGTTGCGCAATCCCGAGTTGGCTGAGGAACTCACGCGCAATTTGAGCGAAAGCGAACAGGAATACTTGGAGAAGAACTAAGACGGGTTAACCTAGAAGCATGAAAATTTACGCCCCCTTCGCGGGCATCGTCCGCTGCCATGTGAATGTGGGAGACACTGTTGATACCGGAGTACCGCTTGCGACCGTTGAAGCCACGAAGCTTGAGGCTCCCGTAGAAAGCCCCGGCCCAGGAAAGGTCTACCGTATCGTGGTCTCTGATTTTAGTGACGTGCTGGGCGGAGACCTTTTGATGGAGATTGGAGAAGCATAAATGACGCGCATTATTGCCGGCGAAGCCCGCGGCCGCACCATTAAAGTGCCTGCAGAAGGAACCCGGCCTACTGCAGACCGCGCCCGCGAAGGGCTGTTTTCATCCCTCACTGCACGGTGGGGCTTTGCTGGATCTTCGGTGCTCGATCTTTTTGCAGGCTCTGGTGCCCTAGGTCTTGAGGCAGCGAGCCGTGGGGCAGATGAAGCAGTACTGGTGGAATCTTCGGCCGATGCGGTAAAGATCATCCGGCACAACATGGGCGTCGTCAAGCATCCCGGCGTGCGCGTGCAAGAGATGAAGGTAAGCACTTACCTGGCTAGTGCCCCGCGCAAACACTTTGACCTGGTGCTGGCGGACCCGCCCTATGTTTTTGATGAAGTGGATGAACTCATTGCTGCCATCGAACCAGTGCTTACCGATCGCGCAATGGTAGTAATTGAGCGCCATGTTGATTCCGCGGATCCTGAGTGGCCTGCTGGTTTTGAGCCCACCGGCCAGAAGCTTAAGAAGCGCACCTTTGGCATCGCACGCATGGATATGGCCGTTTATACCCGCCGCGGCAGCGAGGACACCGAAGACTAAACCACTGAAAAGAAAGCGAAAGTAGCATGACTAAGGCCGTCTGCCCTGGATCCTTTGACCCCGTCACCTTAGGCCACGTCGATATCATCAACCGCGCTAACCAGATGTTTGATGAGGTCACCGTGTTAGTAACCGGTAATCCTGACAAGCCCTCCGGCCTCTTTAGCGTGGAGGAGCGCATGGAACTTATCCGTCAGAGCGTGGATTCTTCCATCCAGGTGGACTATTGCTCCGGGCTTTTGGTGGATTACACCACGGAGCATGGGGCGGACGTTTTGGTGAAGGGACTGCGAAGCTCTCTCGACTATGAATATGAGCTGCCCATGGCGCAGATGAACCGGCGCCTTTCCGGTATCGATACCGTCTTCCTACTCACGGACGAGAAGTACGGATATATCAGTTCCTCGCTGTGTAAGCAGGTAGCAAAGTTTGGCGGCGACGTAACGGGTATGTTCCCCGAATCCGTAGGTCGTGCGGTAAAGGAGAAATACCGTCAGTGAGCCTCGCACTGGTTATTTTCCTCGTCGTTGTCGTTGGTTCGACACTGCAACGGGTATCCGGAATGGGGCTCGGTCTCATCGGCGGTCCCATCCTCATGCTGATTATGGGGCCGGTCGAAGGCATACTAGTCATCAACGTTCTGGCTTGTGTTAACGCGATGTTGACCACCTATTCCGTGCGCGAGAATGTGAGCTGGAAGAAGTTCGGGCTAATAGCCCCAGTCATGGTGATTGGCTCCTTGGCCGCGGCGCTGCTCATTAGGCGTATGGACACGGCAGGGCTCATGATTGTGGTGGGTGCTGCGCTTCTGGCCGCACTGGCGGTGGTCACTTTTGGAAAGAAGTTTGTCCCGCCGATGGAGGGCAAAGGCCCCGCCATCTCCGCCGGTATTCTCGGCGGCTTTACCAATACCTTGGCGGGCGTTGCGGGCCCGGTTATTACCGTCTATGCGCAGGCGGCAAAGTGGCCCCAACATGTTTACGCCGCCACGCTGCAGCCGATTTTTGTCGTAGGCGGATTCTTTTCCGTGATGACCAAGACTCTCACAGGTGCGGCACACTTTGATGGCCTGCCTTGGATGATGTGGCCCGCGGGAGTATTAGGCATGTGTGTAGGAATTTGGGCCGGAACCCGGATTGCCCAGCGTGTTCCACGAGAAAAAGCCCGCGTGCTTTCGCTGAGCGTCGCCGGCTTGGGTGCGGCCAGCGCATTGATTCGGGGTCTTTTAACACTGGTGTAGAGGAATGAGTCGCGACAAAGCCCGCCGGTCCTCTCTTTTAGCTGAAAGACGGCGGGCTGAAGGCACTCTGTTGAGTGCAGTGGGGGGCTACAGCAGCGAAGCCAAAAAGTCCTTAGTGCGTGCCTGTTGCGGGTTATCCAAAACCTCGGCAGGGCTGCCGGACTCAATGACAACGCCGCCGTCCATGAAGAAAACCTTATCGGCTACCTCGCGCGCAAAACCCATCTCGTGGGTGACCACGAGCATGGTCATGCCTTCGGCTGCGAGGTCCTTCATAACGCGCAGCACTTCGCCGACGAGCTCGGGGTCGAGGGCCGACGTAGGTTCGTCGAAAAGCATAAGCTTAGGATCCATGGCCACCGCACGAGCGATGGCAACGCGCTGTTGCTGGCCGCCAGAGAGCTGTACTGGGTAGTTATTGGCCTTGGACGCCAAGCCAACGTCCTCCAACAGCTCCATAGCGCGGGCGCGGGCGGTTTCTTCCGGAATCTTTTTCACCTGCACCGGTGCCTCGATGATATTTTCCATCACCGTGCGGTGGGGGAAAAGGTTGAAAGACTGAAAGACCATGCCGATATCGGAGCGCTGCTCTGCGGCTTCCTTCTCGCTGATCTCATAAAGGGTGCCGTTCTTTTCGCGGTAGCCAATTAGCTCGCCGTCGACGTAGAGGCGGCCCGCCGTAGCCTTATCAAGGTGGTTGACGCAGCGCAGGAAGGTGGACTTGCCGGAGCCCGAGGGGCCCAATAGGCAGGCCACTTCGCCGGGCTGGACCTCAAGGTCAATGCCTTTGAGGACCTCGAGCTGTCCGAAGGACTTATGGACATTCTGGGCGGAAATCATGGGAGTAGCCATTAGTTTTTAGCCTCCGAAATCACGGATACGTTGCGGGGGATGGTGCCTTCAGCGTCTGCCAGCGCAGCAAGTTGGCGGCCGGTGAGTTCGCGGGTGGCACCGCGCTCAAAGCGGCGCTCCACGAAGTACTGTCCCACCATCAGTAGGGAAGTAACCACGAGGTACCAGGACGCTGCGACCAGCAGCAGCGGGATGGGCTGGAAGAGGGCGGCGGAAATATCCGTGGAACGGCCGAAGATTTCCTCGGTATAAGGAATGGCCACCACGAGGGAAGAGGTCTTGAGCAAGGAAATGAATTCATTGCCTGTAGGCGGAATGATAATGCGCATGGCCTGCGGAAGGACGGTGCGACGCATGGTCATCCACCAGGACATGCCGAGTGCCTTGGAAGCTTCCTTCTGCCCCTCGGGAACAGAGGTGATACCGGAGCGCACAATCTCGGCCATATAGGCGGCTTCATTGAGACCCAGGCCCATCACCGCAAGGAAGAAGGCGTTGGTGAGGATCGTCTGCAAAGAGACTTCGGTAAAGCCCAAGTTGATGGATTGATAGATAGCGGAGAGCAGGCCCCAGAACACCAGCTGCACATAGATCGGCGTGCCGCGGAAGACCCAGAGGAATATCCAGGAAACGCTGCGCAGCACCGGGTTCGGGGACATGCGCATAACCGCAAGTATGGCACCACCGACAACGCCGATGATCATTGACAAAATGGTGATGGCGATGGTGTGGAGGGAGGCAAGTGCAATGCGCTTATCAAAGAGGTACTGGAAGTAGGTGTCCCAGCCAAAAGCCTCGTTGCGGGCGGAGGCGATGATGAACCACACGCCGAGCACGATAAGCAGGCCGGCGAAGACCCAGCGCCACGGGTGGCGTAGAGGTCGCGCCTCGATCTTAGCGGGCTTTTCCTTAGGCTCGGCCGTAGCTGGCGTCGCCGTATTTTCATTAACCATTGATCGGCCTTTCATTAATCATTGCCTGGTCTATTAAGCCATCCTCGATGCCCCAGCGGGACAAAATTTCTGCATACTCACCGGTCTCGATGAGGTGCTGCAGTGCTGCGGCCGAGGCCTTGCCCAAATCGGAATCCTTGGGAACGGCAAAGCCATAGGGCGATGCCTGGAACATATCGCCTACCTGCCGCATCTTTCCCTCGGAGCGATTGACAGCCCACGCCGTTACTGGGGAGTCTGCGGACAGGGCATCTGCGCGTCCCATAAGTACCGCCAACGCGGCGTTGTCACCGGTGTCATAAGACAAGACAGTGAGATCGCCGTTGCACGCATCCTTCTTGGGACGCACATCGTCGGTTTCAGATACCGTGGTGCGCTGCACCGCAACCGTCAAGCCGCAAGGATTATCCGGGTCAACCTTCTTAGGCCCATCTACTCGCTCGGCCCACTGGATGCCGGCGTAGAGGTGGTCTACAAAGTCGAACTCATTGCGGCGCTCGGGGTTATCCGTGAAGCCGGATGCACCCATATCAATCTGGCCCGATTGCACGGCGGGCAAGATCATCGAGAAGTCCTGTTCCATGGGCTGGAAATCGAGTCCCAAGACTCCGGCAACGGCGCGAGCAAGATCGAGTTCAACGCCCTGCAGCGCCCCGTGGGAATCCTTGAGCTGAAATGGGGCATAGGGTGGGTTAGTTCCGGCAGTGAGGACGCCATCGTTGTCGTCATACATGGCGGCAATTTCCGGCACCATTGCGGAATGCGGTTCTTCCCAGCCGTCCGGAGTGGAATCTTCCTCGTTGGTGACGCAGGCGCCCAGGCTCAGCGTGGGGACGAGGACCGCGGCGATAATCGCGCGGTGGGAAAACGAGCGCGGCATTACTTCTGCGCCGTCCTTTCATCTATAGCGCGGGCTTTCTTCGTATCTACGACGATGAACGCAGAGACGATGAGTGCACCGAGGATGAACATGCCGATGATGATGCCGCTAGAGGCATCTTGGTCAGCTCCCCAGGGCCACAGTGCACGCAGAGAACCGAGCATGAAACCAGCCATGGCCATCAGGGTCGGGGCGCGGTGGTGATCCAGCAGGAAGTTCAACAGCTTGATAAATGCCGCAAGGCCGCACAGGGCACCCAGCGCGAAGACCGCGATAGTGCCTAGGTCACGATCCGAGACGGCTCCAATAATGGGCTGGTAGAGGCCCATGGTCAGCAGGATGAGCGAGCCGGAAATACCCGGCAGGATGAGTGCGCAGACCGCGATGGCGGCGGCGAAGAAGACCGCGATGAGGCTGGGGTTCTCGTGCGGTTCGGAGGTGAATCCGGTGATAAAGAAGATGGCAATCGCAGCGATTATAAATGCGATGATAGAGGAGGGGCGCAGTCTCTCTTGCTTAGAAAGCATGGATAGCGGCACAAAAATGGACACAGCCACCATGCCCAAAAATAGCGCTCCGGAAGCCGATACATGATTATCCACGAAGTTAGAAAGCACGGTGGACATTCCGAAAACGGCAATAAACATGCCGATAGCTACGGAGAGAAGAAAGCTCCATTCGACCTTTTTGAAGCGGCCGGAAATGAGATCGTTGGCGTTGTGGACTGCGCGTTCATAAATGCCCACGATGAGCGCCACGGTGCCACCGGAGATGCCCGGTACAAGCTCGGCCATGCCGATGAGGGCACCGCGGATAGCGTTCAAAATGTATTGCATAAGATAAAAATCTACCTGGGAGGGGACTGGTGCGGAGGGCGACTGGCCTAGCAGGGCGGCAGAAAAGTGCCGAAGGGAGACGCTAGGCGAACCGCTGTGCAGCGTAATGCATATCTTTCATTAGAGGGCGGTGATCTACCTCTCGCGGTAGGGGAGGATCTTCTCCCTAACCGTAGAGGTAAAACCGTATTCATGAATATTCTGTCAGTTTAATGCACCCCAATGCAACTATTCAGTTTGGGGCAGGATATACGGAATCTCACACGGGAAAATGCTTTCTTCGGTAGAAACCATAAGTTTCCCATTATTCAGTCTGATGTTTACGCGGGCTTCAACTAGCTGAAAGATTCACCCCCTAGAATCCCCCGCGTATTCCCGCCATTTCCCCTGTGCAAGCATTCCTTTCCAGTCATAAAGGACTCTCTATGAAAAATCGTTTCGTCCTGCCTGCGTTAACTGCAACCGCAGTGGTGGGAAACCTCATTGTTATACCGGCAGCAAGCGCTGCGGAGGTTGGGGCCGAGGGGGCATCGCCAAGCGAGGGCTCTCGCTTTAGCATCGGCGTCTTACCGGATACCCAGTTCTATTCGCGCTATTCCACTCCGGAGACCGGCAACTTGGCCCAAGCTCGTTACGGAAGTGAACCCTACTTGGCCCAAACCCAATGGTTGGTGGAGCACCAAGACGAGCTGAATATGGACTTTGTCACCCATCTGGGTGACGTTGTAGACCAGTGGAACGTGGAGGGCGAATGGCAGGTGGCTGATAAGGCCATGCAGGTCCTCGACGATTCGGATCTGAACTACTCCATCCTGCCCGGCAATCACGACATGGATGTGGAGGGTGCGTCGGCTCACCCTTATGACAAGTGGTTTAGTGCCGATCGTGCCAAGGCCGCTAATCCGGAGACCTTCCAAGAGCGTTACACGGCCGTCAATAATGACTCGGAGGCTCACATCTTTGAAGCCGAGGGCCAGAAGTACCTCAACCTTGCGCTGGGCTGGCGCGCCGACGATAAGGCCCTTGCGTGGGCGCAAGGCATCATCGATAAGCACCCCAACCTCCCCGTCATCGTCACGACGCACGAAGCCCTCAATATCGATGGTGAAGGAGACGTCTTCTACTCCGATGACTACGGCAAGGGCATGTGGGATAAGTTTATCAAGCGCAACGACCAGATTTTCCTGGTGATGGGCGGCCACCACCATGGTGCGGGCTACCGCGTGGATAAAAACGATGCCGGCCATGACGTCGTCTCCATCTTGCAGGACTATCAGATGGCCTACCAAGGCGGCAACGGTCTGCTGGGCGTGCTTGAATTTGATCTTTCCGGCAAGCAATTGGAAATGACCGCGCTCTCTCCGTGGGTGGCGCAGAAGCCGCACGAGGAGCTGACGCAGTTCGACAAGCTCACCCTAGATGATAAGGGCGATAGCTACGCCATTCCGTTCGACTTTGAGCAGCGCTTTTCTTCCTTTTCCCCGGATTTCACCGTGGGCGAGGGTCACCAGCCGGACCTAGCGCAGCGTGCACGTGACATCGCCGCTGAAGGCTTTAGGCCCTATACCATTGCGGAAGACGAGCTTCCCAAGGGCGCGGATGACTTTGCCAAGAATGATCACACAGTATTCCACTGGCGCCCGGGCCAGGCCCAGGACAAGGACGGCCATGCGCTTGCCGACGGCGCCCCTGCCGGCCGTGGCACCACCATCCCCGATATTGCCAGCGATTCCGGCAGCGACCTGCATCGCTCTGGCGCCATGCTAGGCGATCGAGTGACCTATAGCTCTGACCACCACCCGCTGTCCTCTGATTCCGGCTCCCTCTTCTGGTCCGACCCAGCGGGCAAGGTAGGCAATGCCGAGTTCCGCACCGACAAGGACGCGCCTGCAAATAAAGTGGATACCACCAAGGGTTATACCTTTGAATCCTTTGTAAAGATTCCAGAGGACTTCAATGGCGCACAGCATGGCTGGGGAAGCGCGCTGAGCCGCGACTCTGCCATTAATAAATTGGTCGACGGCTCTGATGACACGGACCCCACCGTCATGTTTGGCATCTCCAACCTGCGCGAACTGCGTTGGTGGGCGGAGCCGAAGCAGGGAAGCGGTTCTACCGTATGGTCCCACGAAGTGCCCAAGGACGAGTGGATGCACATCGCCGTGGTCAACGATCCGCAGCGCGATAGCGTGGAGATGTTCATCAACGGCGCGCCTATCCTGCGCAACGCGGTAGGCGCCGAAGGCCTTCTCCCGCGCGACCTGCAGTGGGTCATGGGCGGTGGCTTTGATAATCAGCGCCCGCAGGACCCCTGGTACGGCTGGATTGGTGAAACCCGACTGACCCAAGGAGTTCTGGGCAAGGAGGAATGGCTTACCGCCCGTGCGCATGATTCCGGCAAGCCGGCCGATACCACGCAACCTGCCACGCGGAGCTCCGCATCGAGCAGCGGCGCGAGCTCCAAGCCCGCCATCTTCGGAGCAATCCTCGGCATCGCGGGCGTGGCCGGACTCATCGGCCTAGCCCTACCGCAACTGAAGGCCTCGATCCCGCAAATCAACGCAGTGCTGCGCAAGTACCATCTACCTACGTTGCCTGAACTGGGCTAAAGCAAAGACCTCGGTTTCCTGACTTAGTGGAAACCGAGGTCTTTTCTAGTCGTGCCCCTGGTGAGACTCGAACTCACACTGGACGGGTTTTGAATCCGTTGCCTCTGCCAATTGGGCTACAGGGGCGC